>Ga0207706_10000001_pt1 | contig 423014 bp, 425 predicted proteins | sample KBSC53metaG_FD_184318 | JGI IMG/M metagenome (GOLD analysis project Ga0207706, IMG submission 184318) | Corn rhizosphere microbial communities from Kellogg Biological Station, Michigan, USA - KBS C5-3 metaG (SPAdes) (version 2) | ecosystem: Host-associated > Plants > Roots > Rhizosphere >...
GGCGCTTCGTGGAGATCGGCAAGGCCGACGTCCGCGAGGCTGAGGAGGTCGCCGCCACCCACCCCGGCGTCGCCTACACCGCCTTCGACCTGCTCGAAGCGGGCCCCGAGCGGATCGAGGCGATGCTGGGTGAGCTGGTCTCCTCCTTCCAGGAGGGAGCTCTGCACCACCCCCCGACCCGCGCCTTTGACCTGCGCCACGCGCCCGACGCCTTCCGCCACATGCGCGAGGCCCGCCACACCGGCAAGCTCGTCCTCACCGTCCCCCGCGAGGCAGACCCCGAGGGGACTGTCCTGATCACCGGCGCCACCGGAGGGTTGGGCCCCCTCGTCGCCCGCCACCTGGCCGAGGGCGGCGCGCGGCATCTGCTGCTGACCAGCCGCCGGGGGATGGAGGCGGAGGGAGCGGCGGAGCTCGTAGCCGAGCTGGCAGAGCTGGGCGTCAGCGCCGAGATCGCCGCCTGCGACGTCGCCGAGCGCGAGCAGCTGCAGGCGCTCCTCTCCCAGATCCCCGACGAGCGCCCGCTGACCGCGGCGATCCACGCCGCCGGGGCGCTGGAGGACGGCACCCTGGACTCCCTCTCCCCAGAGCAGCTGCACCGGGTGCTGGCCCCCAAGGTCGACGGCGCCCTGAACCTGCACGAGCTGACCGCGGGGCAAGACCTCGCAGAGCTCACTCTCTTCTCCTCGATCGCCGCGACGATCGGCTCCCCCGGGCAGGCCAACTACGCCGCTGCCAACGCCTTCCTCGACGCTCTCGCAAAGGAGCGGGCTGCAGAAGGGCTGCCCGGTACTTCATTGGCCTGGGGCGCCTGGCAGCGGGGGATGGCCGCGGACCCCGACGCCCAGGAGCGGATGGGCCGCCTCGGCGTCTATCCCATCTCCGATGGGGAGGGACGCGCGCTTCTCGATGCCGCCGCCAAGGCCGGAGACACGATGCTCGTCCCGGCCGCTCTCAACACCAGGGCGCTGGGTTCCCTGAAGGAGGCCGGTGTTTTGCCGCCGATATTGGGGGAGTTGGCTCGCACGGAGACCCGTGAAGCCTCGACCGGACCCCGGGTCTCGCTGGCGAAGCGGCTCGCCGGCGCCCCTGAGTCAGAGTGGCGGGCGATCGTCATCGACCTCGTCATCGGCGAGGTGGCGATAGTCCTGGGTCACTCCTCCTCCGAGGCGATCGACCCGGAGCGCGAGTTCAAGGAGCTCGGCTTCGACTCCCTGGCCGCGATCGAGCTGCGCAACCGGCTGACGCAGAGCACCGGATTGCGCATCCAGCCAACCGTCGCCTTCGACCTGCCGACCCCGATGGCGCTGGCCACGTATCTCGCGGACCGCGTCGCCGAGGAGGGGCCGAGCGCGCAGGCCGACGGTGGGTCGCCGAAGGTGTCGAGCGACGCCGGCACGCTGGCCGCCCTGCTGCGTGGCGCCCACGATCAGGACTCGCTCCCCGACTTCGTTCCCCTGATCACGGAAGCGTCGAAGTTCCTCCCCGCGTTCCACTCGCCCGGAGACCTCGAGCGTCCGCCGTCGCTGGTCACGCTCGCGAGCGGTGAGGGCACGCAGCTGATCTGCGTCCCCTCGTTCCTGGCTGGATCCGGGTCGCACCAGTTCGTGCGTCTCGCGGGCTGTCTCGACGGCGTCCGCCCGGTGTCCGCCCTGGCGCTGCCGGGCTTCCGCCCCGGCGAGCTGGTACCGGGCAGCTGGAACGTCCTGATCGAGGCGCTGGCCACGGCGACCCGGGAGGCCGTTGGTGACGATCCGTTCGTCCTCGTCAGCTACTCACATGGAGGGGCGCCGGCGCATGCGCTGGCACACCTGCTCGAGGAGCAGGGCGTGCACCCGGCTGGCCTGGTGATGATCGACACCTATGCCCCCGAAGACGACGGAGAGCGCAACCAGCTCTTCATCGACGTGATGGGGACGATCCTCGACAAGGGTCACGCGCTGCTCCAAGAGGCGCTCGATGACGACAACCTGCTCGCGATGGGTGCCTACTTCCGAGTCGGTGTCGAATGGGACCCGGTCCCGATCGAGACGCCGTCGATGCTGATCCGCGCCAGCGAACCCCTCGGCGATGCGTTCGAGGGCGGACGGCTGCCGGATTGGCAGCTTCCCCCCGAGGTGGTGGAGGTCAGCGGCGACCACTTCGGTCTGATCGACAAGTCGGCGAGCCGCACCGCGCAGGCGATCGACACCTGGGTCAGGGAGACGACCGGAGAAGCGAGCGCGATGCACGTCGTGCAGGGTGGGAACTGAGCCAGGCTGTGGCCGAGGGGCTGACCACGAGCTCCTACGCGATCTTCGCCCTGCTGGCGAAGCTCGGCGATGGCAGCTCGTACGATCTCGAGGCGGCGGCGAAGTCCGAGCTGGCCGGGATCTGGCCACTCGCTCATACGACGGCATACGAGGAGCCACTACGCCTTGAGAAGCTTGGCTACCTAGCATCGCAACAGCAGGCTTCCGGCCGCCGCCGTCGCTCGTTCCACCTCACGCATCGTGGCTGGGAGGCGCTCCGACGCTGGAGGGATGACCCGGATGTCTCCCCTCCGATCCTGCGTGACGAGGCCTGGCTGAAAGCGTTCGTCCTGGGGGATTCGAGAACGATGGAGAAGAGGGCGATCGAGTGCTGCGACCGGGTCAGGTCCGCCATTCTCGCTGCCCTAGATTTTCGTCTCCCTTAGGACGGGATCTCGAAGATCGCGTAGGCCGCGGTGGCCGTGGCGATCAGCTTGCCGCTCTCCTCGGCCACGATCCGGCCCTCGGCGGTGGCCTGGCGGCGGCCTCTGTGAACGGAGGTGCCGGTCGCGATCACGCGGCCGGCGCCGGCCATCAGCGGCCGCACGTACCGGACCTGCATGTCGGTCGTCGCGAGGGCGGTGCGGCCGGGAAGCATGCTGTGGACAGCGGCGCCCAGGGCGGTGTCCAGCAGCGTCGCGGAGATGCCGCCGTAGAGGGCGCCGATCTGGTTGAACATCCACTCCGCCGGGTCGAGCGAGGCGACCGCTCTGCCGGGCTCCACCTCGAGCCAGTCGATCGGCATCACCATCGCGATCGGCGGGGGCGGCGTCACCTCGTCCGGTCCGAGCCAACGCTCGTAGTACTCGATGCCGCTCATATCCGCGATCAGGTGAGCCGTAGGGTCCACGCCCAACTCGCGGATTTCCTCGGCGATGCGTTCTTGCAGCCGTCGCCGGACGCTGAGGGCACGCTTGCGCGTGGTCGTGGACGTGGTCTCCGCCATCGACCTCACCGTACCTCGCCGGCTTCGCCATCTCACACTTCTGCCCTCCCGGCGTCGGGAGAAGTTTGGCCACCTGTGTGCATCGGTCTAGCTTGCGCGGCGCCTCACTGGATCGGTGGGGAAACGATCGACAAGGGGAGGACTGATGGAGGCGGCGAAAAAGGTGACGAAGCTCCCAAGAGAGGAGTTCGGGAAGGGCGACCGGCATGTCGACGTCATCGCAAGGCGTGACTGGGACGAGCTTCGGAACCGCCTCGCGGACGACGTCGCCTTTCACTCGCCGGCGGCGCGCTTCAACTTCCGCGGGCCGAAACTCACCGGTGACCTGTTCGAAACGGTGATGAAAGAGTCCGACCCGGACAAGTGGAAGGTCCTGGACTTCTGGGACCTGGGAGAGATCCACATCATGTCCCTCACCACCACCGTCCACGGGCGCAAACTCGACATGGTGAGCGTCACCCGCTTCAACGAGGAGGGTTTGATCGCTGACAGTACGGTCTACGCCCGCCCGCTGCCGTCGATCGCGATCTTCCCGGCATTCATCTTCCCGAAGCTCGTCAGGCGCTACCGCGGACCGCTGCGGGCGGCGATCGTCTGGGCGATCTGCCGGCCGCTGCCGCGGATCCTGGAAATGGGCGTCGTTGGCGTCCTCCGCTTCGGCAACGTACCCGGCACCGACTTCGGTGACCTCGCCAAGGACAGAAGGGCCTAGCCATGGCCACCGACTCACGAGAGGTTGTGGTGATGGGCGGCGGCCTCGCGGGCCTATGCATCGCACTGCAGCTCAAGCAAAAAGACCCCGACATTGACGTGCTCGTGCTCGAGCGGACCGAGCATCCCCCGCCCCGCGCGGCACACAAGGTCGGCGAGTCCACGGTCGAGGGCGCGGTGCACCATTTCGCCGACACCCTCGGCTTGACCGAGTGGCTCGAGGAGGAGCAGCTCCGCAAGTCCGGGCTGCGTTTCTTCTTCTCCGACGGCTCCAACACCGACATCGCGCGCCGCGTCGAGATCGGACCGAGCGAAACGCTGCCGTATCGCACCTACCAGCTCGACCGCGGCACCTTCGAGGAGCGGCTCGGAAAGCTCGCGGTCGAGACCGGGGTGGAGTTCGCCCAGCGCTGCGTCGTCCGCGACGTGACCATGGCCGAGGGCGACGGGACGCACCGGATCAGCGTCAAACGGGACGGCGAGGAGACCGAGATCGAGGCTCGCTACGTGATCGACGCGACGGGGCGCTTCCAGATGCTGAAGCGGAAGCTCGACCTCGCCGTGCCGGCCCCTCACAAAGCGAACGCGACCTGGTTCCGGATCCCGCGGCGGGTCGACGTCAGCACCTGGTCCGACGACGCCGACTGGCAGGCCCGCAACCAGCCCTATGACTTCGGCGACGGGCGTACGGGGGACATTCGCTTCCACGCGACGATTCACCTGGTCGGCCGCGGCTGGTGGGTCTGGCTGATCCCGCTCGCGGGCGACATCACCAGCGTCGGGATCGTCGTCGACGACCGGGTCTTCCCGATCTCCGAGCTGAACACGCTGGAGAAGACGATGGCCTGGATGAGGGAGCACGAGCCGCAGGTATACGACTCCATCGCCCCACACCTCGACGAGGTGATGGACTTCAAGTTCCTCCGCCACTACTCGCACAACTGCGAGCGGGTGTTCGCCCCCGAGCGCTGGTACATCACCGGCGTCGCGGGCGTGTTCCACGACCCGCTCTACTCAGTCGGCAGCGACGTGATCGGCTGGGCCAACACGCTGATCGCCGACCTGATCCTGCGGGAACGCGCCGGTGAGGACGTCAGCGGGAGGACGGAGATCTACAACGACCTGTTCCTGAACTGGTACGTCGCCCCGATGTTCGACGTGTTCCAGGACAAGTACCTGTTGATGGGCAACTCGCAGATATTCAGTCTCTACGTCCACTGGTCGACCGCCTGGTACTGGTCGGTCCTGGCCAACTTCATCCTCCACGACAAGATCACCGATCTCGGCGTGTTGGCGAACATCGAAGACGAGGCCCAGCGCGCGATCGACCTCCTGCAGAAGGTGCAGAAATTCTTCGTCGAGTGGTACGAGGTGGTCGGCGACAACGAGCTCACCGATTACTTCGTCCCGATCTTCACCCACCCGTGGAGCAACCGTCTGCTGCGCGAACTGAAGGAGGAGTGGAGCAACGAGGTGTTCGAGGAAAAGTTCCGCAACAACCTCGCGAACCTCGAGGCCACGGCGTCCGAGATCTTCTGGATGGCGGTTCAGGCGCTTCCGGATCCGCCGGAGCGGCGGCCGATCGACCCCTACAAGATCAGCATGGACCCGAGCCGCTGGGAGGCGGACGGGCTGTTCGACACTGTCGAGCGCCCCTCGCCGGACCCGATCGACCTCGAGGCCGAGCTGGGCGACTACCAGTGGTTCAACGAGGTGTCCCATGCCTAAACCACGCACCGCTGACAGCGAGCCCGAGACCGTCGTGGCCGCTGAGAAGACGCAGCAGTGGATCTGCGAGGACTGCGGATTCATCTACGACCCTGCTGAGGGAGATCCCGATGGAGGGATCCCGCCGGGCACCGCGTTCGAGGACATACCCGACGACTGGGTCTGTCCCGAGTGCGGTGCGAAAAAGACCGACTTCATCCTCCTATGAACGAGTCACTGCTGGCTCACGTACTGGTCCAGCTCGCTGTGATCGTCGCCTTTGCCCGCCTGGGCGGGATCGCCGCGCGGCGGATAGGGCAGCCGGTGGTATGCGGTGAGATCGCGGCCGGGCTGATCCTCGGCCCCTCGGTCTTCGGCAACCTGCTCCCCGGCGTCTCCGCCGAGGTGTTCACCGGCGACACGGCGGAGGCGTTCAGCGCGCTCAGCGAGCTGGGCCTCGTCCTGCTGCTGTTCCTGATCGGGATCGACTTCGACTTCCAGCACCTGAAGTCGCACAAGGGCAAGCCGCTGGTGGTCTCCGCGGCGGGCATCACCGTCCCGTTCGTGCTCGGGTTGGGCGTCGGCCTGCTGATGTATCCCCACGTCGGTACTGAGGGCATCAGCGAGTCGACCTTCGCGCTGTTCGTCGCGATGACCCTGGCGATCACCGCCCTGCCGGTTCTCGGGCGGATCCTGATCGAGCTCGGACTGAACCGCGCCCCGCTCGGGGTCCTGACGATCACCTCGGCGGCCTTCGACGACGCGATCGGCTGGATTCTGCTGGCGCTGATCACGAGCATCGCCACCACGGGCGCCGATTGGGGCCAGGTCGGGCTGATGGCTGTGGAGACGGTGGCCTACGCGGTCTTCGTCTTCGTGATTGCCCGCCCGTACCTGAAGCGCTGGGCTCGGTCGGCGGTGCGGCGGGGCAACGGAGTCCTCGGGCTCAACGACCTGGCGGTGCTGCTGGTGATGCTGCTCTGCTCAGGGCTGGTCACCCACGAGATCGGGATCTTCGCGATCTTCGGGGCCTTCATGCTGGGCGCCGTCTTCCACGACGAGGAGGGGTTCCGCGACGCGGTGCTGGCGAAGCTCGGCGACTTCGTGACGGTGTTCTTCCTGCCGATCTTCTTCACCTACACCGGTCTTCGCACCGACATCGGATCGATGTCCGGCGCGCTGACCTGGGGCCTGTGCGCGCTGGTGCTCGCCGCCGCGATCACGGGCAAGCTCGGCGCCTGCACTCTTGCGGCCCGTGCCACGGGGGTCCCCTGGCGCGACGCCTACATGGTCGGGGTGCTGATGAACGCGAGGGCGCTGATGGCGCTGATCGTCGTCAATGTCGGGCTGCAGGCCGGGATCCTGAACGAGACCTCGTTCTTCATGCTCGTCACGATGGCCGTGGTGACGACGTTCATGACCGTGCCCCTGCTGAGGCGCGCGATGAACGGTGCCCCCGAGACCTCGCTCGCCCACATTCCTACCCCCGCGGTCGAGACCGCCGACGGCCTGCTCGGGCGGCCGCCCGCGGTCGCGACCGGCGCGGCAACTCCGTAGGGAACGGTCCCCCGAGTGCCGTCCCCGTTCAGGCTGGTGCGGGCTTCCCTGCCCGCGCCAGCGCGTCGGCGGCGCGGTCGATCAGCGAGCCGGCGCGGGTGACGACCCGGCCCAGGAGCAGGAAGCCATGCATCTGATCGGCCGCGTGCACGTGCTCGACCTCGACCCCGGCCTCCGCCAGCCGTTTCGCGTAGGCGATCCCCTCGTCGCGCAGCGGGTCGAACTCGGCGGTGAGGAGGACCGTCGGCGGCAGCCCCGAGAGGTCGTCGCCGGTGAGCGGATAGAGGTAGGGGTCTTCCAGCCGCTGGTCGTCGCCGAGCAGCTGCCCGAGGTACCAGTGCATCAGCTCCCGGTCGAGGATGTAGCCCGTTGCCCGCTCTTCGTAGGACGGCCAGCGGTCGAAGTGGTCGAGCGCCGGGTAGGCCAGCACCTGGAGGGCAGGGGAGGGCACGCCGAGGTCTCGCAGCAGCAGCGCCAGGCCCGCCGCCGTGTTGCCGCCCGAGCTCTCGCCAAACAGGGCCGGGTTCGATCCGTCGGCGCCGATCGCCTCGGGGTTGTCGAGCAGCCAGCGGTATGCGAGGTGGGCGTCCTCGAGCTGGGCGGGGTGCCTGTGCTCGGGGGCCTTGCGGTAGTCGAGCGAGGCCAGCAGCCACCCCGAGCGCTGGGCCAGGCGGCGGCAGAGGTCGTCGTGCGTGTCGACGTCGTTGACCGTCCAGCCGCCCCCGTGGAGGAACAAAGCGGGCGGCAGGGGGCCGGGCACGGGCCGGTAGAGGCGCAGCCGGAGGGCGCCGTTCGGCGAGGGAAGCTCGAGGTCTGTGACGCCGTGCAGGGGCAGCGGAGCGCCTCTCGTGACCAGCGCCGCCCGCACGCGCTCACGCGCCTCCGCGACCGGAAGCGTCGAGAGGTGCAGCTCGCCAGCCGCGACGACCACGTCGAGGATGGACTGCGCCTCGGGGTCCAGTTGCGGCGTCATCGGCGCGCATCATGTCCGACGGGTCCGCGATGAGCGCAATTTCGAACGGTGCGCCGGAGCGGGCGATCCTCGCCGTCGCCGACCTCCACGTCGAGGCGATCGACAACCGGCGCTTCGTGCAACGGCTGCGGCCGGCGCACGACGGCGACTGGCTGGTCCTCTGCGGCGACGTCGGCGAGGAGATGGCGGACGTCGAGTGGGCCCTAGCGACGGTGGCCGGGCGGTTCGAGCGGGTCATCTGGGTCCCCGGCAACCACGAGCTGTGGACGACCCCCTCCGATCGCGTCCAGCTGCGCGGCGAGGCCCGTTACCGCCACATCGTCGGCACCTGCCGCGGCCTCGGGATCGCGACCCCGGAGGATCCCTACCCGGTCTGGTCGGGTCCCGGCGGGCCGCTCGTCGTCGCCCCGCTGTTCACGCTCTACGACTACAGCTTCGGGGCGAACGTGGCGCCGACCAAGCGCGAGTCGCTGGCGCGCGCCCACGCCGCCGGCGTCGTCTGCTCGGACGAGATCGTCCTACATCCCGATCCCTATCCCTCGCGGGAGGAGTGGTGCCGGGCGCGCCTGCGGGTCACCGAGCGGCGGCTGGCCGCGATGGCCGCCGAGGGGACGCCGGCGATGCTCGTCAACCACTACCCGCTGCTGCCCGAGCTGACGCGGCCGCTGCTGCGCCCCGAGTTCGCCCAGTGGTGCGGGACGGTCGCCACCGCCGACTGGCATACGCGCTTCAACGCCGCGGTGGTCATCTACGGGCACCTCCACATCCCGCGGACGACGGTGCACGACGGGGTTCGCTTCGAGGAGGTCTCGCTCGGTTATCCGCTGGAGCGGCGGCGCCGGCTGCAGGGCCCGCGGCTGCCGCGCTGCATCGTGCCCGCGGGGGGGCGGGGATGATCGAGCGCCTGGTGCCCGCATCCGTCGCCGTGGCCTCGACGCGGGCGGACCTGGTCGAGGTCGACCTCTTCCCGGAGGAGGCGGGTTCAGTGGATCGCGCCGTGGAGAAGCGCCGGCGGGAGTTCCTCACCGGCCGCGCCTGCGCCCGCCAGGCGCTGGCGCAGCTTGGGCACGCCCCGGTCGCGATCCCCAGCGGCGAGCGCGGCGAGCCGCTGTGGCCCAGCGGCGTCGTGGGCAGCATCACCCACTGTCGCGGCTACCGCGCCTGCGCTGTGGCCAGCGCCGAGCAGGTGCGGTCGGTCGGGATCGACGCCGAGGTCGACGAGCCGCTGCCACAGAGGGTGCTGGAGGCGATCGCCTTCGGTCGCGAGCGGGCGATGGTGGCCGAGCCGGCCGCCGGCGTCTGCTTGGACCGGCTGCTGTTCAGCGCCAAGGAGGCGATCTACAAGGCCTGGTTCCCCCTTGCCCGTCGTTGGCTCGGGTTCGAGGACGTCGAGGTGACGATCGACGTCGGGGGCGGCACCTTCCGCGCCGCGCTGCTGGTGCCGGGACCGGTGGTCGGCACCGGCCCCCTGACCGAGTTCCGCGGCCGCTGGTGCGCCGAGCGGGGGATCCTCGCCACCGCCGTCGTCGTATGAGAGGCGCCTCGGTTTTTGCCCCCGGGGCCCGACGGCGGAGGATGGGACCCGGACGATGGAGTCGCAGGCACAAACCTCCGGCGGAGCAGCGGTCCTCTCGAGGCCGCCCGAGGAGGCGCCTGTCATGACTCCGCTGCAGCGCCTGGAGCTGCTTTGCGACCCGGGGTCCCTACACGTGTTCCGCTCGCTGGTCTGCTCCAGGGAGCTCGGCGAGAAGGCGCGGCCGGGGGACGGCGTCGTCGGCGGCAGCGGGACGATCGATGGGCGCTCGGTCTTTTGTTACGCCCAGGACAGCCGCTTCGTCGGCGGCTCGCTCGGCAAGGCGCACGCCGAGACGATCGTCAGGGTCCTCGAGCTCGCCGCCGACGCCCGCGCCCCCGTGGTCGGCTTCCTCGAGTCGGCCGGGGCCCGCGTCCAGGAGGGGTCCACCGCGCTCGGCGGCTACGCGAACGTCTTCCGCCAGAACGTCCGCCTCTCCGGCAGGGTGCCGCAGATCTCGATCATCACCGGGACCGCGGCGGGCGGTGGCTGCTACTCGCCCGCCCTCACCGACTTCGTCGTCATGACCAAGGGCACCAGCATGTTCCTCACCGGCCCCGGCGTTGTCCAATCGGTCACCGGGGAGGAGGTGACGGCGGCGGAACTCGGCGGCGACCGGGTCCACGCGCGGAACGGCGTCTGCCAGTTCGTCGCCGAGACCGTGCCCGACGCCGCCTCGCTGGCGCGGGCGCTGCTCACCTACCTGCCGCAGAACGCGTGGGACTCGCTCCCCGAGGTCCGCCCGCGACCGCCGGCGGCGGGCGATCCGGGAGCGATCCTGCCGCAGGCGATGTCGAAGGTGTACGACGTGCGCGAGGTCCTCGCGCGGATCGTCGACGGCGACAGCCTGCTCGAGGTCTCGCCGCGCTGGGCCCGCAACATCGTCACCGCCTTCGCCCACCTCGACGGCAGGCCGGTCGGCGTGGTCGCCAACCAGCCCCGCCACATCGGCGGCGTCATCGACGCGACCGCCTCGGAGAAGGGCGCCAACTTCGTCGACACCTGCGACTCCTATGGGATCCCCCTGGTCGTGTTTGTCGACACCCCCGGGTTCATGCCGGGCAGGGCGCAGGAGTCCAACGGCGTCATCCGCCACGGGGCGAAGCTGCTGCGCGCCTTCATCGCGGCCGAGGTGCCGAAACTGACCGTGGTGCTGCGGCAGGCCTACGGCGGTGGGTTCATCACGATGAACTCCAGGGAGCTCGGCGCGGACTTCGCGTTCGCCTGGCCGCGGGCCCGGATCGGCGTCCTCGGAGCGGCGCAGGCGGTGGGGATCGTCCACCGGCGCGAGATCGAGGCGGCTGAGGATCCCGAGGCGAAGCGCCAGCTGCTCGCCGGCCGGTACGCCGCCGAGCATCTGGACGCGCAGGTTGCCGCCCGCGATGGCGTCGTCGACGAGTTGATCGACCCGCCGCGGACCCGCGGCCGCCTGATCAGCGCGCTCAGCGCGCTCGGCGCGAACCGCCGCGGCGACCCTTGCGCCGGAAGCTTCCGGCCTTGATGACCCGCTGGCGAGCCGCTACCGCGCGGGCTCTTCCTCCACCTTCGGCTTGGTCGGGCTGAACAGCCCGGCGAGCGATCGCGGCAGCCACCAGTTCCAGCGCCCGAACATCTGCATGGTCGCGGGGACGAGTACGAGACGCACGATCGTCGCGTCGATCGCGATCGCCACGGCGAGGGCCAGGCCAAGTTCTTTCACGCTGACCAGGCTGGTGGCGGCGAACCCGGAGAAGACGGCGACCATGATCAGCGCCGCTCCCGATATCGGGCGCGCGCTGCTGACCAGACCCTCGGCGATAGCCGTGTCGGGATCGCCGGTGCGGTCGTAGCGCTCGCGGATCCGCGACATCAGGAAGATCTCGTAGTCCATCGAGAGGCCGAACACAGTCGTCACGATCAGCGGCAGGGTGAAGATGCTGACCGAGCCGGTGGACTCGAATCCGAGGAATCCGTCGAACCATCCCCATTGGAAGACGACGACCACCACGCCGTAGGCAGCGGCGATCGTGAGGACGTTCAGAAACACCGCCTTGATCGGCAGGATCAGCGACCGCAGCAGAATCGTGAGGAGGATGACGGTGAGGAACAGGCCGAACACCGCGACCTTCCACAGTCCGCCGAAGACCTGGTCCTGGAAATCCAGGTTGTAGGCCGTGTCCCCGCCCACGTACGCGGTCACGCCTCCGGGTAGGGCCTTGTCGCCGGCGAACTCCGTACGCAGCCGCCTGACCAGATCCTTCGTCGCTTCCGAGCCGCCGTCGGCGCGGGGGGTTCCGGTCAGGAGGGCGAGACGTCTCTGGCCCGCGTACTCGGGGGCCCCGACGCGGGCGATCTCGGGGTCGTCGGCCATCGTCGTCCGCACAGATGCGACGCTCCGCAAGCCAACGGGTTGCTGGCCGTCCGAGCGCAGGAGCACCTGCACGGGACTTGCCGCCCCAGCACCCTGCACCGCCGCGGCGCGCTCGTAGCCCACGCGGGTGCTGTTGTTGGCAGGGAGCTGGCTGAGCACGTCTTCGCCTGGAAGCAGGCTGAGCGTCGGAACCGCCAGGACGAGCAGCGTGAAGAGCGCAGCGCCTCCGAACAGGACCGGCCGACCGAGCACCACCCGGGCCCACCGCTCCCAGAACGTCGCTTCCCCGCCGATCGCGGCGTCTGCGCCGCGCCGGGATCGGCGGGAAAGCAAACGACGCTGCCGAACCAGCCGGTCGCCGAACAGTCGCAGCAGGACCGGCAAGAGCACCGTTGAGAGCAGCACGGAAATCGCCACGGTGAGCATCGCGCAGCCCGCCAGCGACCGCAGTCCGGCGTTGTCGTAGAGCCAAAGGCTGCCGATCGCGGCGATGACAGTCAGGCCGGAATAGGTGATCGCGACGCCCGAGGTGGAAAGGGCCTTGGTGATCGCGGAGTCGCGATCGCGACCACCCCGGATCTCCTCGCGGAAGCGCACCAAGATGAACATCGTGTAGTCCACCGCCAGCGCGATGCCGAACATCATCGCGGTGTTGGTCGCAAAGACCGAGAGGAGGAACTCCTGCGAGAGCAGGTAGATCACCGCGCCGGTGAGGATGACTGCGCCGACCCCCAGTAGCAGCGGCAGCGCGGCGGCGGTCAGCGAGCCGAAGATCACGAGCAGGATCACGAGCACGATCGGGAAGCCGATCGCCTCCGCCTTCACCAGTCGCTTCTGTGCTTCCTCCCCGATGGCCACGTCGAGGGCGCCCTGGCCGATCACGTGAGCGCTCAGCGCCCCTTCGACGTCCTCCACTGCGGCCTGTATGTCCCTTGCCACATCGGCCTCGTGCCGCTGATCGACGAGCACCTCGACTGGGACGACGGCGGTGCGCCCGCGCGCGGTTGCTGCTTGCGCCTGCGCTTGCGCACGAGCGGTGACGGTCACGTTCGGCACCTGCCGGACATCGCGCAGCAACTGTCCGGTCGCCTCTGCTCGCGCTGCAGCGCTCGACCCCTCGCCCGGGACGAGCACGACAGCGAGTTGGTTCCGGATGTCGAAGTCGCGTTCGACCACGTCCCGAACCTGCTCGGACTGAGACCCGGGAACCGTGAAGCCTCCGCTGACCAGATTTTCAGCCTGTCGCTCAGCGAGCGGAAGGGACACGAACACGAGTGCCATCCACACGGCGAGAACGACCCAGCGCCAACGCAGAAGCCCCGCGGCGGCGCGTTCCATGAAGCTGCTCATTGGTCTCTTCCCTTGATCGACATCGTCGGCCGTACCCCACCGGAACACTGCCCGATCTATCAATACCAGCAAAATTCCTGATGTCTGTGTAGGACTTGTCCCGAGGGAGCCGCTGACCACGGCCTTCTTGCGTGACCACCTCGAAGCGACCGACCCTGAATTCGACGTCGCGCTGCCCAGTTGGAACAGTGCAGGCATGGGGGGCTCCTCGTGACGAAGGTCGCCGACGGGTTGGCCGGAAAGGCCCTGTTGCTCACCGGGGCGACCGGCTTCGTCGGCAAGGCGGTGCTCAGCACGTGCCTGCGCGAGCTCCCCGGCCTCGCTGAGATCCGGCTGCTGATTCGCGCCGCTGACGACGACGCGGCGGTCGAGCGCCTCACCTCACAGATTCTCAGCACCCCCGCTCTGGCCGACCTTCGGACCACGGCGGAGGAGGCGATGGCCGCCGGAAGGTTGACCGCCTACGCGGCCGACCTGTCGCTCGATTACCTCGGACGCGAGGACACGGACATGGTTCTCGAGGGCGTCGACGTGGTCGTCAACTCGGCCGCGTCGATCGCGTTCGACGACCCGCTCGACGCGTCGTTCGAGTTGAACACGCTCGGACCGCAGCGGCTGCTGCGGGGGCTTCACGAGGCCGGGTCGTTCCCGCACTTCGTGCATCTGTCGACGGCCTTCTGCGGCGGGATGCGGTCGGGCGTGGTGTTCGAGCGCCCATCGGGATCGCAGTCGAACGAGCTGAGCGTGGACCTCCGGAGTGAGCTGGAGGCCGCGCGCTGCTGGCGACGCGACCTGGAGGCGGAGTCACGGCTGCCGGAGCACCAACGCCGCTTCGCCGGCGAGGCTCGCAAGCGGCTGAGTGCGGCCGGCGCGATGCTCGTCGGAGCAGAGGCGGAGCAGCTGCGCCAGGAGTGGGTTGATGCGCAGCTGGTCGAACGCGGCCGCGAGCGCGCCCGCGCGCTCGGATGGCAGGACGGCTACTCGTTGTCGAAGTCGCTCGGCGAGCGCCTACTGGTGGAAACCTCTTCACAGCCACTGACGATCGTGCGGCCGTCGGGGGTGACGGCGGCCCTGCGCACGCCGTTTCCCGGCTGGCTCGAGGGTCTCAACATCGTCGGTCCATTCATCCTCCTCTACGGCGGCGGTCAGCTCCGTTTCCTCCCCGTCGAGCCGGACTCGATTTGCGACCTCATCCCCGTGGACCTCGTCGCGAACGCCGCGATCGTGGCTGCCGCCAACCCGCCCGCCGAGAGTCTCCGGACGATCGCCGTCGTCAGCGGTACCCGCAATCCGATCTCGCAGGACGAGGTGACTCGCGAGATCACCGAGTATTTCGTCAGGAACCCGTTCTTCGACGAGTACGGCCGTCCCATCAGCGGGCACGAGATGCGCTATCTGACCGCTCCGGCCGCCGTCCTGCCCCTAGTCGATCGCGGCATCGGCTTGATCAAGGCCGTCGAGTCGGCGCTCGATCGGTTCGTGCCGCTGAAACGGGCAGAAGCGACCTCGCGCAGCCTGCACCGCGAGCGCAGGCAAGTCGAACGTCTGCGGCACCTGATGGAGCTCTACTACCCGCACGCGCTCGACGTTCGCTTCGACGACCGCAATGCTTCCGAGCTGCGCGACCGGATGGATCCTGAGGATCGGGCGGTCTTCGGGTTCGATCCAGCGGCGATCGACTGGGGCGCATATCTCAGCGAGTGCTACATACCCGCCGTGGTCGACCTGTGGGGCGGCCCCCGTCGTGCCCAGAAGGCCCGCAGGGCGCGCGACGCCCGCTCCACCGAGCTTGCCGAGGGAGCGCCGTCGATCGCGTTCTTCGACGTCGAGGGCGTGCTCCTGAACACCACCGTCGCCAACTTCTATGCGTGGCTGAGGACCCGCAAGATGCCCGCGCTCGGCGCGCTGCTCTGGAAGCTCCAATTCGCCACGCAGGTGCCGCGCTGGCGACTTACCGACCGACGTTCGCGCAGCCGCTTCAGCCGCTCGTTCTACCGTTGCTACCGGGATCTCCCGGCGGCCGAGGCGCGCGAGCAGGCGAAGGAGTGCCTCGCCGAGTTCATGCTGCCGCGGATCCGGCGCGAGGCGGTGAGGCGGATCCACGCCCACCGAGAGCGCGGCGACCGGGTCGTGTTGCTGACGGGGGGCCTCGACTTCCTCATGGAGCCCCTCCGCCACCTCGGCGACGACCTCGTGGCCGCACGCCTCGTCGAGGAGGACGGCGTGTTCACCGGTCAGCTTGCGGAGCCGCCGCTAACGGCGGACGGTCGCGCCTCGTTCGTCGCCCAGACGGCGGTCGAGCACGGAGTGGACCTCGCCGAGTGCTTCGGCTACGGCGACAGCGTCAGCGACCTCCCGGTTCTGGACGTCGTCGGGAACCCGTATGCCGTCAACCCGGATCTCGGGCTCGCCCGCGAGGCACATCGACGGCGCTGGCCGGTGCTCGAGTGGAAGGCCGAGGGACCGGCCGCGGCCGTTGGAGGGCGCGCGGCGATCGATGTGCTCGAGCCGGTTGCCGGCGAGCGTTGAGCTTGCGGCGCAGCTATGGCCAGGCGTGCAGCGTGGCCGGCGCCCTCGACCGGATCGGCGAGCGCTGGGCGATGCTGATCGTGCGCGAGTTGCTGCTCGGCCCGCTGCGCTTCTCGGAGCTCGCCCGCTGCGTTGGCGGCGCGCCGACCGACGTCCTCACTCGCCGCCTGCGCGACCTCGAGGCGGACGGGATCGTGCTCCGTCGCGACCTCGAAGCGCCCGCCGTTGGCGGTGTCTATGAGCTGACCGAGCTGGGCCGCCAGCTGGAGGAGACGATTCTTGGGCTCGGCCGCTGGGGGCTCAACTTCTATGACCTCGACGAACTGTGGGCCCTGGCCACCACTTCGCCCGCCAGCGCTCTGCGAGTCGTCCTGCGACCGCCGCGCGACGGCAAGGCGATCACCCTGCAACTGCACAGTGAAAACCACTCCGCCTGGCTGCGGCTCGTCGACGGTGAGTGCGGCTTGGGCCGCGGAGCTGTAGAGCGAGCGGACCTCACGCTGAGCGGCCCGGCGCCGGCCGTGATCGCCGCGATCGTGCTGGGCGGCGAGGCAGATGGGATTGAGATCGAGGGCGACCAGGCGGCGCTGCCCCGGCTGCACGAGCTGGTCGCGCTGCCGCCGCGACTGCGCGCCGAAATCGACAGAAGTCGCATGTGCGTTGCGGTCCACCCCGCTGGTAGCGTCGGCTGACCGCTATGGAACGGGACGACGTGCTGCAGAGAATCCGCGATCACCTCGCTACCGAGTTCGAGCTCGATCCCGCGCGCATTACCGAGGAGACCCGCTTTCGCGAGGACCTCGAAGCGGACTCGCTCGACCTCGTCGAGCTGACCGTCGAGCTCGAAGACAGCTACGGCATCCGCATCCCCGATGAGGAGGTGGGGAAGATCCTCACCGTCGGCCAAGCGGCTGACTTCGTCAGCGCCCGCGTCAGCGCCTGAGACTAAGCGCAGCGAGGTAGGTCGGGGAAGTCGGCAGCGACCCGCTCGAAGATCTCCAGAGCGTGATCGAGGTGATCGCGCTCGTGGGTCGCCATCAGCGAGGTGCGCAGCAGGGCTCCGCCCGGCGGGACGGCGGGATGGGCCGCGACGTTGGTGTAGACGCCGGCGTCGAAGAGCGTCTTCCACAGCAGTCCGGCCTGGTAATCGTCGCCGACGAGGACGGGGACGATCGGCGTCGAGACCTCGCTGCCGCCGGACCCCGCGCTGGGCTCGACGACCTTCAACCCGAGCGAGCGGAACCCCGCGCGCAGATAGTCGGCGTTGTCGAGCAGCCGCTCCATCAGCGAGGGACCCTCGCTGCGGATGATCCGCAATGCCGCCAGCGCCGCGCCGACGGCGGCGGGGACGGCGGACGCGGTGAAGACGAACGGACGCGAGGCGTAGCGCAGGTACTCGATCGCCTCGGCCGGACCGGCGATGAAGCCGCCGCAGGAGGCGAGGCTCTTCGAGAACGTGCCCATGCGCAGATCGACCCGGTCCTCGAGCTCGAAGAGCTCGCTGGCGCCGGCGCCGCGGGCGCCGAGGACGCCGAGGGCGTGCGCCTCGTCCACCATCAGGCGGGCACCGTAGGCGTCGCAGAGCTCGACGATCCGGGGCAGGTCGCAGATGTCTCCCTCCATCGAAAAGACGCCGTCGACGACGACGAGGACGCCACCGCCATCGCCGGCAGCGCGTTCCAGCATTCGCTCCAGCTTCGCCATCTGGTTGTGACGGAACGGCCGCAGCTTCGCCCCGGAGAGTTTGCACCCGTCGAGGATCGAGGCGTGGTCACCGGAGTCGCAGATCACCGTGTCGCCGGGCTCGGCGATCGTGCCGATGCAGCCGACGTTCGCCTGATGGCCGGTGGTGAAGACGAGTACGTCATCGGTGCCCATCCACTCCGCGAGCTCGTGCTCGAGCTCGAGGTGGAGCGGGGTCGTCCCGTTCAGCAGGCGCGATCCGGTGAGCCCGGTGCCGTAGGTCTCGAGCGCCTCGCGGGCGGCGCCCTTGACACGCTCGTCGCTGGTCAGCCCGAGGTAGTTGTTGGAGCCGAGCATGATCGTCTCCCGACCCTCCATCTCGACCACCGGACCGGCGGCCGAGGTCATCACCCGGAAGTAGGGGAGGAGGTCGGCCTGCTTGGCCAGCTCGAGAAGCTCCTTGCGCTCGTGCGTGCGCGCCTTCTCGAAGATATCGACTGCGGGAGCGTCCCGGGTGGTCACCTGCGCAGCTCGTAACCACGCGGAAAGGGGCCCTTGGGGCGGCGTCCGAACAGTTTGGTGAGGCGGGTGTTCAGGTTGGTGAATCCGGTCAGCATCCGGTCGCCGGCGGAGCCGCGCTTTTCACCATTCTCGATCCAGCCCCAAGGAGGCATGTTGCTGAGCTGACGGCACGTGTCGAGCGTGTCGTAGTAGGTGACGTAATGACACAGCAGCTGGCCGCGGAAGGTCCATTCGTCGATTGCGGGGGCGTCGACCCGGTAGCCGGTTGGGAGCAGTCCCGTGTAACTCCAGACCCCCGTCTGAGTGGCGGTCATCCGGTAAGGCTGGAGCACCTTCGGCTCGGTGGCTGAGATATAGGGCGCGGGGGAGAGCCGCTCGATGTGAAAGTCGGGTGAGGCCTCGCGGGTGGCGGTGACGAAGGCCGCCACCTCGTCGCGTCCGCGCGCCAGCCTGGGAATGATCGGCTCGTCCCAGATCACGTCCACAGTGCACAGTGCGGCCACCGCGTCGGAGTCGAGTGCGTTCCAGGCCTCGTAGAAGCGCCTTACGAAATCGTCGACGAAAGCCGGATCGAGTTGCGTGCTCCCCTCAACTGCCACGTCGGTCGCTGCCATCACTCATCTCCTTGTCAGGTCGTAGCCGGTGCGGCGGCTGACGTTACTTTTCATCGGCGGCCGTGCCAAAAGCGGCAACTCCCGGCGTCGGGAGATCGCCCGCCGGTCTAGTTCGCTTCGAGCAGCGCCCGCGGGATTCCGCCGACGCCGAGCAGGCCGGGGCCGGAGTGGGAGCCGATCGCAGGCCCCACCTCGCTCAGGAACAGCGGCTCGCAGCCGAAGATCTGCCGGCAGGCGTCGGTGAGGTCGTGGGCCCGCTCGGGGCTGTGGATGTGCTGCACGACCCAGCCATCGGCGCCGTCGCGCTTCAGTTGGCGCCCGAACTCGACCATGCGATCGAACGCTCGCCGGCGGGTGCGGACGCGCTCGACCGGGATGATCTCCTCGCCGAGGGTGAGGATCGGCTTGATCTGAAGCGCCGAGCCGAGCCACGCCTGTGCGGGCCCTATGCGCCCGCCCTTTTGCAGGTAGTCGAGCGTGTCGACGACGCACCAGATCCCCAGCCTCGCCCGGGCGCGGTCGGCCGCTGCGGCGGCCTCGGCCGCGGTGGCGCCCCTCTGGGCGGCGCGGGCGGCGACGAGGGCCATCATCCCGAGCCCGGCGCAGACCGAGCGGCTGTCCCAGACTTCGATCCGCTCACCGCCGAGACCTTCGTCGGCGAGCTGCTTCGCTGCCTGGCGAGCGGAGTTGTAGGTGCCGGAGAGCCCGGAAGAGAGGTGAAGCGAGACCACTTCGCGTCCCGCTGCGAGCAGCGGCTCGTAGACGGCGCGGAAGTCGCCGACCGAGGGTTGGGAGGTGGTTGCTCCTCCGTCGCTCCTCAGAAGGCGTTCGTAGAAACGGTCGTACTCGCCGCCAGAGATCTCGGCCTCGCGCTGCTCCACCCCGTCGAGGGTGACGTAGACGCTCACTCGCTCGATCCCCTCGCAAGCGCGGACCTCGTCCGGCAGGTAGGCGGTCGAGTCGGTGACGACGGCGGTCTCGGCGAAGGCGGACATGCGGGGCGGATTTACTACCAGCGCCGGGCCGTGATCTCGAAATATCACCACCCAGCCAGGCCCTGCCCGCCATGGTCTGAACTAAATGGCGGCCACCGTGGGTCCCGGCTCGCCCGTAGCGCGCCAGCCGGCACGCAGCACGCGCAGCGCGTTGCCCGACTGGATCTCCTCGGCCGTCGTGCGGCCGTAGCGCGCCTGGAGCGCCGGTCCGAGCTGCCGGAGCTGGGCGCTGTTGCCGAGGCCGGGCAGGGTCGGCTTGATGAAGCCGTCGAGGTCGGTTCCGACCGCGAGGCTTGCGTACGAGCCGGTGACGTTGTGTATCGCGTCGACGTGGCGGCAGAGCAGGTCGAACGACTCGTCGAACGACGCCGGCTTTGCATCGAGGCCATCGGCCATGAAGTACGTCGACAGCATCAACCCGATGACGCCATCGCGCTCGGCGATACGACGGATCGTCGTGTCGTCGAGGTTGTATGCCTGGCCGCCGAAGCGGTAGCCGCAGTGCGACGCCAGCACCGGCACGGTCCCCTCGGGGTCGAGCTCGTCGAGCAAAGCGAAGGTGTCATCCAGCGCGGCCTGGCTCATGTGCGTGATGTCGATAAGGACGCCCGCGGCGACCATCGCGCGCACGGCGGCCCGTCCGAGCTCGCTGAGACCGACGTCGGGCTGGGGAAAAATCTTGTCGTAGAGTTCGTCGGAAGCGAACGGCACGCAGGGTACGTTCGTCGCGACCTGCCGCCAGGCAAGATGGGCCAAGGTCACGTAGGCGACGCCGCGAGCAGCGAGCATGCGCACCGTGCGTTCGATTGACTCCGGGGTTGCCCCGAGGCTGAAGCCACCCTCGACGCAGTGCACGAGCGCGAGCTTGCCGGCAGCCTGGATCTCGTCGAGCTCGGCGGGGCTCCGGGCGATCGCCGCAGTGTCCGGATGCCAGCGCGCGACGCGCCGCTCCACCGCCTCCATCTGACGCATCAGGACGGTCGTGAAGCTGTCCTTCGGTGGCCCGCCGTATGGCGGCTTGCGCGAGTACCACTTGGTCATCCTGTTGCCCATCTCCAGCAGCGGCGAGCACAACACCGAAAGCGCGACGCCGACGTCGCCCGCGCGCAAGCTCTCAATCCTCACGCGTGGGCCAGCGCTCGCCGACTCCCAGTTCCACAGCCTGCTCGCGTTGCGCAGCACGGCGGCGTCGAAGCGGTCGATGGCGCCCGCGCGCCCGCGCTGGGACCACACCTGCAGCGCGACCCGCCGCGGATCCTGTGGCCCAACGTGCATTGGGTAGTGGGAGTGGAGGTCGACGAGCATTCAGAGAACCTTGCGGGAACGATAGATATACCGCGAAACCGGAGCTATAGACCGAACGACTTGTCGGCGAGCAGCCACCACCAATTCGGCTGACCGCCGTCGTGAGTCTCGACCTCGACCCCTCCGGGGACGTAGAGGTCGATTTCGGTAAGGGAGATCGGGGCGCCTTCGCCCGCGATCAGGGTGACGACCTCGGCTCCGTCGGCGAGCATCTGGATCGTCTCGGTCAGAGTCGGACCCGGGTCGCCCCAGGCGACGATCTCACCGTCGACGAAACCGACAGCGTCGCCCTTCTTGAAGCGGCCCTGGGCATCGTCGCGGGCGGCGGGGGCGACACCGCCGGTGCCGACCCCTGCCAGTGCCCCGTCGAGCCGCTCGACGTTCTCCTCGATCGAGCCGTCGGGGTCGAGTTCGACCAGGGCCAACAGGCTCGCCTGCTGCGAGGTCGCCCGCACCACGCGTGCCGACTTCTCAGAGAGCTCACAGGCGCGCTGGGCGGCCATGATCACGTTGGAGGAGCTCGGCAGGACCAGCACTTCCTCGGCCGGCACTTCCTCGATCCCGGCCAGCAGCTCGGAGGTCGAGGGGTTGAGGGTCTCGCCGCCGGGGACGACGTGGGCCCCAAGCTCGTCGAACAGCCGCTCGATTCCGGCCCCCGCGGCGACGGCGAGCGCCCCGGAGCGATCGCTGGCGAGCCTCGCCTCACGCGCGGCGATCTGCTCGCGCATGTCGGCGACGTCGAGGTTCGTCACCTCCCCGACGCCGTCGAACAGCGAGGCCGCCGCCTCCGGCTCGTCGGTGTGTACGTGAACCTTCAGCGTCACCTCGTCGCCGACCACCAAGACCGAATCGCCCAGCCCCTCTAGGCGAGGCAGGAAGTCACGCGAGCTGAGCCCGGTGCCGGAGACGATGAAGTTGGTGCAGTAGCGGTAGCGACTGCCGTCATGGTGGGGGCGACTCAGCCGCGGCGCTTCGTGGTGGGAGATCTCCGGCAGCCCGTTGTGATCGCCGCGCAGGCCGGCGACGACCCCGGCGAGGATCAGCACGAGGCCGTAGCCGCCGGCATCGACGACGCCGGACTCGCGCAGCACCGCGAGCTGCTCCGGCGTCCGCTCGACCGCCCTCTGGCCGTCCTCAACCGCCCGCTCGAGGATCTCGGCAAGCACCGCGTCCTGCTGTTCGTCGCTGACCCCCCGATCGAGCCGTCGCACGTCGGCCTCAAGTTGCGTCACCTGGCAAGCGATCGAGTGCGCCATCTCGCGGAAGACGGTCAGCATCGTTCCCTCGGCCGGGTTGGGCACCGACTCGTAGGCGGCATCGGCGGCACTGGCGAAGGAGGATGCAATCAGGACCGGGGCGATCAACTCGCCTGGGCGGCTGGCCAGCTCCTCGGCGGCGCCACGGACGATCTGGCTGAGGATGACGCCGGAGTTGCCGCGCGCCCCCATCACCGCAGCCCGCGCCAGCGCCTGTAGCAGTTGCGTGCGGCCGACCCCGCGCCCGTCGAGCCGGTCGAGCTCCTCCAACACGGCACGCATCGTCTTCGCCATGTTGTCGCCGGTGTCGCCGTCGGCGACCGGGAAGACGTTGAGGTCGTTGACCTCCTGGCGCCGCTCCTCCAGGTACGCGTAGGCGGAGGTGATAACGCGTCGGAAGCGCGCGATAGACGGATCGGGCATTGGCGAAGGAATCTAGTCAGCGTCAATGACGTGGACAAGCTGGCAGGGATGCCGTTGCCTCTGGTCGTGAATTGCTGTCGCACGCGCTTCGGGCTTAGCGACTGATCTCACGCGCGGCTGATGCCGCGCAGGAACCAGATTGCATATCGCTCACTGTCACCTTGAGCTGAGGTCGGCTGCCCTTGCTCCCGATCGCTACCAGTCAGCGTCGCCGCCAGCTGGTAGCGATCCATGAGCGAGGACTTAACACTTTGCAATTGATCCCATAGGCTCAAACTTCGGGGCGCTGCCACTTCAATATGACAATAGCCAGGATGTCTAGCCTGCAGTCGGAAAGGTCGGTCGTTGGGAACGGAGAAAGAGCTATCCGGCCTTGATGCGGACAAAAGCCTGGGGTCACAGGCTTTTCTGCTGGGAATGCTTCGCTTGGGCGCGCAATCAGGGTATGCGATCAAGAAGGCAGCAAATGTCTCGACGAAGTTTTTTTGGCGCGTATCCTTTTCGCAGATCTATCCCGAGCTCGCCAGGCTTGAATACCGCGGATTGGTGACGAAACGCGACAGTCCTCAGGGAAGACGACGTCGATCTATCTATGGAGTCACTGATAGTGGTAAAGAAGCACTACTAGATTGGTTGCGATCATCTGACGACGCTCCTCTACAGCTTCGCGACGAGGGACTTCTGCGGCTATATTTTGCGGACGCTCTTTCGCTCGAAGAGCAGCTAGAGCTTGTGCGGCGGCTTCGAGGGCGTGCAGCCCAATCAAAAATTCAGGTCTTCGAGGGTTCCCTTCCATTTCCACAGCAAGATGCACGATTTCCTAGCGTTGTTGCGAAGCTAGGCGCAGACACTCTGGCCTATGTTGAGCAGTGGCTTGGCGAGTTGGAGGCTGAGCTGGAGGAACTACAACTAGGGAGCGGCGGCTGTTCGGAGCGTTTCAGTTGAGAAGATGAGAAGCAGCTGCAACAGAGGTGAAGATCGGTGAGGAAGGGCCAGAAGCTCGCTGCGGCGATCCTGTACCTCGCGGAGCCGGGAATCGTCGCGGAGGGAGCACCGTGGCTGAGGGTGGTGCCCTTCTAGATAGGCGAAGACGCCGCCGTTTGAGCGGGTGGCCTGAAGTGGCGGTGTAGTCAGGGTTGGCCGGTTTCGGCAGGGGGTCAGTCGGCGCCACGCCAGGATAGGGTGAGTTGCGCTTTCTTGATGTCGACGGTGCGAGCACTGTAAAGGCGGCTGGGCCTCTGGCACGCGGATTCATCGGTTAGGGAGCAACTTTGGGTGAGGGTGGCGTAAGGCCCTGTCCATCCGTGTAAGTGGCATGAGGCCGCAAAGCGAGATTGACCCGTCGCGTGTATCTGCGAGGCCTCGATCTGTGGTCTCTTCGGGCAGTAGGCGCGCGCAATGACCGCCGGCGTCAAGTACGAGCTCCCCGCTGATCTGATCGAGAGGGTTGCCGAGCGGGCGGCCGAGTTGCTCGGTCAGCGGACGCAGGCCGATGATGCCTGGCTAGATGTCGGCGAAGCGGCGGATTACCTTCGGTGCCCGACGTCGCGCATCTACGCCTTGACTAGCGCGGGGAAGATTCCTCATCATCACGACGGCGCTCGCCTGTTGTTCCGGCGGAGTGAGCTCGACGAATGGGTCGAGCGTGGCGGTGCTCGGCGATCCTAAGATCGGACTTTGGCATCGAGGCGGTTCGAGGCTGGGCTGGTTTCACTCGCGAGCGGGACCGCCCCTCGATCCCATGACTGAGACCGAGGGACGGCCCTCGCCTGTGCTGCCCCCCTTGCTACCCAGCGCTGCCGACCGGCTCGCGCTCGGTTTCGTTGGAGGCGGGCGAAATGCGATCGACTCCATCGCCGACCTCTGTGATCCAGGCCGTGGGCCCCTCTTCGGCTCCGCTAGCGCTTCCATCTGGGCCTCGAGGCGGACCTTCGATCGCATCGTCGAAGAAGTCGGCGCCGCCCACACCGTCGTCCATGAGATGGACGTAGGTACGGAGAGTGAAGGCAGGATCTGCATGGCCGAGCCATACCTGCACCTGCTTGATGTTCTTGTTGTCCTGGAACAGCAGCGATGCGCAGGTATGGCGGAATGCGTGGAAACTGACCCACGGCATCCCGATCGCCTCCCTAGCAGGATTCAGCACGCGTTCGGCGACCTTGCCCCGGATCAACTCCGTCCCTACCCTGGACGGGAACACGGGCGATTTTGGCCCTTGATAGGTATCGCGTCGATGTACCAGGAGCCGTGCTGCCATTCCTTTCGATAGCGGTATGTCGCGCCTGCCCGCGCCGCTCTTGAGCTTGCGGCGCTTGCCTCGGTAAAACTGTTCGCGCACCTTTATGTGGGGGGTCTCTCCAAACACCACGTTCTCCCAGGTCAGGCCAATCGCCTCGGAGATGCGAAGGCCGGTATGGGTCAGGAACTCGAAGAAGAGATGCCATTTGACGGGAACGGCTGCGAGCAGAACCTTTAGCTCGGCGCGGGTCAAGGCCTTGGCATGCTCCTCGACCGGGTCCTCCTCGCTTGGAGCTGATGGGATTCGGACGCCGCGGACTGGATTCGTGGCGATCAGCCCGTCCTCGACGGCCGTCGCGAAAAGCGCCGAGAGTGCTGCCCGGAGCTTTCTAATTGCCGAGGTGCTTTTGCTTTCCCGACGCAGCACGCCGAAAAGCTCCCTAACGTCGCTCGATTCGATCTCGCTGAGCTTCCAGGTCTGCCAGCGTGACAAGGCATAGGCCTCGATCGGCCGCCGATACTCGGGCCGAGTCGTCTCGGAGAACCCCCGGCTCGTCAAGCCGGAGTAGCTCTCTATCCAGCTGGGGAAATACTCCCCAAATCGGATCTTCGACTTGGGCCGGCTGTTGCCCGCCTCCGCACTCGCCTTCCTTTCGCACGCCTCCTTGAACGTCGCGCAGGTCTCCTTCTGCTGTTGGCCTCGGTGCCGCCAGAGCACCACGTAGGGGCATTTGCAGCGCCTCGGTTCCTTGCAGCCCCACCCGTGACGGCGGAAGATGCCGGGCGTGCTGGTCTTGGTTAGGGGCGACTTGTCTTTGGCCATGATTGCCTCCTTGTTGAGGTTTCATGGCGCATTCACGGATGAGCGGAGATGAGCGCCACCCCCTGGTGTCCGGATTGCAAAGTCCGGACACCAGGGGACGCGAGATTCTGCGATCCCATTTTTGGTGGTGGGTCGTTGTCGGCATCAATTCGGTATCAAAAGCGCCGCAACCAGCCGCAAACTGAGTGGACGCAGAACCTCTATAATTGGCTCTGTAGCACCGAATAAGAAGGCCCGCCGTAGACAGCCGCAAAGCTATTTCCAGTTTCTCAGTCCGGAAACCGGGGTTCGAATCCCCGTAGCGGTACTCCGCGCAAAGCGCTCCAGCAAGCCAAAAGCCCCGGATTTGCCGGGGCTTTTGCATTTCTCGGGGACAGCGCGAAGACAACAGGACGTAGCGGAGCAGGCCTGATTTGAGGCAGCGGGTGGGAGGGAGCGTGCTGTTGCCCTGCTGTCCCGGTGCTGTCTCAGCGACGCCTCGCGTGGCGGCGGGGGAGGACCGCGATGGCGAACGTCTCCGCCGCTTCGTGGATCAGGTCGAGCGGGATCGGAGTGGTACGAGCCGCGGAGCGCGGCGGTCGGCTCGAGCCGAAGAGAGCGATGGAGGTCAGCTCTCCGCGAGGGTCGTGGCGGGCGCGGTAGCGGATGCCTTCGTAGCCGGCCTCCTGAAAGGCGAGCGCCCAGCCCTGGGTAAGGTTGTAGTCGGTCGTCGAGTGAATCTCGGCAGTGAGGCCGACGAGTCCGAGGACGGTTGGGTCGGTCAAGTCGACAACCTCGGCTTTGGGCGGACGCAGCCTGGAAAGACGTTGCGAGTCGACCAGTGGCTCCGGGATCACCCCGCCGGGTCGCAGCAGGCGCCCGAACTTCTCGACGAAGGCCCCGATCGGCTCCTCGGCGAGGTAGCAGGTGCCTGACTCAGCGAGATTGAACCTGCCATCCGGGCCGATATCGAAGAACCAGGGTGCGGCATCTGCAGCATGGATCCGCCACAGGGATTTCGTCCCGAGCTTCGCGCTGGGAAGCTCGGGCAGGTCTTCCGGAGGAGCGGGCAGGCCGCGTGGCGTCAACGCTTCAGCTCGGCCACGGCCCGGTGGGCCGAGAGAAGCAGCGGCTCGAGGTCCGTATCGCCGAAGGCATCGACCGGAGTCCGGTCATCGAGCTCCGCCTGAGGCGCGGTAGCAAACGCAGCGAGCGTCCACGAATCGAGCCCCGCATCGCTGAAGACCTCGTTGAGCCTCTTGACCGCCCCGAAGGGCGCCCCGCTGGCGGCATCAAACTGCCACCGCGGATAGCGGATCAGTCCAGCGTCGTCGCGCAGCGCGATCACCGACCCGCTGACGACCCGCTTGCGCAGCGCCTCCCGGCTGACCCCGCCGAGCAGAACCCGCGCCTCAGCACTGGTCAGCAGCTCCCCAAGCGCCCGCTCCCAAGCCCCACCAGCAAGCACGACCATAGCTGCACGCCGGCCAAGAACCTCGGCATCGTCGGCCGAACTCGGCTGCCCGCCGATCTCGGTAAGCGTGCGCCGGAACTCCTCGACGGTGCGATCTAGGAGGGCTGGATTGGCTGCCATTGTTAACCGAGGTTAGCGTCAACCTCGTCAACCGTCAAGAAAGGAGATGTGCTGCCTGCTTATGGTCCAGGTGGTCGCCGATTGCGAATCCGGTCGCCCAACCCTCGAGCACTACCCAGAGGCATCCGACGCGCCATCCAGAATGAAATCTCCAGAAAGTCACACCGCAACGAGACGGAGGAGAGATGGCCCGCCAACAGGAGATCAAGGACTTGCTGCGCGAGGTCGCTCCTCTTCTTCATTCAATCGCCATGGAAGCGCAATCTGCCGCAGCCGAGTTCGCGAAGACGGATTGGGCGAAGAAGGAGATGTCGCGCGAAGCGTCCGTTAACCAGATGGCAGGTATCGGCCGCTGGCGGATCGTCGGTGACCGCCTCGTTCTCCGTCAGGGTGAGCTGCCCAAGGGGATCGAGCTGTCGACTTCCGACGAGGAGCAAAACCAGGGGCGCTACTACCTGTGTGCCTCGAAGCTGGGAATCGTGCTTACGATCCGGCGCAAGCCCCACAAGAAGGACGAGGAGCCTGAGTTCCTGCAGCTGCAGATCGAGGCAGCGATCGACCTGGCACCGGTGGACTATGGCGACAAAGTCGTTGTCTACCTCGACGTCGGGCCAGTCGGAACGGAGCCCGAGTTTCACGTCGCCAACCGCGGAAAGGTGGTCAGCGATTTCCGGCTCATCAATCTGATCAAGGAGGCTAAAGCCAAGCTGTCCGATTCCGATGAGATCCAGACGCTCCCCCACCAGCCGGTCCCTGAGCCCCGGGTTCGGTCGGTTCTCGATGAAGACGCTGCACAGGAGGAGGAAGCCGGCGACTCGGAGAACTAGTCGCCGTGGAAAATGTGAATTTCCGACTGGTCCGTCTCGCGCGCGAGATGCGAGGCCTCAGCCAGACCCAGGCCGCAAAAGATGCCCGGCTGCCGCAGGCACTTCTAAGCCGGATAGAGACGAAGATCGACGACGCGACCTCCGAGCAGGTCGAGGGCATCGCCAACGCTCTGCGATTCCCGCTCGAGTTTTTCTCCGAGCCCGATGCGCCGGCGGCGGCGCCGCTTTTCCGAAAACGGACGATCCGGTCGGTGAGGAAGGCCCGAATGTTGCAGGCGCGAATCAACGTTGCGGTTCTCGCCGCCCGACGGATCCTCGACGCCGGCATCGAGATCGACACGCCACTTTCGTTTCCGGAGCCCGGGGAAATATCCGGGGACAACCCAGCCTCTGCGGCGAGAATTCTGCGGAGCGCATGGCGCCTGCCGAACGGCCGAATTGACAATGTCACCAGGGCGATCGAGGCGGCCGGTGGGATCGTCCTGCACGTCGACTTCGGCACTGATGACGCTAGTGCCGCTTTCATATCGACGCTCGGTGATGAGCGACTCTGGTTCTTGGTCAATACGCAGGAGAAAGCCGGGGATCGAGTTCGCCTCAGTCTTGCCCACGAGCTTGGCCATGCTGTCTTGCACCGCTACCTGCCAGTTCAAGACGAGCATCGCCTCGAGCCGGAGGCCTACGAGTTCGCGACGGCGCTGATGCTTCCGCCGGAGGAGTTCGATCCCAATATCGACTCCAATCTGACTTTGCGCCGGGCGCGCGACCTGAAGCGGAGCTACTGGATTTCGATTCAGGCGATCATGCGTGCCGCAAGAGACAGAGGTCTGATTGACTCACGCCGTTACACCAGTCTTTGTAAGCAAGTCTCGGCGAGGGGGTGGCGCCGCGAAGAGCCCGACCCATTGCCGGTCGAGCCACCGGGTGTGTGGGCAAACGCGCTCGCTGTTCACCGCTACCGTCACGGTTACGATGACGAGGATCTTGCGGCGATTGCCCGACTCAGCGTCGAGGATCTAGCGAGCTTGTTCCCCAACGACATACCGCCTCGGTTTCGGGTCATTGAGGGTCGTACTTCCACTCCCTCACATTCGCCCACCTCGACCCGCGACCCAGGTCTTCGAGCCGTATAGCCGTCCGCTTACCTTTTTACCCGCCGGGTTGCACTCCTGGCTAAGGGTCACATCGGGTCACGGCAATTCGTTGGCTCTAGCAGCGGTGAATGCGGCGGCTTTTAGAGGTCTATTCCGGCGATCAGGGCCATGCCCTCGAGCAGTTCGAGGCTGAGGCTGTCGACAGGCCAATTCTCTTTGAGTTGGTCGCGATCGTTCTGAAGACGCTCGAAGATCAGGAACGCCTCGGGCTGAGTAAGCAGCGGGTTGGCGGTCTCGTCATCGGCGTAGGCCTCGTAGATGTCCTGAAGCTTCTGCCGATTCGCCTTGAGATACGGGTCGATATGGATTGAGACGACCTCCGCCGGAGGGCATCCGTAGAGATGTACGAGAAAAGGAACTGACAGAAGTGAGAGCTTGCGGTCGGGCGAGCGCGGGGTGAAGTGCAGCAGGCGGTCGTCAAGTTCGGCGGCGACAGCCATCTCCGCGTAGTCGGGATCGCTAGCGATCAGCTTTCGCAGCCGGTCGACCTCACCGTCGAAGAGCTCTACGAGGGCAACCAAGCGGGTGATAGCGCGTTTAGCCTCCTTGGGGGATTCCACCGGCGGCTTGTAGAGGAGGTCGTGGGAAACGACGGCCCAGGCGCTCTGTGCCTTGCTGTGGATCTGAAGCTCGGCATGGAGATTCTCAAGCTCGGGGCTGTCCGGGCCGAGATCCGGCTGGCCGGTCAGAAGGTCGGGCCGTGGACGAAGGTCGAGATGGACGCCCAGGTAGCCGAGCTGGTCATAGGCGAGGGCTTCGAGCTTCTGCTCGCGATCATCGACGAGGCAGAGCGCCGCGACGACCGCTTCGACGCGCGTAACATCCTCGAGGTAGGGGACAATCACCCGCACACCCGCCTTGTCGCCGATTTCCGCAAGCGGATCGGCGTAGCCCTCGCGGAGCGCCTTCTTCACGAAGCTCTGGACCTCCTTGGCGCGGCTCGAAACCTCGCAATAGACGCCCGCCGAACCGAGGTCGCGTTCGAGGGCCACCTCGATTCGCTCGGCGAGATCCTCGAAGCGCGAGCGCTCTGCTTCATAGGCGCTCGCGACCTCCGCGTAGTCGCTAGCCCCCACCGCTGACCTCGTCGATGCGGTCGTGGATTTCCACGGGTGCCGCCTCGCTGTCGGTCGGATTGACGGTGACGAATTTCTCAACGTCCTCCGGCGGTCCGGAGAGCTTCAGCTTCGACTCGACGAATCGCATCGAGAGCCGCTTGACGCGCGCCGAGACGAGTTTCAGATCCTTTTCGATGCTCGCCGTTGGCGCCTCGGTCGCCTCGAGGAAGTTGCGATAGCCCTGGCGGTCTTCGACATCGAGGTTCTCTTTGGCAAAGGAGTTTGGGGAGAGGGTGTGGGCCTGGCGGTTCATCTCTCCGAGGAGCGCGATCTCGTACCGTGCCTTCTTCTCCGGTTCGGTGACCTCGGCCTCGATCCAGTTCTGGGTTGCTTCAAAGAACGACTTGGTGGCGACATCCGGCGCCGTGCGCAGGCGGGCACCGAGAAAGCGGGCGAGGAAGAAGGTCGCCACCTCTTTGGTCGGGTTGTAGCCGCGCTGATCGTCGGAGACGACGCCCTCGAGCATGTCGAGGGCGGCTCCGGGCATGCGGAAGACAGAGGCCTTGAAGAGGCGCGTGTGCTTGCCGAGCATCAGATCGCGCAGGTGGGCGACGCTGAAGGTCTTGCCGCCATCGGGCAAGGTTGTCTCCTCGACCCGAATTGCGTCCTCGCGCTCGAGCTTCAAGATCCCGAGACAAGCCGTGCTTTCCAGGCGGCCGAGCAAGGCAACTAGGAGCCCCGGGTTGCTGACGGCCGGCTGGGAGTCGTAGAGATGGCGGGCGATGTCGCGGGAAGCCGGGATTAGCTGTTCGGAGTCCTTCAGAACAGCCTCGATCAGCGCCGGAACCGGCGAGGCCTGGTCGGGGTCGTGCTCGACCAGATAGCCATGGTGCCCGAGGCTTTGAGTTGTCCTCTCTCTGAAGAAGTTCTGCAGCTCGGTGGTTAGGGGTGAAGCCGCGTCGCTATAGACGATGTCCGCGGGCGTCGTGTTGGTGTTGTTGCGGGGAACGTCGTGGACGACGATCTGGTCGACGAAGAAGGTTCCGAGGTCCATTGCTCCCCTTAGCGGCTGCGTCGGGTGGTGGAGTCGGGACGCCGACTCCCGCACGCTCCCTGCCCAGCCCCTGCTGGACCCGGCCCGATCCTGCCATCGGTACGCACCGATGTCAACTCGGAACTTGTGGATTCCCAGGCGAACGGGCTCCGATGGCGTTATACCGCGAACATATGTTCGTATCATGCAACCGAGTGTACGCTGCGGCGCCGACCGTGCGAAGACTCCGAGGTTCCTGCTTGTGGCTGTAGCGGTCCGGGGGGTAGCTGGCTGTCCGATTGCGCCCGAGAGTGGGATGGGCTTCTAATCTCTACCCCCGTGGCTCTAACCGTGATGCAGATCGACCGGCACATAGCGGTGCTGGAAGAGTTCGAGCAGAAGTACGGTGAATACCTCGTTGCGCGCCATAATCGCGGCGTCGAGGGCTCGGAATGGTCACGACGGGAGTGGGCCGAGCGGGAGCGGAACCTTCGAAGATTGGCACCGCGCGCAGACGCGGCGATGGCGGCATCGGGTCTTGACACCTGGGTCGACCTACCTGGGGTGATCCTTGACTTCGAGGGCTGGACTGGTTTCTCGTCCTTTGCGACCGAAGATAAATTGCAGCGCGAAATCTTGGCGCGGCTCCCGAGTCAGATCGAGGGACTGAAGATGCGGCGCGAGGAGGCGGAAGAGGCGAGCCGCAAGAAAGGACGCCGGCTGCGGGAGACCTTCGCCTGGCCGAGGTCCCGGTGGGGGTGGCTCCACGACCCGAACCCGTGGGTCTTGACCATCATCGGAGCTGTGATCGCGGGCCTGGTCGTCCTCGCCCTGTGGGCGGCCATCACTGCCTGATATCGGCAAAGAGGCCAGGCGAGATTGCAAAATACATGCACTGGCGCTACTTTGGCGCTACTATATGGTGATGCCAAGCGTCCAGATTAAGAACGTTCCTCCCGACGTACACCGCGTCCTGCGCCAGCGGGCTGCGACGGCTGGGCAGTCGCTGCAGGAGTACCTGCTGGCGCAGCTCAAGCAGCAGGCCGAGGAAAAGACTCTTGACGAGGTGCTCGATCGTGCCGGCGGCCGAGCGGGCGGCTCGGTGGGCCTTGCCTTTGCGGCGGAGACGCTGAGGGCGGACCGCAAGCGCGCAGCGTGATCGTCGTCGACGCCTCGGTGCTGGCGCCGGCTCTGGCCGACGATGGCGCCGATGGGGATCGGGTTCGCGAGCGGCTGCGAGGGGAGCAGCTGGTCGCGCCGGAGCTCGTCGACCTCGAGGTTCTCTCGACGCTTCGGCGGGCAGCCCGCGGCGGCCAGCTCGATGAGAGGCGTTCGGGCCAGGCTCTCGACGATCTGGGGGCATTGCCGCTGCGGCGCGTTTCGCATCGCGCCTTGCTGCCCCGTGTCTGGGAGCTTCGCGACAACCTCACCGCCTATGACGCGGCCTACGTCGCCCTCGCGGAGGCCCTCGACGCATTGCTCTTGACCGCCGATGGGGCGATGAAGAAGGTGAGCGGCATTCGTTGCGAGGTCGAGGTTCTGGCGTAAGGGGCAAGCGGGCGTAGCATCGGGGTATGGCGGATCCGGTCGAGATCAACCGACGGATCAAGCGCCTCGTCACCCGGGTGCGGCGGCGCGACGACTACGGGACATTGCTCGCCACGAGCCAGGTGCTCCTGCCACTCGAGGAGGTTGAGGATCCGGACGCCTGGCGCGCCGAGATCAAGAGGCAGGCGCGCTCGGATCGCATCAAAGTCCGAACTGGCGTCACTGGCGGCAAGGTCTGGGCATTGCTCGCCGACCCTATACCCGAGGTCCAGCGGGACGAGGACCTGCGTCACTTCCACCTCTACCACTCCCACCTCGAGCCACAGGCAAAGGCCCTCGGCCACGACGTGCGGGTCGTGCTCCGAGATGGGGAGGAGGCGCTGCTGATCTGCCAGCGCTGCGGCGCGCGCGGGTATGCCGACGCCACCGCCGGACCGCTGATCGGCGGGCCACTCTTCGAAGACGAGTGCCCGGAGGGCGGCCTGCCCGACGAGGACTGACGCCGGGCAGGCCGCGCGAGGCTCAGGCCTCGTCGGGGTCCTCGGACCAGGGACCGCGCCCGACCTCGACCGCGTCGTCGAGGAAGTCGGCCGAGCCGACGCCCTCGTCCAGCAGGTGGACGTAGGTGCGGAGCGTGAAGCCGGGGTCGGCATGGCCGAGCCAGGTCTGGATCTGTTTGATGTTCTTGCCGTTGGCGAAGAGCAGCGACGCGCAGGTGTGGCGGAAGCTGTGGAAGCTCACCCACGGCATCTGCACGAGCGCCCGGGCCGGGTTGAGCACCCGGTTCGCGACTTTGCCACGGATCAGCTCGGTGCCCACCGCAGAGGGGAACACCGGTTCCTTCGGGCCGGCATAGGTCTTCTCGCGATGGACCCTCATCCGCGCGGCCATGCGCGGCGCCAGCGGGATGTCCCGCCTGCCGGCGCCGCTCTTCAGCCTGCGGCGCTCACTGCGGTAGACCTGTTCGCGCACCTGGACGTGCGGCCGGTCGCCGAGCTCCACGTGCTCCCAGGTCAGGCCGATCGCCTCGGAGATGCGGACGCCGGTGTGGACGAGGAACTCGAAGAAGAGATGCCACTCGGGCGGGATCGCCGAGAGCAGTCTCGACAGCTCCGCGCGAGTCATCGCCTTGGCCCGCTCTTCCTCCGGCGCCTCGTCGACCAGGGGCGTCGGGATCCGCACGCCACGGATCGGGTTGCTGTTGACCAGCCCGTCCTCGATTGCGGTCGCGAACAGCGCCGAGAGCGCCGCCCGCAGTTTCTTGATCGCCGAGGTGCTCTTGCCTTCTTTGCGCAGCTCGGCGAAGAGCTCGCGGACGTCGCTCGGTTCGATCGCGTCGAGCTTCATGCCCTTCCACTTGGGCATCGCGTAGTTGGCGATCGGTCGCCGGTACTCGGGCCGGGTCGTCTCCGAGAACCCGCGGCTGGTCAGGCCCGCGTAGGTCTCGATCCACTTCGGGAAGTACTCGCCGAAGCGGGCCCTCGAGGTCGGCCTGCTGTCGACGGTCGTGCGCAGCGCCTTCTGCTCCCGCGCCTCGGCGAACGAGCGACAGGTTTCCCTGTGCTGCTTCCCGCGGTGACGCCAGAGGATCGCGTACGGGCAGTCGCAGCGATCCTTGTTCTCGCAGGCTTTCCTGTGGGCGCGATAGATGCCCGGGGTCGAGGTCCGTTCTAGCTTTGCCATGTCGTTCTCCTTTGCTCATCCCGGGTTGCCGGGAAAGGGGCATTTCCTCCCCTCTCGGACGAGCCGGACATGGCGCCACCCCGGGTCAACACCAAGGTTGCACAGGCCAACAAAAAGACAACAGGACCCCCACAAGCAGCCGTGGAGGGCCGCAAACGGAGTTGTCCTGTCGCTCGTCAGACGGCGAAATCGTCTGACAGCCGCAAAGAGCCGCAACGCCTGCGGCCCTTTCTCAGTCCGGAAACCGGGGTTCGAATCCCCGTAGCGGTATGGCCTTATTGGAGAGAGCAGGATCGCCCGCACCTCCCAGGTCACTCAGGTCTTTCGCTTCGCCGAATGCGCTCGACACCAGTGCTTTCAGGCGTATCTGACCACTGTTGCGGTCGATCTCGACCCGTAGGCGGAAGGCGTCGAAGACTGCGCGACGGAGTTCGGGGTCGGCGGCCGCGAGGTGTTTGTTGAGGTCAGGGAGTGCGTCGAGGACCGCGCGGGCGTCGTCGGGATCAACGGCGGTGCTGTCGCGCTGTGAGTCTTCGATCTGGGCGAGTACCGCCTGTGCCTCCGCGCGCTCGGCCTTGAGCTCGCGGATGCGTCGGCCGACCTCGACGGGATCGACGCCGGCCTCGATCGCGGCGAGCTGGCGCTCGATCTTCTGCTCGACTTTGGCGATTTGGGCGGCGTCCCGCTTGCGTTTGTCGCCATCCTGGTGGCGCAGCTCGCCGGTCAGGCTCGCGCTCTGGCGGCGGAAGTGGGCGAGGCGGTCGGCGCCGAATATCCGCGTGGCGAAGAAGCTGTCGATCAGCGTCGTGAGGCCGTCTTCGCGGACGTACTGCCACTTGCCATGACCGACCGCCTCGGCGGCCCTGTCGCCGTAGGAGGCCCGGTAGCCGCAGGTGTAGTAGGTCGGCTCGCCCTTGCGCGAGCGGCCCTGCATCCGCAGCGGGTTGTGCCCGGTGGCGCAGTGGACGATGCCGCGCAGCAGGTACGGCCGTTTCTGCGGCCGGCGACGGCGGTTGCCGCCCTGGCCGGTGCTGCGCCGCTGCATCTCGGCCCGCGCTCGCTCGAACTGCTCATCGGAGATCAGCGCCTCGTGGCGATCGTCCGCCTCGACCCATTCGTCCCGCTCGCGCCGCACAACCGGCCCGACGCCCTGCTTGTGAGCACGTGAGTCGAGCCGGTTCCAATAGAGGCGACCGGTGTAGGTCGGGTTTTCGAGCATCGACTTAATCGTCATCTTCGCCCACTTGCCCGAGGTGTTGCGCGTGGAATCGACGTGGGAGGGAGGTGGCGGACCACCGGGCCGGTTCAGCTCGTTGGCGATCTCCTTGTAGCCGGCGCCGGCAAGGAAGCGGTCGAATATCTCGGCGATCACCGGCGCTTGCTCGGGGTCCACGACGAGGCGAGACTTCGTATCGCCCGCCTTCGCCCGCGCCGGATCGGGGTGGGCCTCGTGTCGCAGTCGGTAGCCGTAGGGCGCCCGCCCGCCGTTGCGGAAGCCCTGCCGCGTGTTCTGTTTCTGCCCGCGCCGGACTTCGCGCCCCAGCTTCTCGACCTCGAACTGGTCGAGCGCTTGGAACATGTGGCGGATCAACCGTCCCTCGGGGCTCGTCTGATCGCCGGCCGTCAGCGCGTAGAAGACCTCGACGCCGGCCCGCGTCATCTCCCGCTCGTAGGTCAGCGCATGGAACAGGTCGCGGCTCAGCCGCGAGGTTCCGTAGACGATCACCGCATCGAAGCGCCGAGCGTCCCGCTCCTTGGCCTCCCGCAGCAGCTCTGCCCACCCGGCCCGATCGTCCCGCCGCCCTGCCTCCTGGTCGGTGAACTCGCAGACGATCTCCCCGCTCAGCTCCTCCGCCTTCGACGCGCAAGCTTCCCGCTGCGAAGGGAAGGAGAGCGTTGGGTCCTGCTTGTCCTTGGTCGAGAGCCGCCCGTACCAGGCAAAGCGCCGCCCGGGTCGGAGAAGCGGAAGTCGAGCACCGGCAGCACCCACGGCCGGCCGGGACTGCCTCTCAGCAGCCATCAGATCGCCTCCTTCGTCGTCTCAAGAGCCATTGCGATCCATTGTGTCGGGCTTATCCCAAGTCCGTCAAAGTCGGCCAGCCGAGCCGCAGCCGACAGGCGCGGCGAGGTCGGGGACGAGGAAGCGAAAACCACCAGAGCGGCGGCGAGGGTGGCGGCGATCGGATCGCCAACGGATCGATAGAGAAGACACCATTGAACCGAGTCGAGAGACGGCAATGCAGATCAGATGGGGGAAGTATGTAGTCGGTGCTGTGCGTCGACCCGTTGACAGAGGTGGGGGGAGTAAGTAGTCAGCATCGCCCGATCTCCGCTATCGGCTTCACAAAGGGGAATGCGGGGCATTTCCAAAATCCGGTGCGAGGTGCAGAACGAGGCGCAGAACGCGGTGCAGAACGAGGTTGGCGCGAACCGCAGAACGAACCGCAGGATGACCCGCAGAACGAACTCTCTCGGCTGCCCTTTGACGACTGCTCCATGTCTCACTCCCTTGTCGTTGAGAGCGGCGGATTGCGTCACCTGGACGAATTGGCAGACGCGAATCAGTAAAGAAACTGTCACGTTTGTCATGGATCAGTCACAGACGACTTCAACGAGGCCGGCTCCGTCCGATAGGCGGTGAAATGCTGGGTGGCCTGATGCCCGACTCCGTTCTTTGGCCGCTCGACGCGCACACCGCCGCGAAGCACCGTGTTCTCCGCGCCTATCTCGACGGGTGGCTTCCCGTCCTGGGCCATCAGGCCCAGCGGGCCCGTTCCTACGGCGACGACGAGCCTCGGCTGCTGCTGGTCGATGGCTTCGCCGGGCCGGGGCGTTACGAGACGGGGGAGCCAGGCTCACCGCTCATCATGTTGGACGCCCTCCTCTCCCACAAGAGCTTCGAGGACCTGAGAGGCGTTCAGTTCATCTTCTTCTTCATTGAGCACGCCGAGGATCGTGTCGAGCACCTGCGTGGGGAGATTGCGGCCTTGGGAAAACTGCCGGACAACGTTTCTGTCGCCATTGAGCACGGGGAGTTCGAGAGCACCTTCTCCTCGGTGATCGACCCGATCATCGAGAAGGGCGGGCATCTGATCCCGACCTTCGCGTTCATCGACCCGTTCGGTTATTCGAGCGCGTCGATGTCCATAACGGGCCGGTTGCTCGACTTCCCCCGGTGCGAGACGCTCTTCTTCCTGCCGATGTCCTTTATCCACCGCTTCGTCGGCCGCGAAGGTCAAGAGGAGGCTTTGAACTCGCTCTTCGGAACCGATGAGTGGCAGGGGGCCATCCCGCTCCAGGGTGAGGCGCGGACGGCCTATCTGCTGGGGCTTTTTGAACGTCAGCTCGAACGGAGCGGTGGGGTTGAGTTCGTCCGCTCGTTCCAGTTGCGCACGCAGGACGGGAACGACTACCGCCTCGTCTTCAGCCTCGGGCACCTCAAGGGTCTGGAAATCGCCAAGGACGCGATGTGGAGCGTTGACCCGGTGGCAGGAACTTCGTACACCGCCACTACCGAGTCCGGGCAGGAGGTCTTGTTCAGCCCCGGAGACACGGTTGATACGGGGCCACTCCTCGCCGAGTTGCGCTCCCGGTTCGGGACGGAGTGGTTCACGATTGACCAGGCCGACCGATGCACGCTGGTCGACACGCCCTTCCGCAAGGCGCACCTTCGGAGGCTCACCCTCCAGCCGGCAGAGCAAGAAGGCAAGCTCGAGGTTCAGCGTCCAGGGCGCGGATTCAAGGACGCCAAACTGCGATTCTGTTCGTAGTCCCCCGGTCGGCGCGTCTGATCGGAATGCGAACATTTGTTCGTATTGCCTAAAGGGGACGCCCAGCGGCCGGCGAAAGGAGCGTGAGCATGGCGGACAACAGCGCGATCGAGTGGACCGAGGCGACCTGGAACCCGGTCACCGGCTGCTTCCAGGTGTCTCCCGGCTGCGCTCACTGCTACGCCAAGACCTTCGCCGAGCGATGGCGGGGAGTTCCCGGGCATCCCTACGAGCAGGGATTCGAGCTCCGGCTTTGGCCGCAGCGCCTAGAGCAACCACTGCGCTGGGCAAGGCCCCGAATGATCTTCGTCAACTCAATGAGCGACCTATTCCACGAGGACATTCCCGAGGAATACATCGAGGAGGTGTTCGAGGTCATGGGCAGGGCCGACCATCACACCTTTCAAATTCTGACCAAGCGCCACGAGCGCCTCGCGGAGTTGGCGCCGTCCCTCCCGTGGCACCCCAATGTCTGGATCGGTGTGTCTATCGAGAACCGTCGCTTCACGCATCGCGCCGACTACCTTCGAGAGGTTGATGCCGAGGTTCGCTTCATTTCCGCCGAGCCCCTTCTCGGTCCTCTGGACAGCCTCGACCTATCCGGTATCCAGTGGCTGATCGCCGGAGGTGAGTCAGGGCCAAAGCACCGCCCGATGCGGATCGAGTGGGCGCGAGAACTCCGCGATCGCTGCGTCGACGAGGAAGTCGCGTTCTTCTTCAAGCAGTGGGGCGGACACCGGCCGAAGTCCGGCGGGCGCCTGCTAGACGGCCAGACCTGGGACGAGATGCCAAGCCGCCAAGTCGCTTTGGCAGCGGTCTAGGCTTTCAGGTCGGTGGGCCTCAGTTCATTGAACCAGCAGGCCGGAGGCTAGGCTTCCGGTATGCCACCATTCTCACCGGGTTCGAGGCTGATTGTTCTTGGCGCGGGTGCCACTCGGGGGGCGAACTTCGGCGCTGCGGCCGGGTCCTGCCTGCCGCCGCTGAATCGCGACTTCCTGACGCAGCTTCAGCGCACGACGGAGCCGAAGTATCAGCGACTGATCCGGGATGTAATCGAAGATATCGTCGGGTTGTTCGGGTCAAACTTCGATCTGACGCTAGAGGACTACTTCACTCAGCTCGAATTTCTGGACGATGCTCTGAACGTTGGGCCACAGTCTGCTGGAACGATCTCCCCCGCGGAGTTGCGGCGCAAGCGAGGTAGATTGCTTCATGCGGTGTCAGCCGTCCTAGAGATTTCTACTGATGCTGCAATCCGTGGAGGGGGGCATGGTTGTAGCCATCACTCCAGGTTGGTAGAGAAGTTGAAAGCAAGGGACACCTTGATTAGCTTCAACTATGACTGTGTTTTGGACCATGCTCTAAGGCAGCACGGAAGCAAGAAGTGGTCTGCCGCTTACGGGTATACGTTCCCGAGGCCAGGGCGGGTTGAAGGTGCCATCAGGTGGAACCCCTCACCTCCCGCGAAATCCAGCAAGGAGACGATCTTCCTGCTCAAGCTCCATGGGTCGCTGAATTGGCAGCTGCCGGATGATCCGAAAACGCCAGATGTAGACCACCGGCAAACCATCGTTCTCAAGGAACGTCTGCATGGCCAGCGAGGGGTTCCCTACTTCACGATCATTCCTCCCGTGTGGAACAAGGCGGCTTCTGAGCATCCCACGTTCAAGGTGCTGTGGAGAAATGCGGAGCGCGCTATTCGCATGGCCAAGGAAATAGCGGTGGTGGGCTTTTCTTTCGCCCCAACCGATCTACCGGTCGAGTCACTATTTCGCGTGGCTCTTGCACGGCGCACGACCAAGCTCAAGACGCTCGTGATTGCGAATGGGTCCAAGGTCGATCGCGCCCGCACCCGCAAGGTCTTCGCTAGACCGCTAGAAGACGGAACCGTTGTGCGTCAGTACGACGACTTTGGTTCGTTCGCGGAAGCCTTCCCTTCGTGCTTTAACTAGGTCAACGGTACGGCGGAGAATACCTAGCTAATAGCCATATTCCGCTTCTCCCGCTTCTTCTCGTTCCTCTTCCGCTTCTTCGACCTGAGCTTCGGCGTCGGCACGTTCTTCCGCAGCTTCTTCGGCCTGGACTTCTGCATATTCCTGCTCTTCTTCAGCTTCTAGCGCCGCACTTTCTTCCACTTCCCGTTCTTCTTCGGCTACTTCAGCCTGGGCTTCAGCTTCTTCTCTTTCTGCTTCTGCATTAGAGAGTTCTGGATCACTGCGGTAAGGATTGGGTTCGGTAAAGCCAGCGCCAGGTTCTACGGTTTCCGAATTTTCAGCCGTAGATCCCCCGCAGCCGGATACTGATGCTGCGATAGCGAGCATGACGACAAGGCCGAGAAGTTTAGAAACTGAAAACCGCGCGAGCATCTAGTTATGCCCTCCAATCGGTAGCGCATATCAGCCTACAACGCCTTACGCAGACGAACACCAGGCCATCTACGGGCCGTTCCTGTCTGTAGACGGCAGAGAGTAGGCACTACCCCGCTGGCAGCAGGCGCGGCTTCTCGGGGACCGAGGCAGGGTACGGGCCGCCTGTGGCGGCCCGCATCCCTCCCTGTGGCCTGCGCCTCGGCCCCCGAGAAGCCGCGCCTGCTCAGCAAGGGTCAGCTCCTTGGGTCGAGGTCGGCGAGCAGTTCCTCGCAGGCGTCGTAGCCGAGCTGGAAGAGCTCGTTGGTCGCTGCGTCTTCCTCTCTCGACTCGCGCTCGGTGATCGATTCGAGCAGGACTCGCTCTGCTTCGCCGTGGAGGCGCTGGAGGAGTTCCATCAGGTCGTGGGCCAGCATGGTCAACTCGAATGAGTTGCGGCCGTCGCGGCCGTTCCAGCCGATGTCCTCAAGCAGGCGGAAGTCTTCACCGAACTCGATGCCCAGGCGTTCGGCGGTAGCGAAGTCCTCGGTCTGCTCCAAGGCGATCCAGAGGTCGCCTATGGCTCCCAGGTGATTGCGGACCAGCTCGTAGAGGCCGTCCCGCTGGTCGCCGTCGATCGTGCAGGTGGTGCTGGGCATGGTGCCCTCCTCTCGGTAGGGCACCGGAGAACTGCCGGTGATGCCGCCCGCGTAGGGCATGGCGAGTACCGTCTCGCTTGCATCGAAGGCTCTGTCTTCGGTGCCAGGCCCCGGGGCGTTAGCGCGCCGCCGGGGCCGTCTCTATGTCTTGCGAGCCGGCGAAGGTAGCGCCATCGGCAGCGATTTCAAGTCGAGTTCCCGCGGCCGCCGGAAGAGTCGCATCCAGCCGGCCCTACCGCGCCCTCCGCTTTCCCTTCTGTGGAGCCAAATCGAGCGCCGCTTCGACCGGAACGACGATCTCTCCTTTAAGGACGGGACGCTGTAGCGGTACTGCCTGTTGCGGTGGTCGAAGCAGGGATCGACAAATTCGATCGATCAGACTAAGAAGATTCTCCTTGGTCTGCCTGGGCCACCACGTTGTACTCGGGGACATCGGTCTGAGGGTCGCTATCCGCTTCGGGTTTGACCGTATAGAGCCACGTGTTCAGCGGAGGCAGGTCCAGGACGCCGCGGACCGTTCCTCGTTTGACGGCGGCGATCTTGCCCGGAAGGCCCTGGTCGACCAGTACCGCCTGCCCAATCTCGAAGTGCGGGGGCTCGATGCCGCTCATCGCTTAATCGCCCGATCATCGGGGGTTCGGAGGATGGGGAACGCCCAGCTGCTGGCAGATCGCTCGGGCAAGCCCTGGGCCGATCTCCTTGTGTCGTGGCAGGGCCGAGACTTGCTCTTGCGGCCCGCGCCACTTGGCGTGCTTCGATCCGCCGATCTCGCGGCAGCCATGGTTGCGCAGGTGGCGCTCCAGGTCGCGGCGCTTCACGCTGCGGCTACGAAGCGCAGGTGCTCTCGATCAGCTTGAGGAACCTGTCCGGCAAGCTCCTCGTCGGGGGTCAGCACGGTGCGGAGGGCGTCAAGGACGTTCTCCCTGGCTTCCTCACGAGTGCGGCCCTGGCTCATGGCTCCAGGAACCTCCAGGATGCGCGCGACGATCCAGCCGTCCTCGTCGGGGCTGTCGAAGGAAATCGTGAAGTCGACCGATGCAGCCATGCGGAAACCGTAGCGCGTGCGTCGGTTCAACGGCGAAAGATCGATCTCGGCCTGGTCCGTCGTCAGCGGCTCGTGCGATGTGCCAGCGAAACTGGGTCAACCTCGATCCGCGCTACCCGGTTCGTCTTGTGTTCCGCTGGGGGTATTCAGGCATGGCTGCTTGACGGTGGTCGAACCGGTGGGCGCTCGGGGGCAGTTGACGGTCAATTTACGCCCGATATGTTGCGTCGATGAGTAGCGACCTCATTGCTTGGATCGTCGCGATTGGGCTTGGCATTGCCGTCGTCGTTTTGGGGTTGCGACGCAATCTCGGTGAAACCACGAGAAATTGGCTGCCACGGTCTGAAGGGGCCCCGGAGCAGGAGACCGGGGTACTGGGGCCATTCGGCGGTGGCCAGAGGCGTCGCCCACTCTCACCACGGCAAAGGCGGTGGATGTCGGGGGGATTTCTGCTGTTGGGTCTCGCCCAGGCAGCTATGGCGATGTTGTGGGCCAGCGACAGGTTGATTCACGCCGTCTTTGCCGCCCTGTGGGTGATCATCGCTGTGGCGTACTTCCAGGGAAAGTTGCCGCTTTCAGTGAATAGGTCTACCTCCTGAATCGATTCAGCGGCTTGCGCGATAGGCAAGCGAAATCGGGCCAGCACCGATTCGCGCTACGCGGTTCGACTTATGTCTGGCTGGGGGTATGGCGGTGCCGAGCGGCAGGTCGCGGTACTCGGCGACGAGCTTGGCGTACGAATCGGGTCGCTGACGTGCAGAGGCTCAACTGGGAAGCTCCCGCCGGCGAGATCGCCAAGAAGCGGACCTCGGCCTGCCAGCCCAGCCGGGTTCCGATCAAGTAGGTGACCTCGGTGATGACGAGGGTAGGGCGAACTCCTCGATCCGCTCCGAGACGTCGCTGCGACCGCTGGCGGCAGCTACCAGGCGCCCCTGGCCCGTTCGATCAAGCTGTCGAGCGTGTCGTGCTCCTGGAGCACCGCGACGCCGGCGCTCGCCAGGGCTCCCAGGTGGCGCTCGGCGACCTCGGAGCAGGCATCATCAAGCGAGCTGCTTGCCTCCTCCTCGGTGACCGCGTTGACCGTGCAGGCGAATTCGTTCTCGTCCCAGCGAACGATTGGGTCGTAGGGACGAATCCTCGCCTGGAGGGTGAGGAAGAGATCACGAGCCAGAGCATCGCGCGCGGGGTCTCCATCGCCTTCCTCGGCTCGCGCGGTCTCCTCGATCGTGACGACGCCGAGCGCGAGCCTGCTGCCCGTCCCGTGAGTCCGCTCGATCTCGTGGCGCAAGAGCACTTCGCCGATCTCTCGACCGTAGGCGCCGGTCGGCTCGTCCATGTGGGAGCGCTCGATCTCGGCCATCAACAACTCCCGGTCGCGGGCCGCCTCCTCGCGATCGCGCGCGGCGCGTTCGCGGTCTTCGGCGGCGCGTGCCCTGGCGGCGGCAGCCGACGCTCTGGCGACGGCGGCCACCTTGGCCGCGGCGCTGTCCGCGCCGAGCTCGCTCGCCATCCTCTCGGCGGATTCGTCTATCGCCTCGGCTTCGCGGTCGCGGTTTGCCGCCACCTCGTCGCGATGGCGAGCTATCTCGTCGCGGCGCCATGCCTGGTCGTGGCGCTCGGCGGCGACCTGGGCGCGGACCGCGGTGGTCGCCATTCGCGCCATCGTCCCCTCGCCCCGGTCGGCCTTGGCGTGTTCATGAGCGTGCAGCAAGGCCGAATCGGCGGGCGAAGCCTCCAGCTCGCGGTCGGCGAGATCCTGATCTCGGTCAGAGACGCGCTGGTCGGCTTCTGAGGCCGCCTGGTCGCGGTCGGCCATGGTCTGGTCGGCGTCAGAGGCAGTCTGGTCGCCATCGGAGGCCGTCTGGTCCCGTTCGGAAGCAGACTGATCGGCTTCCAGATGCGCGGAGCGCCGGCGCCGGGGAACTCGTGGAGCGATGAGATCCTTCCTTCGGTCAAGCGAGCTGGCCCAAAGGCGGGCCTTTACCTGTTGTTGACCGTCCATCGAGGGTAGCACCGACTGCGAAGGATCTCCCGACCGTGACGGATCAAGTCGCCGCCCCGGCAGGTTCATTCCATAACGCGCAGCGTCGAGGGCACGTCCATGTGCCGGATGCGGCGGGCACTGAGCAGCGGCGCAAGGGAGACGGAGGCGATGCCGACCGCGGCGGCTATCAGCAGCGAGGCCGGCGCGATCTCGATCACCAGGCCGAGGTCGGGGAGGGTTTCGGGAAGCGTCTGGTCGACGATCCAGCTGACGACGAGGAAGCCGCCGCCGAGGCCGACCACCGTGCCGAGCACTCCGGCGATCAGGCTCTCGAATACCGCCAACGCCATGGCCTTGGCGCCGCTGACGCCAAAGGCGAGCATGGTCGCGTTCTCGCGGCGGCGCTCGTCGATGCCGATCGCCGAGGAGTTGAAGGCGATCAGCAGCGCCAGAGCGAGGGCGAACCCCTCGATCACCCGCAGCACGCCGATGAAGTCGTCGAGGCGCTCGCGCACGAACCGCGTCGTCGCGGTCGCCCGTTCAACCGAGGCGACCGCGGGGACACGAAAGAGCGCTCGCGCGATCTGGCCTTCGGGTACCCCCGGCTGCGGGGTGACCGAGACCTGGTTGGCGACGCCCGGGAACCCGGCGAGCGCGGCGACCGAGGGATCCATGTAGGTGAAGGTGCGGAACGGGTCGGGGTGCAGGCCGCTCACCCGCACCCTGGCGCTCGCCACCGCGTAGCCGGATCCCTGGCGCCGCGGGTAGGAGATCGCGATCCGGTCGCCGACTCCGACGCCGAGGTCGCTGGCCGCCTTTTCGGAGATCACGATTTCAGGACGGCCGGGTATCGGCGCCCCACCCGAGGCGATCGTCGGCGCCCAGATCGGGCTCGAGAAATCAAGCAGCGTGAGCGAGCCCTGGAAGCCAGCGGCCCCGGGCGCCGAGAGCTTCGCCGGCAGGGTGAGCTGCGGTTCTGAGGCGGCGACGCCGGGTGCCGTCGCGACGACTCGCGTCGCCGTGCGGGTGCCGCGGAATCCGTCGAGCGAGACGACGATGCGATTCGGGTTGCCGTGAGCGACCTCGGCTTCGCTGCGGTCGACGGTGGCGCCGAAGGAGTCGATCAGTCCCATGAAGGCGACGAGGACGCTCAGCACGGCGCCGATCCCGAGCACCGTCAGCAGGGTGCGGCGAGGGGCGCGCAGGGCGTTTCGCAGAGGCATCTGGGCGACGCTCGACCCCGGCAGCCGCAGGTGCTTGCCCAGCGCCGCGGCGCCGCTGCCGCGGGCGGAGCGGAAGCCGACTCGGATCGCTTCGACCGGAGTCAGCCGCAGGCCGCGCCAGACCGGGATCGCGGTGGCGACGATCGGCAGCACCAAGCCGATCAGGGCGGCGCGGACAAAGACGGTGAGCTCGAAGGGCGTCCGCATCTCCGGCAGCGGCAGCAGGCCTTCGAGCACACCGCGGAAGATCTCTCCCATCATCAGGCCGAGGGCGAGGCCGAGCAGCGTCCCCGCGACCGCGATCTGCACGCCCAGCAGCAGCGGCCGGATCGCCAGCTCGCGCGGCGGCACTCCGAGCGCCATCCCGATCCCGATCTCGCGCCGCTGCGCCTCGACGATCCTGGTCGCCAGGTTGAAGGCCGCGAGCGCGGCGCCGGCGAGGATCAGGATGGCGAAGATGTCGAACATCTGCTGGTCGCCGCTGGCGTCCTTGTAGAGGACGCGGTAGGCGGGGTCGTCGGTCAGCTTCGTCACCTCGCCGCTGAGGCCGGGGCCGGCGAGGGCGCGCTCCAGCTGGCGGCGCACGGCGGCCATGCCGGCCCCATCGCGCAGTCGCATCACGGCGTCGTTGACCTGCGGCGGGCCGTCCGCGATCCGCTGCGCCGTCCGCAGCGAGGTGAAGACGACGGCGAACCGCGCCTCGGCGCCGCCGAACTCGCCGCCGCCGGGGCGGGTGACGATGAAGTACTCGGGCGAGCCGCCGACGCCGACATAGCGGAGGCGCCGGCCACGGGGCAGGCGCAGCACGCCCTCTGTCGGCAGGTCATGGTTGGCGGCGAAGCCACGCTCGAGCACGGCGACCGGGCGGCCTTCGTCGCTCGCCCGTAGGGCGCGCCCCGACTCGGCGTAGACGCCGTCGATCCTTGGCCCCTCGGGCCCGAGCGGCGCGCCGAGGACTTCGGCCGGCACCAGCAGCGATTCTTCGCCCGGCCGGGGCACCTCGACCTGGGTCGGCAGGCGCAGGCGCTCCTCGGTCGCTTCCACGTCGCCGGCAGCGGGGATCCCGCGCACCAGCCGCGACAGCGATCCCTCCGGGGCGCTCGTCCCCTCGGTCAGCGAGATCTCGAGGTCGTGGGCGTGCAGGGCCTCGAAGCTGGCGTCGTTGGAGGCGACCCGCCAGGACTCCAGGCTGCCGAGGCCGGCGTTGACGCCGGTGCCGATCGCCAGCACCAGCCCGATCGCCAGCACCAGGGCCCAGCGCCCGCGCAGATCGCGGAGCGACCAGCGCAGCCAGAGCCCGAGCCGTCCCATCTTCACCAGCGCAGGTCGGCGATCTCGGCGGGCCCGCCCGGGTTGGGACCGTCGGCGACGATCCGGCCGCTGGAGAGCTCGATCACCCGGTGGGCGACGCGGGCGATCTCGCGGTTGTGGGTGACGACCAGGACCGCGGTGTCCTCGCTGTGGGTCTGCTCGTGCAGCAGGTCGAGGATCTGCACGCCGGTGCGGAAGTCGAGCTCGCCGGTCGGCTCGTCGGCAAGCAGGATCGGGTTGCGGGTCGCCAGCGCCCGGGCGATCGCCACCCGCTGCTGCTCGCCGCCGGAGAGCTCGTGCGGGAAGTGCTCGCCGCGGGATCGGAGCCCGACGCGGTCGAGCGTCTCGGCGGCGACTTCGCGGGCGTTGCCGCGGCCGCTGACGTCGGCGCCGAACTCGACGTTCTCCAGCGCCGTCAGCGCCGGGAAGAGGTTGAAGGTCTGGAAGATGAAGCTGACCGCGCGGCGGCGGAAGGCGAACAGGTCCGGGCGCGAAGCGCCGGTGATGTCCTCGCCGCGGATTCGGATCGTCCCCTCGGTTGGCGAGTCGAGGGCGCCGATCACGTTCAGCAGGGTCGTCTTGCCGCTCCCCGAGGGGCCGAGGACGACGACGAACTCACCGCGCTCGATTCGCAGGTCCACGTCCTCGAGGGCGGTGACGGTCACCTCGCCCATGTCGTAGCGGCGGGCGACGCCCGCCAGCTCGATAAGCGACCCTTGCTGCACGGCGAGCCCTCCTTTCACCTCGGTCGGTCCGTCGGGGTATGTTCGAGCATCGGCATTGTTCCCAGAAGTCAGCCTCCGCGGGCAGAGGATCGGTTCAGCGACGAGCTCGAGCGTTGGCTGAAGAGCGACGCTGACAAGACGCTCGGCGGCCTCGTCGACCTCTTCGGGCAAAGGAGCTTCGCGCTCATGTTCGTGCTCCTGCTCGGCGTCCCCGCGCTCCCGCTGCCGACCGGCGGGGCCACGCACGTGTTCGAGGTCGTAGCAATGCTCCTCGCGCTCCAGCTGATCGCCAACCGCGATCGGATCTGGCTGCCCCGGCGTTGGCAGGACATCGACGTGGCCGGCCCGAACCAGCGGCGTCTCACCAACGCACTGATGAAGACGGTTCGCCGACTCGAGCGCATCTCGCGGCCGCGCCTGACCTTCGTGTTCGGACACCGCCTCAGCAACATCGTGTTCGGAGCGCTTGTTCTCAGCGGTTCACTCGGTGCATTCTTGGCGCCACCCTTCTCGGGCCTCGACACGCTGCCGGCGCTGGGGGTCGTGTTGCTCTCATTTGGCGTGCTGCTCGAGGATTTCTTGTTGGTGATCGTGGGCGTGGTGGTTGGGGTCGCGGGGGTCGTGCTCGAGATCGCGCTCGGGAGGCTCGCCATCGACGCCCTCAGCGACCTCCTCTAGCCCTAGCCGCTGAGGGTCTTCCTTCGCTGCTCGTACTCCTCAACCGAAATGTGCCCCTCGGCCAGGCGGCGATCGAGGATTTCCAGGGGGTCGGCATCGAGGCCGTGACGGCCGCGACCAATCCCCTCACGCAGCAGCCAGACCACTCCGACGATGACAAGGCCCCAGAAAAGGACCATGCCGAGCATCATCACGATCATCCAACCGGTGCCGACATCGCCGTCGTGCATTCCCCAGGTGTCGGCGAAGAGAAGAAGCCAATGGCTGATCGGCCAGCTCAAAGCGTCATTCATTGTCGAATCACACCACTTCATGGAGCGTTTCGCAGTTTCGAGTCATGTCCCGAGCAGATCGAGAACCTCCTCGACGTGGTCCTCGATCAGGAAGTGGCCGGCGTTCTCCAACCAGACAGCCCGGGTGGCTTGAAGAGTCTCGATCCAGTACTCGGCGTGCGCCGGGGGCGCAATGGTGTCTTCCCGGCCGTGAATCAGGTGGACGGGAAGATCGATCTCGGTGGGGTCAAAATCTCACGGGCTGAGCAGCGTCTGCATGTCTTCGGTCGGGCCTCGCCCGCCGGCTTGCGTCGCCTCGACATAGGCGGACACAAGGCGCCGCCCCACGGTCGGGCGATCGATCGCCGCTCTGTCCGTCTTCGGGATTCCGGAGAACAAGACCTTCCGCGCGGCGCCCGGGCTGCGGCGGGCAAGGCGGGAAAGCGCCGAGTAGGCGAGCGTCATCGCCGATGGGACACGCGCGGCGAGCTTCCAGGCAGCCGCGGTTGACATCTGCTCGACGAAGCCGGGCAGGTCGAGCCGGCCGGCTGCACTGACGAGTGCCACCGCGTCGATCCTCGGCTGCGACGCGTGGGCGCATGCAAGAGCGTAGGCCCCGCCCGCGGACCAGCCGCTCACGGCGAAGCGATCGAGCTCGAGCTGCTCCGCAAGCTCCTCCACGTCAGCGGGCCAGTCCGCCACCGAGCGCCCCGATCGCGGATCGGACCCACCGACTCCGGGGCGGTCGACGGTGATCATCCTGACCCCGCGGTCCTCACAGATGGAGCTCCCGCCCCAGCTGAATCGTCCGTCGGGGACGCCGTGAAAGTGGAAAACTGGGCGCCCATCAGCAGGACCCCATTCCGCATAGGCCAGCGCTCGTCCATCGCGGAGGCGAATCACCCCGGCCCGCGCCTCAGCGACCATGGTTCGCAAGGCTACTCGGCCTCAATTATCTGACAATTGCTCAGAAGGCCGAGGATGCGCAGGTCCAGCTCGCTGAGCGCGGGCTCACGCGCCTGGCGGCGGGTCCTGCCGTGGTGGACGGAGCTGGTCTTGCCCTGCATCAGCGCGCGCCGCCTCCGCTCATTTGCGCGGGGCTCCGGCCCGCGCGTCCGGCGGGTGCGGGCAAGGCGCAGAAGCGTTGCGAACCAGCGCGGAGGTGAATCGCAGGCGTCGGGGGCAAGGGACGCGAGCCACGAGGCGGGAACGGCGACGGCGCGCGGCGGTTGGCGAGGAAGCGTTGTGGAGCCAGCGCCGAGGCGATAGTGGAGGTGCCGGAGCGCGAGGGGTACGAGCCACGAGGCGGGAACGAGGAGTAGCGAGAGCCCGATTCGTGAGAGTCAGCGCCTATTGGCAAACGTCGATTAGGGATAGAGAGTCGGGCGCGCGAGCAGGGCCGCGATCCCGCGACGTGGTGCGGAATCCCGGCAGGGGCGGCTTGCCAGTCGGGGTCTGGCGACTGGCAAGGTCAGAGCCTCGGTTGTCGCAACACAGATCAAGACGGCCCACCGCCGTTCCTCCTTGCCGATGGGTCACAGATGCGCATTTCACGGACAAGTAGCTCGACGGCGCGGAGAAGTCAAGCGCTCGATGCGGGGATGTAGGTGGATTACGGTCAAGTCCGAAAATCCGCGCGGCGATATGAGATCTCAGCAGGGGAGCACATATGGGAACAACTCGGTTTCGTCGTCGAAGAAGAAGGGTGCAGCCCCCAGCGAAACTCTGAACGGCAGACGTTCCCCCGCCTCAATGATGCGATCCTCTTTGGCGATAGGAATCGACGCGTAGGCGAGGGCTTCCTTCGGCATGCCAGGCGGGTATGCCTCTCCCGGGATCTGATCTACGTTGCAGGTCCCAGCCAACGTCCAGAACACGGTGGCTTCCCTCGGTTACGTAGGGGAGCAACCAACCGGACAAGATCTCCAACCGGCATCTCACCAAGTCCGCGAAGATAGGGATTGAACTTCTTTGTCATTTCGGCGGCCAATTGTTGCGTATCAATACGGCCCCCGTCTGGGTCTTGCTGGCTCTCAAACGGGGCCAACCGGGGAAACCCCCTCTCGGGAGTGGCCTGCGACTCCCCGGTCGGCCCCGTCTGCTCACCGCGCCAGTGCCCTACTTGAGGGCGTAGGCGCGAGGAGATCGTTTGGCCTGGCGGACCTTGCCGTCTTCGGTCAGGCGCGAAAGGCAGTTGGCGACGGCACCGGCAGACCGGCCGCCGAGGCCCTTGGCGATGGATGTGGCGGTCAGCGGGCCTTCCTTGCGGTGCGCTTTCAGGCAATCAGGGGAGAGGCCGGCTCTCCGGGTAGGCCCTGATCGACTAGAACCTCTTGACCGACCTGAAAGCGTGGGGGCTCGACGCCGCTCACTCGTACACCCATCCTACGCTGCCTGAAGTGTATTGTCTGCCGAGCGGTTGTCGTCTGTTTAGAGCGCGGTAACCGCGAGGCCGGGGACTTGTTCGAACTCGGTTGCGTTCGCGGTCGCGACGGCCATGCCATGACTCAGGGCGGTCGCCGCGATCCACATGTCATGAGCCCCGATCACTTCTCCGCGGCGCTCCAATCCAGCCCATATCTCAGCGTGAGTCCTGGCGACAGTGGTTGTGACTGGCAATGGCTCGATCGAGGAGATCAAGTGCTCCACGAAGGCCTGTCGTCGGGTTCGGACGCTGTCGCTCCTGGCGCGGTGGACGCCGTGCAGAAGCTCGCTGGCCGTGATCACGCTGATTGCCCGGCCTTCCTCACCGAGGGCACGCTCAAGCGATAGGCCGCGTCGCTCCGCGTTGATCAGGATAGAGGTATCGATCAGGACGGCCAAGCCGAGTCCGGCGGGCCGATGGTCTCACGACTCGCTTCGATGTCGTGCTCGAAGTTCTCGTCGACGGCTGGTGCGCTGTCCATCAGCTCGCGCCAGCGTGCCGCGGAGACGACCTGGGGGCCTCGGGCCGGCCGCATCTGGGCGACGGGGACGCCGTTGCGAACGACCTCAACCTCTTCGCCGGCGCCGACTCTGCTGATCACCTGCGAGAACCTTCTGGCGACTTCCGTTGCGGTCAGACTGATCATGGTACTGACAGTATCAGATAAATCTGATTCTTGACCTCTTCCCGGCGCCCAGCGAAATCGGGTCGGTGCGGGTATGCCAAGTTCCGGCTTCCGAACGGCCGCCAGGTCCAGAAGCGGATCGGGCCCGCACTGGAGCGAGCGTTCGCACGAGCCCACCGCACGGCTACTACACGAAGACCACCGCGCAGGTCAAGCTTTCGACCCAGATCGACTACGAGCACATGGTCACCCGCTACAAGGCGGTCTTCGATGAGAAGTTTGGGAGCGGGATCGGGCCGGAGCACAACGCCCCGCCTTCTTGAGATAGAGCGGCGCTTCATCGAGTCCACGCTCGGCGACCCAGTACGGCTTCGAGGCGAAGGGCCGAGTCCTCGCCCAGTTGTGACACGCCTACGGCGTGTGGTTGAGGATCATGGCTCGCCGCGGGCGGGTGTCGCTCGAAGAACGAGATGTCCATCGCCGAGATGGAAGTTAGTCAAAATCCACTGGTCAAAAGCCGCTCTCATAAAAATCCGAACAATTCTCCCTTACCCCTTATCTCAAGCTTTCTTTGGTTTAGGTTGCCGCTGTCGTAGCGAAATCTGTCTCGTCTGGCCTACGGCCGGCGGGCACCTAACGGGCTTGGGTCAAACCCATCTACGACGCGGCTTTGCTATTGCTCTGATATTTTAAAGTGGTTCGCCCGCTGGGCCAACCTTCTGGCGTCGATCCAGTCCATCGGCCAAGGAGGAAAGATCGACCAGATGAGACTCGGAGCATCGGCTGGCCCTGCCGCGGCAAGAGGCAGGGACGGAGTGACCTACACAGGGACGTTATGTCTAGATCGACACGAGCGGGCCGCCGCTCGTGGCCTTTTCGGCATCGGAGAGAACCCCGAGCGGCCAAAAAAGGCCTCCGTCCCTGCACAGGACTTATAGACGGTTGGACGGCAGAATGGGTACAAGGAAGTCTTCTTTTATCTGCTAATTATTGTAATGACAGATTTTTCATGCTTGTTTGCAGGAACTTTTGGAAGACCAAAAGTCAGGTAAATTTGATCTTTCGCCCGGTGCTGGGGTTCGTCTTCCAATGACGCCAGGGTCGTCTCTAGTTGTCCTTTCGAGAGAAACGAATGCCGAAGGCTTCTAGACCGCTTCCTGATTGGATTCAGCGGCGGTCGTCTCGACGAGGTCACAGCACCAGCACCAGGAACGCCGAGACGACCGCCGCGATCGGGGTCGCGAAGAGGCTGACCCGGTCGAAGAAGCGGCTGAAGAGGCCGTCGTAGCGGACGCTCTGGAAGAGGAAGAGGCCGACGACGTGAGCGAGGTTGAGGAGCGCGACGCCGAGGGCGATCAGGATCGCCGCCGCCGCTTCGGCGCCGAGGCGCCCTTCCTCGTGGCCCGGGTGGCGGGGATCGCGGCGTCGACGTCGCCCATGATGTGATCGAGCGCCGAATCGGCGAGGGCCGGGGCGACGACGAAGACCTCGTCGACGCCTGGCCCGAGGTGGTCGATCACGGACCTGACCAACCGCGCGCCGCTGACCTTCTCGTCGGCGACGAGAAGGGCGCGCTTCTCGGCAGCTTGTGCCGCCAGCCTCTGCGTGGACACGGATCCCCTTCGAGGTGGTTTCGCGGGGTCTGCCGCGTACGTCCCCGCTGCCCGCCACCTCGCCCTTCAATCGGAAAAACTTTTCGCACGAACGAGCCGAGTCTCGGTAGCATTGGCTCAGCCGCGCGGTGCCCGAGCGGACTCCGCCGGCCATCTTCGATCGCGTGAACTGTGGATGTTTCGTATGCCCCAGGAATCAAATACCGCTCGTGGACTCCTCGAAGCCCGTGTTTCCCGGGATGGAGACGGGGCCACGCTCACCCTTGCCGGGGAGCTCGACCTCGCCACCGCCGACATGGTGCGCGAAAAGCTCGCGGAAGCCCGCGGCGACGGAGCCTCGCGCGTCGTCGTCGACTTGCGAGGACTGACCTTCATCGACTCGACCGGTATCTGGCTCCTGCTCTCGGCGGTCAAAGAGGACGACGAGGGGCGCCTCAGCTTCATTCCCAGCGAGTCAGCCGCGGTGCAGCGGGTATTCGCCGTCACCGGCGTCGCCGATCTCTTCGGCGGCAGCGACGATACGTCCGTTGCGAGCGGTCGCCTGTAAGGAAGGTCAGCTCCGCCCGCGGGACCTGCCCGAGCCCGAGCCGGGCCCCGGCCAGGTGCGGATCGAGGTCGTCCGCTGTGGGATCCGCGGCTCCGACCTGCACGCCCGCCACGGGATCGACGAGTTCGCCGAGGTCGCGAGCGGGGTGGGCTACGACCGTTTCGGCCGCTCCGACCAGGAGGTCGTCTTCGGGCACGAGTTCAGCGGCCGGATCGTCGAGTACGGGCCGAAGACGCGGCGCGGGCTGGCGACCGGCACGCCGGTCGTCGCCCTGCCAGCAGCTGCTCGTCCAGGAGGCGATGATGATGCCGGTGCCCAACGGGCTCGACCCGGCCGTCGCCGCGCTGACCGAGCCGATGGCCGTGGCGCTGCACGCCGTCCGCCGCGGCGAGGTTCGCAAGCGCGACGTCGCGATCGTGGTCGGCTGCGGCCCGATCGGCCTCGGCACGATCCTGATGCTGAAGGCGAGCGGCGTCCGCACCGTCGTCGCCAGCGACTTCTCGCCCGGCCGCCGGGCGCTCGCCGAGCGCTGCGGCGCCGACGTCGTCGTCGACCCGGCGGTCGACTCGCCCTACGGGCCGAAGAGCGACCCCGGCTGGCTGAGCAGCGGCCCGGCGGCGTTCGAGCTGGTGCTCGAGACGCTCGAGAAGCTCGGTCGCCTGCCCTTCGGCTGGTGGCACGCCTGGCGCCTGGGGGAAAGGCTGGGCGCCGGGCCCAAGCGCCCGGTCGTCTTCGAGTGTGTCGGCGTGCCGGGAACGATCTCGAGCATCGTCGACTCGGCGCCGTTCTTCTCCCGGGTCGTCGTCGTCGGCGTCTGCGTCGGCGCCGACTCCTTCCGCCCGGCGATGGCGATCAACAAGGAGATCGACCTGCGCTTCGTCCTCGGCTACACGCCGCTCGACTTCCGCGACGCGCTGCACATGCTCGCCGAGGGCAAGGTCGACCCGCGGCCGATGATCACCGGCACGGTAGGTCTCGACGGCGTCGCCGGCGCCTTCGACGACCTCGCCGACCCCGAGCGTCACGCCAAGATCCTGATCGACCCTTCGCTCGCCTGAGCCGGCCCTCGCCGCCCGGCCTCAGAGGGCGAAGACGAGCGAGCAGAAGACGCCCATCGCGATGCAGTAGACGCCGAACGGCGTCAGCCGGTTCGTCTCGAAGAACTTGAGCAGGAACTTGACCGCGAGGTAGGTGGTGAACGCCGCCGCCAGCGCCCCCACCAGGGCCTGGCCCCGCACCCCGTCCCCCGCCGAGCCGAGTAGGTCGGGCAGCTTGAGCAGGCCGGCGGCGCCGATGATCGGGGTCGCCAGCAGGAAGGCGTAGCGGGCCGCGTCCTCGTTGGAGAGGCCGACGACGAGGCCGCCGCCCATCGTGATCCCCGAGCGCGAGATGCCCGGGATCAGCGCCGCCGCCTGCGCGGCGCCGATCGCCAGCGCCTGCCGGAAGCTCATCTTCGCGATCCGCGGGTCCGCGTCGCCGCGATAGTCGCCCTCGCGGGGCGGCCGGCGCCGCAGGCTCTCGAAGGCGAGCAGGAGGATGCCGTTGACGATCAGGAAGGCGGCGGCGGCCTGGGCCGAGGCGAAGAGGGTGCGCAGCGAATGCTCGAGCAGCAGCCCGAGCACGCCGGCCGGAATCGTGCCGACGATCAGCACCCAGCCGAGCCGGGCGTCGGCGTCGCCCTCGGCGATCCCCCGGTCGCGCAGCGAGCGGCCGATTCCGCTCAGGATCCGCTTCCAGTCGTCGAGGAAGATCAGGAAGAGGACCAGAGCCGTCGCGCAGTGCGTGGCGACGAGGAAGGAGAGGAAGTATTCGTCGTTCTGATGGATGTCCCAGCCGAAGAGGCTGGGGAGGATCACACCGTGCCCGAGGCTCGAGATCGGGAACGGCTCGGCGATCCCCTGGACCAGCCCCAGCACGATCGCCTGCAGGTATGAGATCGGTTCCACGCGGAGGCTCGCTAGCTCAGGCCCTTGGTCATCGGTCGCGATCCTATTCGGGGTGCCTTGAACGGAAGATGAGAGATCTCTCACGCTGCCCGAATAGGATCGGGCGTGCGGGCCAACGGCCCCATCGGATTCCCCCACCGAGCGAGAGAGGTCGAATGAGCGAGAAAGGCATGACCCCCGAGCAGGCCGAGGCCCTCTACGGCAACCGCTTCCTGGTCGAGGACGCGCCCGCCAACGAGTTCCCGGAAGGTGGAATGCCCGCGCTCGACGCGATGCGACTGGTCGGCGAGGAATTGATGCTGGAGGGCGAGCCGTTCAAAAACCTCGCCACCTTCGTCACCACCTGGATGGAGCCGGAGGCGCAGCGGATCATCGCCGAGAACCTCTACCGCAACTTCATCGACCACGCGGAGTACCCGATCTCAGCCGAGATAGAGCAGCGCTGCATCCGCATGCTCGCCGACCTCTTCAACGCGCCCGGCGAGACGACCGGCGCCCGCACCCAGGGCTCCTCGGAGGCGATCATGCTCGGCGCGCTCTCGCTGAAGTGGAAGTGGAAGCAACGCCGCGAAGCCGAATTTAAGCCGGTCGAGAAGCCCAACCTCGTCTTCGGCGGCGACGTGCACGTGGTCTGGGAGAAGTTCTGCCGTTACTTCGATGTCGAGCCGCGGATCGTGCCGCTGCGGCCGGGCAAGTACACGATCGGCCCCGAGGACGTCGAGCCCCACGTCGACGAGAACACGATCGGGGTCGCCGCCGTGCTTGGCACCACCTTCACCGGCCACACGGACGACATCGTCGGGATCGACAAGCTCCTGGTCGATCTCAAGGGCGAGAAGGGCCTCGACGTCCCGCTTCACGTCGACGCCGCCTCGGGCGGCTTCGTCTGGCCCTTCCTCTACCCGGGCTCCGAGTGGGACTTCCGGCTCGAGCAGGTGCGCTCGATCAACGTCTCCGGCCACAAGTTCGGGCTCGTCTACCCCGGCATCGGCTGGCTCGTCTTCCGCGAGAAATCCGACCTCGCCGAGGACCTCGTCTTCTACGAGAACTACCTCGGCAAAACCGACGCGACCTTCACCCTCAACTTCTCCACCGGCGCCTCGATGGTGCTGGCCCAGTACTACAACCTGGTCCGCTTCGGCCGCAAGGGATACGGCCACATCATGGAGACGATGCAGAGCAACGCCAGGGCGCTGGCCGAGAAGCTGGAGGCGATGGGCCGCTTCGAGCTGATCGGGGCCGACGAGGAGCAGCTGCCGTTGGTCGCCTTCAAGCTCGCCGATGAGCGGCCCTACGACGAGTTCGACATCTCCTGGCAGCTCTCCGCCGAGCGCGGCTGGATGCTCCCCGCCTACACGATGCCGCCCAACGCCGAGGACGTGACCGTGATGCGCGCCCTGGTCAAGCTCACCCTCAGCCGCGCCCACGTCGACCGCCTCGCCGACGACATCGCCGAGGCCTGCGAGACGCTCGACAAGAAGGGCGGCGCCCATCCCAAGGAGCGCAAGGCGATGAAGAAGGGGCCCGGCTACTAGGGACGCAGCAGCGGCCGCAGGTCCGCGAGCTTGTCGAAGAGGTGCCAGACGTAGTTGCCGCCGCCGGCTTCGCGGTGGGGGTGAAGGTCGGCGAGCTCGGGGTCTTCGCGGTAGGCGTCGAAGTGGGCGCGGCTGCGCCACTCGACCAGGATCAGCACCTGGCGCGGCTCGATATCGCCGACGATCGTGTCGGTGAACTCGCCCAGGGCGATGACGCGGCCGCCGTGCCGCTCGACCTCGCGCGGCGAGCGCCGCGCGTAGGCCAGGTACTCGTCGCGGTCGGCGACGTCGAAGAGGTTGAGCGCGTAGACGGGCTTGGCCTCTGGATCCGCATCGGGCACGGCCGCCATCTTCACACCTCCCCGTCGCGGTCGTCCCGCCGGTGCCGGATCGCCCAGATCTCGAAGGCGACGAGGCCGACCAGCAGGCAGCCGAAGGCGATGAAGGGCGGCAGCCAGCCCTCGGGCCGGGCGATCGCCAGCGCGGCGACGACAAAGGCGTCGGCGGCGAGCAGGAAGCCCGTCAGCACCGGGCGGATCGCCGACCAGCCGGTCATCCTCCGATCATGCCGATGCGCGGGTTTACCCGGATGCCACGCCGGTATCCACGACATAGGTTGGTGTAGAGATAAGAGAAGGACGCGACGCGATACACAGCCGAAAGGAGGCCGAAGATGACCGCTACGGCACAGCCCAAGAAGGGCGCCGTGCCCGGCCGGGTCGAGCGGACCGCCGAGCTCTCCGAGCAGGTGCTCGAGCAGATCAAGGAGAGCCAGGAAAGCGCGATCGAGGCGGTGCGGGGCTTCATGGAGTCGGTCGACCAGGCGCTGCCGGGCGAGAGCCCCTCCAGGCGTCAGGATGTCGTCGACTCGGCGCTGAAGATGTCCGAGAAGCTGGTGCGGACGCAGTACGACTTCCTCACCAGCGTGGTGCGCGGCGCCGGCGAGGCGCTGGGCGGGCCGGGGACGGAGTGACGCCAAACTGACTCGGTGACTCGGCACCGGGGGTATCCTCGGTGCCGAGATGACGGTAGGCGCGCGGGAGGTCGAGGTTCCGCCGCTCTCGCTGGAGCGGATGCGGATCCTGGTTGGGCCCGCGGAGTGGGAGCGGCTCGAATCGGGGCTCGACATGGGTCGCGCGCTGCTCGCCGACCGCCAGCTCTGGAACGTCAACTCGACCGCGGCCGGCGGCGGCGTCGCGGAGATGCTCTGGTCCTGGGTCGGGCTGGCCCGCGGCCTCGACATCGGCATGCGCTGGCTGACGATCGCCGGCGTCCCGGACTTCTTCGCCCTGACCAAGCGCCTTCACAACCGCCTGCACGGCGAGGACGGTGACGGCGGCCCGCTTGGCGACGCCGAGCGCCAGGTCTACGAGGAGGTGACCGGCGCCAACGCCGAGGACGTGCTCTCGCGGCTCGGTCCCCGCGACGTGGTCTTCCTCCACGACCCGCAGACCGCCGGCCTGATCCCGCGCATCGCCGCCGCCGGTCGGACCGCGATCTGGCGCTGTCACATCGGCGCCGACGAGGTGAACGAGCTCAGCCGCGAGGCCTGGGACTTCCTCGCCCCCTACGTGACCGAGGCCGACGCCCTCGTCTTCTCGCGCGAGGCCTACGTGCCCGAGGCCTTCCGCGAGTGCGGCGTCCCGATCGCGATCGTGCCGCCCTCGATCGACGGCCTCTCGCCGAAGAACCAGGAGATGACGCGGACCCAGATCGCGGCGATCCTGCGCCACACCGGCCTGCTCGCCGAGGATCGCCGCGACGGCGCCGAGGCGATCTTCACTCGCCCCGAGGGCGGGACCTCCCGGGTCGAGCGGCGCTGCGAGACGATCAGCGAGGGCTTCCTGCCCACGCCGGACACGCCCCTGGTCACCCAGGTCTCGCGCTGGGACCGGCTCAAGGACCCGGTCGGCGTCATGCGGGGCTTCGCCGCGGGGCTTCCCGGCGACGCCGTCGCCCACCTGATCCTCGCCGGCCCCAGCCTCGGCTCCGTCGCCGACGACCCCGACGGGGTCGCGGTGTTGGCCGAGACCGAGGCGGCCTGGCGGGCGCTCGGCCCGAAGGTGCGCGCCCGCGTCCACCTCGCCTGCCTGCCGATGGACGACCTCGAGGAGAACGCGGCGATCGTCAACGCCCTGCAGCGCCAGGCATCGGTCGTCGTCCAGAAGAGCCTCAAGGAGGGCTTCGGCCTGACCGTGACCGAGGCGATGTGGAAGGCGCGGCCGGTCGTCGCCAGCGCCACCGGCGGTATCCGCGACCAGATCGAGGACGGCGTCACCGGCCTGCTGCTCGACGACCCCTACGACCTCGACGCCTACGGCGCCGCCGTCGCCGGCCTGCTCGGCGAGCCCGAGCGCGCGCGGCGGATCGGCGAGGCCGCCCACGAGAGCGTCCGCGCCAACTTCCTCGAGGACCGCCACACGCTCCAGTACGTCGACCTGCTCGGGCGGCTGCTCGCCAAGTGACGCCGCCCAAGTACGTCTACGGGTTCGCCGAGGGCTCGAAGGAGATGCGCGAGCTGCTCGGCGGCAAGGGCGCCAACATCGCCGAGATGGCGCGCCTCGGGGCGCCGATCGTCGTTCCCGCCGGCTTCACGGTGACGACCGAGGCGTGCGTCGCCTACCTCGCCGAGGGTGGGGACTTCCCGCCCGGGCTGGAGGACCAGGTCGACGCCGCGCTCGCCGCGCTCGAGGCCGAGGCCGGCCGCCGCCTCGGCGACCCCGGGGACCCGCTGCTCGTCTCGGTCCGCTCCGGCGCGCGCGAATCGATGCCGGGGATGATGGACACGGTCCTCAATCTCGGCATCGGCGACGAGGCGGTCGACGGTCTCGCCGCTCGCACCGGCAACGAGCGCTTCGCCTGGGACTCCTACCGCCGCTTCGCGCAGATGTTCGGCGACGTCGTCTGCGGCATCGACTCGATGCTGTTCGAGGAGGCGATCCGCGCGGTCAAGGCCGAGCGCGGCGTCAGTCTCGACACCGAGCTCGACGCCGGCGACCTGCGCCGCCTGGTCGGCGACTTCAAGCGGATCTTCGCCGAGCGGACCGGAGAAGAGCTGCCGCGGGAGCCGCGCGCCCAGCTGCTGCGCGCGGTGGCCGCCGTCTTCGGCTCCTGGAACGGGGCGCGGGCGATCGAGTACCGCCGCCTCAACCGCATCCCCGACGAGTGGGGCACCGCGGTCAACGTGCAGCAGATGGTCTTCGGCAACAAGGGGGACAGCTCCGGCTCCGGAGTCGCCTTCAGCCGCGACGAGATCACCGGCGCGCCCGAGCCCTCCGGCGACTTCCTGCTCGACGCCCAGGGCGAGGACGTCGTCTCCGGCACCCGCAACACCGCCGACCTCGCCGAGATGGCCAAGATCCTGCCCGCGGCGCACGCCCAGCTGCTCGAGATCCTCGCCACCCTCGAGCGCCACTTCGGCGACATGCAGGACGTCGAGTTCACGGTCGAGGAGGGCACCCTCTACATGCTGCAGGCGCGCTCGGCCAAGCGCCCGCCGCACGCCGCGGTGCGGGTCGCGGTCGACATGGTCGCCGAGGGGATCCTCACCCGCGAGGCGGCGCTGGCCAAGATCGACGCCGGGAAGCTGGAGGCGCTCCTGCACCCCTCCTTCGACCCCGACTGCGAGTTCGAGCTGCTTGCCAGCGGGGTGCCCGCCTCGCCCGGGGTCGCCAAGGGCAGCGTCGTCTTCGCCGCCGAGCGGGCGGTCGAGCGAGCGGCGGCGGGGGAGGGGGTGATCCTGGTGCGGCCCTTCACCGAGGCCGCCGACGTCGCCGGGTTCGACGCCGCTCGCGGCATCCTCACGTCCGAGGGCGGCAAGGCCTCGCACGCGGCCCTGGTCGCGCGCGGGATGGGGAGGCCCTGCGTCTGCGGGGCATCGGCGCTCGAGATCGACCTCGAGGCGCGCGAGATGCGAGTCGACGGCAGGGTGGTCAGGGAGGGGGAGGAGATCGCGATCGACGGCGGCAGCGGGGCGGTCACGGTCGAGGACGTGCCGCTCGTCCCGGCCGAGGTCGACGAGTACTTCCAGGCGGTCCTCGGCTGGGCCGACGAGCTGCGCCGGCTCGAGGTGCGCGCCAACGCCGACCGTCCGGCCGACGCCGCGGTGGCCCATCGCTTCGGCGCTGAGGGAATCGGGCTCTGCCGTACCGAGCACATGTTCCTCGGCGAGCGCCAGCCGAAGATGCAGGCGATGATCATGGCCGAGAACGAGCCCGAACGCCGCGCCGCCCTGGCCGAGCTCGAGCCGCTGCAGCGGGCTGACTTCGAAGGGCTGTTCGCCGAGATGGCCGGGCTGCCGGTGACCATTCGGCTGCTCGACCCTCCCCTGCACGAGTTCCTGCCTCGCGCCGAGGACCTCGTCGCCGAGATCGAGCGCCGCCTCGCCGCCCCCGGACGCGATCCCGTGTCGCGGCTCGAGAGCGAACTTCACCGCGTCCGCCAGCTGGAGGAGACGAACCCGATGCTGGGCACGCGTGGCTGCCGCCTGGCGTTGCTCTACCCCGAGATCTACGAGACGCAGGTGCGGGCGATCGTCTCGGCGGCGGTCGCGGTGCGCGAGCGCGACGGCGAGGCGCCGCACCTGGAGGTGATGATCCCGCTGGTCGACTACGAGCGCGAGCTGAGCGCGATGCGGGAGCTGGTCGAGCGCACCGCGACCGAGACCCTGGAGCGGCTTGTGGCCGAGCCGCTCCCTTTCAGGGTCGGGACGATGATCGAGCTGCCCCGCGCCTGCCTGGTGGCGGAGCGGCTTGCCGCCGATGCGAGCTTCTTCAGCTTCGGCACCAACGACCTGACCCAGACCGCGCTCGGCTTCTCGCGGGACGACTCCGAGGGCCGCTTCCTGACCGAGTACCTGCGGCGCAAGATCGTCGATCGCAGCCCCTTCGAGACGATCGACGTCGACGGCGTCGGAGAGCTCGTGCGGACGGCCGTCGAGCGCGGTAGCCGCGGCCGCCCCGACCTCGGCCTCGGCGTCTGTGGCGAGCACGGCGGCGACCCCGACAGCGTCGCCTTTTTCCATGCCGCCGGCCTCGACTACGTCAGCTGCTCGCCCTTCCGCGTCCCGATCGCCCGCGTCGCCGCCGCCCAGGCCGCGCTCGGGGCGTAGCCCGGCTCAGGAAACGGCTGTCCGCCGGGCGCCCCGCCGGCGCTCGGTTTCCAGCCGCCTCTGTTCGTGCTCGACCTGGCGCTTGAGCTGGCGCAGGGTGCGCCGCATCTGCTGGCGCATGGGGTAGACGGCCGCGACCTCGGTGAGCAGGCCGGCGAGGCCGCCGCCGATCACGCCGTAAGCGAGCCGGTACTCGATCCGGGTGCGGCCGGGGCGCTCCTCGCGGATGCGGAAGCGGCCGCGGTTGTCGACCCCGGTGACCGAGTGCCAGGCGATGTCGAAGGGCTCGTTCCACTCGACCATCTCGACCAGGCCGCCGACCTCGGCGGCGCCGACCCCGAGCAGGATCCGGTAGCGGGCGCCGAGCCCGTTGGGGCGATCGCCGGCCACCTCCCAGTGGGTGATCCCCGACATGAAGCGCAGGTAGTTCTCGGGGTCGGCGAGGTAGTTCCAGACAGTCTCCGCCGGCGCGGCGACCAGGGTCGACTCGTTGATCCTCATCCGATCACCGGCAGGCGGCGCTCGGCGGCGAGCCCGTCCAGCGCCTCCTGCATCTGGGAGGTGACGTGCTCGTAGACCTCGTCGGGGTCGGGATCGGGGCCGAACTCGCGCTCGAGGTCGATCGGCGGCAGAACCTCGATCGTGATCTTCGAGGGCAGCGGGATGTGGCCGGCGAAGTCGCCGACGTTGAGCCCCCAGGGCAGGGCGATCGAGATCGGCAGCACCTTGAGCCGGAAGAGCCTGTCGAGGCGCAGGGCCCTGGCCAGCCCGCCGCCTTGGCTGAGGAAGAGGGCCGTCTCCTGGCCGCCGATCGAGACGACGGGGACGATCGGCACGCCGGCGTCGAGCGCCAGCTGGATGAAGCCCTTGCGGCCGGCGAAGTCGATCTCGCCGCTCTTCCAGCTCGGCCGGTGGGTCTCCCAGTCGCCGCCGGGGTAGACGAGCACAGGGGCGCCGGCCTCGAGCGCCTGCTCGGCGTGCTCGTGCGAGGCGCTCACCGTGCCCGACTTGCGCAGCATCCCGCCGGCGACGGGCCAGGCGATCGCCAGGTTGTGGGCGAGCTGGTGGAAGGGCCGCTCGACCCCGAAGTAGGTCGAGAAGGCGAGCGAGAAGACGAAGGTGTCGACGATGATGTTGCCGCCGGAGTGGTTGCCGACCAGCAGCACGGGCTTGTCGGGGGGGATGTTGCCCAGGTCGCGGACCTCGGCGCGGAAGTAGAAGGTCGAGAGCAGCCAGAGCAGCGGCAGCGCCTCGCGCAGGTAGTCGGGGTCGCGGTCCTCGAGGCGGGCGGTGAGCCGCTCCTCCACCCGCTTCCTGGCGTAGCCGACCGCTCGCTCGGCGAGTCCCCTGGGCCTACCCACGCGGTAGTACACGGCAACGATCCTACGCTCGCTGGGCCACTTTCGCGCGCGGCGCGGGGGGCTCCTCGGCAGCGGCGATGAACTCGCGGATCAGCTCGTGGGTGCGCTCGGGCAGCTCGATCTGGGGGACGTGGCCGCATTCGGGCAGGATCGCCTGCCGGGCCTCGGGCAGCACGCGCTCCACGTGCTTGGCGAACGCCGCCGGCACCAGCGGGTCCTCTTCCCCCCAGACGAAGAGGGCCGGTGGGCGCAGCAGCTCGAGCCGGTCCCAGAATCCGTCCGGGCCGTGCGGCGCCTCGAGGTAGATCTGGCGGGCGGCGGCGTAGAAGGCGACGCGGGCGGCGGCCGAGCGGTGGGTGCGGAGGAACTCGTCGGTGGCGATGTCGGCGAGCGAGGGGTCGACCCGGTCGGGGTGGGCGATCATCCGCCAGAAGCCGCCGCTGACCAGGCCGTGGCGCATCACCGAGGGCAGGGCGCCGAGCTCGGGGCGCAGCAGGCGGACGAGGGGGGCCATCCCGCGGCCGCGGCGGAAGGCCATCGAGGGCGCGAGCAGGCTGAGGCTGCGCACCCGGGCCGGGGCGCGCATCCCGACCTCGAGCGCGATCCGGCCGCCGAGCGAGTTGCCGACCAGGTCGGCGCGGTCGATCGCCAGGGCGTCCATCAGGCGCAGCACGTGGCGGGCGAAGAAGTCGAAGCCGTAGGAGGCGAGCGGCTTGGAGGAGGCGCCGAAGCCGGGCAGGTCGATCGCGTGCACGGTGTGGTCGGGGGAGAGGGCGGCGACGGTTTCGAAGAAAGAGCTCTTGGCCCCGCCGAGGCCGTGGATCAGGATCGCTCGTTTCGGCCCGTGCCCGGCCGTCAGGCAGGAGATGCGGGCGCCCTCCACGCGCACGTCGTGTAGGCGCAGCAGCGGCGGGCGGCCGTCGGGCAGCCTGAACATCCCCTCGAAGCCGACCGCGAGGTCGAGGTCGCCGCGGGCCCAGAGCCGCCGCTCGCGGAAGGCCTCGAGGCCGGACATCTCGCCCTCGCGCAGCGCCAGCCAGGTGGCGGCGTCGGTGCCGATCGTCACGTCGGGCTTGCCGCGGGGCGAGGTGCGGACCTTGCAGCGGTGGTCGCGCAACTCGACCTCCCAGGTGCGGCCGACGTCGGAGAGGCGGATCTGGACCGTCGCCCGCCGCTCCTCCTCGCTGCCCAGGTAGCGCTCGGGCAGCGAGCCGAAGGCCTCTTCGGCTCGCTGCCGCGCTGTGCTGCTCTTCTCGGTCGCGCCCCCCGCCATCGCAAGCCGAGGGTAGTCGACCCTAGGTGGTCGACCCTAGGCCGGCCGGTTGCCTTCTTTCTTGCGCATGGCGTCGAAGCCGACGAGGACGCCGAACCCGACGCCGGTCAGCAGCAGCGCCACGCCGATCACGATCCCGAAGACCGAGAGCCGGTCCGCCATGTAGCTGGCGTTGAGCGCCGTGGCCAGCGCGGTCTCGGTGACCCAGACGTTGCGCGCCCCGTTTTCGGCCGGTTCGCCGGTTTCGCTGTCGATCGCCGCGAATTCTTCGTTTTCGGTGCCGTCGCCGGGGGCCAGTTCGGCCTTCGGCGTGTTGGGCTTCGCTTCGAAGCGGCCCATTTCGGCGTAGGTGTAGCCGCCGGTGGCCTCGAGCGCGTGGATCTGCATGTACTGGGCGAAGCAGCGGGCGCTTTCGCCGCTGTCGATCTGCTCTTCGGCGACGTCGCAGCTGGGCAGCGGCGTGCTCCCCAGTCCGGCCGCCTTCGCCTCTCCCTCGATTTCCGACGGTGACATGTCGGGCGAGCCGACGATGTTCTGCCGTTCGAGTTCGTCGACGACCGTGCCGCGGCCGTCTGCCCCCATCACGATCGCGGCGATGCCGAACGCGATCAGCACGATCGCGGCAAGGACGCCTCCTATCTCGAGACCTCTGCGCATCTGACTCCCTTCCTGTGGACGATTCCACCGATGTGTGCAACGGAACGCGCAGAAAGGTCTCATCCGCGAACGCCCTTGTCGTCGGTGTTGGGGACGGATCTTTGGTCGGTAGAAACCCGCTTCCAGGGCGATGCTGTAGAGTTGTGCTTTCAATACCTTCATAAAATGAATGCAAAAGGGAAGGCCGATATCAAAGCGCTGACGATCAGGAACCTGCCGCCGAGCGTCGCCGAGGCTCTGGAGCGCGAGAAGCGCCGCCGGGGCACGTCGCTCAACCAGACGGTGATCGACCTCCTCGGTCAGGGGCTCGGGGCGCGCGGCGCGCGGTCAAACGGGCTGGGCGGCCTCGCCGGCACCTGGAGCGAGGAGGAGTTCCGCGAGTTCGAGCGGGCGACCGCCCAGTTCGAGGCGATCGACGAGGAGCTCTGGAAGTGAGCGCCTACTGTCTCGACACCTCCGCCTACAGCAATTTCCGGCGGGGGGACGAGGAGCTGGCCGAGATCCTGGATCGGGCCGAGTCGGTCGGGGTCTCGACGATCGCCCTCGGCGAGCTGCGCACCGGCTTCGTCCTCGGCGGCCGGCGCCGGCGCAACGAGGCCGAGCTCGAGGCCTTCCTCGAAAACCCCGCGGTCGAGGTTCTGTCGGTCGACCCCGAGACCAGCCGCCACTACGCCGAGATAGTCGCGGATCTGCGCAGGGCGGGAACGCCGTTGCCGACCAACGACATCTGGATCGCCGCCGCCGCGGCCCGCAACGGCGCAACGGTCCTGACCTGCGACGACCACTTCGAACGCATCGCCCGAGTCGGCTCGATCGTCGTCGAGAGCTGACGTGGGGTCGATTACCTCGACCGGTTTCAGGGTTGCTCTCGCGAGCCATTGCCGGTGACGAAGCGGCCGCCGTCGGCGCTGGCGGGGACGACGACGCGATCGACTTCAACGGGTAGACGAGCAGCGTCCCCAGCAGCCCGCCGCGGCCCTCGGGGCCGAGTCGTTTTCGTCTCCCTCGTGTTCCAGGTATATGACGAGCAGGAGCAATGAGCGCCGCACCGACCTCGCCCTCGCCCTGCTCGCCAGCGCCTCGCTCGCCGGCATCTTCTGGATCGGTCGCGCCTCCTAGTCTCGCCGATCCTCTCCTCATCGGGTAGAGCGAACGTGCCGACTGAGCGATTGACCCACTTATACGGGGGTAAATCTCTCAGTCGCTGCCGACGAGCTCAAACTCCCGCTTCGAACGTCTGCCTCCCGACCTGGATGCCGACCGCGGCGGCGTTCGAGAGGTCGAGGGCGGAGGTGAGCACCGCTTCGGAGTCCTCGCCCCAGCGGTAGCGGAAGGAGCCGGCCGAGGAGCGCCGGCCGGCGTCGTCGCGGAGGAAGACGCGGCAGAGGGTGCCGGAGCGCACGCCGCTGACGTAGACGTGGATCTCGGTGCCGAAGGAGTGAGGGACGAGCGTCGTCTCGATCTCCATCCGCGGCGGCAGCGAGTGGAAGGCGACCTCGCGTTCGGGCGCGCCCTCGCCGCCGCTTCCGGCGAGGACGAAGATCGCCAGAGCGGCCGTGGCGGCGGCGACGCCGCTCAGGGCCAGGCCGAGGCGCCAGCGCCGCCGCCCGCGCGACTCTCGCTCGGAGGCCCGCCGCTCCGACTCCACCGCGGCGAGGACGCGGTCGCCGAGCGCCGCCGGCGGGCTCGGCGCCGTCTCGAAGCGCCCCGGGTCGGCGAGCGGCATCAGCCGCGCCACGCCGGCCAGCGAGTCGAGCTCGGCGCGGCACTCGGCGCAGCCTTCCAGGTGCGCCTCGAGGCCGGCGCGCTCGCCGACCGGCAGCCGGTCGAGCGCGTAGGCGCCAAGCAACTCCCGCCACTCCCGGCAGCGCTCAGCCGTCATAGCCGATCTCCTCCAGCGCCACCCGCAGCGCCCGCAGCCCGTAGTAGACGCGGCTCTTCACCGTTCCTTCCGGCACGCCCAGGTCCGCCGCGACCTCGGCATAGGGCCGTCCCTTGTAATAGGTCTCGAGCAGCACCTGCCGGTGCTGCTCGCCGATCCGCCGCATCGCCTCCTCGATCTGCCAGCCGAGCAGCGCCTCGTCGATCGGCTCGACCGCGGGCTCGACCCCGCTCTCGGCGACCCGTGGCCGCACCGCCCGCGCCCGGCCGAAATCGATGACGACGTTGCGCAGGATCGCGAACAGCCAGGTGCGCAGCGAGCCGATCTCGGGGTCGAAGCGCTCGCCCGCTCGCCAGGCGCGCAGGAAGGTCTCCTGCACCGCCTCCTCGGCGAGGCCCGCGTCGCCGAGCGAGCGCACGGCGAACCCGTACAGCTCGCCGGCGTGCGCGGCGTAGGCCTCGCGCACGTCGCGCTCGCCGCTCAGCGCGCCTGGGGGCATGGCCTCGATCTTGACGTAGGTCCGGAACTCACGCTGTCCGGAGTACGGACGCGCGCCGGCGCCGGTTCAGGCCGGGTCGGGCAGGCGCAGGCGCCGGCGCGCCTGCGAGACGACCGCGGTCGAGGTCCGGCAGGCGCGGGCGATCGACCCGTCGGTCTGCTCGGGGGTGCGGCTCACCTCGAACTCGATCAGGGCGGTGCGGCGCAGCTTGGCACGGGCGTTGAGGGGGCTGTCCGGCATCGCCTCGAGCGCCGCGTCGGCGGCGCGCTGCCGACGGCAGACCAGGCAGAAGCAGCCTTCCTCAGACTCGACCCAGGTCGCCGGAAGGGGAACCGGCGCGCGGTCGATCCGGCTCGCGGTCACCCCGCAGCCGTCGCAGGTCCAGCTCCGGGACGCGGCCGCCGCGGTGCTCATGCGGGGGCCTTGCGACGACGGCGACGGCGGCGCGTCCCCGATCCCGTTCGCGACTTCGCGGGGGCCCGCGGCTCGGCCGGGGCGACGTGGCCGAGGCTGCGCTCGAACTCGCCGGTGAGGCCGAGGTCGCGGGCTATCTGCCGCATCTCGACGGCCTGGTCGGAGAGGACGAAGCTGGTGCCGGTGCCGAGCCGTCCCGCCCGCCCGGTGCGGCCGACGCGGTGGACGTAGGCGTCGCGGTCGCCCGGCGCGTCGAAGTTGACGACGTGGGCGATGTCGGCGACGTCGATGCCGCGGGCGGCGACGTCGGTGGCGACCAGCACTTCGACGTCGCCGCGCTCGAACCGTGCGAGAGCGCGTTCGCGCTGGCCCTGGCTCTTGTCGCCGTGCATCGCGACGGCCTCCAGTTCGCGGCTGCGCAGCCGCTTGACCAGCCGGTCGGCGCCGCGCTTGGTGCGCACGAAGACCAGCGTGCGCCCGCCGTCGGGCCCCCGCAGGTGCCCGGCGAGGTGGTCGAGCTTGGCGCTCTGCGACTCGACGTGGACGAAACGGTGTTCGATCTCGGCCTCCGCGCGAGCGGGCGGGGCGTGGGTGTGGTGGCGCGGCTTTCGCGTGTAGGCGGCGGCGAGCTTGCCGGTCGCGCCCTCGAGCGTCGCCGAGAAGAAGAGGGTCTGGCGCTCGCTTGGGGTCAGCGCGACGATTCGGCTCACCGCCGGCTTGAAGCCCATGTCGAGCATGCGGTCGGCCTCGTCGAGGACGAGGACGCGGACGCGATCGAGCCTGACCGCGCCGCGCGCGATCAGGTCCTCGAGCCGCCCGGGGCAGGCGACGAGCACGTCGGCGCGCTGCGCCGCCTTGATCTGGGGGCCGAAGCCGACGCCGCCGTAGACGGCGGCGACGTGAAGGTTGCGGGCGCGGGCGATCGAGTCGAGCTCGTCGACGATCTGGGCCGCCAGCTCGCGGGTCGGCGCCAGGACCAGGGCCGCGGGCCCTCCCTTGGCGCCGGGCTCGATCCGGTCGACCAGCGGAATGCCGAAGGCGAGCGTCTTGCCCGACCCGGTCGGCGACTGGACCAGCAGGTCATGCCCGGCGAGGGCGTCGCGGACGACGAGCTGCTGGACGGGGAACGGTTGGGTGATGTCGCGCTCGGCGAGCGCGCGCACCACGGCTTTAGAGATGCCGAGGTCGGCAAACGACACGATTTCTTAGCTCCTTGTTGAGCGGTTCAGGGAGATCCAGCGACCCCGAAACGCTGAGAAGCGCGAGGAGGAAACGGAACCTCTCGGGCGGCGGTCTCGCCTGACCCGACTCACCCACCGTAGCAGCCGGCGCGGAAAACCCCTGGTGCGACGGCGAATGGCACGTACACTCATCGGAGTTCGACCAACGGAGGAGGGAGAGCGATGTACGACTACGTGATCGTGGGAGCGGGCTCGGCCGGCTGCGTGCTGGCGGCGCGCCTCACGGAGGACCCCGACGTCAGCGTCGCGCTGCTCGAGGCCGGGCCGCCCGACACCAACGAGAACATCCACGTCCCGCTCGGCTACCTCTCGCTCGCCGGCACCGAGGTCGACTGGGGCTACGCCTCGGCGCCCGAGCCGAACTGCAACGGCCGCCGCATCAGCCTGCCGCGCGGCAGGGTGCTCGGCGGCTCCTCCTCGATCAACGCGATGGTCTACATCCGCGGCAACCGGCGCGACTACGACGGGTGGGGCGTGCCCGGTTGGGCCTGGGAGGACCTCTTCCCCTACTTCCTCAAGGCCGAGGACAACGAGCGCGGCGCCTCGGAGTGGCACGCGGTCGGCGGCCCGCTGCCGGTCTCAGACCAGCGCTCCGGCAACAAGATCACTCCGGCCTTCGTCGAGGCCGGGGTGCAGGCGGGCCTGGCCCGCAACGAGGACTTCAACGGCGCCGAGCAGGACGGCGTCGGCATGTACCAGGTGACCCAGCGCGGCGGCATGCGGGCGAGCGCCTCCGTCGCCTATCTGCACCCGGCGCTGGAGCGGCCGAACCTGACCGTGATGCCCTACACGCTCGCCAGCCGCGTCCTCTTTGAGGGCACCCGCGCGGTCGGCGTCCAGGCGACGCGCTTCGGCGAGGCGCAGGAGCTGCGCGCCGGGCGCGAGACGATCCTCTGCGGCGGCGCCTACAACTCGCCGCAGCTGCTGATGCTCTCCGGGGTCGGCCCGGCCGAGCACCTGGCGATGCGCGAAGTCGAGGTGCTGCTCGACCAGCCGGCGGTGGGCGCGAACCTCAGCGACCACCCGGCGACCTACACGGTCTTCACCACGCCCGAGCCCGAGAGCCTGCTGACCGCGCTGGAGCCTGAGGCGAAAGCCGAGTTCGAAGCGTCTCAGACCGGTCCCTTCGCCTCCAACCTGGCCGAGTCCGGCGGCTTCGCCCGGGTCGGCGCCGGCGTCGAGGCGCCCGACGTTCAGCTCCACGTGCTCCCCGTCCAGATCGTCGAAGAGGGGATGGGCGACCCCGAGGGTCACGGCGTCCTGATCACGCCCTGTCTGCTCACCCCGGAGAGCCGCGGTTCGGTTCGACTGGCCTCCAACGACCCGACCGCGAACCCGGTCGTGCGCAACGCCTTCTACGAGTCGGAGGCCGACATGGAGCGCATGATCGGCGCCGTGCGCCTAGGGGAAGAGATCTGCGCTCAGCCGGCCTTCCGTCCCTACGCGGCCGAGCCCTTCACCGTGCCCGCCGACGAGAGCGAGGAGGCGCTGCGCGCCCACGTCGCCGCCACCACCTTCGAGATCTACCACCCGGTCGGCACCTGCGCGATCGGCTCGGTGCTCGACCCCGAGCTGCGGGTCGAGGGCACCGACGCGCTGCGCGTCGTCGACGCCTCGGCGATCCCGACCGTGCCGCGCGGCAACACCAACGCGCCGACGATCGCCCTCGCCGAGCGCGCCGCCGACCTGATCCGGCACGGGGAAGCCGTCGCGGCCGGGGCCGGGACCGCGAGCGCCTGAGATGGAGGCGCGCAGCGCGGCGGTCGAGCCGGACGGGGAGCGAGAGGTCTACCTGGCGAGCGCGCGGGTCTTCGTCGCCGGCATCGTTGCCCAGCTCTGCGCGGCCGGCTGCTTCGTCGGCGTGCTCGGCGCGATCTTCACCTGGGACGAGCACTCGGCCCTCTTCGACTTCGCCAACAGCGCGCACGGGATCTCCAAGCCCGAGCTCGGCTTCCTCTTCGGCCCCGCCCTGATCCTGGTCCTGCTGCCCGTGGTCCGCCGCCGCGGGCGGCACGTCGCCTACACCCGCCGCTACCGCGCCCGAGTGGCGGCCGCCGCCGCGCTCTGGCTGGTCGGCCTCGTCGTCCTCCTCGCCCACCTCGCCGGCCTCGACTCCGAATACAGCCTCCAGGCCGGCGCCTACGTGGGGACGACCCTGATCTCGGCTGGCCTGATCGCGACGCTGGCGATGTGGCCCGCCGGCCTGCGCACCGGCGCGATCGACCGCCGCGGCGCCGTCCGCGCCTAGCTCGCGTCGGCTACCGGCACCGGCACCTCGACCCCGTCCTCGGGCGAGATCAGGATCGCTCCCTCGCCCGTGACGTAGGCCTCCTCGCCGTGGTAGGTGACGTCGAGGCCGAGCGCCTCCTCGTGCTGAGTCGCCCGCAGCGGCATCACGAGGCCGATCAGCTTGAGCAGGACGAAGGTCATGCCGAAGGCGTAGGCCGGGCCGGCGAGGGCGGCGAGGACCTGGTCCCAGAGCTGGGCGGCGTTGCCGTAGACGAGCCCGTCGGAGACTCCGTTCCAGGCGAAGGAGGCGACGAGGCCGATGAAGAGGATGCCGGTGAAGCCGGCGACGCCGTGGGCGGCGAGCACGTCGAGCGTCTCGTCGACCCGCGTCCGCGGGCGCCAGACGATCATCGCGTAGCAGGGCAGGGCGCCGAGGAAGCCGAGCGCGATCGCCCAGCCCGGGCTGATGTAGCCGCCGGCCGGGGTGATCAGCACGCAGCCGACGATGATCGCGGTGGCGGCGCCGATCGCGGTCACCTTGCGGCCGCGGATCAGGTCGAGGACGAACCAGGTGAGCAGCGCGCAGGCCGGCGTCAGCAGGGTGTTGACGAAGGCGAGCACGCTGTTGTTGCCGGTCGAGAAGCCGCTGCCGCCGTTGAAGCCGAACCAGCCGAACCAGAGCAGGCCGGCGCCGAGCAGCACGTACAGGGCGTTATGGGGCAGCAGCGCCAGGCGGCCGTAGTCCTTGCGCGAGCCGACGACGAGAGCCGCGGCCAGCGCCGAGAAGCCGGAGCCCATCTCGACCGGGACGCCGCCGGCGAAGTCGAGGGTGCCGCCGGAGGCGAGCCAGCCGCCGCCGAAGGCCCAGTGGGCGAGCACCGCGTAGACCAGCACCGACCAGAGGGCGGCGAAGACGAGGAAGGTGCCGAATCGCATCCGCTCGACCACCGCGCCCGAGATCAGCGCCGTGGTGATGATGCAGAACGTCGCCTGGAAGGCCATGAAGACGAGGTGGGGGATGGTCGTCCCTTCGCGCGGCGCGAAGTCGACGCCGTGCAGGCCGACGTAGCCGAGCCCGCCGATCAACGAGCCCGTGCCGTCGAAGGCGAGCGAGTAGCCGAGCAGGGCCCAGGTGACCATCGCGATCGCGATCGCGGCGACGCTCATCATGAAGGTGTTGAGCGTGTTCTTCGAGCGCACCAGGCCGGCGTAGAAGAGGCCGAGCGCCGGCGTCATCATCAGCACCAGCGCCGTGGCGATCAGCATCCAGGCGGTGTCGCCGCTGTCGACTTCGGCGACCGCGGCCGCCAGCGGCAGCCAGCTCACGACTTCACCGGCGTCACCGCGCCGTGATCGGTCTCGCCCGTGCGGATGCGGACCACGTGGTCGAGCGGCAGGACGAAGATCTTGCCGTCGCCTACCTCGCCGGTGCGCGCTCCCTCGCGGAGCGCGTCGACGGTCGGCTGCACGAACTCGTCGGAGACCGCGATCTCGAAGCGAACCTTCTCGGCGAGGCCCATCTTCACGGTCGTGCCGCGGTAGGTCTCGACCTGCTCGAGCTCACCGCCGTGGCCCTGCACGCGACTCAGCGAGACGCCGCGCACCTCCGCCCGGTACAGGGCCTCGAGCACGTCGTTCGCCTTCTCGGGCCGCACGATGCCGACGACGAGTTTCACGACTCGTTCCTTCCCATCCCGACCGCGAGCCTACATATTTCGCGCGAATCCGGTCAAGCCGGGCCGCTCGCCTCCTACACTAGGACGATGCCCACGGAATCGCACCCGGCCTCGACCTTCACGCTGTATCGGCGGGGGATCGAGCTGCTCGAGGAGCAGGACTTCGAGGAGGCGGCGGCGCCGCTGGAGGAGGCGGCGCGCCGGGCGCCCGAGAAGACCTCGGTGCGCGAGGCCCTGGGCCGCGCCTACTTCCGCGCCGGGCGCTTCGCCGCCGCGGCGGAGGAGTTCGCCGCCGTCGTCGAGCGCCACCAGGTCGACGACTACGCCCACTTCTGCCTCGGCCGCGCCCTCTCGAAGACCGGGGAGACCGAGCGCGCCCGCCACCACCTGGCGCTCGCCTCGAACCTGCGGCCCGACCGGAGGGATTACAGCTTCTACCGGGCCATGCTGGGCGCCTAGGCAACCGCGGAGACTTTGGCCTCTTCACGGTGGGCCGTGGGGAGGATCGCGACGATCCGCGTGCCGTCGCCCGGGGCGCTCCGCAGCTCCAGCTTCCCCCCGGCGAGGCCGACCCGTTCCCGCATCCCGGTCAGGCCGAAGCCGTCGCTGTCCGCCTCGGGGTCGAAGCCGTCGCCTTCGTCGGAGATCGCGATGCGCAGCGTGTCCTCGTTCTCGGTGACTTCGACGCGAGCGCGCCCGGCGCCAGAGTGCCGCGCGGCGTTGTTGAGCGCCTCCTGCACCAGCCGGTAGGCGGTGTCCTCGATCTCGACCTGCAGGCGGCGGTCCGTGCGCCCGGCGTGGAAGTCGAGGTCGAGGCTGAGCTCGACCGCGATCGCGCCGCTGGCGTCGAGCCGTTCGGCGAGCGCTTCGAGCGCGGCGCCGAGGCCGAGCTCGTCCAGCGTCGTCGGGCGCAGGTCGGCGATCAGGCGGCGCATCTCGGCGATCGTCTCGTCGACGCGTTCGATCCCCTCGGCGAGCAGGCGGTCGACCTCTTCGGGCTCGCTGCGCCTGGCGGCGGAGAGCAGCACGCGCAGGCCGGCGAGGCTCTGCAGCGACTCGTCGTGCAGCTCGCGCGCCCAGCGCCCGCGCTCGCGCTCGGTGGCGGCGATGCTGTCGCGGGTGCGGTCCTCGGCGACCGACTGGGCGGTGGCGACCGCGGTCGCGGCGCTGGTGGCGAAGGAGACGAGGACCTGCTCGTCCTCGTCGGTGAAGCCGCCGCTGTGCCCGAGCGGGTCGAGGGCGACGAGCACGCCGAGGGCCTGGCCGCGGTAGACGAGGGGGGCGAGCAGCGCCGTCACCCCGATCTCGGGGCTGGCGGGCCGGGCGAGCAGGCTGGGGTCGAGGTCGCGGGTGCGCCGCGGCTCGCGCGCTTCGAGCACCTGGCCGGGGATCGAGCCGGCGATCGGCACCGAGTCCTTGGCGGCCGGCCCGGCGCTCTCGCCGGCGACCGAGACCGGGACCAGGTCCTCGCCCTCGCGCAGCAGGATCAGCAGCGAGCGCGCCTCGACCAGGGCGCGGCCGCGCTTGACGACGATCTCGAGGATCCGGTCGAGGTCGGTCTCGCCGCCGACGGCGCGGGCGATCTCGGTCGTCGCCTCCAGCCGGTGCACGGCGCGCTCCATCTCGTCGCCCCGCGTCTCGACGCTGCGGTACAGGCGCGCGTTCTCGACCGCGATCGCCGCCCACTCGGCGAGGATCGTCGCCGACTGCTCGTCGGCCTCGTCGAATTCCCCTTCGGTTTTCTCGGTCAGGTAGAGGTTGCCCCAGGCGTCGCCGCGGATCATCACCGGCACGCCGAGGAAGGAGGTCATCGGCGGGTGGCCGGGCGGGAAGCCGTAGGAACGGGGATGACGATTGACGTCTTCGAGGCGAAGCGAGCGCGGTTGCTCGATCAGCAGGCCGAGGACTCCGCGGCCGCGCGGCAGGTTGCCGATCGCGCGGCGTCCCTCCTCGTCGATCCCGTGGGTGATGAAACGCTCGAGCTCGTGGCGGTCCTCGTCGAGGACGCCAAGCGCGGCGTAGCGGGCGCCGGTCAGCTCGCAGGCGACCTCGAGCAGGCGGCGGAAGACCGTCTCGGGGTCGAGCTCGGCGACGAGGCTGCGCCCTACGTCGATCAGCTCCCGCAGGCGCCGCTCGTCCAGCGCTCTGCTGTCATAACCCTGTGTCATCTCGGCCCTCTCTCGAGCCCTTTGTTGCCGACCCGCCAATCCTATCGCCCCCCGTTCAATGCTCAACGAATTTGATTTATGCGATTAGGGGTCAGGTACGCGGCAAAACCCCGATGCCGGCTTCCGTGGTCGCGGCTTAGATAGGCGATGATGGACCGAGACGACGCATCCGCTCCCGCGCGTAACCTCGCCGCCGTGCCGTCCGATGCGCCGCCCGAGGGAGCCGAAGAGACGTCGGAGACGACGATCGTCCTCGCCGACGACCACACGGTCATGCGCAACGCGCTGCGCCTGTTGCTCGACGCCGAGCCGGACTTCGAGGTCGTCGCCGAGGCCGGCACTGCCGAAGACGCGGTCCGCTACGTGCGCGGCCACAAGCCGACCGTCCTCATCCTCGACCTCAACATGCCCGGGGGCTCGAGCCTCGAGGCGATCCCCGACATCCAGGAGGCCTCGCCGGCGACCGAGATCGTCGTGCTGACGATGCAGAACGAGCCCGCCTTCGCCCGCCGCGCCCTGCAGGCGGGGGTGCGCGGCTACGTGCTCAAGGAGGCCGCCGACGCCGAGCTGGTCCAGGCCGTGCGCAGCGCCGCCGCCGGCGACACCTACCTGCAGCCGGCGCTGGGGGCGCGGCTGGCGGCCGGGGACAACGGGCGGCAGGGGGATGAGCTGAGCAATCGTGAGCGGGACGTGTTGCGGTTGATCGCGCTGGGGCACACGAACGCGGAGGTGGCGGAGAAGCTGTACATCAGCATTCGTACGGTGGAGAGTCATCGGGCGCATATTCAGCAGAAGCTGAGGCTGTCGACTAGGGCTGAGTTGGTGCGGTATGCGCTTGAGCGTGGGTTGGTGGAAACGTAGGGATCCGGCGGGGTGGGGTCTCACCCGATGGGGGTTCCACTTGAACTTTTCGGTGGAGAGGGGGAGGGCTGGCGCCTCTAGCTCACTACGAAAAGTTAAACCGTTCCACCCCCACCGGGTGAGACCCTTCCCAGGGTTCCCTTGGGTTTGAACGTCAGGTGACTAGCGGGATCACGCAGCGGAACTTACGGGAGTTAGTTGAGCCCGTGGATTCGACTACCGCGGACGGTGACACAGTTGCCACGCTGTACAAGTTCGGTCCTGTGTAACTAGTGACATCGCTAGACCACTCGTTGGCTTTGTCTAGGTTTACGCCCGGTTCCTGAGCGAAGGTGGCTAGTTCTAGGGCCTCTGGGAGGGTTCCGCCTTGGGCGGCGCAGGAGGAGGCGGCTGCTGGGGCGCTTAGGGCGGTTTCACTTGGGGAGAGCTGCCAGCAGGCGCCGGCGAATTGTTTGGTGCCGGGGAGGCAGCCTGCTGTGTGGCCGTTGATGGTCTCGGCGTGGATCGCGTTGACGGCGTTTAGGGCCGTTTCGGCGTCGGTGGCGCTTTGGGCGCGGTCGGCGGTTTCGGCGTGGGCGGCGCTGGGGACCTGGCCTAGGCTCTGTAGGTCGATTTCGGCTCCGATGATCTTGCCGGTGTGGCCTTCCAGGCTCGCGAGTACGTTTGGCTTCAGCCGGTTGGCGGCGATCGAGTGGGGTTTCACCCTGTTGCCGGGAATCGATTTCACCCTGATCGCCCGCCCGTCGAGTTTCGCCTTCTTCGCCGCGTAGACCGTCCCGCCCAGCGCCACGAACAAAGCCAGCGCGGCAACGACCAGCGCTGGCGACGGCCACCTCTTTCCCTGCTTCATCAGCCCCTCCCTCGGTAAAATCGCTTGTCTTTAAAAAGGCTAGGGCTGTGCCTGGGAAAGACAAGAAAGCTGGACGAAAGTTCGCCGCTGCCGCCGCAGCGGCTACACTCGCCGCGTAAATAACGGTCGGTGGTCAAGGGAAGTCCGGTGCGAAGCCGGCGCGGTCCCGCCACTGTGACCGGGTCGAGCACGTCGCGGACGCTTTGCGTCAGCCACTGGGGAGGACACCGATTCCCCGGGAAGGTGCGGCGGGCCAACCCCGGAAGCCAGGAGACCTGTCCCCGGCCAGCCATGACAACCCTCGAGGAAAGGGTGGCTTCAATGCCAAGACTCGTTCCATTCCGGCTGGCGGCCGCGTGCGCGCTGGCCACAGCAATCGTCCTGTCCAGCGTCGCCGCGGCGGCCGCCAAGGGACCCGTCGCCGAGCTGCGCGTCGTCGGCACCGGCGGCAAGGTCCTCGTCGAGAAGTCCTTCGGCGTGACGAGCACGTCGGTCAAGGCGAGCCCGTCGGCCAAGTGCTTCGGTCCTGGCACCGGCGGCAGCGGCAAGACGATCGCGCTCGAAGGCCCGACCGCGCTCGGCATGCTGGTCCAGGCCTCCAAGTTCACCGCCGCGCTGCGACCGCTCTCGGTCACCGACCACTTCCTGAGCGAATTCGGCCTCGGCCTCTGCGGCATCGGCGGCCTCGAAGCCAAGGGCATGAACAGCTGGTACTTCAAGGTCAACCATCGCGCACCCTCGGTCGGGGCGGAAGCGGTCAAGGTGAAGGCCGGCGACGAAGTGCTCTTCGGCTACGGCGCCTATCCGTACCCCGACGAGTTGGTATTGAGCGCACCCGGCAAGGTCCAGGCTGGCGTGCCGTTCACGGTCCGCGTCTTCGCCTACGACGCGAAAGGCAAGAAGAAGCCGGCGGCCGGCGCGGCGGTGACCGGCGCCTCCGGCCCGACCGACGCGCAGGGGAAGGCCCAGGTGACGCTCGCCGCCCCCGCCCGGCTGGTCGCCCGCCTCGGCAAGGACACCCCCTCCGGCAGCGTGCCGGTCTGCGTAGGGGGCAGGTGCCCGAAGTCAGGTAAATGACCGTGCGCCGCGGCACGGCGGCTGTGATCGCGCTGCTCGTCTGGGCGGCGGCGATCGCGGCCGCCGGCTGCGGCCTCGGCCCCGGCGAGGACGTCGGGGGAGTCGAGCTGACGGTGACGCGGGACTACGGCTCCGTGCCGATGCTCCACCGCCTCGTCGGCGACGTCACCGAAGCGGACACGGTGATGCGGGTGCTCGAACGCAACGCTGAGGTCTCGACCCGCTACGGCGGTGGCTTCGTGCAGTCGATCGACGGCTACGAGGGCAGCGGCGGCGGCGGGCGCGACTGGTTCTACTACGTCAACGGCCTCTGGGCGCCGATCGGCGCCGCCGACTTCAAGCTGGACGGCGGCGAGGCGATCTGGTGGGACTACCGCGACTGGAGCGTCGGCGAGCGGGTGGCCGCGGCCGTCGGCTCCTGGCCGCAGCCTTTCGCCGGCGGCTATGAAGGGTCGTTTCACCCCACCGCCGTCTCCTGCTTCGGCGCCCGCGCGGCCTGTGGAGTGGTGAAGGAACGGCTGAAGGACGCCGGCGCGGAGCTGGTCGCGCCGGGGACCGCCGGCGCGATCCGCGTGGTGGTCGGCCCTTGGAGCCAGATCGAAGCCGACCGCGACGCGGGCCTGCTGGCACGCGGCGTCGAGGTCAGCGGCGCCTTCGCCGAGTTCGGCGCTGCCGGGCGGGCGCTCCTCGGGCTCGACGAACACGGCGACGTTGCACAGCGCTTCGGCCAGCACGCCGGCCTGGTCGCGGCCGTGCGCTGGGAAGAACGGCCGCCGGCCTGGCTGATCACCGGTGTCGACGCCACGGGCGTGGCGGCGGCCGCCGACCTGCTCGACGCCGACAGCCTCCGCGACCATTACACGGTGGCCGTCGACGAAAAGGGGGAGACGGCGCTGCCGTTGCGATGAGGTCGCCTTTCGCCTACAGCCCCAAGCCCTGGCCGCTGCAATCGGCTTCGCCTGGCGCCGCCGTCGTCTACCTCGGCTCCTTCGCCGCGGTCGCCTTTGCCTATTCGAACCCGATCGTGCTCGTCGCCGCCGGGGTTGGGCTGGTCATTGCCGGCCGCCTCGCCGGTGCCCGCGCCGCGGTGCGGGCGGCGCTCTGGATGGGCCTCACGCTCGCCCTGCTGATCGTCCTCGTCAACGCGCTGGTCGTCAGCCGCGGCGAGACGGTGCTGCTGCGCCTCGGCGACGTGCCGCTCCTCAGCGACGTCGTCACCGCCGAGGCGCTCGCGGCCGGCGCCGCGATCGGCCTGCGCGCCGCCGTGGTGATGGTCGCCTTCGCCGTCTACTCGGCCTGCGTCGACCCGGACCGCGTCCTGCGCGCGCTGCGGCCACTGGCGCGCCGTTCGGCCCTGACCGCGACCCTGGTCTCGCGCCTGGTGCCGGTGGCCGCGGCCGACGCCGCCCGCCTGCGCGACGCCGCCAGCCTGCGCGGCCCCGGCGCCGCTCCGGTCGGCCGGGCGTCCCTCGCCCGCCGCCTCCTAGCCGGCTCGCTCGACCGCTCCGTCGACGTCGCGGCGACCCTGGAGCTCCGGGGTTATTCCCTGGCCCCCCCCAAGCCCGAGGGGGGTGCAACGTTTTTTCGTCCTTATAGGACGAAAAAACGTTGCACCCGGAGGGAGGACAGCGGAAGCGTGCGCTCTGGTCTCCGCTCGCGTCATGACTGGCGCTTTTACGCAATCGGCGCCGCTGTTCTCGCCGCGGCAATCGCCGGCAAGCTGCTTGGCGCCGACGCCTTTTCCCAATACCCGGCGGTCGCGGTCGGGCTGGAGCCCTCGACCTTGGGCCTATCCGTCCTCTTGATCCTCGCCGGCTTCGCACCGCGCCATGGCTGAGCTGAGCGCCCCCACCCGCTCCGCGCCGGCGCTAGCGGTCGAGTCGCTCATCTACGCCTACCCGCAGTCCGCCGCGCCCGCCCTGCGCGACGTCTCGCTCGAGCTCGCCCCTGGCGAGCTCGTTCTCCTCGCCGGGCGCTCGGCCTGCGGCAAGTCGACTCTGCTGCGCGCCGCCTGCGGCCTCGTCCCGCACTTCCACGGCGGCGAGATCGAGGGCCGGGTCGTGGTCGCCGGCATCGACGCCCTCGCCTCCGGCCCGGGCGAGCTGGCCAGCGCGGTCGGCTACCTCGCCCAGGACCCGGAGACCCAGGTCGTCTCCACCACCGTCGCCGCCGAGATCGAGCTGCCGCTGGAGATGCGTGGCGACGCCCCGGGCGCCCGCGCCCGTGCGGTCGAGGAGGTCGCCCTCGCGCTCGCCGTCCCGCACCTGCTCGGCCGCGCCGTCGACACGCTCTCCGGCGGCGAGCTGCAGCGCGTCGCCCTCGCCGCCGCGCTCGTCACCCGCCCCAGGCTCGTCCTTCTCGACGAGCCCACCTCCCAGCTCGACCCGGTCGCCGGCGACGAGCTGATCTGGCTGCTGCGCCGCCTCAACGAGGAGTGGGGGGTGACGATCCTGCTCGCCGAGCATCGCCTCGAGCGCTGTCTCGCCGCCGCCGATCGGGTGGTCGCGATGGAGTCGGGCCGCATCGCCTTCGACGGCGCTCCCCGCGAGTTCCTCAGCTGGGCGCAGGAGGCGGACCAGGCTCTGGAGACTCCCGCGGCGCGGCTGTTCTCCCTTTGTGGAATCGAGCCTCTCCCGGTCGGGGTTCGCGACGCGCGGCAAACGCTGCAAGGGCTGGGGGTCGCCCACCCTCCACACCCAGCAGGTAGGAGGGTGAGCGACCCCCAGCCCGCCGACCCCGTTCTTGAAGCCAAGGCCCTGTGGGTCGAGCTGGACGCTGGAGAGGGTCCCCGCGACGTGCTGCGCGACCTCGACCTGACCGTTCGTCGCGGCGAACGGATCGCTCTCATGGGCCGCAACGGCGCCGGCAAGAGCACGCTGCTGAGGACCGCCGCCGGATTGCTTGAGCCGGTTCGCGGCAGGGCCGAGGCCCAGGCCGGGATGGCGCTCCTCACCCAGAACCCCGGCGACTACCTCGTCCGCGAGCGCGTCGGCGACGAGCTGCCCGGCGAAGCGGGCCTGGCCGCGCTGCGCGTCGTCGGCCTAGAGCACGCCCTCGACGCCGACCCGCGCGACCTCTCAGGCGGTGAGCGCCAGCGCCTGGCCCTGGCGATCGCCCTCGCCGGCCGCATCGACGGTGGCGAGCTGCCCGGCCTCGTCGCCCTCGACGAGCCGACCCGCGGCATGGACCGCGCCCGCAAGGACGACCTCGTCGGCCTGATCGGAGACCTCGCGACCCGCGGCGCCGGCCTGCTCGTCGCCACCCACGACGTCGAGTTCGCCGCCGCTTTCGCCGAGCGCGTCGTCCTCATGGGCGAGGGCGTCGTCATCGCCGACGGCCCGGCGCCCGAGGTCCTCTCCGGCGGCTGGTACTTCGCCACCGAGGTCGCCCGCGTCCTCGACCTCCCCGGCGTCGTCACCCCCGAGCAGGGCGCCGCCATTCTCAAAAACTCCTCCGCTGACTTCGCCTTTGGTTCCGGTATGCGGAACGAAAGACGAAGTCAGCGAGGATGGCCGGGAGGGGAAGGGTGATGTCCTGGCAGTTGGCCTCGTTCCTCGTCCTTGGCGCCGTGCTGATCGCCGGGTTCGCTTGGTACGAGCGCTCGCGGCCGCCCTCGCAGGTGGTCGCCCTGGTCGCGGCGCTGGCGGCGCTGGCGATCGCGGGACGGGTTGCCTTCGCCGCTTTCCCCAACGTCAAGCCGACGACCGACATCGTTGTCTTCGCCGGTTATGCGCTCGGTCCGGCGCCCGGCTTCGTCGTCGGCGCCCTCACCGGGCTCGTCTCCAACTTCTGGTTCGGGCAGGGGCCGTGGACGCCGTGGCAGATGGTGGGCTGGGGCCTGTGCGGTGTGCTGGGCGCGGCGCTGGCGATCGGCGGCCGCAATGCCGGTCGCCTCACCCTCGCCGCCGCCTGCGGTTTCGCCGGGATCGCCTACGGTGTGTTGCTGAACTTCTCGCTCATGGCGACCTACGGCGGAGAACTCTCAATCGAGCGCTTCCTGGCGCTGGAGGCGCGTGCCGTCCCCTTCGACGCCGCGCACGCGATCGGCAACGTGGCCTTCGCCCTCCTCGCCGGGCCGGCGATGGTGCGGATGCTGGTCCGCTTCCGCCGTCGCTTCCAGTGGCGGACGACGGCGCCGGCGACGGCTACAGCGCTCCTCTTCGTCCTCGCGTTGCCGCTCCTCTCGCCCGCCCCCGCCAAGGCCAGCCCCGCTAGCGCGATGAGCTGGCTCGTCGCTCAGCAGAATTCCGACGGCGGCTTCGGCTCCTCGCCCGGCGCCGGCTCCAGCACCGTCACCACCGGCTGGGCGATGCTCGGCCTCGAGGCTGCCGGTCGCAACCCGCTCGATGTCTCGCGGGGCGGCAACACCCCGGTCGACTACCTGCGCGTGAACGTCGCCAGCCTCTCCAGCGCCGGCGACCTGGCCCGTACGATCCTCGCCCTCGAGGGTGCCGGCGTCGACCCACACGACTTCGGCGGCCACAACCTGGTCAACCAGCTGGCCGACCGGCGCGCCGCCAACGGCTCGTTCGTCGGTTGGCCTGGGACGACCGCCTACAGCGTCGTCGCCCTGCGCGCGGCGGGCGCGACCGGCGGCCTCGACAAGTCGCTGCAGTGGCTGGGGAGCGTGCAGAATCGCGACGGCGGCTGGGGCGACATACCGGGCGCGCCGAGCAACGCCGACGTCACCGGCGGCGTGATGCAGGCACTGCCGAACTCCCAGGCCGCGCTCGACGGCCTCGGCTACCTGCGCAAGCACCAGCGCTCCGGCGGCGGCTTCGCCGGCGGCAGCGGCGTCGTCAACTCGCAGTCGACCTCCTGGGCGGTGCAGGGGATGATCGCGGTCGGGACCGACCCCGCCAGCGTCACCGCCGGCGGCGCCAGCGGCCTCGACTACATCGCCGCCCGCCAGGCACCGGACGGTCACTACGCCTACTCGCAGTCGAGCGACCAGACGCCGGTCTGGGTCACCGGCGAAGTGCTGGTCGCCGCCGCCGAAAAATCGCTTCCAGTCGAACCGCCACCGCGCCAGCAGACCAAAGCTCCGTCGACGACGTCACCTGGGTCGACGACCGGCGCGGTCCCAGCAACCCCCGGCCTCACCCTGCCGCCGAGCGCCTCTCCCGGGCCGTCCGGCGGCGGCACTGGCAGCAGCGGCAGTACCGGGGGCGGCAAAAGCGGGGGTAGCGGGGGGACCGGCGCGCCGCCCCTGGTCCCGAAAGGCACCCCGATCCCGGTGCCCGAAGGCGCCGCACCCGAAGCCGAAACCGCGCCGCCCGAGTCCGAGGCGCCGGGAGAACTGGCCGCTGCGCACAGCCCCGGTCCCTCGCCTTGGACCGCGATCGGCATCGGTCTCGCCGCCACGGCGCTCGCCGTCGCCGCGCCCCTGCTGCTCGGCCGGCGCTTCGGCTGGTAGCGGTGGACGTCGAGAGCGCGATCCGGACGCGCCGCACGCACAAGGCGTTCGGCCCCGAGCCGCTGACGCGGGAGGAGCTCCTCGAGCTGCTCGACCTCGCCCGCTGGGCGCCCAACCATCACCTGACCGCGCCCTGGCGCTTCCGCGTGCTCGGCCCGCGGGCGCTTGGCCGCCTCAAGCAGGCCGCCGGCCCCGAGGGCGCCGCGAAGCTTGACCGCGCGCCGACCCTGGTCGTCGTCTCCAGCGCGCTCGGGCCCGACCCGATCCAGAACGAGGAGGATTTGCACTCGACCGCGGTCGCCTCCTACATCGTCCTGCTCTGCGCGCACGCTCGCGGCCTCGCCGGCTACTGGCGCACGCCGGGCCTGTTGCGCTCCACCGTCGGCCGCGGCGCCGTCGGCCTGCCCGACTCCGAGCGTTTCGTCGGTCTCCTGCACCTCGGTCGCCCGCGCCAAGATCGCGACGCCCCCGAGCGCCCCCCGATCGAGCAGTCGACCCTCTTCCTCGACTGATGCTCGCTCGTTCCCAGGCAATCGAGGCGATCGCCGGCCGGCGCTTCGAGGTCGTCGTCATCGGCGGCGGCATCACCGGCGCCGGCGTCGCCCTCGACGCCGCCTCGCGCGGCTACTCGGTCGCCCTGCTCGAGCGTGGCGACTACGCTGAAGGCACCTCCAGCCGCTCCTCGAAGATGGTCCACGGCGGCCTGCGCTACCTCGAGAACCTCGACCTCGGCCTCGTCCGCGAGGCGCTGCTCGAGCGCCAGCTGCTGGTCCAGCTGGCGCCGCACCTGGTCTACCCGACTCCCTTCCTCGTCGCCGACTTCCCCGACCGCCGCCGCGACCGCCGGCTCGGCGTCGCGCTCAACATGTACGACGTGATGGCGACGACGCGGGTCGGTCGCGGCCGTGCCGAGATGCGCTCCTCCAAGGAGGGCGACGAGGACTACTACTGGTCGCCGGACCGCCACCGCACGATCGACCGCGAGGAGGTGCTGGCGATGGTCCCGGCCCTGGCGGCGCGCGACCCGAAGAACGCCTACCTCTTCTACGACTGCCAGACCGACGACGTGCGCATGGTGCTGACCGTGCTCGGCGAGGCCGAGCGCTTCGGCGCGACGATGCTGAACGGGGCCGAGGTGACCGAGGTCCTGCTCGGCGCCGACGGCCGCGCCCGCGGCGTCGCCTTCGTCGAGGCCGCCTCCGGCGAGCGGATCGAGGTCGAGGCCGACAGCGTCGTCAACGCGACCGGCGTCTTCGCCGACCGCATCCGGCCCGAGGAGACAGTCGAGGAGGAGGACGTGCCGCGGATCGCTCCCAGCCGCGGCACCCACGTACTGATCGACCGCGACGTGCTCTCCACCGGCGAGGCCGCCTGCATCGTGCCCGCCGGCGAGGGGCGGGCGATCTTCGCCCTGCCCTGGTACGGGCGCACCCTGGTCGGCACGACCGACAACGACTTCGACGGCGACGTCGACCGTCCCCGTCCGGGCGCCGCCGACGTCGAGTACCTGCTCGAGGCCGTCAACGAGTTCTTCGGCGTCTCGCTCGGCGCCGGCGACCTGGTCGGCGCCTACGCCGGGGTGCGGCCGCTGATCTCGACCGGCGACCCGAAGAAGTCGGTTGACATCTCGCGCAAGGCCGAGCTCTACGAGACCTCGTCGGGAATGCTGACGATCACCGGCGGCAAGCTGACCACGTGGCGGCGGATGGCGAAGCAGACCGTCGACCGGCTGGTCGAGCGCGAGGGGCGGGAGGCGCCCTGTCACACCGCCGAGATCCCGCTCGGCCGCGCGGCGGAGCCGGGGGAGCTGGCCGCTCCGGACGGAGTGGGGGAGGAGGCGGTCGCCCAGCTCGCCTTCCGCTACGGCCACGCCGCGCGCGCGGTGCTCGACCTCGTGCGCGAGGACCCGAAGCTGGGCGAGCCGATCGTCGCGGGTCGTCCCGACCTGCTCGCCGAGGCGGTGATCGCGGCCCGCCGCGAGCAGGCGCGCGGCGTCGCCGACGTGCTCCTGCGTCGCACCCGGCTTGGCCTGCTCGCCGCACCGCGGCTGCGCGACGCCGACTCGGTGAAGGCGGTGGCCGCGGCGATGGGCGGCGAGCTGGGATGGTCGCGGCGCGAGGTGAGGCGCGCGGCCGAGGCCTGGCCGGCCGCGGCGGCCGAGGCGGGCATCGACCCCGCCGGCTCGCCCGTCGAGTCGCTGCAATAACCTGCCGCATCCATGAACAAGGCCGAGCTGGACTCCAAGCACATCGCCGAGCTGCACGCGCTTGCCGCCGAGGCGGGCGTTCCCAAATACCGGATGCTGCGTCGCGAGCAGCTGATCGAGGCGCTTGCCGACGGCAACGGGTCGACGCCTGCCGCGAAACCCGCGCGCGCCGAGGCTAAACCGCGCAAACCGCGCGAGCGGCGACCGAACGAGCGCAGCGGGCGGGCGCCCCGCCAGCGCCGCCCGCGCCCTGAGCGCGAGACCGCGGAGCCCGCCGCCGCGGAGCCGAAACCGGAGCCGCCCACCCCGAAGCCCGCGCCGGCTCCGTCGAAGCCCCCGAGCTCGTCCGAGCGCCCGCGCCGCCGCCGGCGCCGCCGTTTCGGTCGCCGTCGCAAGGGCATCGGTGTCATCGACTTGCTGCTGCCGCCGACTGGCCGTCAGACCCTAGTCTGCGGCGAGAGCGGCGAGGCGTGCACCGCGGCGCTGCGCGAGATCGCCGCTGAGATCTCGGCCGCCGCGAAGGGCCCCGACCCGATCACCCTGCTCGTCGACCCCAGCCCCGAGGAGCTGGCCGAGTGGAAGCGCGAGGCGCCGGAGGCCGAGCTGGTCGCGGCCGCCCAGGCCCGCCACGCCAGCGACGCCCTCGCCCAGGCGGTGCGTCGCGCGGAAGCGGGCGACGACGTGATCCTCCTCGTCGACTCGCTGACCAAGCTCGAGGACGCCGACGTCGCCAAGGAGATCTTCGACGGCGCCGGGGGATCGTTGACTGTTGTGGCCGCGCTCGTACGCGACTGACGCGGGCTAGCGCCTATAGGCGATGCGGCGCCAGGAGGGCTCTTTGCTGAGCTCGATCAGCTCCGCGCTGCGCTCGGGCTGCACGTAGCCGAAGGTCTGGGTGCGCTCGTCGAAGACGACGTCGAGCTCGCCCTCCTTGACCCGCTGGTCGAGCCAGGCGCCGCGGAAGACGAGCCGGCGCAGCCAGTGCACGAGGCTGCGGTTCGCGGGGCCGACCAGGTCGTCCCAGTTCTCGTTGATGTGCTCGCCGAGACGCGAGCTGGGCTCGGCGATCTCGCCGCTGACCGCGAGGTCGAGCAGGTCGTCGAGCTCCTCGCGGCTGAGGCCCTGGTCGACGAAGCCGAGCTTGACCGCGGCCTGCTCGACCCGCTGGGCGAAGTCCTCCTCGTTGAAGGCGAAGCGCAGCTCCCCGTACTCGAGCACGTAATCGGAGCCAGACTCGTAGTTCCCGCGGCGGGTCGTTTTCTTGTTCATCGGTTGAAGCCCATCCGCTCCCACAAGCCCGGTGAGAGCAGGTGCCGGATCATGCCGGTCATCGTAGTCCGATGCGGCCGCGCGCCCGGGGCTGAAAGGCTGTTTGCACCGTGGTCGACCTCCACTGCCACATCCTCCCCGGCGTCGACGACGGCGCCCTCGACATGCGCGACAGCGTCGCGATGGGGCGCCAGGCCGCGAACGACGGGATCGAGCGGGTCTGCGCGACGCCGCACATCCGCCACGACCACGACGTGCGGATCGGCGAGCTGACGGAGCGGGTCGAGGCGCTCAACGCGGCCCTGCGCGACGAGAGCGTCGGGGTCGAGGTGCTGCGCGGCGGCGAGGTCGCCGAGACCGCGGTGGAGGGGCTCGGCGACGAGGAGCTGGAGCTGGTCGCCTTGGGCAGCGGTCGCTGGATCCTGCTCGAGCCCGCTCCCGGCCCGCTCACCAACGTGCTGCTCGCCCGCGTCGCCCGCCTCGTCGAGCGCGGGTACCGGGCGCTGATCGCCCACCCCGAGCGCCACCTCTCCGCCGACATGTACGAGCGGATCGCCGGCCTGATCGCGGCCGGCGCCTTGGTCCAAGCGACGGCCGATTTCTTCCTGCGTGAGCGCTTCGCGGCTGGGATGCGGGCGCTGGCCGAGGCCGGCCTAGTCCACGTCCTCAGCAGCGACGCCCACTCCTCCCACGGTGGCCGCCCCCTCCATATGCGCGAGGCGTTCGAACGGCTCGCTGGGTTCGAGTCGGTCGCGCCGCACCTGGAGTGGATGCGGGATGTGGCACCGGCCGCGATCATCGACGGCGACGACCTCGAGCTCCCCTTCGGCCCCAGCGTCTAACCGCCGGGTGCAACGTTTTTTCGTCCTATGGGGACGAAAAAACGTTGCACCCGGCTCAAAGCTCCCGCAGATCGACCTTGCGCGCCAGGTCCTCGACGACCTCGCGCGAGCCGCTGCCCAAGCCGCGGCGCAGGAAGTTGGCGGCGCCGGCCGCGGCCGCGGTGCGCAGCATCTCCTCCCACTCCATGCCGCCGGCCATGCAGGCGGCGAGCGCGCCCATCATCGAGTCGCCGCATCCCTCGCGCGAGCCGTGCTCGAAGCGGGGCGGGATCAGCTCCCAGGTCTCCTCGCCGCGCACGACCATCGCCGGCTCGCCGGCGCGGGTGACGATCGCCGCCTCGGCCCCGGCGTCGAGCATCTTCCGCAGTGCCGCGCGCGTGCGCTCGGTCGTGTCGACCGGGCCCTCGATGTAGCGGGCCAGCTCCCAGTCGTTGATCTTGACCAGGGCAGGACCGCCCTCCAGGGCGCTGTCGAGCCGCGGCGGCGAGAGATCGACGACGGCGGGTGTCCCATTCTCCCTGGCGTCGGCGACGAGGCTGCCGTAGATCTCCAGCGGCAGGGCCTCGCCGGGGTAGGGCCCGCAGAGCGCCAGCACGTCGGAGTCGATCGCCGCCGCCACCGTGCCCGAGAAGAGCTCGTCGACCTCGTGCCGGGATGGCGGCAGCGAGGCGCTCTGCGCCAGCGGCTTGCGCTCGCCCTCACGGCGGTCGTGCAGGTAGCAGCCGCTCGCCTCGCTGGTCTCGACCAAGCGCAGCCCGACCTGCATCTCGTCCAGCAGGGGCCGCAGCACCGCTCCCGTCTCGCCGCCGATGAAGCCGCAGAGGACCGGCTCGGCGCCGAGCTCCGCCGCCATCCGCGCCACCCACACCCCCTGGCCGGCGGCGTGCAGGTGGATGTCGTCGCCGCCCTCGCTGGTCAGCGCCTCGACGGTGATCGAGAGCATCGGGTGCGGCCCGAACACAGTGACCTTGCCGCCGTCGGGCATGCGAAGAGGCTACCCGGAGACTTCGGCGCTCCCACCCCTTGAGTCTTGGTGCTTCTTGCGCCGCGCCTCCATCGCTTGCCGACGACTACCGTGGGCGGATTGGAGGTCCCTGTTGCCACGGGCCTTCGCGCGCGGCTGCTCGGGCTTTCGCACCTCGACCGGGTCGAAGCCGGCGCCGGGCTGCTGATCCCCCGCTGCGCGAGCGTCCACACCTTCGGCATGCGCTTCGCGCTTGACCTCCATTTCCTCGACGCGGACGGCGAGTCGATCGCGATTCGGCGCGAGATCGGCGCACGTCGCGTGGTTTCCTGCCGCGGGGCGCAAGCCGTGCTCGAGGTTCCCGCCCTGGAGGGGGGAGAGTTTTCGTCTCGGCGCCCTTAGACCGGGCAATGCTTCCGCAGCGACGAGACATCGCCCGCCTGGTGGTCTGCGAGGACGACGCGCCGACGCTCGACCTCCTCTGCGACCACCTCACGGCCGACAGCTTCGCCGTGCTGCCGGCGCCGACCGCCTCCGACGCGCTGCGTCTCTGCCGCTACAACCAGCCCGATCTGCTCCTTCTCGACCTCGTCCTGCCCGACGCCTCCGGGCTCGACGTGCTGCGTGAGATCCGCGACGCCGACGGCGTCACCTCGCGCTTCGACCCGGGGCTGCCAGTGATCGTGCTCAGCGGCCGCGGCGCCGATGCCGACCGGGTCCGCGGCCTCGACTGCGGAGCCGACGATTACCTGGTGAAGCCGGTCCACTATCCCGAGCTGCGGGCGCGCATCGCCGCCGTCCTGCGCCGCGGCCTCGAGGAGCGAGAAGGTCCCTGCCGGGTCGGGGAGATCGTCATCGACACGGCGCGACGCAAGGTCTGGGTCGGCGAGCGCGAGGTCGAGCTCTCCAACAAGGAGTTCGCCCTGCTGCGAGTGCTGGCCAGCAAGCCGTCCCACGTGTTCCCCAAGCGCGAGCTGCTCGAGACCGTCTGGGGCTACCGCAGCCCGGTCCGCACCCGCACTCTCGACTCGCACGCCTCCCGCCTGCGGCGCAAACTCGACCCCGAGCACCGCCGCTTCGTGATCAACTGCTGGGCGCACGGCTACCGGCTGATCGACGGATGACGCCGCTGGCGGAGATAGTCGCCGGCTGGCCGATGGCGCTCGCGATGGCGACGGCGGTCGCCGCGCAGGGGGTTCGCAACGGGCGCCGTCGCAGCTCGCTCAACGAGGCTCTGCACGAGCTGCGCCGACCGTTGCAGGCGGTCGCGCTCGCCTCCGGGCCGCGGTTGGCCGCGACAGGGGGCCGCGACGATCCACTCGAGCTCGCCGCCGCCGCGCTGGAGCGGCTCGACCGGGAGATCAACGGCGGCGAGGCCGCGACAGCTATGGGCCCCATCGACGCCAGGTCCTTGGTCAACGCGGCCGTCGGCCGCTGGCAGGCGCGGGCAGACCTCGCGGAAGCCTCGCTGGAGCTGCGCTGGAACGCGGGGACGGCGATCGTCGAGGGGGACCGGGTCGCCCTCGCCCAGGCGCTCGACAACCTGATCGTTAACGCGATCGAGCACGGCGGACCGACGATCATCCTCTCGGCGCGTCGCCGTGCCGGGCGCCTGCGCATCGTCATCGTCGACTCGGGAACCGCGCGACGAATGCCGTCCCGCCGCCCCCCAGCGCGGGTGGCGTTTCCGGGGCGCGGCCGGCGCGGCCACGGGCTCGCCGTGGTCCGCCGCGTCGCCTCAGATCACGGCGGTCGTTTCGCCTTCAGTCGCTCCGCGGCGGGCGCCCTCGCCGCGATCGAGCTGCCCCTCGCCGAGGACGCGACCGGGGCGGCCGCGTGAGTCGCAGGCTGCGCGCGGCGACCTTCTTCGCGTTGGCGCTGCTCGCCGCGGCCGCGGCCGCCGTTCTCGCGAACGGCTACGGCGCGCGGGTGTCCGCCGGGTACGGACCGCTGAGGCCGGTGGTGGTCGTGGCGCGCGCCCTGCGTCAGGACCGGCCGCTGGGGCCGGAGGAGGCGGTGGCGGCCCTCGAGGTTCGACGCGTGCCAGCCCGCTTCGTTCCGCCCGGTGCTCTCTCCTCGCCCCGGGACGCCGTCGGCCTGGCGCCGGCCGCGCCGCTGTCCGCCGGCTCCTACCTGCTCGCCTCGCAGCTGCGTCCGCCACGCAGGCGCGCGCCGGCGGCCGATCGCCTCGGGGCCCGCCGTCGCCCGGTCGAGATCTCCGTCAGCGGCGCCGGCGCCCTGCTCCTCGCCGGTTCGACTCCGGAGCGGACGACGGTCGACGTCGTCGTCACCACCGAACCGACCGGCGCCGGTCCCGGGCACACTTACGTGGCCGCCGCGGGCGTGCCGCTTCTCGCCCTCGGCGCGGGCGCCGACGGTCCCGGTCCCGGGGGTACGGCGGCGGCGACCCTGGGGCTGACGAGGGGCGAGGCGCTGCGCCTGATCGCCGCCGAAAGCTTCGCCCGCAAGCTGACCGTGCTGCCGGTCGGGTGAAGGCGGGCGTGCGCGAGCGGCACGTCGAGGCGCTCGCCTTGGCGCTGCGCCGGCGCCTCGTCGAGCGGCGGAGCGCCGAGGCCGCCGCCGGGCAGGCGCCGGTTCGCGATCTGCGCGACGAGGTTCGCGAGCTGGTCGCCACCGAGGCGGCGCTGCTGGGCGTCGAGGACCGGGTCGCGATCGAGGAGCGGATCGTGCGCGACACGGTGGGCCTCGGTCCGCTCGAGGACCTGCTCGCCGACCCGGCGGTGGAGGAGGTGATGGTCAACGGACCGGGCAGCGTCTACGTCGAGCGGCGCGGACGCATTGAGGCGACCGAGGTCGCCTTCGGCGACGAGGAGGAGCTGCGCGACGCGATCGAGCGCATCCTCGCGCCGCTCGGCCGGCGCATCGACGAACTCAGCCCGATGGTCGACGCCCGCCTCGCCGACGGCTCGCGAGTCAACGTCGTCATCCCGCCGCTGGCAATCGATGGCCCGGCGCTCTCGATCCGCCGCTTCGGCGCCAGCCGGCCCGGTCCGCGGGAGCTGGTCGAGCTCGGCACCCTGACCCCGGCGCAGCTTGACCTGCTCGAGGAGTCCGTCGCCGCGCGCCGCGGCATCCTGATCAGCGGCGGCACCGGCTCGGGCAAGACGACCCTGCTCAACGCGCTCTCCGGCTTCGTCGCCCCGGACGAGCGGGTGGTGACGATCGAGGACGCGGCCGAGCTGCGCCTGGCCCAGCCGCACGTCGTCAGGCTGGAGAGCCGGCCGGCCAGCGTCGAGGGGCGCGGCGAGGTGACGGTGCGGGACCTGCTGCGCAACGCGCTGCGGATGCGGCCCGACCGGATCGTGATCGGAGAGGTGCGCGGCGCCGAGGCGCTCGACCTGCTGACCGCGCTCAACACCGGCCACGAGGGCGCCCTCTCCACGGTGCACGCCAACTCGCCCACCGACGCCCTGGTCCGTCTCGAGACGCTGGCGCTGATGGCGGGCCTGGGGCTGCCGCACGCGGCGATCGCCGAGCAGGTGCGGCGTGGGATCGACCTCGTCGTCCAGCTCGAGCGCCGGCGGGACGGGAGGCGCCTGGTGACCGAGATCGCCGAGGTCTCCGCCGGGTGAGCGGTGGGACGGGCTTGCCGCTGATGCTCGCCGGCGCCGCGGCCGGCGGTCTCGCCGCGGTGGCCGCCCGCGAGGCTGTCCTTGCGACCCCGGCCTTTGCCGTCTGGGTGCGGCTCGCTCTGGAGCCGTTGCGCCGCGCGGGGCAGGAGGGCTACGCGCCGTCGGTGCTGGAGCGGCGTCGCCTCGCCCTGCTCGGAACGCTCGCCGCGACCGTTGCCGGTTGGTTCCTCGCCGGGGTCACGGCCGCGCTGCCGCTCGCGGTCGCCGGCCCGGCGATCGGCACGGCCGCGGTCAACGGCCGCCGTCGCCGTTACCGCCGGACGGTCGAGAGGGCGCTTCCCGACATCGCCCTCGCCGTCGCCGACTCGCTCGGCGCCGGGCGCTCGCTGCGCGCCTCGCTGCCGGCGGCGGCGAGCTCGCTGGACGGACCGCCGGCTGTGGAGCTGGCCCGGCTTGGCGCCGAGCTCGAGCTGGGCTCGCCGACGTCGACGGCAGTCGCGGCCTGGCGACGGAGGATGCGCTCGCCGCGCGTCGACGCCTTTGCCGCCGCCCTGCTCAGTCAGCGGCTGGCCGGCGGCGATCTCGCCGGCCTCCTGCGCCGCTTCGCCGAGGGCGCCGCCGAGCGCGATCGCGTCGCGGAGGACGCTCGGGCGGCCACCGCACAGGCACGTTTCACCGGCCTGCTCGTCGTCGCGATGCCGACCGGCGGCGCGCTCTTCGCCGAGCTGCTCCAGCCGGGCTTCATGGCCAGGGTCCTCGCCGCCCCGGCCTCGGCTGTGCTGTTGGGAATGGCGGCGGCGCTCCAGGTCGGCGGCTTCCTGGCCGTTCGTCGCTTCGCCCGGGTCGCCGAGTGAGGGCGCGCCTTTCGCCGGCGCGGATCGGCTGCGCGGCGCTCGCTGGTCTGGCGGCGTTGCTCGCCGCCCCCGCCGCGCCCGGCAACCTCGCGCCGCTCGTTGCCATCGGCCTACCCGCCGCCGGCTTCTTCCTCCCGGATGCCGTCGCGCGGAGACGAGCGCGCCTCCGCCACCGCCGCCTGATCGCCGCCCTCCCCGACGCGCTCGACCTGCTGGCGGTCGCCGTCGCCGCCGGTCGCAGCCCGGCCGCCGGCTTCGCCGACCTGGCCCAGGCCGGGGCGGGCCCGCTGGCCGAGGAGATGCGGGCGACCGCGGCCGAGCTCTCCTACGGCGTCCCACTCGCCGAGGTCCTGCGCTCGCTGCGGGCCCGCGTCCCCGGCGGCGAGATCGCGACCCTCTGCGCCGCGATCGAGCGCTCGCGCCGCTACGGCTCCCCGCTCGCCGACCAGCTCCGCCGCCAGGCCAGCGCCTTGCGGCGGGACCAGCGCCGAGTCGTCGAAGAGCGTGCCGCCCGGGCCGCACCGAAGATCCAGCTCGTAGTGGCCCTCGTCCTGGTCCCCTCGGTGCTTCTCATGATCGCTGCGGCCCTGATCGCGAATGCGGAGGTCTTCTTCGGCAGCTTCAGGTAGGGATGTCTGGGGGTGGGGGTTCCACTTGTACTTTTCGGTGGAGAGGGGGTGGCTGGCGCCTCCGGCTCACTGCGAAAAGTAAAACCGTTCCACCCCCACCCCCAGACATCCCCAACGGAACGACAGAAGAGATCCGCTTCAGGTCCGAGCCGGGCGAAGCTCAAAGAGAGCGTGAGCGGCCTGAGCCCGGACAAGCTTCCCGAAAGCTTCCATCTCACGGGCACTCTCCTCTTTTCAGCTTGAAGCTTCCCGACCCTGGCAAGTTCAGCTTGCTCCGCATCTCCCGCGTCCGGGGAGGGTGGGGTGCCTCTCGAGCCGGCGGATACTCAAAGCGTCGAGCTAATTAGCTCGACGCTTGTCGGAACGAGAGGCACCCCACCCTCCCCGGACGACGGACAACAGACGTGATGCAAATGACCTTGCATTGGGTGGTCGTGTTGCAAAGTGGGAGAAAGTGGGCTACAGTGCCCGCGAGTTGAAGCCCAGGACCGGGGTGGTGAGGCTCCTCCCACCTCATCACCCCGGTCCCAACTCTCTTCCCCAGGACTCCCACGACAGCTCGTACGAAAGGAACCGGCGGTGGCATTCAGGGGCCTCTACGAGCACAGTCTCGATTCGAAGGATCGGCTCACGGTTCCTTCCCGGTTCCGCGCGGCGCTCTCCGACGGTGTAGTTCTCTCCAAGGGCTTCGACCCCTGCGTCTGGGTGCACACGACCGAGGAGTTCGAGCGGCTCTCCGACCGCTTCCTCTCGCCGCACAGCCCCTTTGGGCGCGACGCGCGCCAGCTGCGGCGGCGCTTCCACGGCGGCTCCTTCGACGAGAAGCTCGACTCCGCCGGCCGCATCCGCGTGCCGAGGCCGCTGATCGAGCACGCCGGCCTCGCCGGCCCCTGCGTCGTGATCGGGGCCGGGGAGTACCTGGAGATCTGGAACGCCGAGGCCTGGGCCAAGCAGGAGGCCGAGCTCGACTCGAGCGCGCCGGAGATCGCCGAGGGGCTGGCCGCCAACGGAGCGCCTGAGTGAGATGGCCTTCACCGCGCAGCGCACCCCGACCTCCGGCGCCCCGTCCCTAGACCGCGCAACCCTTTCCTTCATGCCCACCGAGCACAAGCCCGTCCTCGCCCCCGAGCTCGTCGAGCTGCTCGCCCCCGAGCCCGGCCAGACCGCGGTCGACTGCACCTTCGGCGGCGGCGGCCACGCGCGGCTTCTCGCCCGCGGGCTCGGGCCGAGCGGGACGCTGATCTGCGTCGACCGCGACCCCGCCGCCGAGGCCCGCTTCGAGGCTTTCGCCGCCGATGCGCCCTGCGCCACCCGCTTCGTCGCCGCCGACTTCGCGGCAGGGCTTCGCACCCTGCGCGGCGAAGGCATCCACCCAGACATGGTCTACATGGACCTCGGCATGTCCTCGATGCAGATCGACGCCTGGGAGCGAGGCTTCTCCTATTCCTACGACGCGCCGCTCGACATGCGCATGGACACGCGCCAGGAGCTGAGCGCCGCCGATGTCGTCAACGAGTGGCCGGAGGCGCGGCTCGCCCAGCTGCTGCGCCGCTTCGGCGAGGAGCGCTACGCCGGCGGCATCGCCCGCGAGATAGCCCGCCGCCGTCCGCTCGCCACGACCTCCGAGCTGGTCGACGCAATCAAGGCCGGAATGCCGGCGTCGGCCCGCTTCGGCGGCGGGCACCCGGCCAAGCGCTCCTTCCAGGCGATCCGCATCGCCGTCAACGGCGAGCTCGAATCGCTCGAGGACGCGCTGCCGACGGCCTGGTCGATGCTCCCGGTTGGCGGCCGGCTCGCCGCGATCTCCTTCCACTCCCTGGAGGACCGTCGCGTCAAGCGCTTCCTCGCCGAGCGCGCCCGCGGTTGCGTCTGCCCCCCCGAGCTGCCGGTCTGCGTCTGCGGGCGCGAGCCCGAAGCCGAGCCGCTGACCCGCCGCGCGATCGCCCCCGGCCCGGACGAGGTCGCGCGCAACCCGCGCTCGAAATCCGCCCACCTGCGCGCCGCGCTGAAGATCTCCGCGACCCCGGAGGTCGGAGACTGATGGCCGCCGCCGCCACCGCCCCCGCCCGCCGAGTTCGCACTTCGTTCCGTTATGCGGAACCAAAGTCGAAGTCAGCGGCCCCGGCGCGGACCGATCCCCGGACGCGCAGGGCGCCAGCGCGGCGTCCCGGGGCACAACTGATCCCGATCGCGGTCGGCACCGCGACCGCGGTTCGCCAACTGCCGGATTCGAGCCTGATCGTGCGGATGACCCGCGGCCGGGCCTGGATCGCGGTGCTCGGCGTGCTCCTGGTCGGGATCGTCGCCCTCAACGTCGTCACGCTCAGCGTCACCGCAATCCAGGGCCATGTCGAGGCCAATCTCCTGGCGCTCGACCAGGAGAACCCTTTCCTGCGCAGTCGCGAGGCGCAGGTTTCCAGCGCGGTCCGGGTTCGCCACGACGCCGCCGTCCTTGGCCTGATCGCCGCGACCGCCGACGGGCCGACCTCGATCGACGCGACCCCGCGCGACGCGGCGATCGCCGCGCAACGGCTGGCCGCGGCTGCCAGCGGCTACTAGGCGCGATGCGGACGATCGAGCGGAGGATCGGCCTGCTCTTCGCCGGCTTTCTCCTCTGCTTCCTGGCGATCGCCGGCCGCGCCTTCTGGCTGCAGGGGGTGCGGGGCTCCAGGCTCGCCTCCGAGGCGGTGAGCCAGCAGACTCAGTCGATTCCGCTGCCCAGCCTGCGCGGCGACGTCCTCGATCGTCACGGCAATCCCCTCGCCGCCTCCGAAGACGCGGCGACGATCTTCGCCGTGCCCGGCGAAGTTCGGAAGCCGGCGCTGGCAGCGGAAAAGCTGGCGCCGATCCTCGACCTCACCGAGGCCGAAGTGCTCGACGACGTGACGGCCGAAACCTCCTATTCGCCCCTCGCCCGCAAGGTCGACCTGCCGACCGCCCAGCGGATCGAACGACTGGAGCTGGCGGGGATCGGTGAGGACCCCGACAGCCGCCGCACTTACCCGCAGGGCGAGCTGGCGACGCAGGTGGTCGGCGCCGTGGGCGCCGAAGACGAAGGCCTGACCGGGCTCGAGCGCGGCAAGAACTCGGTGCTCGAAGGCGAGGACGGCGAACGGCGCATGGTGATCGACGTCAAAGGCGAACCGATCCGCATGGAAACCGCGCACGAAGCCGAGGACGGCGAAGACGTGAAGCTGACGCTCGACTCGGCGATCGAGCAGAAGACCGAGGAAGTGCTCGCCGAAGTGGGGGAAACGTACGCGCCGAAGGGGGCGACGGCGATCGTCATGGACCCGCGCAGCTCCCAGGTCCTGGCGATGGCCAACTGGCCCCCGGTCGACCCGACCGATCTATCGAGCGCCAGCCCCGAAGACCTGATCAACCGGGCGACCGGCTTCACCTACGAGCCGGGCTCGACCTTCAAGGCGTTCACGGTCGCGGCCGCGCTGGAGGAAAAACGAGTCACCCCGGAAACCACCTTCACCCTGCCGCCCCAGCTGCACGTCGCCGACCGGATCATCGAAGACGCCGAGGCGCGGCCGACCGTGACCCTGAGCGTCGCCCAGATCCTCGCCGAGTCATCCAACGTGGGCGCCGCGACGATCGGGCTGCAGATCGGCAGCGAGCGCTTCAGCAGGTGGATCGAGCGCTTTGGGTTCGGCCAGCCGACCGGGGTCCAGTTCCCGGCCGAGGAGCAGGGCATCGTCCCGGCGCTCGACGAATACTCGGGCTCGACGATGGGAAACCTGCCGATCGGGCAGGGGCTGGCCGTCACCCCGATGCAGATGATGGCCGGCTACCAGGCGATCGCCAACGGCGGCCTCCTGCGCCGCCCGCGGCTGGTCGAGGAAGTCGGCGACGAACCGATCCACGAGCCCAAAGGCCACCGTGTGATCGAAGCTGGCGTCGCCGCGCAGGTGCGCGAAATGCTCGAGGGCGTGCTGGAAGCGGGCGGCACGGCCTCCGCGGTCAGCGTCCCCGGCTACACCCTGGCCGGCAAGACCGGCACGGCCCAGGTGGCCGAAAACGGCACCTACTCGGAGACGAAGTACGTCGCCTCGTTCATCGGCTTCGCTCCGGCCCAGGACCCCCAGCTGCTCGTCGGAGTCGTCGTCGACCAGCCCCAGGGAGACATCTACGGCGGCTCGGTCGCGGCCCCGGCCTTCGGCAAAATCGCGGAATTCGCGTTGCCATATCTCGGCGTGCCGCAGGAATAGAGGTTGGGGCGTCGGGTACCCCTCCTCAAAACGCTCGGCGGGAGCCTCGCTTGAGTGTTTTGAGGAGGGGTACCCGACGCCCTTCCTAGACTTGCGGCTGTGAGATTGGCGGCGCTGGGCGCGGAGCTTTCGGGAGCACGGATCGTTGGTGACGGCGATGTTGAGATCGTCGACCTTGCCTACGACAGCCGGAAGGTCGGTGCCGGGACGTTGTTCTTCTGCGTGCCGGGGGGAAAGGTCGATGGGCATGAGTTTGCGCGGGGGGCGGTCGAGGCGGGGGCGGTCGCTCTGGTGGTTGAGAGGGAGCTCGATCTGGCTGTGGCGCAGGTGGTCGTGCCGGACGCGCGGGCGGCGATGGCGCCGGCGGCGGCGCGGTTCTTCGGCGATCCCAGTGGGGAGCTGAGGGTAGTCGGGGTGACGGGGACCAACGGGAAGACGACGACGGCCTTCCTGGTGCGGGAGATCCTCGAGGCCGCGGGGATCCAAACGGGGCTGCTGGGGACTGTGCGGCAGGTCGTCGGCGGGGTCGAGGAGGAGGTCGAGCGGACGACGCCGGAGGCGATCGACCTGCAGGCGACCTTTCGGCGCATGCTCGATGCCGGCGACCGCGCCTGCGCGATGGAGGTCTCCTCGCACGCCCTCGCGCTGCACCGCTGCGACGCGATCGGTTTCGAGGTGGCTCTCTTCACCAACCTGACCCAGGACCACCTCGACTTCCACGGCACGATGGAGGAGTACTTCGCCGCCAAGCGGCTGCTGTTCGAGATGGAGCCGGGAAGCGCGGTGGTCAACCTCGACGATCCCTACGGGCGTCGACTCGCCGAGGAGTTCGAGTGCGCGACCTTCTCCACCCAGGGCGCCGAGGCCGACTTCCGCGCCCGCGACGTCTCCTTCGACGCGAGCGGCTCTCAGTTCACGGTCGGCGACGAGACGCGGGTGCGGACGGGGCTGCCGGGGGGGTTCAACGTGGCGAACGCGCTCGGGGCGTTCGCGGCGGCGGTCGCGATGGGGGTCGCGCCGGAGGCGGCCGCGGAAGGCTTGGCGCGGGCCGAGCGGGTGCCCGGGCGCCTCGAGCCGATCGATGAGGGGCAGGGGTTTGCCGTTCTGGTCGACTATGCCCACACGCCGGATTCGCTCGCCAATGTGCTGGCCGCGGCGCGGGCTCTCACCGGCGAGCGCCTGATCGTCGTCTTCGGAGCCGGCGGCGACCGCGATCGCGACAAGCGGCCGAAGATGGGGAGGGCAGCGGAGGCCGCCGACCTCCTCTACGTCACCTCGGACAACCCGCGCTCCGAGGCCCCGGAGTCGATCGTTGCCGAGGTCCGGTCCGGGATCGAGCGCGAGGCGGGCGTGACGGTCATCGTCGACCGTCGCGAGGCGATCGCCCGGGCGCTTGGCGAGGCCCGGCCCGGCGACGTCGTCGTCATCGCCGGCAAGGGGCACGAGCAGGGCCAGGAGTTCGAGGGTGGCCGCAAGATCCCCTTCGACGACCGCGAGGTGGCCCGAGAAGAACTGCGAAAAGCTGGTCGCCGCGTGAGGATGACCGCGGGCGAGATCGCCGCCGCGATGCAGGCGGAGATCGTGGTGGAGGGCGGCGACGGCGCCCCGCTGCGGGCGACGATCGACTCGGCGGAGACCGGGCCAGGCGATCTCTTCTTTGGCCTGCGCGGCGAACGCGTCGACGGCGGCGAGTTTGCCCCCGCGGCCATCGAGGCCGGCGCCTGGGGAGCGGTGGTCGGCAAATCGCTGACTTCGCCTTTAGTTCCGGATACCGGAACTAAAGGCGAAGTCAGCGCGGAGGGGGGCTGGGTCTTCGTTGTCTCCGATCCGCTTGTCGCCCTGCAGGCGCTGGCGCGCTACTGGCGCCGCACCCTCGGCGCGCGCACGGTGGGGATCACGGGCTCGGTCGGCAAGACCTCGGTCAAGGACATTGCCCGCGCCCTCCTGCCCGGCCCGGTGCACGCCAACCGCGAGAACCTCAACACCGAGATCGGCCTGCCGCTGACGATCCTCGAGGCGCCAGACGACACCAAGACCCTCGTCTTGGAGATGGCGATGCGCGGTCCCGGCCAGATCGCCGAACTGGCGGCGATCGCCGAGCCCGAACTCGCCGTGATCACCAACGTCGGGCCGGTGCACGTCGAGCTGCTCGGCTCGCTCGAGGCGATCGCCGCGGCGAAGGCCGAGGTGCTGGCGGCGCTGCCGGACGACGGCGTCGCGATCGTCCCCGCCGCGGCGGGAGCGCTGGAGCCGCACCTGGGCGACGCTCCGAGCCTGCTCCGCTTCGGGGCCGGCGGCGACGTGAGCGTCGTCGAGAGCCGGGTGCGGGACGGCGTCACCGAGGCCCTGATCGAGACCCCGGCCGGCAGGCAGCGCTTCCACTTCCCCTTCGCCGAGGCCCACAACCTCGAGAACGCGCTGGCGGCGGTCGCGGTCGGCGTCGCGCTCGGCGCGCCGCTCGCGGAGATGGCCGACCGCGTTGCGAACATTGGCTTCTCCCGCTTCCGTGGCGAGCGCCTCGAGCTGGGGGGCGGGATCGTCCTCGTGAACGACTGTTACAACGCCAACCCGGTCTCGATGCGCGCCGCGCTCGACCACCTCGCCTCGATCGAGGGGGAGCGGCGGATCGCGGTGCTCGGCGAGATGGCAGAGCTCGGGCCCGGCGCGGCCGACTACCACCGCGAGATCGGCGACAGGGCTCGGGAGGCCGGCGTCGAGCTGCTGATCGGCGTCGGCGAGCCGGCGCGCGAATACGGGCCGGATGAGCTCGTCGGCACACCAGAGGAGGCAGCCGAGCTGCTCGCCGCCCAGGTGGAACCAGGCGACACGATCCTCGTCAAGGGATCGCGCTCGGCCGGGCTGGAGACCGTCGCCGAGACTCTGGAGGAGCTCGTCGATGGGTGAAGTGCTGATCGCGGGGATGGCCGCGATGCTGATCTGCATCTTCCTCGGGCCGAAGTTCATCGCCTACCTGCGGGTGAAGGAGTTCGGCCAGCACATCCGCGAGGACGGCCCGCAGGAGCACCACGCCAAGGCCGGCACGCCGACGATGGGTGGCCTGATCGTCTTCGCCTCGATCTGCGTCCCCTACCTGGTGCTCTCCGACCGCGACGCCCAGAGTCTCGCCGTCTTCGGGGTCGCGATGGGCTGCGCCGCGATCGGCTTCGCCGACGACTTCATCAAGATCGTCAAGCGGCGCTCGCTCGGGCTCTCGGCGCGCTGGAAGCTGCTCCTGCAGGTGATCCTCGCCTTTGGCCTCTGGTGGGTCGCGCGCCACGAGGTCGGCTTGGAGCCGGTGCTCGACTTCCGCATCGGCGACGCCAGCCTCGACCTCGGCCCGGTCCTCTACTTCGTCCTCGTCTTCCTCGTCATCGCCGGCACCTCGAACGGGGTCAACCTGACCGACGGGCTCGACGGCCTCGCCGCCGGCTCGTGCGCGATCGTGCTCCTCGCCTACACGGCGATCGCCTTCGTCACCAACGAGCAGCAGAACCTGGCGCTGCTTTCGGCTTGCCTGGTCGGCGCTTGCATCGGCTTCCTCTGGTTCAACGCCTTCCCGGCGTCCATATTCATGGGCGACACCGGCTCGCTCGGCCTCGGCGGCGCGATCGGCGCCCTCGCCGTGATGACCCAGACCGAGGTGCTGCTGCTGATCATCGGCGGAATCTTCGTGATCGAGGCGCTCTCGGTCGCGATCCAGGTCTTCTCCTTCAAGGCCTTCCGCCGCCGCGTGCTGCTGATGGCGCCGCTGCACCATCACTTCGAGATGATGGCGTGGTCGGAGACCAAGATCATGCTCCGCTTCTGGATCGTCGCCGCTGTGTGCTCGGGGATCGGGTTCACGCTGTACCAGCAGTCGATCGGGCGGTGACTCGTGGAGGGGTAGGGGCAGCGAGCCCTGTCCCCAAAACGCTCGGCAGGAGCCTCGCTGGAGTGTTTTGGGGACAGGGCTCGCTGCCCCTCCAAGAGTCGGCGCCAGGGTCGACGAGCTTGGGTGGGAACCTGTTTCCGTGGACGGGGCGGCGAGTAGACGGCTTCGCAATGCAGCTTCTTTGCTCGAGACGGAGAGGTTGACGCTTAGGCGGTGGATTGAGGCGGACCTTGGGGCGTTTGCGGAGATGAATGGGGATCCGGAGGTGATGGAGTTCTTTCCTCGGGTGTTGACGCGGGGAGAGAGCGATGGGTTGGTGGGGCGGATCGAGGCTGGGTTCGAGCGGGATGGGTTTGGGCTCTGGGCGGCGGAGATGCGCGGGACGGGGGAGTTCGTTGGGTTCGCGGGGCTGAACCCGGTGGGGTTCGAGGCTCCTTTCACCCCGGCGGTGGAGGTGGGGTGGCGGCTGGCGCGGGTGGCTTGGGGGAACGGCTATGCGACGGAGGCGGGTAGGGCGGCGCTCGCCTTCGGGTTCGAGCGGGTGGGGCTGGCGGAGATCGTCTCGTTTACGACCGTCGCCAACCATCGCTCGCGCGCCGTGATGGAGCGGCTCGGGATGACCCACGATCCGGCTGAGGACTTCGAGCATCCGTCGCTGCCGTCTGGCCATCCCCAGCGTCCGCACGTCCTGTATCGGGCGACGAAGTCATGAGCTGACCAACGGAAAGATGCGCGTGTTTCGGCGCATTCCGCGCGCCACGCGTGCGTCGGTGGCTCCTACGGTCGGCGGGTGCTTCCGCTTGCCGGCTGGGTCAGCCCCAACGAACCTGGATTCGTCCCCTTTGGAGTGATCGTGGGCGGCCTTCTCGGTCGCGTGGTCGCCTGGCGCTTGCGATATGATGCAGACAAGACAGTTCGCACGGTTGTTGACGGAGGGCAGTTGGGAGCAGCCATTGCGCTTGCTGTCTACGTTCTCGTCAACCTGGTGGAAACGAGTTTCGGATGAAAGCCGATCGCCGTTCGATAGCTCTGGCCCTGATAGCCGGCGAGTTCGCGTTCATGATCGCCTTCATCGTCTATGCCGAAGTGCATTCGTGGGATGTCTCGGGCGGCAACTGGATCCTGACCGGGTATCTCGCGCTGGCGATGCTCTTCAACGAGGCGATAGATCGCCTGCTCGTGCGCGTGGAGCGCCGTCGCGGATCGCACGACTGAGCTGCGCCCGACAGGGCCGACCGCCCGGGCCGCGAATCTATGACGGATGAGCGCTCCCCCGCCGAAGAAGGGTCGTCCGCCGCTGCCGCCGGGGCCGTATCTGGTCGTCGGATTGGCCCGGTCGGGGCAGGCCGCGGCGCGGATGCTGGTCGAAGCCGGCGAGGAGGTCGTCGGGGTCGATTCCGGCCATCCGGCCGGGGCGGCAGGGCTTCGCGACCTCGGCGTCGAAGTCGTCCTGGATGAGGACGGATTGGCGCTCCTGGAGGGCGTGCGGACGGTGGTCAAGAGCCCCGGAGTACCGCGTGAGACAGCCGTGATCGCGGCTGCCCTGGAGCGCGGGACCGAGACGATTGGCGAGCTGGAGCTGGCCTGGCGCGCGATCCCCAACCGCTTCCTCGCCGTCACCGGGACCAACGGCAAGACGACTGTGGTCGAGTGGCTCGGACACGTCTACCGCACCGCGGGGGAGCCCGTCGCGCTCGCCGGCAACGTCGGCACGCCGCTCTCCGCGCTCGCCGGCGACGTCGATCCCTCGGCGACCGTCGTCTGCGAGGCCTCCAGCTTCCAGCTCGAGGACAGCGTCGCCTTCGCGCCCGAGTGCGCGGTCTTCCTCAACCTCGCGCCGGATCACCTCGACCGCCACGCCGATCTCGACTCCTACCTGCGGGCCAAGCTGCGGATCTTCGCCAACCAGGGCAACGACGACGTTGCCGTCTACAACGCCGACGACCCCGTGCTCGCCGGCGTCGACCTCGGCGGCTGCGCCCGCCGCGTCGCCTTCTGCCACGGCGCCGGCCCCGACTGCGAGGTCGCGCTCGCCGAGGGCACGATCTTCCACGAGGGTGAGCCGCTGCTCGCGGCCCGCGAGCTCGGCCTGCTCGGCGAGCACAACGTCGCCAACGCGATGGCGGTCGCCGCCGCGGCGCTGGCGATGGGGATCGACCGCGACGCGGTCCGCGAGGGCCTGCGCACCTTTGCCGGCGTCCCTCACCGACTCGAGCTCGTCGCCGAGCGCGGCGGCGTCCGCTTCGTCAACGACTCCAAGGCGACCAACGTCGCCTCCGCGATCGTCGGGCTGCGCGCCTTCGAGGGCGGCGTGCACGCGATCCTCGGCGGCAGCGAGAAGGGCGAGGACTACGCGCCGCTCTTGGAGCCGGTGCGCGAGCTCTGCGCCGCGTGCTATCTGGCCGGTGCCTCCGACGAGCGGATCGCCGAGGCGCTGGCACCCGCGATCGAGGCCGGCGTCGCCCTGCACCGCTGCGACGACCTCGCCGAGGCGGTCGAGCGCGCCGCCGCGGCGGCCCGGCCCGGCGAGGTCGTGCTGCTCTCACCGGCCTGCGCCAGCTTCGACGCCTTCGAGAACTTCGAACGCCGCGGCGAGCGCTTCCGCGAGCTGGTCGAGGGGTTGGCATGAAAGCGGCCACGGCCAGATCCAAGCCCAAGCCCAAGGCGAAGAAGCGCGCCCGCGCCAAAGCCGCCTCAGCCGAGTACAACCTGCTGCTGACGGCGACGCTCTGCCTGCTGGCCTTCGGCGCGGTGATGGTCTTCTCCGCCAGCTCGACCACGCAAATCCTGAGCGACGGCAGTCTCTCCAACAGCACGCTCTACCTGAAGCGGACGCTGATGTTCGGCGCCGTCGGCCTGCTCGGCATGCACCTGGCGGCACGCGCCGGCCTCACCGCGGTCCGCCGCCTCACCCCGGCGCTGCTCCTCGGCTCGCTCTTCCTCCTGCTCGTCGTGCTCGGCGCCGGCAACAGCGCCAACGGCGCCAGCCGCTGGATCGGCGCCGGCCCGCTGCAGTTCCAGCCGTCGGAGCTGGCCAAGGTGGCGCTGATCCTCTACGGCGCCGACCTACTTGCCAGCAAGCCGAAGATGACCCGCTCGCTGCGCGACCTGAGGCCCTACCTGCTCGTGGTCGGCGGCGCCTGCCTGCTGATCATCGCCGAGCCGGACATGGGGACGGCGATGGTCGTCGCCTTCTCGGCCGCGGCCCTGCTGATCGCCGCCGGCGTCAGCCCCCGCGACCTCGGCCTGATCGCCCTCTCGGTGGGTGCCCTGGCGCTGCTGGCGGCCGTCGTCGAGCCCTACCGGATGGCTCGCCTCACCGGCTTCCTCCATCCCAGCGCCGATCCGTCGGGCGCCGGCTTCCAGGCCGCGCAGGCGAAGATCGCGCTCGGCTCCGGCGGATTCTTCGGGGTCGGCATCGGCAACGGCACGGCCAAGGCGGGCTTCTTGCCCGAGGCTCACACGGACATGATCTCCGCCGTGATCGGCGAGGAGCTGGGGATGTTCGGCATCTTCGGCGTTGTCGGCCTCTTCGGCCTCTTCGGCTACGCCGGGCTGCGGGTCGCCCAGCGCGCCCGCGACCGCTACTCGAAGCTGCTCGTCGCCGGGCTCACCTCTCTCGTCGTCCTGCAGGCGACGATCAACCTCTTCGCCGTGATGGGCCTAGCCCCGCTGACCGGGGTGCCGCTGCCGTTCGTCTCCTACGGCAACAGCAGCCTGATGGCGATGCTGTTCGCCACCGGCCTGATCCTGAACGTGGCACGGGGTGGGACCGCGGGCGCTGGCAAACTGCGGGTCGTCGAGGGCGGGCGCTCGCCCGCCGGAAAGAGGAGCGGACGGAGCCGTGGAAGGAGCGCCCAGAGTCGTAGTGGCGGCGGGGGGAACCGCCGGCCACGTCGTGCCGGCGATGGCCGTCGCCGCCGCGCTTCGGGCTAGCGGCGCCGCGGTGTCGTTCGTCGGCGCCCGGGGCCGGATCGAGACCGAGCTGGTCCCGGCCGCCGGCTACGAGATCGACCTGCTCGACGTGCGCGGCATCGACCGCCGCAACCCGCTGCGGGCGGCCGTCGCGGTCGGCAAGGCGACGGCCGGCGTGGGAGTTGCGCGAGGCGTGCTGCGCCGCCGTCGCGCCGACGTCGTCATGGGCGGCGGCGGCTACGTCGCTGGCGTCGCCGGCATGGCGGCGATCCTCACGCGCACGCCGCTGGTGCTGACCGAGGCCGATAGCCACCTCGGCTTCGCCAATCGCCTGCTCGCGCGACGCACCCGTCGCGTCTGCCTCTCCTTTCCGATCGATGGGCGCGAGGGCCACCCCTACCTGCTCACGGGACGGCCGGTGCCGACGGCGGTGCTCGAGGCTGATCGCGACGCCGCGCGGCAGCGTTTCGGCGTCCCGGTCGCGGCTAGCTGCCTGCTCGTCATGGGGGGAAGCCAAGGCGCCCGCTCGATCAACCTGGCCGCGGTCGAGGCTTTCGCCGAGAGCGAGAGGGCGGCGAGTCGCGAGTTCCACGTCATCCACCTCAGCGGCGAGCGCGACCACGACGAGATAGCCGCCCGCCTCGCCACGGCGCCTCACGCCAGGCACTACGAGCTGATCGCCTACGAGCCCGACCTCGGCGACGTGCTCGCCGCTTGCGATCTCGTCCTCGCTCGCTCGGGCGGCTCGATCTTCGAGGTAGTGGCGCGCGGCCGGCCGGCGATCCTCGTCCCCTACCCGCATGCCACCGCCGACCATCAGAGCGCCAACGCGCGGTGGATGGTCGACGCCGGCGCGGCGCAGACGATCGCCGACGCCGAGCTGAGCGCGGAGGCGCTCGCCGAGCGGGTCGACGCTCTCTTCGCCGACCCGGATCGTCTCGACGCGATGGCCGCGGCCGCGGCGGGGCTGGCGATGCCCGACGCCGCCCGCCGCATCGCCGACGAGGTCCTGGCGGCGGCGCGATGAGCGACTGGGCCGGCAGGAGATTGCACTTCGTCGGGATCGGCGGCGCCGGGATGAGCGGGCTGGCGCTGGTCTGCGCCGAGCTCGGCGCGACGGTGACGGGCAGCGATCGCGCCGACTCCACCTATGTCGAGCGCTTGCGGGCCGCCGGGATCGAGCCGGCGATCGGCCACGACGCCGCCAACCTGCCGGAGGGGGCGGAGGTCGTCGTCTCGACCGCGATCGACGCCGGCAACCCGGAGCTGGCGCTGGCCCGCGAGCGCGGGGTCGAGCCGATCCACCGCGGCGCCCTGCTGGCCGAGCTCTGCGCCGAGAAGCGGCTGATCGCCGTCGCCGGCACGCACGGCAAGACGACGACGACGGCGATGCTGGCCTGGGCGCTGCGGGCGCTGGGCGCCGACCCCGCCTTCCTCGTCGGTGGCGAGGTGCCCGGTCTCGGGCCGGGGGGAGTGACCGCCAACGCGGGTTGGGGCGAGGGCGAGTGGGTCGTCGCCGAGGCCGACGAGAGCGACGGCAGCTTCCTACGGCTGGCGCCCGAGGTCGCGGTCGTCACCAACCTCGAGATGGATCACCACAGCCACTGGGGCTCGGAGGCCGAGCTGCGCGCCGCCTTCGCCGAGTTCGAAGCCAAGGCACGAGCGGTCGCCCGACCGGAGGACGCCGCCCTCGACGCCGAGCTCGCCGTTCCCGGCCACCACAATCTGCTCAACGCGCGCGCCGCGATCGCCGCCGCCGTCGCCGCCGGCTTCGAGGCCGCCGCCGTCGCCGCGGCGCTGGCCGACTTCCCAGGGGTGAAGCGCCGCCTCGAGCTCAAGGGGTCGCGCCGCGGCACGCGCGTATACGACGACTACGCCCATCACCCGACCGAGGTGCGGGCGGCGCTCTCGGCCCTGCGCGAAGCGGGCCCAGGGCGGCTGATCGCGCTCTTCCAGCCGCACCTCTACTCGCGCACCAAGGCCTTCGCCGAGGGTTTCGGCGCCGCGCTGTCCCTCGCCGACGAAGCGGCCGTCCTCGACGTCTACCCCGCGCGGGAGGAGCCGGTCGGCGAGCTGGCGGGGGTCAGCGGCCTGCGGGTGGCGCAGGCCGCCGCCGAGCGGATGGGGGGACGGCGGGTGCTTTGGCTGCCCGACGCCGACGGGGCCGCCGACGCGCTGGCGCGCGTCCTCGTTCGCAACAGCGCGCTCGGCATCGAGGGACAGGTCCTGGTCACGATCGGCGCCGGCGACGTCTTCAGGATCGGCGAGGCGCTGCTCGAGGACGGCAGCAGCGAGGAGGCGCCACGATGAGCTCACAGCCGGCGGCCGTGCGGCGCGACTTCCCTCTCGCTCGGCTGACCACCGTGCGGACCGGCGGTCACGCCGACTTCTTCGCCCGGCCCGGGAACGAGGGAGAGCTGCTCACCGTGCTCGCCTGGGCCGCGGACGAGGGCCTCGCCCTCGGCGTCGTCGGCTCGGGCTCGAACCTGCTCGTCGCCGACTCGGGCTTTCGCGGCCTTGCGCTCAAGCTGAGCGGTGAATTGACCGCGATTGAGCGCGAGGGGGAGGAGATGATTTGCGGCGGTGGCGCCCGCTTCCCTTCCGCCTCGGCGAAGGCCGCGGGCTGGGGCCTTGCCGGGATCGAATTCGGCGTCAACATCCCCGGCACGGCAGGCGGTGCGGTGAAGATGAACGCCAACGCCTACGGCGGCCAGCTCGCCGAGGTCCTGGAGTGGGTCGACGTCTTCACGGCCAGCGGCCGGGACCGCCGCGAGCCGGGCTCGCTGGGCTTCGCCTACCGCAGCTCGAACCTGACCGCGAACGAGGTCGTCTCGCGCGTCGCCTTCCACCTGCGCCCCGACGAACCCGAGGCGATCCGCGCTCGCCTCAACGAGATGCGGGGCAAGCGCCGCGAAGCCCAGCCCTCCGGGATCAAGACCTTCGGCTCGACCTTCAAGAATCCGGATGACCCGCGGGCCGGGGGGCGCAGCGCCGGTCAGCTCCTCGAGGGAGCGGGCTGTCGCGGCCTCGGCCTGGGCGAAGTCCGATTTGCCGAGAAGCACGCCAACTTCGTCGAGAACACCGGGCAGGCGACAACGGCCGACGTCTTGGCGCTAATGGCCGCGGGCCGCCGCCGCGTGTACGAGCGCTTCGGAGTCGTGCTCGAGCCCGAGGTGCAGGTGCTGGGGGAGGTGGAGTGGCCAAGCGACTGGGAGCTCTGAGTTGGCGGCGGCGCTTGCCGGTGGTCGGCCTTGTTGTGGTCGCCGCCGGCCTCGCCTACCTTCTGTTCGCCCGCGACTCGACCGTCGAGCCCCGCCTCGTTTCCAGCCGGCCGGTGGCCGTGATCGGCAGTGGCTCCGAAGCCGTCGCGGTCGCCGACGACGGCGCCGTGCTCGCCTGGCTGCCGGCTCCGGAAGAAGGCAGCGTGCCAAAGCTGCCGCTCGCCGAAGCGCCCAAGAAGGGACGCCTCGGCGGGCCGGTGCTCGAACAGGTCCAGGTGCTGGCGGCGACCCCTGCCCCACTGCGCCCTTACGTCGCCGCTAGCCGTTACGGAGAAAGCGGGGTCGACGTCGAACTGAGCACGGGAATCGAGCTGCGTTTCGGCGACGCCGGTCAGGCCGCGCGCAAGTGGCGGGCCGCCGCCGCGGTGCTCGCCGATCCGGCGCTGACGGCGCTCGACTACGTCGACGTGCACGCGCCCAGCCGCCCGGCCGTGGGCGGCTCCGGCCACGCCCTACCGCCCGTCTCGTAAACCCTCGACCACAGCCTGAGATTCGACTAACCCTCAAGTAGGACTCAAGGGTATGGGACTGCAGGATATCGCCCGCCGGTTTGACAGACCCACCGCGATACCCTACGTTGAGCGCAATTTCCGCAGGAACAGCGTACCCTTGAACCCTTAAGCATCGCTGTAGCTTCGGATGGAACAAAGGCTCAACTCAAACGCCGAACCTTAGATTCGGCGGCTGGAGAATTCGGGAGATGGAATCCACATACCTCGCGGTGATCAAGGTCGTCGGTGCGGGCGGCGGCGGCACTAACGCCGTCAGTCGCATGGTCGACGCCGGCATTCGCGGCGTCGAGTTCGTGGCGGTCAACACGGACGCCCAGGCCCTGCAGGCCTGCGAAGCCGACATCAAGCTCTCGATCGGCCAGGAGCTGACCCGTGGCCTCGGCGCCGGCGGCAACCCCGAGGTCGGGGCCGGCGCGGCGGCGGAGAGCCGCGACGAGATCAAGGAGGCGCTGAAGGGCGCCGACATGGTCTTCGTCACCGCGGGCGAGGGCGGCGGCACGGGCACCGGCTCGGCGCCGGTGATCGCCGAGATCGCCAAGGAAGAGATCGGCGCGCTGACCGTGGGCGCGGTCACCAAGCCGTTCGAGTTCGAGGGCAAACGACGCATGCAGCAGGCGCTCGAGGGAATCGAGAAGCTGCGCAACAACGTCGACACCCTGATCATCGTTCCCAACGAGAAGCTGCTGCAGGCGGTCGAGCGGCGCACCAGCGTGCTCGAGGCCTTCAAGCAGGCCGACGACATCCTGCGCCAGGGCGTGCAGGGCATCACCGACCTGATCACCATCCCCGGGCTGATCAACCTCGACTTCGCCGACGTGCGCACGATCATGCGCGACGCCGGCTCGGCCCTAATGGGGGTCGGCTCGGCGACGGGCGAGGCACGCGCCCTCGACGCCGCCAAGGCGGCGATCACCTCGCCCCTGATCGAGGAGTCGATCAAGGGCGCGACCGGGATGCTGCTCAACATCACCGGCCCCGAGGACCTCGGCCTCTTCGAGGTCAACGAGGCGGCGCAGCTGGTTCAGGCTGAGGCCGACGACAACGCCAACATCATCTTCGGCTCGGTCGTCGACCAGTCGATGACCGACGAGGTCCGCGTCACCGTGATCGCCACCGGGTTCGAGGGCTTCGAGCTGCTGGCGCGCTCGCCGCAGCGGGTGCGGCGTCGCTACGACGCGAAACCGCGGATTTCGGCGGAGGACACCGAGATCCGGAAACTGAGGGTTAGCGACGACGACATCGACGTGCCCGGGTTCCTCAAGGAATAACGCGGCGTGGGGCGGGTCGTGCGCCCCTCCCGCGGAGACCGTCGCGCAGCTGATCCGCTGCGGCGATTCGAGGCGTTTGATCGGGAGCCTCCGCGAGAGGGGCGCACGACCCACTCTCGCGATCTTCCAGCGAATAGCCTTGCGCGTCGATGCGGACGCCGCTCTACGAGAAGCACCTTGAGCTGGGGGCGAAGATGGTGGACTTCGCCGGGTGGGAGATGCCGGTGATGTATGAGGGGATTCGGGAGGAGCACTCGGCGGTGCGGACTCATGCGGGGATGTTCGACGTCTCGCACATGGGGGAGGTCGAGGTCGAGGGGCCGGGGGCGCTCGATTTCCTGCAGCGGGTGCTGTCCAACGACGTGGCGAAGGTCGGACTCGGTGGGGCGCAGTACTCGTGCCTTTGCGACGAGGACGGCGGGGTGCTCGACGACCTCTTCCTCTACCGGCTCGGCGGCGACCGCTATCTGATCGTCACCAACTCGGCCAACCACGGCTCGGACCTCGAATGGCTGGGGCGCTGGAGCCACGGCTTCGACGTCGCCGTCCGCGACGTCGCCGACCGCTACGCGATGCTGGCCGTGCAGGGGCCGCACGCGCGCCGGATCGTCGTTGGCGCGCTCGGGATCGAGTTGCCGGCGCGGATGCACGCCGCGGCGGCGCGGATCGGCGGCCGGCCGGCGATCGTCTGCGGCACCGGGTACACGGGCGAGGACGGGGTCGAGCTGCTGCTCGATCCCGAGGTGGCGCCGCCGATCTGGGCCGAGTTGCTCGACGCCGGCGTCGTCCCCTGCGGGCTCGGCGCCCGCGACACGCTGCGCCTCGAGGCCTGTTTCCACCTGCACGGCCAGGACCTGACCCCCGAGCGCAACCCGATCGAGGCCGGTCTCGGCTGGTGCTGCGCGGAGGAGACGGGGTTCGTCGGCAGCGACGTCGTGGCCGCCGCGCATCGCGGCGGCACGGCGGAGCGGCTGGCGCCCTTCCGGATCGAGGGCGAGGGCATCCCGCGCCAGGGCAACCCGGTGCTCGTCGGCGGCGAGGAGGTCGGGGTCGTCACCTCGGGCACCTTCTCGCCCTCGCTCGAAGCCGGGATCGGCATGGCCTACCTCCGCGCCGACCTGGCCGAGCCCGGGGCCGAGGTCGAGATCGACGTGCGCGGCAAGCACCGCGCCGCCCGGATAGCTTCCAAGCCTCTGTACCAGCGGAAAGGATGACCTTGGCCGAGCCGACCTACCCTGACGACCTTCGTTACCACGACCAGCACGACTGGACGCGGATCGAGGGCGACGTAGCGACCTTCGGGATCACCTGGTACGCCCAGGACAGTCTCGGCGAGGTCGTCTTCTACGACCCGCCCGAGCCCGGCGCCGCGGTCGACAAGGACCAGACCTACGCCGAGGTCGAGTCGGTTAAGGCCGTCTCCGACGTGATCGCGCCGATGTCGGGTGAGATCGTCGAGGTCAACGAGGCGCTCGTCGACGCGCCCGAGAAAATCAACGAGGATCCCTACGGCGAGGGCTGGCTGGTCAAGGTAAAGCTGAGCCACCCGGACGAGTCCGAGCAGCTGCTGAGCGCCGCCGAATACCGCAATCTCCTGGAAAAGACGTGAGGCGGGGCGGCCAGCCTCTTCCGTAGCCTTGGCGGGGTGAGCCGCTACACGTCCGCCACCCCCGCCGACCGCGCCGAGATGCTGGCCGCGATCGGGGTCGACTCGGTCGCCGATCTGTTCGAGCAGATCCCGGCGCCGCTGCGGTTGAGCGAGCCGCTGGCGCTGGAGGACGGCCTCGGCGAGGCCGAGGTCTACGAGCGGCTGGCGGCGCTCGCCGCCCGCAACGCCGACGCCGAAGAGGAGGTCTGCTTCGTCGGCGCCGGCATGTACGACCACTACGTGCCGGCGATCGTCGACGCGATCGCGCAGCGCTCGGAGTTCCTCACGCCCTACACGCCCTACCAGCCTGAGATCTCGCAGGGCGGGCTGCAGGTCATGTTCGAGTTCCAGACCGCGATGTCGGAGCTGACCGGGCTGCCGGTCTCCAACGCGGGCCTATACGAGGGCCCGTCCTCGGTCGCCGCGGCCGGCTACCTGGCGATGGGAGCGACGAAGCGGCGCCGTTTCGTCGTCTCGCGCGGCCTGCACCCGCACAGCCGCGAGACGCTGGCGACCTACTCGGTGGGCTACGGCGCCGAGACGGTGGAAGTGGGGCTGCGCGACGGCGAGACCGACGGGGAGGCCCTCGCCGCGGCCGTCGACGCGGAGACCGCCGCCGTCTTCCTGCAGAGCCCGAACTTCCTTGGCGCGATCGAGCGGGTCGAGGAGCTCGGCGCCGCGGCCAAGGAGCACGGTGCGCTGCTCGTCGTCGCCTGCGACCCGATGACGCTCGGCGTGCTGAAGCCCCCCGGCGAGCAGGGGGCCGACATCGCCCTCGGCGAGGGCCAGCCGCTCGGCAACCGGCTCGACTTCGGCGGCCCCTCCTTCGGCTTCTTCTGCGCGATCGAGGAGCAGATCCGCCGCATGCCGGGGCGGATCGCGGGCGAAACCGACGACGTCGACGGCCGGCGCGGCTTCGTCCTCGCCCTGCAGACGCGCGAGCAGCACATCCGCCGCGAGAAGGCGACCCACAACATCTGCACCGCGCAGGCCCTGAACGCCCTGGCGGCGATGATTCACCTCGCCTGGCTGGGTCGTGAGGGCTACCGCGAGCTGGGCGAGCTGCTCGTGCGCCGCACCGCCTACGCTCGCGAGCGGCTGGCCGCGACTCCCGGCGTCGAGCTCCTGCACGAGGCGCCGGTGGCGCGCGAGCTCGCGATCCGCCTCGGCGCCCCGGTCGAGGCGGTGCTCGCCAAAGTAGCCGCCGAGCACGGCATCGCCGCCGGCTACCCGCTCGGGCGCGAGTACGCCGAGTACGAGGACGGCCTGCTCGTCGCGATCACCGAGCGGCGTACTCGGGCTCAGATCGACGAGCTGGCCGAGGCGCTCAGCGTGGCAATTGCCGCGGAGCGCCAGGGAGTGACGGCCTAATGGCGCTGAGGGAGACCCCTATGCAGGCGGAATCGGTGGAGACGATCTACGAGAAGTCGAAGCCCGGACGACGCGCCGCGACCCTGCCCGACGCCGAAGTCCCCGAGGCGCCCCTCGACGAGCTGATCCCGCCGGAGCTGCTGCGCGACGAGCCGCCGCGCCTGCCCGAGGTGGCCGAGCCCGAGATCGTCCGCCATTACAACCGGCTCTCGCGCCGCAACTTCGACCTCGACAGCGGCTTCTACCCGCTCGGCTCCTGCACGATGAAGCACAACCCGCGACTCAACGAGCGGGTCGCGGCGCTGCCCGGCCACGCTCGCCTGCACCCCGCCCAGGACCCGAAGCGGGCCCAGGGGGCGCTCGAGCTGATGTGGCTGCTGCAGCGCTCGCTGGCCGAGATCTGCGGCCTGCCCCACGTCAGCCTGCAGCCCTCGGCCGGCTCGCACGGCGAGCTCGCCGGCCTACTGCTGACCCGCGCCTACCACGCCGACCGCGGCGAAGAACGGAGCAAGGTGCTGGCGCCCGACACCTCGCACGGCACCAACCCGGCCTCGGTGACGATGGGCGGCTACGAGGCGGTCAAGGTCGCCACCGACGAGCGTGGCGGGGTCGATATCGACGACCTGCGGGCCAAGGTCGACGAGGACGTCGCCTGCCTGATGCTGACCAACCCCAACACGCTCGGCCTCTTCGACGAGAACATCGCCGAGATCGCGGCGCTGATCCACGCCGCGGGGGGGACGCTCTACTACGACGGCGCCAACCTCAACGCGATCATGGGCCACTCGCGGCCGGGCGACATGGGCTTCGACATCGTCCACGTCAACCTGCACAAGTCCTTCAGCCAGCCGCACGGCGGAGGCGGCCCCGGCGCCGGCCCGATCGCCGTCTCCGAGCGGATCGAGCCCTACCTGCCACGACCGCAGGTCGTGCGGCGCGAGGGCGATAACGGCCACGGGCCGTTCTACGACCTCGACCTCGAGCGGCCGAAGTCGATCGGCCGCCTGCGCGGCTTCCAGGGCAACTTCGGCGTCTTCGTCCGCTCCTACGCCTACATCCTCAGCCTCGGCGCCGACGGCCTCGCCGAGGCCTCGGAGACCGCGGTGCTGAACGCCAACTACCTCAAGGCGCGCCTCGCCGAGGGCCGCGCCGGGGAGCGCCTGCCGGTCGCCTTCGACCGCCACTGCATGCACGAGTTCGTCCTCTCCGGGCGGCCGATGAAGCGCGAGCTCGGCCTCGCCACCCTCGACCTCGCCAAGCGCCTGCTCGACTTCGGCTTCCACCCGCCGACCGTCTACTTCCCCCTCCTGGTCGAGGAGGCGCTGATGATCGAGCCGACCGAGACCGAGACCAAGGAGAGCCTCGACGCCTTCGCCGACGCGATCGAGCGCATCCTCACGGAGGCCGAGGACGACCCGGGGGTCGCCAAGAACGCCCCCTACACGACCCCCGTCCGCCGCCTCGACGAGGTCAAGGCGACGCGCAAGCCGGTTCTGCGCCAACGACTGGAGTGACTCGATGCCGGGCAAGCGTGTGGGTGGAATCTTGAGTGCGGTCGCTCTGCTTGTAGCGCTGGCAGCAAATGTCGGTCCGGCCGCTGGCACGATCGCGGGGGCCCTTGATTTCCTCTGGCCGGTCGGGGTTATTCTCACCCTGCTCTTCGCCTGCGCGGTGCTTGGCTTGCTGCTCTGGGCAAAATGGAATGCTCCTACCGATTCGCGCGAGCTCCCGGGCGATGAGATTGGGGAGCCGTCTGCCGGGAACGGTTCGGTTCGCCCATTCGAGCCGAACGGTCACCGACGAGAGCGCGAGGCGGCGAACGCCGTGATGCTCACCGCAAGCGAGGCCTACATCAACGCACGCCGGAACGAGGCCGCTGTCTGCGGCGACGAGGACCCGGATCTCTTGCGTCGGCTAGCCGCGGCGGTCAAGCTTGCCGACCGTAACTTCGTGACCGCCAGGCAGCGTTTGGAGCAGTACGGAAGCGAGTCGGTGCTCGAGGCCACACTCGATGTCGAAGCGGCTGTGAAGCGGAATGAATTGGAGCTTGCGGATCAGCTCCGGCGCGACTATCTCGTGCCCGCCGTTCGCCAAGAGATGGAGCATCTCTTGGTTCCGCGAGCCTGAGGTCTCGCGTTCCTGGGCTTGATGGAGCTTCGAGGGCTCTATAGCTCGGGCAGCTTCTGCGTCAGCTCCAGCACCGGCGCGAAGAGGTCGCCTTGCTTCTCGATTCGCTTCAGCACGTCGGCGGCCTCGAAGACCAGCGCGTCGGGATCCCCCTTCTTCACCGCCGCTTCGACCTCCTCCCAGGTCACCGGCGTCGAGACCGTGGGCCGCTCGCGGGCGCGCAGGGAGTAGACGGCGATCGTCGTCTTGCGGCGGTGGTTCTGGGACCAGTCGACGAAGACCTTGCCCTTGCGCTCCACCTTTTTCATCTTGGAGACGACCAGGTCGGGGGTCTGCTTCTCGAGCAGCTGGGCGATCGCGCGGGCGAACGGTTTGGTGCCCTGGCCCTCGGTGCCCTCGGCCTCGTAGGTGACCTTCGGGTCGTTGAGCGGCACGTAGACCTGCAGCCCCTTCGAGCCCGAGGTCTTGGGAAAGCACTGAACGTCGAAGTGGTCGAAGAGCTCGCGCAGGCGCAGCCCGACCCGGCAGCAGTCGACTACGTCGGCGGGCGGCCCGGGGTCGAGGTCGAAGGCGAGCACCGTCGGGCAGTCGGGCGCGGCCGCCAGCGAGAGGGAGGGGTGCAGCTCGATCGAGGCGAGCTGGGCCATCCAGACCAGGGTCGGCAGGTCCTCGCAGACGCAGAAGTCGATGACGCCGGCGTGCGGCCCGGCGACGACGGCCGCGGTCTTCACCCACTCGGGCCGGTGCTTGGGGCAGCGCTTCTCGAAGAAGGCGGCCTCGGTATCGTCGACCCCCTCGGGGAAGCGGCGCAGGGTCAGGGCGCGGCCGCGCAGGTGGGGCACCATCGCGGGGGCGACCTTGGCGTAGTAGTCGATCACCTCGCCCTTGCTGAAGCCCGCCTTCGGGTAGAGGACCTTGTCGAGGTTGGTGAGCTTCAGCTCACGCCCGTCGACCTCGACCTGCCGGCTCTTGGCCACGGGCTATTTGGGGCTCTTGGCCTTGGCGCGCGAGCCGGCACGTTTCTTCGCGGCCGGTTTCTTCGCCGCCGCCTGCTTCTTCTTTGCCGCCGGCTTGGCCGCCTTGCCGCCCCGCTTGCCCTTGACCGCGGCGATGCTCTCCTCCAGCGCCGCCATCAGATCCGGCGCCTTGGTCGGCGCCGGCTCCTCCGCCGGCGCGGCGACGATCTCCTCGCCGGCGGCCTTGCGTTCGATCATCGCCAGCAGCTGCTCGCGGTACTCGTCGCGGTAGGCCGTCGGGTCGAACCGGCGAGTCAGCGACTCGATCAGCTGTTCGGCCATCTCCACCTCGCGCTTGGCGACTTTCGGCGCTTCCTCGGGCAGCACGTCCTCGAGCTCGCCCGGCGAGACGACCTCGTCGGCGAAGCGCATCGTGGTCAGGGTGAGCACGCCGTCGGCGGGCCGGATCGCCGCCAGGTGCTCCTTGTTGCGGAAGACGAAGCGGGCGATCGCGACCTTGCCCGACTCCTCCATCGCCCGCGCCAGCAGCGAGTAGGCGCGCGCGGCGCCCTCGGCCGGTCCCAGGTAGTACGGGCTGTCGAAGTAGATCGGGTCGATCTCCTCGAGGCCGACGAAGTCCCGCACCTCGATCGCGCGGCTCTTCTCGGGGGCGAGCGCTTCCATCTCGGCCTTGGAGAGGGGGATGTAACGGTCTTTGGCGATCTCGTAGGCCTTGACGATCTTCTCGTAGGGCACCTCTTCGTCGCTGCCCTCGGCGACCCGGCGGTGGCGGATGCGGGCATTGTCGGACTCGCGGATCTCGCGCAGGGAGATGCCGCGCCGCGCCACCGCGCTGTACAGCTTGACGGGCACGTTGAGCAGCCCGAAGCTGATCGAGCCGCTCCAGATCGCTCTAGCCATCGGCGTTCACCTACCCGATTCTTCCAGCCCGCCACAAGCCGCCGCGATCGGGGGTTGCTCCCGGGAGCCATCTTGCGCGGGACGCGCCGGTTGTTGAGTACCCATAGGGTCCGCAAAGAGCCGGCGCGTCCCTGGGATGATGCCGGCGTGCTGTTCGAGCTGCGAGACGTGTGCCTGACGCGGGGCGAGCGCCGGGTGCTCGACTCGGTCGACGTCGGCATCCCGGTCGGCGCCGCGGCGATCGTCGGACCGTCGGGCGCGGGCAAGTCGACCTTGCTGCGGCTGCTCGACCGGCTCGCCGACCCGGACGCGGGGACGGTCGCCTATCGCGGCCGTCCGCTCGACTCCTACGACCCGTTGGCGCTGCGCCGCGAGGTGGCGCTGGTGCCCCAGCTGCCGGCGCTGCTCGAGGGGACGGTCGAGTCGAACGTCGCTTTCGCGGCGCGGCTTGCTGGCAAGGAGGCCGAAGCCGGGCGCTGCCTGCGCCTCGCCGGCCTCGACCCCGAATTCGCCCGGCGCGACGTGGCCAAGCTCTCCGTCGGCGAGCAGCAGCGCGCGATGCTGGCGCGGGCGCTGGCCCAGGAGCCGGCGGTGCTGCTGCTCGACGAGCCGACCTCGGCCCTCGACCACGCCGCCCGCGACGCGATCGAGGCGACCCTGGCGCGACTGCGCCGCGAGCTGCAGATCTCACTGGTCATTGTCAGCCACGACCCCGAGCAGGCGCGCCGGCTCGGCGCGTGGGTCGTGCGGATGGAGGAGGGCCGGGTTACCGAGGCGGGCCCAGTGGCGGAGGTTCTGGCGTGAGTACCTCGATCCACGTCTCGGCCGGCCAGGTCGCGGCGTCCCTTGCCCTCGTTGCCCTAGCTGCCGCCGTCTCGTTCTGGCGCAAGGCCGACCTCGAGCGCGACATCGGCGTCGCCACCCTGCGCTCCTTCGTCCAGCTGACCGCGATCGGCTACGCGATCAAGCTGATCTTCGAGGCCGACACGCTCTGGCTCGTCTTCGCCCTGCTTTCGGTGATGGTCGTCTTCGGCGCGCTCACCGCCCGCGGCCGGGCGAAGAAGGTCCCGGACTCGTTCTGGCCGCTGCTGATCGCGCTCGCGATCGCCGGCGCGACGACGCTGGGGCTCGTCGTCGCCCTCGGCATCTTCGAAGCGACGCCGCGCTATCTCGTCCCGGTCGGCGGCATGGTGATCGGCAACGCGATGACCGCCTCGGCGGTGGCGCTCAACCGGCTCGGCGACGAGATGACCGATTCTCGCGCCCGAATCGAGGCGACGCTGGCGCTCGGCGCCACCGCGCGGGAAGCCGCTCAGCCGACCGTGCGCCGCGCCCTGCGCTCGGGGATGATCACCCTCGTCGACTCGACTAAGACCACCGGCCTGATCTTCTTCCCCGGCACGATGGTCGGCATGCTGCTCGCCGGCGCCAACCCGACCGACGCCGTCCGCCTGCAACTGATCCTCCTATACGCGCTGCTCGGCAGCGTCGCGATCTCCGCCCTCGTCGCGACCACGCTCGCCTACCGCAACTTCTTCACCCAGGCCCAGCAGCTCCTAGACTCGACCGAGTGAGCAGGCAACAGCGCCTGACGCTGGTCGCGACGATCCTCGGCTCGACGGTCGTCTTCCTCGACTCGACCGTGGTCAACGTGGCGCTGCCGGCGATCGCCGACGGCCTCGACGCCGGCCTGGCCGGCCAGCAGTGGGTGGTCGAGGCCTACATGCTGACGCTGGTCTCGCTGCTGCTCGTCGGCGGCTCGCTCGGCGACCAGTTCGGCCGCCGCCGGATGTTCGTCGCCGGCCTCGTCGGGTTCGGCGCGACCTCGGTGCTCTGCGCCGCCGCGCCCTCGGTCGGGTTCCTGATCGCGGCTCGCGCTCTGCAGGGGGTCACCGGCGCGCTATTGGTCCCCGGCTCGCTGGCGATCGTCGCCGCGACCTTCGAGGGCTCGGCGCGGGGCAAGGCGGTTGGGACTTGGACGGCCTGGACCGGGATCGCGACCGTGATCGGGCCGGCCGGCGGCGGGGCGCTGATCGGCCTCACCTCGTGGCGGGCGATCTTCTGGATCAACGTGCCGCTGATCGCGGCGACGGTGGCGCTCACGCTGCACTCGGTGCGCGAGAGCCGCGACCCCGACGCCTTTCGCGGCGTCGACTGGCTCGGCATCGCGCTCTCGGCCGCCGGCCTCGGCGGCCCGGTCTTCGCCCTGATCGAGCAGCCCGACCGCGGCTGGGGGGACCCCGTGGTTTGGGTTCCGCTTCTCGGCGGGGTCGCCTGCTTCGTCTTCTTCGTCCTGCACGAGATGCGTGCCCGCCACCCGATGCTCGAGCTCAGCCTCTTCCGCATCCGCAACTTCGCCGTCGCCAACCTGACCACCCTGACCGCCTACGCGGGCTTGATCGGTGGCCTCTTCTTCGTCGGGCTCTTCCTCCAGCAGGTGGCGGGCTACTCGCCGCTCGAGGCGGGACTGGCGACGACGCCGATCTCGCTGATCCTCTTCGTCCTCTCGCCGCGCTGGGGCAGGCTGGCATCCGGGACCGGCCCGCGCCTGCCGATGACGCTCGGCCCGATCGTCGGCGGCCTCGGCCTGCTGCTCCTGCTGCGGGTCGGCAGCGACGCCGGCTACGCCGCCGACGTCCTGCCCGGGATCCTCGTCTTCGGCCTCGGCCTCTCGGCGACGGTGGCGCCGCTGACCGCGACCGTTCTCGACTCGGTACAGGAGCGCCACGTCGGCATCGCCTCCGGCGTCAACAACGGCGTCTCCCGCGTCGCCGGCCTGCTCGCGATCGCCGTCCTCGGCGCGATCGTCTCCGCCCGCTTCGCCGCCCTCGCCCCCAACGTCGCCGGCGGCCCCCTGACCGCCGCCGCCCCCGCCGCCTCCACCTCCGCCTTCCACCTAGGCATAGCCATAGCCGCCGCCCTGATGATCGTAGGCGGAGTCGTCTCAGCCCTCGGAATCGAGAACCCGTCCCATGAACGGGAAGCTTTCCCAACTCGCGGTGCCGCAACTGCCGGCGAGTGCGGCCATGGCTCGAACGCGGACTGCTCCGACCGCGAGCCAGTCGCCGCCTCCTGAACTAGGCTCCGCGGCCATGGCGCAGCCGATCGTCTTCTCCGGCATCCAACCCACCGGCCGCAAGCACCTGGGCAACTTCATCGGCGCCATCCGCCAGTACGTCGAGGGCCAGGACCGCGGCGAACCGGCGATCTTCTGCATCGTCGACCTGCACGCGCTCTCGGTCGCCTACGACCCGGCCGAGCTGCGCGAGCGCGTCTACGACACGACCGCGATCCTGCTCGCCGCCGGCCTCGATCCCGAGCGCTGCATCCTCTTTCGCCAGTCCGACGTGCGCGAGCACTCCGAGCTGACCTGGATGCTCTCCGCGGTCACCTCGCACGGCGACCTCAACCGCATGCATCAGTTCAAGGACAAGTCGGCCAAGCAGCAGGAGCTGGCCTCGGCGGCGCTCTTCTACTACCCGGTGCTGATGGCCGCCGACGTGCTCGCCTACCGCGCGACCGAGGTCCCGGTCGGCGACGACCAGCGCCAGCACGTCGAGCTGATGCGCGAGATAGCCCGCCGCTTCAACGAGCGCTTCGGCGAGACGCTGGTCGTGCCGGAGATGCGCATCCCCGAGGTCGGGGCACGAATCATGGACCTGCAGGATCCGCAGCGGAAGATGTCGACGACGGGCGCCAGCGAGGCCGGCACCGTCTACGTGCTCGACGAGGAGCAGGCGATCCGCAAGAAGCTCGGCAGCGCCGTCACCGACTCCGGCCGCGACGTCGTTCGCTCGCCCGAGAAGCCGGGCATCACCAACCTGATCGACATCCTCGCCGCCGCTCGCGGCGTCGACCACGCGGAGGTCGAGCGCGAGTTCGCGGGAGCCGGCTACGGCGACTTCAAGCAGGCGGTGGCCGAGGCCGTGGTCGAGCTGCTCGCCCCGGTGCGCGAGCGCTACGCCGAGCTGCGCCCCGACGGGGCGGCGCTGGAGGCGGCGCTCGCCGCCGGCGCCGAGAAGGCGCGCGCGATCGCCGCGCCGATCGTCGCCGAGGTGCGCGACCGCATGGGCATCGGCGCGGCGCGTTAAGTTGGATCCGTGACCGTCGCCGAGCTGGATCTCGACCTCGACGTCTTCGCCGGTCCCTTCGACCTCCTGATGGCGGTCGTCCTGCGCGAGGAGGTGAGCCTGCTCGAGGTCGAGCTGGCCGAGGTCGTCGTCGCCTACGTCGAGCACCTCGAGCGCGAGGACGAGCTCGAGCTCGAGGTCGCCACCGAGTTCCTCGTCCTGATCGCCGCCCTGCTGGAGCTGAAGTCGCGCCTGCTGCTTCCCGGCGAAGAGGAGACGCTCGAGGAGGTGACGCCGGAGGAGGCGGTCGAGGAGCTGCTCGCGCGCCTGCTCGAGTACCGCCGCTACCGCGACGCCGCCGCGGAGCTGACCCGGCGCTTCGACGCGGCGCGCGGCTACCTCTACCGCTCGGCGCCGCTGCCTCCCGAGCTGCGCAAGGTGGCGCTCGACGCCGCCACTGCGGTGTACGAGCCGGAACGGCTCGGGCTGGCGCTCGGCGACCTGCTGACCGAGCCGCCGCGGCTCAGCCTCGACCACATCCGGCCGACCGTCTCGCTGCAGAAGCGCCTCGGCGTCCTGCGCCAGGCGCTGCGCGCCCACGCCAGCATCGACTTCGACGAGGAGTTCGGCAGCGAGGACCGGCTCACCCAGGCCGTCACCCTCTTCGCCCTGCTCGACCTCTACCGCAAAGGCGAGGCGACCTGGGAGCAGAGCGAGGCCTTCGGCCCGATCAAGATCGTCAAGCGGGATACTCCGGCGGAGATGGAAGCGTCGTGAGCGACCTGGCGCGGACGATCGAGGCGCTGCTCTTCCTCTCGCCCCAGCCGGTCAGCGCCCGCGACCTGGCTGAGGCCTGCGAGGCGACCGAGGGCCAGGTCTCCGAGGCGACCGAGCTGCTGCGCGAGGACCTCGCCGAAGGCAAGCGCGGCATCGTCCTGCGCGAGGTCGCCGGTGGCTTCTCGCTTGCCAGCGATCCGGCCAGCGAGGCCGCCGCGCGCCGACTGCTCGCCAAGCCACGGACGCCGCCGCTGACCCAGGCGCAGGCCGAGACCCTGGCGATCGTCGCCTACCTGCAGCCGGTCACCCGACCCGAGGTCGCCCGCATCCGCGGCGTCAGCTCCGAGTCGGCGGTGCAGACGCTGGCCGAGCGGGGGCTGATCGAGGAGACGGGGCGCTCGCAGTTCGGCGCGGCGATCTTCAAGACGACCGAGCTCTTTGAGCGGCTGTTCGGGTTGGCCGGTCTCGACCGGCTGCCCGATCCGTCCAAGTTCGATCCCAGTCCTGACGACGAGCGGGAGCTGCGCGAGCGGCTGCTCAAGGCGGGAGATCAGCGGGCTGAGCCGTGAGGTGGGGAGGACCGGGGGAGGGTCCGCCGGAGCAACAGCCGGGGAGGCTCCGTCGGACCCTCCCCCGGTCCTCCTGACGTGCGGCTCGCCAAGTTCCTCGCGCATGGGGGAGTCGCCTCCCGCCGAAAAGCTGAGCGGATCGTTGCTGCCGGGCGGGTGACGGTGGACGGAGAGGTGGTGACCGACCCAGCGCGTGACGTTGGAGCTTTGGATGACGTGCGGGTGGATGGGACGCGGGTCGGCGAGGAGGCTCGGGAGGTTTGGGCGGTGCACAAGCCGGTGGGGGTCGTCTCGACGGCGAGGGAGCCCGGGAAGCGGCCGGCGGTTGTCTCTCTCGTCGATTCCAAGGCGCGGCTGTATCCGGTGGGGCGGCTCGATGTGGACTCGTCGGGATTGCTCTTGCTCACGAACGATGGAGAGCTGGCGAACCGGTTGACGCATCCGCGCTACGAAGTGCCGAAGGCCTACCGGGTGGAGCTGCGGCGGCCGCCGTCGGAGGCGGATCTGCGGCGGCTGGCGCGCGGGGTCGAGCTCGAGGACGGGCCGACCTCCGCGGCCGAGGTGCGGCGGCTGGGCGAGCGCGAGGTCGAGATCGTCCTGCGCGAAGGCCGCAACCGCCAGGTGCGCCGCATGGTCGAGGCCGTCGGCAACGAGGTCGTCGCCCTGCGCCGCGTCCGCTTCGGCCCGATCGAGCTCGCCGACCTCCCCGAGGGCGCCGCCCGCCCCCTCACCCCGGACGAGCTCACGCACCTCGACGAGACGCGCCGGTAGTTGACGGTCCCTATGGGTACTCAACTACCGGCACGTCCGACGGGGCGCTCTGGGAAGATGCCCAGCGATGAGCGAGGAGCGACTCTTCGCGGTCCGCGGCGCGGTGCAGGCCGAGGTCAACGAGGCCGAGGCGATATTGGCGGCGACCGAGACCCTGCTGCGGGATCTGGTCGAGCGCAACGAGCTCAGCGCCGAGGCGATGGTCAGCTGCCTCTTCACCACCACCGAGGACCTCGACGCCGAGTTCCCGGCGGTCGCCGCGCGCCGCCTCGGGCTCGACACCGTGCCGCTGATCTGCGCCCGCGAGATCGACGTCCCCGGCGCGATGCCGCGCGTGATCCGCGCCATGGTCCACTACTACGCGCCCGTCGGTCACCGACCGGCCCACGTCTACTTAGGCGCGACGCAAGAGCTGCGTGCGGATTTGCACGCAGCGCAGTAGTGGCGATCCGGCAAACTCTCTGGCGATGACCATCACTTTCGCCGAGAAGCTCGCCCGCATGCCGGGCTACCAGGCCGGCGTGCCGACCGGGCAGGCGCCGGAGGCAATCGCCTCGGGCGGCATCGCCCAGCTCGCCTCCAACGAGTCGCCGGTCCCGCCGCACCCGAAGGTGGTCGAGGCGATCGCCGCCGCGGCCAAGGCGATGAACCGCTACCCCGACCCCGACGCGACCCTGCTACGCCGCCGCATCGCCGAGCGCTACGACGCCGACCCGGCGCACGTCGCGGTCGGCAACGGCTCCTGCGAGATCCTGCTCGCCGCCGCCGAGGCGCTCTGCGAGCCGGGGGCCGAGATCCTCTACGCCTGGCCGGCCTTCTCGATGTACCCGTACCTGCCGGCGCTGACCGGGGCGCGCGAGATTCGCGTGCCGCTTGACGAGAACGAGACGCACGACCTCGAGGCGATGGCGGCCGAGGTGACCGCCGCGACCCAGCTCCTCCTCGTCTGCAACCCCAACAACCCGACCGGCACGCACCGGCCCGCGGCCGAGGTCGCCGCCTTCTGCGAGGGCCTGCCCGCGCACGTGACCGTCGTTCTCGACGAGGCCTACGTCGAGTTCCAGGCCCACGACGATCCCGACGCGACCGTCGACCTGCTCGCCGACCTGCCGAACCTGGTCGTCCTGCGCACCTTCAGCAAGTGCTACGGGCTGGCCGGGCTGCGGGTCGGCTACGCGCTCGGCTCGGCCAAATTCCGCGCCGCGGTCGACGCCGTACGCCAGCCCTTCAGCGTCAACGCGCTCGCCCAGGCCGCGGGCGCCGAGGCGATCCTCCATCAGGACGACGTCGCCCGCCGCGTCGAGAGCACCGTCGCCGAGCGCTTCCGCGTCGAGGAGGGGCTGCGCGAGCTCGGTCTCGCGACCAGCGACACGCACGCGAACTTCTCCTGGGTCGATCTCGGCGAGGCCGAGGAGGCGGACGTCGTCGCCGCTCTCGCTGAGCGCCAAATCGCCGTGCGCCCCGGCACGCCCCTCGGCGGGCCCGGCCACATCCGCGCCTCCTACGGCACCGCCGGGGAGAACGATCGCTTCCTCGCCGCGCTCGGTGAGATCCTCGCCTGAGCCTGGACGCCGCACGCGTCACCTGCTACAAAGTCCACAGGTTGAAGCGATCCGCCGACACGACGCGCCACCGCCGCGATGGCAGCGCGTTCCTCCCTGCCCGCTTCTCCTATTTCTGGCGATTTAACTAGGCGTCCGGCCCGTGGCGCGAGCCACGACGACGAAGGGGTTTGGCCGGGCGTCGCGGGAGTCCCTATCTCGCGCATGTCTAGTGCAGCGAGACCAAACCGGAAGTAGGCTTTTGAGCGTGGAGGAAGGTGAAGGCAAAGTGATGATCGGGATGGAGGGCGAGACCCGGGACCGGGTCCGCGACCGACGAATCGAACGCGTCGAGGAGCTCGTTTCCCCGCACCAGCTGCTGGCGGAGCTGCCCCTGGGAGAGGCGCGCGAAAAAGCGGTGGTGCGTGGGCGCGGTGAAATCGGCAACGTGCTCGACGGCACCGACGACCGCGTGCTGGCGGTGGTTGGACCATGCAGCGTCCACGACCCGGAGGCGGCCAAGGAGTACGCCTACGGACTGGCCGAACTCGCCGACGAGCTGCGCGAGGACGTGTTGATCGCGATGCGCGTCTACTTCGAGAAGCCGCGGACGACGACGGGCTGGAAGGGGTTGATCAACGATCCTCACCTTGACGGCTCCGGCGACGTCAACACCGGCCTGCGCATGGCGCGCAAGCTGCTGCTCGAGGTGCTCGACCTCGGCCTGCCGGTGGCGACCGAGTTCCTCGACCCGATCACCCCGCAGTACATCGCCGACGCCGTCTCCTGGGGGGCGATCGGCGCCCGTACGGCCGAGAGTCAGACCCACCGCCAGCTCGGCTCCGGCCTCTCGATGCCGGTCGGGTTCAAGAACCGTACCGATGGCGACATCCAAGTCGCGGTCGACGCCGTGCGTGCCGCGGCGGCGCCGCACGCCTTCGCCGGCATCGATGACGCCGGCAAGCCGGCGGTCCTCTACACCACTGGCAACCCCGACGGGCACGTGATCCTGCGCGGCGGCCGCAACGCGCCCAACTTCGACGAGGAAGGGGTTGCCGCCGCCCTGATGCTGCTCAGCGACGCCGGCCTGCCGGGACGGGTGGTGATCGACGCCTCGCACGACAACAGCGGCAAGGACCCCGCTCGGCAGAACACCGTCGCCGGCTGGATCGCCGACCAGATCGCCGACGGCAACAAGGCGATCGTCGGCGTCATGCTCGAGTCGTTCCTAGTCGAGGGGCGCCAGGACGTCGGCGACGGCAGCGGGCTTGTCTACGGCCAGTCGATCACCGATCCCTGCATGGACTGGGAGACAACCGCCGCCTCGCTGAGCCAGTTCAGCGCGGCGGTCGTGGCCCGGCGCGGCGACGTATGAGGATTGCCGTCCTCGGCGTCGGCCTGATCGGAGGCTCGATCGGGTTGGCGGCCCGGGAGCGGCTGGGCAGTGAAGTCAGCGGTTACGACCCAGACCCCGGAACGCTCGATCGCGCTCTGACCACGGGCGCGATCGACGTCGCCGCCCCCTCGGCGACGGAAGCCTGCGCGGGCGCCGAGGCCGTCTTCTGCGCGGCTCCGGTGGCGAAGCTGGCCGAGCTGGCGGCCGCGGCGCTGTCCGCCAGCGGACCGGACGCGGTCGTCACCGACGTCGGCTCGACCAAGCGCGACATCGTCGCCGCGCTCGGCTCCGACCAGCGCTTCATCGGCGGCCACCCGCTGGCCGGCGCCGAGACCGCCGGGGTCGAGAACGCCCGCGCCGACCTCTTCGAGGGCGCCCGCTGGTACCTGACGCCGAAATCGGGCGGTTCGAGCGGGATCCTCTACGACCGGCTGCAGCGGACGATCGCCGGGCTCGGCGCCCGCGTGCAGGCGATCGACGCCGAGGCACACGACCGTCTGATGGCGACGGTGAGCCACCTGCCCCACGTGGTCGCCAACGTCCTCGTCACGCAGGCGGCGGAGGAGCTGACGCGGGACTCCGAGCGGATGCCTGAGGTCGGTCCGAGCTTCCGCGATACGACCCGGGTCGCGGGCGCCAACCCCCCGATCTGGGGTGACATCTTCGCCAGCAACCGCGACGCCGTCGCGGCAGCGGCCGAGCTCGCTGCCGAACGGCTGCGCGAGGCGGCGAACCTGATTCGCGCCGGCGAGCGCGGCCCGGTGGCCAAGTGGCACGCGGCCGCGGGCGAGGATCGCCGCCGCCTGCTCGAGTCCGAGCTCTCCGGTGGAGAGCTGCGCGAGCTGCGCGTCGTCGTCGCCAACAGGCCGGGAACGATCGCCGAGCTCGCCCTCGCCCTCGGCGAGGCCGGCGTCAACATCGAGGACATGGCGCTCTACCCGGCCGCCGACATGACCTCCGGGGCGGTCTCCCTCTGGGTCGCCGGCGACGAGCAGGCCGCCCGGGCGATCGAGCTCGTGCGCGAGCTCGGACATTCCGTTTCGTCAGTGGGGGACGGCGGTGTAGGTTCGTAGCGGCATGGGGAGGCGTTTTGATCCATCGGGGGCCTTGGGGGGGAGCCTGCGGCCGCCGTCCGACAAGTCGATCTCGCACAGGGCGGCGCTGATCGGGGCGATCGCCGAGGGCGAGACCAGGATCGACGGCTACCTCGACTCGGCTGACACGCGGGCGACGATCGAGGCCGTGCGGGCCATCGGGGCCGAGGTCGAGGGGGTGCACAGCGACCGTGTCGAGCAGACGATCCGCATCCGCGGCGTCGGCCTGCACGGGGCGAAGCCGGCGCGGATCGACGTCCGCAACTCCGGCACCCTCCTGCGCCTGCTGCCGGGCTGGCTCGCCGGGCAGCCCAAGGGGTCGTGGACGCTGGACGGCGATGACTCGATCCGGCGGCGGCCCGTCGACCGGATCGCGGCGCCCCTGCGCGAGATGGGCGCGAAGGTCGGCTGTCGCGAGGACCGCCTGCCGCCGCTCGAGGTCGAGGCCGCCGCGCTGCACGGCATCGAGTACGTGCTGCCCGTCGCCAGCGCCCAGGTCAAGTCGTGCCTGCTGCTGGCCGGGTTGGTCGCCGAGGGCGAGACCTGGATCGGCGAGCCGCTGCGCAGCCGCGACCACACAGAGCGGATGCTCTCCGACGCCGGCGCCCACGTCGCCTGGCTGCGTGGCGGTGTCCAGGTGCGACCGATCCCCGGGCCGCTGGAGCTGGAGGAGGTCGCGATCCCGGCCGACTTCTCCTCGGCGGCCTTCTTCCTCGTCGCCGCGCTGCTGGTTCCGGGCAGCGAGATCGAGCTGCGGGGTGTCGGCACGAACCCGACCAGGACGGGCCTGCTCGCCGTGCTGAAGCGGATGGGCGCCGAGGTCGAGGCCGTGCCGGTCGGCAAGGGCAGTGGCAGCGAGCCGATTGGGACGATGCGCGCCCGCGCCTCGCGGCTGCGAGGGACCAAGGTCGGCGGCAAGGAGGTGCCGCTGGCGATCGACGAGCTGCCACTGATCGCGCTCGCGGCCTGCTTCGCCGAGGGCGAGACCGTGATCTCCGGCGCCGAGGAGCTGCGACGCAAGGAGTCCGACCGGATCGCCACCACCTGCGCGGCGCTGAGCGCGCTCAGCGCCACCGCCGAACCGCTCGAGGACGGAATGCGGATCGAGGGCGACGGCGGCCTGCGTGGCGGCGCGATCGAGGCCCACGGCGACCACCGCATCGCGATGCTCGGGGCGATCGCCGGCCTCGCCTCGCGCGAGGGCGTCGAGGTCGACGGCATGGAGGCGGCCGCGGTCAGCTACCCCGGCTTCGAGGCCGACCTCGCGTCGCTGCTCGGCAGCTGACCCGCATAGATTGCGCCCATGGTCATCGCGATCGACGGGCCCGCCGGGGCCGGCAAGTCGACCGTCGCCCGCGCGCTGGCGGAGCGGCTCGGCTTCACCTACCTCGACTCGGGGGCGATGTACCGCTGCGTGGCGCTGGCCGCGCTCGAGCGCGACGCCGACCCCGACGACCCGTCGGCGATCGGCGCTCTGGCGGCCTCGCTGGCGATCGAGCTCGACGGCGAGCGGGTGGCGCTCGACGGGCGCGACGTCGGCGCGGCGATCCGCGAGCCGCGCGTCACCGAGGCCGCCTCGCGCGTCTCGGTCCACCCGCAGGTGCGCGAGGCGATGGTCGCCGAGCAGCGGCGCCTGATCGCCGCCGGCCGCTACGTCGCCGAGGGCCGTGACATCGGCACCGTGGTCAGTCCCGAGGCTCCGCTCAAGGTCTTCCTCACCGCCTCGCCCGAGGAGCGCGCCCGCCGCCGGGCGGCGCAGACCGGCGAGGACCACGCCACCGTGCTCGCCGCCCAGCGCGAGCGCGACGCCCGCGACGAGGAGCGCGAGCACAGTGCCCTGCGCTCGGCCGCCGACGCCGTCGAGCTCGACACCACCGGTCTCCCCCTGGACGAGGTCGTCGACCGGGTCGAGTCCCTCGCCCGCGAGCGGGGCCTGGCATGACTGGGTGCAACGCCTTTTCGTTCCCATGCAACGAAAAAGCGTTGCACCGGGGGGTCGTGCGATGAACCGGCTGCCGATCGTCGCCGTCGTCGGCTTCCCCAACGTCGGCAAGAGCACGCTGGTCAATCGACTGGCGGGAGGGCGACAGGCCGTGACCCATGCCGAGCCCGGGGTCACTCGCGACCGCAAGCGGTTGCGCTGCGAGTGGAACGGTGTCGCCTTCGAGTTGCTCGACACTGGCGGGATCGACATCGAGGACGACTCCGAGCTGGCGCGCGACATCCGGCAACAGGCGCGGATGGGGATCGCCGAGGCCGAGGTCGTCCTCTTCGTCGTCGACGCCCGCGCCGGCCTGCGCGCGGGCGACGCCGAGCTGGCCGCGACCCTGCGCGGCGCCGAGGCGCCGGTTCTCGTCGTCGCTAACAAGGTCGACCGGCCCGAGGACGAGCACCTGACAGCGGAGCTGAACCAGCTCGGGCTCGGCGAGCCGCTCGCCGTCTCGGCGACGCACGGCCTCGGCAGCGGCGACCTGCTCGACCGCGTCGTCGAGCTGCTCGGCGAGCGCGCCGCGCCGGTTGGCGACGACGAGGCCGTGCACGTCGCGGTGATCGGCCGTCCCAACGCCGGCAAGTCCTCGCTGGTCAACGCCTTCCTCGGCTCCGAGCGGGTGATTGTCTCCGACCGCGCCGGCACCACGCGCGACGCGATCGACACCGAGCTCGAGGTCGAGGGGCGTCGCGTCGTCCTGGTCGACACCGCCGGCCTGCGGCGGCGCTCGAAGGTCGCCGGCACGGTCGACTACTACGCCCAGCTGCGCTCCGAACACGCGGTCGAGCGCGCCGACGTCGCGATCGTCGTCTGCGACGCCGCCGACGGCGTCACCGCCGAGGACCTGCGCGTCGCCGAGCTGGCGATGCGGGCCGGCTGCGCCACGCTGATCGCGATGAACAAGTGGGACGTCACCCGCACCGACATCGACGACGCCCGCGCCCGGGTGAGGCGCAAGCTGCGCCTGCGCCCGCAGGTCGTCACCTGCTCGGCGACGCGCGGGCGCAACGTCGCCAACCTGCTGCCGAAGGCACTTGAGCTCGCCGACACGGCGAGCGAGCGGATCCCGACCCCCGAGCTCAACCGCTGCGTCGCCGATGTCGTCGCCAGGAACCCGCCGCCGGCCCGGCGCGGCCGGCGCCTCAAGCTCCTCTACGCGGCCCAGATCGGCGAGCGGCCGCCGCGGATCGCGATCCAGGTCAACGACCGCAAGCTGATCGTCCGCGACTGGGCCTACCACCTCGAGAACCGGCTGCGCGAGACCTACGGGCTCGAGGGAATCCCCCTGGTGATCGACTTCGTGCCACGCACGCGGAGCCAACGGTAGGCTTTCGGCCGATGGGCGAGTACCTCTTCACATCCGAGTCAGTCACCGAGGGACACCCCGACAAGGTCTGCGACCAGATCTCCGACGCGGTGCTCGACGCGGTGATGGCCGAGGACCCCGAGGGCCGCGTCGCCTGCGAGACCCTGGTCAACACCGGGATGGCGGTCGTCTCCGGCGAGATCTCGACTGAAGTCCACCTCGACGTGCCCGAGCTGGTGCGCGAGACGATCCGCGACATCGGCTACGACCACGGCGACTACGGCTATCACTGCGACCACGTCTCGGTCCTCGTCTCGCTTGACAAACAGTCGCCGGACATCGCCCAGGGCGTCGACAAGGCCTACGAGACGCGGGTGGAATCGGTCGAGGACGAGCTGCTGGTCGCCGGCGCTGGCGATCAGGGAATGATGTTCGGCTACGCGACCGACGAGACCGAGGCGCTCATGCCGCTGCCGATCCACCTCGCCCACCGTCTCGCCGAGCGGCTGGCGGCAGTGCGCAAGGACGGCAGCCTCGACTACCTCGGGCCCGACGGCAAGACGCAGGTCACGGTCCGTTATGCGGATGGCCGTCCGGCGGGGATAGAGAAGCTGCTGATCTCGACCCAGCACGCGGAGGGCGTCGAGTCGGAGTCGAAGATCAAGCCCGACCTCTGGGACGCCGTCGTCCTGCCCGTGCTCGGCGCCGAGGCCGCCGGCCTCTACGACGAGAACGAGCTGCGCAAGCACTTCCTCGTCAACCCGACCGGCAAGTTCGTGATCGGTGGCCCGGTCGGCGACGCCGGCCTCACCGGCCGCAAGATCATCGTCGACACCTACGGCGGCATGGCCCGCCATGGCGGCGGCGCCTTCTCCGGCAAGGATCCCTCCAAGGTCGACCGCTCCGCCGCCTACGCCGCCCGCCACGTCGCCAAGAACGTCGTCGCCGCCGGCCTCGCCCAGCGCTGCGAGGTCCAGGTCGCCTACGCGATCGGCGTCGCTCGCCCGATCTCGCTGATGGTCGAGACCTTCGGCACCGGCAAGCTGCCCGACGAGCGCATCTCCGAGCTGGTCGAAGCCGAGTTCGACCTCCGCCCCGGCGCCTTCCGCCGCTACCTCGACCTGCACCGCCCCGTCTTCCGCCAGACCGCCGCCTACGGCCACTTCGGCCGCGAGGGCGACGCCTTCACCTGGGAGCGGACCGACCGGGCAGAGAAGCTGAAGGCGGCGGCGGGGCTCGAAGCGGCCCCGGCCTGAGGGCTGGTCCAGCGCGGGGGTCCGGTGGGTCCCTGGGCGAATTTCGTCACACGCGCACGCTTCGCGTGCGCTTAGTGACAACTTGTGAGCGCGCCTCCGGCGCGCGAAAGACAGATTGCATATCGCGGCCTTCGGCCACATTCGCCCAGGGACCCACCGGACCCCCTCCCTCGGCAGCGCTCAGTGGGATGAGCTTGGGGCGGCGCTTGGGGGTGCGGGATGGATAGTGCCGCTGGCTGAGGATGAAGCCATTTCCTCTCGCATCGCGAGGAAGCTGCCGAGGGCGATTCCTGCGGCGGCCGCCAGAGAGAGGAAGGTTGGGGGGAGGACGGTGCCTTCGACGGTGAAGCTGGGTTCGACGGCGAAGATCGGGGGGTTGACAATCCGGTAGAGGATCAGCAGGGTCGAGAGGGCGCCTAGGGCTCCCGCTACGGCGTTGGTTCGCGCCGAGAGCTGGGCTCCGGGTGTGAGTCGTAGTCCCGCAACCGTAAGCGTCACACCGATTGCGACGACGAGGACGAACGGGATGTAGTCGAGCGCTTCCCAGGCGCTCCTGTCTGGCTCGAAGGCCTGGATGAGAAAGAGAAGGCTGGAAGTGGTGATCGTCTTCGCTCCAAACCAGTCGAAGAACATCAGCACGAAGAGTGCGACCGCTGAGACGGTTGCGATCCGTTCGCCCTTACTGAGTTTGCCCAGATCCATTTCAGGCTCGCAGCACCGTGATTTCGTCGAAGGACGAAAAATCGGAGTCTTGGGTGAGGATGGCCGCTTCATGGCGGAGGGCGGTCGCCGCGATCCAGGTGTCGTGGCGGCGCAGGTGTCGCCCTTTGGATAGCTCGGCGGAGGCGATGCGGGCGAAGCAGCTGGCGACCTCAGGATCGACCGTGAGCAGCGGATAGGTCGCCTGCACCCGCGCGAGAGTGGCAAGGCGAAGGGCGCGTGTCTTCCCGTCTTTGGCGCGAAGGACGCCCAGCTCGAGCTCGGCTGCGGTGACGACGGAGACCGCGATCTCCTCGGGAAGGTCACCCAATTCGCGCCCGGTCTCCTGGGCAATGAAGATCGAGGTGTCGGCGATCGCCCGGCTCAAGCGTTGTCGAGCTCGGCGCCCCGGACCTCGGCCAGGTCGTCGAGCAGGTCGGGGTCGGCCGGGGCATCGCGCACGATCCGCCGCAGCTCGGAGGATGGAATCCAGGGATCGCGCTCCTCGACGTGAGGAAGGATGTCCGCCACGGGGCGGCGGTTGACGGTGAGCGTCAGTCGTTCGCCAGCTTCCAGCTCCGAAACGACGTTGGAGGTCGAGTTGCGCAACTCACGAATCGACACGGATCGAGCCATGTAGCCGACTGTAGCACTGGTTGCTACGTTTAAGTCGGGCCGACTTCGAGATAGCTGCGACATACGACGCCTGAACGATTGACCCCTCTATAGGGGGGTCAATCGTTCAGGCGATGTCTTCATTGCACAGGAGGCTGTGCCTCCCCGAGCCCGTGCGTGCCGGCGGCGCCGACCTCGGTTGCCTGATCGACCTTGTGGACTACCTGGCCGGGGTCGGCGACGCCGTAGAAGATGAAGTTGAAGTCGTCGCCGGCGGCGGTGTCGAAGTCGACGTCGCCGACCTGGACCAAGCGCTGGTAGATCGACTGCTTGTAGTTGACGTTCTGGACGCGCTCGAGGCGGGTCTCCTGGACCTCGCGGGAGACGATGCCGCGGCGGATGTTGAGGCGGCGGTCGGTGATCGTGTAGGTGGTGGCGACGCGCTTGACGAAGCCGACGAGGACGGTGACGCCGACGATCAGGAGGACGACGAGGAAGACGGTGCCGCCGCTCGTGCCGAAGATCTTGAAGACGACGCCGGCCAGGGCCGCGACCAGGATCCCCTTCAGGTAGAAGCCGAGGATCGCGCGCCAGGAAGGATGGCCCTGGAAGATGATCCGCTCCCCGGGGCTGAGGTTGAGCGCCATCGGCGCTGAGCATACCCGCGTCGTCCGCGTTCCTCCATAGCTTCCCTGGCATGTCGATCGCCAAGGTCGAGCCGCTGACGACCGCGCGCGCGGTGCGCGGTCCCTTCGACTACCGCCTGCCCGAGGAGATGGCCGGCCTCGCGGTCGGCAGCGTCGTGCGAGTGCCGTTCGGGCGCCAGCGCATCCTCGGCGTCGTCGTCGGGCTCGCCGAGGCCTCCGAGCTGCCGCCGGAGCGCCTCGCCGAGCCGATCGAGGCGCTGGCGGCGGGTACGCCGCCGGAGCTCGTCCAGCTCGGGTTGTGGGTCGCGCACGAGTACTGCTCGACGCCCGCCCGCGGCCTGCGCCTGGTGTTGCCGCCGGGGATCGAGGTGCGCAAGCGGCGCGCCCGCCCGCCGCTCTCCCACGAGGCGGTCGGCGCGGTCGCCGGCGCGCGTCCGGAGCTGCTGCCCGAGCAGGCGGCCGCGGTCGCCGGCGTCGTCGCCGCCCTCGACGGCGAGGCGGAGGCGCCGCGCGAGAGGCTCCTGCACGGCGCCACCGGCTCGGGCAAGACCGAGGTCTACCTGGCCGCGGTCGAGGCGGTGCTCGCCCGCCGCCGCACGGCGATCGTCCTCGTCCCGGAGATCGGGCTCGCGCCCCAGGCCGTCAGCCGCTTCCGGGCCCGCCTCGGCGACCGCGTCGCGGTCCTGCACTCCGCCCTGACCGAGGCCGAGCGCTTCGAGGAGTGGCGGCGCCTGCGCGACGGCGAGGCCGGCGTCTGCGTCGGCCCGCGCTCGGCGATCTTCGCTCCCCTCACCGATCTCGGCCTTGTCGTCGTCGACGAGGAGCACGACGCCTCCTACAAGCAGGAGGGCGACCCCTGCTACGACGCCCGCGAGGTCGCCCGCCACCGTGCTGCCGAGAGCGGCGCCGTGCTGCTCGCCGGCAGCGCCACGCCGCGGCCCGAGTCCTGGCTGGAGATGTCGCGACTCGAGATGCCGCGTCGCGTCGACGGCCGCCGCCTGCCACCCGTGCGCGTGCTCGACATGCGCGAGGCCGATCCGCGCTCGGGCCCGCTGCATCCCGAGACCTGGACGGCGCTGGAGCGGGTGCGCGAGGAAGGCGCGAAGGCGATCGTGATGATCAACCGGCGCGGCTTCGCGCCCTGGCTGACGTGCCGATTCTGCGGGCGCCACTGGAGCTGTCCCAACTGCGACGTCTCGCTGATCGTCCACCGCCACAGCGACAGCGTCGTCTGCCATCACTGCGCCCACGCCGAGCGGCTCCCCGGCGCCTGCGTCGACTGCGGCTCGACGACGCTCTCGCGCGCCGGCGCCGGCACCGAGCAGGTCGAGGCGCTGCTCGCGGCGCGGCTGGCGCCGATGCCGGTCTTCCGCCTCGACGCCGACACCGCCGCCGGTCGCGGTGCCCACGCCCGCATCCTCGCCGACTTCGGGGCGGCCGAGAGCGGCGTCCTGGTTGGCACCCAGATGGTTGCCAAGGGCCACGACTTCCCCGAGGTGACGCTGAGCGCGATCCTCGACGCCGACGCGACCCTGCGCTTCCCCGACTTCCGCGCCGCCGAGCGCACCTTCGCCCTCGTCGCCCAGGTGGCGGGACGCAGTGGTCGAGGCGAGGCCGGGGGAGAGGTCGTCGTCCAAACCCTCGCCCCGACCGCTCCGAGCATCGTCCACGCCGCGAGCCACGACTCGGCCGCCTTCCTCGGCGAGGAGCTGGAGCGACGGCGGGCGCTGCGCTACCCGCCCTTCTCCCACCTGACCCGGATCGTGCTCAAAGCCGAGTCAGAGCCGCGCCTCGACCGCGCCGCGGCCGAGCTCGCCGATGCGCTCGCCACGGCCCTGCCCGGCGACACGGATCTGCTCGGCCCGGCGCCGATGTTCCGCGTCCGCAACCGCCACCGGCGCCGCTTCCTGCTCAAGGCAGCCGAGCGCGAGGCGACGATCGCCGCGGTCCGCGCCACGGTCGAGGACCTCGCCGCCGCGCGCGCCCTGCGCGACGTCGCGATCTCGGTCGACGTCGACCCGCAGTAGCCGTCGAGCGTTCAATCCTTAGACTCAGATCGAGATGCCCGAGGAGGCCGAGAAGAGCGAGACCGAGGAGCGCGAGGCGCTTGAGGCGGAGGTGGTGGAGCGCCGTGAAGCGGCGCTCGCCCACGTGGTCAAGTTCGGCGACCCGGTGTTGAAGAGCGTCGCCTCGCCGGTCTCGGAGTTCGGCCCAGAGCTGCGCGCCGAGGCCGAGCGGATGATGGCGATCATGCACGACGCCCTGGGCGTCGGGCTGGCGGCGACCCAGGTGGGGATTCTGCGGCGGCTACTCGTCTTCCAGGCGGGCAGCGACGGCGAGCCGACGGCGCTGGTCAACCCCGAAATCGAGTGGGTCTCCGAGGAGGGCGTCGTCGCCGAGGAGGGTTGCCTCAGCCTGCCGCGCGTCTCGCTGGACGTCGAGCGCCCCCTGCACGCCCGTGTCCGGGGTGCGGACCTCGAGGGCGCCGAGCTGCGGATTGAGGCCTCCGGCCTCGAGGCCCGCGTCCTGCAGCACGAGATCGACCACCTCGACGGCGTGCTGATCCTCGACCGCGCCCCCCGGCCCCAACGCAAGGCGGCGTTGCGCGCCCTGCGTGAGGGCGACAGCTACAGCCCCTCTCTCGCCGAGGGCTCCGAGCCGCCCGCGCCGGGCGAGCACCGCGAGCCCAAGCACACCGCGTGAGGGTCGCTTACCTCGGCACCGCGGATTTCGCCGCCGCCGTGCTGCGCGGTCTCGCCGGCTCTGCCCACCGGCCCCTGCTCGTCGTCACCCCGCCGGACCGCCCGCGGGGCCGGGGCCGCCGCACCCAGTCACCGCCGGCCGCCGCGGCCGCGCGCGAGCTGGAGATCGAGCTGCTGCAGGTCGCCGACGTCAACGACGAGGCGGCGCTGGAGCGCATCCGCGCCGCCGCGCCCGAGGCCCTTGTCGTCTGTGCCTTCGGCCAGATGATCCGCGAGCCGCTGCTCTCCGAGTGGCCGATGCTCAACGTGCATCCCTCGCTGCTGCCGCGCTGGCGCGGCGCGGCGCCGATCGAGCGCGCCCTGATGGCCGGCGACGAGACGACCGGGGTCAGCGTGATGAAGGTCACGGCCGGGCTCGACTCCGGGCCCGTCGCCCTCGTCGAGGAGGTAGCGATCGGTGCCGAGGATGACTTCGAGTCGCTCTCGGCCAAGCTCGCGGCGCTGGGCGGCGAGCTGCTGGTGGCGGCGCTCGACCGGCTGGCGGCGGGAGACCTCGAGTTCGCCGAGCAGGACGACGATCTCGCCACCTACGCGGAGAAGGTCGCCGCCGAGGATCGCCGCCTCGACCCCGCCCGCTCGGCCGCTGAGCTGGCGCGCACCGTTCGCGCTCTCACCCCGCACGTCGGCGCCTACCTGGAGACGGCCGCCGGCGAGCGGCTCGGCGTCCGCCGCGCCCGCCCGGTCGACGTTCGCGTCAAACGCGGCGAGGCGAAGGCCGAGTGGGGGGCCTTGCTCGTCGGCTGCGGCCAGGGCGCGCTGCGCCTCGAGGTGGTGCAGCCGCCAGGGGGAAGGCCGATGGCGGCCGATGCCTTCCTGCGCGGCCATCCGCTGCCGAAGTTCCGCGCGTGATCACGCCCGCCCGCCAGCTCGCCTTCGAGACGATCCGGGCGACCTTCGAGCAGGACGAGCACACTGAGCGCGCTTTCCGCGAGGCGGCTGACCGCCGCGGCCTCGAGAGCCGTGAGCGCGCCCAGGCGCAGCGGCTCGCTTACGGCGCTGTGCAGCGGCGCGGCACCCTCGACGCCGGACTCGAACGCCTCGTCGACCGGCCCCTGCGGCGCCTCGACCCGCCCCTGCTCGCCGCTCTGCGCCTGGGCCTCTACGAGCTGCTCTTTGCCGACGCGACGCCCGACCACGCGGCCGTCGCCCAGGCGGTGGAGATGGCCAAGGGCGCTGGCGCCGCCCATGCCGCCGGGCTGGTCAACGCGGTCCTGCGCCGGGCGGCGCGCGAGCGCGAGGCTCTGGTCGCGGCCCTGCTCGGCGACGACTCGACCCCGGAGGCCGCGGCCGTCGCCCACTCGGCGCCCCCGTGGCTGGCGCGGATGTGGTGGGAGGAGCTCGGCTCCGACGACGCCCGCTCCCTGCTCGCGGCCTGCAACGAGCCGCCGGAGAAGGCGTTCCGGGTCAACACACTGCGCGCGGACCCGGGCGCCGTCCTCGCGCGCCTCCGCGACGCCGGCATCGCCGCCAACCCCGCCGCTTCCGGTGCGCCTTACCCCCCTGTGAAGGGGCAAAGGCGCACCGGAACGGAAGAGTGGCTGGGGCCGCCGGAGACGATCGTGGTCGAGGGGGCGACCGGTGACCTCGTGCCCGAGCTGATCGCGGCCGGGCTGCTGACGCCGCAGAGTCGGGGCTCCGCCGCCGCCGTCGCGGCGCTCGACCCGCGGCCCGGCGAGCACGTCCTCGACCTCTGCGCCGGGCCGGGAATCAAGACCGGCCAGATCGCCGAGCGGATGGGCGACCGCGGCGAGGTGATCTCGATCGAGAGCGACCCCGAGCGCGCCGCCGAAGTCGCCGGGCAGGCGAGCCGGCTCGGCTTGCGCAGCGTCACCGTGGTCGAGGCCGACGCCGGCGAGGCTGGGATGGCGCCGGGCTTCGACCGCGTCCTCGTCGACCCGCCCTGCTCGGACCTCGGCACGCTCGCCTCGCGTCCCGACGCGCGCTGGCGCAAGTCGCCGGCGACGATCGAGCGGCTGGTCGAGGAGCAGGCGCGGCTGCTGCGGCGCGGCCTGGAGGCGCTGCGGCCGGGCGGCACGCTGGTCTACTCGACCTGCACGATCTCGCGCCGCGAGAACGAGGATCAGGTGGGCGACGGTCAGCGGATCCAGCTGCGCCCCGACCGCGATCGCACCACCGGCTTCTTCATCTGCCGGCTGAAGCGCGATGATGCCTCCACATGAGTGAGCCGAAGGTCTCCGAGGGACTGATGCGCCGGGCGGCCTGCCCGCACTGCGGCGAGCCCTGGCTGCGGCCGACGCAGCTGCCCGGCCGCTTCCGCTGCGTGTACTGTCTGCGCCGCTTCGAGCTCGTCTCGCAGTGCCCCCACTGCGGCGAGCACCAGACGATCGCCCGGATGAGCACCACTGAGGACATGACCTGCCAGATGTGCCAACACTCGATGCTGAGGCCGGTGTGAGCGAGCGGATCGCGGAGCTGATCGCCTCGCCGCGGGTCGCGCCCTCGATCCTCTCGGCCGACTTCGCCCAGCTCGGCGCCCAGCTCGACGAGGTGATGGACGCCGGCGCGCGGGTGATCCACTTCGACGTTATGGACGGCCATTTCGTGCCGCCGATCACGATCGGGCCGCTGGTCCTGAGCGCGATCGCCGACCGCCTCCACGACGCGGGCGGCGCGGTCGACGTGCACCTGATGATCGAGCAGCCGGAACGCCAGATCGCCGAATTCGCCGAAGCCGGCGCCGACTCGATCACCTTCCACCGCGAGGCCACCCCGCACGCCAACCGCCTGCTCAGCGCGATCCGCGACCTCGGCTGCCTCGCCGGGGTGGCGATCAACCCGGCGACCCCGGTCGCGGACGTCGCGGAGCTGCGCGGCTACGCCGACATCGTCCTCAACATGACGATCAACCCGGGTTGGGGCGGACAGAAGATGCTGCCGGAGTCCCCGGCCAAGATCGAACGGCTAAAGCCCCTGGTCGGCAACGCGGCGATCGAGGTCGACGGCGGCATCGACGCCAGTACCGTCGGTGTCGTCGCTGCGGCTGGCGCCTCTCTCTTCGTTGCTGGCTCGGCGGTTTTCGGTAGTGCCGATCCGGCTGCGGCATATTCCGAAATAGTCGCCGCGATAGCGCGCGACTGACCAAGCGGATCAAGGACGCAGGGAGCGAAGCGTGCTCTGCACGTGAGCGACCGAGGACGCCGATACGCGCCGGTCAGCCGCGCGCTATCAGAGCACCGATTACCTCTTGCCACCAAGCCCGCTCGGCGGGTTCGTCGGGACCGACCCGCTGTGCCCGCCGCTCGCACCAGCGGGCGAGGGAGCGCCGGTCGCCGACCGCGACCGCCTGCTCGCTGACGATCGCGTAGCGGCCATCGACGAGGGCGACGAGGGAGCTGTCGCGGTCGCGGCGACTGCGCAGCACCGAGGCGACGGCGACGCCGGCGACCTCGCTCGGCGCCGAGTGGTCGTCGATCGCGCGCGAAGGCCCGACCGAGAACACCTGCGGCGCTCCCCGCGGCGGCAGCCGCGGCGGCGGCGGAGCCCCCACCGGCCCCTCGCGCCAGCGCCGCGTCAGGGCCTCGACCTCCTCGCGCAGCTCGCCGCGGACGAGGACGTGCAGCTCGTCGCCCTCGCGCAGCTCGGTCGAGCCGCGCGGCGGGATCGCGTGGCCGTCGCGGACGATGACGTTGACGAGCGCCTCCCGCGGTAGGCCGAGTTCGCGCACCAGGTGCCCCGCCGCGGCCGCCCCCGGCGGCAGCCTGTAGGAGACGACGTCGCCGCCCATGCGCCGGATCCGGCCGGACTCGAGCAGGCGCCGGGGCAGGGCCGGCTCGTTGGTGGTGAGCCCGAGCCGGCCGGCGAGGGGCTCGAACGTCGCCCCCTGCACCAGGGTCGAGGTGACGACGACGAAGAAGACGATCGCGAAGAGCTGTTCGCCGCTGCCGACGCCGGCGACGACGGGGAAGGTGGCGAGCCAGATCGGCGTCGCCCCGCGCAGCCCGGCCCAGCCAAGCATCGCCCGCTCGCGCAGGTCGAGCGGCGAGAGCGCGGTCGCGGCGAAGGCCGCGAGCGGACGGGCGACGACGATCAGCACCGCCGAGAGGGCGAGGCTTTCCCAGGCGACGTCGCCGAGGGCGCTGGGGAAGACGAGCAGGCCGAGGAGGATGAAGAGGCCGATCTGGGCGACCCAGCCGATCCCCTGGTGGAAGGCGACGATCGTGCGCTGGGCCGGTATCCGGGCGGCGCCGAGCGCCAGCGCCGTCAGGTAGACCGCGAGGAACCCCGAGCCGTGCAGGACCTCGGCCAGGCCGAAGGCGATCGCGGCGATCGCGATCGTCGCCACCGGGTAGATCCCGTCGGTTTGCAGGCGCACGCGGTCGAGCGTCCAGACCGCGATCCGGCCGAGGGCGAGGCCGACCGCCGCGCCGAGCGCCAGTTTGAGCGCCAGCAGGCCGGCCATGTCGGCGAGGCCGAAGCCGGGCTCCTGCAGCCATTCGATGAAGCCGATCACGAGCAGCAGGGCGACCGGGTCGTTCATCCCCGACTCGCCCTCCAGCGCGCGCGCCAGGCGCTTTTTCAGCGTCGAGCGGCGCAGCACGGCGAAGATCGCGGCCGAGTCGGTGGCGGCGATCGCGGCGCCGACGATCATCCCTTCGAGCACGCCGATCGCGAAGATCCAGTGCGCGGCGAGACCGGCGACGCAAGCCGTGATCGCGGTCCCGATCGTCGCCAGCGAGGCGGCCGTGCCGAGGACCGGGCGGATCTCCCGCCAGCCGGCCGTGAGCCCGCCCTCGAAGAGGATTAGGACGAGGGCGATCGTGCCCAGCGTGCGGGCTAGCTCGGCGTCGTCGAACTCGATGCCGCCGACGCCCTCGGAGCCGGCGAGCATCCCGAGGCCGAGGAAGAGCAGCAGACCGGGGATGCGAATGCGGTCCGCGAGCAGGGCGCCGAGGATGCCGGCGGCGAGCAGGGCGCCGGCGACGAGGATCAGCTCGGCGTCGCTTCCACCCATCGCCTGAACCTATGTGTTCTCGTCGACCGCGGCGAGGCGCAGCTCGAGCTCCTCGGGCGAACCGGGCGCCGGCACGTCCTCGGCCCGTTCGTGCGGGCGGCGGTAGATCAGGTAGAGCAGCCCGAAGAGGACCGCGGCGGCGAGCGTGAAGCCGATCTCGACCCGGTGGAACTCGTCGCTGACCAGCGGGACGAAGTTCCAGCCGATGAAGAGGGCGGCGCAGGCGATCCAGCGCGCGGCGGCCCGGCGCACCTGGCCCTGGGCGACGCAGGCCTGGTTGACGGTGACCGAGGAGAGGTAGAGCCCGGTGCCGAGCGCGACGATCAGCAGTTCCCCGCGGCCGTACTCGAACTTGGCGCTGAAGGCGAGCTGCATCAGCTGCGGCCCAGCGACGACGATCGCCAGCGCCATCAGCGCGGTAAAGGCGCCGACCGCGAGCAGTACTCCGCGCACCGAGCGCTGGAATTCGTCCTCGCTGCCGGGCTCCTCGCTGGTGTGCAGGCCGGTGAGGTGGGGGAGGATGCTGGTCGAGACCGCCTGGAAGAGCTGCAGCGGCGCCCGCGCCAGCATCAGCACGTTGAAGATGAAGCCGGCCGCCGCGGCGCCGTCGAGCGCCCGCACGACGAGCGGCCCAGCGTTGAGGAAGGCCTGTTCGCTGAACATGACCACCAGCACCGCGGCGGCGAACCCGGTGCCGTGGGCGACCGAGACCGAGGCGGCCTCGGTCTCGGCGGGCGGCGCTGGCGCCGCCCGCGCCTGGCGGGCGAAGGCGAGCGGCACCACCATCAGGGAGAGGGAAGGGGCGGCGACGATGCCGATCGCGACCGCCGACTGCCCTTCCAGCAGGCTGGCCGCGACGAGGACCGCGAACAGGGTGCGGAAGCAGGACTCGGAGAGGATCAGCGCCGTGAACAGACCGAAGCGCTTGACGCCGGCGAGGAAGCCGCGGGCGAAGTAGCTCGCCGCGTAGAAGAGGACGGCCGAGAAGTAGACCCAGTAGAGCGTTTCGTTGCCCTCGAGCAGGTCGTTCTGGATCGGGCCGCGCAGGGCGAGGGCGAGGACGGCGAAGAGCAGCGCCAGCCCGACCTGGATCGTCGCCGCGTTGCGGGTCGTGCCGCCGATCGGCTCTCCCTTGGCGAGGTGTTCGGAGACGTGACGCGAGAGCAGCTGTTCGACCGGCCGGTAAAGGGTCGAGATCGTGATGAAGACGGCCGACCACAGGACCGTGATCTGGCCGTAGTCGGGCTTGGAGAGGACGTGGGAGGCGATGAAGAAGTAGACGTAGGTGATCACCCCGGTGAGGCCGACCCCGATCGCGAGGAAGCTCGCCGTCCTGCCGTACTCGGCCGAGGCCGAGCCCTCGCCCCCGCGGGCGCCCAGTGCCTGCCGCGGGCGGCCGATCAAGGCTCGCCCGCGCCGCGCTCGTAGTGAGAGGGGGGGACGTCGAGGGCGAGCTCGACCCGCCGCACGCGCTCGAAGACGCGCTGGGTCATTACCCGCTGACCGGCAAGCAGGTCGCCGATCACGCCGAGGGCGAGGAGCTGGATCGCGGCGATGAAGAGGACGGCGCCGAGGATCAGCGACTGGATGTGCCCGGTGCTGTCGCCGTTGAGGACCCAGTCGAGCAGGAACGGCAGCCAGGCGGCGAGCGCGAGCAGGCCGACGAGCAGCCCGGCGGTGGCGAAGACGCGCAGCGGCTCGTAGCGGGCGTAGACGCGCAGGATCGAGAGCGCGTTGCGCCGCACGTAGGCGCCGGTCGAGTCGAAGAGCCGCGACTCGCGCGTCTGCGGGTTGGTGGCGATCTCGACCTCCTCGACCGCGACCAGCTGCTTGCCCGCCTGGATCAGGCTCTCCAGGGTGTAGGTGAAGTTGTCGACGACGAGCACTCCGAGCGCCGCCTCGCGGTTGTAGGCGCGGAAGCCGGAGGTGGTGTCGGCGATCTCGGTCCCCGAGAGGCGGCGCACGACCCAGCTGCCCAGGCGCTGCAGGCGTTTCTTGGGGCCCGAGAAATGCTCGATCTCGCTCACCCGGCGGTCGCCGACGACCATGTCGGCCTCGCCGGCGAGGATCGGCGCCACCAGCTTGGCGACGTCGGCGCCGCGATACTGGTTGTCGGCGTCGGTGTTGACGACGAGGTCGGCGCCGAGCTTGAGGCAGGCATCGAGGCCCGCCTGGAAGCCGGCGGCGAGGCCCTTGTTGTTGGTCAGGCGGACGACGTGCTCTACTCCGTTCTGACGGGCGACCTCGACGGTGCGGTCGGTCGAGCCGTCGTCGACGACCAGCAGCTCGATCTCATCGATGCCGGGGATCGAGCGCGGAATGTCCGCGATCGTCTCGGCAAGCGTCGATTCCTCGTTCAAGCAGGGGATTTGGACGATTAGCTTCATGGGAGAAGGCCAGCGTATCCGGGGGAGCGGTCCGCAAGTGCCTCCCGCCCCGACAAGTCGCAGCGCCGATTGGCGCCGCGACTTTGAGTATCCGCCGGTTCGGGAGGCACTTACGGCCCGCTCTCGTAGCGGTGACCTTCACGTCCAGGCGAGAAACGTCACAGACGGCTCGAACGGGGGCGGTAAGCTTGAGTTGATTGACTCGTCAGTCAACCTCATGAACGCCCAGCTCACAGGCACGGATCGCGGCCATCTCTCTAGAGCTTTGGCGCTGGCCGGGCGCGGACGGGGACGGGTAAGCCCGAATCCGTTGGTGGGCGCGGTCGTGGTGCGCGACGGTGAGGTGATTGGCGAGGGGTTTCATGCGGAGTTGGGGGACCTGCACGCTGAGCGGGCGGCGCTGGCCGACTGCGCGGAGCGAGGGAACGCGCCGGCGGGGACGACGATGTACGTGACGCTGGAGCCCTGCGCGCATACCGGCAGGCAGCCACCGTGCGTCGAGGCGATCCTGGAGGCGGGGATCGCCCGCGTCGTGATCGGGTCCGACGATCCGAGCGAGAAGGCGTCCGGGCGCGGTCCCGGCATCCTGCGCGACGGCGGGGTCGAGGTCGAGGTCGCCGACGGCGAGGAGGCTACGGCGGCGCGCCTGCTCAACCAGCCCTTCCGCAAGCACGCCCGCACCGGGCAGCCCCTGGTCACCTTGAAGCTCGCGATGTCCCTCGACGGCCGGACAACGACTCGGCCCGGCGACTCCCCCTGGATCTCGAGCGAGCGCTCCCGCGAGCTGGTCCACCGCTGGCGCGCCGAATCCGACGCGATCGCCGTCGGCATCGGCACCGTCCTGGCCGACGATCCCCTCCTCACCGCCCGAACCGCAGCTTCCGGTGCGCCTTTCCCCCCTATGACGGGGGAAAGGCGCACCGGAACGGACGTTCGGCAGCCGGTTCGCGTCGTCTTCGACCGCCAGGCGAGACTGCCGCTCGATTCCCGGCTGCTCCAGACCGTGGACGAGTCGCGGGTGCTCGTCGTCGTCGTCTCGCCCGACGCCGACGCGACCCGACGCTCTGCGCTGCGGGAGGCGGGCGCCGAGGTCCTGGTCGCCGACGGAATCGAGGCCGCCCTCTCGGACCTCGGCCGCCGCGGCATCACGAGCCTCTTCCTCGAGGGTGGCCGGACCCTCGCCGCTGCGTTCGCCGACTCCGGCCAGGTCGACGAGGCGCGCGTGTTCGTGGCGCCGGTCCTGCTCTCCGGAGCGCGCCGGGTGGATGCTGTCGGTCCCGGCGCGGAAGACACGCTGATCGAGACCCGCTTCAGGGAGTGGTGATGTTCACGGGCCTCGTCGAAGACGTCGGGACGGTCGAATCGGTCGAGCGGAGCGACGACGGGGCGACGCTGCGGATCGCCACGAAGCTTGTGCCTGAGATCGCCGTAGGCGATTCGGTCGCCGTGAACGGGGTTTGCCTGACCGCGACTGGGCCCGCTCCCGGCGGATTTGAGACGCAAGCGATGAACCAGACCTTGGCGGTGACGGCGCTCGGCGGCCTGGCTGTCGGCGACAAGGTCAACCTCGAGCTGGCGATGAAGGCCTCCGACCGTCTCGGCGGACACATCGTCCAGGGGCACGTCGACGGGGTCGGAGAGGTGCTCTCGGTCGAAGACGACGGCTTCGCCAGGCGGCTGCGCGTCGCGCTCGATCCCGAGCTGCTGCGCTACGCGATCGACAAGGGCTCGATCGCGCTGAACGGCGTCAGCCTGACGATCGCGGATTTGGGCGATTCTTGGGCTGAGGTTTCCCTGATCCCCGAGACACTGGAGAGGACGAACCTCGGCGCGCTCGTGCCGGGAAGCAAGCTGAACGTCGAGTGTGACGTGGTGGCCAAGTACGTGGAGCGATTGATGGCACCATTCGGTGGAAAGGAGCAGTCGTGAGTCAGATGACGGAGTCGCAGGAGACAGAGCAGAGCCGCACCGGGACCGAGAGCCCGTTCGCGACGATCGAGGAGGCGATCGAGGAGATCCGCCAGGGCCGGATGGTCGTCGTCTGCGACGACGAGGACCGCGAGAACGAGGGCGACCTGACGATGGCCGCCCAGTTCGCGACGCCGGAGGCGATCAACTTCATGGCCAAGGAGGCGCGCGGGCTGATCTGCCTCGCCCTGACCCCGGAGCGCTGCGACGAGCTCGGCCTCAACCTGATGGCGGCGAAGAACGAGACGCCGCTGCAGACCGCCTTCACCGTCGCGATCGAGGCGCGCGAGGGGGTCACGACCGGGATCTCGGCGGCAGACCGCGCGCGCACGATCCAGGTCGCGGTCGACCCCGGCGCCAGCCCGCGCGACCTGGTTCAGCCCGGCCACGTCTTCCCGCTCAAGGCCAAGGCCGGCGGCGTGCTCGAGCGCACCGGGCAGACCGAGGCCGCGGTCGACCTCGCGCGTCTCGCTGGCCTCAACCCCGCCGGCGTGATCTGCGAGGTGATGAACGAGGACGGGACGATGGCTCGCGTCCCGGACCTGATCCCCTACTGCGAGCGGCACGGCCTGAAGATGATCACGGTCGCCGACCTGATCGCCTACCGGCGCCGCACCGAGAAGCTGGTCGAACGCGTGGTCGACACCGCCCTGCCGACCGAGTTCGGCGACTTCACCGCCGTCGGCTACCGCTCGCTGGTCGACGACAAGCACCACGTGGCGATGGTCAAGGGCGACGTCGACGGCGCCGAGGACGTGCTCGTCCGCGTCCACAGCGAGTGCCTGACCGGCGACGTCTTCCACAGCATGCGCTGCGACTGCGGCGATCAGCTGGTCGCGGCGCTGACCCAGATCGAGCGCGAGGGCCGCGGCGTCCTCCTCTACCTCTCCCAGGAGGGGCGCGGCATCGGCCTGCTCAACAAGCTCAGGGCCTACAAGCTGCAGGAGGAGGGGGCGGACACCGTCGAGGCCAACCTCAAGCTCGGCCTGCCCGCGGATCTGCGCGACTACGGGATTGGCGCCCAGATCCTCGTCGACCTCGGCCTGACGAGCATCCGCATCCTCACCAACAACCCGAAGAAGATCCACGGCCTCGAGGGCTACGGCCTCTCGGTCAGCGAGCAGGTGCCGATCGAGTCGGCGCCCAACCAGCACAACGAGGCCTACCTGCGCGCCAAGCGCGACAAGATGGGCCACTCGCTGCACCATCAGGGCCTCGCCCTCGACGAGGAGATGATCCGCGACGAGGACAAGCGCGACGCCGCCGGCGAGAGCGAGGCGGCGGGTGGCTGAGTCGGGCGCCTTCCTCGAGGCGTTCGGCGAGGAGGAGAAGGAGGCGCTGGCGGGGCGCGAGTTCGCGGTCTGCGTCGGCCGCTTCTACGAGGATCTGGCTCAGCGGCTGCTGAGCGGCGCCCGCGAAGGCTTCGAGCTGGCCGGCGTCCCGGCCTCCTCGATCCGCGAGACCTCGGTCCCCGGCGCCTACGAGCTGCCCTTCGCCGCCCGCCTGCACGCCGAGGCCGGCCGGGTGGCGGGCGTCGCCTGCCTGGGCGTCGTCATCCGCGGCGAGACCGACCACTACGACTTCGTCTGCGCCGAGGCCGCGCGGGGCATCCAGGAAGTGCAGCTGATCACCGGCGTGCCCTGCGCCTTCGGCGTGATCACCTGCGACACGATGGAGCAGGCCCTCGCTCGCGCGGGCGGCGGCAAGCGCGACCAGGGCCGCAACGCCGCCCTCACCGTCGCGCGGATGGCCCTGCTCAAACAGGACGTCAACCCGTATAGCTGGCGCAGCCGCGACGGTTAGACCGCGGGCAGAAGGGACACCTGGTAGTTCGTCAGCTTGCGATCGGCAGTGACGATCGTGAGGCCGTCGGTCACGGCTTGGGCAACGAGCATTCGGTCGAAGGGGTCGCCGTGATGGCGGGGCATCGATTCGATCGGCTCGGTGTGGCGTAGCAATATGGGCAAGACCTCGAACCGCCGCTGTTCCAGCTGCAGCTCCAGGTCATCCGGAGTGTGCAGTCCTTGGCGCGGTCCCTTCACTGCCAGCTCCCAGGGACTGACGACGCTGACGAAGATGTCGTTCTTCGAATCTTCAATCGCCCTTTGGGCGCGTCCGGCCAGTCGCTTGGGCTCGCTTAGCGCCCAGACCACGACGTGGGTATCGAGCAGGAGTCTCAACCGCCGGTCCAGAGGTCGTCGCCGGTCGGGAAGATCTCGCTTTCCTCGAAATCTCGTTCGATTTCGCGGTCCATCTCCTCCCACTCCGCGTCGGTGGGAATCCGCATCTTGCCCTCCCAGCCGCCAAGCTTGCGCTTGCCGGGCTTCTCCAGGGACACCGGCACTAGCTTCGCGGCGGGCTTGCCGGCGCGGGTGATCACGATCTGCTCGCCGCTCTCGACGCGCGCGACCAGCCGCGAAAGTTGCGTCTTCGCCTCGTGCATGTTCACGCTGTCCAAGTCCTCGGCGGCCATTTCTCTCCCCCTCCGGGCGGAATTCAATGCCAGTTCTCTAGTTAGTCTACTTAGCTAACTCCTCGGCACGCTACCATGCCCGACCCGATGGCCAAGGTATGCCACAGCTGCGGCAAGGGGCCGGCGTTCGGCCAGTCCCGCAGCCACTCGATGGTCGCGACCAAGCGGCGCTTCGACCCGAACCTGCAGAAGGTGCGGATCGTCGAGAACGGCCGCCGGTTGCGGACCTACGTCTGCACTAGGTGCTTGAAGGCGAACAAGGTCGTTAAGGCGGCCTGAGGCGCCTCAATCGGCCGCCGCGACGACCGGATGCTCTCCGGTCGGCGCCGGATCCCCCTCGGCGGGCTCGACGTGCAGCCGCGGCAGGATGCCATCGAGCCAGTCGGGGATCCACCAGGCGCGCTTGCCCAGCAGCTGCATGATCGCCGGGACGAGGACGGAGCGGATGATCACGGCGTCGATGAAGACGGCCGCGGCGAGGCCGAGGCCGAAGAGCTTGATGATGCGGTCTTCGCCGAGCATGAAGGAGGCGAAGACGGCGACCATGATCGCCGCCGCCGCGGTGATCACGCGGCCGGTGAGGGCGAGGCCGCGATGGACGGCCTCGCTCGCGTCCTTGCTGTGTTCCCACTCCTCGTGGATCCTCGACATCAGGAAGACCTCGTAGTCCATCGAGAGCCCGAAGACGATCGAGAAGAGGAAGATCGGGAAGAAGGAGATGATCGGCCCGGTGGCGTCGACCCCGATCAGGCTCGCGCCCCAGCCCCACTGGAAGACCGCGACGATCAGGCCGAAGGCGGCGCCGATCGAGAGCAGGTTCATCAGCACCGCCTTCAGCGGGACCAGCAGCGAGCGGAAGACGATCATCAGCAGCAGCGCCGAGAGCAGGACGACGACGCCGATGAAGAGCGGCAGCTTGCCGGCGATCGCGTTGCCGAAGTCCTCGAATATCGCGTTGATGCCGCCGACGTGGACCTGGGCCCCCGTCTTTTCCTCGATCGGCGGGATCACGTCTTCCCGGATGCGGTCGAGCAGGTCGGTTGTGGCGGCGCTTTGCGGTGAGGTGGTCGGGTAGAGCTGGAAGACGCCGACGGTCCTGTTGGGGTTGAGGGTGACGTCCGTGACCTCCTCGACCCCTGCTTCGCCCTTCAACCGCGTGCGTAGGTCTTCCAACACTTCGTCGTTCCCCTCTTCGGGAAGTTCGGCGGCGAGCACGAACGGTCCGTTGAAGCCGGGGCCGAAGCCTTCGGCGAGCAGGTCGTAGGCTTCGCGCGTGGTCGTCCCCGCCGGATCGGTGCCGGCGTCGTTGGTGCCGAGGCGCAGCGAGAGGGTGGGGATGCAGAGGACGATCAGCAGGCCGCCGGAGAGCAGCGCCGCCACCCACGGCCGGCGCTGGATCCGACCGCTCCAGCGGAACCACCAGGTGTTCTCGTCGATGCTGCGAGCGCCGCTGCCGAGAAAGGGGATGCGCAGCCGGTTGACCCAGCCGCCGACCAGCGACAGCAGCGCCGGCAGCAGCGTGAGCGCGGCGATCATCGTGCAGAGCACCGCGATCGCCGCCGCGGTCGCTACGCCGTAGAGGAAGGGGAGGCCGAGCAGCAGCATCCCCATCAGCGAGATGATCACCGTGATCCCGGCGAAGAGCACCGCCCTCCCGGCGGTGTCGACGGCGGCTATCGCCGCCTCCCTCTTGTCGAGCCCCTCGTCGAGCCCGTTGCGGAAGCGGGTGAGGATGAAGAGCGCGTAGTCGACCCCGACGCCGAGGCCGATCATGAACGCCAGCTCCGGCGCGAAGTCGGCGGTGTCGAAGACGTGGGTGAAGAGGGTGATCCCGCTGATCCCGACGCCGAGCGCGAACAGCGCGGTGAGGATCGGCAGGCCCATCGCGACGACCGAGCCGAAGCTGATCAGCAGGACGACTATCGCCGCCAGCACCCCGATTCCCCCGGAGAAGGCTTCTTCTTCTTCGCCCCTCACTTCCTCGACCGGGGAACCGCCGGTCTCGACCTGGAGCCCGTTGCCTCCCGCCGCCCGGGCGGTGTCCATGATCTCCTTGACTTCGCCGTCGTTGAGCTTGTCGGTGGTGACGTTGAGCTGAGCGGTCGCGTAGGCGATCTTGCCGTCGTCGCTGACCGCGGCGGCGCCGCCCTTTTCGTAGGGGCTGGAGACTTCGCTTACGTGGGGCAGGGCCGCGACCTGCCTGAAGACACTCTCCATCTTCCGTTCGACCGCCGGCGATTCGACGCCGGATTCGGCCTTGTAGACGATCTGCACCACGTCGCCAGCCTGCGCGGGGAAACGGTCTTCCAGCAGATCGAGGGCGTCCTTGGAGTCGGAGCTGGGCAGGCTGAATTCTTCGGTGAAGTCGGACCCCGCCGAGCTGGCGAGCATGCCGATCCCGACCAGGGCCACGATCCAGCCGACGATCACGGTCTTGCGGTGGCCGGTGGTCCATGTCGCGAAGCGCCTCATCGAGCGTCGCACCGTAGCGAACCCGGCGGCTCGACTCGGTTGGGGCCATCCGCAGCCGGCAGCTAGATTTCGAGCCGATGCCAGATCCCTCGATCGCGCGCTTCCGGCGCGTCATCACCGCCGCCTACGCGCACCTCGAGGAGCGTCGCCAGGAGGTCAACGACCTCAACGTCTTCCCGGTCGCCGACGGCGACACCGGCGACAACATGGCGATGACGATGCGCGCGGTGATGGAGGAGCTCGACCACCTCGACGGCCTCGAGGTCGACGAGGTCGGCCGCACGCGCCTGGTCCAGGCCCTGGCCCGCGCCGCGCTGATGGGCGCCCGCGGCAACTCCGGCGTCATCCTCAGCCAGATCGTGCGCGGCGCCGCCGAGGAGCTGGCGAGCCGGCCGGGGGAGCTGATCGACCCGGTCCTCGTCGCTTCGGCGTTCGCCGCCGCCGCCGACGCGGCCTACGACTCGGTGCGCGAGCCGGCCGAGGGCACGATGCTGACCGTGTTCCGCGAGATGGCGCACTCGGTCGCCCGCCAGCTCTCGCGCCTCGAGGCCGACCGCCAGCGCCTCGACCGCGGCGTCAGCGACGCCGAGCAGGACGCCGTCCTCGCCGAGATTCTCGAGCGGGCGATCGCCGACGGGCAGCGGGCCGTGGAGCGGACCCCCGAGCAGCTCGAGGTCCTGCGCGAGTCGGGGGTGGTCGACGCCGGCGGCTACGGCCTGGTCCTGATCCTCGCCGGGGTCGTCGCCGGCCTGCGCGGCGACGGCGCCTCGGCGCCGCGGGTCAACCACCACGAGGCGCCGCGCCTCAGCCGCCCTCACCACGCGGACAGCCGCTTCCGCTACTGCACCAACTTCATCGTCTCCGGCACTGGGTTGAGCAGCCGCGAGTTCCTGCCGCGCCTAGAGGGCCTCGGCGACTCCGTCCTCGTCGTCGGCGACGAGGCGACGCTCAAGGTCCACGTCCACACCGACGACCCGGAGGCGGCGGTGGCGCTGTTCGGCGACGCCGGCGAGGTGACCAACCTCGACGTCGCCGACATGCGCGAGCAGATCGCCGAGCGCGAGGCGCGGCTGGAGTCAGGCCGGACCGGCGCGCTCGCCGTCGCCGCCGGCGCCGGCCTGGAAAGGCTCTTCGCCGAGCTGGGCGCCCACGTCGTCCCGGGCGGCGAGACGCTCAACCCGTCCACCTACGAGCTGCTCGCCGGCATCCACGAGGTCGCCGCCGAGGAAGTCCTCGTCCTGCCCAGCTCCTCGAACGTGGTGATGGCGGCGGAGGAGGCCTGCAAGCTCTCCGAGAAGCCGGCCCGCGTGGTCGCCGCCACCTCGCTGCAGAAAAGCCTGCTCACCCTGGTCGAGCTCGACCCGGGTGCCCCGGCCGAGGAGAACGCCGAGCGGCTGACCGCGGCGCTCGACACCGTCGCCGACGGCGGCGTCGCGCCGGCGGCGCGCGACGACGCCCAGGGACGCTTCCGCAAGGGCGACGCGGTCGGCTTCGTCGAAGGCGAGATCGTCGCCTGGGGCGGCGCCGGCTCGACCCTGGCGACGACGATCGAGAAGCTCACCGAGGGTGCCGAGATCGTTACGGTGATCGCCGGGGCGGAGGCGCCGATCGCGATTGGCGACCTCGATCCCCACGTCCCCGACGGCGTCGAGGTCGAGACCCACGAGGGCGGCCAGCCGAGCTGGTGGTGGCTGCTCGCGGCGCAGTAGTGCGCGCCTTCGCGAGCAGCGAGGAGCTGACACCCGCGCGGCTGCGCGCCGCCTCGATTCATTGGCCCCGGCCGAGCGCGCTCGACGTCTCGCTGCAGGCGTTGGAGGGCGTGGGGCCGAGGACCGCCGAAGCCGCCGAGGCGGCCGGGATCGCGACGGTCGGCGACCTCCTGCTGCGCTTTCCGCGCAGGCATCGCGACTTGACGGTGGTTCCGGTGGCGAGCCTGGAGCAGGGCCAAAAGGCGACGATCTCCGTCGAGGTCGTGGGCAGCGCCTCTCGCCCATTTCGGCGGCGTGGGCTGACCTTCGTCGGCGTCAAGGTCGGCGACGGAAGCGGCACCATTCGCGCGACCTGGTTCAACCAGCCCTGGATCGCCCAGAAGCTTGCGCCTGGCGTCGCGCTGCTTATGACGGGAGCGGTTGGCAAACGTGGGTTCACGGTGTCGGAATACGAGTTCCTCGACTCCTCTCCCTCCATACCTGTCCCGGAAGCGGGTTTGGTCCCTGTTCATTCGGCGACCGAGGATCTGAAGGCAGCGCGAATCCGGCAGTGGATGGAGCAGGCGGTTCGGTGGGTGCGCAATCTGCCCGAGGCGTTGCCGGCCGAGATGCGGGCGCGCCACGGGCTCGCGGGCGTCGCCGACGCGGTGAAGGCGATGCACTTCCCGGAGACGACCCCGGAAGTCGAGGTCGCGCGCGAGCGCCTGCGGTTCGAAGAGCTCTTCCTCTACCAGGCGATCCTGGCCACCCGGAAGCGCTCGCACCGGGTGGCGCGGCCGGCGCCGCGACTCGGCAAGCCCGGCGAGCAGGTGGCGCGCTGGCTCGAATCGCTGCCCTTCGAGCCAACCAGGGACCAGCTCAAGGCGTTCGACGAGATCGACGCCGATCTCGACTCGGGCGAGCCGATGCAGCGGCTGCTGATGGGGGAGGTGGGATCGGGCAAGACCGTCGTGGCCGTCTACTCGATGCTGCGGGCGCTGGAAGCGGGGTTCCAGGCGGCGCTGATGGCCCCCACGGAGACGCTCGCCGAGCAGCACGCGGCGACGCTGGAAAGGCTGTTGGCCGAGGAGGCGACGCCGTTTGCCCTCTTGACGGGATCGACCAAGGCGGCCCGGCGAAAGGAACACCTGGAGCGACTCGCCAGCGGGGAGCTTGGCCTGATCGTCGGCACCCACGCGCTGATCGAGCCGGACGTGCGCTTTGCCCGCCTCGGCGTCTGCGTCGTCGACGAGCAGCACCGCTTCGGGGTGCGCCAGCGCCGGGCGCTCGACTCGAAGGGGGTGGAGGGGATGGCGCCGCACGTCCTCCACATGACCGCGACGCCGATCCCGCGCACGCTCTCGCTCACCGCCTACGGCGACCTCGACACCACCGCGCTGCACGAGCTGCCCTCCGGGCGCAAGCCGGTGACGACCAGGATCGTCGACGAAGGCGAGCGCGCCGGCGCCTACGAGTTCATCCGCGGCCAGCTGCGCGAAGGGCGTCAGGCCTACGTCGTCTGCCCGCTGGTCGAGGAGTCCGAGAAGATGCAGGGACGGGCCGCCGAGGTCGAGGCGGCGCGCCTCGCGGCCGGCGAGCTGCGCGAGTTCTCGGTCGGCGTCATCCACGGCCAGATGCCCTCGGCGGAGAAGGCGGCGGCGATGGAGGCGTTCGCCTCGGGCGATACCGACGTGCTCGTCGCGACCACAGTGATCGAGGTCGGGATCGACGTCGCCAACGCGAGCGTGATCGTGATCGAGGGGGCTGAGCGCTTCGGCGTCTCCCAGCTGCACCAGCTGCGCGGCCGCGTTGGCCGCGGCGAGCACGAGTCGGTCTGCCTGCTCTTCCCCGAAGAGGCGGGAGGGATGGCCCGCCGCCGCCTCAAGGCGGTCGCGAGCGAGAGCGATGGCTTCCGTCTGGCCGAGGTCGACCTGCGCCTGCGCGGCGAGGGCGAGGTGCTCGGCACCCGCCAGCACGGCCTGCCGCGCTTCGCCGTCGCCGAGCTGCCCGAGGACGAACGGACGCTTGAGGCCGCCCGCGACGAGGTCCTGCGCCTGCTCCGCGAGCACGGCTCCCTCGACGCCCCCGAGCTCGGCCCCCTGCTCGAGGCCGCCCGCCGCCGCTTCGGCGCCGGCGCCGCCGACCCGATACCACTCTGAGACGTGCCGGTTGTTAGGTACCCATATGGACCGCTAAGAACCGGCGCGTCTGCGCCTGGAGGCTGTCCGTGCGCGTGATCGGGGGAGAGCTCGGGGGGCAGCGGCTGGTGGCGCCGCGTGGGTGGAAGGTGCGGCCGACCTCCGACCGCGCCCGGGAGGCGATCTTCTCGGTGCTCGGGACGGGGGTCGAGGGCGCGCGGGTGCTCGACCTCTATTGCGGGACCGGGGCGCTGGCGATCGAGGCGCTCTCGCGGGGCGCGGCGCACGCGACCCTTATCGACCGCGACGTCCGCGCCGCGCTCGGCAACGTCGAGCGGCTCGGCCTCGGCCAGCGCGTCGACCTCGTCCGCGCCGACGTCTCCCGCTGGCTGTCCGGCCGGCTGGAGGAGGGGAACGCCCACCGCTTCGACCTCGTCTTCGTCGATGCCCCCTATAGACTCGCCGACCGCGTGGGGCAGGAAATCGACACCCAGATGCCGCTGCTGCTCGAGCCGGGCGGGCGGGCGATCGTCGAGAGCGGAGCGCGCCGGCCGCTGCGGGTCGGGTCGCTGCCGCGGCTGCGCCAGCGGCGCTACGGCGCCGCCGACGTCTCGATCTACGGGGAGGACGCCTGATGCCCGAGCGCGACGGCACAGTGGTCTGCCCGGGCAGCTACGACCCGGTCACCAACGGTCACATCGACATCATCACCCGCAGCTCCGAGGTCTTCGAGCGCGTCGTCGTCGGCATCGTCAACAACCCGATGCGCAAGGACAAGACCCTCTTCACCGCCGAGGAGCGCCAGGGCCTGATCGAAGAGGCGACCGCCAGCCTCGGCAACGTCGAGGCGCGGATCTTCTCCAACCTGCTGGTCGAGTTCGCCCGCGAACAGGGGGCCAGGGCGATCGTCAAGGGCCTGCGCGCGATCTCCGACTTCGAGTACGAGTTCGAGATGGCCCAGCTCAACCGCAAGCTCGACCCCGGGATCGAGAGCATCTACATGATCGCCTCGCCGCAGTACAGCTTCCTCTCCTCGACCGGGGTCAAGGAAATGGCGACCTTCGGCGGCGACGTCTCCGACCTAGTGCCGGCTCCCGTCGCGGCCGCGATGGCGGACCGCCTGCCCGCCAGGTAGGCTTTCCGCGAGGAGCGGAGTTGGGCGAGAGCTTGCAAAAAGCCGAGGAAATAAACGCTTCTTCACCGAAATCCCCGCTTACACGTAGGCTTACGACCTTCCGATGGACGTTCTCGTTCTCATAGACAAGCTCGACGACGTCGTGCACAACGCGCGGCCCGTCCCTCTGACCGACCAGGTTCGCGTCGATCGCGAGGAGATCTACGACCTGCTCGACCAGATGCGGGCGACGATCCCCGAGGAGATCAAGCAGGCGCGCTGGATCGTCAAGGAGCGCCAGGAGATGCTGGCCGAGGCCAAGCGCGAGGCGGAGCGCATCGTGCGCGAGGCGCGCGAGCAGCAGGCCCGCCTGATCTCCGACGAGGAGGTCACCAAGCAGGCCGAGCGGGCCGCCGACGAGATCGTCGAGGACGCGCGCACGCGCGAGCGTGAGATCCGCCTCGGCGCCGAGGACTACGCCGACGAGATCCTCAACACGCTCGAGGTCAACCTGCAGAAGTTCCTTGCCGCCGTGCAGCGGGGGCGGGACCGGCTCGCTGGGCGGGACGAGGAACCGGTAGCGGAGTTGGACGAGCAGGAGTAGTGGTGGGGAGGGGCGTTGTCCCCCTCCTCAAAACGCGCGGCGGGAGCCGCGCTTGAGTGTTTTGAGGAGGGGGACAACGCCCCTCTTCCTCACTCGTCCAGCTTTAGCTCGCTTAGCTTGGCCCAGCGTGGGTCCGAAGCCTGTTCGTGCTCGTGAGCGGCCGGATCGGTGTCATTTAGAGATTCCCCACAAATGGGGCAGAGGCCGGCGCAGTCGTCTTGGCAGAGGAGTTGGGTGGGGAGGGCTAGGAGGGCGGCGTCGTGGGCCCAGCGGCCTAGGTCTAGCTCGTCGGCGGTGACGTAGGGGCTGCGCAGCTCCTCGTCGTCGGTTCCTTCCTGGGAGACCTCGCGGGCGTCGACCTCGGTCTCCAGCGCGGCGTCCTCAAGGCAGCGCATGCAGGGCCCCTCGACGCGGAGCGGGAAGCGCAGGCGGAAGGCGTAGCCGCTGCTGTGGCGGGAGAGGTCGAGCCGCGTCGGGACGGTGTCGGGGGCGGCGGTGTAGGACTGACCGCCGAGCTCAAGGGGCTCGAGCCGAACCGGTACGTCCAGCCGCCGCCCCTCCCCGTGGGCGAGCGAGAGCCGGGCGAGGTCGATGATCGTCGTCGCTTCGCTCATTGGTGGCTCCTCCGCTGCGGCCGGGCTTACGATGGCAAGCCCCGACGAGATTACGCAATGAGTCGATTCGACTGGACACCCGAGGTCTACCTGGAGCGGATCCGCGCCCTGGTGCCGCGCTATGACGAGCTGCAGGAGCAGGCGATCGCGGCGATCCCCTTCCCGCCCGAGCGCGTCCTGGAGCTGGGGATGGGCACGGGGGAGACGACCCGCCGCCTGATCGAGGCCTTCCCGGACGCCTGGGTCGTCGGCCTCGATTCGAGCCCCGACATGGTCTTCCGCGCCCGCCAGACCTACGACGACGTCCAGCTCGCCCGCATGGAGGACCCCCTCCCCGACGGTCCCTGGGACCTAGTCATCTCCGTCCTCTCCGCCGGCGATCTCGGCGACGACGACCTCCAGACCCTTTGCCGCCGCGTGAAGGAGCAGTCCCGCTCGCTGGTGATCGGTGACACCTTCGAGGAAGACAAGCTCCGGAAGCTGGTCTCTTGGTCTGGTGGCGAAATCACGTGGGAGGCTGACGGCCTCGCTGTGGTTCGAGCTGTCTTCGAGTAGCTCCTACGGTCACGTCGCGGGTGGGGTGCCTCTCGAACCGGCGGATACTCAAAGTGCCGAGCCAACTGGCTCGGCACTTGTCGGGGCGAGAGGCACCCCACCCGCGACGTGACCCGCGCGCTACGATGCCCGACCGATGGCCGTCCCCAAGAAGAGAACCTCGAGCGCCCGCCGCGACAAGCGCCGCGCCAACCACAAGGCCGGCAAGGCGCCGCTCAGCCGCTGCCCGCGCTGCCACAGCCCGCGCCTTCCGCACCGCGTCTGCCCAACCTGCGGCACCTACGCCGGGCGCGAGGTGATCGTGCACAAAGTCGCCGAGCCCTCGGCGCCCGCCGACTCGGAGTAGCGCTTGGCCTCTGGGCCGACCGTGGCCCTCGACGGCTTCGGCGCCGAGCAGGGCTTCGCCGCGCTCGCCGAAGGGGCGCGACTGGCCGCCGCCGACGGGATTCGCGTGCGCGTCTTCGGGCCGCCGGACCGGCTCGGGCTAGATGGCGTGAACGACGTCGAGGTCATTCCCACCGATGCCTGGATCGGCAACGAGGAGGAACCAGTCACGGCTGTACGGGGCAAAGTAGACGCCTCGGTAGTGCGCGCCGTAGCCGACGTCGCCGCCGCTCGAGCCGACGCGATCGTCAGCCCGGGCTCGACCGGGGCGACGATGGCCGCCGCGACCTTCGGCCTGCGCCGCCTACGGGGCGTGAAGCGGCCGGCGCTCGCCGTGCAGCTTCCCGTCCCCGGCAAGCGGGTGCTCTTTCTCGACGTCGGCGCCAACGTCGAGGTGCGCGCCCAGCACCTCGTCCAGTTCGCCTTCCTCGGTGCCGCCTTCAGCGAGGCCGTGCTCGGCGTCGAGCGGCCCAGGGTCGGGTTGCTCTCGGTCGGCGAGGAGGCTGGCAAGGGCCGCGAGGAGGTCGCCGAGGCCCACGCCGCGTTGGCCGGGGCCAGCGGGATCGAGTTCGCCGGCAACGTCGAGGGCCACGACCTGCCGGCCGGCGCCGCCGACGTCGTCGTCACCGACGGCTTCACCGGCAACGTCGCCCTGAAGCTGATGGAGGGGACGGCGAAGGCGGTCACCGGCGCGATCCGCGACGCCGCCCGCGCCAACCCGCTCGCGACCCTCGGCGGCCTGCTGATGCGGCCGGCGCTCGGCGGCCTGCGTCGCGAGCTCCACCCCGACACCACGGGCGGCGCGATCCTGCTCGGGCTGCGCGGCGTCGCCGTCGTCGGACACGGCAGCTCCGGCGCCGAGGGAATCGCCAACGCCGTGCGGCTCGCCGCCCGCTGCGTCGAGGTCGACGCCGTCGGCCGCACCGCCGCGCTGCTGCGCGAGGGCGGCGCCGGACGCGGCCGGCTCGACGCCGATCGCGGCGCCGGGCACGAGGCGTGATAGGAACCGTGTCGTGACCCGCGAGGAAGTCCTCACACTGGTGCGCGAGCACCTCGCCGAGGAGCTGGAAGTCGACGCGGAGCGGATCGCCGAGGGCACCCGCTTCAAGGAGGACCTCGACGCCGACTCGCTCGACCTCTACGAGCTGGTGATGGAGCTCGAGGACACCTACGGGATCTCGGTTTCCGAGGAGCAGGCCGCCAAGATCGCGACGGTGGGAGACGCGGTCGAGTTCGTGCTCGCGCACGCCCCTTCGTCTACGTGAGCGAGCACCCGCAGAGCACCCTGGCGGACCTGATCTCCGACCTGCCCCGGGATCTCCGGCGACAGGCCCTCACCCACACCTCCTGGGTCGACGACGACCGCATCGCCTCCTACGAGCGCCTCGCCTACCTGGGCGACAGCGTCCTCGCCCTCGCTGTCGCCGACGAGCTCGTCGACCGCTTCCCCGATGAGGACGCCGGCAGCCTGACCAAGATCCACAACTACGCGGTCAGCGGCGTCTCCTGCGCCGTGGTCGGGCGCGAGCTCGGGGTGCCCGAGATGCTGCGCGCCGCCGAGCCCGGGGATCCCGAAGGCGGCATCCCGGCCGAGATCCTGCTCGGCGGCGAGCGACCGGTCCCGGAGGCGACCGAGGCCCTGATCGGCGCCTGCTTCCTCGCCTTCGGCTTCGAGGAGGTCGCGGGCGCCGTGGTTGCCGCCTTCGAATCGCGGATCGTGCACGCCGCCGAGACACCCTCCGACTTCAAGTCCGCCCTGCAGGAGCTGCTCGCGCGCCGCCGCGCGACCGTGAGCTACGAGGTGATCGCCGAAACCGGACCCCCGCACCGCCGCCACTTCGAGGTCGCCGCCATCGTCGACTCGAAGCGGGTGGGCGAGGGCGGCGGTCGCAGCAAGAAGGTGGCCGAGCAGGCCGCCGCCGAGCAGGCGCTGAAAAAGCTCGCAAGCTAGGGGGTCGCCGATCGTGTCCGATCTGCTCGCGAGGCTAGGCTGCCTAGATGGCTGATTTCACGACACTGCACACCTGGATGACGCGCGTGTCACTGCGCATCTCTGCGTCCTCGGTCGGCCGAATAGGCCTGCCTATTCGGCCTTCCTGCGTCCTTGACCTGCTTGGCCACGCGCGCCCCCAGGCACACACCGTCGTGAAATCAGCCATCTAGGGTCGTGGGAGTGGCGACCGAGGACTGCGCATGTATCTGAGATCGATAGAGATGAAGGGCTTCAAGTCGTTCCCCGAGCGGGCGAAGCTCGAGTTCTCGCCCGGCGTCAGCGTGATCGTCGGCCCCAACGGCTCGGGCAAGTCGAACATCACCGACGCCGTGCTCTGGGCGCTGGGCGAGCAGAGCCCCGGCGCGATCCGCGGCGCCTCGATGCAGGACGTGATCTCGGCCGGCGGCAAGGGCGTCGGCCAGCGCCGCCAGGCCGAAGTCGAGGTGACGATCGACAACTCCGAGGGTCGGGCGGCGACGGAGCTCTCCGAGATCGCGATCAAGCGCACGCTCGACCGCTCCGGGGACGGCACCTACCGCCTGAACGGCGCCCGCTGCCGGCTCGTCGACGTGGTCGAGGTCCTCTCCGACACCAACCTCGGGCGTGAGATGCATTCGGTGATCAGCCAGGGCCGGGTCGAGTCGATCGTCCACTCCAAACCGCGCGAGCGTCGCCTCCTTATCGAGGAGGCGGCCGGCCTCGGCAAGCACCGCAAGCGCCGCCGCCGGGCCGAGCTGAAGCTGCGCGCCGCGCGCGACAACCTCGACCGAGCGCTCGACCTAGAGCGCGAGGCGCGGGCCCGGCTGCGGCCGCTGAAGCGCCAGGCGCAGGCGGCCGAGTTGGGGGCGCGGATCGAGCGCGAGGAGCTCGGCCTGCGCGGCCAGATGGTCGCCGAGGAGCTGCGCTTCGGCGCCGACCGCGCGGCGGCCGCCGAAAAGGCCGCCCGCGAGGCGCGCGCCAAGCGGGCGGAGTTGGAGAAGCAGCTGGCCGAGGTCAGCGAGAAGCGCCGCGCCGCCGAGGAGCGCTTCGCGGCCCGCGACCGCGAGCGAACCCAGGCTTGGGGAGTGCTGACCAAGCTGCGCGGCGAGCAGCAGCGGGTCGCGGTGCGGGCGGTCGGCCTCGCCGGCCGCGAGGAGGAGATCGGCGCCGGGCTGCGGGAGCTGCGCGCCGAGCTCGGGCCGCTGACGCTCGACGTCGGCGACGGCGCCGCCCCGGGCGAACGGGCGCGCCAGCTGGGTGAGGAGCTGAATGAGATCGAGGCGGGCCTGGCGAGCGCCGGCGAGGGGCTTGAGAAAGCTCGCGCGGCGGATGCCGCCGAGGCCGCGCGAGAGGCGGCTCTCGGGGCGGTGCGCAGCGGCGCCGAGCGGGCTTCGCGGCACGCGCGCCGGGCGGAGGGCCTGCTCGGTGAGCGCCATCGCGAGCAGCTGCGCCAGCGGCTGGCGGCCGGCGAGCAGCTGCTCGACGACGTGCGCGCCGCCGCGGCCGCCGCGAGCGCCGCCGAGGCGGCGATCCTGGCTCGGGTCGAGCGGATCGAGCAGCGCGTGGTCGGCGGCGAGGACGACGGCGACGAGCTCGCCGAGGAGATGCGCGCCTGCTCGCGGCGCGAGTACGAGCTGCAGGGAGAGATGAACGCCGCGGCGGACCGCCTTACCGAGGTCGAGGTCGAGGCCGCTCACCTCGGCGACCGCCGCGCCGAGGCGGAGAAGGAGCTGGCGGCGATCGCCGAGCGGTTGGGCGAGGAGGTTGGGGCGGCCGAGCGCGCCCTGAGCGACGAGGAGCGAGCCGAGATCGACCGGCGCCTGGAGCGCTTGGAGCGGCGTCGCGCCCAGATCGGGCCGGTCAACCCCCTGGCCGAGCAGGAGTACGAGGAGGCGCGCGAGCACGTCGAGTCGCTGCAGGCCCAGCGCGAGGACACCGAGCGCGGGATGCGCGAGCTGGAGGCGTTGATCCGCGACATCGACCGCGAGATCGAGCGCGCCTTCGAGCGGACCTTCGAGGCCACCGCCAAGAACTTCGAGGAGATGGTCGAGCACCTCTTCCCCGGCGGCCGCGGGCGCCTGCGCCGGGTCACCCTGTCGGCGGCGCGCGACGCCGAGGAGGTCCCGGCGGTCGACGGCGAGGCGGAGGCCGAGGTCGAGGAGGAAGAGGGAGAAGAAGAGGAGCGCGAGCAGTTCGGGGTCGAGATCGAGGTCACGCCGGCCGGCAAGTCGACCCGCAAGCTCTCGCTGCTCTCCGGCGGCGAGAAGTCGCTGGTGGCGATCGCCTTCGTCTTCGCCGTCTTCCTCGCCCGACCCTGTCCCTTCTACATCCTCGACGAGGTCGAGGCCGCCCTCGACGACGCCAACATCGACCGCTTCCTGCAGCTCATCCGGCGCTTCTCCGACCGCGCCCAGTTCGTCATCGTCACCCACCAGAAACGGACGATGGACGCTGCCGACGTGCTCTACGGCGTCAGCATGGGCGGCGACGGGATCACCAAGGTCGTCTCGCGCAAGCTGCCGCGCGAAGTCGCCGAGGACGGCGAGGAGGAGCCGGAGGCCGCGACCGCCGCGGCGAGCGCGCCGGCGCCGCCGCCCTTCGCCGGCGTCGAGGAGGCCGAGCCCGAGACCGCTTCCGATGAGGACACCGCCACCGAGGGTCCCGGCCTAATCGGCGAGCAGCCCGCCGCTCCGCCCGCCTCGGCGTCCGGCTCCGCCGAAGCCGCCTAGCGGCAGGGGCCCTTAAAGGAAACAGAACGTTCCCAGTGGGTGGGGGGCGCTACGCTGGACGCAGGGAACGAAAGGAGGGCTAGTGTCCCAACGCCACATGGACAGGCTGACGTCGTTCGACACGTCGTTCCTGACCAACGAGAGGTCGAACGGGCACATGGCGATCGGGGCCGTGCTGATGTGCGGGGGCAGGCCGCCGAGCCAGGAGGATTTCCTCGCCCACGTCCGCGGTCGCGTCCATCTGCTGCCGCGCTTGCGCCAGCGCCTCGCCTTCCCGCCGCTGCGTCTCGGCACGCCCTTCTGGGTCGACGATGGCGAGTTCGACCTCGACAACCACGTGCGGCGAATCGGCCTGCCCGCTCCCGGCGACGACGAGCGTTTCCACGAGCTCGTCGGCGAGATCCTCTCGCCGCCGCTCGACCGCAGGCACCCGCTCTGGCAGCTGGTCCTCGTCGACGGCTTCCAGGACGAACGCTTTGCCGTCGTCTACAAGACCCACCACGCGATGGCCGACGGCTTCTCGGCTGTCGACATCGGCACCCTGCTCTTCGACGTCGAGCCGAAGGCCGAGCCGGTGCGGGTCGAGGAGGACTGGCAGCCACGGCCCGCGCCGACTCGCTCGTCGCTCGTCGCCCACGCCGGCGCCGGCATCTGGGCCACGTTCCGCCGTCTCGCGCGCTGGCTCGGCAACGCGGTGCGTCGGCCTGGGCGCGCGACGCGCCGGGCCGCTGACGGCGTCGCCGGCCTCTGGGAGGTCACCTGGGCGCTGACCAAGCCGGCGCCCAAGGTGCCGCTCAACGTCGAGATCGGCCCGGCGCGCAGCTTCGCCTGGGCCGGCTTCGCCCTGCACGACTTCAAGGCGATCAAGAACGCGCTCGACGTCACGGTCAACGACGTCATCCTCGCCGCCACTGCCGGAGCCCTGCGCCGCTGGCTGCGCGATCGCGAGGTGCCGGTCGAGGGTATGGAGCTGAAGGCGCTCGTCCCGGTCTCGATCCGCACCGAAAACGAGCAGGGCGAGCTGGGCAACAAACTGACCGCGATGCGCGGGCCGCTGCCGGTCGGCATCGCCGACCCGGTCGAGCGCGTGCGCTCGATCCACGCCGCGATGGACGAGCTCAAGTCCTCCAAGCAGCCGCTCGGCGCGGAAGCGATCTGGGGCCTCAACGACTGGTTCCGCGACTTCGCGCCGCCGGTCTTGCTTTCGCCGACCGCGGCGATCAACTTCTCGACCCGGCTCTTCAACCTGCTCGTCACCAACTTCCCCGGCCCGCAGATCCCCTTCTACATCCTCGGCCGGGAGCTCGAGGGCGTCTTCCCGATCGGCTTTCTCGCCCGCCGCCACGCCCTCGCGATCGCGATCATCAGCTACAACGGTCAGGTCAACTTCGGCCTGCTCGCCGACCGCGCCTCGATGCCCGACGTCGAACGGCTCTCCGGCTACCTGGCCGAGGCCGTCGAGGAGCTCCAGGCCGCCGCCCGGATAGCCTCCCCGGCCAAGTTCGATGGCGACCAGCTGGCAGGAGATATTCGACCTCGGTTCGCGCGAGAGCGCGAACGCCTCGGCGGTTGAGGACCCCGAGCGCCGCCGCGGCGTCTTCCGGCGCCTGCGCGAGAGCCTCTCGAAGAGCCGTAAGGCGCTGGCCGAGGAGCTCTCGGCGAGCTTCTTCGAACGCATCGACGAGGAGACCTGGGAGCGGCTCGAGGAGGCGCTGATCCTCGCCGACGCCGGGGCGCCTACCACGGCCAAGGTGGTCGAGCGGCTCGAGCACGAGGTCGAGGGCGGGGCGGTCCCCGCCGACGGCGAGGCGGTGCGGGCGCGCCTGATCGAGATCCTCGCCGAGGTCGCCGGCACCGGCCGCGCCCCGATCGACCTCAGCGGCGAGCCGGCGGTGCTGCTGATGGTCGGCGTCAACGGTACAGGCAAGACGACGACGATCGGCAAGATCGCCTGGCACCTCTCCCGCGAGCTCGGCCTCTCGGTGGTCATGGGCGCCGCCGACACCTACCGCGCCGCCGCGGCCGAGCAGCTGGCCGAGTGGGCCGATCGCGCCGGCGCCGAGCTGGTCCGCGGCCAGGAGGGCTCCGACCCCGGTGCCGTCGCCTTCGACGCGATCGAGGCGGCGAAGGCGCGCGGCGCCGACGTCGTCATCGTCGACACCGCCGGTCGCCTGCACACCCAGGCCAACCTGATGGATGAGCTGACCAAGGTGCGGCGGGTGATCGCCAAGCAGATGCCGGGCGCCCCGCACGAGACCCTGCTCTCGATCGACGCCACCACGGGCCAGAACGGCCTGCGCCAAGCGCGGATCTTCGCCGAGGCGGTCGAGGTCGACGGCGTCGTCCTGACCAAGCTCGACGGCACCGCCAAGGGCGGCATCGTCCTCGCCATCGCCGACGAGCTAGGCATCCCGGTCAAGCTGATCGGGGTGGGGGAGACGCTCGAGGACCTGCGCCCCTTCGACCCCGTCGACTTCGCCAACGCGCTGCTCGCCGAGTAGCCTGGACCGGGTGTTCGACCAGCTCTCAGACCGGCTGCAGGCGACGCTCTCGGAGGTGCGCTCGCGCGGCAAGCTGAGCGAGTCCGACGTCGATGCGGCGATGCGCGAGATCCGTTTGGCGCTGCTCGAGGCGGACGTCAACTTCAAGGTCGTCAAAGGCTTCACCAAGACGCTGAAGGAGCGCTGTCTCGGGTCCGACGTGCTGGAGAGCCTCGATCCCGGCCAGCAGGTCGTGAAGATCGTCAACGAGGAGCTGACCGGGCTGATGGGGGGCGCCGGCCGCGACCTCGCCTTCTCCTCCAGCGGCCCGACCGTGATCCTGATGGCAGGCCTGCAGGGCTCGGGCAAGACGACCGCTTGCGCCAAGCTCGCCCGCTTCCTGCGCGAGGACGGCAAGAAGGACGTGGCGCTGGCCGCCTGCGACGTCTACCGCCCGGCCGCCGTCGACCAGCTCGTCACAGTGGGCAAGCGGGCCGGCGCCCACGTCTACGAGAAAGGCACCGACGCCGACCCGGTCGAGATCGCCGCCTGGGCGCTGGAGCAGGCGAAGACCGAGCGCCGCGACGTGCTGATCGTCGACACCGCGGGCCGCCTGCACGTCGACGCCGACCTGATGGACGAGCTGGCGCGCATCCGCAAGCGGATCGTGCCCCACGACGTGTTGCTCGTCGTCGACGCGATGACCGGTCAGGACGCCGTCGGCGTCGCCGAATCGTTCGCCGAGACCGCCGAGTTCGACGGGGTCGTGATGACCAAGCTCGACGGCGACGCCCGCGGCGGCGCCGCCCTCTCGGTCAACGCGGTCACCGGCAAGCCGATCCTCTTCGCCTCGACCGGCGAGAAACTCGAGGCCTTCGACCGCTTCCACCCGGATCGCATGGCCTCGCGCATCCTCGGCATGGGCGACGTGCTCAGCCTGATCGAGCGCGCCGAGCAGCAGATCGACGAGGAGCAGGCGCTCGACCTCGAAAAGAAGCTGCGGCGCAACGAGTTCACGCTCGAGGACTTCCTCCAGCAGATGAAGCAGGTGCGCAAGATGGGACCCCTCAGCGGCCTGCTCGGGATGCTGCCTGGGATGGGGGCGATGAAGCAGCTGAAGAACGCCAACGTCGACGAGCGCGAGCTCGACCGGGTCGAGGCGATAATCCTCTCGATGACGCCGGAAGAGCGCGTCAACCCGGCGCTGATAAAGGGCTCGCGCCGCAAACGAATCGCGACCGGCTCCGGGACGCGCCCCCAGCAGGTCAACCAGCTGATCAAGCAGTTCGACCAGATGCGCAAATTGATGCGCCACATGACCTCGGGCAAGGACCCCGACCCGCAGCAGCTGGCCCAGATGATGGGGGGCGCGCCCCGTCCGAAGTACCGGAGGCGCTAGCTCTGTCCGTCGCCCCGGCCTTTGTGGGCGGGGCCGACCGCTCGCGCGGCCGCGTTTTGCTTGATTAACTTTTAGTTTCAAAGTAGATTCATGCAATGAGAATCGCCCGGCGGGCCGTCGTCTGCTTCGTCTGTGCGCTGGCCCTCGGTGCCGTGTGGGCTGCCGCTGCGCAGGCGGAGGAATCCGAATGGCTATATGACTGGGAGACGTTCGCGCAGCAGTCGCTGAGCGAAGAAAGCGCCTCGGTCAGCGGCAAAACGATGACCTTCATCGGCTCCGAAGCGGGGGTCCAGTGCAAAGAAGTCAGCGGTGAACAGAGCCTGTACCAGGGTGGAACCGACTTGATCTCGCTGGAAATGACCGGTTGCGAAACGCTCGAAGTGCCAAAATGCAAAGTCTCCAAACCGGTCGTCCTCGAAGGCGAATCCGAGCGGGAGATGAGCGGGGAACTCTTCTACGACGTCATCTCCCTCGAAGGCACGATCACGATCACCGGCGAAGGCTGCGCTCTCTCGGAAGAAAACGCGGTTTCGGGCAGCGTCGCCGCGGAAGTCTCGATCGAAGAATTGACGAGCCAGCCACTGGTCTTCTCGGAAGGCTTCTCGACCGCGGTCAACGAAAGCCGCGAAGAAGAAGAACTGGAACCGCTCGAACTGAGCGCCGGCAGCCTCGGCGCCGTCAGCGTCGAAGGTACGCTGGAACGGGCGCTAAGCGGCGCCCACTCCGGCGAAACCTGGCACCGCGCCAACTTCACGAAGCTCTGCAAAATCCAGCCCCAGGCGGGCCAGAACACCTGCGGCGTCAGCTACTACCCGGCGGGCACTCTGGTCACGCTGGAAAAACTGGAAACGACCAAGTTCCGCTTCGGTGCGGGCACAGCAACCTGCACCGGCTCGAAAATGGAAGGCGTGACCGAAACCAACTTCGCGGCGCCGGCGACGGGGAAAGTCGAAATGTCCTTCAGCGCCTGCACGGAAGGGATGCAGGCCTGCACGGTCAAACCGATCGGCGGGGTGGAATTCAAATTCTCGATCGAAACGGGCGGGGTCGGGCTCGGCCGCGGCTCCTTCTGGTTCACCGACGTCAAACTCGAAATGAAATGCGGTGGCGGGGCCAACTGCAAATACAACGAGCGCCACATCGCCGGCCTCCCCACCTTCGGCGGCAAACCGGCCATATTCGCCACCGTCGCCGCCGGCGTGCGTCTGCCGGCCGAACCCGGCAACCCCATGGGTTGCTGGGCGGAAGCGCTCTGGGAACCCGTCAACCCAGCCTCGTCGATCATGTATGAATTCCTGCCCAATCCGGTCTACGCGACCTGGCGCTAACTCCAAGCTGCTCCACGGTGCGTGAGCTGGAGCCGGTGCCTTTCTCCGCCTCCGCGTCGAAGGACGGCTTTCTGTACCCTGCTCGGTCCAAATGGCTGTACGAATCAGACTCAGACGCGTCGGGTCGAAGAAGAACCCGATCTGGCGGATCGTCGTCGCCGACAAGCGCTCGCCGCGCGACGGGCGCACGATCGAGACGATCGGCCAGTACAACCCGCAGACCGAGCCCTCGACGATCGAGATCGACGAGGCTCGCGCCAAGCACTGGCTCGAGCACGGCGCCCAGCCCTCCGAGACGGTCGCCACCCTGCTGCGCACCAAGGGCATCGCCGCCTCCGGCAGCTAGCCGATGACGGAGCTGCTCGAGTTCCTCGTCAAGGCGCTGGTCGAGGACCCCTCCGCGGTGGTCGTCGAGGAGCTCGAAGAGGACGGTGACCTGGTCTACGAGATCAGCGTCGCTGAGGACGACCTCGGCCGGGTGATCGGCAAAGGCGGTCGCGTGGCCAACGCGATCCGCACGATCGCCAAGGCGGCCGCGGTGCGCCTTGACCGCCGCGTCATAGTCGACATCCTCGACTAGGCGTTGAAGCTCGACGTCTTCACCCTCTTTCCCGAGGCGTTCGACTGGTTCCGTTCGCAGCGCTCGGTGCGGAACGCGATCGACGAAGGCAATGAGCTGCGGCTGTTCGACTACCGCGAGACGACGCCGCTCGGGGCGGGGCAGGTGGACGACGCCCCCTATGGCGGCGGGGCGGGGATGGTGCTGCGGGTCGACGTCGTCGACGCGGCGCTGCGGGCCGCCTATCGGCAGGGTGAGAACCCCCGCGTCGTCCTGCTCTCACCGACCGGGCGGTTGCTCGACGACGAGTTCGCTGACGAGCTGACCCACGAGCCCCACGTGGCGCTGCTCTGTGGCCGCTACGAGGGATTCGACGAGCGCGTGCACGCGCACCTCGCCGACGACGAGGTCTCGATCGGGCGCTACGTGCTGGCCGGCGGCGAGCTGCCGGCGATGGTCCTCGCCGACGTGGTGATGCGCAAGCTCCCAGGCGCGCTCGGCCACGAGCAGAGCGCCGTCGAGGAGTCCTTCAGCCAGCGGCTGGAGGGAATGCCCGAGTACCCCCATTACACGCGGCCCTCGAGCTACCGCGGCTGGGACGTGCCGGACGTGTTGCTCTCCGGGGATCACGAGCGCGTACGCGCCTGGCGCGCCGAGCAGAGCCGGGCTCGCGCCGAGCAGCTCGAAAAAAGCCCGGAGTAGCTACCATTCCGCCACCGCGCGGCGCCCGGCCCGGGCCCGGCGGTCTTTTTTCGCGATAGGGCCGAAGCCAATGAGCAGCGTCATCCACGACATCGAGCGCTCCCAGCTGAGGAAGGGGATCCCGTCCTTCGACCCCGGCGACCGGGTGCGCGTCCACTTCCAGGTGGTCGAGGGCAGCCGCCGCCGCACCCAGGTGTTCGAGGGGATCGTCCTGCGGCGACAGGGCTCGGGCGTGCGTGAGACCTTCACCGTCCGCAAGCAGTCTTTCGGGGTCGGCGTGGAGCGAACCTTTCCGCTGCACTCGCCGAAGATCGAGAAGCTCGAGATCGCGGCCCGGGGCGACGTGCGCCGGGCGAAGCTCTACTACCTGCGCGGCCGGATCGGCAAGGCGGCGCGGGTGGCCGAGCGGAGGTGGGGGATCGATGACGAGCTAGTTTCCGCGCCGACCGCGGCGGCGGAGCCGCAGGCGGTCGACGCCGAGGGGGTTAGTCAGGCGGCTGAAGACGCGGAGGTCGCTGCGGCTGAGACGCCTCAGGATGAGGCGGATCAGGCTGCGGGTCCTGTCGCGGATGTGGACTCCTCGTCCTCGCAAGCTGCGGGCGAGGAGCCCACCTCCGCGCCACCCGCAGCAGATTCGGATGATGCTGAGCAGGGTCAGGCCGAAGAAGCGGAGCCCGCGGCGGAGGCGGCTGACGACGAGGCACCCGAGGCCGAAGCGGAGGCGCCGGCCGCGGAGGGCTCCGAGGGGGAGCAGAAGAGCGAGCCTGAGGCGGAAGTTGAGCAGGGCACGGAGGCCGAGGTGGCCGAGGTAGGGGAGACCGAGGAGAGCGCCGCGGCGGACGATGCCGGGAACGAGGCACCGGACGAGGGCTCCGGCGACTCCGGCGAGGACTCGGCCGCCTGAACGCGCTGATCCCCAAGCCGAAGACGCGCGGCGGGGGGCTCGTCGAGCTGGTCGTCATCGTGCTCCTGGCGCTCGGCCTGGCGCTGGCGATCCAGGCCTTGCTGATCAAGCCGTACCAGATCCCCTCCCAGTCGATGGAACCGACGCTGGACGTCGGTCAGCGGGTGCTCGTCAATCGTCTCCTCTACCACTTCACGGACCCTTCCCCCGGCGACATCGTCGTCTTCCATCCGCCGGCCGGCGCCGACACCAACGCCGAATGCGGCGTGCCGCACAGTCCGCGCGAGGCCTGCCCGCAGCCGACCCAGGCCGAGTCGGATCAGAACTTCATCAAGCGCATCGTCGCCGGCCCCGGCGACACGCTGGCGGTCCGCGACGGCCACCCGGTCGTCAACGGGGTCGAGAAGACCGACGAGCCCTACATCCGCCCCAGCGCGACATGCGGCGTCTGCAATTTGCCCGAGCCGATCACCATCCCGCCCGACCACTACTTCATGATGGGCGACAACCGTGGCGAAAGCGACGACAGCCGTTACTGGGGCCCCGTCCCCCGCGACTGGATCATCGGCAAGGCCTTCGCCACCTACTGGCCCCCAGATCGCATCGGCGTCTTCTAACCGCGCCGCGGGCGGCAAAGCCCATCGGCGGCGCTTGGCGCGGACTCGCAAGCTCTTCGCCTTCGACCGCGGCCTCGGCGCTCGCCTGGTCGCCGGTGCCGACGAGGCGGGGCGGGGTTGCCTGGCGGGGCCGCTGGTCGCGGCCGCCGTCCTGATCGACTACGAGACGCTCTCGCATGCCGACAGGCGCGCCCTCGCCGGGCTGCACGACTCCAAGCAGATGAAGGCGGGGAAGCGGGCGGAACTCTTTCCCGCGGTGCTGCGAGCTGCCGAGCGGGTCAGCGTCGTCGTGCGCAGCGCCCGCGGGATCGACGACCGCGGCCTGCACGTGACCAACATCGAAGCGCTCTCGGTGGCGCTGGAACGGCTGCGGCCGGCGGCGGAGGCGACTTGCCTGGTCGACGGCTTCGCCCTGCGCGAGTGCGCCGTGCCCCACCGCGCCGTGATCGAGGGCGACGGCACGAGCGCCGCGATCGCTGCCGCCTCGGTGATCGCCAAGGTCACCCGCGACCGCTACATGCACGGCGCCGCTACGGCCTACCCCGGCTGGGGCTTCGAGGAGCACGTCGGCTACTCGACCCCCGAGCACCGCGAGGCGATCGAGCGCATCGGCATCTCGCCGCTGCACCGACGGTCGTTCCAGTCAGTGGCCTACTCGCAGCTCGAGCTCGCCGGCTAGAAGGCGCCGGCGATGTGCTCGACGTCGGTGGCCCGGCCCTCGCGGTCGAAGGTGACGCCGACGGCGTCAAAGCGGATCTCGGCGTAGTAGGGGACGTCGCGGCGTTCCGACATCCAGGCGGTGGCGAGCTTGCGGACGCGCAGCTGCTTGCGGTGGTCGACGCCGAGGACCGGGCGCTCGGGGCCGAAGGCCGAGCCGGCGCGGCCGGCCTTGACCTCGACGAAGACGAGAGCGCGGCCGTCGCGGGCGACGATGTCGAGCTCGCCGTAGCGAGTGCGCGCGTTGCGCTCGACGATCTGCCAGCCGAGGTTGGCGAGACGCGCCGCGACCAGGTCCTCGGCGGCGCGTCCGATGCGCTGTCTCCGCTCCGTCATCGGACGAACATAGGGCGCCTCGGGCGGTTTTCCAGGGTGTGACAGAGCCGGGCTCGCATGCTTTTCAGTTTTGTTCGCCTTAGCGCGCCACCTGTCGGATTTGGCTCCCTAGCGTCGGTTCCGTGCTCGCCACCGCGCAGACCTTCACCCTCGACGGCATCGCCGCCCGGCCCGTACGGGTCGAGGTCGACGTGCACCGTGGTCTGCCCGCCTTCGCCGTCGTCGGCCTGCCGGACGCCGCCGTGCGTGAGGCCCGTGAGCGGGTGCGCTCGGCGCTAAGCAACTGCGGCTTCGAGTTTCCGCTGCGCCGCATCGTCGTCAACCTTGCCCCCGCCAGCCTGCGCAAGGCGGGTCCGGGGATGGACCTGGCGATCGCGACGGCTTTGTTGATCGCCTCCGACCAGCTCGACCTCGGCGAGCTGCCGAGTCTGGCGCTGGTCGGGGAGCTGGCGCTCGACGGGTCCGTGAGCGCGGTGCCCGGCGTGCTGGCGATTGCCGAGGCGGCCCGGGAGCGGGGCACCGAGGCGATCGTCGTGCCGGCCGAGAACGGGCCGGAGGCGGCGCTGGCCGGCGACATCGACGTGATCTGCCTCGAGAGCGTCGCGCAGCTTCCGGCGCTGGCCGCTGGCGAGTGGGTGTCCGAGCGGCCCGAACCGTTGCCGCTGCGGCTTGCCGCTGGACCTGGCGATCCCGATCTCGCCGACCTGCGCGGTCAGCGCCACCTGCGCCACGCGCTCGAGGTCAGCGCCGCCGGCGGCCACAGCCTGCTGATGGTCGGTCCGCCGGGGGCCGGCAAGTCGCTGGCCGCGAGCCGCCTGCCGTCGATCCTGCCGCCCCTCGCGCCCGAGGAGGCGCTAGAGGTGGCGCGCATCGCCAGCGCCTGTGGCCGGCTCGGGCACGCCGCGGCCGCCGGCCGGCCCTTCCGCGCGCCCCATCACACGATTAGCTCGGCTGGTCTGGTCGGCGGCGGCAACCCTCCCAAGCCCGGTGAGGCGACGCTCGCGCACCGGGGCGTCCTCTTCCTCGACGAGCTTTGCGAGTTCCGCCGCGACACGCTGGAGGCCCTGCGGGCGCCGCTGGAGACAGGCTGGGTCGCGATCGCGCGGGCGGGGTCTTGGCGCCAGCTTCCTTGCCGGTTCATGCTCGTCGCCGCCGCCAACCCCTGTCCCTGCGGCCGCGGCGAGGCGGACCCGGAGTGCGATTGCTCTCCACTCGCGGTGCGCCGCTACCAGGCGCGCCTCAGCGGTGCGCTCGCCGATCGCATCGACCTGCTGGCGGCGATTCGCCAACCCACCGCCGAGGAGCTGGCCGGCCCGCCGGGCGAGGCCTCGGCACCTGTGCGCGAGCGGGTCGCCGCGGCGCGCGAACGTCAGGAACGGCGCCTTGGGCCTGGCCGTGGCAACGCCGAGATGACCCCCGCCGAGGTGCGCGAGTGCTCGTTGGAGGAGGACGCCGCCGCGTTGCTGGCCGACGCCTACGCCCGGCGCCGCCTCAGTGGCCGCGCGCATGACCGGGTCCTGCGCCTCGCCCAAACGGTCGCCGACCTCGCCGGCGTCGAGGCGATCGGTTCCGAGCAGATGGCGCAGGCGCTGCAGCTGCGAAGGAGGGACCTCGAGTGAGCTCGCCCAGCGCCTGCCCCGAATGCCTGCGACGCGCCAGGCTGCTCGCCCACCTCGCCCCTTACATCGAAAAGGTCTCCAGCGGAGCGGTCGGTTCGCGCTCGCCGGAACTTCTGCGCCTCTCCAACGAGGATCTGGTCGAGGCGGTGGCAGCCAAGGTGGGCGCCCGCATGCTGGCCCAGATCGAGTCGTTTCCCGAGCGCCGTCTCGCGGCGGATCTCCTCGCCGCGCAATGCTGGGCCTGCTGCCGCCACGACTTGGCTTACCCGGTCGGGCTTCGCGACGCGGCCGACGCTCCCTGGGCCCTGTTCGGGCGTGGTGACCCAGTCCTGCTCAACCGGCTGGAGCCCGAGGAGGCGGTGACCGTGGTCGGAGCGCGGAGGGCTTCCTCCTACGGTCGCGAGGTCGCGCGTGAGCTCGGGCGCGAGCTTGCCGCCGCGGGTCTGATCGTGGTTAGCGGCCTCGCCTTCGGAATCGACGCCTGCGCGCATCGCGGGGCGCTCGAAGCGGGGACTACCGTGGCGGTGCTCGGCTGTGGCGCCGACGTCGCCTACCCCGCCTCCCATCGCGCGCTTTGGCGCCAGATCGGCGAGCGCGGTCTCGTCCTCTCCGAGCTGCCGCCCGGCACAGGCGCCTGGCGCTGGACGTTCCCGGCTCGCAACCGGATCATGGCGGCGCTAGCCGGGATGACCGTGATCGTCGAGGCCGCCCGGCGCTCGGGCTCTCTGATCACGGCCGACCTCGCGGCGGACCTCGGCCGCGATCTGGGTGCGGTTCCCGGCCCGGTCAACGCGCGCGCCTCGGCCGGCGCCAACGACCTGCTCGCGGGCGGCGCCTGTCTCGTCCGCGGCGCCCAGGACGTGCTCGACGCGATGCTCGGACCGGGGGTGCGGACGGCCGAGCGCCCCGGGCCGGCGCTGACGCCGGAGCTGCTGCGCGTCCTGGCTGCGGTCGAGGAGGGGGAGGAGACCTGCGACGCGATCGCCGACCGCCTCGACCTCTCCGGTGCCGAGGCCGCCTCGGGGATGGCGAGCCTCGAGGCGCTTGGCTACGTCACTTGCTCCCTCGTCGGCTCCTACTCACGGACAATGGTCCAGCCCCCGGGCATCTAGGCTGCGAACGGTGAATCCTTCTCGCGTCCCAGTCGTCCTCTCGATCGCCGGTTCGGACTCCGGCGGCGGCGCCGGCATCCAAGCCGATCTGAAGGCGTTCGCGCGTTGCGGCGTGCACGGGACGACCGCGATCACGGCGATCACGGCGCAGAACACCCGCGCCGTCGAGATGGTCGAGGCACTGTCGCCGGAGATCGTCTTCGGCCAGATGCTGGCGATCGCCGAGGACATTCATGCCGACGCGGTGAAGATCGGCATGATCGGCTCACCTTCCATGGTCGACGCCATCGCGGTCGGCCTCACCTACATCGGAATCGCGCTGGCCCCGGTGGTGATCGATCCGGTGATGGTCTCCGAGAGCGGGGCGGTCCTGCTCGACGATGAGACGCGCACGGCCTTGGTCGACTTCCTGCTGCCACGCGCCGCGGTGGCCACTCCCAACATTCCGGAGGCCCGAGTCCTGACTGGCCTAGGGGAGCGTGCCACGCAGGAGGAGCTGGCTCGAGGGGTCCTGGAGCTGGGACCGAAGGCCGTGGTGGTCACCGGTGGCCACAGCGACGCCATTATCGATCTCTTCTGCGACGGGGAGCGCACGGTCGAGATATCCGGTGAGCGGCATCCCGACGGCGCCGCGCACGGCTCCGGCTGCACCCACTCGTCGGCCCTGGCCGCCTTCCTCGCCCATGGGTTCGAGCCGCTTGAGGCAGCCCGCAAGGCGCGCGAGATCGCCTCCGAAGCCGTCGCCCACGGCCTGCGTGACATCGGTTCCGGCCCCGGCCCCGTCGACGTCTTCGGCCTGGCCTCTGGACCGCCCCAGTAGATTTCGGCCATGAGCTCCAACGGCGCCACCACCAAGCTGCCCCGCCCTCGCTCCGCCGCCCTCTTCGACGGGCCAGACCGCGCCCACGCGCGCGCCTACATGAAGGGCGTCGGCTACGACGACGACGCGCTCAGCCGGCCGACGATCGGTATCGCCAACACCTGGGCCGAGGCGAACACCTGCAACTTCCACCTGCGCGGCCTCGCCGAGCACGTCAAGGAAGGGGTGCGCGCGGCCGGCGGGACGCCGCTCGAGTTCAACACGGTGGCGATCTCCGACGGGATCACGATGGGGACCGAGGGGATGAAGGCCTCGCTCGTCAGCCGCGAGGTGATCGCCGACTCGATCGAGCTGATGGCGCGCGGCTACCAGTTCGACGCGATCGTCGCCCTCTGCGCCTGCGACAAGACGATCCCCGGCTGCGCGATGGCGCTGGCCCGCCTCGACGTGCCCTCGGTGGTCCTCTACGGCGGCTCGATCGCCCCCGGCCACTGGCACGGGCGCGACGTAACCATCCTCGACGTCTTCGAGGCGATCGGCGCCCATTCAGCGGGAGACATGAGCGACGAGGAACTGAACGAGCTCGAGGGGGTGGCGAGCCCCGGCGCCGGCGCCTGCGGCGGCCAGTTCACCGCCAACACGATGGCCTGCGCCTTCGAGGCGCTCGGCGTCAGCGCCGGCGGCTCGGCGATGGTGCCGGCCGAAGACGCGGAGAAGGGCAGTGTCGCCGAGCGGATCGGGGAGCTGGTGCTCGGCGTGCTCAGCGACGACATCAGGCCGAGCAGGGTGATCACGCGCGAGTCGCTGGAGAACGCGATCGCCTGCGTCTGCGCCTCGGGCGGCTCGACCAACGCCGTCTTGCACCTGATCGCGCTCGCCCACGAGCTGGGGATCGAGCTGACGATCGAGGACTTCGAGCGCATCTCCCGCGCCACGCCGCTCTTCGCCGACCTGAAGCCGGGCGGCCGCTTCGTCGCCACCGACCTCTACGCCGCGGGCGGCGTGCCGCTGGTCCTCAAGCGGCTGGCCGAAGCGGGCTCGCTGCACGAGGACGCGCTCACCGTCACCGGTAAGACGATCGGCGAGGTCGCGGCCGAGGCGACCGAGAAGCCGGGCCAGGAGGTCGTGCGCCCGCTGGCGGACCCGCTGAAGAGCGAAGGCGGCCTGGCGATCCTCAAGGGCAACCTCGCCCCCGAGGGGGCGGTGGTCAAGCTCGCCGGCACCGAGCGCACCCAGCAGACCGGCCCCGCCCGCGTCTTCGAGTCCGAAGAGGAATGCTTCCGCGCGGTCAAGGACCGGAAGATCCAGCCGGGAGACGTCGTCGTGATCCGCAACGAGGGCCCGGTCGGAGGACCGGGCATGCGCGAGATGCTCCAGGTCACGGCCGCGATCGTCGGCGAGGGCCTCGGCCAGAGCGTGGCGATGGTCACCGACGGCCGCTTCTCCGGCGCCACCCGCGGCTTGATGATCGGCCACGTCTCGCCGGAGGCCGCCCGCGGCGGTCCGATCGCGGCGATCCGCGAGGGCGATGAGATCACCGTCGATATCGACAACCGACGCCTCGAGGTCGCCCTCTCCGACGAGGAGATCGCCGAGCGCGTTGCTGCCTACGCTTCGCCACCCTCTCCCTTCGGCCGTGGTGTGATGTCTAAGTACGCCGCGACCGTATCTTCCGCGTCGCGCGGGGCTGTCACCTGAGGGTGCAACGCCTTTTCGTTTTCTTGCAACGAAAAAACGTTGCACCCGGACTCAGGAGGCGATGAATTCCTCCAGCAGCCGGTTGAAGCGCAGCGGGCGCTCCAGCTGGGGGACGTGGGCGGTGTCGTCGAAGATCGCCAGCTGGGCGTGGGGGATGCGGCGCTTGTAGCTGTGGGCAGCGGCGGACGGGACGATCCAGTCGTCGGTGCCCCAGACGATCAGCACCGGGATCTCGATCTCTTCGAGGCGGTCGCGGGCGTCATATTCGATCACCGCCTGCAGCGCGTCGGCAAAGGCGGGGCAGGGCACGCCGTTGGCCATCTGCTCCCAGAGCAGCTCCTTGCGCAGGCGGTCGGGGTGGCGGATCGCGAAGCGGAACATCAGGTAGCGGGCGCGACGGTGCGAGACGAAGAAGCGAGCCGCCGCGCCGACGGAGCGGCCGAAGGTGTCCCAGGCCATCGAGGTCGCCGTCCCCCGCTGGCGCGGTAGCCAGGTATTGATGAAGCCAGCCGCCGAGACGAGCACCAGCCGCTCGAACCGCGCCGGGCCGCTGAGCACCGCCTCGGCGGCGACTAGGCCGCCCATCGAGTTGCCGGCGACGGTGGCGCCCTGCTCGACCCCGAGCTTCTCGCAGAAGTCGTGCAGGAGACGGCCGTAAGCCGGCATGTCGATCGTCCAGGAGGGCATCGGGCTGACGCCGAAGCCGGGCAGATCAAGCGCGATCGCTCGCCGGCCCCGCGCCGCGAAGTGGGGCATGTTCTCGAGCCAAGCGTGCCAGGAGCTGGTGATGCCGTGGACGAAGACGATCGGCTCGCCCTCGCCGATCTCGGCGTAGTTGACCGTGGCGCCGGGCAGGTCGATCTGACGCACGCGATCGCGCCAGTCGATCTTCATCCACTCGGGATCGGGGTTGCCGTAGTCGTCGGCCATCCCGTCCCAGAATGACGCTTCAGGCATACCCCATGCGTTCGAGAAGCGGTATCTCGCGGATCTGTGGCGGTTGCAGATGGTCCCAGAGGATTCCGCGCGGCCGGTCGTACTGGCGCTCGACCTCGATTACGGCGCGCGGCGTGGCGATCACGTCAACGGGCAGGTCGTGGGCGGTCATCATCAGGTGGCGGCGCAGGACCTGGGTCGGGTGGACGGTCGTCGCCACGGTCGTGTGACCGTCGATCTTGCCGGCGTCGATCAGCACTCCGTACTCGAGGTCGGAGTAGCCGCCGCCCTTGCCGACCCGGGCGCCACTGAGGTTGACCGCGACCGAGCCGCAGAGGACGAAGTCGATCTCCGGCAGCTCATCGAGGGCGACGACACGGCCGTGCTTGAGCGCGCCCTTGATCGTCGCCGCCTCCTTGACCGCCGCTTTCGAGAGCTTCTTCGGGTCGAGCAGGCGGAACGGGTGCGGGTCGCGCAGGCGCGGGACGGCCATGATCACGACCTTCCCTTCTTCCAGCGCCATGCGCCGCGCGTAGGTCTGGGGCGAGTCGGGGTTGGCCTTGATCGTCTGAGCGCGCTTCCAGAGTCTGTATCCGGCGAGCTTCTCGGCCGCCAGCTTGGCTCCGGCGAAGTTGGGTATGCGTCCCTCGGCACCAGGGAAGCGCGAGACGCCCTCGCGCTCCATCGCCTTCCACACCTCTTTGCGGACCTCGTCCTTGGAGCCCTTGCGGGCAGTGACCTTGGCAGCCATCGCTCAGCGAACGATATCCGTCCGGAACGACCGAAACGTATGCCTAAACTCCCCCTCGATGGGGCAAAAGACGCTGATTGCGATCCTTGGATTGGCGGCGCTGCTGGTGCTCGGGGCTGTCGCCGGCTACGTCTACGACAGCTCGCGGAAGGACACGATCGCCGACGGCGTGAGGATCGCGGGCGTCGACGTCGGCGGCATGGACGAAGCCGAAGCGAAGCGAGCGGTCAGCCGCCGGCTGCTCGGTCCGCTGCGTCACTCGCTGCGAGTCGGATACGACGGCGAGCGCTGGACGCTGCCGGGGAAGAGCCTCAAGGTCCACGCCAACCTCGACGCCGCGGTCGAGGAAGCGCTGGCCGAGAGTCGCGACGGCGGCCTGCCGGGGCGGCTCGTGCGCTACGTGACCGGCGGCAGCGTCGACGACGAGGTCTCGGCCGACGTCACCTACTCCAAGCCGGCGATCAACCGCTTCGTACGCCACGTCGCCGACGAAGTCGATCGCGAAGCGAGGAGCGCGAGCGTCGAACCGGGTCCCGACTCGCTCACCGTGGTCAAGGCGGAGAACGGGCGCAAGCTGCGCGACAACCTGCTCACCGAGGACCTCGAAGACGCGGTGCTGAACGCCGACGCCGACCACACGATCGCCGCCCGCACCCACTACACGAAACCCGACGTGTCGACGAAGGAAGTCGCGAGCCGCTACCCGTCCTACCTGACCCTCGACCGCGCCACGTTCACACTGCGCCTCTGGGAAGACCTGAAGCTTGCGAAGACCTACACCGTCGCGGTCGGCCAGGAAGGGCTGGAAACCCCGGAAGGGCTGTACGCGATCCAGGAAAAGGAAGAAAACCCGACCTGGCACGTGCCCGAATCCTCATGGGCCGGCAGCCTCGCCGGCCAGGACATCCCGCCCGGGCCCTCGAACCCGATCAAGGCACGCTGGATGGGAATCTTCGAAGGCGCCGGGATCCACGGCACCGAAGAGACCTGGTCGCTCGGCTCGGCCGCCTCGCACGGCTGCGTGCGGATGGCGATCCCCGACGTGGAAGAACTGTACGACCGCGTCGAAGTGGGGACTCCTATTTACATAGGCGGTTAAAGGCTCGCCCGCCCCGGTGGCGAACCCTGTGCCGATGGACTGGGACGAGGCCCTGAGCGCGTACGACCGCGACCTGCGCGGGCGCGGCATGGCCGAGCGGACGCGGCGGGCCTACGCGGTCGACCTCGGGCAGTTCGTCGAGTGGGCGGGGGAGCGGACGCCGGCCGACGTCCGCCACCGGGACGTGCGCCGCTACGCGGCCGGCCTCTCCTCCGCCGGCGCGGCGCCCGCGACCGTCGCCCGCAAGCTGGCCTCCGTCCGCGGCCTCTTCGACTTCCTCGTCCGCGGCGAGCGGGTCGGGCAGAACCCCGCCGACCTCGTCTCCAGCCCCAAGCGCGAGGAGAAGCTGCCGCGCGTGCTCTCGGCCGAGCAGGTGCGCTCGCTGCTCGAGCGGATCCCGGCCCGCACGCCGCTCGAGTTGCGCGACCGGGCGATGCTCGAGCTCGCCTACTCCTGCGGGTTGCGCTGCGAGGAGATCGTCAACCTCGACCTCGGCGCGCTCGACCACGAGAGCGAGCAGCTGCGGGTGCTCGGCAAGGGCTCCAAGGAGCGTCTGCTGCCCGTCGGCGAGCCGGCCCAGCGGGCGCTGCGCGCCTATTGCGAGCGCCCTCGCCACGCCCTCGCCGCCGACCCGCGCGAGCCGGCGCTCTTCCTCTCCAAGAGCGGCCGGCGCCTCTCCAATTCCGACGTCACCCGGCGCCTGGCGCTCTGGGTGCGTGAGGCGGCGCTGGCCGCCGGCGTCTCGCCGCACTCGCTGCGCCACAGCTTCGCCACGCACCTGCTCGAGGGCGGCGCCGACCTGCGCGCGATCCAGGAGCTGCTCGGCCACGCATCGATCTCGACCACGCAGGTTTACACTCGCGTAGACGCGGCGCGCCTGCGGGAGGCGTATGCGGCCACCCACCCGCGCGCCTGATCGTCGAATTAACCGTCAGCGACTCTAGAATCACGGCCCGAGCCATGGAAACAGGGGTAAAAGAGGTTGAGCTGCGCGACCTGTGGCGGCGCTACAAGCAGGAGGGCGACGCGAGCGCGCGCGAGCGATTGGTCGTCGCCTACTCACCGATGGTCAAGTTCGTCGCCGGCCGGCTCGGCGCCGGCCTGCCCTCGCACGTCGACGACGCCGACCTTATCTCCTACGGCCTGATGGGCCTGATCGGGGCGATCGAGCGCTTCGACCCCTCGCGCGGGATCAAGTTCGAGACCTTCGCGATGACCCGGATCCGCGGCGCGATCATCGACGAGCTGCGCTCGCTCGACTGGGTGCCGCGCTCGGTCCGCTCACGCGCCCGCGAAATCGAGGCCGCCCAGGCGAAGCTCGAGCACGAGCTGCAGCGGGCGCCGAGCGACGCGGAGCTCGCCGCCCGGCTCGAAGTCAGCGAGGACGAACTGCGGACCTCGCTGCTGGAGATCGCCAACTCCTCCGTCTACGCGCTCGACGAGCTCTGGACCGTCTCGGACTCCTCCGGCGACCAGGTCTCCCTGCTCGACACGATCTCCGACCCGCGGGCCGAGGACCCGCAGGAGTCGCTCGACAGCAGCGAGATCAAGGACCGGCTGACCGAGGCGATCGCCTCGCTGCCCGAGCGCGAGCAGCTGGTCGTCGCCCTCTACTACTACGAGAACCTCACCCTGCGCGAGATCGGCGAGGTGCTCGGCGTCACCGAGTCGCGCGTCTCCCAGCTTCACACCAAGGCCGTGATGCGGCTCAAGTCGGGCCTGCAAGCGGTCTAGATCCGTAGATCGCGGCGCTTGAATTACGCCGTCCGGGGTGTACCTTCGGATGCGTGCCACACAAGGCCGCAGACCGGATTCGCAACGTTGCCCTGATCGGGCACCGGGGCTGCGGCAAGACGAGCCTGCACGAGGCGATGCTGTTCGAGGCCGGGGCGGCGGCGCGGCTCGGGACGGTCGTCGACGGCTCGACCGTCTCCGACCACGAGCCCGACGAGCAGGAGCGGGCGATGTCGATCAACGCGGCCGTCGCCTGCTTCGAGCACGGCGGGCGCGAGATCAACCTGATCGACACCCCGGGCGAGCCGAGCTTCGTCGCCGACGCGATCGCCGCTCTGCGCGTCGCCGACTCGGCCGTCGTCGTCGTCAACGGCGTGATGGGGGTCGAGGTCCACACCGAGCGGCTCTGGCGCCGCGCCGACGCCGAGGGCCTGGCCCGGCTCGTCTTCGTCAACATGCTCGACCGCGAGCGGGCCGACTTCTTCCGCGCGCTCGACTCGCTGAAGGCGGCCTTCGGGTCGCACGTCGTCGCCACCGAGATCCCGATCGGGTCCGAGCAGGAGGTGCGCGGGGTGATCGACCTGATCGACCAGAAGGCGTTCCTCTACGAGGGGGTCGGGCCGGGGGCGGCCGAGGAGTCCGAGATCCCGGAGGAGCTCCGCGAGCGGGCGGAGGAGTACCGCGAGAAGCTGATGGACGAGGTGGCCGAGAACTCCGACGAGTTGATGGAGCGCTATCTCGAGGGCGAGGAGATCGACCACGACGAGATCGTGCGGGTGCTCAAGGAGGGCGTCACCGCGGGGCGGATCTTCCCCGTCACCTGTGGGGTGGCGACGCGCAACCTCGGCACCGGGCGGCTGCTCGAGGCGCTGGTCGAGGACCTGCCCTCGCCGGCGATGCGCGGGGCGCTGCCGGCGCGCGGCGGCGACGGCGAGGAGGTCGAGATCGCCCCCGAGGACGACGGGCCGCTGGCCGCCTACGTCTTCAAGACGCTCGCCGATCCTTACACCGGCCGCGTCAACCTCTTCCGCGTCCTGCGCGGCACGCTGCGCTCCGACTCGCAGGTCTTCAACGCGCGCAGCGGGCAGAAGGAGAGGATCGGCCAGCTCGGCCAGCCGCTGGGCAAGGAGCTGAAGCCGGCCGCCGAGCTCGGCGCCGGCGACGTCGGCGCGGTCGCCAAGCTGAAGGAGACGCGAGCCGGCGACGTGCTCTGCGACGGGCAGGAGGCGATCTCCTTCGCTCCCCTCGATCTGCCCAACCCGGTGATGGCCTTCGCCTACGAGGCGGTGTCGAAGGGCGACGAGGAGAAGGCGGCGAGCGCGGTGCGGCGCCTGACCGAGGAGGACCCGACCCTCGACGTGCACCGCGACGCGCAGACCGGGGAGCAGATCATCGCCGGCCTGACCCAGATCCACGTCGAGGTGATGGTCGAGCGGATGAAGCGCCGCTTTGGCGTCGAGATCGAGCTGCACCCGCCGCGCGTGCCCTACCAGGAGTCGATTCGCCGGCCGGCGAGCGCCCACGCCCGCTACAAGAAGCAGTCCGGCGGGCGCGGCCAGTTCGCCGACTGCCAGATCGAGATCGAGCCGACCGAGGACGGCGTCGACTTCGAGTTCGTCAACAAGATCAAGGGGGCGGCGATCCCGGGCGGCTACATCCCCGGTGTCGAGAAGGGGGTGGAGGAGGCGATGGCGCACGGCACCGTCGCCGGCTTCCCGGTCAAGGGGGTGCGGGTGCGGCTGGTCGACGGCAAGCACCACGACGTCGATTCCTCGGAGATGGCGTTCAAGATCGCCGGTGCGATGGCCTTCAGGGAGGCGATGGAGGCGGCCGACCCGGTGCTGCTGGAGCCGATCGTGAGGATCACGGTCAGCTGCCCCGAGGACGTGGTCGGCGACGTGATCGGCGACCTCAACTCGCGACGCGGGCACCCGCTGGGGATGGAGCCGAAGGGCTCGGCGACCGAGGTGAAGGCCGAGGTGCCGATGGCCGAGGTGCTCGACTACGCGCCTGACCTGCGCTCGATCAGCGGCGGGCGGGCCGAGTTCGAGGTCGTCTTCGACCGCTACGAGGAGGTGCCCGCACATCTTGCTTCAAAGGTCGTCGCCGCGGGCGCTCCCAGCGCCGCATGAACTAGCTTGCGGGCGTGAGCATCTACCAGCGCGATCCGGCCGCTCCGGGGGCCAACGTGAGGAGTCGGGGGGCGCGGTTGGACGGGCGGCTGGAGGCGGCCGTCGAGCTCTTCAACGCCGGCGACGCGGCGCGGGTCGTCGCCGGGCTGACGCGCAGCCTCGGCCAGCCGCGCGCTTCGGTCGGCGCGGGCGCCGGCTCGCCGACGCAGGCGCGGATCACCGTCGCCTGGGAGCTCTGCTGGTACCAGTGGTCGGTCGACGCCGCCGACGGCATCGTCCGCGAGATCGGCAAGGGCGAGGACCTCGAGCAGCTCGACAGCTCGGCCCGGCACTGGAACGCCGCGGTGGGGAGGAGGGGCGCGCTCTCCTTCGGCGCCGCCGGGCTCGCGCCGCGCCGCCGCCGCGCCTGGCTGAGGCGGCGTTGAAGCTCCTCGTCAACGTCGACGGCGGTGCCCGCGGCAACCCCGGGCCGGCGGCGATCGCCGCCGTCGTCCAGAACGCCGACGGCGAGGTGCTGGAGGAGCGCGGCGAGCGGATCGGCGAGGCGACCAACAACGTCGCCGAGTACAGGGCGCTGCTGCTCGGCATCGAGCGCGCCGCGGCGCTGGGGGCGAGCGAGGTGGAGCTGATCGGCGACTCCGAGCTGATCGTCAAGCAGGTCAAGGGCGAGTACAAGGTCAAGGACGCCGGCATGCGCGAGCTGCACGCCGCGGCGAAGCGGGCCCTGGCCGGCTTCGAGGGCTGGTCGATCCGCCACGTGCGCCGCGAGCACAACGCCGAGGCCGACCGGCTCGTCAACCAGGCGCTTGATGCCTGAGAGCGCGCCGATCGATCCCGGTGTCGACGTCGGCCACGTCCATCTCAAGGTCGCCGACCTCGACCGCGCGCTCGGCTTCTACCGCGACGTGCTCGGCTTCGAGCTGACCCAGCGCCTCGGCGACGACGCGGCCTTCGTCTCGGCCGGTGGCTACCACCATCACATCGGGCTCAACACCTGGCACTCCAAAGGCGGCGTGCCGCCACCGCCGGGCACTACCGGCCTCTTTCACCTCGCGATCCGCTACCCGACGCGGGCCACCCTGGCCGACGCGCTCGAACGCCTGCGCCGCGCCGGCATTCCTCTCGAAGGCGCCTCCGACCACGGCGTCAGCGAGGCGCTCTACCTGAGCGACCCCGACGGCAACGGCGTCGAGCTCTACTGGGACCGCCCACGCGAGGAATGGCCCCGGGACGCCTCCGGTGGCGACCTGGCGATGTACACGCGGCCGCTCGACCTGCGGGGTTTGCTGGCCGAGCTCGGCGGTTGATCAGGAGCCGAGGATCGCGCCGAGGAGGTTGGCTTTGAAGGCCTCGGTCCCGAGCACCAGCCGAGCTTCGTCGAAGCTGCTGTGGGTATGCATGTAGGCGAGCTCCCGGCCGAGGTCGCCGACGCCGTTGGTGGCGGGCAACGGCGCCAGCTGCAGCGTGCTGAGAAGGCCGATCGCGGCGCCGCTCGCGTTCAGGAAGCCGCTGCCGGAGTCGCCGGGGATGCCGGGGGTGACGGTGGCGACGACGTGGCTCCAGCCCGCGCCTTCGTTCTTCACGAGGAGGCCCTGCTTCGGGCTGAGCTTGGTCACGCCGCCGCGCAGCTCGGAGTTGCCGTAGGAGTAGACGGTCGAGCCCGCGGCGCCGGCGCTGCCGAGGCCGGTCGGACCGCCGAATCCGGGAACCGAGGGATTGACCTTGGCGACGTCGGCCGGGTCGAGTCTGATCAGCGCCAGGTCGTTGTAGGCGCAGGCGTCGGGATCGGTCTCCCCGTTCGCCTGCATCGTCAGCCAGGAGTTGTAGACGAGCGTGCCCGGCTTGCTCGCCCCGGTCACTTCCACCGGCGTGCCGAGTGGCAGCGAGCCGCTCGTGCAGCCATCGGTTTCGGTCTGCCCGCCAGTGCCCGAGCAGTGCGCCGCCTGGCCGAGGAACACTTCCGCGCCTTCCTCGAAGACGAAGTTCGAGGTGCACTGGGCGCCCGCGGTGAAGACCTGAACGCCCGGGTGGACGGTCGCCTGGCCAACCGGCGCCCACGCACTGGCGTGGGAGGGAGAGACCACCAGCGCGACTAGCGCCGCCAGCGACAGGATGAGGGTTGCTCGCTTGTGCATTCGCGCCTCCACGTGATCGCTGGAGCCCGACGACCGTTCTACCCGGGCAATCGACAGTCTACCCACTTTTAAGTAGATCGCAAACAACCCATCCCGGTCGAGCAGGGACCCACCCCGCCAAGCTAGAATGCCCCCTCCATGCGGCTGTAGCTCAGCTGGCTAGAGCGTCTGCTTGCCATGCAGAAGGTCGTGGGTTCGAATCCCATCAGCCGCTTCAACGCGATTCCCCTGCAAATCGGCATCTGCCCATTCGGGGAAATCAGCGAAATCGAATCGAACCACCCCCTCTAATCGCCTCCATTTGGGGAACTAGTTCCCCAAATGACCGGGATGTGAGGCGATAGGCGCCGATTTCGGCTGATTCGCCGGCGCTTTCGCGCCGCCCTATCGGTCAGCGGCATGGCGCGGATATGCGCGTCTTACGAAGTCGCCGAACAGCGGCGCGGTGTAGGCGTAGCTGCCCTGGCTGACGCGGTAGACGTGATTGCTCTTCAGCAGCCGGTTGACGCTTTGCTGGGTGGCGTTGGCGTTGCGGCTTTGGAACTGGGCGGCGAGCTTTGAGATCTCGAATTGCTCACCGCCGAGGTCGGCGGCGACGCGGAGCGTGAGCTGATCGGCGCGCGGAGCGTCGAGGTAGCGGTTCTCAAAGAACTCGGCGTCGAGAGCGTCCTGCACTCGAATGCGGGTGTCTGCGTAGAGCTTTGCGGTGATCACGTCGAGGTCGGCGGCATCGGCTGTGTCCCAGAGGGCCTCGCCGTACTTCTGGATGAAGTAGGGGTATCCGTCGACATCGGCGGCGACTTGCTGCGCGACATCGGGTTCGAACGGGATGCCGGTGTCGGCTGCTGGTCGTATCAGGGCAAGCGCAGCCGGACTTGGCTCGTTTTGGCTTGCGGGCTCGAGGGCGAGATTGCCGAGCTCCTCGACGCGAAAGAGCCGCTCGGCATGGCTCCGCGCCGCCTGGAGGTTCTGAACGAGTGGCGGTAGGCCCGAGACGACAAGCATTACTGGAAGCGGTGGCTCATCTTGATCCTGGGCTTGGACAAATGCACCCAGCAGTGCGCCGAGGGGATATTGGTGCTGCCGCGGCTGATCGCACAGGGTATGCGCCTCGTCGTAGAGGAAGACGACGCCGCGGCCGGCCTTAGCGGCCAAACGTCCGACTTGGACCAAGGCCTCACCGAGACGATCCTCGAGGACGGACGCGCCGCTTCGTGAGGTCCCTGGCTTGACGCTGACGCTCGTCCCATCTGGCAAAGCGACAGTGATCTCCCCGACTGCCCTGCGTGCGCCCGCGAGCAGGGCGCGCAACTTGGCGACGTTGGAAAAGGCACGGATCGCCGTGTCGAGATCATCGGCGATCGCGGTGGCGAAGGCATCCTCCTGGCACAGCCGGGCGGTGAGATCCCGGCGAATGACGACCCAGTCGCGCTCGCGGGCCGCGTCGCGGAACTCCTTGAGCAGCACGGTCTTGCCCACGCCGCGCAGGCCGCTGAGGCGGACGTTGCGACGCTTCTCTGGAAAGTCGCGCAGGTAGCCACGGAATCGCTGTAGCTGTTGCTCGCGGTCAGCAAGGTAGGGCGGGGTCGTCCCGACGCCCGGCTGGTAGGGGTTGCGTGCCACGCGCGCGAGCGTACCATTTCTTACGGCACCTTACGAGAAAATCATAAGAAGACGTAAGAACCTGTCCACCGCCGGGGGGATCCCCCCTGGGGAAAACCAGATATAGATAGAAAGATAGTGTATCCTATCTTTATGGTCATTACGAAAGAAGGAGAGCCAATGCCTACGCTTGAGATAAGGCTGATCGTTCCAGAGGGGACGGCCGTTCAGGTCGTCGGGCTCGGTAGTGAGGGAATAGAAGTAGCTGCTCCGATTGAGAATCCCGTCGAGCGGTACTTCAACGACTACTTGAGCAACAACGGACGCAAGGTCTTCTCTGCTGCTGCACGAATTGAGGATTTTCGGGGGAGACCTGGATTCACGCTCGAGGATTTGGCGGGGAACCTCAGCGTTGACTACGACACGGTGAAGAGTTGGCACCGAACCACTGGACGTGCCGCGAAGCGCTGGCGCGCCGACACCGGCACTCAGGAGCCGATCCGGTTCGATTGGATCGACTACGGTGAGGTGCAACCTGGGGGTGGAGAGCGGACGACCTACCGGCTTCCGCAGGACGTTGCCACGATCATCAAGGACTTGCCCCGCTTTCAGCCTGAACATGGGGACAGTCGCTGAGCCGGAGACGGCTTGGCTGGAGCTGTCGATCAACCGAGCAACCCCCATCTGTGGCCCGAACGGTTGTCAACATAATCCTCAGTTATCGCGCCTGAACGAACCTTTGCTGGGTACCTGTGGGGCATCTGAATCCTCCTTGGTGCCGAAGGACCCTAGAAAGGCGACTCCATCAGATTGGGGTAGATCAAGGTCTCCGTCAAACCCGGCCCGGCTCAATCGACTAGTGCCCAAAATGACGCGGATGCGTAGGGATTGGCGGCGATTCCGGCTCGCTTTCAGCGGCAGCGGAGCTTCGGCTGGGCCACCCGACATATGGTGCCCCAGGCGCCACCTTTTCGGATGAGCGATTGAAGGAGAAGATTGATGAGCAGCGACCGTTACGCGCAGTTGCGCGACCAATATCTGGGGCAGGTCCCCGATCGCTACAACATCGCCGCCGACGTCTGTGACGCCCGCGACCCCGACGCGCTGGCGATGCTTCACGAGCATCACGAAGGCGTCACGCGGGAGATCCACTGGGGCGAGCTGCAGGCGCTCTCCAACCAGGCCGCCAACCTGCTCGCTGGGCTCGGGGTGGAGAGGGGCGATCGGGTCGCCTTGGCCCTGCCGCCCACCCCGGAGACTGCCGCGCTGTTCTTCGCGACCTGGAAGCTCGGCGCGATCCTGCTCTCGATGTCGGTCCTCTATGGGAACGAGGGAATCGCGCACCGGGTCACCGACTCCGAACCAAAGGTGCTGATCACCGACGCCGCGAACGCCTCGCGCTTCGAGGGTCTCGACGGCCCGCGCCTCGTCATCCTCGAGCCAAGCCTCCTCGCCGCTGAGACCGATGCCTTTGAGACCGCTGGCACCTCCGCCGAGGACCCCGCCCAGCTCTACTACACCTCCGGCACCACGGGCCTCGCCAAGGGGATCGTCCACGCCCACCGCTACCTGCTCGCCCACAACGAGTTCGAACTCTGCCACGAGGTGCGGGAGGGCGAGCGCTTCCACGGCATGGGGGAGTGGGCCTGGGCCGCCGGCATCTGCCCGCTGCTCGGACCCTGGCGGCTCGGCGCCGTCCAGCTCGTCTACCAGCGCGCCGGCGGCTTCGACCCCCACAAGCAGCTGGATTTCCTCTCCCGCTACGAAGCTTCGAACGTCTTTGCCACCCCGACGGCGATCCGCTCGATGATGGCGATAGGGGACGCCCGCGAGCGCTACCCCCAGAGTTTCCGTGTCGTCTGCTCGGCCGGCGAGCCGCTGAACCCCGAGGCGATCCGCTGGTTCCGCGACCAGTACGGAGTCACCGTCCTCGACTACTACGGGCTCACCGAGTCCTACCCGCTCTGCGGCAACTTCCCCTGGATGGAGGTGCGGGAGGGCTCGATGGGCAAGCCGATGCCCGGCTGGGACGTTGCGATCCTCGACCCCGACGAGAGCCCCGTCCCCCAGGGCGAGCGCGGCGAGATCTGCCTCCGCGCCCGCTCCAATCCCCACTACCCGCTCGGCTACTGGCGCCAGCCGGAGGCTTCTGAGGAGACCTTCGGCGGAGAGTGGTTCCATTCCAAGGATGCCGCCCGCGAAGACGAGGACGGCTACGTCTGGTACGAGGGCCGCGCCGACGATGTGATCATCGCCGCCGGCTACCGAATCGGCCCCTTCGAGGTCGAGTCGGTTTGCCTCGAGCATCCTGCGGTCGCCGAGGCAGCCGCGGTCGCCTCACCGGACGAGCGGCGCGGCTCGGTGGTCAAGGCCTTCGTCGTCCTCGCCGAGGGAGACGAGCCATCTGAGGAGCTCGCCGAGGAGATCAAGGCCTTCGTGCGCGATCGCCTCTCCGCCTACGCCTACCCGCGACGAGTCGAGTTCGTTGACGAGCTGCCGAAGACCCTGACTGGGAAGATCCGGCGGATCGAGCTGCGCCAGCGCGAGGCGCAGCGAACCTACTGACCTCACCCCGCCCGAGGCGGATTGATGGCCAACCCTCTGCGAGTCGGGTTGCCGGTGCCGGAAAATAAAACCGGCACGTCGAATTTCGGGCACTTCTACGCCGAAGTTCCCAAATCACACTTCGGCGCCGGGAGACTCCCTCCGTTCCTGCACAGGCTCGTGGAAGACGACGACCGAGCGGGTACGACTTGATCGTTTGACGCTTGAATCGAACCCCTGGTCGGGGAGCCTCCTTTAGCGTTGGCGAGAAGCGCCAGGCCGACCATCTTCATACACACCATTTCCCGGCCTCCCATCCGAGGTGTTTGTCGGGGGCCGAGCCTGCATCTCCCCGGTCAGGCTCGACCCCCGCTCTCCCTCTTGCTCGACCCCCCTGCTCCGGATACCCGTAAGCATCAAGCTCCACGCAGGACTACACAAGCACTCAGGAAAGGCGGTTCCTATCTACGGGCGCTCAATCCGACCTCGTTGACGATCACGTCAACCGCCGCGGCCCCTCCGAGCGCCGGGGCTAGCGCGAGGTAGGAAAGCGACGGCGCCGCGCCCGGCAGCTGCGCGCCCCGCCCGCAGGCGACGAAGTAATGAATCACGCCCCACAACGCTCCGATCGACGCTTCTGCCGCGAGCTCGCTCGGGCGCTGTGCCGACGGTGCCCCCTGTCGAAGCCTTGTCGCCAGCTTGGCGATCATCTCGCCGCGCCAATGGATCGCTTCCGGGCACGGTGCGAAGACCTCGAGAAAGGCGAGGTCGGCGAAAGTGGGGTCGCGCGCGAGGCGCCAGCAGAGGTCGGCGATCATGCGGTGGATGCCACGCGCCCAGTCGCCAGCCGTGATGTAGACGGGCGCCGCGGCGGCGAGTGTGCGATCGCTGAGCGTCTCGAGCGTCGCCCGGAGACAGTCCGCCACGTCCTCGAAATGAGTATCGAAGCTCTGCCTCGAGACGCCGGCGGCGGCACGGACCCGGGGCACCGTCAGCGTCGCGTATCCCTCCTTGCTCGCCAGCTTCGCCGTGGCGGCGAGGATCAGCGCCCGCTCGTCCCGCAAGGGCATGAGGGGAGCGGCCTCGGGATTCGGCGGCTTTCCCTCTGCATCGAGACCCCACAGGCGGGCGACGTCCTCGTCGCAGAAAGAGAGTGCCCACTCCTGCAATTCGTTCCCGTCGAGCGATGGGTTGCATGGGTCGCCGCGGAGCAGCCGCGCCTGGGCCAGCCGGAAGCCCCCGGCGACCACGCCTCTCACCACCTGTGGAGGCAGCCGGGGGGCGTCCTCGGCGGGGGCGAGGTTCTTCGCCATCAGCGCCTGGAAGAGCAGGTTCGTGCGCCGCGTCCGCTCAACCGCGACGGCGCCAACGGTGAAGGCCTCGACCAGGGCCAGCCGCGCTGTCTCCGAGTTGCCGGTGATCTGATCGGCGAAGGTGAGAAGTCCGAGCCGAAGCCGCTCTCGCCAGCTTTCCTCACCCTCCGCGGCGGTGACGATCTCGCGCAGAGAGTGGCTGACGATGAGGTCGTAGACAGCGAGGAAGCACTCCTCCTTGCCGCCGTAGAGCTTGTAGAAATCTCTCTTCGAGACCCGGGCACGGTTGGTCAGCTCGACCACGGAGAAGCCGTTGTATCCGCGCTCGTCAACGAGTTCGATCATCGCCTCCCGCAGGCGCCTGCTCTGGTGTGCGGCGACCTCCTCTGGCGAAAGGCCCGGTCCCGGTTTCAGCGGGGGATAGCGAGCGCTCCGCGTTCGCGCGCCTCGTGGCGGTTCAGTTCTGCGCCTTAATGACAATTCGTCAATATCAAAACGAAAAATGCTCCAAAGCTGCTATGCCGAATAGGTAAAGATTCTTATTGAGATACGCCAAATCGTACTATTGATCTTTCAATGGTCGGCGAGCAGCGTTCGGCCAACTTATGCGCCGCGCAGCTCCCGGCGCAGCATCGCGTTGCCGCGTTCGAGCTGCTCGATCGTGGCGCTAGCGACCGAGCGAACCCGGGTGGCGCGATTGATTCGAGACTGGATCTCACGGTGTGACTTGTTGGTGCGGCGGGCAACGTCGGCGACCAGGCGCCGGCGCTCGCCGCGCAGGCGCTCCCGGGTCGCGTAAGCCGACTCCCACTCGGGCTCGACGCCCTTCGGTTCGGCTTCGGGCTTGGCCGAAGCGGCCACGTTCTTCGCTGGCCGAGGGTCGTCGGTCGGGAAGAGCTGCAGCGTGGTTTCGCTCATGATCGCGTCGTCCAGTTCGGCGTCGCCCGAGCTCAGGGCGGCAAAGCGGTCTCCGGGCTCGCCGCGCTCGGGAGCGAAGTCCTCCATCTCCTCCTCGGCCCCCGGTGAGAGGTCGAGCGCGTGGCGGCGCTCCAACTCGATCTCGTGGGCCAGTGCCTTCAGCCGCGGGTCGGCCGGCATCAGCAGGTAGCTCATCTGGCGACGCGGCTCCGGAGTGGCGCGAATGAAGCGGCCGACCACTTGGCGGAAGAAGAGCTCGGTCCGGGCCGCCGTCGCGTAAACGCCCACCCGCAGGCGGGGGATGTCGACGCCCTCGGAGACCATCAGGACCGAGACCAGCCAGCGTAGATCCGAGGAGGCGAAATCGGCGATGCGCCGGCTGGCACCTGGCTCGTCGCTCATCACCAGCTCCGGCCGCTCTCCCGAGATCGACCCCAGTCGCTCAGCGATCGCCCGCGCGTGATCCTGGTCGGAGGCGATGACCAGGCCGCCGGCGTCGGGGTGCCCGTCGGCGCGCACCTCGCTAAGCCTCGCGTCGCCGTCCCGCAGCACCTCGCCCATCCACTCGCCCTCCGGGCTGAGCGCCGTCCGCAGGCGCCGGGCCGACTCGGCCGCTGGCAGGACGAGGTCGAAGTCGGCGCTGCGCAGCCGGCCATCCGAAATCCATTCCATCTCGCCGTCGTACGGGAGAAAGGCGATCGGGCGGCAGACCCGGTCGACCAGCGCCTGCGGATAGCCGTAGACGTAGTCGGCCTTACTGACGCCGTCCTCGTCGTAGGCGACCCAGGGAATGGCCGAGCTGTCGGAGCGAAAGGGCGTGCCCGAGAGGAGCAAGCGGAAGCGGGCACCCTCGAAGGCCTTGTGGGTCCGCAGGCCCCAGGCGGCCTGGTCGCCCATGTGGTGCGGCTCGTCGGCGATCAGCAGAGTCGGGCGACGCTTGACGGCCAGCCGGTGCGTATCCGGCCCTGCCGCGATCGTCTGGTAGGTGACCGCGACGCCGTGAAAGTCGGCCGACTCCGGTCCGTCGGAGTTCGGCCTGTTCGGCTCGAGGTCGATGCCGTAGCGGCCGGCGTCGGCTGCCCACTGGCGGCAGATGTGGGTTGTCGGGCCGGCGACGACGACGCGCGAGACAAACCCCGCTCTCATCATGCGGTGGGCGATATGCAGGCCGAAGGTGGTCTTGCCGGCGGCCGGCGTCGCCGAGGCCAGGAAGCTGGCGGCCGAGTGCTCCCGCACGGCCTCGGTCGCCTCCTCCTGCCAGGAGCGCAGAGGACGGGAGCCGGGCCAGTCCGGAAGCGATCGGACACGCGCCCCGCCGCCGATCGAATGCTGAGAGGAGTCGTACAAAGGGCGGGCAACAATAGGGTCGCCCGCCGTCGGAGGCGTAGCTAGCGTGCCGAGGACTCGTTCAGCGCCACGGCGGTGCGAATCAGCGCCATCAGTGCCGCTTCGTCGATCTCGTCGCCCTCGTGGAAATCGATGGCGCGCCTGACGTTGCCCTCGAGGCTGGAGTTGAAGAGGCCGGAGGGGTCATCCAGCGAGGCGCCCTTGGCGAAGGTCATCTTGACGACGCTCTTGTAGGTCTCGCCGGTGCAGATGATGCCGTCGTGGTACCAGGTCGGCACGCCCCGCCATTTCCACTCCTCGACGACTTCGGGATCGGCCTGCTTGACGATGGCTCGAATCTGGGCGAGGGTCTCGCCGCGCCAGTCGCCGAGCTCCTCGATCCGGGCGTCGATCAGCTGGGAGGGAGAGTCGGCCACGTCGGGAGCCTACCCGGCTTCAGTCGTCCCACTCATCATCATCGCCCTCCTCGTCCTCGTTGTAGTCCTCCTCCTCGCCGGGCGCGATCCCGGCTTCAAGGAAGCTCCGCACCTGCGTTTCGAGGTCGTAGGCGATGTCGACCAGGGCCTTGGTGTGGGCGGTCATCGCCTGGCCGACGCCCTGCATCAGGTCGCTGCGGTCTTCCTCGTCGCGCGCCGCCGGCACGGGAGCCTCGGCCAGCGTCTCTTCGATCTCGTCGGGCTCGACGACCTGCTCCTCGACCACGCGTTCGATCGCCTTGCGGTGCTCGGCCATCGTCTGGGCGATGCCCTGCATGAAGAGCTTCAGCGTCATCTCTTCGACGCCTTCCATGTGGGCGTTGAGCCAGGCCGGCGCCCGGTTGAGCATGTCGGGCATCCGCTCGAGCAGCTCGGTCCTCGTCTCGGGCACGACTGAGAGGTTGGCGATGAGCGAGCCCTGGCGCCCGATCAGCGTCGCCCAGTTCTGCAACATCGCCCTGTCGTCGTCGAAGGGTGGCGCGCCGTCGGGACGCTCGGCTTCCAGTACCTCGCGTGACTTGAAGGCTCCCTTGATCGCGTCCAGCACGTACCGCTCGAGGCTGTCCGGCGGAAGTTCGGGAGAGTCACCCATTGAGGAATTCCATCGTAATCTTTCAGGTACGAAGTGCAAGGAGAGCGTGCCTGAGGCAGAATGCGCCGGGACGTGGAGGCGACGACGCGGCAATACGACCTGGCGCTCTTCGGCGCCACCGGGTTCACCGGCGGGCTGACCGCTCGCTATCTGGCGGCAAATGGCCCGGCGGGTTTGCGCTGGGCGCTTGTCGGGCGCAGTCCGGCGAAGCTCGAGGCAGCGCGCGCGGATCTGGAGGGGATCCTCGGAGAGGGGGTTTCCCTCCCTGATCTACTCGAGGCCGATGCCGCCGACCCCGCGGCGCTGGCGCGGGTCGCCGAGGCGTCGAAGGTGGTCGCCACCACGGTCGGGCCGTACGCGCTCTACGGGGAGCCGCTGGTCGCCGCCTGCGCGGCGGCCGGGACCGACTACGTCGACCTGACCGGGGAGCCGGAGTTCGTCGACCGCATGTGGCTCGGCTATCACGAGCGCGCGCGAGAGAGCGGCGCGCGCCTCGCGCACTGCTGCGGCTTCGACTCGATCCCGCACGACCTCGGCGCTTACTTCACGGTGCGACAGCTCCCCGAGGGCGTGCCGCTGACCGTAAACGGCTACGTGCGCATGGGCGGGCAGTTCTCGGGTGGCACCTATCACTCGGCGATCAACGCCTTCGCGCGCGGGCGCCAGACGATGGCCGCGGCGCGGCAGCGGCGCAAGGCGGAGCAGCGCCCGCCCGGGCGGCGAGTCCACTCGGCGCCGGCGCGGATCCACCGCGACTCGCGACTCGGCGGCTGGACGGCGTCCTTCCCGACCATCGACGGGCCGATCGTGCGCCGCTCGGCCGCCGCGCTCGATCGCTACGGACCGGACTTCTCCTACGGCCACAACATCGTCGTCAAGCATCTCTACGCGCTAGCCGGCGGGACGGTAGGGGTCGGCGCCGCGGCGTTGCTCGCGCCCTTCCCGCCCACCCGTAGGCTGATGCTCCGCTTCAAATCGCCGGGAGATGGGCCGAGCGAGGCGGTGCGGGCACAGAGCTGGTTCAAGGTGACCTTCGTCGGCGAGGGCGGAGGAGAGCGGGTCGTGACCGAGGTCTCCGGCGGCGATCCGGGCTACGAGGAGACGGCCAAGATGCTCGCCCACTCGGCCCTCTGCCTCGCCTTCGACGAGCTGCCCGCGACAGCCGGCCAAGTGACTACGGCGCAGGCGATGGGCGATGCCCTGCTGGCGCGCCTCCAGGGCGCCGGCATCGAGTTCCGGGTGGTCGAGCCCGCTGGCGTGTGAGCGGCCTGCGCCGCTAGACTCGCAGGACTCCAAGGGGCTGTAGCTCAGCTGGAAGAGCGTCGCGCTGGCAGCGCGAAGGTCAGGGGTTCGAGCCCCCTCAGCTCCATCCCTCAATTCCAGGCATGGCTCTGCCGATGAGCTAGCGATGAACGCTGCCGAAGAGCCCGTCTCGGCCAACCAGCACGTCTTCTCGCATGGGATGCGCGACACGCGGGCGGCGCTCGACGTGTGGAGCGGGGGGCGCTGGAGGGTCCTGCGCGGCTGGACGGCGCTCAGCCTGGCGATCGCACTCACCCTGCTCGCCGCGGTCTGGGTCGTCGCCGGCATGCTCACCCCCGACATCACGCCGATCCACCTGCCCGGCCTGACCGAACCTTCCGAGCCGGGCGACCTGCTGCCGATCCTCTACCGCAACTCCCTCGTCCTCGCCCTGCACGCGACGGCCTGCGTCGCCGGCTTCATCGCCGGGGCCTCGATGCCGATCGCCGCCGCCCAGCGCACCGGCCTCTCGCGCTGGCTCCACGTCAAGGCCGGCGAGCTGGCGATCCTCTTCGTCTGCGCCGTCACTCTCTTCTCGCTCTCGACCCAGGCGCTCTACCTCGGCTTCCAGGGCTCGACGATCGCCTACCAGCTGCACATGCCGATGGGGCTGCTCCTGATCAGCGTCCTCCCGCACGCGATCCCCGAGCTGACCGCCCTCTTCCTGCCGCTCGCCGCCTGGCTGATCGCCAGCCGCAAGGGCGAGTGGAGCCAGCTCCTTGCGGCGACCCTCGTAACCGTCGCGATCGCCATCCCCGTCCTGCTAGTCGCGGCCACGACCGAGGTCTACGTCTGGCCCCACCTCCTCGAAGCCCTCTCACCGACCGTCTGAACGGACCGCCCCGCCGGGTTCGTCGGAAAGTTTCGCTATCTAAGAGCGTGTCTCGCGCGGGTGGCGTCGGCATGGGGTGCACTCGCCGAGCCCGGAGGCTTCTGAGGGCGAGGCAGCTTCCCTGGGTGTGCTTTGTCCCTCCGCCCGAAGAAGCGCGCAGGGCCGCCGAGGGCACCCCATGCCGACGACAGGACCCGCGCGCTGGCACGCCTCCTCATAAGATCGCGACTTCATGGCTGGCTACGACCCCAAGCAGATCGAGGCGAAGTGGCAGCAGATCTGGGCCGAGGAGAAGACCTGGGAGGTCGCCAATCCTGGACAGGCCGGCTATGACGGCTCGAAGCCGAAGTCCTACGTGCTCGAGATGCTTCCCTACCCCTCGGGCGAACCCCACGTCGGGCACCTCAAGTGCTATGCGGTGGGTGACGCGATCGCCCACTTCCGCCGCCGCCACGGCTTCGAGGTGATCCACCCGATGGGCTACGACTCCTTCGGCCTGCCGGCCGAGAACAACGCGATCAAAACCGGCGAGCCGCCGCGCGTCGCCACCGAGCGCTCGATCGCCTCCTTCCAGCGTCAGTTCCGCGAGTGGGGCATCTCGATCGACTGGTCGCGTGAACTGGCGACGCACACGCCCGAGTACTACCGCTGGACGCAGTGGATCTTCCTGCGGCTCTTCGAGCGCGGCCTCGCCTACCGGGCCGAGGCGCCGGTGCAGTGGTGCCCGAAGGATGCCACCGTCCTCGCCAACGAGCAGGTCGTCGACGGCCGCTGCGAGCGCTGCGGCACCGAGGTCGTCCAGCGCAAGCTCGAGCAGTGGTTCTTCAAGATCACCGACTACGCCGAGCGCCTGCTCGCCGACTTCGAGCTGCTCGAGTCTTGGCCCGAGCACGTGATCACGATGCAGCGCAACTGGATCGGCCGCTCCGAGGGAGCCGAGGTGACCTTCCGCTGCGAGGAAGTCGACCTCGACTTCCCGGTCTTCACCACCCGCCCCGACACGCTCTTCGGCGCCACCTTCTTCGTCCTGGCGCCCGAGCACCCGGAGCTGGAGCGGCTGGTGGCGGGAACGCCCGCCGAGGCCGCCGTGCGCGAGTACGTCGACCGCGCCGCCCGCGAGTCGGCGGAGGAGCGCGGGGCCGAGGACCACGAGAAGACCGGCGTGCCGCTCGGTCGCGGCGTCGTCAACCCGGTCAACGGTGAGGAGATCCCGATGTTCGTCGCCGACTACGTGCTGATGGAGTACGGCACCGGCGCGATCATGGCCGTGCCCGCCCACGACGAGCGCGACTACGCCTTCGCCAAGGCCTTTAACCTGCCGGTGCGCCGGGTGATCGAGGGTTCCGACTCCGAGGTCGGCGGCGACGATGAGGGGCTGCCCTACCCGGGCGACGGCCCGATGACCGGCTCGGGCCGCTTCGACGGCACGGGCAACCGCGAGGCTTACGCCGAGATCGTCGAGTGGCTTGCCGCGGAGGGACGTGGCGAAGCGGCCGTCAACTACCGCCTGCGCGACTGGCTCGTCTCGCGGCAGCGCTACTGGGGGGCGCCGATCCCGGTCGTCTACTGCGACGCCTGCGGCGAGGACGGCGCGCCGGCGATCGTCCCGGTCCCCGACGAGCGGCTGCCGGTCGAGCTGCCCGAGGTGGAGGACTACGCGCCGCGGGGGAAGAGCCCGCTGGCCGCGGCCGAGGACTGGGTCGCCACCGAGTGCCCGCGTTGTGGCGGTCCGGCCCGGCGCGAGACCGACACGATGGACACCTTCGTCGACTCCTCGTGGTACTTCATCCGCTACCTCGACCCCCGCAATGAGGAGGCCGCCTGGGACCGCGCGGCGTCGGAGCACTGGCTGCCGGTCGACCAGTACATCGGCGGGGTCGAGCACGCGATCCTGCACCTGATGTACGCGCGCTTCTTCTCCAAGGCGCTCGCCGACTGCGGGCACGTCGACGTCCAGGAGCCCTTCGCCAACCTCTTCGCCCAGGGGATGATCACCCGCGACGGGGCGAAGATGTCGAAGTCGCGCGGCAACACGGTCAGCCCGGCCGAGTACGTCGAGCGCTACGGCGCCGACACGGCCCGCACCTACATCTGCTTCATGGGCCCACCCGAGCGCGACGCCGACTGGGCCGACGAGGGAGTCGAGGGCGTCAACCGCTTCCTTTCCCGCCTCTGGCGGCTCTGCGAGGAGGTCGAGGGCAGGGAAGCCGGCGACCTCGACCAGGCCGGTGCCGAGGGCGACGCCCGCACGCTGCTCGCCAAGACGCACTGGGCGATCGACAAGGCGACGCGTGATTTCCAGCGCGGCTTCCAGCTCAACACCGCGATCGCCGCGGTGATGGAGCTGGTCAACGATGCCTACCGGCTCAAGGACGGTCTTTACGGCGATCCGCTCGGCGTCGCCGCGGTGCGCTTCGCCACCGCCACGGCCGCTTCGCTCGTCTTCCCCTTCGCCCCGCACATGGGCGCGGAGATCTGGCAGCGGCTGGAAGGAGGCCGCGTCTGGGAGCAGCCCTGGCCGCGGGCCGATCCTGCTCTGCTCGCCAGCGACACCGTCACCCTGGTCGTCCAGGTCAACGGCAAGCTGCGCGACCGGATCGAGGCCGCCGCGGACGCGCCCGAAGGGGAGCTGCTCCGGCTCGCCCGCGCCAGCGAGAAGGTCGCTCGCTTCCTCGACGGCAAGGAGGTCGTCAAGGAGGTCGTCGTGCCGGGCAAGCTGGTCAACCTGGTCGTCCGATAGGGCGGCGACGCGGGTCTCTTTGGTACAAAGCCGCCGTGCAGGTACGACGACTCACGGAGGCGCCGGTGGAGGAGTGGCACCGCCTGCGCACGCACGTGCTCATGGACGCCGGCGAACTCGGCTCCCGCAACCTCTCGGTCACCTGGCTGGAGCTGCCGCCGGGCGCCGAGCAGGCGCTGCACTCGCACGAAGAGGCCGAGCAGGTCTACGTGATCGTGCGCGGCGCCGGCACGATGTCCGTCGCCGGCGACACGCAGCGAGTCACGGAGGGCGACCTGATCCTCGTGCCGCCGGCGACCGACCACGCGATCGCCAACGACGGCGACGGCGAGCTCGCCTGCATCTCGGTGCAGTCGCCGCCGGTCGCGGCCTCGGAGCTCTACAGCGACCAGTTGGCAGAGGTCGCCGGCTACGACGACGAAGACGCCTGAGTTTCGTTTGATCTAGCGCGCCACACGCGCGTTGCGGGCTGGGACGGTGGGCGCGTGCCCGACCTCTCGCGCTCGCAGATTGCTGTCTACGGCGCGATCGCCGTCGCGCTGTTGCTGCTCGGCGCGCGGGCGATTCGCGCCGAGGGCGATGACGGTGCCGGATACGTCTCGGGCGACGATTCCGGCTCGGTCGGCTCCGCTGGCGCGGACGCGGGATTCAGCCTCGACCGGGGCGGGGAAGGGGACCTCGTCGTCGACGTGACCGGTGCCGTCGCCCGCCCGGGCGTCTACCGCCTACCGGCGGGGGCTCGGGTTACCGACGCGGTCGAGCGGGCGGGGGGAGCGACCGACGGTGCGCTCCTGGAAGCGATCAACCTCGCCGCCCGGCTCGCCGACGGGCAGCAGGTAGTGGTGCCGCGCGAGGGGCCGGGCGGCGTCGCCTCGGCGGCTGCCGGCGCCGCCGCGGAAGAAGGGCCGATCAGCCTCGGCACCGCCACGGTCGAGCAGCTGGAAACGATCGACGGCATCGGGCCGGTGACGGCGCAGGACATTCTCCAGTTCCGCGACGAACGCGGCGGGCTGTCCTCCGTCGACCAGCTCGACCAGGTGAGCGGCATCGGCCCGGCGACGATGGAGTCGCTGCGCGCCAGGCTCCAACCCTAGGGCGCATGCGAGACGGTGGGCTCTCGCGCCTGGTCGTCGTCGCTGTCTTCGCAACGGTGGCGCTTGCCCTCGTTCATCGCGAGGAGATCCACGACCGCGCCGAGCTCGCCCTGGGTCGCTCGATGCCCGTGCGCGAGGCGGCGCTCGCCCGTGGCTTCGTCCTCGGCGAGGACGAAGCCGTCGACGAGGCAACGGTCGAAGACTTCCGCCGCGCTGGACTCTCGCACCTGCTCGCGGTCTCGGGACAGAACGTCGCCCTGCTCGCGCTGCTCGTCATGCCGTTGCTCGCCGCGCTCGGGATGCCGCTGCGGACTCGCCTCGTTTGGGTCCTCGGCGCGATTGTCGTCTACGTGCCGCTGGCCGGCGCCGAGCCGTCGATCGTCCGTGCCGGCGTGATGGGCGGCCTCACCGTGCTGGCTACCGTGGTGGGGCGGCGCTCTTCGCGGCTCTTCGGCCTCGCCATCGCCGCCGCCGTCGCCCTTGCGATCGATCCGCGCGTCGCCGCCGACGTCGGCTGGCAGCTCAGCTTCGCCGCCGTGCTCGGGATCGCCGCCTTCGCCGCGTCGTTCCGCCGTTGGATCGCTGGCCGCCTCGGCGGTCGCGGCTGGCGGGGCGCCCTCACCGAGGGCGCCGCCGTGACCGTCGCGGCGACGCTGACGACGGCGCCCCTGATCGCCTTTCACTTCGAAGCGCTCTCGATCACGACCCTGGCAGCCAACCTGCTCGCCCTGCCCGCGGTGGCGCCGGCGATGTGGCTGGGGATGCTGGCGGCGATCGGCGGCCAGGTCCCGGGCTTCCCCGTCGTCGTCCTCAACGCGATGGCCGCGCCGCTTCTGGCCTACATCGCCCAGGTGGCGGCATGGTGCGGGCGCCCGAGCTGGGCCTACCTGCACGTGCGGATCGGCGTCGGTGGCCTGGTCGCGTCCTACGCCACGATCGCAGGCCTTGCCCTCGCGGTTCCAACCCTGCTGCACCGCCACCGCCTCGCCACCCTCCGCGCGGACAACGGGGCCGACGGGCCGGAAACGTGTCACATGGTCACGTTTCCGGCCCGTCGGCCCCGGGGGCGATGGGTGGCGCTGGTGGCGGTCGTGGCGCTGGGGCTCGTTCTGGTCCGGGCCGGGGGAGGGGACGGAGGGCTGGCTCCGCCGGTTTCGGGGCTGCGCGTCTCCGTGCTCGACGTCGGTCAGGGCGACGCGATCCTGCTGCAGCCGGCCCACGCGGCCCCGGTCCTCGTCGACGGCGGACCGCCTGGGGACGGGCTCGCCTCGAAGCTGGGGGACGCGGGCGTCAAGCATCTCGGCGTCGCGATCGTCACCCACGAACAGTCGGACCACGCCGGTGGAATCGAGGAGCTGCTCGGCTCCTTTCCCGTCGATCGGCTCCTGTACGGGCGCCTCAGCCGGCGGCTGCGCGGCGAGGCCGCTGCTGCTGGCGCCGTTCCCGCTCGCGTGGCCGAGGGCGATGCGATGCGCTCCGGCGCGCTTCGCCTCGAGGTCCTCTGGCCACCTGCCGAGCTACTCGCGGATCCGCCCGCCGGAGCGGATCCGAACGCGCAGGCGCTCGTTCTCCTCGCGCGCTGGCACCGCTTCTCGATGCTGCTGACCGCGGACGCCGAGGCCGAGGCGGTGCCGATCGACCCCGGTCCCGTCGACGTGCTCAAGGTCGCCCATCACGGCAGCGACGACGCCGGTCTGGGCGCGCTGCTCGCGCGGACGAGCCCCCGCCTCGCGGTGATCTCGGTCGGCGAGGGCAACCCCTTCGGTCATCCGACGCCGGCGACGCTCGCGACCCTCGCCGCTCACGGCGTGCGCACCCTGCGCACCGACCGGGACGGCACCGTCACGCTCGACGTTCAGGGGCGTAAGGTCGCCGTCATCGCAAGCCGCTGAGCATCGCGCGGCCTCAACGAATCTACGAGGCAATAGTGGGTTTTCTCGCCCGCCGAGTCGGGGTCTCGTCGCCGACGGCCGATGTCCGTAGAGGTGCTTCCCGAGCCGCGACAGGCGCTGCGACGATCGGCCCGGCTGGGCATGGGCCTTGCCGGCGACGGCCTGCTGGTGAGGATGCGCAGCACCGTAATCGCCATGCTGGGCGTCGTCACAGCCGTCGGTCTTGCTCTCGTTGCCGTCGTCTCGCAGGTGGGGTGGCCATCCGTGCTCAGCGGCCCGCTGCCGCAGGCGCCGGGGCCGAGCCTCGTTCGCAACGCGACGATAGTCGCGCCCGCAGCGCCCTCCGCGCACCGTGGTCGGACGGCCGGAGCACGCCGGCATCTGAACCACGTTGCACCGCGCTCCGGGGACGGCACGCCGAATCTGGCCTCCGAGTTGACCGCGGCGAGCCCGATCGAGTCGACCGCGCCGAGCCCGACGCCGGCGCCTCGTCACCCCTCGGTTCCCGATTCGCACGACCAGGGCTCCGCGTCACCCCAGAGCCCGGCGCCGAGCCCGGGGGTGACGCCGGCGCCAAGTCCCGACGACGAACCCGATCAAGGCGCCACCGACCCGCCGACCGGCAAAACGCCGGCCCCTCCGGTCGTGGCTACGCCCGAAAGCCCGGAAAGCTCCCCGGGTCATTCCGGCGATAGCCACGGCCACGACAACGGCGGCGGCCCGCCCCCGTGGGCGGGTCACGACGGCTCGGATGCGTCGCATGAAGGCGACTCCTGGGACCACGGTTACGGCAATGACGACCACGACCACGGTGGGGGCTGGGGCCACCACTAGACTCGGCCACGATGGCCGAGGGCTTGGCAGCGCTGTACCTGATCGCCGGCACCGACGGGGCCAAGATCGACGCCACCCGCGCCCGCCTGCGCGCTCGTGCCGAAGGCGAAGGCGGCGCTGCCGCGCTCGAGATCTTCGAGGTGGGCGAGGGGCGGGGGGCTCCCGACCATGAGGCGCTGCTGGCGGCGATCCCGGCGATGTCGCTGACCGAGGCCCGTCGTTACCTGCTCGCCGACGGAGTCGAGCGCTGGCGCGAGAAGCAGCTCGATGCTGTCGCCGGGGCGCTGGCGGGACTGCCGCCTGACCTGACCGTCGTCCTAGTCGCCCGCGACAAAGTCCCGGCGAAGCTGGTTAAGGCGGTCAAGGCGGCCGGCGGCGAGCTGCACGAGTTCGAAGCCCCGAAGCCGCGTGAGATGCCACGCGTGCTCGTCGGCGAGGCGAAGCGCCTCGGCTTCGCCCTCGACCCGGCGGCGGCCCGCATGCTCGTTGAGCGGATGGGTGCCAATCCGGTGCGCCTGCGCAACGAGCTCGAGCGCCTGGCGCTCTGGGCGGGGGAGGGCGGCAAGGTGAGCGCCGCCGACCTCGAGGCGATGGTTTCCGACACTTCCGAGGCCGCGGTCTGGGCGCTCTCCGACGCCCTGCTGGAGGGCGACGCCGCGAAGGCCGGCACGCTGGCCGAGCGCCTGCTCTCGCAGGGGGAGAACGTCACCGGCCTGGTCTACGGACTCGCCTCGCGCCTGCGCAAGGCCTGTGCCGCCGCCGCGCGGCTTGAGGAGGGAGTGCCGGCGAAGCAGGTCGAATCCGGCCTCGGCATGCATCCGTACGCGGCCAAGCAGCTCGTCGCCCGGGTCAACCGGACAAGCGTCGAGCACCTGCGCGATGCGACCACGGCTCTAGCCGACCTCGAGGTCTGGTGCCGGGGAGGCGCGGACTACGGCGACGAGCTGGCGTTGACGCTGGCGCTGAGGAAGGCTGCCGGAGCGCCGGCCTAGCTGGCGGCGGTGCCGGCGGCGATCCGGGCCGCCCTCGACTTCTTGCGGGCGCCGGTGTTCTTATGCAGCGCGCCCTTCTGGATCGCCTTGTCGATCTTGGAGACGAGGTCCTTGTGCTCGGCCTCGACCTTGCCCGCGTCACCCTCGCCGACGGCGCTTTCGAGCCGGCGAAAATGGGTCTTCACCGTGCTCGTGAGCAGGCGGTTCTCCTTGCGCTCGCGCTCGCTGCGCAGTATCCGCTTCTTCTGTGAGGCTATGTTGGCCATGTTTCGGGCGGCCGACTATAGCGAGTGAGTTAGCGATTGGAGACCCCCGAGACGGAGGACGGGCGGCGCCTCGAGGCCGATGCCGCCCTGCGCGCCGCCGAGGCCTTCGACCAGGCGGAGGAACCGGTGCCTGAGGCGCGGCCCGGCCGGATCGCCCGCTCGACCGCGTTCTTCTCGGTCGCGACCGCCGCCTCGCGCGTCGCCGGGCTGGTCCGCGAGATCGTCGCCGCCTCCTACTACGGCGTCTACGGGCCGATGTCTGCCTTCACGGTCGCCTTCCAGGTGCCCAACCTGGTGCGGGCCCTGTTCGCCGACGCGGCGCTGCAGCCGGCGTTCGTCCCGGTCTTCACGGAGCAGCTCCAGAAGAAGAACTACCGCGAGGCGTTCCGGCTCGCCTCGACCCTGCTGCTGCTCGTCACCCTCGTCCTCGGCGCGATCACCGCCTTCTTCGTCCTCCTCGCCCCGGTGATCATGCCGCTCTTCGCCCCCGGCTTCGAAGGCGAGCTGCTCGACCTCACGGTCACTCTCTCCCAGGTCCTCTTCCCGATCCTGATCCTGCTCGGCCTGAGCGGGGTCGTCGTCGGCATCCTCAACAGCTACGACCGCTTCGGGGCGTTCGCGATCTCGCCGCTCTTCTGGAACCTGACGATCATCCTCGTCGTCGTCGTCCTCGCGCCGCTCTTTCACGGGCAGGATCGCATCTACGCCTATGCGATCGGGATCCTCGTCGGCACCCTGGTCCAGCTGCTGATCCCGACCTTCGACCTGCGCAACACGCCGTTCAAGTTCGAGTGGAGCTTCGAGTGGCGCAACCCGGACGTGCGCCGCGTCCTGCTGCTGATGCTGCCGGTGACGATCAGCCTCGGCCTGATCAACTTCAACATGCTGATCAACAGCCTCTTCGGCAGCCTCGTCAGCGAAGAGTCGCCGGCGGCGATCGACAAGGCCTTCCGCATCTACCAGCTGCCGCAGGGGATCTTCTCGGTGGCGATCGCCACGGTGCTGTTCCCGACCCTGGCCCGCTTCGCCGCTCGCGGGGAGATGGAGAACCTGCGGGCGACGATGGCCAACGGGATGCGCCAGATCCTCTTCGTCCTCGTTCCCGCCGCCGCCGCCGTCCTGGTCCTTTCGGTGCCGATGATCCGGCTCGTCTACCAGCACGGCGAGTTCACTCCGGCGCAGACGACGCTCGTCGCCACGGCGCTCTTCTGGTTCGCCTTCTCGCTGCCGACCAACGGCCTCTACCTGCTGCAGACGCGCACCTTCTTCAGCCTGCAGCGGCCCTGGATGGCGACCGGCCTCGCGGGGTTCGACCTGGTCGTCTCGATCCTCGGCGCCGCCCTCCTCTACAAGCCGTTCGGCACCGGCGGCATCGTCGCCGGCACCGGCATCGGCACGACGGCCGCCGTGATCGCCCAGGCCGTCGTCCTGCGGCGCGAGTTCGACGGCCTCGAGCTGCGCCGCCTCTTCGCCACCACGGTCAAGATCACGATCGCCGCGGCGGCCCTGGCGGCGGTCTCCTTCGGCGTCTGGGACCTCCTCGACGGGGCGCTCGGCCGCGGGCTGCTCGCCCAGGTCGTCTCGCTGGGCGCCGGGCTGGCGCTCGGCGGGCTGACGTACGTGGGGCTGGCGAAGCTGCTGCGGATCGCCGAGCTCGAGCAGATCATGCGGCTCGTGCGCCGCCGTTAGATGCTCGGGCCGGCCCGATACCTGCTCGGGGTCGCCGAGATCCTGCTGCTCGTCGGCTTCGCTTGGATCGGGGCTACTTCAGTCCGCCGTCGGTTCGTCTACGGGCTCGCCGGCGTTACCGCACACCTCGCGACCTCGGTCATCGCCCTCGCGCTGCTCCTCTGGACGTCAGAGCTGCTGGGAAGCTTCGGTCTCTTCAAGGCCGCTCCGTACCTCGCCATCGTGGTCATCGTGGGGTTGGTCCTAAGACTGCGTGTGGGAGGAGGGTGGGGGGGTCCCTCCGGCGTAGCGGCGTCCTCTTTTTCGCCCGGTAGGCGCTCGCGTACAGCGGCTGCCTCATCAGGCGAAAAACCCAGCGAGCCGGAGGGACCCCCCCACCCTCCATCTCTCACCGCTCTGGTTGCCCTTTTGATTGCGGCCGTGGCGATTGGTCATTTCGCCGCGGGCATCAAGGTGAGGTTGTCGACGGGGATGACCGGGTTCGATTCGACCTGGTATCACGGGCCGTTCGCGGCGGGCTTCTACCAGTCGGGAGATACGTGGGGGCTGCACTTCATCGCGCCGCAGTTCCTGGCTTGGTTCTACCCGGCGAACTCGGAAGTGGTGCATGCGGTCGGGGTGCTGGCGTTCGGGCGCGACATCCTGTCTCCGCTGCTCAATCTCGGTTGGTTCCTTGGCTGCTTGGTGGCGGCGTGGTGCATCGGGAGGCCATACAAGGTCGCGCCTTGGTCGATGGCTCTTGCCGCTATCGCCCTGAGTGTGCCCGCGCTGCACGATCAGGCGGGGGAGGCGCGGAACGACGTCGTTGGGATCTTCTTCCTGCTGGCGGCGGTGGCGATCGCCCTGGCCCAGCGCGAACGCGGTCCCACTCGCCAGGTAGGGGCCGCGTTCGCGCTGGGCCAGGGCGCCTTGGTTGGCTTGGCGGTCGGTTTGGCGGCTGGGACCAAGCTCAACTTCCTTCTCCCGGCGGCGGTGCTTGTGGTGGGCATGGGACTGATCGCACCCCGTGGACTTCGCTGGCGCGCTTTTGGAGTCGCCGCTCTCGGCGCGTTGGCCGGTGGTGGCTACTGGTACCTGCGCAACCTCGCCCACGCGGGTAACCCGCTGCCCTGGGTCAAGCACCTCGGCCCGGTCACGCTGCCTGCGCCCGAGCAGGCCCTTGGCGGCCGCGAAGGCCACAGCGTCCTCGGCTACCTGACGGACGGCGCGGTCTGGTCCGACTGGTTCCTCCCCGGTCTCCATCATGGCCTGACCGTCTTCTGGCCCCTGCTCGGCGCCCTCTCTCTAGCCGGCCTGGCGCTCGCGTTGGGCCGCCGCTCCGATCCAGCACTGCGCGTAGCCGCGGCTGTTGGGTTCGCGGCGGCGTTGGCCTGGCTGATCGCCCCCACGTCCGCCTCCGGCCCCGACGGCATGGCCCACGGCTTCGAGTCGGGCCTCCGCTACCTCGCCCCAGCCCTGGTCCTGGGCCTATCCCTCCTCCCAACCGCCCCGATCCTCCGCGAACGCCTGTCCCATCTGTTTTCCTCTCCACTGACTTCGTCTTTTGTTTCGGATAGCGGAACGAAAGACGAAGTCAGCACATGGTTGGGAGGGCGGAAGGCGGCCTTGGCCTGGTTCGTGGTCGCGACGGCCCTCGTCGTCGGGCTCGGTTATCCAGTGCAGCGCCACTACCTGCAGGATCGCTACGCCGATCCGACGTTCACGACCCCCGGGCTCAACGCCGCCTTCGCCTGGTCCCAGGACGTCTCCGGTGCCCGCATCGCCACGACCAGCACCCGCCAGTACCCCCTCTTCGGCCGTGACCTCTCCAACGAAGTCAGATTTGTCGGTGAGGAGCAACCCCACGGCGGCTTCACCGCCCCCGCCACCTGCCGCCGCTGGCGCGAACTGCTGAACGAAGGCGACTACGACTACGTAGTCACCACCCGCGACCGCATCGAACCCGGAAAGCCCGTCTATCCCCCGACGGCAGCCTGGACCGCCGATTCGATGTCGACCGTAATCCTGAGACAACCGCCCACGGTCGTTTACAAGCTGAGGAGCAACCTGGACCCATCGGGTTGCCAGCGTTTGCCATCTCCGTAGCTCCCGCGGGTGGCGCCGTAGGGGGAACCGCCCCTGAGGACGCTTTAGCGACCGGAAGGGGCGGTGGGTCCCTGCGGCGACAGGACCCGCGGGCCGCGACGACTGAAGCGCCATACTCCGGCACCCGATGGACCGCATTCGCAACTTCTCCATCATCGCCCACATCGACCACGGCAAGTCCACCCTTGCCGATCGCATCCTCGAGATCACCGGCGCGGTCGACCCGAAGAAAATGCGGGCCCAGGTGCTCGACTCGATGGAGCTGGAGCGCGAGCGCGGGATCACGATCAAGGCCCAGGCCGTGCGCGTCGAGTACGGGGCCGCCGACGGCGAGACGTACCACCTGCACCTGATCGACACGCCCGGCCACGTCGACTTCTCCTACGAGGTCTCGCGCAGCCTCGCCGCCTGCGAGGGGGCCCTGCTCGTCGTCGACGCCGCCCAGGGGGTCGAGGCGCAGACCGTCGCCAACACCTACCTGGCGATCGAGAACGGGCTGGAGCTGATTCCGGTGATGAACAAGGTCGATCTGCCCGGCGCCGAACCCGGCCGCGTCGGCGCCGAAATCGCCGACCTGCTCGGCGGCGACCCCGCCGACGCGATCCCGATCTCGGCCAAGACGGGGGAGGGCGTCATCGACGTGCTGGAGGCGATCGTCGCCCGCGTGCCGCCGCCCAAGGGCGACCCCGCGGCCCCGCCGCGCGCCCTGATCTTCGACTCGGAGTTCGACCAGTACCGCGGCGTGATCGCCTACGTGCGGATGGTCGACGGCGCCTTCCGCAAGCACGGCCGCATCCTCGCGATGCAGAACGGGACCGAGGCCGACATCGACGACATCGGCTTCTTCCGCCCCGAGATGACCGGCGTCGCCGGGATGGAGGCGGGGGACGTCGGCTACCTAATCACCGGCATCAAGGACGTCGCCAAGCTGCGCGTCGGCGACACGCTGACCGCTCTCGACCGCCCGGCGAATGAGGCGCTCGAGGGCTACCGCGAGGTGCGGCCGATGGTCTTCTGTGGCCTCTTCCCGATCGACACCGACCGCTTCGAAGACCTACGCGACGCGCTCGAGAAGCTCGCACTCAACGACGCCGCGCTCTCCTGGGAGCCAGAGACCTCCGAGGCGCTCGGCTTCGGCTTCCGCTGCGGCTTCCTCGGCCTCCTGCACATGGAGATCGTGCGCGAGCGGCTCGAGCGCGAGTACGGGCTCGATCTGCTGGCGACGACGCCCAACGTGCGCTACGAGGTCCACCTGGCCAACGGCGAGGAGCTCGAGGTCCGCAGCCCGACCGAGCTGCCCGACCCGGGCACGATCGCGTCGATCGAAGAGCCCTACATCCGCGCCACGGTCATCTGCCCGACCGAGCAGGTCGGTGCGGTGATGGAGCTCTGCCAGACCCGCCGCGGCACCCACGTCGACATGCACTACCTGAGCCCGCAACGGGTGCAGATCCGCTACGACATGCCGCTCGCCGAGATCGTCCTCGACTTCTTCGACCTGCTCAAGTCCTCGACCAAGGGCTACGCCTCGCTCGACTACGAGCCGATCGGCAACCGCGCCTCGGACCTGGTCAAGGTCGACATCCTGCTCGCCGGCGACCGGGTCGACGCGCTCTCGATCATCGTCCACCGCGAATTCGCCTACGAGCAGGGCAAGAAGCTGGTCGGCCGGCTCAAAAAGACGATCCCGCGCCAGCTCTTCGACGTGCCGGTGCAGGCGGCGATCGGCTCCAACATCCTCGCCCGCGAGACGGTCAAGGCGCTGCGTAAGGACGTTACCGCGAAGCTCTACGGCGGCGACGTGACCCGCAAGCAGAAGCTGTTGAAGAAGCAGAAGGCCGGCAAGAAGCGGATGAAGTCGGTGGGCAGAGTCGAAGTGCCGCAGGAGGCATTTCTCGCGGTGTTGGAGATCGACGAGTAGCGCGAGCGGTTTCGGCGGGCGGGTCCTGTCGCCGCAGGGGACCCACCGCCCCTTCCGGTCGCTAAAGCGTCCTCAGGGGCGGTTCCCCCTACGGCGCCACCCGCCCGAGAGACGGCTTCCTGACTAGGCAAAACTGGCCAGACGACCAGTCTGCGGAAGCGTCTCTAGACTGCCGCGCCATGACCGTCAAGACTGAAGCTGTTGGCAAGGAGTGGCCTGCCACTACTTATGAGGTGGGCAAGGAGAAGATCGGGGAGTACGCGCGGGTTGTGGGGTTGGACAACTCGGTGCACTTCGATCGCGAGGCGGCGAAGGCGGCCGGCTACCGCGATGTCGTCGCGCCGCCGATGTTCTGCGTCGTCTACAGCGCCCCGGCGCTGGGGCCGGCGATGTTCGACCCGGAGGTGGGCATGAACTTCGCCGCGATGGTGCACGGCGGTCAGGAGTTCGAGTGGGGCGAGCCGGCCTGCTCGGGCGACGAGATCACGACCACCGCTAAGTGCCTGGAGATCTTCGAGAAGGACGGCAAGGGCTTCTACGTCTTCGAGACGCGCTCGCTCAACCAGGACGGAGCCGAGGTCGTCAAGGGCACCTGGACCAACATCGTGAGAGGGGTTTGAAGTGAGCGATCTGAACGTGGGCGACGCGATCCCGGAGCTGAAGGTCACCCCCGACAAGTACCTGCCGCACCGCTACGCGGGCGCCTCGGGCGACTTCAACCCGATCCACATCGACCCTGAGTTCGCCAAGGCGGTCGGCCTGCCGAGCACAATCCTGCACGGCCTCTACATGATGGGCCTGGTCGCCCGCTCGGCCACGGACGTTGCCGGCGGCGACCCGAAGGCTCTCAAACGGCTCTTGGTCCAGTTCCGCGGCATGGGGGCGCCGGAGACTGAGATCGCGGTGACCGGCACCGTCAAGTCGGTCGGGGACGGCAAGGCGGTCATCGACGTGGTCGCCGCTCAGGGCGAGAACCAGACGATCCGGAACGCTGAGGCGGAAATTCAGCTTTAAGCGAGGAGGAGGGCCGGGTGACCCCTGTCAAAACACTCGGCAGGAGCCTCGCTTGAGTGTTTTGACAGGGGTCACCCGGCCCTCCTCCTAGACTTCAAGCGTGCTCTCGCAGCGACAGGAGTTGATTCTCGAGCTTGTGGTCGACGCGTATCTGGCGTCGGGCAAGCCGGTGCCTTCGAAAGAGATTGCGGGGCTGCGCGAAGTCGAGTGGGGACCGTCGACCGTTAGGGCGGAGCTGGCCGCCCTCGAGACCGCGGGGTATCTGACGCATCCGCACACTTCGGCTGGGCGGGTGCCGACGGAGATGGGGTATCGGCGGCACGTCGATCTGCTGATGGAGGCTGGGCCGCCCGCTGAGACAGTGGTCGAGCTGGAGCTTTCGCGGCTGCGGCGCGAGATCGACGCGGCGATGCGGGAGACGACGATGGCGCTGGCCCAGATGACCGACCTGATGGCGGTGGCGATGGCACCGCCGGAGACGCTGGCGGCGACGATTCACCGGGTCGAGGTGCTGCGCCTGCGTCCCGAGCGCGTGATGGTTGTCGCGATCGCGACCAACGGGGCCGTGGCCAAGCGGGTCTTCGACTTTCCCGAGCCGGTCGACCCCGGTCTGGTCGAGTGGGCGTCCAGCTACCTCAACGAGTCCCTGGCCGGTCTCGGCCTCGGCGCCCGCATGATCGCCAGTCGCTTGGCCGACCCGGCGCTGCCCCCCGTCGAGGCAGAGTTTCTCGCTGCGCTCGGCGCGGCCTTCACCGAGCTCGAGCACGAGGACGCGGCCGACACCCTCTACACCGAGGGAGCCGCGCGGCTGCTTTCCGAAGCGCACTTGGCCGACCTCCCCCAAGCCGACAGCCTGATGACGGCGCTGGAGGAGCGCGCCAGCCTGCTCGAGATGCTGCGCTCCACGCTCGACCGGCGCTCGGTCTTCCTCTGGATCGGCGGCGAGAACCCGCGGCCGGAGATGCGCTCGGTCAGCGTCGTCGGCGCCAACTACGGCCTCGCCCACCGCAACCTGGGCTCAGTCGGCGTCGTCGGCCCGTTGCGTATGGATTACGCGACCGCGATCGCCTCCGTGCGCGCCGCCGCCCGCGCGCTCTCCCGTTACTGCGAGACGGTCTACGACGGCTGAGCCATGCCCCGCGACTACTACGACGTCCTGGGTGTGCAACGCGGCGCCTCCGACACGGAAGTGAAGAAGGCGTTCCGCAAGCTCGCCCGCGAGCTCCATCCCGACGTCAACGCCCACGACCCCGAAGCCGAGGAGAAGTTCAAGCAGGCCGCAGAGGCCTACGAGGTGCTCTCCGACCCCGAGCGACGCCAGGTCTACGACCGCTTCGGCCACGAGGGACTGAGCGGCGGCGGCTTCCAACCCGGCGCCGGCTTCGGCTCGATCGAGGACCTGTTGGGCGCGGTCTTCGGCGGCGCCTTCGGCTTCGAGGTGCGGCGTGGACCGATGCGAGGGCAGGACCTGGTGCACGCGGTCGAGATCTCGGCCGTGCAGGCCATGTTGGGGGCGAGCATCCAAATCCCCAGTCATGAGGGGGAGAGGAAGGTCGAGCTGCCGCCCGGCATCCAGCACGGCTCGCAGTTCGGCCTACGCGGCCACGGCCTACCCGGCGCCAACGGCGGTCCTCCCGGCGACCTGCGAGTCGTCGTCCACGTAATCGTCCCCACCGACCTCTCCGAGGAGCAGCGCGAGCTAGCCGAGAAGCTGGAGGACTCGCTGGAGCCGCACAACCTGCGCTCCCAGCAGCACGAGGACGGCGGCTTCTTCTCGCGCATGCGCCGCGCTTTCCATTGATCCGGCTCGCCGTCCGCTGCGCTCCCGAGCAGGCGGAGATCGTCCTTGCCGAGCTGACGGTCCTGGCTCCGAACGGGGTCGAGGAGGAGGCGGGCCCGGGATACGTCGAGTACGCGATCTACGGCGGCGAGGGGGAGCTGCCGGAGCTCGGCGAGATCGAGGTCGCCGCCGGCGACGGCCTGGTCGAGGTGGTCGCAACCGAGGTGCCCGACGACTGGGCCGACCGCTGGCAGGACTTCCACAAGCCCCTCCTCGTCGGCGAGCGCCTCTGGCTGCGTCCCTCCTGGGAGGCACCGCGCGACGACACGATCGACCTCGTCGTAGACCCCGGCCGCGCCTTCGGCACCGGCGCCCACCCGACTACCCGCCTCTGCCTCGAGTACCTGCTGGAGCTGGCAGAGGCTGGCCAAGCATCCGGCCCTCTCACGGATCTCGGCACCGGCTCCGGCGTCCTCGCCATCGCCGCCGCGAAGCTCGGCTGGAACCCGGTCAGCGGCTATGACCATGAGGTCCCCGCGATCGAAGCCGCGAAAGTCAATGCGGAGGCAAACGGGGTCTCGGCCCGCTTCGAGCGCATGAACCTCCGCCAAACGCTCCCAGAGCTGGCCCCGACCACGGTCGCCAACATGACCGCGCCCGTGCTGAGGGAGATCGCCAGGCAGCGTGAGGGCGGGAGGGGTCAAGGGAGGGGTCCCCAAAACGCTCGGCAGGAGCCTCGCTGGAGTGTTTTGGGGACCCCTCCCTTGACCCCATCCACGCTCGTCTGCTCCGGTCTTCTACTGGGGGAGGTAGATGGGATCGCGGCCGCGTTCAAGTCGTGGGGCTTCGCCGAGACCGACCGCCGCACGGATGGCGACTGGGCAGCACTCCTTCTGCGTCTGCGCCAGCCGTGAGCCTCCGGTGCAGGTTCGTCGCCTCCAGGGTCGAATAGGGTCCACGACTCATGTTCGCGACGATCACCGCCTATGGCGTCGGTCTCTTCATTCACGTACTCGCCGTGCTGCTCGCCTTCGGGCCGACCTTTGGCTACGGCTTCTTCGTCGCCACCGCGGAGCGCGACGATCCGCGCAGCGTGCCAACCGTCTTGCGGGGGATACAGAAGGTCGACCGCTACCTCGTGCAGCCCGGCCTGCTGATCGTCCTGATCGCCGGCATCTACCTGCTGTCGAAGGGCGACATCTCGGCCAGCGAGTCTTGGGTCAGCGTCGGCTTCTTGGCGATCGTCGTCCTCTTCGGCCTTTCGCATGGGCTGTTCCGACCTCAGACGGCAAAGGCGCTGGCGCTGGCCGAAAGCGACCTGAAGGCCGGCGACGCGCTGGGGGCGGGGTACGAGGCGATCTCCAAGCGGCTCGAGAACGCGGGCAAGCTGGCGGGACTGATCGTCGCGGTCACGATCTTCTTCATGGTCGTCAAGCCCTGACGGGCCTGGCTGCCAGCGGAAGCGCGCTCGATCCTTCGCTCCCGATCGCGATGTTCGATTCGGGTGTCGGCGGCCTCACCGTCCTGCACGAGTGCCTTGTCTCGCTGCCGGAGGAGGACTTCGTCTACCTCGGCGACACCGAGTGGTTCCCCTACGGGACGAAGGACACCGGCGCGCTGCGTGAGCGGATCCGGGCGATCGCCGAGCGGCTGCTTGGCGATCGGGCCAAGCTGCTGGTGATCGCCTGCAACACGGCGACCTCGATCGGCGAGGACGTCGCCCGCGAGGTTGCCCACGCACACGGGGTCGAGGTCGTGCCGGTGGTCGAGCCGCAGGCCGAGATCGCTGCCGCGATCACCGACAGCGGCCGGGTCGGGGTGCTGGCGACGCCGAACACGGTCGAGAGCGGCGCCTACCGTCGCGCGCTCGAATCCCAGCACCGCGCCCTCGAGGTGACCGAGGTCGAGGCGCCCGACCTCGCGCCCTTCATCCAGGACGGCTCGCCCTTCGACGAGGGCGTGGTCGAGATGGCCCGCGTCTACTGCGCGCCGCTGAAGCGGGCGGAGGTCGACACCCTGATCCTCGGCTGCACCCACTACCCGCTGGTCGCGCCGATGCTGCAGCGCATCCTCGGCCGCGACGTGCGCCTGGTCAGCGGCGGACACGCGGTCGCGGCCGCTGTCCAGCGCACGCTCGAGCGCCGCGGCCTCGCCAAGGCGAGCGACGTCGAGGGCGACTACCGCTTCCTCTGCAGCGGCGACGTCGAGTCCTTCCGCGACCTCGGCACCCGCTTCCTGCAGATGCCGCTGGGCGAGGTCGAGCAGATCCAGTTTCCCTTCGCGGGCTGACGCCGCGAAAGACGTCTCACTCACGGCGCATTCGTCCAGCCACGCGTGCGTCGCGATCTGGAACGGTCGTCCGATGACGACGACCACAGCGGCACTTCCATCTGGCAATACCGTATATACTTCTCCCGTGGCAAAGGTGATGATCTCGATTCCCGACGACCTCCTCGATCGCCTCGACGCGCAAGCGCGCGCGAATCGTGAGACCCGCAGCGGCCTCCTGCGGCGGCTCGCGGAAGAGGAGCTGGCAGTCGACGTCGCCCGGCGACGTAAGGAGGTCGAAGACCTCCTTGACAAGGCGACGGTCTCCGGCGGCATGGGCGGCGACGCCGCCCAACTGATCCGCGAAGACCGCGAATCGCACTGACATGCGCTTGATCGACGCCGGCGTCTGGGTCGCCATCTCCGATCCCGACGACAGGTATCACGCCGCCGCCCACGCAATCGTCGGTAACGTCGAGGCCCCGCTTGCCGCCCTCGACCTGACTCTCTACGAGGTTGCCAACGTCATGGGCCCAAAGAAGGGGCAGCCCCGTGAGGGGCATGCCTTGCTCAAGTTGATCGCGAAGCGGTGCGGAGAGAGCCTTGTAATGGCCGACGCCGAGCTGATCGAATCCACGCTGGAGCTGGCAGCCGAGCATGGCCTCACCGCCTACGACGCGGCCTACGTCGCCGCCGCCCAGCGCTACGACTGGACCCTGGTCAGCACTGACGTCGCCGACCTCGTCTCAAAGGGCCTCGCCGTGACGCCCGACGCCGCCGATTACCCTTAGGACCGGTATGAGTGCCCTGGAGCAGGCACAGGCCGACGAGGTGGCCGTGCTCCAGCACGAGCGCAAGACCTGCAGATGCCCTTGAGCACGGTCGAACGGGACTCCATTCCGCGCCTCTGACAGTTTTGCACTAAAATTTCTGATCGATGAGGGCGAGTAAGTTGACCTGCCTTGCGGTCGTCGCCATCCTCGCGGCTATGGCGTTGGTGAGCGTCAGCTCAGCTGCCGCGGAACGCACGGTGCTCTGCAAAGCCAACGAAGAACATTGCAGCGCCGAAAACATCTGGGAACTCTTACCCGAAAACTTCAAGGGAGCGATCGGCGAAGCCCTCGGGAAAGCCGCGGAACTCGTCATGCCTGGCCTGCCCACGGTCAGCTGCAACACCGGCAAACTTGCCTCAACCCTGGAAGAAACAGAAGGCCCGTTGATCGGCGAAGTCGCCAAGTGGAACTTCATCAACTGCGGGCCAAGCGGCTGTGCCTTGGCGGTGCCCAAAGAACTCGAAACGGGTTACAGCGCCGAAGTCACGGCGAGTGGCGGGGGGAACGGGATCTTGGAAGTTGGTTCCACCCCGACCGTGATCGCGACCTGCTCGAAATTCACCTGCACGTACAATGCCTCCTCCATGCAGTTCGTCGTGGAAGGCGGGCCTGGAGAAGGCGAATACGGCTATATCTCCTCGGAAGCACCGATGAGCAAGGTTCCGCTCAAAAGCAGTTTCATCTGCCCGAGCACCGCGACGTACGTCTCGCTCTACCAGATCGTAGAACCTGGTTCTTCGACCTTCGTGACCCATTGACCCGATCGGCGGCGACGGGGTACGGCTCCGCCGCCGGTTGCCGACTACCCTTAAGCGGATGAGCGCTCTCGAGCAGGCACAGGCTGACGTGCGGACCGCGATGAAGGCTGGCGAGCGCGAGCGCGCGGGTGCGCTGCGGATGATCGTCGACGCCCTGCAGAAGGAGGCCAAGCTCGGCGACGGCGACGAGGTCGCTGTGCTCCAGCGCGAGCGCAAGAAGCGGCTCGAAGCCGCCGAGGCCTACGCCGATGCCGGCCGCGACGAGCAGTCCGCCGCCGAGCGGCTCGAGGCGGAGCTGATCGAGGTCTACCTGCCGCGGCAGCTCTCCGACGAGGAGCTGACCGAGCTGGTCGACGCCGCGGTCGCCGAGACCGGCGCGACCGAGCAGAAGCAGATGGGCCAGGTGATGTCGGCGCTGATGCCGAAGGTCGGCGGGCGCGCCGACGGCAAGCGGGTCAGCGCGGCGGTGCGTGAGCGGCTTGGCGCGTAGGCAGCTGACCCTCGACAACACGGTCGCCGCCGAGCTGGCGGGCTCCGAGGACGCCGTCCTGCGCGAGCTGCGCGGCCACCTCGACTGCGAGCTGCACCTGCGCGGCAACGTGCTGACCCTCGACGGCGAACCGGCCGACGTGCAGATGGCGGCGACGGTCGTCGACGAGCTGGTCGAGCTGGTCGAGCAGGGCCACGAGGTGGCGCCGGGGACGATCGAAGCGGTGACCGGCGCCCTCGACGCCTCCGAGAGCCCGGCCGAAATCCTCGAGGACGTCGTCTGGCGCCACCGCAATACGAAGGTCGCCCCGAAGACCCTCAACCAGAAGCGCTACGTCGACTCGATCCGCAAGCACACCGTCACGTTCGGCATCGGCCCGGCCGGAACCGGCAAGACCTTTCTGGCGGTCGCGATGGCGGCCGCCGCTTTGGCCGAACGCGAGGTGCAGCGGATCATCCTCACCCGGCCCGCGGTTGAGGCCGGCGAGCGGCTCGGCTTCCTGCCCGGCGACATCCAGGCCAAGGTCGACCCCTACCTGCGGCCGCTCTTCGACGCCCTCTTCGACATGCTCGACCCCGACCGCGTCAACGGCTACTTCGAGCGTGGCGTGATTGAGGTCGCCCCGCTCGCCTTCATGCGCGGCCGCACCCTCAACGACTCCTTCGTCATCCTCGACGAGGCGCAGAACACGAGCCCTGAGCAGATGAAGATGTTCCTCACCCGCCTCGGCTTCAACTCGCGCATGGTGGTGACCGGGGACGTGACCCAAATCGACCTGCCGAGCGACCAGCGCTCCGGCCTGATTGCCGTGCGCGAGATCCTCGATCAGGTCAAGGACATCTCGTTCATCGAGTTCGGTGGCGCGGACGTCGTTCGCCACAAGCTGGTGCAGAGGATCGTCGCCGCTTACGACGAGCACGGCAATCGCGAGCGGGCCGCGCGCGAACACGGGCCGACGCCAGGCTCTTGAGCTTGGACCTGGGCGACGTGCCGGTGGAGCTGCGCGAGCCGGTCGCGGCGGCGCTCGCGGCCTGCGAGGTCGGCGACGGCCATCTCGCCGTCGAGCTCGTGGAGGAGGAGCGCATCCGCGGGCTGAATCGCGAGCACCGCGGCAAGGACGCGCCGACCGACGTCCTCGCCTTCCCGGTCGACGGCACCGGCCCAGTCGCCGGGCCGCGCGAGCTGGGAGATGTCGTGGTCTGCCCCGGGCACTGCTCCGACGTCACCGAGGCGGTCGTCCACGGCGTCCTTCACCTCTGCGGCTATGACCACGAGGCCGACGACGGCGAGATGCTCGCGCTGCAGGCCGAGGTCATCGCGGGCCTCGCGGCATGACCCGGGCCGGCTTCATCGGCTTGGCCGGCCGGCCCAACGTCGGCAAGTCGACCCTGGTCAACGCGATCGTCGGCAGCCACGTCGCGATCGTCTCCGGGCGGCCGCAGACCACCCGCCGGGCGATCCGCGGCATCCGCACCGACGCCGAGGCCGGCACGCAGCTCGTTCTCGTCGATCTGCCCGGCGTGCAGCGTCCCCGCGACGTGCTGACCGAGCGCATGCAGAAGCGGGTCGAGCGCGAGCTCGCCGACTCCGACGTGGCGCTCTTCGTCGTCAACGGCGAGGACGGGATCGGGCCCGGCGACCGCTTCATTGCCCGTGCTCTGCTCGGTGCCGGCGCCCACGCCCACGTGCCGACACTCTGCGCGGTCAACAAGGTCGACCGCGTCGGGCCCAACGAGCTGGTCCCCGTTCTGTCCGAAGCGGCCGAGCTCGAGGGCGTGGACGAGGTCTTCCCGATCTCCGCCCGTGCCGGCCAAGGTCTGAACGCGCTAGTCGAGCGCCTGGGCGAGCTCGTCCCCGAGGGCCCCTATCTCTACCCGCCCGAGGACCGCAGTGACCAGTCGAACGAGGTCCTGCTGGCGGAGCTGATTCGCGAGCAGGTGCTGAATCGCACTCGGCAGGAGATTCCCCACTCGGTCGAGGTCGCGGTCAAAGCGGTTGAGAGCCGCGACGACGGCCTGACCACCGTCGTCGCTGAGATCTGGGCCGAGACCGAGTCGCAGAAGGGCATCTTGATCGGCAAGTCCGGCAACAAGATCGGCGAGATCGGCACCGCCGCGCGCAGGTCCCTTGAAGCCGAGCTGGGCGCGAAGGTCCACCTCGACCTCCAGGTCCGCGTCCGCGACCGTTGGCGCCGCGACGAGGGGCTCCTCGATCGGCTGGGGATCGAGTAACTACGATGACTCGATGTTCTCCGAGGTGAAATTCGACGAGCGCGGCCTCGTGCCGGTAGTCGCCCAGGACCAGGCCAGCGGCGAGGTCCTCACCCTGGCTTACGCCAACGAGGAGTCGCTGCGGCTCACGGTCGAGACCGGGGAGCTGCACTTCTGGAGCCGCTCGCGCGAGGAGATCTGGCGCAAGGGGGAAACCTCGGGAAACGTTCTGAAGCTGCGCCAGCTGCGCCTCGATTGCGACGGCGACGCGATCGTCGCCCTGGTCGAGCCGACCGGTCCCGCCTGCCACACGGGCGAGCGCTCCTGCTTTCACCGTGGCATAGACGGCGAAAGCGGGGTCGATCCCGCCGTGCACGAAATGCTTGCCTCGCTCGAGCGGACGCTTCGCGCCCGGGCGGCTGAGCGGCCCGAGGGCTCCTACACCGTGCGGCTGCTCGACGACCCGAAGCTGATCGGCGAGAAGGTCGAGGAGGAGGCTGAGGAGGTCGTGCGCGCCGCCCGCGAGGAGTCCGACGAGCGGATCGCCGAAGAGGCGGCCGACGTCCTCTACCACCTGGCCGTGCTGCTCGCCTCGCGCGAGGTTCCGCAATCCGCGGTCATGGAAGTGCTCGATGGCCGTCGCGGCTGACTCGGAGCTGCGCCTGGAGCCGAGCCTGGAGGAGGCTCGCGCGCTCGCCGAGCAGGGCAACGTCGTGCCGGTCCGCGCCCGCTTCGCGGACGACTGCGAGACCCCGGTCTCCGCCTTCCTCAAGCTGCGCGCCGGCGAGCCCGAGGGCGCTCCCTGCTTCCTGCTCGAGTCGGCCGAGCAGGGCCAGGTGGGCCGCTACTCCTTCCTCGGCTTCCGGCCGCGCGCCGTGCTGCGCTGGAGCGACGGTGTCCTCTCCGAGGAGGGCGGCGACGCGGGCGTGGCCCCCGACCCCTACGCGGCCGTGGCCGAGTACCTCTCGCGCTTCCGCCCCGCGCCGGTGGAGGGCCTGCCGCCGTTCAGCGGCGGTGCGGTCGGCTTCTTCGGCTACGACCTGGTGCGCACCGTCGAGCCGCTGGCCGACCCCAACCCCGACCCGCTCGTGCTGCCCGACATGGCGCTGATGATCACCGACTTAATGCTGGTCTTCGACCACCTGCGCCACGAGCTGACGATCATGGCCTGCGTCTTCGCCGAGGACGAGGGCGGGGTCGACGCCGCCTACGAGCGCGCCGCCGTGACGATCGCCGAAGCCCGCCGGCGACTGCGCGGAGCCGTTCCCGTCCCCGAGCGCCCGGCCCTCGCCGAGCCGCCCGAGTTCGTCTCCAACATGGAGCGCGAGGAGTTCGAAGCCGCGGTCGAGCGGATCGTCGAGTACGTCCACGCCGGCGACGCTTTCCAGGTCGTCCCCTCGCAGCGCTTCAGCGCCCCGGCGCCGGTCGAGGCCTTCTCGATCTACCGTGGCCTGCGCGTCGTCAACCCCTCTCCCTACATGTACTTCCTCGACTTCGGCGACTTCCAGATCGCCGGCGCCTCGCCCGAGCCGCTGGTCAAGGTCAGCGGCGGCCGGGTCGAGACGCGGCCGATCGCCGGCACCTACCCGCGCGGCTCCGACGAGGAGGAGGACCGCCGCCTCGCCGAGCGCCTCGTCAACGACCCCAAGGAGCGGGCCGAGCACGTGATGCTGGTCGACCTCGGCCGCAACGACCTCGGCCGGGTCTGCGAGTACGGCTCCGTGAAGGTCGACGAGCTGATGGTGGTCGAGACCTACTCGCACGTGCTGCACATCGTCAGCCAGGTCTCCGGGGCCCTCAAAGAGGGAGTGGGGGCAATGGACGTGCTGCGCTCTGCGCTCCCCGCGGGCACCCTCTCGGGCGCGCCAAAGGTGCGGGCGATGCAGATCATCGACGAGCTGGAGCCGGTCAAGCGCTGCGGTTACGGCGGGGCGATCGGATACCTCTCCTGGGACGGAGATCTCGATACCGCGATCCACATCCGCACGGTCGTCGTCAAGGACGGCCAGCTCCACGTCCAGGCCGGCGGCGGCACCGTCGCCGACGCCAAGCCGGCCTACGAGTACAACGAGTCCGTCAACAAGGCCAAGGCCGTCTTCCGCGCGGTCGAGCTGGCCTGCGAACAGCCGGATTGGGCCTGAGAGCTGTGCGCGCCCTCGTCATCGACAACTACGACTCCTTCACCTACAACCTGGTCCAGTACCTGGGTGAGCTGGGCGCCGAGGTCGAAGTCGTCCGCAACGACGTGGCCTCGGTCGACGAGCTGCTCGAACGCGGTTGCGATCGCCTCGTCGTCTCGCCTGGGCCCTGTACCCCGGCCGAGGCCGGCATCTCCACCGAGGCGGTCCGCCGCTTCGCCGAAGCGGGCACCCCCGTGCTCGGAGTCTGCCTCGGGCACCAGTCGCTGGTCGAGGCCTTCGGCGGGCGCACCGTGCAGGGTGAGCCGATTCACGGCAAGGACGCCGAGGTAGAGCACGACGGCCGCACGATCTTCGCGGGCCTGCCCAGCCCGTTGGTCGCCGGCCGTTACCACTCGCTCGTCGCCGACCCCGACCTGCCGGACGATCTCGAGCTGAGCGCCAGCTACGGCGACGTCGTGATGGGCGCCCGCCACCGCGAGCTGCCCGCCGAGGGCGTCCAGTTTCACCCCGAGTCGGTGCTGACCCCGCAGGGCAAGCACCTGCTCGCCAACTTCCTGGGGGAGGGATGACGCCCAACGACGTCGTCACCCGGGCGATCGACGCGGTCTGCGTCGGCGATCACCTCACCACCGACCACGCCGCCGCGGTACTCGCCGAGATCATGGAGGGGCGCACAAGCGAGGTGCAGACCGGCGCCTTCCTGATCGCGCTGCGGGCGAAGGGGGAGACGGTTTCGGAGCTGGTCGGCCTGGCCCGCACGATGCGCTCGCTGGCGACGCCGGTCTCGACCGCGCGTACCGACCTCGTCGACACCGCCGGCACCGGCGGCGGGCCCTCCACCTTCAACGTTTCGACCACCGCGGCCCTGATCGCGGCCGCCGCCGGCTGCGCCGTCGCCAAGCACGGCAATCGCTCGAGCACCAGCAGGTGTGGCTCCGCCGACCTGCTCGAGGCGCTCGGCGTCGACATCGAGCTCGACCCCGAGCAGGTCGGCCGTTGCATCGACGAGGTCGGCTTCGGCTTCATGTTCGCCCCCCGCCATCACAAGGCGATGGCGCACGTCGTCCCGGTGCGCAAGGAGTTGGCGGTGCGCACGATCTTCAACTTCCTCGGCCCGCTCACCAATCCAGCCGGTGCGCGGCGGCAGCTGCTCGGCGTCTCCGATCGTCACTACCAGGAGACGATCGCCGAGGCGCTGGTCGGGTTGGGCAGCGAGCGGGCGATGGTGGTCGCCGCCGAGGACGGCGTCGACGAGCTCTCGATCTCGGCCCGCACGCGCGTGATCGAGGTCCGCGACGGCGGCACCGAGGAGCATTTCGTCGACCCCCGCGATTTCGGCTTCGCCGCTGCCGACCTCGACCAGGTCGCCGGCGGGACTCCGGAGGAGAACGCCGCCGCCTCGCGCGCCGTGCTCGCCGGCGAGAAGAGCCCGCGCCGCGACCTCGTCCTGCTCAACGCGGGCGCCGCGATCTACGTCGGCGGCGGAGCGAGCACGCTCGCCGAGGGCGTCGAGGAGGCCGCGGCCGCGGTCGATTCGGGCGCCGCCACCGAGCTGCTCGAGCGGCTCGTGGCGGCGACCGCCGCCCCCGCCGTCTAGGCTTCTCCTGTCAAGTGGCAATGATCGAGCAGCTGATCTCGGTGGCGCGGGAAGGGGTGGAGGCGCGTCGCGGCCGGACGCCGCAGGCGGAGCTTGAATCTCTTCTGTCGGCGCGCGGCGAGGACCGCCCCTTCAGCGAGGCCCTGGTGCGGCCCGGCCTCTCGCTGATCGCCGAGTTCAAGCGCCGCTCGCCGAGCGCCGGTGAGATCTCCGCCACCGCCACCGTGTCCGCGCAGGTCGGCGCCTACGAGCGCGGCGGGGCGGCGGCCCTCTCCGTGCTGACCGACGAGCGGCATTTCGGCGGCTCGCTCGAGGACCTGCGGGCCGCCCGCGCGGCCTGCGGCCTGCCGATCCTGCGCAAGGACTTCGTCGTCGACCCCTACCAGCTCTACGAGGCCGCGGTGAACGGAGCCGACGCGGTGTTGCTGATCGTCCGCGCGCTCGATGACCGCACGCTGGTCGAGCTGTACGGGACGGCGCGGGACCTGGACCTCGACTGCCTGGTCGAGGTCCACGATGCCGAGGAGCTGCAGCGGGCGCTGGAGATCGACGTCGACGTGATCGGGGTCAACAATCGCGATCTCGACGACGGCTCGGTCGACGTCTCGCGGACCTACGAGCTGATGCCCGACGTGCCCGCCGGCAAGACGGTCGTCGCCGAGAGCGGCATCTCGACGCGTGAGGAGCTGGAGGAGCTGGAACGGGTCGGGGTCGACGCGGTGTTGATCGGCAGCGCCCTGATGGTCGCCCCGGACCCCGAGGCGAAGACGCGCGAGTTGACGGGCGCCGACGAAGGCACCCGCGAGCACCACCTTCCCTGAGGCCGAGCTTTTAGCGCGGCCTTGAACATTGTTTAGGAATTGCTGAGGAACCTCCCCTACCGTTCTCCTCGATGCGACGCTTCCTTCGCACCCCGTTCGGCTCGGCGCTCCTCGGCGGCGCTGTCGTCGCGATCTTCGGCTGGGTGGCGATTGCCACCGGCCTGATTGAGGCACAGAACGACTCCTCGGCCACCGTCGCCGCTCCGCTCGCCCCACCGATCGCCGTCAAGGACAGCGGCGACGGCAACGCGGTCAACCAGATCTACAAACGCGACGGCCAGGGCGTCGCCTTCATCCAGGCGACCCAGGCACCCGAAGAATCGGCCTTCAACCCCTTCGGCGGGGAACCGGAAGGCGGAGGCGTCTCCACCGGCTCCGGCTTCCTGATCGACACCGAAGGCCACATCGTCACCAACAACCACGTGGTCGAAGGGGCGACGAAGGTGACGGTCAAGCTCGGCTCCGAGAACTCGACCCATCCGGCGGAAGTCATCGGCGCCGACCCGGCCTCCGACGTCGCCCTGCTCAAGGTCGACCTGCCGGCTGACCAGCTCCACCCGCTTGCCCTCGGCGACTCCTCGAAGGTGCAGGTCGGCGACCCGGTGGTCGCGATCGGCAATCCCTTCGGCCTCGACCGCACCGTCACCAGCGGCATCGTCTCGGCGCTCCAGCGCCAGATCCAGGCCCCCAACGGCTTCTCGATCAACCACGTGATCCAGACCGACGCGGCGATCAACCCCGGCAACTCGGGCGGGCCGCTGATCGACTCCTCGGGCAGCGTGATCGGGATCAACTCCCAGATCCAGACGGGTGGGGGCAGCGGCGGCAACGTCGGCATCGGCTTCGCCGTGCCGATCAACACGGCGCGCGAGGTCGTCAAGCAGATCGAGACCAACGGCAAGGTCGAACACGCCTACATCGGGATCACCGGCGGCACGGTGACGCCGGCGGTCGCCGAAGCGCTCAAGCTGCCGACCAAGCAGGGGGTCCTGGTCAACGAAGTGGTCAAGGGCGGTCCCGCCGACGAGGCCGGGATCGAAGGCGGAAAAACCGAAGCGACGATCGAAGGCGCGCCGGTCCGCCTCGGCGGCGACGTGATCACCGAAGTCGATGGCGAGCCGATCGCCTCGATGGAAGACCTGATCGACGCGATCGACGCTCACAAGCCCGGCGACGAGATGAAGATCACGCTGCTGCGCGGCAACGACGCCGAAGAGCAGACCGTCACGGTCAAGCTCGGGGTTCGGCCCAACTCGGTCGAAGAAGCGCAGAACGGCTAGAGCGCCGTCGTCTGCGGGTCCTGTCATGGGGCAGGGGGGCCTGCGGGCAGTCCACGGGCTGTCCTCGACCCCCCTGCCCCATGCCACCCGCGGGAGATGCCGCTGAAGGAAGCTTGGCTGGCGTACCCTGGAGGCGTGAGGGTCAAGATCTGTGGGATCACTAATTTGGACGACGCGGCTGAGGCTGTGCAGCTGGGGGCCTGGGCGATTGGGTTGATCCATTACGACCGCAGCCCGCGGGCGGTGGAGGCGGGCGAAGCGGTGGCGATCGCCGCCGCGTTCCGCCGTAAGTGCGAGGTCGTGGGGGTGTTCGTCAACCCGGAGCTCGACGAGGTGGTCAAGGCGGTCGAGGACGCGAACCTGACGATGGTGCAGCTGAACGGGGCCGAGGGGCCGCAGCTCTGCGCCGAGGTGGCGCGGCGGACCGGGGTGAAGGTGATCAAGGCGATCCACGTCGCCAGCGCCGCCGAGGTCCACGGGGCCGAGGCCTACCGCACCGACTTCCACCTCTTCGACAAGAGGGGGAGGGGTCTCTGGGGCGGGACCGGGGAGAGCTTCGACTGGGGCCTGCTGCGCGAGCACCGCTCCGAGGTCCCAGCGATCGTCGCCGGCGGCCTGCGGCCCGACAACGTTGCCGCCGCGATCGAAGTCACCCACCCCTACGCGGTCGACGTCGCGAGCGGGGTCGAGGCGGAGCCGGGCCGCAAGGACCACGCCGCGATGGCTGCCTTCTTCGAGGCCGCGAAGGCCGCTAGCGTCCCCTCGGCATGAGTCTCGTCGAGGAGAGGTTTGGCCCTTACGGGGGTCGTTACGTCCCCGAGACGCTGATCGCCGCGCTCGACGAGCTGACCGCCGCCTGGGCCGAGGCTCGTGAGGACCCCGCCTTTCGGGAGCGGCTGGCTCTGCTCCATCGCGATTTCATCGGCCGCCCGACGCCGCTCTACCGCGCCGAGCGGCTCTCCGAGCGCGTGGGGGGGACGGTTTACCTCAAGCGCGAGGACCTCGCCCACACCGGCGCTCATAAGATCAACAACGCGGTCGGGCAGGTGCTGCTCGCCCAGCGCATGGGCAAGCCGCGGATCATCGCCGAGACCGGTGCCGGCCAGCACGGCGTCGCGACCGCGACCGCCTGCGCGCTGCTCGGTCTCGAGTGCGTCGTCTACATGGGCTCCGAGGACATCCGCCGCCAGAAGCCGAACGTCGAGCGGATGGGCCTGCTCGGCGCCGAGGTCGTCCCCGTGGAGGCCGGTGCCCGCACGCTGAAGGAGGCGGTCAGCGCCGCGATTCGCGACTGGGTCGCGAACGTGGCGACAACGCACTACGTGATCGGCTCCGCCGTCGGCCCGGCGCCGTTCCCCGCTCTCGTCCGCGACCTGCAGACGGTGATTGGCGAGGAGGCGCGCGAGCAGGCTCTCGCCGCCGAGGGAGAGCTGCCGGGGCGGGTAATTGCCTGCGTCGGCGGCGGCTCGAACTCGATCGGCATCTTCACCCCGTTCGTCGCGGACTCCGCCGTCGAGCTGATCGGGGTCGAGGCGGCCGGCGAGGGGCTCGACAGCGACCGTCACGGCGCCTCGCTCGGAAAGGGCACGACCGGCGTCCTGCACGGCTCGCTCTCCTCGATCATCGCCGACGAGGAGGGCCAGATCCTCGAGGCGCACTCGGTCTCCGCCGGCCTCGACTACCCCGGCGTCGGGCCCGAGCACGCCTGGCTGCGGGACACCGGCCGGGCCAGCTACGTCTCGGTGACGGACGCGCAGGCATTGGAGGCCTTCAAGCTGCTCTGCCGGCTGGAGGGGATCATCCCCGCCCTCGAGTCCTCGCACGCGATCGCCTGGCTGCTCGAGAATGGCGGCAGGGAGGGCTACGACGTCGTTTGCCTCTCGGGGCGCGGCGACAAGGATTTGGCCGAGGTGCTGAGCCTTTGACCGGCTCGGAGCGGATCGCGGCGGCGTTCGGAGCCGCACGCGAGGAAGGCCGCGCGGCGCTGATGCCGTACATGATGGCCGGGTATCCGGATCGGGAGACGTCGTCCGCGGTGGCCGCTGCGTACGCCGAGTCGGCCGATCTCGTCGAGCTGGGCATCCCCTTCTCCGATCCCCTCGCGGACGGCCCGACGATCCACGCGGCGGCGACGGCGGCCCTCGAGGCGGGGGCCTCGATGGACACGGCTTTGGAGATCTGCGGGGAGATCGCCGAGCGGGTGCCGGTCGTCTTCATGGTCTACGCGAACATGGTGCTGGCGCACGGCGGAGCGGAGGAGTTCGCGCGCCGCGCGCTTGCCGCGGGCGCTTGCGGGGCGATCGTGCCGGACCTGCCGCTGGAGGAAGCCGAGCCGGTGCGGACAGCCTTCGACGCGGCTGGGCTGGCGTTGGTGCCGCTGGTGGCGCCGACCACCCCGGCCGAGCGACGGGCACGGATCTGCGCCGCCGCGCGCGGCTTCGTCTACGTGGTCTCGACCGTGGGGACGACTGGGGAGAGGGACGAGCTGCCGGCGGAGCTTGCCGACCTGGTCGCCGCGACCAAGGCCGAGGCCGAGGTGCCGGTCGCGGTCGGCTTCGGGATCGGCACGCCGCGGCAGGCCGCCCAGGTGGGCGAGATCGCCGACGGCGCGATCATCGGCAGTCGTCTGGTGCGTGCGGCCGCGGAGCCGGATGCCGATGGCGCGGTCGGCTCATTCCTGCGCGAGACGCGCGACGCCCTGGTCAGCGGTTAGGATTCGCGCCTCATGGGAATGGTCGTCGCTCTCTTCCTGGCCCTCGCCGCGATGACGGTCTCCTACGCCTTCGGCCAGGGCGGCCCCGTCGCCGGCCTGGTCTTCTTCACCGTGCTGCTAATAGGCGCGGTGCTGCGCATCCTGCAGCCGAAGTCCGACTAACCTCAGGCGCGCGTCGCGACCACCTGCAGGTACTCGGGTTCGAGCACGAAGGCCCGGTCTCCGGCCGTGTTGCACTTCTCCAGCTGCTCGCGCAGGTCGGCCTCGAGTGCCGCTTCGCCGTCGGACCCGACTCGGTCGAAGGCGAGCTTGATCGGGCCGAAGTAGCCGCGGAAGATCTCCAGGTAGTGATCGATCGACCGGAACGGCTGCCGCGAGACGCGGCGCTCCATGCGCAGGTCGGTGACGCCGTCGCCGAACAGCTCGCGCACGCGGTCCTCGGTGCCCCAGAGCACCGGCGGGGTGAACCCCGGGGGCGGCGGGGCGTGCTTGGCGACGATCGCGAAGAGCTGGCTGACGGGCCCGTCGGGGACCCAGTTCGCCATCCCGATCCGGCCGCCGGGCTTGCAGGCCCGCAGCAGCTCGGCGGCGGCCTGCTCCTGGTCGGGGGCGAACATCGCGCCGAAGACCGAGGTGACGACGTCGAACTCGGCGTCGCCGAACGGCAGCTCGGCCGCGTCGCCCTCGACGAACTCGACGTCGAACCGCTCGGCGGCGGCCCGCTCGCGGGCCCGCTCGAGCAGGGCCGGGACGAAGTCGACGCCGACGACGTTTCCCCACGATCGCCGCGCGGCGGCGATCGTGGCGTTGCCGCTGCCGCAGGCGACGTCGAGGACGCGCTCGCCGGGGACCACGTCGAGCGCTTCGACCAGTTCCTCGGAGACCATCATCACGATCGCGGCGACGATCGCGAAGTCCCCTTCCGACCACGTCTTCCGCCCCGCCTCGCGCAGCGCCTGCATGTCAACCGCGTCGCTCATCTCCGCTCCTTTCGCCCCAGGTCTTAGCCCACCCTCCCTTCGCTGACTTCGTCCTTTGTTCCGGATAGCGGAACGAAAAGCGAAGTCAGCGGGGGGATCGGTCGAACCTAGCGTGTTTGCGGGTGGTGCGGGGCGGATAACCTGCGCTCATGCGGATCGGGGTGCTCACCGGCGGCGGGGACTGTCCGGGGCTCAACGCGGTCATCCGGGCGATCGTGCGCAAGGGGGTCGAACGCTGCGGTCACGAGTTCGTCGGCTACCGCGACGGCTGGCGCGGGCCGTTGGAGGGCGACAGACGGCCGCTCGGCGTACCGGAGGTTCGCGGCATCCTGCCCCGCGGCGGCACGATCATCGGCGCCTCGCGCACCAATCCCTTCAAGCAGGACGGGGGCGCCGAGCGGCTGCTCGCCCGCCTCGAGGCCGACGGCGTCGACGGCCTGATCGCGATCGGCGGCGAGGACACGCTCGGCGCGGCGGCGCGGCTGCACCGCGAGCACGGCGTCAACGTCGTCGGCGTGCCGAAGACGATCGACAACGACCTCGGCGCCACCGACTACACCTTCGGCTTCGACACCGCGGTCAACATCGCGATGGAGGCGATCGATCGCCTGCACACGACCGCCGACAGCCACCACCGCGTCCTGATCGTCGAGGTGATGGGGCGGCACGCCGGCTGGATCGCCTTCCACTCGGGCCTCGCGGGCGGCGCCAACGTGATCCTCATCCCCGAGCAGCCCTTCGACCTCGACCGGGTCTGCGAGTTCGTCGGCCGCCGCTTCGAGCACAACTTCGCCCCGATCGTCGTCGTCGCCGAGGGCGCCCAGCCGGTCGGCGGCATGCCGGAGACCAAGAGCGAGAAGCTCGACCAGTTCGGCCACGTCGCCCTCGGTGGCATCGCGCACTGGCTCGAGGGCGAGATCGAGCGCAAGACCGGCAAGGAGGCGCGGGCGACCGTGCTCGGCCACGTCCAGCGCGGCGGCACGCCGACCGCCTTCGACCGGGTGCTGGCGACCCGGTTCGGGCTGCACGCGATCGACGCGGTCGACGCCGGGCGCTGGGGCACGATGACGGCGCTGCGCGGGACCGAGATCCAGCTGGTTGGCCTCGACGAGGCGACCGCACAACTCAAGACGGTTCCGCCGGAGCTGTACGCGGAGGCTGAGGTCTTCTTTGGCTGAGGGGGAGGGAGGACCGGGTGCCCCCTCCAAAAACGCTCGGCAGGAGCCTCGCTGGAGTGTTTTTGGAGGGGGCACCCGGTCCTCTTCCACGCTCCGCAAAGCAGTCAGCCTCGTGGGGGCCGCGGCGGTCCTGGCGGGAGCTTCAAGCGGGTGCGGCGGTGGCGAAGGGGTGGAGAGCGGGGCGACGGTGGCCGCTTACGTGGAAGCTTCCCTTTGCGCGGAAGCGAAGCGGGAGCTTGCGAGGCAGGGTGGGGAAGCCGGCGACGTCAAAGTCCGCGCGATCTGCCTGCCCAGCCCCCACGAAGCAGGGAAGCTCAACCTCGCGACGCTTGGAGCCAACGCCAGAAAAGCCACCGAGGATTCGACCACTGTTGCCTTCCTGGAAGCTCATCACCCAAGCGCCTCGCGCTTCATCCACCCGATCCTGGAAACCGCCGAGATCCCCTGGATCGCGTCAAGCTCAGGAACCGTCGCGATGGCAAAGCTCTTGAAGCTCATCGAGTCGACAAGCTCCGGCTCCCTCCGCACCTCGCCGCAGGACAAGCTCAACGAGTCCTGAGGCGCTCCGGCTTCGAATCGGGGAGACGGGCGGGGGACGGGTTTTCCAGCTTCTTGCCCGCATCGAGTTGTCTGCAATGCTCATTCGATGGCGGGGACGCAGGCGATCTACTACCGGGACAAGCGCGGGCGCGAACCTGTCGACGAGTTCATCGAGGCACTTCCCGCGAAGAGGGCGGCAAAGATCGACGATCACGTCGAGGAGTACCTCAACGGCCGAGCAACTGAGGCGCCACCGCCGGAGTTTCCGATCAGCTCACAGATCGAGGGCGAGCTACGCGAGCTGAGAATCCGGTTCGCCAATACGCGGTACCGAATCCTCTACCAGCGATCGGAGAACCTGATGGTTCTACTGCACGCCTTCGAGAAGAACACCGGAGCGGTGCCCGCCTCTGAGAAGGCCCTGGCGAAGAGGCGGATGACCGACTTCACGCAGCGCATGAACGCGAGGCCGAGGAAACCACCGCGCGCTGCGGGCAAGGACGCGCCACTCCCAAGGAGGTAAGCCACTTGACTCATTTATCGATTTAGATAAACTAGCCGCCATGAGCGTGAAAGAGAACGGTCGCATCGGCCCAAAAGGCAAGGCTGCTGTCCAGGCAGCGCGGAATCGCGCTCACGGCGGCGATGAGTACCGAGAGGCCCGCGATGAGTACGCGGCGATCCGTAAGTTGCGCGAGCGGAACTGGATTGCCGCCCATATCCGCGAGCGGCGCTATGAGCTGGACCTCACGCAGAAGGAGGTAGCCGAACGGGCGGGAACCTCTCACTCCTTCATCTCGAAGGTAGAGGGCGGCGATCACATCCCGACGATCCCTGTCTTGAAGCGCATTCTCGCCGTACTGGACGAGGAGCTGCTGATCGGGATCGAGCGTCAGATCCCCGACGAGGAGCCCGAGCGCGAGGTGGCGCCTGCGCCGGAGCTTGCTGTCGCTTGAAGTAGCGCGGGGGGAAAGAGGCCTCTAACCACGCTGGAGCAAGTCCCGAAGCGCCTCGTCCACCTCGACGTGCTTGAACTCGTACCCGAGGTCCATTGCCCGCCTCGGCATCACCCGCTGGCCGCCCCGCAGCACCTTGCCGAACTCTTTGCCGTACATGGCATCGAGCGTGATCCCCGGCACCGGAACGATCGCCGGCCGCCCGAGCGCTTTGCCAAGCGCCTTGGAGAAGACCCTGTTCGTGACCGGGTTCGGCGCCGCCGCGTTGACGACGCCATGGACCCGCTCGTCCTCGATCGCCCACTCGAGGATGCCGACCTCGTCGTCGACGTGAATCCAGGAGACGTACTGGGCGCCGCCGGCGAGCGGGCCGCCGAGGCCGAGCTTGAAGGGCCGCATCAGCGCCGCGAGGAAGCCGTCGCTCGGGTCGAGCACGTGGCCAGTGCGGACGATGACGAGCCGTACGCCCGTTCCCTCGACCTCGCGCGCCGCCCGCTCCCACTCGCGCACGACCTCGGCGTCGTAGCCCTCGCCGCTCTCGCTCGACTCGTCGACGATCGCGTCGCCGCGGTCGCCGTAGAAGCCGATCGCCGACTGGTTGACGAGCACCCTGGGCTTGCGCTCGAGGCCGGAGATCGCGCCGATCAGGTTGTGGGTGCCGGTGCGACGGCTCTCCATGATCCGCCGCTTGGCGTCCTCGGTCCAGCGCTGGTTGATCTTCTCGCCGAGCAGGTTGACCACGGCGTCGACGCCGTCGAAAGCCTCCGCCGGTGGCCGTTCCAGGGTCGGCTCCCAGGCGTGCCACTCGACGCGCGGGTTCGTCCGGCGCGCCCGCCGCGGGTCGCGCGTCAGGGCGACCACCGTCTCGCCCCGGACCAGCAGCGAGTCGCAGAGGGCAGACCCGATGAAGCCGCTGGCGCCGGTGACGAGAACCTTCACGGTGTCAGGCGACCTCCACCGTGGAGAAGGTGCCCGTTTCCTCGTTGAAGCGGGCGATGCCCTCGCGCTTGGCCTCCTCGACCACGGCCTCGGCCACCTTGGGCGCGACTTCGCGGTTGAAGACGCTGGGGATGATGTAGTCCTCGGAGAGGTCCTCCTCGGAGACGGCCATCGCGATGCCCTTGGCGGCAGCCAGCTTCATCTCCTCGGTGATGCTGGGCGAGCCGGCGTCGAGGGCGCCGCGGAAGATGCCGGGGAAGGCGAGCACGTTGTTGATCTGGTTCGGGTAGTCCGAGCGGCCGGTGGCCATGATCCGCACGTAGGGGGCGGCGTCCTCTGGCATCACCTCGGGGGTCGGGTTCGCCATCGCGAAGACGATCGCGTCGTCGTTCATCTTGCCCAGCGAGGAGGCCTCGATCAGGCCGGGGCCGGAGAGGCCGATGAAGAGGTCGGTGCCCTCGATCGCCTCGTTGGGGCCGCCGCTCAACTGTTCGGGATTGGAGTTCTCCGCGTACCAGCGCTTGATCCCGCTCATCTCGCCCGACTCGTAGTCGGGCCGGGTGGTCGAGAGCGCCCCTTGGCGGTCGCAGCCGACGATGTGAGTGACGCCGCTGGCGAGCATCATCTTGGTCACCGCTACCCCGGCGGCGCCGAGTCCCACCATCAGCACGCGCAGCTCCTCGATCGGCTTGCCGACGATCTTCAGCGCGTTGAACAGAGCCGCCATCGTCACGATCGCGGTGCCGTGCTGGTCGTCGTGGAAGACCGGGATGTCGAGCGACTCCTTCAGCCGCTCCTCGATCTCGAAGCAGCGCGGGGCTGAGATGTCCTCGAGGTTGATGCCGCCGAAGGTCGGTGCGATCAATTCCACCGCCTTGATGATCTCCTCGGCGTCCTGGGTGTCGAGGCAGATCGGGAAGGCGTCGACCTGGGCGAACTCCTTGAAGAGCATCGCCTTGCCCTCCATCACCGGCATCGCCGCCTCGGGGCCGATGTTGCCGAGGCCGAGCACGGCGCTGCCGTCGGAGACGACGGCGACGGTGTTCTTCTTGATCGTGTACTCGAAGGCCTTGGCGCGGTCGGCGTGGATGTCCTGGCAGACGCGAGCGACGCCGGGCGTGTAGGCCATCGAGAGGTCGTCGCGCGTCTTCAGCGGGTACTTGTTCTCGACCGTGATCTTGCCGCCGCGGTGCATCTGCATCGTGCGGTCGACGTAGTCCAGCACGCGAGCGCCGCGGGTCGAGCCGATCCCGCGCAGGATCCGCTCCCAGTGCTCGCGGTCCTGGGCGTCGATCGTGAACTCGCGCACCCGCTTGCCCTCGCCGCCGGCGCCCGGGACCAGGTCGACCCCCTGCAGCTGCCCACCGGCCTCGGCGATCACGGCGGTCAGCTTGCCGAGCGGCTCCTGCCGCGCGTCGAGCTCGACCCGGATCGTGACGCTGTACTGGGCGCTGACTGCCATCGTCAGCTATCGAATCAGATTCGGGCCGACCGCCCACGCTCGCTGAATTCCACGGACGTGGTTGGGCGGTGGGAGCCACCGCCCAAAACGCTCGGCGGGAGCCTCGCTGGAGTGTTTTGGGCGGTGACTCCCACCGCCCTTTCAGGTCCCCTGGATATCAGTGCACGAAGGCGGTCAGGGCGAGGCTGACGTCGTTGGCGCTGATTGGGCCGAAGCGGATGGTCCAGGCGCCGCCGAGCTCCTGGCGGAAGGAGTAGTGAACGTCGCTTGCGTCAAGAGCCTCCCTGTGGCGGCCACGCCAGCCCATCGACGCGGCGTGACGAAGACTTGAGCCGTCCCATTGGCGGCATGGCTTCGTATTTGATTTGCTTCGCATAGTGAGGCGCGTGGCTGTGTTGGGGATCGGCGTGTTGGCTGCGGCGGGCGGTCTGCTCGCGCCCATCGCCGCGCGCGGCGACGTCATCGGCGCGGCGGTTGCTTTTACGCTTCACGGCAGTCACGGCTATCGGATTACGGTGATCGCCGCTTCGAGACGCGCGAACGGTCGTGGGGAGATCCTCGTGTTCGCGCAGCGGAAGCGGTCCAGTGTGATGTACGCGGCTCCAGCGACCGTCTCGGATGCGCATGTCGAAGCGGATCTCGGCGCACTGGGAAGGGTGGATGCGCAGTTCGTGGCGAGCGGTGCCGTCGAATCTGAACGGTCCGAGTGTGGAGACAAGCCGACCCAGTTCGACGGGGGCGCCTACGTCGGCACGATCGCGTTTCGGGGCGAGGAGGGTTACACCGAGGCAAGCGCCACTAGCGTCCCTGTGAAATACAGGCCGATCCTGAACCTGGTCTGCGCCGGGGCCGTTGCCGGCGAATCCACCGGACAAGGATTGCCCGGGGCTAGGCTCCTGATCCGCTCCGCGAGGCACCGCTGGTCCGTCAGGATCAACGAGAACCGGCCCGGCGCCAGGATGCGCTACTCGGCCGAGCTGCATGAACAGTCCGGAGAGGTCGCGATCTCACGCAGCACCAAAGGCGTCGTGCCGAGCCGGGCGTTTTCCTTCGACACCAGCCGAGGAAGCGCGAGGCTCGACCCGCCGGCCCCGTTTTCCGGAGCGGCTACGTTCACCCGGGACGCCGTTCCGCGGAAGCGCTGGACCGGCTCGCTCGCGATCGATTTCCCCGGCCGCTCCAATCTGTCGCTGACCGGACCCGACGTGCGCACCTCACTGGTCCCCGCGCGTTACACGGTCTACAAGCCTCACGGCTCGTAGCTTTCAGCATTGGGCGAGCCGGTCCCTCCCGAATCTGGTCGGGCGGTGGGCGCCCCCTCCCAAAACACTCCAGCGAGGCTCCTGCCGAGCGTTTTGGGAGGGGGCGTCCACCGCCCGTCCCCATAGAGTTGGCCTTGATGACCGAGAGTTCGCACGAGCTGTTTCTGATCGACGGCAACTCGCTCGCCTACCGGGCGTTCTTCGCGCTGCCGGAGTCGATCGGGACCAGCGACGGGCGGCCGACGAACGCGATCTACGGGCTGGCCTCGATGCTGGTCAAGATCATCGACGAGCACGCGCCGGCCGGGGTCGTCGTCGCCTGGGACGCGGGGATGTCGGGGCGCGAGGTCACCTACGACCTCTACAAGGCGCAGCGCAAACCCCGGCCCGACCTGCTGCGTGAGCAGTGGCCGCACCTGATGCCGCTGGTCGAGGCGTTCGGCTACACCAACGTCAAGGTCGAGGGCTACGAGGCCGACGACGTGATCGCCTCGCTCACGAGGCAAGCGCGGGAGCGGGGCATCCCGGTGATGGTCGTCACCGGCGATCGCGACGCCTATCAGCTGGTCGGCGAGGGGGTGCGGGTGATGAGCACCTCGCGCGGGATCACCGAGACCAAGGTCTACGACTCAGCCGCGGTGCAGGAGCGCTACGGCGTTCCGCCGGAGCGGATCACCGACCTGATGGGCCTGCGCGGCGACACCTCCGACAACATCCCTGGCGTCCCCGGCATCGGCGAGAAGACCGCGACGCAGCTGCTGCAGCGCTTCGGCGACCTCGAGGGCGTGCTCGCCGCGGTCGACGAGATCTCCGGCGCCAAGCGCAAGCAGAACCTGGTCGAGCACGCCGACGACGCGCGCATGTCGAAGCAGCTGGCGACCCTGCAGTACGAGATCGAGACCGGGGTGGACCTCTCGGAGGTGATGGGCTCCGAGCCCGACCGCGGCGTCCTGCGCGAGTTCATGCGCGAGTTCGAGCTGCGGGCGGTGCTCGAGCGCCTCGAAGAAGCGTTGCCGGAGGGTGACGCGGTGCCGGGGCGCAGGGTCGAGACCGAGCTCGAGGTCGAGACGGTCGAGGGCAAGCCGGCCGATCTCGCGAAGGGAAAAGAGCCGCTGCCCCTGGCGCTCGCCGGCGAGGCATGGGCGGCGGTCGAGGGCGAGCGCGTCCTCGCCGGCTCGGCGTCGCTCGACGAGCTCGCCGTCGCGCTCGCGGCCCGGCCCCTCGTCGCCCACGACGCCAAGTCGCTCGGCGGCGGTCGCCACGGGCTGCTCGCCGCGGCCGCCCGCGAGGGCGTCGGCGTCGCTCTTGGTCACGACACGATGCTCGCCGCCTACCTGCTCGAGCCACAGCGGCGGACCTATGACCTGATCGAGCTGGCAGCCGACGCCGGCATCGGGCTCGCCTCCGAGGTCGCCCCGGCGACGGACGGGGACGAGGACGGCCAGCTCTCGCTCGACGGCGACGCCGAGGGCGAGGCCGGGCTCGATCCCGCCGAGGAGGCGCGCCTGGTCGCCGCCCTCGCCGAGGCGCAGCGGCCGCGCCTTACGGAGCTTGGCCTGGAGGACCTGCTGCGGGAGGTCGAGCTGCCGCTGGTCCACGTCCTCGCCGCGATGGAACGTGAGGGCCTGAAGCTCGACGCCGAGCGGCTGGCCGAGGTCGGCGCCGGCTTCGGCGAGCGGATCGACACGCTCGAGAAGGAGATCTACGAGCTGGCCGAGGAGGAGTTCACGATCGGCTCCCCTCAGCAGGTCGGCCGCGTCCTCTTCGAGAAGCTCGGCCTGACCCGCAAGCGCCGCGGCAAAACCGGCTTCTCGACCGACGCGCGCGTGCTCGCCCAGATCCGCGAGGAGCACCCGATCGTCGAGAAGATCGAGCACTGGCGCGAGCTGACCAAGCTGAAGAACACCTACCTCGATTCGCTGCCCGACCTGATCGACCCCGAGACCGGTCGCGTCCACACCACCTTCAACCAGGCGGCGACGACCACCGGTCGTCTCTCCAGCACCAACCCCAACTTGCAGAACATCCCGATCCGCACCGAGATCGGCCGGCCGGTGCGGGCCTGCTTCGTCGCCGAGGGCGGCAACAGCCTGCTCTCCGCCGACTACAGCCAGGTCGAGCTGCGCGTCCTCGCCCACGTCGCCGACGAGGACGTCCTCAAGGAGATCTTCCGCGAAGGCGAAGACGTGCACGCGGCGACCGCGGCCGAGGTCTTCGAGATCTCGCGCGAGGACGTAGACGTCGGCCAGCGCTCGAAGGCGAAGATGGTCAACTTCGGCATCGTCTACGGGCTGACCGGCTTCGGTCTCGCCGACCGGCTCAACATCCCCCGCAAAGAGGGCGAGGAATTCGTCACGCGCTATCTCGAGCGCTTCCCTGCCGTGCGCGCCTTCCGCGAGCAGGTCGTCGAGCGCGCCCAGGAGGAGGGCTACGTGACGACGCTGATGGGGCGGCGGCGGGCGATCCCGGAGCTGCGCTCGGGCAACCCGAACACGCGGCGGTTGGGGGAGAGGCTCGCGGTGAACACGGTGATCCAGGGCACCGCGGCGGACATCATCAAGGTCGCGATGGTGCGCTGCCACCGCGCTCTGGCCGAGGCCGGTGGCGAGACCCGCCTTGTCCTGCAGATCCACGACGAGCTGCTCTTCGAGGGTCCGCCGCGGGAGATGGACGGCGCGGTCGAGCTCGTGCGGCGCGAGATGTGCGCCGCCTACCGGCTCGACCCACCGCTGGAGGTCGACGTCGGCGTCGGCCCGGACTGGCTCGACGCCAAGTAGCGGCAGGCGGAGCCGACTGATATGACGGTGCGGTCATGGACCGAGGGCTGGCCGTCATCCTCACCGCCTGCGCCGGCGGGCTGATCGCGTTGCAGGCGCCGATCAACGCCGGGCTCGGAAAAGCGACCGGGAGCCTGCCCGCGGCGCTGGTCTCCTTCCTCGTCGGGACCGTCGCGCTTGGCGCGATCGTCGTCCTTAGTGGCAAGGCCGGTGGGCTGTCCTCGAGCTTCGACGTCAGCTGGTACTACCTGCTGGGCGGGCTGCTCGGCGCCGTCTATGTGGCGAACGCGCTGGTCGCGGTGACCGCGATCGGCGCCGGGGGCGTTGCCGCGGCGACGATCACCGGCCAGCTGACCGCCTCGGTGGCGATCGACCGCCTCGGTCTATTCGGCCTCGACCAGGTCCCGCTCAGCCCCGAGCGGGTCGTCGGGGTCGCCCTGCTGCTGGCCGGGACCGTGCTGGTGGTTCGCTGAACCGGCAACGAACTCCGGCGGTGCGATCCGCAGATAGTGGTTGAAAGACCAGTCGACGAAGCGCTTGGCCCCCATCGCCTTGACCAGTGGCCCGAGCAGGCGCGGCGGGATCCTCGGCACCAGCTTCTGCACGCGCAGCATCCAGCGGAACTTCCACTCATGCGAGTCGTTGAACTCGGCGTAGCGGATGGCCGCCGCCTCGCGGCTTTGGTAGCCGTCGACGACCCCGCGCAGCTCACGTCCGAGCGCGATGCCGAAGTAGAGAGCGGTGCGGATGCCCTCGGCGCTGAGCGGCAGGCAGTGGCCGGCCGAGTCGCCGGCGAAGAAGACGCCGCCCTCGGTGGCGCGGCGCAGCTTGTGCGGGATCCAGTTGCCCTGGTAGCGGACCTTCTCGCTGCCGAGGTCTTCGGCCAGCAGCTCGGTCGTCTCGCGGACGTGGAAGCGGGGGTCGAAGGAGCCGACGCCGATCCGCAGCTCGTCGCCGGCGGGGAAGCTCCAGCCGTAGCCGGCGGGCACGTAGCGGCGGTCGATCCAGACCTCGAGGTCCTCGCCGGCGCCGTTGGGGTGCACCTCGAGGCCGCGCGAGAGCGGCGCGTCGGGCGGCTGGTAGCCGTCGCCGCTGGCCAGCACCCGGCGCCAGCCGAGCGCGTCGACGACCAGCGGCGCCGAGATCGTGCCGCGGTCGGTCTCGACCGCGATCGCGCCGTCGAGGTGGGGCGCACGCTTGCGCCCGTTGACCTTGGCGGTCTCGAAGCGCGCTTCGCCGCACTGGCTCCAGAGCAGGTCGCAGAGCTCGCGGTAGTCGAAGGTGGAGAAGGTGAAGGGGAGGGGGAAGCGCGAGTCGCCGTGGGGCGTGTGCATCAGCAGCGAGTCGAAGCGCTGGCGCTCGGCGTCCATCAGGCCGAGCGCTTCCATCCAGACGGTCGGGATGCCGCAGGCCGAGGTTTGGCGCTCGCCGATCTCGTAGCGGTCGACGACGAGCACGTCGGCGCCGGAGCCGGCGAGCTCGCGCGCCACCGCCAGCCCGGCGAAGCTCGCCCCGCAGATCAGCACGTCGCGGCTGCCGTCGAGGGGGGTGCGCTCCTCGCCTCGCTTGGTCGCTCTCACCGGCACGACGCAGAGCGTATCCACCTGCAATTATCTGCCGCTGTGTCCGTGACCGATACGACCGTTACCCCAGACTCCACCGGCACGCCCGTGGAGGGCTCCGGCGGCCTGCTCGTCGAAGTCGACGGCAAGGTCGTGCCGAACTACGCGGCGACGATGGTCTCCTTCGAGGAGGGCGACGTCGTCAAGGGCAAGGTCGTGCGCATCGACAAGGACGAGGTCCTGGTCGACATCGGCTACAAGTCGGAGGGTGTCATCCCCTCCTACGAGCTCTCGATCCGCAAGTCGGTCGATCCGGCCGAGGAGGTCGAGCTGGGCGAAGAGGTCGACGCCCTGGTCCTCACCAAGGAAGACAACGAGGGCCGGCTCGTGCTCTCCAAGAAGCGTGCCCGCTTCGAGAAGGCCTGGCGCAAAATCGAGGCCGCGGCCGAGTCCGGCGAACCGGTCGAGGGCAACGTGATCGAGGTCGTCAAGGGCGGCCTGATTCTCGACCTCGGGGTGCGCGGCTTCCTGCCGGCCTCGCTGGTCGACATCCGCCGCGTCCACAACCTCGAGGAGTTCACCGGCCAGACGCTCGAGTGCAAAGTGATCGAGCTCAACCGCAGTCGCAACAACGTCGTCCTCTCGCGCCGCGCCGTGCTCGAGGAAGAGCGCAAGGAGGTGCGCGAGCAGATCCTCACCCGGCTCGAGCCGGGCCAGGTGGTCGAGGGCAAGATCTCCAACATCGTCGACTTCGGCGCCTTCGTCGACCTCGACGGCATCGACGGCCTGATCCACATCTCAGAGCTCTCCTGGAGCCACGTCAACCATCCCTCCGAGGTGGTGGCGATCGGCGACACGGTGCGGATCAAGGTCCTCGACATCGACCGCGACCGGCAGCGCATCTCGCTCGGCCTCAAGCAGACGCAGGAGGACCCGTGGCAGCGGGTCCTCAACTCGCACCGCCCCGGCGACGTGCTCGAGGGCGAGGTGACCAAGGTCGTCGCCTTCGGCGCCTTCGTCGAGATCCTGCCCGGGGTCGAGGGCCTCGTCCACATCTCCGAGCTCGCCGACCACCACGTCGAGAGCCCGGGCGAGGTGGTCGAGCCCGGCACCAAGCTGAACGTGAAGATCCTCGAGATCGACGAGGAGCGGCGCCGGCTGTCGTTGAGCATCAAGCAGGTCGAGGAGAACCGGATGGCGCTGGGGGACTTGGGGGAGCAGATTCAGGAGGCGTCGGGCGAAGCCTCGGAGCAGGACGAAGCGGAGTCGTCCGCGGGTCCTGTCGCGGCAGAGGACTCCTCGTCCTCGCAAGCTGCGGGCGAGGAGCCCACCGCCGCGCCACCCGCGGATGACACGCCTGATGCTGACGCGGGAGAGGCGCCGGCCACGGAAGCTGAGGTTCCCGCCGAGGAGGCAGCGCCAAGCGGTGAGGGGGAGGAAGCTTCGGAGGGGGCGCCGGCGGCTGAGGCTGAGGTTCCGGCCGAGGAGCCCGAGCCTGAGCCCGAGGCTCCTGTCGAGGAACCAGCCGAGCCTTAAGCCGCTGTGCCGCTGACTGTCGGGCTTACCGGTGGTATCGCGGCTGGAAAGTCCGAGGCCCTCGCAGCGTTCGAGCGGTTGGGGGCGGCGACCATCTCCAGCGATGCGGTGGTGCATGAGTTGCTCGATTCGGAGCCGCTGCTGAGCAAGCTGCAAGCGACTTGGGGAGACGAGGTGATCTTCGAGGGTCGTGTGGACCGGACGAAGGTTGGCGAAATCGTCTTCTCCGACCCGGATGCCCTGAAATGGCTGGAGGCGCAGATCCATCCACTGGTCGGCGAGCGGATCGGTGCCTGGCTCGGCTCGCTCGATGACGACGTGAGCATCGCCGTGGTCGAGGTGCCGCTGCTGTTCGAGGGCGAGATGGCGCCGGTATTCGACACCACCGTGGCGGTCGTCACCTCCGACGAGGTGCGGCGGGCGCGTGCCGAGGCGCGCGGCCACGCCCTCGTCGGCGAGCGCGAGGCGCGCCAGCTGCCGCAGGATGAGAAGGCGGCCCGCGCCGAGCACGTGGTGGAGAACGACGGCAGCATCGAGGATCTGGAGCGACGCCTGTCCGCCCTGGTCGCGAAGCTGCGGGAGTGAGCAGGGTCCGAAGACGCAGGCGCCGCCTGGCGATCGCGGCCGCGACGCTCGCCGTCGCCGCCGTCATCGGCCTGCTGCTGCGCGGCACGATCGACAAGGCGATCCAGGAACTGACGCTGCCGCTCAAGCACGAGGACGTGATCCGCCAGCAGGCGCGCGAAAAGGACGTCGACGCGGCGCTGATCGCGGCCGTGATCTACTCGGAGTCGAAGTTCAGCGAAAGCACCTCGAGCGCCGGGGCGCGAGGGCTGATGCAGATCACGCGCGACGCGGCAAACGACATCGAGCGCCACAGCGGCGGCACCACGTTCCGCTTCAGCGACCTCTCCGACCCCGAAATCAACATCCGCTACGGGACGTTCCTGCTGCGCGAACTGCTCGACCGCTACGAAGGCGACGAGGCGGCGGCCCTCGCCGCCTACAACGCGGGGCCCGGCAATGCCGACAACTGGGGGGGCAGCGCCCTCACGGTCGACGAGATCCCCTTCCCCGAAACCCGCGCCTACGTCGAAGAGGTGCTCGAGAAGCAGCGCGAATACCGCGAGGAATACCCGCGCGAGCTGGGGTATCGAAGGTGAGCGAGGCGCCGCGACCTCGCCTCGCCGCGCTGGCGCTCGCCGTCGGCGTCGTCCTCGCCGACTCCTCGATCGTCGTCCTGGCGTTGCCGCAGATCTACCGCGAGCTCGACACCAGCGTCGCCGGCGTCACCTGGGTCCTCGTCTCCTTCAACCTGGTGATGGCGCTGGCCGCGGTGCCGGCTGCCCACGTCGCCCGCCGGGTCGGCCCCGGTCGGGCCGCGGCCGTCGGGCTCGCGATCTTCGCCGGCGCCGGCGTCGCCTGCGCGGCCTCCGAGCACCTCGACACCCTGATCGCGGCGCGCTGCGTCCAGGCCCTTGGCGGCGCGGTGGCGGTGACGGCGGTACTCGAGCTGCTTCCCGCCACGGTCGGTTCCGAGCGCCGTGCGACGGAGGTCTGGGCCGCGGCCGGGGCCACCGGGGCGGCCCTCGGGCCGGCCCTCGGCGGCCTGCTCACCGAGCTCGTCTCCTGGCAGTCGATCTTCCTCGTCCAGGTCCCGATCGCCCTGGCGGCGGCGGTGCCGATCCTCGCCGTCGCCCGGCACGAGGCGGCCACTGGCGTGCTCTCGGCCGAGCCGCGTCGCACCGGCCGTCCGCATCTGCCCGCCAACCTGGCGTTGGCCCTAGTCTCGGCGGCGATCGCCGGCGCCCTCTTCCTGCTCGTCCTGCTCCTGATCGAGGGCTGGCAGCTGCAACCGATCGGAGCCGCGATCGTGGTCAGCGTGATGCCGCTCGCGGCGCTCGCCGGCGCCAGGCTCGGACGCTGGGTGCCGGACGCCAAGGCGCGCGCCGCCGCCGGCGCGATCCTGGTCTCGGGTGGGCTCGCGGCGTTGGCGCTCTTGCCGCACGCCGAGGTCGCGCTGACGATCCCACCGCAGATCCTGGTCGGCATCGGGCTCGCGCTCGTCCTCTCGGCGCTGACCGAGACGGCACTCGCGGGCCGCGCCCCGCAGGCAATCCACGGCGGCTGGACGATCTCGGCTCGCCACGCCGGGGTCGTCGTCGGGCTGCTCGCCCTGACGCCGATCTTCACCCACGACATCGCCGCCCAGCGCCATGACGCGATCGAAGCCGGAACCGCCGTCATCCTCGATGCGCGCGTGCCGGCGCTGCTCAAGATCGATCTGGCGCAGCGGATCGAGGACCGGCTCGAAGGCGAGCGCGGGAAGGTGCCGACGATCGGCCCGGCCTTCGAGCCGCTTCCCGACGACCCAGAGGAACGCGCGGCGGCCCTGCAACTGCGCGACGAACTGCAGGAGCAGCTGAACCGGGGAGCGACCCACGCTTTCAGTCCCTCCTTCGGCCTCGCGGCGCTGATCGGTCTGCTGGCGCTGATCCCGATCGGCCTGGCGCGGAGGGTCGATCTGTGAGGGCCGGACGCGGGACGATTCTGCTCGTCGCGGCGATCGTCGCGGCGGTCGCCCTGCCGGCCGTCTACCTGGCGGCCGGTGGGTCCTCCTATGCGCCGGAGAAGACCCGGGACCCCTGCCAGCACCGCCCCTGGCGGGACCCCGAAAGCCTCGACGAAATCGCCCAGCAGTTCACGCTCTCGGCCCTCGACGGCGCCGCCTGTGAGCTCGGCGTCAGCCGCGAGACCCTGGCGCGGGCGCTGGCCACGCCCGAGTCGCGGGAACGCTTCGCCGAGCGCTACGGGATCGGCGACGCCGAGCTCGTGCGAGCGATTCGCGCCGGCCTGCTGCGCGCCGTCGACGACGCCGAAGAAGCCGGCGCGCTGCCGCCGCTGGTGGCTGGCCCGCTGCGCAAATACCTGAAGAGCATCCCGCTCGACCAGGCGATCGAACTGCTCGACAACGCCCGCTCGATCTTCGAAGGAGCCGAAGGCCTCCTCGGTCCCCTCCAAGGCCTCCTGGAAGGCTTCCTGCCATGAGGCCTATTTCTTGATCTGGAACTTCCTCTTCTTCGGGTTCCAGGCGACTCCCTGAAGCAGCTGCTCGGGAGGGATCTCGAGCGAGCTGGAAAGCTTGATGATCGTGCCCAGACGCGGCTCGCGGCCGCCGCGCTCGAGCAGCGAGATCTCGGTGCGGTGCAGGTCGCACATGAAGCCGAGCTCCTCCTGCGAGACCCCTTTGTCGTTGCGCGCTTTGCGCAGATTTGTGGAAAAACGCTCACGTGGTTTCATATTCGGCGATTCTCTGTCTGCTTAGACAGAAGCGCTACAGCCAAAACGCCTACAGACGAAACGGCACGTTTATATACGAATCAGTGACGAGTGGCGCGCCAGACCCACAACATCGCCAGCGGCTGCAGCGGCAGCCGCGCCCAAAGCGCCCAGCGCGGGATCCGATCGAGATCGAGCCCCTTGACCTGCTCCGGGTTGACCGCCATGTGCACATTGGCCGGGAAGACCGCCACGAGCAGCGCCAGCAGCCACCAGCGTCCGAACCGTCGCGTGTGCGGCGAGAGCACCGCGGCCCCACCCGCGATCTCGGCGATGCCGCTGACCACAACCGCCTCTTTATGACGCGGCAGCGCCGGCGGCATGATCGCTTCATAGAAGCGCGGGACGACGAAGTGCATCGCCCCCGCGAAGGAAAAGAACCCGGCCAGTCCCCTCTGCGAGCGAGTCATCGGCCGCGCAGTCTAGGGCCTATCCCCGGTGGGGGTGGAACGGTTTGTCTTTTCGTAGTGTGCTTGAGGCGCCAGCCCACCGACTCTCCACCGGAAAGATCAAGTGGAACCCCCATCGGGGATAGGCCCTAATGTGAGCACCATGCCCGAGTTCACGCTCAACCCCGCCTACACCCCCACCGCCGACCAGCCGCAGGCGATCGCCGGCCTCGCCGAGGGCCTGAACGCCGGCGATCGCTTTCAGACCCTGCTCGGCGCCACCGGCACCGGCAAGACCTTCACGATGGCCGCGACGATCAGCGAGGTGCAACGGCCCTCGCTCGTCATCGCCCACAACAAGACCCTCGCCGCGCAGCTCTGCAACGAGTTCCGCGAGTTCTTCCCCGACAACGCGGTCGAGTACTTCGTCTCCTACTACGACTACTACCAGCCCGAGGCCTACGTTCCCGCCCAGGACCTCTACATCGAGAAGGACTCCTCGATCAACGACGAGATCGACCGCCTGCGCCACGCGGCGACGGCGGCGCTCTTCGCCCGTCGCGACGTGATCATCGTCGCCTCGGTCTCCTGCATCTACGGGATCGGCTCGCCCCAGGTCTACAACGAAAAGATGCAGCTCTTCAAGGTCGGCGAGGAGATCGACCGCGACGAGGTGCTGCGCAAGCTGGTCAAGATGCAGTACCAGCGCAACGACACGGCGCTCGGCCGCGGCAGCTTCAGGGTGCGTGGCGAGGTGCTGGAGATCATGCCCTCCTACGCCGAGTCGGCCTACCGGATCGCGCTCTTCGGCGAGGAGATCGAGGGCATCCAGCACTTCGACCCGCTGACCGGCGAGGTGCTCGACACGATCGACCACGTCTCGGTCTGGCCCGCCTCGCACTACGTGACCCGCGACGAGACGCTGGAGCGGGCGGTGGATGAAATCCGCGCCGAACTGAACGCGCGCACGGCCGAGCTCGAGGGCGAAGGCAAGCAGCTCGAGGCGCACAGGCTGCGCCAGCGCACGGCCTACGACATCGAGATGCTGAAAGAGATCGGCTTCACGTCCGGGATCGAGAACTACTCGCGCATCCTCGACGGGCGGCCCCCAGGCAGCCCGCCGCACACGCTGATCGACTACTTCCCCGAGGACTTCGTCGTCTTCGTCGACGAGTCCCACCAGACGATCCCCCAGATCGGGGGGATGTACGAGGGGGACCGCTCGCGCAAGCAGACCCTGGTCGACTACGGCTTCCGGCTGCCCTCGGCGATCGACAACCGGCCGCTCAAGTTCGACGAGTTCCTCGAACGGGTGCCGCGGCTGGTGATGGTCTCGGCGACGCCGGGGCCGTTCGAGCGGGCCGAGTCCTCGCGCGTCGTCGAGCAGATCGTGCGGCCGACCGGGATCGTCGACCCCGAGATCGAGCTGCGCGCGACCCGCAACCAGATCGACGACCTGATGAACGAGGTCAAGCTCGTCGCCGAGAAGGGCGACCGCACCTTGGTAACGACGCTGACCAAGAAGATGGCCGAGGATCTGACCGAGTACCTGCTCGAGTACGGCGTGCGGGTGCGCTACCTGCACTCCGAAATCGACACCCTCGAGCGGATCCAGATCGTCCGCGACCTGCGCCTCGGCGAGTTCGACGTGCTGGTCGGGGTCAATCTCCTGCGCGAGGGGCTCGACCTGCCCGAGGTCTCCCTGGTCGCGATCCTCGACGCCGACAAGGAGGGCTTCCTGCGCGGCGAGACCAGCCTCGTGCAGACGATCGGGCGGGCGGCGCGCAACGTCAACGGGCGGGTGCTGATGTACGCCGACAAGGAGACCGAGGCGATGCGGGCGGCGATGCGCGAGACCGACCGCCGCCGCGCGATCCAGCTCGCCTACAACGAGGAGCACGGGATCACGCCGGAGACGGTGCGCAAGGGGATCTCAGAGATGAGCGAGTTCCTGGCGATGGAGGACAGAGCGCCGCGCAAGCGCCGCGGCAAGCGCGCGGCGGAGTTCGCCGACCCGGCCGAGCTCGAGCGCACGATCGTCTCGCTCGAGGAGGAGATGCTGGCCGCGGCCGACGACCTGCGCTTCGAGGAGGCGGCGCGCCTGCGCGACGAGCTCCGCGAGCTGCGGCGCGACCTGGATGGGATGCGGGCCGGGGCGTGACCATCTGCGAGGAAATCGGGAAATGGGCCGTTTCGCTGCGGGTCGACGACCTGCCGGCAAGCGTGCGCGAGCGGGCCGGGCTGCAGGCTCGCTGCATCGAAGCGGCGCGCGTGGCTGGCGCCGAGGCGGCGGCGCCGTTCGCGGCGGCGGCTGCCGACGGGCCTGTTGGCGAGATCTATCGCTCCGCTGTCGCCTCGATCGCCCACGACTGGGACGACTACCTGTTCATGGGCCACACCGGGCACTCGGCGGTACCGGTCGCGGCGGCTTTCGCCACGGGCCCTGAGCGCGAGCTCCTTGCCCGTGTCGCCGCCAACGAGGTCGCCGGCAGGCTCGGGGCGGCGCTCTTCCTCGGGCCGCACAACGGCCAGTTCTGGGCCTCGATCCACTGCGCCTCGGCGGCGGTCGCGGCCGCCGTCGGCCTCGGTCTCGACGCGGAGCGCGCCGCCCACGCCCTGGCGATCGCCCTCTACCAGCCGCCCTACGGGATGTGGCCAGGATTCATGGGTCCGCGGAGCAAGCTGCTGACCGCGGCCGAGCCGGCGGGAGTCGGCGCCCGGGCCGCCCTGCTCGCGGCGGAGGGCGTAACCGGTGCCCTTGACGTGATCGAGCACCCGCGCGGCGTCCTCGCCGCCCTCTCCTTCGCGCCGCGGCCGGCGATGTTCGGAGCCCTAGGCCGGGTCTGGCTGACCGACACGCTCGCCTACAAGCGCCTGCCCGGCTGCGCCTACCTGCAGTCGGTCGGCGAGGCGGCGCTTGCCGCCGGGGTCGACGCCGACGACGTCGCCGGTGCCGAGATCGAGGCGGGATGGCTCACTTGCGAGATGGAGGAGTTGGGGAAGGGCCCGGACCTGACTCCGATCCGCGTCAACTTCTCCGCCACGCTGACCGTGGCCGTTGCCCTGATCGCCGGGCGGCTGACGCCGGCAGAGCTGAGCTCCGACTGGCTCGCCGAGCGCGGAGAGGAGGTTCGCGCCCTCGCCGCGCGCATTTCGCTGCGCCACGACCCCGCAGCGACCGCCGCGACCCTGCGCGGCAGCCTCGACGCCGGCGCCTCGCCCGACCTCGGGCTCGGCGACCTGCTGCGCATCCGCCGCCGGCTGGGCGACGCCAACATGCGCGACGCGAACCCGGCGCCGGCGGTGCTGGGCGCGATCCGCGCCGACCCTCGCCTGCGCCGCCACCTCGGCCGCTCGCTGCGCGAGCGCCTGCGCGGCGGGGGCGGCGACGCCGGCATCGAGGGCCTCGACACGACCGCGCTGCGGATGACCTTTCCGAGCCGCATCCGCTTCCGCTTGCGCGACGGCTCGACCCGGGTCGTCGAGGGATCCGAGCCGGGATCTTGTGGCCATTCGCTTGCCGAGCAGCAAGCCGTGGTCGAGGAGCGGCTAGCGGTCGCCGGCCTGGCGCCGGCGACCGCCGCTCCGCTGGGCTGATCTCTATGCGCAGCCCCTTGCGCTTGGCCTCCTCTCCCTATGCAAGGACCTTTGCCGCCTTGGCGCTGTCGGCGTAGAACTCGCCCCGGACGATCTTCCCGTCGGCGAACTTGATCAGGTGGGCAAACGGCGCCTCGAAGCTGTCGCCGTCGTGGCTGGCTCGCTGAATCCCGCGCACGACCACCCACTCGCCCGCGTCGATGAACTCCTGCGGCTCGACGCTGAATGACGACCAATAGTTTGGGATCTGGGCGAAGTTCCCGATGATCTCGTCACGGCCATGAGCTTCCCCTCCAAGCGGCAGCTCGTCGGAGGTGAGCCAGGTGCCGTCCTCGGCCATCATCTCCTTCAGCGCTGCCAGGTCTCCGTTGCCGAAGGCCTCGTAGGCGGACCGGGCTGTGTCGATATTCGACATCGTTCCTCCTCCTTGGAGTGGCTTGGCCCTGCCTTCCCCCAAGCTAGACCCGCCCGGGACCGAGCGCAAGGCGGCTTAATAACCTGACGGCATGGCCCTCGACGTAACCGAGGCGAGCTTCGAGCAGGAGGTCGTCGAGCGCTCGCGCACAGTCCCCGTCGTCGTCGACTTCTGGGCCGAGTGGTGCGGGCCCTGCCGGACGCTCACCCCGGCGCTGGAGGCAGCCGAGTCGACCCGTGCCGGCAAGGTGGTCCTGGCGAAGGTCGACGTCGACGCCAACCAGATGCTGGCCGCGCGCTTCGGGGTGCAGGGGATCCCGGCGGTGAAGGCGTTCCGCGACGGCGCCGTCGTCGACGAGTTCGTCGGCGCGGTGCCAAGGGCCCAGGTGGAGGCGTTCTTCGACGGCCTGGTTCCCTCTCGTGTCGACGAACTGCTCGCCGCCGGCGACGAGCTCTCCCTGCGCGAGGCGGCCGAACTGGAGCCGCGACGCGCCGACGTCGCCGTCGCCCTCGCCCGGGCGCGGCTGGAGCGCGGGGCGGAGGACGAGGCCCTCGCGGCGGTCGAGGGTCACGAGGGCGACTTCGCCGCCGAGGGCGTCGCGGCGCGCATCGGCCTGACCAGGGCCGGCGTCGGGACCGACGCCTTCGCCGCCCTCGACCGCGGCGAGCGCGAGGCAGCCCTCGACTCTCTCCTGGCCGTTCTGGAGGAGGCAGCCAAGTCGTCCACGGGAGAGGAGCGAGACGAGCTCCGCGAGCAGCTCCGCCGCGCCATCGTCGGCATCCTCAGCGAGCTCCCGCCCGATGACGAAACCGCCATCAGCTACCGCCGCCGCCTAGCCACCGCCCTCTACTGACCGCTGACTTCGTCTTTCGTTCCGGATAGCGGAACAAAGGACGAAGTCAGCGATTGAGGTCGGCCGCACGCTGGGTGAGCAGACGGCGGAGCCGTCGCACTGCTGCCGTGGGTTCCCGATCCATGCGCACGCCGGTCATCCGGGTCATCTCGATGCCGGCCAACTTCAGGGTCTCCTGCCGGAGGCGGTCCTCCTCGAAGGCGGACGGCGACCCGTGGTGGTCGTAGGTGTCGAGTTCGACCGCGAAACGCACGCTCGGCCAGTAGGCGTCAAGCTCGTGGCCCTCTACGTAGACGTTCATGGAGGGCCGCGGTAGACGGGCGCGCCGTACGAGCTCGAGGAACCGGCGCTCCAGGCCCGAGCGTGTGAACGCCCCCGGGCGGTGGATCTCAAGCGCGGTGCGAAGCCGCGCCACGCCTCTGAAGCCCTTGCTGCGCGAGATCAGCTCGTCGACGGCGATCAGGTCGAGCACCCCGAGGCGCCGCGCGTTGTCGAGCGCTTGGCCCAGGTAGTGGTGATCGACCGCGGCGAAGTCGAGGAGCGTGCGTGGAACCGCGGTGACCGGGATGTCTTCGTCTCGGGTGCGGTCCAACGGCGTGAGCGCCGCCGCGCTGTGCACGCGGATCTCTCCCCGCGTCCGTCGCGGGCTTGCGGCCGTGACCTCGATCGGCAGGTAGAACCTCTTCGTCAGCCCCCACAGCCAGGCCGCCGATCGGTGGCTCAACAGCGCCCCCGCTCCGCAGCTCAGTACCGCCGCCAGGCATCGCCCATGCCGCGAAATTCCCGCGTGCCCGAGCGCATAGGCGCTCTGGTGCATCGGATGCAGCCTGCCGGCGGTGACCTGTCGTGAGATGGCGGCCTTCGAGTACCCGAGTTCGAATAGCTGGGCCGTAGACACGACTCCGAATTGCCGCTTCGCCAGCTCCGCCACCCCTCGGTGACTTCGTGTTTCGTTCCGCATAACGGAACTAAGGGCGAAGTCGGCGAGGTTCTCCCCCGGGGAACGTGTGTTCGGTTGGTTAGGATGGGGCCGTGGCCGCTTCGGATCGGATCGTCATTTCGGGTGCGCGTGAGCACAACCTCAAGGACGTCGGCCTTGAGCTGCCCCGTGACGCGCTGATCGTGATCACGGGGCTCTCGGGCTCGGGCAAGTCGAGCCTCGCTTTCGACACGATCTATGCCGAGGGTCAGCGCCGCTACGTCGAGTCGCTCTCGGCCTACGCGCGCCAGTTCCTCGGCCTGATGGAGAAGCCCGACGTCGATTCGATCGAGGGGCTCTCGCCGGCGATCTCGATCGACCAGAAGACGACCTCGCGCAATCCGCGCTCCACCGTCGGCACCGTGACCGAGATCCACGACTACCTGCGCCTGCTCTGGGCCCGGATCGGCGTGCCGCATTGCCCGGAGTGCGGCGCCGAGATCACCGGGCAGACCCAGGAGCAGATCGTCGACCGGCTGATGACCCTCGCGGAGGGGACGAAATTCATGGTCATGGCGCCCGTCGTGCGCGGTCGCAAGGGCGAGTACGGCAAGCTGCTCGACCAGTTCCGGCTCGAGGGCTACTCGCGGGTGCAGGTCGACGGCGAGCTGCGCCGGCTCGACGAGGAGATCGTCCTCGACAAGAAGTTCAAACACGACCTCTCGGTCGTCGTCGACCGCCTCGTGATGAAGCCCGACCTGCGGCGGCGTCTCTCCGAGTCCGTCGAGGCAGCGGCGGCCCTCGCCGGCGGACTTGTCGAAGTCGAGATCGTCGACGGCGAGACGCTGCTCTTCTCAGAGCAGTTCGCCTGCCTCGAGTGCGGCACCTCGATCCCCGAGCTCGAGCCGCGGATCTTCTCCTTCAACTCCCCGCACGGCGCCTGCGAGCGCTGCCATGGGCTCGGCTTCCAGAGGGTGATCGACCCCGAGCTGGTCGTCCCGGACCCGACCCTCTCGCTCGCCGAGGGCGCCCTGCAGCCCTGGAACCGGGGCATCACGGCGTACTGGAAGCGGCTGATCGCCTCGGTCGCGGAGGCCTACGACGTAGACGTCGAGAAGCCCTGGTCGAAGCTGAAAAAAAACGAGAAGGAGCTCTTCCTCTACGGCACCGGCGGCGAGCGCCATCAGGTCGCCTACACCAACCGCTTCGGCCGCCGCCGCTCCTACAAGGTGCGCTTCGAGGGGATCGTCAACAACCTCGAGCGCCGCTACGAGGAGACCGACTCGGAGACCAACCGCGAGCGGATCGAGGGCTACATGGCCGAGCAGCCCTGCCCGGACTGCGGCGGCGCCCGCCTGCGCCCCGAGAGCCTCGCGGTCAAGGTCGGTGGGATCAGCATCGCCGATTTCAGCGAGAAGTCGGCGAGCGCCGCCTCGGCGTGGATCGACGGGCTGGAGCTGAACGAGACCGAGCGCGCGATCGCTCGCCTGATCGTGCGCGAGATCACCGAACGGCTCGCCTTCCTCGAGAACGTCGGCATCGGCTACCTCTCGCTGGGCCGCTCGGCGCGCACGCTCTCCGGCGGCGAGGCGCAGCGCATCCGGCTCGCGACCCAGATCGGCTCCAGCTTGGTCGGCGTGATGTACGTGCTCGACGAGCCCTCGATCGGCCTGCACCAGCGCGACAACGAGAAGCTGATCGCGACGCTCGACCGGCTGCGCGACCTCGGCAACACGGTGATCGTCGTCGAGCACGACGAGGGCACGATGCTCGCCGCCGATCACCTCGTCGATCTCGGCCCCGGCGCCGGCGAGCACGGCGGCCACGTGATCGCGGCCGGCCGGCCGGACGAGGTCGCCAAGGACCCCGCCTCGCTCACCGGCCAGTACCTCTCCGGCGTGCGCCGGATCGAGGTGCCGGAGGAGCGGCGCGAGCCGCGCGGCGCGCTGCGCGTGCGCGGCGCGCGCGAACACAACCTCAAGGGAATCGACGTGGCGATCCCGCTCGGCGTCTTCTGCTGCGTCACCGGGGTCTCCGGCTCGGGCAAGTCGACCCTGGTCAACGAGACGCTGCATCACGCCGTCGCCAACCGCCTGCACCAGGCGAAGCTGCGTCCCGGCGCCCACGACGGCGTCGACGGCCTCAGTCAGATCGACAAGATCATCAACATCGACCAGTCGCCGATCGGCCGCACGCCGCGCTCCAATCCGGCCACCTACACCGGCGTCTTCGACCACATCCGCCAGCTCTTCGCCCAGACCCAGGAGTCGCGGGCGCGCGGCTACAAGCCCGGGCGCTTCAGCTTCAACGTCAAGGGCGGCCGCTGCGAGGTCTGCCGCGGCGACGGCCAGATCAAGATCGAGATGCACTTCCTGCCCGACGTCTACGTGCCCTGCGAGCAGTGCCACGGCAAGCGCTACAACCGCGAGACGCTCGAGGTCCGCTTCAAGGGAAAGAACATCGGCGACGTGCTCGAGATGTCGGTCGAGGAGGCGGTCTCCTTCTTCGAGAACGTCCCCAAGATCGCCCGCCGCCTGCGCACCCTGCACGACGTCGGCCTCGACTACATCCGCCTCGGCCAAGCGGCGACGACGCTCTCCGGCGGCGAGGCCCAGCGCGTGAAGCTGGCGACCGAGCTCTCCAAGGTCGCCACCGGCAACACCCTCTACATCCTCGACGAGCCGACCACCGGCCTGCACTTCGCCGACGTGCAGCGCCTGCTCGACGTCCTCGGCCGCCTCGTCGAGGCCGGCAACACGGTGGTCGTCATCGAGCACAACCTCGACGTGATCAAGACCGCCGACCGCCTGATCGACCTTGGGCCGGAGGGCGGCGACGCCGGAGGAGAGGTCGTCGCCACCGGTACCCCCGAGCAGGTCGCCGCGGTCACCGGCTCCTACACCGGACGCTTCCTCGCCGAGCTGGTCGAGCCGGCGAAGCCGAAGCGGGCAGCGCGCAAGCGCGAAGCGGTTGCGGCCTAAGTCACTTTTAGCCCTAAGCGGAAATTCGCGCGCCGACAGCTGCCGAGCGCTACCTTAGGAGTGGTATTCGCGGCGAGCGGGTATGGCAGGGACGAAAGGAGAGCTCCTATGTCCCAATCAGCCTTCAAGCGCTTCTCCGTCGCGTCGGTGTGCATGCTCGCGGTCCTCGCCTTCGCGGCCGGATGCGGCGGAGGTGGCGGAGGGGGGCCGAAGATCGCCTTCCTCCTCCCCGAGAACGAAACGCCGCGCTACGAAGCGCACGACCGTCCCGAATTCGAAGAAAACGTCGAAGACCTCTGCGAAGACTGCGAAATCCTCTACAACAACGCGACCGAGGACGCCTCCAAGCAGCAGAGCCAGGCCGAAGCGGCGCTGACTCAGGGCGCCGAAGTCATGGTCCTGGACCCGGTCGACGCCGCCTCGGCTGCCGCGATAGTCGAAAAGGCCAACGCGCAGAACGTGCCGGTGCTCAGCTACGACCGCCTGATCGAAAACGCCGAAGTCGACTACTACGTCTCCTTCGACAACGTCGAGGTCGGTGAACTGCAAGCGGAAACGCTGGCAAAAAGGCTGAAGGAAGACGGCAGCCCCAGTGGCCCGATCGTCAAGATCAACGGCGACCCTGCCGACAGCAACGCGGCTCTCTTCAAGGAAGGCTCAAACAAAGGGTTCGAAGCCGCCGGAGTCAAAATCGCCAAGGAATACGACACGCCGGAATGGTCGGCGACGAACGCCCAGAACGAGATGCAGCAGGCGATCACCGCGCTCGGCAAGAATGGCTTCGAAGGCGTCTACGGAGCCAACGACGAAATGGCCGCCGGCTCGATCGCCGCGATGAAGTCAGCCGGCATCGACCCCGAAGAAAGGCCGAGCACCGGCCAGGACGCGACCGTCGCCGGCGTGCAGCGAATCATCGCGGGGCAGCAGTTCATGACCGTCTACAAGGCCACCGACCTGCAGACCAAGGTCGCCGCGGAAATCGCCGTCGCCCTCGCCGAAGGGAAAGAATTCCCGCGGAGCAAGATCACCGAAGAAGTCGACAACGGCAAGGTCAAAGTGCCGTCGGTCCTGCTCGAACCGGTCGCGGTGACCAAGGAAAACGTCAAGGACACCGTGGTCAAGGACGAATTCATCACCGCGGAAGAACTCTGTACCGGCTCCTACGCGAAGGCGTGCGAAGAACTGGGGATCTCCTAGCCAGATGGCCTCGGGAAACGCCCTCCTCGAGCTGGAAGGAGTGAGCAAGCGATTCGGCCCGGTCCAGGCTCTGGACCGGGTCGACTTCACCGTCGGCGAAGGGGAAGTGGTCGGCCTCGTCGGCGACAACGGGGCCGGCAAGTCGACGCTCGTCAAGGCAATAGCCGGCATCCACTCGCCGGACGCGGGCAGCATCCGCTTCGGTGGAGAAACGGTGAGGATCGCGCGCCCGCAGGACGCGACCTCGCTCGGCATCGCGACCGTCTACCAGGACCTGGCGCTCTGCGACAACCTCGACGTGGTCGCGAACGTCTTCCTCGGCCAGGAGAAGATCTCGGCTGGGCCCGCTCAGGTGTCGCGCCAGCTCGACGAGGCGCAGATGGAGCACCGGGCGAGCGAGCTGCTCTCCGGCCTGGCGGTGACGATTCCCAGCCTGCGCAGCGAGGTCGGCACCCTCTCCGGCGGACAGCGACAGCAGGTCGCGGTGGCGCGCTCGCTGCTCGGCGAGCCCCGCGTGGTCCTGCTGGACGAGCCGACCGCGGCGCTCGGCGTGCCTCAGACCAAGCAGGTGCTCGAGCTGATCAGGCGCCTGCGCGAGCGCGGGCTCGGTGTGGTCGTGATCAGTCACAACCTCGCCAACGTCTTCGACGTCGCCGACCGCATCGTCGTCCTCCGCCTCGGCCGTACTGCCGGCGACTTCGCGGCCGAGCGGACCACCGAGGAGCACGTGGTCGCCGCGATCACGGGAGCCAGAGGCGATGGGGGAGAGGGCGCCGGCCGGCAAGGCGTCGAGGAGGGGGATAGATGAGCGCCGCAGAAGAGGCGACGGCGGCGGCTGGGACGGAGGAGGACTCCAGCACTCGCTCTCAGGTGGTGAGGCGTTTCGTCCAGGGGGATCTCGCCTCTCTGCGCGTCGTGCTCGGCCTGGTTGTGATCTGGCTGATCTTCCAGAGCCAGAACGATCGCTTCCTCACCGCGGAGAACCTGACCAACCTGATGCTGCAGATCACCGCCGTCGGGCTGATCTCGATCGGCATCGTCTACGTCCTGCTGTTGGGGGAGATCGACCTCTCGGTCGGCGCGGTCAGCGGCCTCGCGGCGGCGGTGATGACAGTCCTCAACGTCAACCACGGATGGAACCCTTACCTCGCGATCGTCGCCGGCATCCTGGTCGGCACCGCGATCGGCCTCCTGCAGGGCTCGCTCTTCAGCCGTTTCGCGGTGCCCTCTTTCGTCGTCACCCTGGCTGGCCTGCTCGCCTGGCAGGGAGCGCTGCTGCAGGTGCTCGGCTCGACCGGCTCGATCAACATCAACGACCCGAAGATCACCGGCCTGGCCAATACCTTCTACTCGGACGCCGTCGGCTGGGTCATCGCCGCGGCGATCGTCGGCACCTACGCGGGCGTCATCCTCGCCGGTCACCGCAGCCGTGTCGCCCACGGCCTGACGGGGGAGGGCCTCACCCCTCTGGCGGTGCGGATCGTCCTCGTTGCCCTGGTCACGATCGTCGCCGTCGCCGTCCTCAACTCCGATCGGGGGGTGCCCCTGGCGCTGCTGATTCTGCTCGCCTTCGTCGTCGGCTTCGAATACGTCGCCAAGCGGACCCGCTTCGGCCGGCACGTCTACGCCGTCGGCGGCAACGCCGAGGCGGCGCGGCGAGCTGGGATCAGCGTGAACAAGATCCGGATCGTCGTCTTCGGCATCGCCGGCACGATGGCGGCGATCGGCGGCATCATGGCGGCCTCGCGTCTGCTTGCCGTCAACCAGTCCTCCGGTGGCAGCGAACTGCTGCTGCTCGCGATCGCCGGCCCGGTGATCGCGGGAACGAGCCTCTTCGGTGGGCGCGGCGCCGTCTGGACGGCGCTGCTCGGCGCCCTCGTGATCGGCTCGATCTCCAACGGCATGGACCTGCTGGCGCTCTCCTCGGCGGTCAAGTTCATGGTCACCGGCGGGGTCCTGCTGCTGGCGGCGATCGTCGACGCGATCGCCCGTAAAGAGCGCCAGGCGGCTGGCCGGGTTTAGGCGACGAGGAGCGCCGCGCCGACCGCGCCGCCGAGGTCGCCGAGCTCGGCGATGTGGGTCTTCGGCAGGTCGTCGGCGACGAAGACGTGCTTGCCCATCTCGCGCTCGATCTCGGCCGCGTAGCGCTCGCCGAAGCGCACGCCGAGGCCGCCGCCGATCACGACCGCCTCGACGTCGAGCAGGTTGCAGGCCGAGGCGATGCCGGTGCCGAGGTAGCGGACCGCGCGCCGGATCAGGCTCTCGGTCAGCGGGTCCTTCTCGCGCAGAGCGTGCTCCCAGACCGAGCTGGTCAGGCGGTCCCTGCCGCGCTTGCGCATGATCTCGAAGAGGTCGGTTTCGGTCCCGGCCGCATGCTCGCGCCGCGCCTTCGCCTCCATCGCGGCGCGGCCGGCGTAGGCCTCGAGGCAGCCGCGGCGGCCGCAGGGGCAGCGGGCGCCGCCCCGCTTGACCACGGTGTGGCCGATCTCGCCGGCGGCGCCGCGGCCGAGCCAGGGCTTGCCGTCGAGGACGATGCCGCCGCCGACCCCGGTGCCCCACCAAACCCCGAGCAGCGAGTCGTAGGGCCGCCCGGCCCCCAGGTGGAACTCGCCTTCGACGGCGACCTGGACGTCGTTGCCGATCTTGACCTCGCAGCCGAGGGCTTTGGCCAGCGTCTCGCCGAGCGGGAAGCTGCCGTTCCAGCCCGGCAGGTTGCGCGCGCCGGAGACGACGCCGGTCCTGCCGTCGGCGTCTCCGGGCGAGCCGACGCCGACTCCGGTGAGCTTGGCCGGGTCGATCCCCGCCGCCGAGGCGGCCTCGCGCAGCGCGTCCTCCATCGCCCGCGCCACGTCCGCTGGGCCGCCCTCGGTAGGGGTCGGGTGGCGCGCTTCGCCGCGCACGCCGCTCTCCGAGTCGACGACCACGGTCTGGATCTTGGTGCCGCCGAGGTCGATGCCGCCGCGCAGGTCCGCCATCCGCGTCAGTCTATGGCCCATGCAGAGGGGCTGGCGGATCTGGTTGGCGAAGCGGCGCTGGTACGAGCGCAACCGGCGCCTCGGGCGGCGCTGGCACCTGGCCCGACACGCCGCGCGCGGTGGCTTCTACCTGCGCCAGCCGGTCGAGGGCGAGATCCTCGAGGCGCTCGACGAGGGCCGCCTGCGGATCGGCGAAGGGACGCTGCTCGAGCCCGGTTGCTGGCTGACGTTGGCGCCCGAGGCACGGATCGAGATCGGCACGGGCTGCTTCCTCAACCGCAACACGATGCTGGCGGCGCTCGAGCGGATCGAGATCGGCGATCACACGATGCTCGCCAACGGCTGCTTCGTCGGCGACTCCGACCACCGCTTCGACGACCTCGACGTCCCGATCACGCAGCAGGGTTTCACCTCCAAGGGGCCGGTGCGGATCGGCTCCAACTGTTGGCTCGGCGTCAACGTCGTCGTCACCAGCGGCGTGACGATCGGCGAGCGCTGCGTGATCGGCGCCAACTCGGTCGTGACGCGGGATCTGCCCGATGGCACGATCGCGGCCGGGGCGCCGGCGAAGCCGATCGGAACCACTCTGTGACGAAAGACTCGCGAATCGTCGCGAAGTAGTGCCATAATTCCCAGACGGCCGTGACCCGAAGGGCATGGACCCCATGGACCTCGCAGAACTCGTCGATCCCGCAGACACGACTCGTGGCGTGAAGCTGCTCCGAGCGAAGGAGGAGTTGCGCGACGCGCTGGCGCCGATTCGCCGCGAGGGCAGCTCGGTTGGCCTGGTGCCGACGATGGGCTGCCTGCATGAGGGCCATCTCTCGCTGCTGCGCGCCGCGCGCGCCGAGTGCGACCTCGTCGTCATGAGTCTCTTCGTCAACCCGACCCAGTTCGGGCCGGGCGAGGACCTCGATCGCTACCCGCGCGACGAGGAGCGCGACCTGCGACTCGCCGCCGAGGCCGGCGCCGACGTCGTCTGGGCCCCGCCGGTCGGGGAGGTCTATCCCGACGGCTTCGCCACCTGCGTGGAGGTCTCGGGCGGGCTCACCGACGTCCTCTGTGGCGACCCCACCCGGCGCGGGCCCGAGCACTTCCGCGGCGTCGCCACCGTCGTCGCCAAGCTCTTCAACGCGGTCCAGCCCGACGTCGCCTACTTCGGCCAGAAGGACGCCCAGCAGGTCGCGGTGATCCGCCGCATGGCGCGCGACCTCGACTTTCCGGTGCGGATCGAGGCGCTGCCGATCGTGCGCGAGGCCGACGGCCTGGCGATGAGCTCGCGCAACGCATACCTCGACTCGGAGGCACGCGAGCGGGCGACGGCGCTCTCTCGCGCCCTCTTCGCCGCCGTCGAGATCGCGCCTGCCGCGGGCCTGGCCGCGGCGCTGGACGCCGCCCGCGCCGAGCTGCGCGCCGCGGGAATCGAGCCCGAGTACCTCGAGGCCCGCGATCCCGAAGACCTTTCACCCGTCACCGCGCTGGGCGACCGCCCGGTGCTGCTCGCGATCGCCGCCCCCGTAGGCGGCGCCCGCCTGATCGACAACGTCCTGATCCAACCCACGGAGGGAACCATCTGATGCAGAGGCAGATGCTCAAGTCCAAGATCCACCGCGCGACGGTGAGCGATTGCGACGTCGACTACATCGGCAGCATCACGATCGACACCGAGCTGATGGCGGCGGCGGACCTGATCACCAACGAGCAGGTCCACGTCTGGGACATCGACAACGGGGCGCGCTTCGTCACCTACGTGATCGACGGCGAGCCCGGCTCGCGGACGATGCAGGTCAACGGCGCCGCCGCCCACCTGACCCGGCCCGGCCACAAGATCATCGTCGCCTCCTTCGGCTCATACGACGAGCGTGACCTCGAGGCCTACTCGCCGGTCGTCGTCCACGTCGACGACGACAACGAGATCGTCGCCGTCGACAGCCACCCCGAGGTGCTGCTGGCGGCGCCGGCGCACGCGTCCGACGCGGAGATGGCTTGATGAGCTCCGGCGCCCGCTCCCACACCGCGCCGCCGCCCGCCGACCGCCCGCCGGTCAGCCTGCCGCGCCTGATGGAGATGAAGGCGAAGGGCGAGCCGATCGCGATGGTCACCGCCTACGACTACCCCTCGGCCAAGGTCGCCGAGGAGGCCGGCGCCGACGTCGTCCTCGTCGGTGACTCGGCCGCCAACGTCGTGCTCGGCCACGAAGGCACCGAGGCGGTAACGATGGAGGAGATGCTCGTCCTCGGCAAAGCCGTGCGCCGCGGCCTGCGCACGCCGCTGATGGTCGGCGACATGCCCAAGGGCAGCTACGAGGCGAGCAACGAGGTCGCTGTCGAAAACGCGATGCGCCTGGTCAAGGAGACCGGCTGCCAGACCGTCAAGCTGGAGGCGGGGGGGATCTCGGTCGAGCGCGCCCGCGCGATCGTCCGCGCCGGCATCCCGACGATGGGCCACGTCGGCCTCACCCCACAGACCGCGACCGCGCTCGGCGGCTACAAGGCGCAGGGCAAGACCGCCCAGGCCGCGATCAAGCTCTGCGAGGAAGCCCTGGCCCTGGAGGCCGCCGGCTGCTTCGCGATCGTCTTCGAGGCCGTGCCCGCCGCCGTCACCGAGGCGATCGTCGAGAAGCTCGAGATCCCGACGATCGGCATCGGCGCCGGCCCCGCGACCGCCGGCCAGGTCCTCGTCTTCCACGACCTCCTGGGCATCACCACCGGCCGCATGGCCAAATTCGTCAAGCAGTACGCCGACATCCACGCCCAGATGGTCGCCGGCATGGGCCGCTACGTTGCCGAGGTCCGCACCCGCCATTTCCCCGAACCGGATCACGTCTACGGGGTGGAACCGGCGGAGTTGGCGGAGCTCAAGCGCTACCTGGACCAGGAGAGCCTTACGTCGGCGAAGGCGTGGGACTGGGAGCCGCTGTCGTAAGAAGGGTCCTTTCAGGCTGCCACATTCGTTGAGTCAGTCAGTTCAAGGGGGGAGAGTTTGAGGGACTCGACGGCTTGGTCGCGAGTGCCCTTCAGCCGGCTCCCCCGAGCAGCCATCCGGAACGCGGATCCAGCGATTCGCTTGGACGAGTCACGCCGAAGCTCGCGTCCAAGAGCGTGGACTCGATCGAGCCGAGATCGAGCGCCTGGTGGTTGCCCGCCATTCCCGGCGAGCTATCAACCGGGGTCGGCGCAGTGGCGAGTGAGCCGGTCAACGACGGAAGGGACGCTGGTGGTCGTCTATGACCATCCCCACGGCGTCGACCGAGGCGCGGTAAGGATCGTGAGCGCATGGCTCGTGTAGCGAGAGGAGGCCTTGAGCGCTACCCTCGAACGACGATGCGCATCCATTACGACTCCGCAGCCGACATCGCGCTGATGGCGATCGAGCCGGGAGCGACGGTCAGCGAGGAGCATGAGTGGGGCTTGATCGACCGGGACCCCACCGACGACCACCTGATGGGCTTCGAGGTGTGGGAGGCAAGCCGCCGCCTGCCTCGCGAGCTTTTGGATGCCCTGCCGCAGCTGGCATCGGCCGACACAGGGCCCAGCGTCGCGTAGGGCGGTACGCCGACATCCACGCCCAGATGGTCGCCGGCATGAACCGCTACGTCGACGAGGTCCGCACCCGCCACTTCCCCGAGCCCGATCACGTCTACGGGGTGGAGCCGGCGGAGCTTGCCGAGTTGAGGCGCTACCTGGACCAGGAGAGCCTCACATCGGCTAAGGCTTGGGACTGGGAGCCACTGTCATAGTCACCCTGTCCTAGTAATAAACGTCACTCAAGGTGCCTTTGGTGGCGGGACAGGTTGTATTGGCCCAAGCTTAACCTTTGAGGGTGGCTTAGGCTTCGGCGGTGCGCCCTCACAGGGATCATTGCTGGTGTCGTTTGGATCCAGCCACCACAATAGGAGATGTACCTTCTTGAAAACTGGATTTCCCCAAAAGTCGTGCTTTTGCTTATTGGTGAATCCATCCATCTCAGGAAAATAGAGATCCTTCTCTGTGGTCCACCACCCGCTACCCTGATTTGTCCACTCAGTTCCAGCCATGAAGTCACCCGTCCAATCGGTCCAACCATTAGTGCCGAAATACTTGGCTGTTACTTGCTTTGCGTCCTTCTTTGACTTAATCTTGCCGCCGATGCCCCCGGGAGGCCCACCTTTCTGACACTCACACAACCCCCACGGATCCTCCCCGTTGACCGGACTATCCCCCACGTAGGAATACGCTTCCTCGGTCGCGGAGACGATCGGATCAACGCTCATGAACTGCGCCGTTTCGGGGTCGTAGGTTCTAGCCCGCAGGTAGATCAGGCCGGTGCTGTCGTTGCGGAGCTGCCCGCCGTAGCCAAGCGGGGTGGAGGCGGCGCCTTCGTAGGTTTCGACCGCGCCGTAGGGGGTGTAGGTGTATTTGCCTTTGGATTTGCCTTCTGAGTCGGTCAGCAGCCTCGTCGAGCCCTGCTGGTCGTGGTGCAGGTAGGTCGGCGTCGAGCCGGCGATCTGCTCGAAGGGGGTGCCGTCGGGGCCGTAGAGGTAGTAGTTGGCGCCGTCGTAGAGCAGCAGAGGCAGTTCGCCCGAGACGTCCCAGGTCAGCTGGGATTTGACGCCTGAGATTTTCTGGGAGGCGCGCAGTCCGGTGCCGTCGTAGGCATAGGTGTCTTCGATCGCTTTGACTTCGCCTTCTTCTTTGCGCGTCGCCGAGATGAGGTTGCCAGCCTGGTCGTAGCCGTATTTGGTCACCGGGCCCGAAGCCGGTTTGGTTTCTGTGCGCTCGCCGAGTTTGTCGTAGGCGTATTTGGTCGTGCCGGCTTCGCTCAGCTCGTTGGCTTCGTCGAATTTCTGCGTCACCCCCGCGACTTCGGTCGGGTTGTTGGCTGGGTCGTATTTGAAGGAGCCGCCCGCGCCCGAGGTCATCCGCTCGCGTTCGTCGTAGCCGTATTCGGGTTTTTCGGGACCCGGCAGGCCTTTCTGGGTCGCCGCTTTGAGCTGCCCGGCGCTGTCTCGTTCGTAGCCGATCGAGGCCAGCGTTTCTTCGCCCTTGGCCATCGTCGTTTTGGCGAGCTGGTCGGCCGGGTTGTATTCGTAGGTGTCTTTGTTCGTCGTTGCGCTCGGGAAGGTCGTCGAGTTGGGCATCGAGTCGCGGTTGTAGGCGAATTTGGTTTCGCCTCCGAGCCAGTCTTTGACCGATTCCAGGCGGCCGGCTTTGTCGAAGGCCCGGGTGACGGCTTTGCCGTTGGGGTAGACGATTTCGGTGATCTCGTCGCCGAGGTCGTACTTGTATTTGACGACTTCTCCCGCGCCGTTTTCGGATTCGGTCAGGCGGTCCAGTTCGTCGTATTTGCGTTTCGTCGTCCCGGTGCCGTCTTTCATTTCGGTCACTTCGCCGTCTTTGCCGTAGACGTAGGTGACCGGTTTGGTCGCTTCTTCTGTGTATTTGACTTCTTTGAGGCGATCACCGACGTCGTAGCTGTAGGTCGTCGTGCGACCTTCTGGGTCTTTCAGTTCTTTGAGGTTGCCGGCGGCGTCGTATTTGCGCGTCGTTTTGCGTTCGAGCGGATCGATCGTTTCGGTCAGCTGGTTGAGGTTGTTGTGGACGTATTTGGTCGTGTGCCCGTTGCCGTCGGTTTTGCTTTCGACGTTGCCTTCTGAGTCATAGGCGGTTTTGGAGACGTCGCCGTTGGCCGCTTTGACTTCGGTGCGCTGGTTGGCGGCGTCGAAGACATATTTGGTCGCGTGGCCGTTGGGGTTCGTAAGTTCTTTGAGGTTGCCGGCGGCGTCGTAGGCGTATTTGGTTTCGTGCCCGAGCGGGTCGGTCACGACTTCGGGGCGGCCTTGGGCGTCGCGTTTGGTTTTGGTTTCGAATTTGGAGGCTTCGGCGCCTTCTTCGTTGCCGCGCGGGGAGACTTCTGAGGTCACGCGGCCGTCTTCGTCATAGCCCCAGGTCCGTTTGTCGCTTTCGGCATCGGTTTCGGCTTCGCGGTCGCCGTATTTGTCGTAGGCGTATTTGGTCGTGTGCCCGAGCGGGTCGGTGGCTTCTTCCAGATCGCCGTTTTCGGCCCATTTGAATTTCGTTTCCTGGGTTTTCGATTCCGGTGCGGGGCGTTTGATCGTTTCGGGGTCGCCGGCTTTGCTGCGGGTGATCGTCGTCGTCTCGCCCTTGGGCGTCGTTTCCGTGAGCAGGTCGTGGGTCGAGTTGTAGGTCCATTTCGTTTCGTTTTCGTTGGCGTCCTTTTCGGAGACCTTGTTGCCTTCTTTGTAGGTGTATTTGGTCACGTGGCCGTTGGGGTCGGTCAGTTCGGTCAGCTCATAGGCGGTGTCGTATTTGAATTTAGTCGTCTGCGCCAGTTCGGTGCCGAAGGCCCTCGTCTCTTCGGTCGGCTCGCCGAATTCGTTGTACTTCTGCAGCGTTTTGGAGCCGCCGGGCAGCGTGATCGTCGTTTCCTTGACGCCTTTGGCTTCTTTGTATTCGAAGCTCGTTTTGCGTTCCAGCGGGTCTTTCTGCCAGCTGACGCGCTGTTTTTCGTCGTATTCGGTCGTCGTCGTGTTGCCGCGTCCGTCCGTCGCTTTGGTCAGCTCGTGTTCGGCGTTGTAGGCGAAGGTCCAGCTAGGTTCTGTTTCGCCGGGCAGCGTGACTTTCGTCAGGTTGCCCGATTCGTAGGCGTATTTGGCTTCGTGCCCGAGTGGGTCTTTGACGCTTTCCACGTGGCCTTCTTTGAATTTGAAGGTCAGGGTGCGTCCGGCCGCGCTTTTGAGCGTTTCCAGGTTGCCTTCTTTGTAGGTGAGCGTGATCGCGTTGCCGTGGCGGTCGGTCTGTTTGACGAGCTGGCCGGATTTGTTGAATTCGAGAGCCTCTTGGTCAGGCAACGTGAAGATCCAGTTTTCGCCCGATTCTTTGAGGCTCGAGACGTTCCAGGCGGGCGGAGAGTATTTGCCTTCTTTCTTGTAGAAGACGGCGGTGGCGCCGTCGTCCTGGCGCACTGTCGCCGTTTCGGCTTCTTTGTTGATTTCGAGGACGGCGCTGTAGGGGCCAGTCCAGCCGTAGCCGAAGGGGCCTGAGGTTTTCTGGACGGCGGCGAGCTGGGAGTTGTAGGAGCGGGTCACGCCGAGCGCGGGCCCGCGGCCGCCGAGGGCCGGCAGATCAACCTGTTCCTCGGTGAGGTTGCCTGTAGCGGCGTTGACCGGGTCGGCGACCAGGCACTTGGGCATTTCGACCAGGGCCGGGTTGCACTGACCTTCCTGCTCGCCTTTGGTCGGCAGGTGCGATTCTTCGGTGCAGGCCTGCGCGTAGGTCGCGAGGAGGAGGACCGAGGCGGCGAGGAGGGCGCCGAGCGCCGCGAGTGCTCGCCGCCGGGAGCTCATAAGAGCCCGACGCTCCCAGGTAACCCAGCGAAGCCCCCCGCGCTACTGGCCATCTGGCCAGTATGGCGTTATGGTCAGGGAAATGCAAGTAAACGGATCGGGAATCAGGGGAATGGCGCAGGTCGGGCTGGCAATTCTCGTGATGGCGGCGCTGGTCGCGACGAGCGGCTCGTCATCCCGATCGGAGCCGCCTGCGCGCGGGCCGCACTCGGCTCCCAGCGTCCCCTCGCCGCAAGTCGAAAAGACCGCGGCGGCACGCAGGATCGAGGCGCTCTTCGCTGGAATCCCGCAGCGTGGCGGAGTGCTGGGTAGGGCTGACGCCCCAGTGACCATGCACTTCTTCGCTGATCTGGAGTGCCTGGAAGCCCGCCAGTTCGTTCTCGGCGCGCTGCCGCTCGTCGTCCGGCGCTGGGTCCGCGGCGGCCAGCTGCGGATCGTCTATTACGGCTTCGCGGCGGAGACGGTCTGGCCTGAGATCTTCCAGGATCAGCAGACCGCCGCGCTGGCGGCGGGGGCGCAGGGCAAGCTCTGGCAGTACCTCGATTTCTTCTACCACCACCAGGGACCGGAGTACACGCGTTACGCGATCGCCCACTTCCTCGAGGCGATTGCCGAAGACGTGCGGGGCCTCGATCTCCGCAAGTGGCGGGAGGCATGGCGGCGCGACAAGGGTCTTGCCGAGAAGGTTCAGACGGACGTGCGCCTGGGCCGGAGGTACGGGCTGCGTCCCCTTCGGCCCTTCACCCCGGCCTTCTTCGTCGGGCCCACCGGCGGGCCGGTCCGCCCGCTCTTGCACTTCTCCCTGACCGAATCGGCCGCCTTCGACGAAGCGATCGAAGACGCGCTGGGGGGTCGCGCCTGAGCGGCTCTGTGCACCGTCGACGGCCGCATTACGATTCGAGCCGGTGCCCGTCTACGAGTTCGAGTGCGAGGAGTGCGGCGATCGGTTCGAGGAGCTGGCGCCGAGCGATACGCGCAGCATTGCCTGCCCCGCCTGCGGCGCCGAGCGCACGCGGCGCCTGCTCTCGCCGGTCGCTCCGCCGGGCCGTCAGCCCCGGGGCGCCGGCGTCCGTTCGGGCGAATCGCAACGCCGGGAGCGCGAAGCGGCGCGCGGCGAGCGGCTGGCGGAGACGAAGCGCAAGCGCGCCGCGGGGGAGCTCTGATGGCGAGCGCCGGGGAACGACGCGAGCGGCTGGTCGCTCTCTATAAGGAGGTCAAGGCCTGCAGTCGTTGCCCCTTGCACGAGACGCGGACGAAGGCCGTCTTCGGGGCGGGCGACGCCGACGCCGACCTGATGTTCGTCGGCGAGGCGCCGGGGGCCGACGAGGACCGTCAGGGCCTGCCCTTCGTCGGCCGCGCCGGGCAGCTGCTCAACCAGATGCTGGAGGGGATTGGGCTCGCGCGTGACGACGTCTTCATCGCCAACGTGCTGAAGAGCCGGCCGCCCGGCAACCGCGACCCGTTGCCGCTGGAGATCGACGCCTGCAAGCCGTATCTCTTCAAGCAGATCGCGCTGATCGAGCCGACCGTGATCTGCACCCTCGGCAACTTCGCGACCAAGCTCCTGACCGGCAACCCGGCGGGGATCACCCGCGTGCGGGGCGCGCCCCAGGTGCACGAGCTCGGCGGGCGCACCGTCTTCCTCCTGCCGCTCTTCCACCCGGCGGCCGCCTTGCGCACACCGGCGGTCAAGGAGACCCTGCGCGAGGACTTCGCCACGCTGCCCGAGCTGCTGGCGATGGGGCCGCCCGTCGCCGCCGAAGAGCCGGTCGAGGACGAGGACGAGGCAGCCGCCACGGCGCCCGAGCCCGCCGCCGACCAGCTCGACTTCTTCGGGTGAGCTCCCGGCTCACCCAATCGGCCCCCGAGACCGAAGCGCTCGGCGCGGAGCTCGCCGCCCGGCTCGAGCCCGGCGACGTCGTCGTCGTCAGCGGCGAGGTCGGAGCCGGCAAGACGACCCTGATCCGCGGCGCCTGCCGGGCGCTGGGCGTCGAGGGACCCGTCACCTCGCCCACCTTCACGATCGGCCAGCGATACGAGGGGAAGCGGGCGCCCGTCTCCCACCTCGACCTCTACCGCCTAGAGGGCCTCGCCGGCGAGGACCCGGCCCTGCTCGACGACTATCTCGCCTCCGACGCGATCTCCTTCGTCGAGTGGCCCGACCTGGCCGAGCCGGAGCTCGCTGGCCGCCGCGTCATCGCGGTCCGCCTCGCCCATGCCGGCGGCGAGCGCCGCGAGGTCGAGCTGCCGGCCGCAACGCTCCCCGAGTAGCCGTGTTTCGTGGACACGTGCCTGTAGCATCGGCGAATCGCAACCGTGAACTGGAGGAAGGCCCGATGAGGGGAGTGAAGAGGCTGGCGCTCGCGCTGCTGGTCATGGCGGCGCTGGCAAGCGCGACCCCGGCGTCAGCCGGAGCCGTCGCCTACAAGCACTACGTGGGATGTGGGATCTCGCAGAACGCGAAGCCCGCCCACAAGTGTCCGAAGAAGAGCAAGAAGGGGGCCTTCTTCAAGAGCCTCAACGGCGACGTCAACTACAGCATCTGCGTCAAGTTCCCGACCGGGAAAAACATCTGCGCCAAAGCCCAGCCGGCCAAACAGGGCACCCTGTACGTCAACAAGATCACGTCCAACATCCCCGGCACGCACAAGGTCACCTGGTTCGTCGAAGGCAAGCGCGTCGGCGCCTTCCTCTTCAAGGTCACTGACTGAGCGCGCCGAAAGCGAGGGCGCGGTCGTCGGCTTCGACACCGCCACCGCCGACACGGCGGTCTGCGCGGCGCGCGGCCAGGAGGTCTTCTACGAAGAGCGGCTTGGGCTCGGCGACGACGGCAGCCCGCGCCACTCGACGGCGCTGCTCGCCGAGGTAGAGCGCGCCGTGGCGGCGGCGGGCGGCTGGGGTGAGGTGGGGGCGATCGCGGTCGGCCGCGGACCCGGCTCCTTCGTCGGCATCAGGATCGGGCTGGCGACCGCGCGCGGCCTCGCCGCCAGCACCGGGCTGGCGGTCGCGGGCGTCTGCACTCTCGACGCGCTCGGCCGGGCGATCGTCGAGTCCACGCCTCCAGCCGTGCCGAGCCTCGCCGTCCTCGACGCCCGTCGTGGCGAGGTCTTCGCGGCGCTCTACGCCGCCTCCGGCGAGCGACTCTGGGAGCCCTTCGTCGCATTGCCCGAGACGCTCGGCGAGCGTCTCGCGGGGCTCCCGACGCCCCCTCGGGCCGCCGGTTCGGGGGCGGTACGATTTCGGGATGAGCTGGCGAGTCGGGGCGTCGAGGTTCCCGACGACGGCGACCCGGTCCACCGGGTCGCCGCGCGCCACGTCTGCGCCCTCGCGACAGCTGCCGGAGGCGCGGGCGGGAACGGCCTCGCCCCGATCTACTTGAGGGTCCCAGATGCCCAGCGATGGCGTGAGCGAGACGATGAGCGGACGAGCGGGTGAGACGATCAGCGCGGTCGCGATCAGGCGGCTCGCCTACAGCGACCTGCCCGCGGTTCTCTCGATCGAGCGCCGTTCGTTCCCGACGCCGTGGTCGCTGGCGATGTTCGTGCTCGAGCTCTCCAAGCCGTCGGGGATCTGCCTCGCGGCTACCGAGGGCGACGACCTCCTCGGCTACCTCGTCTGCTCACGCTACGACCGGGTCTGGCACCTGATGAACGTCGCCGTCGCGCCGGAGCGCCGCCGGGGTGGCGTCGCCCGTGGGCTGATCGAACGGCTCGTCGGCGAGGCGGGAAGGCGGCTCCCCTTCACCCTCGAGGTCAGGGTCTCCAACCGGCCGGCGATCGCGATGTACGAACGGCTCGGCTTCCGCTCGGCGGGCGTGCGGCCTCGCTACTACCAGGACAACGGCGAGGACGCTCTGATCATGTGGCTCGACTGATCCTCGCGATCGAGACCTCGTGCGACGACACCTGCGCGGCGGTCCTCGAAGGCGCCGAGATCCGTTCGAACGTAATTTCCTCGCAGGCGGCGGCTCACGCCCAGTTCGGCGGGGTCGTGCCCGAGGTCGCCTCGCGCCACCACCTGGAGCTGACCGCGCCCGTAGTCGAGGCCGCTCTGGCCGAGGCCGGCGCCACCCTCGACGACGTCGAGTCGGTCGCGGTCACCGCCGGGCCCGGCCTGATCGGGGCGCTGCTCGTCGGGGTCAGCACGGCGAAGGCGATCGCCGCCCCGCGCCGCCTGCCGCTGGTCCCGGTCGACCACCTGCAGGGTCACGTCGCCGCCAACTTCCTCGCGCCGGAGCCGTTGGAGCCGCCCTTCCTCTGCCTCGTCGCCAGCGGCGGGCACACCCTGCTGGCAGACGTGCGCGACCACGCCGGCCACGAGGTGCTCGGCCAAACGCTCGACGACGCGGCCGGTGAGGCCTTCGACAAGGTGGCCCGCCTGCTCGGTCTCGGCTACCCCGGTGGCCCGGCCTTGCAGAAGCTGGCCGAAGAGGGCGACCCAGAGGCCTTCGAGATGCCGGTCGCGATGCGCAACGACCCCGGCCTCGACTTCAGCTTCAGCGGTCTGAAGACGGCGCTCGCCTACCTCTGCCGGGACCTCGGTGCCGGCGGCGTGGCCGAGCGCCGGGCCGACCTCGCCGCCAGCTTCCAGGCCGCGGCGGTCGGACAGCTGGTCGCCAAGCTGGAGCGGGCGCTGAAGCGAGGGGAGTGGGGGGCGGTCGCCCTCGGCGGCGGCGTCGCCGCCAACGGCCCGCTGCGCGAGGCGGTCCGCGATCTCTGCGAGCGCCGCGGCGTCGGCCTCAAGCTGGTCCCGCTCTCGCTCTGCACCGACAACGCCGCGATGATCGGCTCCGCCGCCCGCTTCGCCGCCCCGATCCCCTACCCGGATTACCTCGCCTACGACGCCTTCGCCACCGGTAGGCGCGCCGCGTGAATCAAGTCACCGTCTACATGCGGCCCGAATGTCACCTCTGCGAGGAGGCGGTCGAGGCGCTGGTCGCGCTGCACGGGGAGGGCTACCGGTTCGAGCTGCACGAGGTCGACATCGAGAGCGAGGAGCTGCTCCTTCGACAAATGCTGGAGAAGATTCCAGTAGTGGAGATAGACGGGGAGGTCGTTTGCGAGCTGCTTCTCGACGAGGCATCCGTACGGTCGAGGCTCGATACTGTGCAGGCGTGAACCCGCTGATCGAAGAGCAGGGGCTCCCCGACGGGCTCGTGGGCGAGGGCGAGCGCCTCTCGCTCGGCGTGGCGGCGCGGCTGTCCCGCTACCTGCAGGTCCTCACCCAGGCCCGCAAGATGGGGCGCGAGACGATCTCCTCGCAGGAACTCTCCGAGTACACGCACATCAACCCGACCCAGATCCGGCGCGACCTCTCCGGCTTCGGCAAGTTCGGCAAGCGCGGCGTCGGCTACAACGTCGAGTCGCTGGTCTCGCAGGTCCGCAAGATCCTCCGCACCTCGGGCCAGCACAACATCGCCCTCTTCGGCGCCGGCAACCTCGGGCAGGCGATCGCCAGCTCGGACATCTTCGCCGACCACGGCTTCCAGGTCGTCGCCATGTTCGACGTCGACAGCGACGTCGTCGGCACCGAGGTCGGCGACCTGCGGGTACGCGACTTCGGCGAGCTGGAGGCGGTCGTCTCCGAGCAGGAGATCGTCGTCGGCGTCCTCGCCGTTCCCGCCGCCGCCGCCCAGAGCGTCGCCGACCGTCTGGTCGAGGCCGGCGTGAAGATCATCTTCAACTACTCCGAGCAGCTGCTCCAGGTACCGCCCGAGGTGACCGTGCACACGTCCAGCCCGGCCGTGGACCTGCTCTACGCGCTCTACTTCTACCTGACCTAGGACCTCCTCTTGCCCCTCGACCTCGACCGCGCTCGGGAGACGTTCGAGTCCTCGACCGACTTCACCGTCGGCCTCGAGGAGGAGTTCGCGATCCTCGACCCGGCGACGTTGGAGCTCGAGCATCGCTTCGAGGGCGTCTACGCCGCCTGCCAGGAGGACGAGCTGCTTGCCGGGTCGGCGGCGGGCGAGCTGATCGCATCGGAGATAGAGATCCGCTCGGGACGGGCCACGACCTTCGCCGAGGCGATGGCGCGGCAGCGCGAGCGACGCGTCCGCCTCTTCGATCTGGTCGAGGGGATGGGGCTCGCGCTCGGCGCGACGGGCACCCACCCCTGGGCCGGTTACCTCGACCAGCGGATCATCGACACGCCCCACTACAACCGCCTGCGCCACGAACTCGGCTGGGTCGCCCAGCGCAACAACACCTGGAGCCTGCACGTGCACATGGGCGTGCGCGGCGCCGACCGGGCGATCGCCGTCTGCGACCGGATGCGGGAGCTGCTGCCGCTGCTGCTCGCGACGTCGGCCAACTCGCCCTTCCTCGACCGCCGCGACAGCGGCCTGCACACGGTGCGGACCGAGATCTTCACCCGCACCTTCCCGCGCTGCGGCGTGCCCAGCCCCTTCCTCGACTGGCCCGGGTACGCGGACTTCGTCTCCACCCTGGAGCGGGTCGGCTCGGTGGTCGAGTCGACGCAGCTGTGGTGGAGCGTGCGACCGCACCACGCCTTCGGCACGGTCGAGGTGCGGATCTGCGACGCCCAGAGTCGCGGCGAGGAGTCCTTCGCCCTGGCCGGGCTGATCGCCGCCTCGATCGCCCAGGCCGCGGTCGAGTACGACGAGCGCGGCTACGGCGGCGGCGAGCGGCTGCTCTCCGACCGCGAGATCGAGGAGAACCTCTGGCGCGCGATCCGCCACGGGATGAGCGGTCGCCAGATCGACTTCCGCCGGGGCGCCGAGGTCGAGGCGTCGGCCGCGCTCGAGGCGCTGCTCGCCTGGAGCGAGCCGGCCCGCGCGCAGCTCGGCATCGAGGTCGGGCTTCCGGATCGCAACGGCGCTCAGCGCGCCCGCGAGGCGCTCGACGCCGGGATCTCGATCGAGGACATCTATCGGGACGCCGTGGCGGAGACGAAACGCACCTACACCGCCGATGTCGGCGCGCGTAGATAGACTCCCGCGCCGCCTAGAACCCAGCCGGAGGAATCGAATTGACCAGCTTTCTGACCGAATACGGAGTCGTCGTCGCGCTCGTCTGCGCGGGGGCGGCGGTGTTGTACGGAATCGTCATCACGCAGCGCCTGCTCGCGAAGTCGCCGGGCAACGAGCGCATGCAGGAAATCTCGGGCGCGGTCCAGGAAGGGGCGAAGGCCTACCTCAACCGCCAGTACACGATCATCGCCGCGGTCGCGGTGCCGATCGCGATCGTGCTCTGGATCCTGCAGGGCTATGAGACGGCGCTCGGGTTCATCCTCGGCGGCATCCTCTCCGGCGCGGCCGGCTTCATCGGGATGAACCTCTCGGTGCGGGCGAACTCCCGCGTGGCGGAGGCCGCCCGCGGTGGCGTGCCGCCGGCGCTCGACGTCGCCTTCAAGGGCGGTTCGGTCACCGGCCTGCTCGTCGTCGGCCTGGCGCTGTTCGGCGTCGCCGGCTACTTCGGCCTCCTCGTCCTCACCGGCAGCTCCGACAAGGAGGCCGTCGACGCGCTCGTCGGCCTCGGCTTCGGCGGCTCGCTGATCTCGGTCTTCGCCCGGCTCGGCGGCGGCATCTTCACCAAGGCCGCCGACGTCGGCGCCGACCTGGTCGGCAAGGTCGAGGCCGGGATCCCCGAGGACGATCCCCGCAACCCGGCCGTGATCGCCGACAACGTCGGCGACAACGTCGGCGACTGCGCCGGCATGGCGGCGGACCTCTTCGAGACCTACGCGGTCACCTCGGTCGCCGTGATGCTGCTCGGCGTCCTCACCTTCACCGGCGCCGGCGGCGAGTTCGCGCGCGAGGTGGCGATCTACCCGCTGGTGATCGGCGGCGTCGCGATCATCGCCTCGATCATCGGCGCGCTCTCGGTGCGGACCAAATCCGATCGGGTCGAGGGCGCGCTGTACCAGGGCCTGATCATCTCCGGGATCCTCTCGATCGCGGCCTTCTACCCGATCACCGACTGGCTGATGAGCGACCCGGTGCGGCTCGGCCTCAGCACCGCCGCCAACGCGGTCAGCACCACCGACCTCTGGCTCTGCGCCGTGATCGGGGTCGCGGTGACCGCCTTCCTCTTCGCGATTACCGAATTTTATACGTCGACCCGCTTCCGGCCGGTGAAGACGATCGCCGCGGCTTCGGAGACCGGGCACGCGACGAACATCATCCAGGGGCTCGCCCAGGGCTTCCAGTCGACCGCCGCGCCGGCGCTGGTCATCGCCATGGCGATCCTCGGCGCCAACGAGCTGGCCGGCATCTACGGCATCGGCGTCGCGGTCATGGCGCAGCTCTCGCTCTGCGGCCTGATCGTCGCCCTCGACGCCTTCGGGCCGATCACCGACAACGCCGGCGGCATCGCCGAGATGGCCGACCTGCCCGAGGACGTGCGCAACGTGACCGACCCGCTCGACGCGGTCGGCAACACGACCAAGGCGGTGACCAAGGGCTACGCGATCGGCTCCGCCGCGCTAGCCGCGCTGGTGCTGTTCGCGGCTTTCAAGAGCGAACTCGGGGAGGAGGCGCCCGCCGGCTTTGACCTCAACAGCCTCTTCCACCTGACCACGCCGGCGGTGCTGATCGGGCTGATCATCGGCGGCATGATGGTCTACCTCTTCGCCGCCCTCGCGATCGAGGCGGTCGGCCGGGCCGGCGGCCAGGTGGTCGAACAGGTCCGCGAGCAGTTCCGGGAGCACCCCGGGATCATGGAGGGCACCGAAAAGCCCGATTACGCCAAGACGGTCGGCATCGTCACCGCCGCGGCGCAGAAGGAGATGATCCTGCCCTCGCTGATCCCGATCGTGATCCCGGTGATCGTCGGCCTGCTCAGCGTCGACGCGCTCGGCGGCCTGCTGATCGGCGTCATCGTCGTCGGCCTCTTCGCCGCGGTCTCGATGACCGCTGGCGGCGGCGCCTGGGACAACGCGAAGAAGCTGATCGAGGACGGCGCCCACGGCGGCAAGGGCTCCGAGGCCCATGCCGCCTCGGTGACCGGCGACACCGTCGGCGACCCCTACAAGGACACGGCGGGGCCGGCGATCAACCCGATGATCAAGGTCGCCAACATCGTCGCGATCCTGATCATCCCGATAGTTCACTTTTAGGTCTGAGCGTGGGGGAGGGGTCGAGCGCCCCTCCCAAAACGCGCGGCTGGCGCCGCGCTTGAGTGTTTTGGGAGGGGCGCTCGACCCCTCTTCTCAGGGTTCAGTCCGAAAATGACTTTGCCGATGATCGGAAGGCGCCTCTTGGCGTAGCTTCGTGAGGTCTCCCTGCCCCTCGGCGGGGGCGAATACTCGCGGCCAGATCCTTAGCCAGTCGTGAATATCGATACGGCGGCCGTGCTGCTGGCCTACGCGGGGCTGATGCGAGCGCTGTTGGCGCTCGTTTCCAAGCTCCTCGACCGTCGGTAGCAGCGAGCCGCAAAAGAAACGGCCCCGGGAAAGTCGCCCGGGGCCGTTCAAGTGTGAATATCAATACCTGGCGAAACCTTAGCGCTACACGACACCAGGTGCAAGCTGGCGGGACGGAGGCCGCGATCCTCTCAGTCGTGGCGGTCGCCACGAGGCCGGCGGTGGCGGACACCGCCGGCGGTCGTATATTCGGGCTGGATGGCACGTCGGATCCCTCGTGACGAGTCGCTGAGCCGCGTTCACGGCGTCGGTGGGCTCTTTGCCGCCGCCTACGGCAACGTCGGCTCGAGCATCTATTACGCGCTCGGGGTGACCGCGGCCTTCGCGCTCGGCCTGACTCCGATCGCCTTCATCATCTCGGGCCTGATCTTCGCCGCGACGGCGGCCACCTACGCCGAGGCGACCGTGATGTTCCCCGAGGCCGGCGGCTCCTCCAGCTTCGCGCGCCACGCCTTCAACGAGCTCATCAGCTTCGTCGCGGCCTGGGGCCAGATGCTGAACTACGTGATCACGGTCGCGATCTCGGCCTACTTCGTACCCCACTACCTGGCCGTCTTCTGGGCGCCGCTGGGCGAATCGCCGGGGGACATCGTCGGCGGCGCGGTGCTGATCGTCCTCCTGGCGCTGCTCAACATCCGCGGCTCCCAGGAGTCGGCGAAGCTCAACCTCGTCCTCGCCGTCGCCGACCTCGCGACCCAGGTCGTCCTGGTCGGGATCGGCGTCGTGCTCGTGCTCAGCCCGCAGATCCTGGTCGACAACGTCCACCTCGGCGTCGCTCCGACCTGGAGCGACTTCGCGCTCGGGATCGCGGTCGGGATGATCGCCTACACGGGGATCGAGACGATCTCCAACATGGCCGAGGAGGCCCGCGACGCGGCGCGCACCGTGCCCCGCAGTGTCGGCCTCACGGTGATCGCCGTCCTTGGCCTCTACCTGCTGATCCCGGTCGTCGCGCTCTCGGCGATGCCGGTCACCCAGGACGCCGCCGGTCACTACACGACCGCGCTAGGCACCGAGTTCGCCAACGACCCGATCCTCGGCATCGTCGAGAACCTCGGGCTCAGCCACGGGCCGACCGAAGTACTGCGCTTCTACGTCGGCGTGCTCGCCGCCGTGATCCTCCTGATCGCGACGAACGCCGGCTTGATCGGCGTCTCCCGCCTCACCTACTCGATGGGCCAGCACCGCCAGCTGCCGGAGAAGCTGCGCCAGGTCCATCCCCGCTACCGCACCCCTTACATCGCGATCCTCGTCTTCTCCGGGATCGCGATGCTGACGCTGCTGCCGGGGCAGACCGACTTCCTGGCGACGATGTACTCGTTCGGCGCGATGCTCTCCTTCACGGTCGCCCACGTCTCGGTGATCCAGCTGCGGCGCCGGCACGCCGAGGAGAAGCGGCCGTGGAAGCCGCCGTTCAACTTCCGCGCCTTCGGCACCGAGGTACCGCTCAGCGCCGTCCTCGGCGGCCTCGGCACCTTCGCGGCCTGGATCGTGGTCATGGCGCTCAACCCGCGGACGCTCGCGGTAGGCGTCGGCTGGATGGTCGTCGGCCTCCTCGTCTACGTCCTCTACCGCCGCCACCAGCGCCTGCCGCTGACCGAGACGGTGAAGGTGCTGCTGCCCGAGCCGCTCGGGGTGGAGGAGATCGAGTACCGCAGCGTCCTCGTCGCCTTCGAGGACGGCGAGCCGTTCTCCGAGGAGATGGTGGCGACCGCGGTCAAGCTCGCCTCCAAGCGGCGGCGGGGCATTCACGTCCACTCGATGCTGACCGTGCCCACCGACCTGCCCCTGGACGCCGAGCTGCCACGGCCGGAAGCCGAGGCGCAGAGCAAGATCGAGCAGGCGAAGCTGATCGGCGGCCAGCGCGTTACCGGGCACGTCGAGCGGGTCCGGCCCGGCCAGGCCGGCTACGCGATCGCCGACGAGGCGGAGCTGATCTCCGCCGCGGCGGTCGTCGTCGGCCTGCGCTACCGCAACGGCCGCCCGCTCTACGACAAGACGCTGCAGACGGTGCTCGGCGAGCGCCCCTGCCGCGTGATCGTCGTCTCCGACCCGGCCGTAGAATCGCAGCCGTGGGCTCGCCCGAACGGATCTACCGCGGTTCCGTCCGCGCCCTCTCCCTCGTCTTCCTAACGCTGGGCCTGGTCATCCTCGTCAGCACCCTCGCCCAGGGCGGCGGCCCGCTCTCGGTCGGGTTCCTGCTCGGCGTGGCGTTCCTCCTCCTCGGCGCGGCCCGACTGTGGATGAGCCGGCGTTGAGCGAGGAGCGGGAGAAACCGCGGCTCTCGCCGCTGCTGCAGCGTGGCCTCGGCGTTCCCGGCCTCTTCGTCGCGGTCTACTCGGCGGTCGGCGCCTCGATCTACTTCGCGCTCGGGGTGGTCGCCAAGCGCGGTCTCGGGCTGACGCCGCTGATCTTCCTCGGCGCCGGCCTGCTCTTCGTCCTGACCACGCTCAGCTACGCCGAGGGGGCGGGGATGCTGCGCGAGCGCGGCGGCTCCTCCAGCTTCGCGCGCCACGCCTTCAACGAGCTGATCGCCTTCATCGCCGGCTGGGCGATCCTGATCGACTACCTGATCGTCGCCGCCCTGGCCGCGATCTCGGTTCCGCACTACCTGCAGCCGATCTCCTCGGACCTGGCGACCTCGGAGTGGCAGCTGCCGGTCGCGATCGCCGTGATCGCCGGCGCCTGCGCGCTCAACGTCCTCGACGTCACCGGGCGCGGTCGTGAGCGGCTGCTCGCCGGCCTCGCCCTCGCCGACCTCGCGTTGCAACTGGCCGTGATCGTCGTCGGAGTGCTTGTCGTCTTCCACCCCGACCGGCTCACCGACCAGATCGAGCTCTTCACGGCGCCGACCGTCAAGGACGTCGTCTACGCGGCGGTGGTGGCGACCCTCGCCTACGCCGGGATCGAGGCCGCTGCCGACCTCTCGACCGACATCGACGCGCACCCGCGCGAGCTGAAGCGGGTCGTGTCGCTGGGGGCGATAGCCGTGCCGATCGGCTACGCCGCGATGGCGGCGATCGCGCTGATGGCCGTCCCGGTCGTCTCGGGCGCCAACGGGCCCGAGACTGCCCTCGGCGGCAGATACGTCGAGGCGCCGATCCTCGGCGTCGTCTCCGCCTACGACCCGGCCTGGGTGTCGGACCTGATGCGCTGGCTGGTCGCGATCGTCGCCGCTCCCGTCCTTTTCTGGGCGACGACGACGTCGCTGCTCGGCGTCTCCCGTCACATCTACACGCTGGCGATCAACCGTCAGATCCCGAGTTGGCTGGGCAAGCTCAACAGTCGCCACGCGACGCCGCACGTGGCGATCGCGATCTCAGGCCTGATCGCGATCGGCCTCGCGATCCCGGGGGACGTGCTGGTGCTCGCCGGCCTCTACGCCTTCGGCGCGACGCTGGCGATCACGATCGCCCACCTCTCGGTGATCCGGCTGCGGGTGACCGAGCCCGAGCGCCCGCGCCCCTTCCGCGTGCCCTGGAACGTCGCCTGGCGCGGCGCGCGGATCCCGGTGCCGGCGCTAGTCGCCGGGCTGCTCAGCGGCCTCGCCTTCCTCAGCGTCCTCCTCTATCACGACACCGCGCGCTGGGTCGGCGGCGGCTGGATGCTGTTCGGCCTCGCCTTCTACGTCGTCTATCGCAAGGGGGTCGAGGGGACCTCGCTGACCAAACGGGTCCAGGTGACGGAGAAGGCGCTGACCAAGCAGGTCCCAGAGGTCGCCTACCGCAACATCCTCGTGCCGGTCTTCGGCACCAAGCTCGACGACGACATCGTCGCCACGGCGGGTCGCCTGGCGGCCGCCGAGCAGGAGCAGGCCGACGACGACGCCGAGCCGACCCGGCTCGATCTGATCTACGTGATCGAGGTGCCGCTGAGCGCGGCGCTGGACGCCGACCTGGCGCCCGAGGTGGAGAAGGCCGCGGCGCGCGCGCTGCGCCGTGCCAGCGACGTCGGGGAGGAGTACGCCGACGTGCGCGTCACGGCGGAAGCGCTGCGGGCTCGCGACGTCGGCGCGGGGATCGTCGACGCGGCGCGTCGCAGCCGGGCCGAGGCGATCGTGATGGGCAGCGAGCCGCCGAGCAGGATCAAGGGCGGGGCGACGATGGGCGGGATCGGCGCCGCCAAGCCGGCCGAGATCGGAGCGGCGACCGAGTACGTGCTGAAGAAGGCGCCATGCCGCGTCTTGCTCACGGCTCCCCCGGAAGGACCGCCCGAGCAAGCTGAGCAGCCCGTGCGCGTCTGACCTCCTAGTATCCGGCTCGTGTTCGTACTGATCGTGGGATGCGGTCGCGTCGGCTCCTCGCTGGCCCGGGCGATGCTGAGCCAGGGGCACGAGGTCTCCTGCCTCGACGAGGACCCCGAGTCGCACGCCCGGCTCGAGGTCGGCCTCGACGGCGGCTGGGAGGACCTCGGCGGCCAGTTCACGGTCGGCGCCGGGCTCGAGACCGAGGCGCTGGAGGCCGCCGGGATCGAGCGCGCCGACGCCTTCATCGCCTCGACCGACGGCGACAACACGAACATCGTGATCTCCCAGATCGCCCAGCGGCGCTACGGCGTGCCGACCGTGATCGCGCGCATCCTCGATCCGCTGCGTGCCGAATGGTACGAGCGCCAGGGCATGCACACCGTCTGCCCGACGCGGGTCGCGATCGACATGCTCGAGTCGGCGGTGCTCGAAGGATCGACCCGCGAAACGCCCGGCCCCGCCGGCGACCCGGCGGAAGCCGCGTAGGAGGCCCGGTCGGCATGTACATCATCGTCGTCGGCGCGGGCAAGGTCGGCTGGAACCTGGCTCGCGAGCTGCTCGAAAAGAACCACGAGGTGACCCTGATCGAGAGCGACCGGCGCCGCTACCTGACGGTCGAGCAGGAGCTCGAGCACAACGTCACCTACGGGGACGCCTCGGAGCTCTGGGTCCTGGAGCGGGCCGGCATCCAGCGCGCCGAGATGGTGATCGCCGTCACCGGCGACGACGAGGACAACATGCTGATCTGCCAGGTCGCGCGCGAGAAGTACGAGGTCGAGCGGATCATCGCCCGGGTCAACAACCCGCGCAACAAGGCCCACTTCGACCTGCTCGGGATCAAGCCGTCGGTCTCGGCCACCGACCTGATCCTGCGCCTGCTCGAGCACGAGGTGCCCGAGTACGGCCTGGTCCACCTGCTCGACCTGCAGGAGGAGCAGCTGGAGATCATCGAGATGTTGCTCGGCAAGGACTCGGGGGTAACCGGAAGGCGTGTCGGCGACCTCGAAATGCCCGAAGGCAGCCTCTTGATCTCGGTCCTGCGCAGCGGCAAGGGCTTCGTGCCGGGGCCCGACACCGTGCTCGAGGAGGGCGACGAGGTGCTCGCCGTCCTCGACCCGGGCCACGAGGAGCAGCTCAAGATCCTCTTCGGGCCCGCCGAAAACGGCGCCGGGTCCGATGGCTGACCGCGACGTCGAGTTCCTGCTGATCGGCGGCGGTCTGGCAGCCGCCCACTGCGCGGCCGAGCTGCGCAAGGGTGGGGCCGAGGGCGCGATCCTGCTCGCCGGCCGCGAGCCCGAGCCGCCCTACGAACGACCGCCGCTCTCGAAGGAGTACCTGCGCGGCGAGGCCCAGCGCTCCGACGCCCACGTCAACCCGCCCTCGTGGTACGAGGAGAACGGGGTCGAGCTGCGGACCGGCACGAACGTGATGTCGCTCGACCCGGGGGCGCGCACGGCGAAGCTGCAGGGCGGGGAGGAGGTCGGCTTCGAGCAGGCCCTGATCGCCACCGGGGCGATGGTCAACATCCTGCGCGTCGAGGGCGCCGAGAACGAGGGCGTCCACTACCTGCGCGCGTTCGGCAACTCCGACGCGATCCGCGCCGACGCCGAGGCGGCCGAGCACGTCGTCCTCGTCGGCGGCAGCTACATCGGCGCCGAGGTCGCCGCGTCGCTGACGGCGCGGGGCACGAGGTGCACGATCGTGACGATGGAGGACGTGGCCCTGTCGCGCACCTTCGGCGAGGCGGCGGGCCGCTGGTTTCACGAGCTGCTCGAGTCCAAGGGCGTGACGATCCACGGCGGCGAGGAGCTCGAGGCCTACGAGGGCGACGGCCGGGTGCGCTCAGTGCTGGCCAAGAGCGGGCTGGCGGTCGAGTGCGACGCGGTCGTCGTCGGCGCCGGCGTCCGGCCCGACACCATGCTCGCCGAACGGGCGGGACTGGAGACCAGCAACGGCGTCGCCTGCGACTCGCGCCTGCGGGCCTCGGCGCCCGGGATCTACGCGGCCGGCGACTGCTGCTCGTACGAGAGCGTCGTCCACGGCCGCCGGCTGCGGGTCGAGCACTGGGACGTGGCGATGCAGCAGGGCATGCACGCCGCCCGCAACATGCTCGGCGTCGGCGAGGACTACGCGGTCGTCCCCTACTTCTTCAGCGATCTCGCCGACTGGGCCAGCCTCGAGTACGTCGGCCCGGCCCACGAGTGGGACGACGAGGTTTGGCGCGGCGACCGCGACGCCGGCGAGTTCTCCGTCTGGTACCTGAAGGACGGTCGCGTCGCCGGCTGCCTCAGCGTCGACCGCGCCGAAGACCTCGCCGAGGCGCGCCGGATGATCGCCGACAAAGTGGACGTCTCCGGGGCCCGGGGTGCGATCGCCGACGCCGATTCGGACCTGACGGCGATCGGCGTTTGATCCGTCCTTGTCGGTATCCTGAAACCGCGTCGCATTGCGCCCTGGTGTAATTGGAAACACGCCAGCCTCTGGAGCTGGATTTCGGGGTTCGAGTCCCTGGGGCGCAGCTTTCCGTCTGCAATCAATGCAAACATGCGTTCGTGAGTTCCGAAGAGCGAGTCAGCGAGCTTTCCTCGTCGGCAAAACGCGCCGAGGTTGGGCGCTTGCTTGAGGAAGGATTGAGCCAGGCTGAGATCGCGAGGCGCCTGGGCATAACTAAGCCGACGGTTTCCTATCACGCGCGGCGCCTGGGGATTCCCGCCCAGGACCGGTGTTCGCGGCGATACGACTGGCAGGCGGTCCAGCGCGCATATGACGAAGGCCTTTCGATCCGGGCGTGCGCTGAGCGTTTCGGATTCTCGCTCTGTAGCTGGCATGCGGCCGTGGAGCGACGTGCTATCACGCCTCGTCCTCGGCAGATGCCGATCGAGCGGCTTCTCGTGGATGGCCGTCGGCAGACGAATCGTTCCCATCTGAAGCAGCGCCTGCCGACAGAGGGCATCAAGCAGAACAGGTGTGAGCGGTGCGGCATCTCCAGTTGGCGCGGAGAGCCGCTCAGCATGGCGCTTCATCACGTCAACGGGCGCGGGATTGACAATCGGCTGAACAACCTGGAACTGCTCTGCCCCAACTGTCATTCGCAGACCGACAACTTCGCCGGTCGCAACCGAGCATCTCACCGCCGGCGCACGGCATCGCGCCAGCAGTGCTGAGCCGTCGCGCCCCTCTGCTACCTTCGCCTCGCATGAGGTCTCCCTTTGCCTTGATCGCCGCGCTTGTCGTGGCTGTTGCCCTGCTCGCCGGTTGCGGTGGAGGTGGCAGCGACGAATCGACTGAAACGGCGCCTGCCGCCACGGAAACGACGGCGGCGCTGACCAAGGCTGAGCTGATCGAACGGGGGGACGGGATCTGCGCTGAGGTCAACGCGGCGCTCGGCACGGTGGGGTCCAGCAGCAGCGAAACCAGCCCGGCGGAGCAGGAAGCCGGCCTCTACTCCGGGATGATCGCCAGCCTGAAGAACCTCGGGGCCCCACGGGAAGCGGCTGGCTACTCCGAATTCCTCGCCGCGGCGGAAGCGCTGGCGACGGCGGAGGACGAAGTGAAGCTTGCCTCCCAGCGCGAAGACACGCCCGGCCTCGAAAGCGCCGAAGCGAACGCCTCCTCGGCCCGGAGCGAATTCCAGACCGCGGCCGAGGAATACGGCTTCGAAGAGTGCGGCGCCGGCCCCAGCGCCCCCGCGACCGCCGCACCCGAATCCGGCGAAACCGGCTCCGCGGAAACGCCCTCGGAAGAAGAAGCCGCACCCGAAGAAGTCGCGCCGGAAGAAGAAGCCCCCGAAGCTGCTCCCGAAACCGGCGGCGCCGGAGAAGGCGGCGGCACCGCCGGAGCTCCAGAAGAAGGCGGCGGCACGTCCGGCGGCAGTTCGGGCGGCATCGGTCCTTAGCGAGTGGGAAGGGCCGTCGGGTGCCCTTCCTCAGGAACTCCCGCGAAGCGGCCTGAGGAAGGGCACCCGACGGCCCGTCACGCCACTGAGGACTCCTCCCACGCCCCGTACAACCGCGCGTACGCGCCGCCCGCCGCGATCAGCTCGTCGTGCGTGCCCGCCTCGACCACCCGGCCGCCCTCGAGCACGGCGATCTTGCCGGCGCGGCGGATCGTCGAGAGGCGATGGGCGATGACGATCGCCGTGCGGCCGGCGAGCAGGCGCGCCAGGCCGCGCTCGATCGTGCGCTCGGTGCGGACGTCGACGTTGGAGGTCGCCTCGTCGAGGATGAGGATGCGCGGCTCGGCGATCAGCGCCCGGGCGAAGGCGACGAGCTGGCGCTGCCCGGCCGAGAGCTGCACGCCGCGCTCGCCGACCTCGGTCTCGATTCCCTTTGGCAGCGCGGCGATGAACTCCGACGCACCGACCGCCGCGGTCGCGGCCTCGATCTCCTCCAGCGTCGCGTCTGGCCGGCCGAAGGCGATGTTCTCGCGCACGCTGCCGGAGAAGAGGAAGCCCTCCTGGGGCACGATCCCCAGCTGGCGGCGCAGCGCCTGCTGTCGCAGATCGCGCAGGTCATGGCCGTCGACCATGACTTTCCCCCGCTGGGGGTCGTAGAAGCGGGCGACCAGCTTCGCGAAGGTCGACTTGCCGGCGCCCGTGGCCCCGACCAGGGCCAGCGTCTGCCCCGGCGGCACGTGCAGGTCGACGTCCTCCAGAGCCCACTCCCCGCCCTCGGAGTAGCTGAACCAGACCCCCTCCATCTCGATCTCGCCGCGCAGCGTGCCCGGGTCGATCGCGTCGGGAGCGTCCGGCATGTCCGTCGGGGTCTCGAGCAGCTCGAAGATCTTGTCCATCGCCGCCACCCCCTGCAGCCAGGTCGTGTACAGGTTCGAGAGCTGCTGGATCGGTTCGAAGAAGATCTGCAGGTAGCCGACGAAGGCAACGACGACGCCGACCTGGATCGCGCCGTCGATCGCCTGGCTGCCGCCGTAGAGGAGGATCGCCGCGGTGCCGATCGCGGAGAGCAGTTCGACGCCCGGGAAGTAGGTCGCGTTGAGGTAGACGGTGCGCATGTTGGCCTCGCGGTTGGCCTCGTTGAGCTCGGTCATCGCGCTCGCGTGGCGTGGCTCCTGGCCGAAGCTGCGCACGATCCGCACGCCGCTGAGCGTCTCCTGCAGGTAGGCCGTGACCGCGGCGATCCGCTCGCGCGTCGCCCGGTAGGCGCCGTGCGAGACGACGCGGAAGAGGGCACTTGCCGCGATCAGGATCGGGAAGGTGACGAAGGTGACCAGCGCCAGCCGCAGATCGAGCGCGAGCAGGATGACGACGGCGCCGAAGAGGGTGAGCAGGCTGGAGACGAGGGTCACGGCCCCGGTCGAGACGAGCTGGTTGAGCGCTTCGACGTCGTTGGTCAGGCGCGAGATCAGGACCCCCGGGCTGCGCCGGGTGAAGAAGCCGATCGACATCCCCTGCAGGTGGGAGAAGATCCGCTCGCGCAGGTCCTGCAGGGCACGCGTCCCGACCCAGCCGACCATGTAGGTCTGCACGAAGGTGGCGCCGGCGTAGAGGAGGGCGACGACGACGAAGCCGGCCACCGCCCAGTCGAGCGCCGAGACGTCGCCGGGGACGATGCCGGCGTCGATCGCTTCCTTGGCCAGCAGCGGCGGCGCCAGCCCGGCCGCCGTCGCGACCAGCATCGCCGCCAGCCCGAGCGCCACCCTGCTCCTGTAGGGCCAGAGCAGGCCGAGCACGAAGCGCGCCTTCCTCATAGCCTGGCCAGCTCCTCGCGCTGCTCGAGGTCGCGCTGCAGGAAGACCGAGTCGGCGAGCCCGTGCTCGGCGATCTCGCGGTAGAAGCTACAGCCGTCGAGCAGCTCGGCGTGGGTGCCGCGGTCGACGATGCGGCCGCCGTCCATGACCACGACCTCGTCGGCCAGCGAGACGGTCGAGAGCCGGTGGGCGATGACGAACGTCGTCCGTCCGGCCATCGCCTCGCGCAGGCCGGTCTTGATCGCCCGCTCGGTCGTCGCGTCGACCGAGGAGGTCGCGTCGTCGAGGATCAGGATACGGGGGTCGGCGAGCAGGGCGCGGGCGATCGCGACGCGCTGACGCTGGCCGCCGGACAGCGTCAGGCCGCGCTCGCCGACGACGGTGTCGTAGCCGCCGGGCAGCGCGCGGATGAAGCCGTCGGCCTGCGCGCGCCGGGCCGCCTCCTCGACCTCCGTGTGGCTCGCGTCCGGGCGGGCGTAGGCGATGTTCTCGGCGACGCTGGCGCTGAAGAGGAAGCTGTCGTCGGCGACGAAGGCGACCTGTGAGCGCAGCGAGACGACGTCGACCTCGCGCACGTCGACACCGTCGACCAGCACCGCTCCCTCGCTCGGGTCGTAGAGCCGGGCGACGAGCGCGACGAGGCTGGTCTTGCCCGAGCCCGAGGGGCCGACGAGGGCAACCGTGGTCCCGGCTCGCACGTCGAGGTCGACCTCGCTCAGGGCCGCGTCCGAGCTTCCGTAGCGCAGCGTCACCCCCCGCAGCTCGACTGCGCCCCCGCCGGCGGCCGGCAGCGGCGGCGCCCCCGGAGGGCTCTCGATCCGCGGCTCCCGATCGAGAATCTCGAAGAGCCGGTTGCCCGCCGCGATCGCGCGCTGGGCCATGCCCAGCGACATTCCGAGCATCCGCGTCGGGCCGGCCAGCATCACGGCGTAGGTGTAGAAGGCGGTGAAGTTTCCGAGGCTGAGGCTGCCGTCGATGACCAGCCGGCCGCCGATCAAGAGCACGAGTGCCACCCCGGCCTGCGGCAGCAGTCCGATCAGCGGCGAGAAGGTCGCCTGCAGCCGGTTCGAGTAGACGCTCTGGTCGAAGACGCGGGCAACCGCCCGCTGAAAGCGGCGCAGCTGGTGCTCTTCGCGGGCGAAGGCCTTGACGATGCGGATGCCGGAGATGCTCTCCTCGGCTTCCGCGGTCAGCTCCGCGATCCGCTGCTGCACCTCCTGCACGGCCGGCCGCGAGACCCGGTTGTAGCGGGAGGCGACGTAGACGACGAGCGGGGCCGGCAGGAGGGCAATGGCGGCGAGCGCCGGGTTGATCGCGATCATCACCACCGCGGCGAGGACGATGGTCAGCGCGCTCTGGGTGATGAAGACCAGCCCGTAGCCGAGGAAGAAGCGGATCGCCTGCAGGTCGACCGTCGCCCGCGACATCAGCTGGCCGGTCTGCTGGCCATCGAAGAAGGAGAGCTCGAGCCGCTGCAGATGGCCGTAGAAGCGCTCGCGCAGGTCGAATTCGACCGCCAGCGACACCTTGCCGGCGACGACGCGGCGCACCAAGGTCAGTCCCAAGCGCAGGACGCCGGCGGCGACGATTGCCAGAGCCAGCGGCAGCAGATCAGGCTCGTTCCCGTCCTGGATCGCGTTGATCGCCTGCCCGATCAGCCAGGGGATCAGCACGGTCATCCCCATCGCCGCCCAGGCGAAGGCGAGCGAGCCCCAGAGCTGGCGACGGTAGGGGCGCAGGAAGCCAGTCAGGCGACGGTAGGTCCGCATCGGGGACCCACTATACAAAGTGAAGTATTAGGACGCCATTGCTCCGAAAAACCTTGTGCATTCAGTGCCTAGACGCTAGACCTACGCCATGACACCGGCCTGGCACCCAGTCCGGCCATGACAAAGGAGTGGTGACATGAAATCAATCGGAACCGGCGTGTTTGGGGTAATTCTCGCCCTGGCTGCGGTGGCACTTCTAGTGGCGACTTCGGCATCCGCGACGACCCTTTGCAAAGCAGAAGAAGAAGTCTGCGCGAAAGGCAATCGGTATCCGGCGGGAACGGCCGTGAAAGCCACGCTTGTGGGGACGGCCAATTTCGTGACGTCGCTAGGCACAATTATGTGCAAAGAATCCGGCGCCGAAGGCAAATCGAATGAAGAATCGACGGGATCGCCGGAAGCTGCCCTCGACGTATTAGTCAAATTCAGCTTCACCTCGTGCTCGCTCGGGAAAACGGCGTGCACGTTGGAAGTGCCCCGATCGTGGTTAATCTTATTCTTATACTTAAAACTTTTCCCATATTTCCACGTAAAGATCGATAGGGATCCCTCTCTGGAAGGCAATGCGAGTATTCAAGTCAAATGCGGTGCAATCATCAACTGCACGTACGACGCCGAAAACGTTCTCCTCGAAGGGGAAAGCGGCGCTCCCGCGAGCTGGACTGCGAAAGAAGCGACGCTGGTAGAAACCGGCGAAAAATTTATCTGTCCTGAAACAACGAAATGGACAGCTAAATACACGATCACGGAACCGAATCCGCTCTGGGTTGCGCCTGAACCATAGGCGGAGGATGAGATGACCGTTATGGCGCGCCGCGCCTGAAGGTCATTAATTGCCAGGGCCGGGCGAGCGATCGCCCGGCCCCTTTACCCGAACGCCGCCGCCTTGACGCTGGGGACCTTGCCGTCGGTGCACTTCGGGCCGTAGCCCGATCGGTTCAGGACCTGGAAGTTGGCGACCGCGTGGAACGGCGTCGGCGAGCCGTCGTTTTCGGCGAGCGTGATCACCAATCGGTAGAAGCCGGAGCGCAGGTCGTGGTAGTAGATCTCGGGCCGCGTCGCCGGCGAGTAGCTGCCGGCCGCGCCGATGCGCTCCGCGAGAACCCCGTTCGGACCGGCGTAGCGGGGGAAGTCGAAGGATTTGCCGATCAGGCGACCCTTGCCGAATGGGCTCTCGATCGCTCGTTTCAACTTCACTGGGTCCACGCAGTCGGGTACCCGGTTGAGCCCGAAGCGGAGATTGCCCTCGCCGAGTTGGGGTTCGCCGCCGAAGTGACGAGGCGCGAGGTGGAAGTTGCGGATGTCGACCTTGACGACGACGGCGTGGCTGGCTTGCCTGGCCCCGTTACGGGGCGAGATCACTTGCACGCTGGGCTCGGTCGAAAGCAGTTTGGCGCTCGCCTCGCTCGATTCGTCGGTGCCGCCCCCGAGCAGGACGATCGCCGCCGCCGCGATCGCGATCGCGGCGGCGGCGCAGACGATTGAGGTTCTCCCGGACATCGCCGGGAGACTACGCGCAGTCGCCTACCAGTTCCCTTCCAGCCAGTGCAGCAGCTCCGGCACGCGGCCTCGCAGGTCGGGCTGGGCGCTTGCGAGCTCGCTGCGCGCGAGCTGCACCGCGGCGCCGAGCGCCAGAGTCGCCCGCGCCGGACTCATCCGCAGGCTGGCCTCGAGCCGCTCGACCGCTTCGCGGTTGGCCCGCAGCGACCACAGCGCTTCGCTCACCCCCTCCGGATCCAGCTCAGCGGCGTCGACGACGGCCTCGACGGCCTCGCGAACCCTGTCCTCGGGCGGAGCGTGCGCCGCGAATTCGATCAGCCGCTCGACGCGCCTTTCGTCGAGACGTCCTTCGACAACGGCGGTGCTTCCTCTACCCTGTGTCATGTTGGGACCTCCTCTTCAGGTCTCGGCCGGGCCCCGGGGTGTCGCAAGCACCGCCGGGGTCGCATCTTTAGGGCCGTGCGTGTGTAGAGTCGAACTAAGACAATAAGCGCCCGTCGGCCAATGGTCAAATAGTTAGAAATATTTTCGTTCGCGATGCGCGGGGCGGATCGGAGGACCGGCAGATGAGCAGCGCAAGATCGAGCTATGACGCCTCGACGGTCGAGGAGGCGCGGCAGGCGGCATGGCGGGAGGCCGACGCCTACGCGACCCCGCGGCCACCCGATGGCGGCCGCGGGGTCTACATCAAGCCCTCCAGCCCGTTCACCTCGGGCAAGCTGCACATGGGCCACGTCCGCGACTACTCGATCGGCGACGCCTACGCGCGCTTCCGGCGCGCCCGCGGCGACGCGGTCCTCTTCGGCTTCGGCTTTGACGCTTTCGGACTGCCGGCTGAGATGGCGGCGATCGAGCGCAAGGTGCCACCGGCCGAGTGGGTCGAGGGCTGCGGCGAGCGGATGCTCGAGCAGATGGCCCGCCTCGGCTTCTCCTTCGACTACGACCGTGTCTTCTACAGCTCCGACGAGGGGCAGTACCGCTGGTCGCAGTGGCTCTTCCTCACCCTGCTCGAGGCCGGCCTGATCTACCGCGACGACACGACCGTCGACTGGTGCGACCACTGCCGCACGACGCTGGCCGCGCTGCAGGTCGAGGACGGCCGCTGCTGGCGCTGCCACAACGAGGTGCGGCTGATCCGGCGGCCAACCTGGTTCTTGCGCATCGTCCCCTACCTGGAGGAGAACGACCGCCGGCTCGCGGAGCTCGAGCAGGGTGGGACCTGGGACGAGATCTCGCTCTCGACGCAACGCTACATCCTCGGCCGTGGCGACGGGGTGGAGGTCGACCTCACGGCGCCCGACGGGTCGGAGTTGGCCGCCTTTACGCCGCACGGCGACGCGGTCGCGCGGGCCAGCTTCCTGCTGGTCTCGCCGCGACATCCGGGTCTGGAGGCCTGGATCGTCGATCCCGCGGTCCGCGAGCGGCTCGACGAGTTGCGCTCCGGCGGCTGGGAGCGCAGCGCTCGCGACGCCAGGTCCGTGCCGTTGGTCGAGACCGGCGTGGTGGCGGTCGCACCCTGGAGCAAGAGCGAGCTCCCGGTGCTCGTCTCACCGCTGGTGGACGCCCGTTACGGGCCGACCGCGGCGCTCGGCATTCCGGTCGTCGACGAGGCGGACGAGGCGATCTCCGCCCGCGTTGAGGGCCTGGAGCGGGAGGGTGTCGCATCCGGCGGGAAGCCCGAGCCGAGGCCCGCGGTCCGCTACCGGGCGGCCGACTTCTCGATCTCGCGTCAGCGATTCTGGGGGACGCCGATTCCGATCGTCCACTGCGACGCCTGCGGCGCGGTGCCGGTGCCCGAGGAGGACCTACCGGTGATCCTGCCGCGCGACGTCGAGCCGACCGGAGAGGGCAATCCGCTGGCCGAGCTGCCTTCCTTCGTCGACGTCGAGTGCCCGCGCTGCGCGGCGCCGGCCAAGCGCGAGACCGACACGCTCGACTGCCACTTCGACGCGCTCTGGCTCTGGGTGCCCTCGGCGGTTCCGCCCGAGGCGCGCGCGACGGAGATGTTCACCCACCCCGAGCTGCGAACCTGGCTGCCCTCCGCGCGGCTCGTGGCGGGCTCCGACAGCGGCGGCTTCGTCTTCGACCAGCGGATCGTGACCAAGGCGCTGCGCGACATCGGCCCGTTCGAGTTCATGGGAGAGGGCGAGCCGTTCACGGGCTGTCTCTTCCACGAGATGGTGATCGCCGACGGGCGCAAGATGAGCAAGCACCTGGGCAACGTCGTCGACCCAGACGAGCTGGTGGAGCGCTACGGCGCCGACACCGTGCGCCTCGCGATCCTCTACGCCGCGGGCCCGGCGAAGACCCTGAACTGGAACGACGGCGCCCTGCGCTTCGCCGCTCGTTTCCTGCACAACGTCTGGGGCTACTCGGTGGAGCGCTTCGAGCGGGTCGGCGAGGTCGCCGAGGACGCGGAGGCGGCCGCGGACACCGAGTTCCTGCGCGAGCGCCTGCGCAAGTGGTGCGACAACGGTCTGGAGCGGATCACCGCCGACCTCGAAGAGCTGCAGATGCACAAGGCGGTACGCAACGTGACGCGGATGTTTGAGCGCATCCAGGACTTCGAGAAGCGCGTCGTCGCACGGCGCGGCGCCCTGAGCAGGGCCGATGCCGAGGCTCAGGTGGCGGCTCTGCTGCTGCTGGCGAGGGTGCTCGCGCCCTTTGCTCCCCATGCCGCCGAGGTGCTGTTGTTGACCGGCGGGGTCGCCGAGGCCGATGTCCCAGGTGCCTGGCCGGGGGCCTTGCCGCTTTCCGGGGTCCCTTCCGGGACGATCTAGGTCATTCGTCCCGAATTTAGAAAAAAGGACTTGACTGATCCACTGTTGTTATGTTATGAATTAGCGCGCTGACGATCAAGCGCAGTGAAGAGGCGGGATTCCATTCGGTGGAGGCTCGCCTGGCACGGCAAAGGGAGAGTCCAGTCATGAGCCGCGACGGGCTTGCGGCGGCGCACCGCTGCAGCCTGTCCTCCCCCGCCTCTTCCTGCGCGATTTTCGCCCCAATGGGTGAAAAAACCTCTTTCATTTAGCTTGGGCGAAACGGTTTCCTGCCCACACCGGTTCTCTTTCTTACGGGTAGTACCGAATGAAAGATATGGCGTTTCCCTTTGAGGGAAGAAAGGTGTGGCTGCAATGGGAGAGCAAGGGATGTACGTCGGGTCGGGCTGGGATATCGCGCGCCTCAGCGAAAGCGAGAAGGCCTTCTGGGTCGCGCTCTGGGACGCGCCGATTCCGGACACGTTGCACGACGCCGGCGCCGACTCGGTCAGGTTCGGCCCGCTGCGCGCGCTGCTTGTATCCGGGCAGCGGCATGATCGCGGGCTCAACTTCATCCTCGGTGCCGGCGAGCCCGGCACCGTGAGACAGGGCCACCTCGCCGACGCGACGCGGCTGATGGAGACGCGGTGCTTCGACATGGAGGACGAGAGGGGGGTCGCCTACCGGGTCCCGGTCGTGCCGGGCCTGGCCGAGTCCGCGGCGGCCGAGAAATGGCTGGCGGAACGCGGGTATCTGCGCGCCGACGGGTCGGCGAAGCTGATCCGCGACGGCTCTCCGCCGGCCTTCGAGGAGCCCGAGAGGATCGAGGTCCTCGACTGGGACTCGTGGGACGACGGGTTTGGCGGGCCGCTGGCGGAAGGCCTCGGGCTGACGCGCATGGGCGACAACTTCTTCGCTTGCCTTCTAGGTGACGAGGACTGGCGCTGCTACTGCGCCATCATCGGCGACGATCCACTCGCCTACATCGCGATGCATATCCACGAGGAGGTGGCGTCGATCGCGCTTGCCTCGCGGCCTTACCCCGGACGAGACGGGGAAGGGCAGCTGGCTGTCCTGCGCCGTTGCATAGAGGACGCGCGTGCCATCGGCTGCGACTCCTTCGTGCTCGTCGATGCCGGCGACGAACCGCCGATTGGCGACCGCGAGAGCCTGCTGCGCGCCGGCTTCGACGTGGCCTACAGGGTGCCGAGCTGGCGCAGCCCGGCCCGCGTCACGGTCTGACCGCGGAGGTGTTCGCGCGCATCCGTGCGCTTTACGCAGGAAGCCTTGACTGGTGACGGGAGGAATGTTATAGCTACGGACGCTGACGACCAAGCGCTAGCGGAGAGGCGGGACCCAGTCAGGGGCGACTCGCCTTGCGATGGCCAGGAAGGATATGTGCCGGTCATGAGTCGAGACGACGACCGTTTCGGGTGCAAGAGGGAGGCGCGGGCGCCGGGCGCGATGCCCCACCATGAGCGCGCGGCGCCGCCCCCCACCGCGGTCGCATCGCCCTTTCCGCCTCTGGCAGCTAGGTCCCCGGAGAGGGGGGACGGCCACCTAGGGCCGTGGCGCGGGTTCAAGCCGTGACCAGATCGAGGGTCGCGACAATCCGGGCCCGTCCTCACGGAATGCTGACACCGCGGGGACGGGTCCGGACTCCTTTTCGTCCGCTACCCTGCTCGCAGGAGATCCAGCCATGCTGAGCTCAGAGGACCGCAGCCGCTCCTGCGCAACGGAATTGGTCTGCCGCGACTGCGGGCGGCGCTACCCGCTGCTCGACACCGCCTTCAAGTGCCACGGCTGTGGCAACGGCCTCGACATCGACTACGACTACGAGCTCGCCAAGGAGCGCCTGGCAGAGATCCCGCCGGCCGAGCGCGAGATCAACATCTGGCGCTTCGAGGAGCTGCTGCCGATCGTTGACGCGCGGGCGCTGGCCCGCGTCGGCCGCTACAGCGGGCGCACGCCGCTAATCCACGCCGACCGGCTTGGCGCCGAGCTCGGCCTAAAGAAGCTCTACTTGAAGGACGACTCGACCTCGCGCCCGTCGCTCTCCTACAAGGACCGCGTCGTCTCGATGGCGGTCGCCCGCCTGCTCGAGCTCGGCAAGAAGGAGATCGGCTGCGTCTCGACCGGCAACGTCGGCACCGCGGTCTCCTCGCTTGCGGCCAAGGCCGGCGTCGCCGCCTACGTCTTCTACCCGTCGAACATGGAGAAGGGCAAGGCCCGCGCCTGCCGCGCGCTCGGTGCTGCCGTGATCCAGCTCGACGGCAACTACGACCAGGCCAACCGCGCCTGCCGCGAGCTGGCGTTGGCAACCGAGATGCAGTTCGCCAACATCACCCTGCGGCCGTTCTACGCCGAGGGGGCCAAGACCGCCGCCTACGAGCCCGTCGAGCAGCTCGAGTGGGTCTCGCCCGATCACTTCGTCATCCCGGCGGCGGGCGGCACGCTCTCCTCCCGCGTCCACAAGGGGCTCGAGGAGATGCAGATCGTCGGCCTGGCGGAGACCGCCGCGACCAAGATCAACGTCGCCCAGGCCGAGGGCTGCAGCCCGATCGCGACCGCGATCAGCGACGGCACGGGGAAGATCGAGCCGCAGGTTCCACAAACCGCGGCTCACTCGATCGCGATCGGCGCGCCCGGCGACGGGCCGCTCGTCGTCGACGCCGTGATGTCGCGCGGCGGCGCGGCGGCGACCGCGACCGACGCCGAGATCTTCGAGGCGATCGACCTGCTCGGCGCCACCGAGGGGATCCTCACCGAGCCCGCCGGCGGCACGACGATCGCCTGCACGGCCAAGCTCGCCGGCGAAGGCAAGATCGGTCCGGACGAGACCGTGGTCGCGATCGTCAGCGGCAACGGCTACAAGACGCTCGACGAGCACCCCGAGAAGTCGTGGCCGGAGATGGTCGCCTGCGACGTCGACTCGATGAGCGAGGTGCTCAACGAGTTCCGCCAGCACGGCGTCGGCGCCACCCTCGGCTGATCGATTCGTCGGTCAAACGCGGGGATATAGTCCCGGCCATGTTCGAATACGGCGACGGCAAGTTCGTTCCGGCGGAGTTTCCGCCCCCCGTCGACGCCCGCGAGGAGTTCGTCAAGCACGGGCTCGACGGCGAGGACGAGCGGATCGAGATTGGGGTCGCGATCGTCGGCGGCGGCACCGCCGGGCTCGCCTGCGCCAACCGCCTCCTGCAACTGCTGGCCGAGGACCCCGAGACGCTGGAGAAGCTCGGCGAGGTCCCGGTCGCGGTGATCGAGAAGGCCAAGACCTGCGGCGGCCACAACCTCTCCGGCGCCGTGATGCGGCCCGGGCCGCTGCGGGAGCTCTTCCCGGAGCTGAGCCGCGAGCGGTGGCGGGAGGAGGGCTTCGCCTTCGGCGAGGTCAAGAAGGAGGCGATCTACCTCCTGCCCAACGGCAAGAGCAAGGTGCGCATCCCGCCGCCCCCGCCGCAGCGCAACCACGGCAACGAGGTGGTCTCCGTCTCCGCCCTCTGCCGCTACATGCAGGCCCAGGCCGAGGAGAACGGCGCTTACCTGCTGACCGAGACCGCGGCGACGCGGGTCGTCGTCGAGGACGGCGCCGTCGTCGGCGTGCGCTCCGGCGACAAGGGCCGCGGTAAGGAGGGGGAGGAGCTCGGCAACTTCGAGCCGGGGACCGACATCGCGGCCAAGGCGACGGTGCTCGCCGAGGGCTGCTGGGGCCACCTGACCGACGCCGCCGTGCGCGAGTTCGGCCTCGACGAGGGGCGCGAGCCGCAGGTCTGGGAGCTGGGGGTGAAGGAGGTCTGGAAGGTGCCGAAGCCGCTCGACCGGGTGATCCACACTCTTGCCGGCTGGCCGCTGAGGATCTCCTCCAAGTACCACCAGATCGGCGGTAGCTGGATCTACCCGATGAAGGACGAGAAGACCGGCGAGGACCTGGTCTCGATCGGGTTCGTGCTCGACCTCGACTACGCCGACGCGACGACCTCGGCCCACGACCTGCTGCAGCAGTTCAAGACCCACCCGATGGTGCGCGAGATCCTCGCCGGCGGCGAGCGGATCGGCTGGGGCGCGAAGGCGATCCCGGCCGGTGGCTACTGGGCGATGCCGAAGCTCTCGGCGCCCGGCGCCGTGCTGATCGGCGACGCCGCCGGGATGGTCAACCTGGCGGCGCTGAAGGGCGTCCACTACGCGATCCAATCTGGGATGCTCGCCGCCGAGGCGATCTACGCCGGCCTGCGGGCCGGGAGCGACGACTTCAGCGGCTACGAGCAAGCGGTCGAGGACTCCTTCATCAAGAAGGACCTCTACCAGGAGCGCAACACGCGCCAGCCCTTCCAGAAGGGCCTGATCAAGGGCGGGCCGCTGGTCAACCTGATGATCGCGACCAAGGGCCGCTTTCCCGGCGGACGCTGGAAGATCGAGCGCAACGACGAGCAGCCGATGTTCGTCGGCGACACCAAGGACGGCTACCCGCGGCCCGACGGCGAGCTCACCTTCGACAAGCTCTCCAGCGTCTTCATCACCGGCAACGCGACCCGCGACGACGCCCCCAACCACATCCGGGTGCAGAAGCGCGTCCCCCGCGAGGTCGCCGAGACCTGGCGCTGGATGTGCCCTGCCGGCGTCTACGAGATCCCCGACGACGCCCCCGAGACCGGCGACGTCGACGTGATCGTCAACTACACCAACTGCGTCCAATGCGGCGCGATCACCGCCAAGGGCGGCCGTCTGACGACGCCAGAGGGTGGCGACGGCCCGCTGTACCAGAACACCTGAGTCATGCTCGTCGCGACCGGGTCGCGACCTTCGCCTTATGGGCGGCTGAGTTGGGACCGGACGAAGAGCGAAACCGCGACTGAGGCGACCACTGCGACGACGACCAGGAACGCCCGTGCCTGTCCGCAAGCGGAGAAGAGGCCGATGATCGTGGCCAGGGTGGTAAGCACGACGAGTCCCGAGCCATAGACCTGGAGATTCGCGAGCGCCTGGGCTTGCACGTCTTCCGCGCGACGGTGTTGCTGGGCGCTGTAGGTGGCAAGGTCCCCCTCGAGGTCGTCGAAGAGGCGCTCGGTTCCCAGTTCCTCGCGCAGCCTAGAGACAAGCTCCTGCGGCACTTCAGTGCTGGTCGAGAGCTGTGACCACCAAACCGAGTTGCGAAACGAGAGCCAGTCTCGGTGCAGGTCCTCGATTTCCGGCTTTAGTGGATCGCCGACTTCGGCGAGACGGCGCTGGAAGTCCTCCAAGCACTCCTGTTGCAGCAGGCCGAAGACGAGGCTCTCAGACCAGTAGGAACGGAGGTTGCGGGCGTATGCGCCGTCGATTGGCCCATTCACGGTGAAGGCGGTGCAGTTTCCGAGGACCAGGCCAGTCGCTCCGGCATAGTGGACGGTTTGCCGATCTTCCTTGTCCTGGTATTGCTGGTTCCAGACCTTGGTCTTGGCTGAGCCACGGCGCTTCGCGAGCGCCCGTCGCCACGTCTGCTCGTCGGGGAGAGAGCTTTCAGAGGGTGGGTACTCGGCCATCAACACCGTATAGAGGCTCTGCTCGAGGTGACGATGGGGGTCGCCGAACAGTTCCTCGACCATGGTGCGGATGGGCCTGGTCGGCGTTAGGACTTTCTCGCCCAGCACCATTCGCGACGGTTCGTTGCCTCGACGGAGATTGGTTCTGATCGCCCATCCCCACCAGAGAGAGTCCGGCGCGTCGGTCTCCTCGGTCGGCTCTAGCGAGATGTGGATGAGTCCAAAGGTGCAGCCTGGCTTCAAGGGAGTGGTCACTCGCTCGAGCAAGTCGATGCGAGCGCGCCGCGACGACCCGTCCCGCCGGTGGAGGCCGACGAAGAGATCGTCGGGGCAGCAGATCCAGCGGGCCCCGTGTTGATTGCCGGGAGGGAAGAGAAGCTGGTTTACGTGAGCGTTGAAATAAGGCCAGTCGTCGTCGCCCGGGAAACGCTTGAACGGCGCGCATTTGACCGGGCTTGTGAGCGCGGTCTCGCTAAGGCCGTGCGGCTGGGCACCGCCGGCCTCGTCCCACGGATGCCAGCAGAGATCGCCGTCGCGGGGCTGGTCCGAATCTAGACGTACGATCAGGAGCGCCAAGGCGTCGCAATCGATTCCCATCCGGATGAATACTTCAAATCAGACACGTTCCCTCCAGTGAGATCGGACAACATGTCGGGTTCGGGGCGTCCACCGAGTCGAGACGGGCGGCGAGTTCCGCGCTGCCAAGCCATGCCGGAGGAGGGACTCGAACCCCCGACACGCGGATTATGATGGCGACACGCAGGGGTCTGATGGCTCCAAAAGTGGCTCTCAGGCACGGAAAGATGCCCTGAGTTCCGCCGAAAGCGACGAGTTGGGTGCGCGGCGCAAGCGGAAGAAGCGTCGGAAGTGATCAGCCGAAGCATTTTGTCCGCTGCCAGGCGTAGGTTGCATCGACCATGATCGACCTCCCTTTTGGCGGAATTCTTACCGATGCGCTCTCGGGCGCCATTGCTGCCCTGGTCGGCTTCACCGGGCTGTTTGGCGGCGCCGCGCACTACGGGTCCATTCTGACTGGCCGCACGAAAGTCGAAACCGAGCGTGCAACCGCCTTGGGCTTCTTCGTTGGTTTTGGCCTTGGAATCCTCGCCCTCGTGGTCGACTCCTTGACGTGATCTACACTGCATCCATGCCTATTCGCATCGCCCTGATCGCAGTTCCGGCCGCCGCGGTCGTCGGCCTCGTCCTGCTGCTGAACAGCGTGGACGCCACAGCGGGCATCGCCGCCGCCGCCCTCGGTGTGGTTGCGGTAGCCAGCGGCACCGCATTCGGCTACTTCGCTGACCGTCTCCCCGAGCTTCCCCGGGCTCGCCGACCGCATCGCCTCGCCGGGCTTCATCACGGCGACTGAGGCATGGCCTCCAGTGCTGCCCCCAGCGGGCCGGTCGGCAGGTCTGCCTTGGACGACATCAAGGACAGGCTCAAGGACCCCGAGTTCCGGGCCGAGTACGAGCGCCTTGCGCCGTAGCGGCTGCTCACCGCGCTCTTTTCGCGCCAGGCGCAGCGGTCGTTGACTCGTGCTCTTGTTGAACGGCCTTAGCGCAAGTGCAGGAATCGCCATGGTCGTATTGGACCTGCTTGCCGTAGTGACCGGCGTCACGTGTCGGCTACCCCGCTGATCGCCTCCCAACATTCCACACGCTCGTCGGGTGGACCGGCCGTTAGTCAATCGGGTGCGCGCATCAATTGGATCCGGTCAGACTACGGCGCAAGTGGCGACGGGCGCCGAATGGGCGAGTTGGGAGGTGCTACTTTCCAGCCCCTTGCTGCCGAGAAGCCGACCTCCAACGCATTATCGGAGGAGGTCGTCTGGAAGGGAAGGCCGTTCTCGTCAGAGATGGTGAGATGATGCCGAGTTCCGTCAGCGAGATAGCCGAGCTTGAGACGCCACGCGACGTAGTGATGGCTTGAGTGGGCGAGAATTTGGAAGTCCTCGGTTTCTTCTCTTCTGAGGGCGAAACGAAATTGGGAAGGTCTGCGGGGACGGACCAATCCCCGTTCCGTTGTGTAGGCCACGGTTGGGGGCTCTTGATCCAAGTCGATGTCGAGTAGCCGTGGAAAAAGCCGCAGGTACTGAATCGGGCAAAACGCAAATACACCTTTGGCCGGCCCGCCGCGTTTGATGATCTTGACCTCAACTTTGTCCAGAATGACCGGGATCGAATTCGCGGCGGAGACGTACAGCTCAATGAAAGTCGATCCGACATCGATGCCGCCTTTCCCCTTTGCCCAGGCACGCCATTGTTCGCAATCGGGTTCGTCAAGAGGGGGTGGAGGAGGCATTTCGTCAACGGCACGCTGGAAGAGATAGCTATCCGCTGAGCTGACCGACCCGATGCCTTGGGACGATGCAGCTTGAACTCTGAGGTTCTGTCGCGGGCCGCTCCGGCTCGTCGAGAGGGTGACCTTGACCGGACTCGGGGCCGTTACGTGATGGTAGGTTTCGGTAGATATCTCGCTGATTACGGCGGCTGTAGCAGTTACCGCCGCAAACCAGATTCCACCCACCAGCAGCATCCATATTCGTCGCCCGTGTTTGTTGCTTTTCCCCCCGCCTCCCCATTCCTGCGGACTCATTGGTCGAAGAATATGTCAAGTGCAGATCGGGATCGGGCGAACGCTGTGGCTCGGTCGGCGGGAAACCCATCTTGCGCGTCCGGCTACCATGGACGTATGGCAACTGCGGTAAAGAAGCTCGATCTGCACGTCGGCGAGTTGGTCGAAATCGAGGGGCGGCGCTACGAGGTCGTGCCGGACAAGACCGGTGGGCTGACGATTGAGCCGCCGATAACCCCGATCTCAGAGCTTTATGAGAAGCGGGGCATGAAACCCGCTTCGGCGGAGGATTTCGAGCGAATCGCTGGCGATCTCCCGACTGACGGCGAGGGCTAGTCTCGTCCCGTTCGGCGGTTTGGCTTTTCGGTGGCGCTTATCGTCCCGCTGCACATGGCTTCGCCAAAACGTAGAAATCTGCCGCCAGTCTCGATCCGGTTCGACCGCGAGGAGTGGCAAGAAGAGGTTGAGCGCTTAGATGAGCGCTCAGAGGTGCGTATCCAGGCGGAGCGCGCCCGCCGAGAAATCGAGGGCGGAAAAGGCGCTCTCGATCTGCAGAAGTGCGAGGCTGACGACGGAGCGAGCGGGACGAGACTTGTCGGCTGCGTGAAGTCGTACGTGCCGCTCGGGAAGCAGGGAGCCTCTGGCGCCGTTTGGCTTCGTGTTCCAGTTGGCGCAGAACCCGGACGGCAGCCTCGTCTGGAACTTCATTGCCTTCGGAAAGCGCCATCCCGATAACCCGGCCACCCGCACCGTCTACGAGCGCGCCCACAAGCGTCTGCACGGTCGCTATCCCGAGTGACTTGCGGCTGTTTCGCCGCTAGATCCTTGCCACTTCCCTTGCCATCCCCTGCCAAATCGGTCTCTTTCGACCTCGGGAAGCGACGTATTCCGCTTGCTAGAGCCATGCCGGAGGAGGGACTCGAACCCCCGACACGCGGATTATGATTCCGCTGCTCTAACCAGCTGAGCTACTCCGGCGGGGGATGGATCGTAGCGGGGGAGGGGCGGCTGTCGTTGGGGCGCGGTTAGGCTTAGCTTCGCCCAATGACCCAGGAGCTCGACATGGCGGTGCGGACGATCATGCGGGACTGCCTGCGGGTCGAACCGGGCGAAGAGGTGCTGATCGTCTGCAATCCCGTGACCGAGGAGATCGGCTCGCTGATGCGGATCGAGGCCGAGGGGGACGGTGCCTTCGCGACGCTGGCGGTGATCTCCGAGCTCGACTCCAACGGGGCCGAGCCGCCGACGCCCGTCGCGGCCGCGATGGTCGCCGCCGAAGTGGTGCTGGCGCCGACGATCCAGTCGCTCTCCCACACCGCCGCCCGCCGGGCGGCCACCCAGGCCGGAGTGCGGATCGCGACGCTGCCAGGGGTCACGGAGGACATGCTCTCGCGCCTGATGAATGCCGACATGCGCGTCCTGCGCCGGCGCGGGGCCGCGGTCGCGGCAGCGCTGCGCAGCGGCGAGGAGGCACGGATCACCTGCAAGCACGGCAGCGATCTGCGGCTCGGGCTCGAGGACCGCGTGCCGATCGCCGACGCCGGCGTGCTCAACGCTCCCGGTGCCTTCGGCAACCTGCCCTGCGGCGAGGCCTTCGTGGCGCCGACCACGGGGGAGGGGACCCTCGTCGTCGACGGCTCGATCGCCGGCGTCGGCCTGGTCGAGACGCCGGTCGAGCTCACCGTCCGCGGTGGTCACCTCACCGACGCGACTGGCCCCGAGGGCGCTGCCCTGCTGGAAATGCTGACCGCGCACGGCGAGGACGGGACCAACGTCGCCGAGCTCGGGATTGGCACCAACGAAGAGGCGACGCTGACCGGAAACATCCTCGAGGACGAGAAGATCCTCGGCACGGCGCACGTGGCCTTTGGCGCCTCGGCCGCGATCGGCGGCACCGTCCAGGTTCCCATCCACCTCGACTGCGTGATCGTCGAGCCGACCGTGGAAGTGGACGGCAAGGAGATCGTCCGCGCCGGCCAGCTGCTCCTCTGAGCCGGTGGCGGCGCGGCTTCTCGCGGTTCCCAACGTCTCCGAGGGACGCGACCCCGCCCGCATCGCCGATCTGGAGCGCGTCTTCTCGCGCGGCGCGAGCCTGCTCGACCGTCACTCCGACCCCGACCACGACCGCACGGTGCTCACCCTCGCCGCCGCGCCGGCGGCCCTGCGCGACGCTCTCGTCTCCGGCGCCGAGCAGGCGATCGAGATCGTCGACATGACCGGCTACGCCGGTCTGCACCCCGCGGTCGGCGCGCTCGACGTCTGCCCGGTCGTCTGGCTCGATCCGGCCGACCGTGCCGCCGCGCGCACCCTCGCGCTGGAGCTGGCAGAGCAGATCGGCGGCCTCGGCGTCCCCGTCTTCCTCTACGGCGAGCTGGCGCGGCGGCCGGAGCACGCCGAGCGCGCCTACTTTCGCAACGGCGGCCTGGCCGAGCTCTGGCTGCGGATGGAGGGGGGAGAGCTGCGACCCGACAGCGGGCCGCCGGAGCCGCATCGCAGCGCCGGAGTGACCTTGGTCACCGCGCGCCCGCCGCTCGCCGCCTTCAACGTCGAGCTCGATAGCTCCGACCCCGAGGTGGCCCGCTCGGTCGCCGCCGGGCTGCGCGAGTCGGGCGGCGGCCTTCCCGGCGTGCGGGCGATCGGCCTGCTCCTCTCCGGCGGCCGCGCTCAGGTCTCGACCAACGTCCACGACCCGCTCGCGGTGCCGCTGGCCGAGGTCGTCGAGCGGGTGCGCGCCCTCGCTGCCCCGCTCGGTGCCCGTCCGGTCGAGGCCGAAGTCGTCGGCCTGGTGCCGGCGGCGGCGCTGGCTGGCTTCCCGGCCGACGTGCCGCTGGGCGACTTCGACCCGGCTGCCCAGACGATCGAGACGCGGCTGCGGCCCGCCCCCTGAAGCTTCCGGGCGCTAGATTCAGCCGATGGCTCAGACCAAGAAAAAGCGCCAGCGCAAGCGCCGCGGCACCCAGGGCGGGCGCGTCGACGCCAACCGCCGCCCGCCCAAACCACGCAGCCGCGCCGAGGCGCAGGCACGCGCGCGCTCCAGCACCAGGCGGCGCGGCCCGAAAGTCGACAGCCCACCGACCTGGCGCGGGGCGGCGATCCGCGGGATCGTCGCCGCGGCGATCTTCACTGTCCTGCTGCTGCTCATCTTCAAACGCTCGGCGGGCGCGGCGTTCGGCCTCGGCGCCTTCATGCTCGTTTTCTACATCCCGGCCGGCTACTACATGGACACCTACCTCTGGCGCCGCCGGGAGCGGGCCCGGATGCGCGCCGGCAAGTCCTGAGCGCCGCCCAAGATGAACCTCGACGTCCACATGCTCACGGTCGGGGCGATCGCGGAGAACTGCTTCATTCTCCGCCGCGAAGGCTCGGGCAAAGGGATCGTCGTCGATCCGGGCGAGGAGCCCGAGCGGATCCTCGCCAAGGTCGACGAGGTCGGCGTGAAGGTCGAGGCGATCCTGATCACCCACTGCCACTTCGACCACATCGGCGCCGTCTCGCCGGTGGCGAAGATGACCGGCGCGACGGTCTACTGCCCGAGGATCGAGGTGCCGGTGCTGGCCGACATCATGGCCTTCGTGCCGATGCCCGGCTTCGGCCCCTACGAGAGCTACCAGGCCGACGTCGAGCTCGACGGCGGCGAGGCGCTGGAGCTTGCCGGGCTCACGCTCGACGTGATCAACACCCCCGGTCACAGCCCTGGGCACGTCACCTATTCGGTGCGCGACGAGAACGCGATCTTCTCCGGCGACGTCCTCTTCCAGGGCTCCGTCGGCCGCGTCGACCTGCCCGGCGGCGACGGCCCGACGCTGATGCGCTCGATCCGTGACCTGGTCGAGCGGCACTCCGACGACACCGCTGTCTACCCCGGTCACATGGGCGTGACGACGCTCGGCTCCGAGCGCGCCACCAACCCGTTCCTCGCCGAACTCGCCGGGTAGCGTCCTGCCTCAGGGCGCGAGCGCCTTTGCGCAGGTAAGGTCGCGGCACTATGGCCGCAACCAGGTACCAGGCGCCGCGCGGCACCTTCGACGTGCTTCCCGAGGCGGCACCCGTGCGCGGCCGGATCGAACGGGCGGCGGCGGCGATCTTCGCCCGCGCCGGCTACGAGCCGATCGCCACGCCGGTCTTCGAGGACACCGAGCTGTTCGAGCGCGGCGTCGGCCACTCGACCGACATCGTGCGCAAGGAGATGTTCACCTTCGAGGACAAGGGCGGGCGCAGCCTCACCCTGCGGCCCGAGGGGACGGCGGCGATCTGCCGCGCCTACCTCGAACACGGGATGCAGAAGCTGGCGCAGCCGGTGAAGCTCTCCTACCGGGGACCGTTCTTTCGCCACGAGCGTCCCCAGGCCGGGCGCTACCGGCAGTTTCACCAGCTCGGGATCGAGGCGATCGGCAGCGCCTCGCCGCTTGCCGACGCCGAGGCGATCGGGCTCTTCGCCGAGCTGGTCGCCGAGCTCGGCGTGCCCGGGGTCGAGCTGCGGCTGGGCAGTCTCGGCTCGCTCGAGGCGCGGCGCGAGTACCTGGACGAGCTGCGGTCGCACCTGCATGCGCACGAATCGGATTTGACCAAGGAGGTGCGCGAGCGGATCGACGCCAACCCGCTGCGCGCCTTCGACTCCGGCGACGAGGGCACCCGAGGCGTGATGGAGTCGGCGCCGAAGCTGGTCGAGCGGCTGCAGGGCGAGGACGCCGAGCACTTCGCCGAGGTGCGGGCGCTGCTCGACGCGGTCGGGGTCGCCTACACGATCGACCCGACCCTGGTGCGCGGTCTGGACTACTACACGCGAACGATCTTCTCCTTCGTCCGCGACCGGCTCGGGGCCCAGTCGGAGATCGGCGGCGGCGGTCGCTACGACGGCCTGATCGAGCAGCTCGGCGGCAAGCCGACCCCGGCCGTCGGCTGGGCGGCCGGGATCGAGCGGATCGCGCTCGCCCTCGACGAGGAGGGTGAGGTCTCGCGCCGGGACGTCTTCGTCGCCACCGGCGACGAGGAGCGCGAGCGGCGCTCCCTCGCCCACGTCCTGGTCGGCGAACTGCGCAAAGCGGGGCTGGCGGCCGAGGCCGACCTCGGCGGGCGCGGGCTCAAGGGACAGCTCAAGCACGCCGACCGGATCGGCGCCCGCCAGGTCGTCATCCTCGAGGCCGACGGAGCCCAGCTCCGCGACATGACGAGCGGCGAGCAGCGCCCGGTTGAGGCCGGCAACCTGATCGAGGAGATCACCGGAGGGCTCGGGTGAGCGGTACCGATTTCCCGGCGTTGCGCCCCAACGGCTTCCGCGACGCCTGGTGTGGCCAGGTGCTTGGCGACCGCGTCGGCTCCGAAGCGCGCGTTGCCGGCTGGGTCCATCGCCGTCGCGATCACGGCGGGCTCGTCTTCATCGACCTGCGCGACCGCACCGGGATCGTCCAGCTCGTCTTCAACCCCGACGAGGCGGGCGAGGCTTTCGCGTTGGGCCACGAGCTTCGCGCCGAGGACGTGCTCAGCGCCGCCGGCACCGTGGTCGAGCGCGCGCCCGAGACGGTCAACCCGGACCTGCCGACGGGCGCGGTCGAGATCAAGGTGAGCGCGGCCGAGCGGCTCGCCGACGCCGAGACCCCCCCCTTCCAGATCGAGGGCTTCGCCGGGGAGGCCGGCGAGGACGCCCGGCTACGACACCGCTACCTCGACCTGCGGCGCGAGCCGATGCGGGCCGCGCTCGAGCTGCGCCACCGGGTCGTCGCCGCGATGCGCGAGTTCCTCCACGGCGAGGGCTTCCTCGACGTCGAGACGCCGGTCCTCACTCGTTCGACCCCGGAGGGCGCCCGCGACTTCCTCGTTCCCAGCCGCCTGCAGCAGGGCTCCTTCTACGCCCTGCCGCAGTCGCCGCAGCTCTTCAAGCAGCTGCTGATGGTGGCCGGGTTCGAGCGCTACTACCAGGTGGCGCGCTGCTTTCGCGACGAGGCGACCCGTGCCGACCGTCAGGCCGAGTTCACCCAGCTCGACGTCGAGATGTCCTTCGTCGACGTCGAGGACCTGATCGAGGTCAACGAGCGCCTCCTCGCCCACGTCTTCGAGCGCGTCGGCGGTCCGCGGATCGAGCTGCCGATGCGGCGAATGCCCTACGCGGAGGCGATGGACCGGTTCGGCACCGACCGGCCCGACCTGCGCTTCGGCCTCGAGCTGGTCGACCTCGGCGAGGCGCTAAGCGAAACCGAGTTCAAGGTCTTCCGCTCCGTCCTCGAAGGGGGCGGCGCCGTGCGCGGGATCAACGCCGGACGGCGCGAGATGCCGCGTTCGGAGCTCGACGGGCTGATCTCCCGCGCCCAGGAGCTGGGTGCCAAGGGCCTGGTCTGGGCCTTTCGCGAGGGGGAGGGCTGGCGCTCGCCGACGGCGAAGTTTCTCAGCGACGCCGAGCTGGCCGGCCTCAACGCGCGCCTTGGCGCCGAGGAGGGCGACCTACTGCTGCTCGTCGCCGACGAGCGTCCGGTGGTAGACGCCGTCCTCGGTCAGATGCGACTCGACCTCGCCGAGCGCTTCGGCCTGATCGACCCCGACGACCATCGCCTGGTCTGGATCGTCGACTGGCCGCTGATGGAGTGGAACGAGGACGAGAGGCGCTGGGACGCGTTGCACCACCCGTTCACGGCGCCGGCCGGGGAGTTCGACTCCGACGACCCCGGTGCCGCCCGGGCGCAGGCCTACGACGTGGTCTGGAACGGCCAGGAGCTGGGCGGCGGCTCGATCCGCATCCACGACGCTACGACCCAGACGGCGGTCTTCGCGGCGCTTGGCATCGACGCGGCCGAAGCCGAGGCCCGCTTCGGCTTCCTGCTCGAGGCGCTGCGCTACGGGGCGCCGCCGCACGGCGGCATCGCCTACGGTGTCGACCGCATCGTCCAGCGCCTGCACGGGGCCGAGACGATTCGCGACGTGATCGCCTTCCCCAAGACTGCCTCCGGCTTCGACCTGTTGACTGGCGCTCCCGCCCCGGTCGACGAGATGCAGCTCAAGGAGCTTGGGATCTCGCCGCACCGGCGCAACCTCGCGGGTCACTGATGGGCCTGATCGACCGCATCCGGGCGATCTTCGCACCGGGTCCCGGGGCGACCCCGGTCCACGTCGACGACCCCCGCTTCGACAGCTGGGAGGTGGTGCGCGACTTCGTCGACGTGCGCACCGCGCGCGCCTGGCACCAGGGCCTGGAAGAGGGCGGCATCGAGGGCGCGCTCACCGCCGATTGGCCGTTGGACCGCTTCGGTCGCGGCGACATCGCCCTGCGCGTGCAGCCCGAGGACTGGAGCGAGGCCGAGTTGCTGCTTTCCAATCTCGACCTGGACGATTGATCGCTGGCTCTCGCGGTCGGCCGGTGCTACGGTTGGCCCCAAGGCTCGAGCCCGTACGCGAGCCGTCCCACCGTTTGACCCAACACAAACGGCGAGGGTGCTGATCTCTCCTGGTCTCTAGGGACCGCGAGGAGGCGCCCACCCTTTACTTCAAGGGATCAAAGCCAGGGGCGGTACCGGCGGGCTGGAGCCTTTTTGGAACCTGGCTCGGTCGGCGATGGCGCACGCCTGGCGGTGGCGGACGCTGCGCGAGGCGGCGTCCTCGGTCGCCCGAATAGCGCTGCTATTCGGGCTCCCTGCGTCCTGGCCTCGCTTGGTCCGGCACTCGCCAGACGCACACCCTCGCCTCCCTCGACAGGTTCATACTCTGGACTGACATGAGTGGAGAATTGTTCGAGGCGTATTTGCGTGACGAGAGTCGAGTTGGGCCCGTGCGGGATGGGGACTTCACGGGCGCCGCCGGTGGGGCGGCGTGTGGGGATCTGTCGCGGCTTTCGCTGGCGGTCGAGGACGGGCGCGTCGCGCGGGTGACGTTCGATGCCGAGGGGTGCGGGGCGACGCGGGCGGCGACGGCGGCGGTGGCGGAGATGGTCGACGGCGAGGCGGTGCTCGAGGCGGCGCGGATCGGGACGGACGAGGTCGACGCGGCGCTCGGGGGGCTGACGCCGGCCAAGCGACATGCGGCGCGGCTTGCCGCCGACGCCCTGCACCGAGCGCTGGCACAGGCGGCGGCTTCGGACTGGCGCCTGGGCGCGACTAGCCCCGACCGCGTCCTGGTCGCGATGTCGGGCGGGGTCGACAGCGCCGTGGCGGCCCTGCTGGAGCGCGAGCGCGGCGCCGAGGTCGTCGGGGTGACGCTGAAGCTCTGGGCGGACCCCGACACCGACGGGGCCAAGGCATGCTGCTCGCCCGAGGCGGTCCTGGGCGCCCGCTCGCTCGCCCACTCGCTCGGGATGCCGCACCTGACGCTCGACCTCGAGGAGGAGTTCCGGCGCCGGGTCGTCGCCGAGTTCCTCGCCGGCTACGCGGCCGGGACCACTCCAAACCCCTGCATCGCCTGCAACGGCGAGGTGCGGATCGCGGCGATGGTCGACTTGGCGGAGCGGCTTGGAGCGACGCACCTCGTCACCGGTCACTACGCGCGCATAGTCGACGACGGCGAGGGCCCGCTGCTGGCCGCGGCTGTCGACGAGAAGAAGGACCAGAGCTACATGCTCGCCGCCCTGCCTCCGGCCCTGCTCGGCCGCGTCCGCTTCCCGCTCACCGAGCTGACCAAGCCCGAGGTGCGCGAGATCGCCGCTCGCCACGGGCTCGCCGTCGCCAGGAAGCCCGAGAGCCAGGACCTCTGCTTCCTCTCCGGCCAGGGCAAGGCCGATTTCCTGCGCCGTCACGGGGGCCTGCGCGAGCGCGAGGGCGACCTCGTCGACCGGGCCGGCGAGCGGGTCGGCCGGCATCGCGGGCACCATCACTTCACCGTCGGCCAGCGCCGCGGCATCGGCGGCGGCGCCGATGAGCCGATGTACGTGCTGGCGACGGACGCGGCGGCCAACACGGTCACCATCGGCTCGCGCGCGGAGCTGGAGACGACGACGGTGCGGGTCCGGGACGCGGTTTTGCACCGGGACGCCGGGCAGGTCGACGCGGTACGACTGCGCTACCGCTCGCGCCCGGTTCCCGCCAGGCTCGGCAAGGCGGCGGGAACCGGACGACACGCGGAGCTGACGATCGAGCTCGGGGAGCCGTTCGCCGCCGCCTCACCCGGCCAGGCGGCTGTCTTCCTGGCCGGGGAGACGGTGGTTGGGCACGGCAGGATCGCCGGCCGTGGGGCATAGGCGGCGAGGTAGAGGTTCGCCGCCCGGTCCCTCTTTCAGGAAGACCCTTCTTCTTCGGCGGCTTTTTCTTCTTCCGTCTTGCGCAGCTGAGCGACGCCTTTCACGCACTGGCTGAACGGCGTGCCTTTCTCGCCTTTGACGTGTTTGCGGCTCATGTCCTTGCAGGCGCGCCCGGGCTTCATGCCTTTGTGGTTCGCCGCCTTCGCCAGCGCGGTCACGCATTCGCTGAACGGCGTTCCCGGTTTGCCCTCGACGTGTTCGCGGCTCTCGTCTTTGCAATAGCGACCGTATGCCTTTGCCTTTTCAGGCAGACCGGCTTTGGGCCCGGGCGTCGGATTTTCGGGCGGGGCGTATTGAGGGCCGTTGCCTTTTTCGGCGCCCGGTGTATTCCCTTTGCCGTTCGAGGGCGTGCCTTCGGGCTTGCCGTGAGCGAACGCGGGGACGGCGCTGAGCGCCAGCAGCGCGGTGGCCAGTGCCACCTTCAGATGTCGGTTCATCGGTGCCTCCCGTGAGTCAGGCGGAGCCTGGGCCCTTGCCCTTGGGCTCGCCACCTTTGCTTGGGTCGGAAGGTCCACCCCGGTCGGGCGAACCTTCCGGGGGCTGAGACGGTGGAGAGGGCGAGTTGTCAGGGCCTTTCTCCTGTTCGGGCGGCGAATGGCCGGGAGGACTGGCGGATGGCGGGCTGGACGGATTCTCCGGTTTGGCCGGGGGAGAGGCGGGCTTTCCAGTTTCTTCAGGCGCGCGAGAGTGCTCCTCGGCGTGCGAGTGGGCGGCCTCCCGGCCGCCGCCGTGCGAGGCGGCGGTTTCCTGCCCGCCGTCGGCGGCGGCAGGCAGCTCGCCGGGAGCGGCGGAGGACGGTTCCTCGGCCGGCGCGTCGGCGTTGGCGCGACCGTCGGTCGCATCGGATGCGGGTGCGGCGTTGGCCGTCGATGCGTCACCGCCGCCCGAGCCGACTGACGCGCCGCGCCGCTGCGTGTCCGGGCTCTCGTCGGCCGGGGGCTCCGCGCCGTTTTTCTCGCCAGACGAGCGGAAATCGGCGGGGCGCCCGCTGTCGCCCAAGACCGGGAGATCGACGAGGCCCTCCTTGTCGGCGACTCCGACGCCGATCGCGGTGACCGCGGCAACGGTGGCGGCGGACTTGAGCAGGACCGACGTCGCCACGGCCTTGCCGGCGCTCGCACCGCCCGCTCCGGCGACCCCCGCACCGCCCGCGGTTCCGCTCTTGCCGCCGAGAATCGCGTGCAGGGTCGCCATGGAGGCCGCCGCCGGCAGTGGCGCCAGGGCGGAGAGGTCGTGCTGCCGCTCCCGGATCCCGTCGCGGAAGGCGCGGCAGTCGGGACAGCCGCGTAGGTGGGCGCGGATGTCGCGCCGGCGGGCGACCCGGCCGTCGGCGTTGGAGAGGCGGTGCATCACTTCCTCGCAGCCCATCTCACGCCCCGCTTCCAGCTCGCGCAGGCCGAGCCTGGCCTCGTAGACGGTCTGTCGCGCCACGGCCTTCGAGGTGTCGAACGCTTCGCCGATCTCCTCGAAGCTGAGCCCGCCCAGCTCGCGCATCGCCAGCGCCGCGCGCTGGCGGCCGGGCAGCTCGCGAAGGTCGGCGAGTAGCTGCCGCAGGCGCTCGCGCTGTGCGACGGTCTCCGCCAGCCCTTCGCCCGAGGCGACGGCTTCGGGGTCGATCTCGGCCACCTCGCGGCGCTTGCGCAGCATTTCGATCGACTCGTTGTGGGCGATCCGGTATAGCCACGGCTTGAGGTGGATCTCCCGCCGCTCGCCTTCGAGCGCCCGCAGGGCCTTGACCATCGTGTTCTGCAGCGCTTCCTGGGCGTCGTCCGGATTGCCGACGATCGCCAGGCAGTAGCGGTAGATCGCCTGGTGATGGCGCTTGTAGGCGCGGGTGAGCGCGCGTCGACCGTCCATTGCGAAAGCGTAGGCGCATACGTCGTCTGACTTCTCAACGCTTCGCTCCCGCACGTGTCAGCCCATAGGCAGACGCCCGGTACTGCGAACCGGCTTCGCGCCGCTTAGGCTCTGGCTGCGATGAAGGCCACCGAGATCCGCCGGACATACCTCGACTTCTTCGAGGAGCGCGAGCACAGGATCGTGCCCTCGGCCTCGCTGGTCCCGTCCGCGCACGATCCCTCTGTGCTGCTGACGACCGCCGGGATGCAGCCCTTCAAGCCGTATTTCCTCGGCCGTGAGGAGCCGCCGGCCCGCCGTCTCGCCGACGTGCAGAAGTGCTTCCGCACGACCGACATCGAGGAGGTCGGCAACACGGCCCGCCACCTCACCTTCTTCGAGATGCTCGGCAACTGGAGCTTCGGCGACTATTTCAAGGAGGAGTCGATCCCCTGGGGGTGGGAGCTCTCCACTCAGGGTTTCGGCATGGACCCTGAACGGATCTGGGTGACGGTCTTCGGCGGCGACGAGGAGCTCGGCCTCGGCCCCGATGAGGAGGCGATTGGGATCTGGCGGCGCGTCGGCGTCCCCGACGAGCGCATCGTCCGCCTCGGTCGCAAGGACAACTTCTGGCAGGCCGGGCCGACCGGGCCCTGCGGCCCCTGCTCGGAGCTCTACCTCGACCGCGGCGAGGGCTTCGGTGCCGCCGGCGAGCGTCCCGGCGACGACACTGACCGCTTCCTCGAGTTCTGGAACCACGTCTTCATGACCTACGACCTCGCCGGGGACGGCGCGCTCACCGAGCTGCCGATGCGCAACATCGACACCGGCATGGGGCTCGACCGGATGGCGGCAATCCTCCAGGACGTCCCCTCGGTCTACGAGACCGACCTGATCCGGCCACTGGTCGACCTCGCCGAGGAGATGTCGGGGCGCCGCTACGAGGAGGGCGGCGCGGTGACGCGGGCGATGCGGATCGTCGCCGACCACTCGCGCGGAGCCGCCTTCCTGATCGCCGACGGTGTCGTCCCCTCCAACGAGGACCGCGGCTACATCCTGCGCCGCATCATGCGCCGCGCGATCCAGCAGGGGCGCGCGCTTGGCCTCGAGTCGCCCTGGCTCGGCCGCTTCGCCGAGCGCGCGATCGAGGTCATGGGCGAGGCTTACCCGGAGCTAGAGGCCGAGCGCGAGACGATCGCCCGCTGGGTCGGCGACGAGGAGGAGAGCTTCGGCCGCACCCTGGAGCGGGGGATGGCGATGCTCGGCGACCTCGTCGCCGCTGCCAAGGAGGCCGAGACCTCCTGGATCGACGCCGCCGACGCCTTCAAATTGCACGACACCTATGGCTTCCCCTACGACCTGACCAAGGAGCTGCTCGCCGAGCAGGGCCTCTCGGTCGACGACTCCGGCTTCGAGGAGCTGATGGAGGAGCAGCGCCAGCGGGCGCGGATGGGGGCCGCCACCGCGCACGGCTCCGAGAACACCCACGAGCGGGTCGCGGCCTTCGCCGCCGCGGCGGCGCCGACCCGCTTCGTCGGCTACGAGACGCTGCGGGCGACTACCGGTATCGCGGCAATGAAGGTGGAGGACGGTCGCACCCTGATTAAGCTCGAGGAGAGCCCCTTCTACGCCGAGGGCGGCGGCCAAGTCGCTGACTCCGGAGTCCTGCGCATAGGGGGCTATGAGTTCGAGGTACTCGATGTGTACAGGGTTGGCGACGATCAAGTGTTGGAAGTTGTCAACCGCACCGGTGTGCCTCCTTTGATGGGAGGAGAAAAGGGAACGGCGATACCCGCCGAGGTGGCAGTCGATCGCGAGACCCGTCACGCGACGATGCGCAACCACACGGCGACGCACCTGCTGCACGCCGCGCTGCGCGAGCGGCTCGGAGCCCACGTGCGCCAGGCCGGCTCCGCCGTCCGCCCCGACAAGCTGCGCTTCGACTTCACTCACGGCCAGGCGCTCGGCGCCGAGGACATGCGCGCGGTCGAGGACCGGGTCAACGAGTGGGTCAAGGCGAGCCGCCCGGTGCGCTGGCTGGAGATGGAGCGGGCCGAGGCCGAGCGGCTCGGCGCGATGGCCCTGTTCGGCGAGAAATACGGCGAGTGGGTGCGGGTGGTCGAGGTCGACGGCGTCTCGCGCGAGCTCTGCGGCGGCACGCACGTCGCCAACACCGCCGAGGTCGGGATCTTCAAGATCGCCGCCGAGGGCTCCAGCGCCGCCAACGTGCGCCGAATCGAGGCCCTTACCGGGCCGGCCGCGATCGACTGGTTCCGCGAGCAGGAGGAGCGTCTGCGCGAGGTGGGAGAGGCGCTGGGCGCGCCCCAGGAACCGGTCGCCGCAGCGCGCCGCGCGGCCGAGCGCCTGCGCGAGGCCGGCGCCGGCGAGCAGCGAGCTCAAAAGGAGACGCTGGGCGCGGAGGCCGAGCGGCTCGTCGCCGAGGCAGGGAAGTCCGGCGGCATCGCGGTCGTCGTCGCCCGCGCGCCCCTGGCCGACCAGAAGCTGCTGCTCGAGCTCGCCAACCGGGTGCGGTCGAAGCTCGGCGGCGACTCGGCGATCGCCCTCGGCGGCGCCGAGGGCGAGAAGGTCGCGCTCGTCGTCCTCGTTTCCGAGGGCGCCGTCGGGAAGGGCGTCTCCGCCGCCACGGTCGTGCGCGAGGCGGCCCCCGTCGTCGGCGGCGGGGGCGGTGGCCGCGACGACATGGCCCAGGCCGGCGGCAGGGAGCCGGCCAAGCTCGACGAGGCGCTGGCGATCGCTCGCGCCGCGATCGAGCGGGAGCTCGCGTAGCGCGTGCGGGTGCTGGCTCTCGACCACGGCACCGCGCGGATCGGCTGCGCGATCTCCGATCCGAGCGGGACCCTGGCGACGCCGATGGCGGTGATCGAACCGCCGGAGGCGCGCGCCGTCGCCGACCTGGTCGCCGAGCACGGCGTCGAGCTCGTCGTCGTCGGACTGCCCCTGCACCTGAGTGGCGAGGAAGGCAGTCAGGCGGCGCTGGCGCGGACCTTCTGCGCCGAACTGGGGGCGATCCTCGACGTGCCGGTCGAGACCTACGACGAGCGGCTGACGACGCGGATGGCCGAGGCGAGCCGGCGCGAGGGCGCGAAGGCGGCCCCGGACTCGATCGCGGCGGCACATCTGCTGCAGGCATACCTGGCTGGGCGGGCGGCGATCGAAGGGCCTGGGGATGAGTGAGGAGCACGCCGCCGCCGAGCGCGAGCGGCGCCGCCGCGAGCGCGAAGCGAAGCGGGGCGAACGGGAGGGAGGGGACGCGGAGCCGCCCGCGAGGCAGCCGGCGCCCCCGCCGTCGGGGCGACGCCGCCTCGGCATCGCCCTCGGCCTGGCGATGATCGTCCTCGGCGTCGCGGCGGTCGCGGCGCTCGCCTACCGCCACTTCCATCACGACTCCCCTCCGCCGGTCGTCGTCCACACGATCGAGATCACGATCCCCGAGGGCTACAGCCGCGCCCAGACCGCCGAACTGGCCAAGGGGGAAGGGCTGCGCGGCAGCTACGAGAAGGCGAGCGTCGAATCTCCCTATCTGGACCCGGCCCGGTACGGCGGCGTGGACGCCAAGGACCTCGAGGGCTTCCTCTTTCCCGACACCTTTGAGCTCGAACGCCACGCGAGCGCCGCCGACCTAGTCCAGCGCCAGCTCGAAGACTTCAAGCAGCGCATCGCCGGCGTCGACATGGCCTACGCGCGCTCGAAGAACCTGACCACCTACGACGTGCTGACGATCGCCTCGATGATCGAAGACGAGGCGGTCAGCGAAGGCGACCGGCGCAAGGTCGCGGCGGTGGTCTACAACCGGCTGCACGAAGGGATGCCGCTCGGGATCGACGCGACGATCCGCTTCGCCACCGGCAACTACAGCGAGCCGCTGACCGAATCCGAACTGGCGGTCGACTCGCCCTACAACACGCGCACCAACGCCGGCTTGCCGCCGGGACCGATCAACAGCCCCGGCCTGGCCGCGATCGAAGCGGCGGCGCACCCGGCAAAGGTCGGCTACCTCTTCTACGTGGTCAAGCCCGGCGCCTGCAACGAGCTCGCCTTCTCCGCGACCGAAGCCGAATTCGAAGCCGACGTCGCCCGCTACGACGAAGCCCGCGAAGCGGCCGGCGGCAACTCGCCGGACACCTGCGGCGAATGACGCCCGGCGCGAAGCGGCTCGCCGTCCTCGGCCACCCGGTCGGCCACTCGCGCTCGCCGGCGATGCAGAACGCGGCGCTGGCGGAGCTGGGGCTGGGCGAGGAATGGAGCTACGAGGCGATCGACGTCGCGCCGGACGCCTTCGAGGCGCGCGTGCGGGCGATGCCGGGCGAAGGCTTCGTCGGCGCCAACGTCACCGTCCCGCACAAGGGCGCCGCCCTCGCCCTCGCCGACGATCTCTCCGAGGCCGCGCGTGAGATCGGCGCCGCCAACACGCTCGTCTTCGACGGGGGCGAGATCCGGGCCGAGAACACGGACGCCGAGGGGCTGCTGCGCTCGCTGCCGCGCGCGCCCGCCGGCATGCGGGCCCTGGTGCTCGGCGCCGGTGGCGCGGCGCGGGCGGTCGTCTGGGCGCTGCTGCGCGAGGGCGCGTCGGTGGACGTCTGGAACCGGACCGAGCCGCGATCCCGGGACCTCTGCGCGGAGCTGGGGGGCGAACCGGTGACCGAGCCGGAGCAGGCGTCCTACGACCTGATCGTCAACTCGACCGCGGTCGGCCTGCACGGCGAGAGCCCCTTCGAGGAGCTGCCGCTAGAGGCCGGAGGGTTCCGGCCGGGGCAGGTCGTCCTCGACATGGTCTATGGCGAGGAGCCCACGGAGCTCCTGCGCGCTGCCGCAGACGCGGGTGTCACCGCGATCGACGGCATCGAGGTCCTCGTCCAGCAGGGCGCGCTCTCGCTGGAGATCTGGACGGGCCGCCCGGGACCGCTCGACACAATGCGCGCCGCCGCCCGCCGATAGCCTTGCGGGCACGATGAGCGGGTTCAGGTTCACGACGGCGGGGGAGTCGCACGGTCCTGGGCTGGTCGCGGTCGTCGAGGGCATGCCGGCTGGGCTCGAGCTCGACCGCGAGGCGCTCGACCGCGACATGGCGCGGCGCCAGCTCGGCCACGGCCGCGGCGGGCGGATGAAGATCGAGACCGACACCGTCGAGGTCCGCTCCGGCGTGCGCCACGGCCGCACCCTCGGCAGCCCGATCGCCGTCCTCGTCGCCAACCGGGACTACGCCAACTGGGAGGAGCGGATGAGCCCATGGCCGGTCGGGGCCGAGGTCGACGAGGTGCACCTGCCGCGGCCCGGGCACGCCGACCTCGTCGGCGCCCAGAAGTACGGCCACGCCGACATCCGCAACGTGCTCGAGCGGGCCAGCGCCCGCGAGACCGCCGCCCGCGTCGCCGCCGGCTCGATCGCCCGCGGCCTCCTCACCGCCCTCGGCGTCAGCGTGCACAGCCACGTCACCCAGATCGCCTCGGTGCGGGCGCCGGAGCGGACCGACCTCGGCCCGAAGGACTTCGCCGCGGTCGACGAGGACCCGGTGCGCTGCCTCGACGCCGAGGCGAGCGCCGCGATGGTCGAGGAGATCAACCGCCTGCGCAAGGCGAACGAGAGCCTCGGCGGCACTTTCGAGGTGCGCGCCTTCGGCCTCGTCCCCGGGCTCGGCTCGCACGTCTCCTGGGAGGACCGCCTCGACGGCCGGCTCGCCGGCGCGGTCGCCTCGATCCAGTCGGTCAAGGGCGTCTCGATCGGCGAGGCGTGGGACGTCGCCGGGCGGCCCGGCTCGGAGGCGCACGACGAGATCTTCTGGTCGCGGGAGCGCGGCTACTTCCGCGAGACCAACCACGCCGGCGGCCTCGAGGGCGGGATGACCAACGGCCTGCCGCTCTCGGTGCGCGCCGCGATCAAGCCGATCTCGACCCTGACCAAGCCGCTGCGCTCGGTCGACACCGAGAGCAAGGAGCCGGCGCAGGCGCTGCGCGAGCGCACCGACTCGACGGTCGTGCCCGCGGCCGCGGTCGTCGCCGAGGCGATGGTCTGCCTGGTCCTCGCCCGCTGCTACCGCGAGAAGTTCGGCGGCGACCACATCGACGACGTGCTCGCCGCCGTCGAGGCGTACAAGCAGCGCATCGACTTCCGGGGTTGAGCGGCTTGAAGCCCGCGATCGTCTTCATCGGCTTCATGGGCGCCGGCAAGAGCACGGCGCTTGCCGCCGCGCGCGAGGCGGGACTGGAGACGACCGAGATCGACGCGCTGATGGAGGAGTCCTTCGGCAAGCCGATCGGGGCGGCGTTCGAGGAGGACGGCGAGGAGGCCTTCCGGGCGCGCGAGGCAGAGGTGGTCGGCTCGCTGCTCGAGCAGGCCAATGGCGGCGCGATCGCCCTCGGCGGCGGCAGCGTGCTCTCCGAGCGCGTCCGCGAGGCGCTCGGCCGCCACGTCGTCGTCTGGCTCCAGGTCAGCGCGGCGGAGGCCTGGCGACGGATCGAGCGGACGGACAGGCCGCTGGCCACCGGCGCCGAGGACATCGCGCGTCTGCTGGACCAGCGCCTGCCGCACTACGAGGCCCTGGCCGACGCGATCGTGCCGCCCGCCGATCGCGAGTTGGCGGCCCGGGCGATGCCTTCCCTGCTGGCGCTCGCCGAGATGCCGGCGGGCACGAAGCTGCTCTGGGCGGCGAGCGCCGCTGGGGAGTACCCCGTCTTCGTTGGGCCGGGTCTACTGGGGGGCGATTGGTGGCCGCTGGAGGGGCGGCGCTTCTGTGTGGCGGATAAGGCAGTCGAAGGGCTTTATGCCGATCGAATTGAGCCTCTAGCCGCCCGGGTCCCGATCGAGCCGGGGGAGACGTCCAAGTCGATGGGCACGGCAGAGGATGTGCTGGAGCGCCTTGCCCGGGTGCTGATGACACGGGAAGACCATGTCGTTGCACTCGGTGGCGGAGTCGTCGGCGACCTCGCCGGCTTCTGCGCCCACGTCTACCAGCGCGGCGTTCCCGTCGTCCAGGTCCCGACCACGCTCGTCGCCCAGGTCGATTCCGCTTACGGCGGCAAGACCGGCGTCGACCTGCCGGAGGGCAAGAACTACGCCGGCGCCTACCACCTGCCCGCTGCCGTGATCGCCGACACCTTGACCCTGGCGACGCTGCCGCGCGAGGAGCTGGCCGCCGGCTTCGTCGAGGCGCTGAAGACCGGGCTGCTTGCCGGCGGCGCGCTCTGGGAGCGGGTGCGGGCGATCGAGGCGCTCGACCCGGCGGGTCTCGACGACGTCGTCTTCGCCTGCGCTCGCTACAAGTGCGAGGTGGTCGCCGCCGACGAACGCGACGCCGGCCCGCGCCAGGCGCTCAACCTCGGCCATACCGTCGGCCACGCGATCGAGGCGGCGAGCGGCTACGGGCGCTACCGCCATGGGGAAGCGATCGGCCTGGGGCTGTTGGCGGCCCTGCGCCTCTCAGACGCCGCCGCCCTGCGCGAGGAGACCAAGGAAATCCTGGCTCGCCACGGCCTGCCCACGTCCCTCGACCCGGCGATCGAGATCGAGCCGACGCTGGCGGCGCTGCAGCGCGACAAGAAGCGCGCCGCGGCCGGGGTCGGCTTCGTCCTGCTCTCCGAGCCGGGCGCGCCCCGCACCGGCGAGCTGGTCGATCCGGCTAAGGTCCGCGCCGCCGTGGAGGAGCTGTACCCGTCATGACCAGCGCCCACAACCGCGTCGCCGTTCTGCACGGCGTCAACTTCGACATCCTCGAGCGTCGCGACGCCGCGACCTACGGCGGCCTCTCGCTGTACGAGCTGGAGGCGAAGATTCAAGCCTGGGCGCGTGAGCGCGGCCTGGAGACGATCTTTTTCCAGACCAACGCCGAGGGCGAGTTCTGCGAATACCTGCATCGCGTGCCTGAGCTGGCCGACGCGGCGATCCTCAACGCCGGCGCCTGGACCCACTACAGCCGCGCGATTGCCGACGCGCTCGCGGTCGCCGCCGTCCCCACGATCGAGGTCCACCTCTCCGACGTCGATAACCGCGACGACTGGCGCAGGCTCTCCGTCTTCGAGGGCCTCGTCCTCGAGAAGATCAGCGGCAAGGGCCCCGATGGCTATCGCGAGGCGCTCGAGGCGCTCGCCGCCGAGCTCGGCACGGCCCCGCGATGAGCGGGCGCGGCGACCGGCTTGCCGCGCTGGTCGCCGAGCGCGAGCTCGACCGGCTGCTCGTCACCGACCTGGTCAACGTCCGCTACCTGACCGGCTTCGGCGGCACCAACGGCGCCTGCGTCTGCGGCGGCGACGCCCGCGTCTTCCTCACCGACTTCCGCTACACCGAGCGCGCCGAGGCCGAGGTCGAGGGTTGGGAGGTGCTCACGGCGAAGGACGACTGGCTGGGCGAGATCGCCTCGCACCTGAGCGGTCGCTGCGGCTTCGAGGATCACAAGATGGCGGTGCGGACGCTGGCGAAACTCGAAGAGAAGCTGCCCGACGGGGTCGAGCTGGAGGGCGCGGGAGGCACGGTCGAGAAGCTGCGCCGGGTCAAGGACGAGGCCGAGCTGGCCGCGATCGCCGCCGCCGCCGAGCTCGCCGACGAGGTCTGGCGGTGGTCGCTCGACCGGGGGCTCGCCGGGCGCACCGAGCTCGACGTCGCCCGGGGGGCGGAAGCGCGGATGCGCGAGCTCGGCGCCGAGCCCTCCTTCCCGGCGATCGTCGCCGCCGGGCCCAACGGGGCGCTGCCGCACGCCGAGCCCGGCGAGCGCGAGATCGGCCGCGGTGAGCTGGTCGTCTTCGACATGGGGGCGAAGCTCGACGGCTACTGCTCGGACGGTACGCGGACCTTCGCGACCGGCGAGCCGGGCGAGCGCGCCCGCGAGGTATACGAGCTGGTCCTGCGGGCGCAGGAGGCGGCGCTGGCCGCGGTCGCGCCGGACGCTCGCGGGGAGGATATCGACAAGGTCGCCCGCGACCTGATCGCCGCCGGCGGGCACGGTGAGCGCTTCGGCCACGGGCTCGGCCATGGCGTCGGGCTCGAGGTGCACGAGGAGCCGCGCGTCTCGCAGCGCTCCGAGGACGTGCTCGCGGAGGGCGAGGTGGTGACGATCGAGCCGGGGGTCTACCTGCCGGGGGAGCTGGGCGTGCGGATCGAGGACCTGGTCGTCGTCGGCGAGGGCGGGCACCGCAATCTCAGCGGGATGCCCAAGGCGCTGCGGCACGTCTAACGCGGGCGCCGACATAAAGTTTCCCGGCAGGTGCGCTGCGGCTCAAGTCCTGCCCCTGGGAGGCCGATGCGATTCTGTGGCCGTGCGCACGGAAACCAGCGGGCTTACGCACGACTCGCGGGTGCCTCCAACGCCCGCTAGGCCACTGGACTCGCTCGCCGAGATGCGCGACGACGCGCGGCGCGAGCGGCTACTCGACATGCAGGTGCGCCTCCGTCCCTACCGGACAGCCTGTTTCGCGATCCTCGCCCTCGCCCTCGCCTCGGTTTCCGCGGATGTGGGGTGGTGGTGGGTCGTTCCTCTCGGCGCCGGCTTCGCCGGCTTTGCGGTCGCCGACCGCTTCATGCGGGCGAGCAGTCACCCCGGCCTCTGGGTTTCGACGGCCTGGGGGATCCTGCCGCTGCTGCTGGCCGACGCGGTGCTCACGACCGGCGGGGCAACGAGCCCGGTGCTGATGTGGTTCGCGCTGCCGGCGGTGACGCTGGGCGCACGATTCTCGCCCCGGGGCATGGTCCTCGGCACCGTCTACATCATCGCGCTCCTGCTCGCCTCCACCTTCGGCGTGGATCCGGCGAACGCCTCCGAGCACCACAAGGAGGTGATCGCCGCGGTGGCGCTGGTGCTGAGCACGGTGATCCTCTCCGGCGCCCTGGTCGAGTCCGACCGCGCCCACCGCCGCGGCTCGACCCTCGATCCGCTCACCGGGCTCTTCAACCGCAACGCGCTCGAGCAGCGCCTGGCCGAGCTCGACGGCGAGCCCTGCGACCCGGCGGAGGGGCTCTCGCATGCGCTGCTGCTCTGCGACCTCGATCACTTCAAGCAGGTCAACGACCGGCTTGGCCACGCCGTGGGCGACGCGGTGCTGCAGGACGTCGCCTACACGATGAGGGCGACCCTGCGAGCCGGCGATTCGATCTACCGGATCGGGGGCGAGGAGATCCTCGTCGTCCTGCCCGGCGCCGACCAGGATGACGCGGTCGAGATCGCCGAGCGCCTGCGGCGCGACGTGCGCACGCGCCGGCCGGTGGGTGTGGGGGTGACGGTCAGCGTCGGCGTCGCCGTCTCCCGGCCCGAGACGGTCGACACCGACGATCTCACGAGCCGGGCCGACGCGGCGCTCTACGCGGCGAAGGCCGGTGGCCGCGACGCCGTAGTCGTGGGCTGACGGTCAGCGAGAGAGGTCGACGTCGCCGTCGAGGCGGGCGGCGAAGGCGGCGATCAGCTCGACCGTCGCCTCGACGTCGCGCAGGTCGACCATCTCGACCGGGGAGTGCATGTAGCGCAGGGGGATGGCGACGAGGCCGGTGGGGATGCCGGCGCGCGAGAACTGGACGCCGTCGGCGTCGGTGCCGGTCGAGTTGCCGGTGGCGCCGAGCGTGTGCTCGATCCCGGCCTCCGCGGCGGTCTCGACCAGCAGCTCGAAGACCTTGGGGGACAGCGTCGCGCCGCGGAAGATCACCGGGCCCGAGCCGAGCTGGTGCGAGCCCAGCTCCTTCTCGTCGATGCCGGGCGCGTCCGTCGCGTGGGTGACGTCGACGACGACCGCGAGGTCGGGTTCGACCGCGAACGCCGAAGTGCGCGCGCCGAAGAGCCCGATCTCCTCCTGCACGGCGGCGATCGCGGCGAAGCTGGCGCCGTCGAGCGACTCGCGCTCGTGGCAGCGCCGCAGCGCCTCGAGGGCGACGTAGGCGCCGAGCCGGTTGTCCATCGAGCGCGAGACGAGGCGCTCGCCGGCCAGGCTCGAGGGGTCGCTGGCGATCACGGCGGCGTCGCCGACGCGGACCATCTCGGCGGCCTCGTCGCGGTCGGTGGCGCCGACGTCTATGTGCATGCCTTTCATCTCGACGACCTTCTTGCGCGCCTCGGCGTCGAGCAGGTGCAGGGGGCGGCGGCCGACGACGCCGGGGACCGCCCCGGCCCGGCCCTGAACCACCACCCGCTGTCCGACCAGGATCTGCGGGTCCCAGCCGCCGATCGGGGCGAACCAGAGGAAGCCCTTCTCGTCGATGTGACGCACGACGAGGCCGATCTCGTCGATGTGGCCGACGACGGCGAGCAGCGGCGAGGCGGTGCCGAGGCGGGCGATCGAGGAGCCGATGCCGTCGGCGGAGACCGCGGCGAACGACGCCTCCTCGCGCCAGAGCCGCGCCGCGGGCGCCTCGTAGCCGGAGGGTGCCGGCACCCGGAGGAGCTTGTCGAGTAGGGCGGGCGTACTCATGGGAGCGCCAGTATGTCGATTCGAACCGACGGCTGGCGCTGAGGAATCGAATAGCGTTGAGCAGGTGAGCACGAGAGGGATCGTCGCCGTCGTAACCGGTGCCTCCAGCGGCATCGGCGAGGCGACCGCGCGGCGCCTGGCCCGCGAGCCGGGAGCGCGGCTGGTCCTCGTCGCCCGTCGCGAGGAGCGGCTGCGGGCGCTGGCCGAGTCCCTGCCCTGCGAGGCGACCTACGTCGCCGCCGACTTGACCGATGCCGAGGCGCCGGCGCGCGTAGCGGCCCACGTCGCCGAGCGCGGGGAGCGTCTGACCCTGCTCGTCAACAACGCCGGCGGCGCCTGGCGCGCGACCTTCGCCGAGGGCGGTGCCGCCAACGTCCAGCGCCACGTCGAGCTCAACTTCGACGCGGTTGTCCGCCTCACCGAGGCGCTGCTGCCTACCCTGCGCGCCGCGACGCCGAGCGCGATCGTCAACGTCGCCAGCACCGCCGGCCGCGTCGCCCGCGCCGGCACCGGCTCCTACTCGGCCAGCAAGTTCGCCCTGATCGGGTGGAGCGACTCGCTCTACGCCGAGGAGCGCGCGCACGGCGTCCACGTCGGCCTCGTCCTACCCGGCTTCATCGCGACCGAGGGCTTCCCGGCGACCGAGCTGCGCGAGCGGGCGCTGACCCGCTGGATCGTCTCCAAGCCCGAGCGCGTCGCCGAGGCGATCGTCGAGACCGGCTTGCGCGGCAAGGCCGAGCGCTACGTGCCCAGGGCCTACGGCCTGGCGGCCGTCGCTCGCATCCTCGTTCCGGGCCTGACGCGCCGGGTGCTCGCCGGCGGCTCGGCGGAGCGGCTGACGACGAGCACCGGAGCCGAATCCGAGACGCCGTAGCTCAGGTGAAGCGCGACGGCGTGATCCGGCAGTAGCGGAAGCCGAATGCGAAGCCGATGTTGTTGGCGGCGTTGCCGCTGCGTTCGACCCGGATCGCTTCGTGCGCGGCTTTGATCATCTGCAGCCGCTGCAGCGCTTTGCCGAGGTGGCGCAGGTTGGTCTGCACGACGCGCAGGCGTTCGATCCAGCGGTGCAGGCGCGCTTCGTCTTCGGCCGGCGGTGGCACGGCGGCGATCTTGCTGACCGTCGCGCCGAACGCCGCGGCGGCATGAATGAATTGACCGCCCGCCTCTCTGATCTTCTCCGGGTCTTTGCTCCGCGCCTTCGTCCGCACGTCCTTGAGGATCCGTTTGTTGGCGACCGTGTTCGCTTCGCAGATCGGCTCGACCTGAGCGACGTATTCGGCGCGCGGCGCGGTCGGCTCTTCGGCAGCGGCGAGCGCGCCGGCGAAGAACGTCGTCGCGGCGAGGGCAAGCGCGATGGTGCGAACGATCCCCTTCATCCCCCTGAGGCCTGAAGCTTACGGGCTCCCGCCGTCGGCTCGGATCGTGGAGGTCGCCGCCAGATTCACCGATCCTTATTGGTGTGTCTCTTTTGCATATGCTCTAGCCATGCGAAGGGCACTGGGCATAGTTGCGGTCTCGCTTCTCATGGGGCTCGCAATCCTAGTTCCGCTGCTCACGCCGCCGTTCGCGCAGGCGAGCTGTTCGATGAAGGGTTCGCAGCCCGATTCCGGGACCCTCACCCTTCAGTACGTCAAGCCGAGCACCAAGAACTCTGATCGCAATGACTACCGCCTCTCTGGCACGATCCGCTGGAACAGCTCAGCCGCCCTGTCCTGCTTCGACGATGGCCGGGTCGATTGGGCCTACGAGCACAACATCACCTACCAGAAGCACTTCGACCGCAAGATCTGGTCGCCCGACTTCTCTTCCTTCCCGGCGTCGAGCAGTCCCTACATCGACACCACCGCCAGTGACAATTTCGCGGATCGCACGGATCTGACGTTTGGCCTGTTTCGACCGGAGGTCCTAAGCGCCGGAAAGACGTACAGCTTTGCCTACTCGCTGTTCCTTCCCCGGAATCCGCCTGGTGGCTATCAGTCGTTCTATCTCGAAGGTCAGGTACTTGAGAAGCAATGCTCCAAGGCCGGACCTTGGTGTGTGAACGTTCGCCCCGGGGCGCCGTCGGACGGGGAACCCTTCATCGGCTCGAGTCGACGCTTTGCCGTGACCGGTACAACGTGTTGGGCTTGGAAGAAGGGAAAGTCACCGACGCCATGCCCAGCCCCTTCGCCTTCTTCTCCCGCTTCGCCGCCTGCCGCGCCTCCCCCTCCGCCGGCTGGGCCTCCGGCACCCCCGCCTACGTGGCCCGAGCAGCAAGGCTCGCTTGGTGCGAACACCTTCAAAAACCCCTACAACGCCTCGGGCATGGGGGTCAAGATCCAGCCCTACCAATGGGTTGCGGTTTCTTGCAAGGTGTACGCACCGCAGATCGTGAGTGCCAATCCGGACGGCTACTGGTACCGGATCGCTTCGTCCCCCTGGAACAACGCCTACTACGCCGTGGCGAATACCTTCTGGAACGGGGACATCCCCGGGCAGAAGCCGTATGTGCACAACACGGACTTCGCCGTCCCGGACTGCTGAGATCCGGTCAGATTTGGTCGGTTTTCCATCGATCGCGTAGGGCAGCGGCCGACTCGACGGACAAGCTTGACGCTAGAGTGTCGCGGCGCTCGGCCCTGGAATCGACTACACATGAAAACCTTGAATAGCAGGTAAAACTTGATCTCCACCAACGAATTCAAGAACGGCTCGCACATCGAGATCGACGGGACGATCTTCCGCATCCTCGAGTTCCAGCACGTCAAGCCGGGCAAGGGCGGCGCCTTCGTGCGCACCAAGCTGCGCAAGATCGAGGACGGCTCGGTGCAGGACAAGACCTTCCGGGCGGGCGAGAAGTTCCGGCCGGTGCGGACCGAGTCGCGCAAAATGCAGTACCTCTACGACTCCGGCGACGCCGTCGTCTTCATGGACACGCGGGACTACGAGCAGATCGAGATCCCGCGCGAGGCGGCCGGCGAGGCGATGCGCTGGGTCCTGCCCAACGCCGAGGTCGACGTCCTCTTCGTCGACGAACGGCCCTCCGACGTGCAGGTGGCGAGCGCGATCGACATGAAGGTGACGCGGACCGAGCCCGGCGTGAAGGGCGACACCGCCTCGGGCGGCGGCAACAAGCCGGCGACGCTCGAGTCGGGGGTCACCGTCCAGGTGCCGCTCTTCATCGAGGAGGGCGAGATGGTTCGCGTCGACACCCGCAGCGGCGAGTACGTCTCGCGGGCTTAGAGCCCGACCGGCCGGCGCGCGAGAATAGGTCCCTATGCGCAGGTCCGACCAACGCCGCGACGCCGTCTTCGCCTGCTACCAGCGCGACGTCACCGGGCGCCCGCTCGAGGAGCTGGTCGCCGAGTCGCGCCCCTTCACGCGCGAGCTCGCTGCCGGGGTCGAAGCGCACCGCGAGGAGCTCGACGCGCTGATCGCCTCCCACGCCAGGGGCTGGGAGCTGGAGCGGATCGCGCCGCTGGAGCGCAACGCGATGCGCGTGGCGCTCTACGAGATGGCGCACTGCGAGGACGTGCCGACCGAGGTCGCGATCGACGAGGCCGTCGAGCTGGCCAAGGAGTACTGCGGGGCCGACGCGCCCGGTTTCGTAAACGGCGTGCTCGGCGCGGTCGCGCGCGAGCGGGAAGGAGTCTCATGAGCGAGCGGCTGCGGGAGATCGCCGAGCGGCTGGGCGCGATCGCCCGCGAGCTCGAGGGTGAGGGCGACGACGCGCGCGCGGCGGAGCTCGCCAACGAGGCGGCGGAGCTCTCGGCCGAGGCGGTCGAGGAGGCCAACCGCCGCGCCCGTGAGTCGGGCGGTTGAGCTACCCCGAGGAGCTGCGCGCCCTGGTCGACGCCGAGCTGGAGCGGCTGCGCTTCGTCGAACCCGGGCCGGCCGCGGGGCTGGAGGAGGCGATGCGCTACTCGCTGCTCGCCGGCGGCAAGCGGGTGCGGCCGGTCCTGGCGCTGGCCACGGCGCGGGCGCTCGGGGCCGAGCTGGAGGCCTTCCTGCGCGTCGCCTGCGCGCTTGAGCTGGTCCACACCTACTCGCTGATCCACGACGACCTGCCGGCGATGGACGACGACGCCCTGCGCCGCGGGCAGCCGACATCCCACGTCCGCTACGGCGAGGACGTGGCGATCCTCGCCGGCGACGGCCTCTTCGCCGAGGCGGTGCGTCTCTTCTGCGAGCAGCCCGGCGATCCGGGCCGGGTGCTGGCGGCGCTGCGCGAGCTGAGCGCCGCGACCGGCGTCGACGGCATGGTCGGCGGCCAGTACGTCGACGTGCAAGGCGGCCAGCGCGACGCCGAGGGCTTGCGCGCGGTGCACGAGCTGAAGACCGGGCGGCTGATCGCCGCCTCGGTCGGCGTCGTCCTCGTCCTCACCGGGCTGGGCGAACCTGAGACAATCCCCTATCGCCGCTTCGCCAGCGAGCTGGGCGTGCTCTTCCAGATCGTCGACGACATCCTCGACGTGACCGGGACTGCAGAGAAGCTCGGCAAGCCTCGCGGAACGGACGCGAGACATGGCAAACTCACCTACGTCAGCCTCTTCGGCCTCGAGCGAGCTCGCGAGCTCGCTGCCGAGTCCCACGCGAAGGCCGTCGGCGCCCTGGCCGAGGCCGAGGGCGACGCGTCCGACCTGCGACGGGTAGCCGACTACATCTTCACCAGAGACGAATGAGCGAGAACGGAAAAGCGGCGGAGCGCGACGGCGGCGAGGCGCGCCTGCTCGACGGCATCGAGGGGCCCGCCGACCTGCACGGCCTCGACGACGCGCAGCTGCAGCGGGTGGCGCAGGAGATGCGCACCTACATCATCGACACGATCGGCGAGATCGGCGGCCACTTCGGCGCGAACCTCGGCACCTGCGAGCTGGCGGTCGCCCTGCACAGCCTGCTCGACTCGCCGCGCGACAAGGTGCTCTGGGACGTCGGCCACCAGGCCTACCCGCACAAGATCCTCACCGGCCGCCGCGAGGGGCTGCCGTCGATCCGCCAGTACGGCGGCCTGGCGCCCTTCTGCTCGGTCTTCGAGTCCGAGCACGACATCATGGGCGCCGGCCACGCCTCGACCTCGATCGGCTACGCGGTCGGGCTGAAGGAGGCGATGCGCAAGGGGATCGGCGAGGACGGCCGGGTCGCCGCGGTGATCGGCGACGGGGCGCTGACCGGCGGCGTCGCCTACGAGGCCTTGCATGCCGCGGGTGGCCTGCAGACGCCGATCGTGATCGTGCTCAACGACAACGGGATGTCGATCTCGCCCAACGTCGGGGCGCTCTCGCGCTACTTCAACCGCGTGCGGCTCAACCCGCGACTCTTCCACGCCCGCGAGGGGGTCGAGGACCGGCTGACGAAGCTGCCGCTGGGGCTGGGCAAGCGGATCGAGCGCCTCGGACCGGAGATCAAGTCGGCGATCAAGGCCTACTGGGCGCCCGGCCTCTTCTTCGAGGAGCTTGACCTCGCCTACATGGGCGTGATCGACGGCCACGACGTCCACGCTCTGCGCGAGGCGCTGCGCGAGGCCTTCGCCGCCGACCGCCCCGTCGTCGTCCACATCCACACCGTCAAGGGCAAGGGCTTCGCCCCCGCCGAGGAAGGCGGCCTCGAGGGGATGGAGAAATGGCACGCGGCCAAGCCCAACTCGATCGTCAACGGGGCGCCGGAACTGCTGGAACCGAAGCCAGCGGCGGGGGCGCCGCCGCAGTACACGCAGGTCTTCGGCGACGCGATCGTCGCCGAGGCCGAGCGCGACGGGCGCGTGGTCGGGATCACGGCGGCGATGGCGGGGGGGACCGGGCTGCAGAGGCTCGCCGACGAGTTGCCCGAGCGGTACTACGACGTCGGCATCGCCGAGCAGAACGCGGTGCTGCTCGCCTCGGGACTGGCGATCCAGGGGGCGAAGCCGGTCTGCGCGATCTACTCGACCTTCCTGCAGCGCGCCTACGACCAGATCATCCACGACGTCTGTCTGCAAGAGCTCGACATCACCTTCGCCATGGACCGCGCCGGGCTGGTCGGCGACGACGGGCCGACCCACCACGGCGCCTTCGACGTCTCCTACTTCCGGCCGCTGCCGAACGTTGTCCTGATGGCGCCGCGCGACGAGGCGATGCTGGTCCACATGCTGCGCACGGCGATCGCCCACGACGGCCCGGCGGCGCTGCGCTACCCGCGCGGCGCGGCGGAGGGTGTGGCGCTGCCGTCCGAGCCGCGCGAGATCCCGATCGGCAGCGGCGAGCTGCTGGCCAGCGGCGAGCGCGTGGCGCTGCTCGGCTATGGCTACGGGGTCGCGGTCGGGCTCGACGCCGCCCGGATCCTCGCCGAGCATGGGATCGAGGCGACCGTCGCCGACGCCCGCTTCGCCAAGCCGCTCGACGCCGAGCTGCTCGAGCGGCTGGCGCTCGGCCACGAGCTGGTCGTGACGATCGAGGAGAACGCGCTGCCCGGAGGCTTCGGTTCCGGCGTGCTGGAGCACCTCGAGGATGCCTTCGCCGACCGCGCCGGCGAGCGAGCGCGGCTGCTGCGGGTCGGGCTGCCGGACCGCTACGTCACCCACGGCAAGCCGGCGCTGCTGCGCGAGGAGGTCGGGCTGACCGGCGAGGCGGTCGCCGATCGTGTCCTCTCCGCGCTGCGTGCCGGTGAGCCGGCGCTGAGCTGAGCCGAGCGCTTTGCTAATTGGCCTTGCATCAAACCGCTCAATCGGTTAGCCTCCCGGCGTCTCTTCTGGGGTTACTCGAGGGAGGAGAGACAACCTCTATGTATGTGGGTCCGGGCGTCTAGGGAGCGCCGTGGGTCTACTGCGTAAGCCGCGCCGGCGCCATCAGCGTCGCGTCGCGGTGCGCGCGACCTTCTAAGCCGCCGGCTCGGCCGAGTCGCGTCCAAGCAGCCGTGTCGCCAGCGCGGCAAGCAGATAGGCGAGCGTCCCGGCGAGGAACAGGAACTTGAGACTGGCGAAGATCGTGGCCATCACCGGCGCCGCGGCCCCGGCGCCGCCGAGGGTGAGCAGCAGGCAGGCGTTCTCGAGCGCGTCGAAGCCGGCGCTGATCGCGCCGAACCAGATCGCGGTTGCCCCGAGCGCCTCGAGCCGATGCCAGCCCCGTTTCACGGCCGCGTCGCGAGCCGCCCGCAGCGCCAGCGTCAAGAACGTCCCGTAGGCGATCAGGAAGCCGAAGTCGATCCAGAGCGACTCGCGCGCCGCGTCCTTTCCGTCCTCGCCCCATTCGGCCATGATCTCGTCGGCTCGATTCTGGCCCCCGGTGACCTCGAAGGGGACGATCCCCGGCCCGCCAGCGTCCTTCATCCGGTTCTCCGCCGGCGACATCGCGAGCAGCAGCAGCACGGAGGCGACTGCCGAGACGATCAATCCTGTGCGGCGGGACACGGCGCGATCATCGCGGATCAGCCGGCGGCCCGATCTCGGGGCCCAACAACAGAAAACGCCCCGGCGGGGGAGCCGAGGCGAATTCTGGGGTTACTACAGGGAGGAGAGATATTTATCTCTATGTATGTGGATCCGTGGGAGGTAGGCGGGCCCTTTGATGTGCCGCGGAGCGGTCATCGTGGGAGCGATGAGCGCCATATGGGCGGCGCCGAGCCCGACCGGAAAGTTCTTTGTTCGTGCTCCTTATCGGTTGTCCTCGCGAATCCTTGAATCAGAATACGAACATACGTGCGATCTGTATGTGAGTGGGATCACAGACCCTGCAAAACGCTCGGGATTCCTCGCTCCGATGCCCGCTGGGAGCCCCATGCCCGCTAGGAGACCAGCTCAAACCTAAGTCCGGCTAAAAACTTCCGCGAGCCCCGGGGAACCCGTCGAACCGACCGGCCGCCGGTAGCGTTCTGGCGATGAAGAAGGCCCGTATCGACGCCGTGCTCGCCGAGCGCGGCCTCTTCCCGTCGCGCACCGCGGCGGCGAGCGCCGTGCGTGCCGGCGAGGTTCGGGTCGGCGCCGACGGGCCGGTCGCTCTACGTCCCAGCCAGCTGGTGGAGCCTGAGGCGGCGCTCTTCGTCGAGCGCGGCCCCCGCTTCGTCTCGCGCGGCGGGATCAAGCTCGAGAACGCCCTGGAGGCGCTCGGCATCGACGTCGCCGGTCGCGACTGCCTCGACGTCGGCGCCTCGACCGGTGGCTTCACCGACTGCCTGCTGCGGCGCGGCGCCGCCAGGGTGGCCGCGGTCGACGTCGCCTACGGGCAGATCGACCAGGGCCTGCGCGAGGATCCGCGCGTGACCGTGATCGAGCGCCTCAACGCGCGCGAGCTGATGCCGCCCGACCTGCCCTTCGTCCCCCGCCTGGCGACCGTCGACGTCTCCTTCATCTCGCTGGCCAAGGTCCTGCCCGCGGTCGCGCGCTGCCTCGCGCCGGGCGGCGAGACGCTGGCGATGGTCAAGCCGCAGTTCGAGCTCGGTCGCGAGCGGGTCCGCAGGGGCGTCGTGCGCTCCCTCGCCGACCGGCGCGAGGCGATCCTTGCCGTCGCCGGCGCGGCCCGTGGGCTGGGCCTGCCGGTCCGCGGCTTCGCCTCCTCCGGGCTGCCCGGCCCGAAGGGCAACCGCGAGACCTTCGTCTGGTGCGGCGGAATCGGCAAGGAGGTCGCCGACCTCGAGGCGGCGATCGCCGCGGTGGAGGAGGACGAGGCGTGAAGACCGCCGTCCTGATCACGCACTCGCACCCGCCGGCCGCGACCGACGCGGTTGGCGTCGCGGTCGCGGCGGCGGCCGAGGCCGGATGGCGCCTGGTCGCGACCGACGGGGAGATCGCCAAGCACGACCACGCCGCTAGCGCGGTCGAGCGGGTCGAGTCGCTGCCCGCCGACCCCGACCTCTGCCTGGTGCTCGGCGGCGACGGCTCGATCCTCTACGCGCTGCGCCGCTTCGCCGGCACCGGGGTGCCGGTCTTCGGCGTCAACTTCGGCACCGTCGGCTTCCTCGCCGCGGTCGAGCGCGAGGAGGCCGAGGCCGGCATCCGCCGTGCCTTCGCCGGCGAGACCGAGGCGGTCGAGCTGCCGGCGCTGGCGATCGAGGTCGGGGGCGAGCGCCGCTTCGCCTTCAACGACGTCAGCTTCAGCCGCCGTCCCCACGACCGAGTCGCCGAGCTCAGCTACCGGATCGCCGGCGAGGAGGTCGGCAACGTGCGCTGCGACGGGCTCGTCGCCGCCACGCCCGCCGGTTCGACCGGCTACAACCTCGCCAACCAGGGGCCGATCCTCGCCTGGGGTGTGAAGGGCTACGTGGTCAGCTACATCTCGCCGCACTCGCTGACCGCCCGCGCCCTCGTCGTCGCCCCCGGCGACGTGCTCAGCGTCGGCAACGCCGAGGGGCGCGAGCCGGTCGACGTCGCGATCGACGGCGCCTTCGCCTGCGCGCTGGAGCCCGGCGCCTCCCTCGACATCCGCTTCGTCGATGCCGTCGGTCGCCTCGCCCAGCTTCCCGGCACGAGCTTTTACCAGCGGATACGCGAGAAGTTCGGCCACCTAGCGGTCTGAGCCGCCTCAGCCGAGCTCGGCCGTTGTCTAGGGTGAAAACCCATGGAGCGCAAGTGGTGGACCCTCGTCCTGAGCTCGATCGCGACGTTCATGCTGCTGCTGGACATCACGGTCGTCAACGTCGCCCTGCCCGACATCCAGCGCGACCTGAACGCCAGCCTCTCGAGCCTGCAGTGGGTCGTCGACGCCTACTCGCTGACTCTGGCCGCCTTCCTGCTCACGGCGGGCTCGCTCGGCGACCGGCTCGGCCGCCGGCGCGTCTTCACGCTCGGCTTCGCCGTCTTCACGGGCGCCTCGTTCCTCTGCGGGATCGCTGGCGATCCGACCCTGCTCAACCTGGCGCGCGGCCTGCAGGGGGTCGGCGGCGCGGCGATGTTCGCCACCTCCCTCGCCCTGATCGGCCAGGAGTTCCACGGCAAAGACCGGGCGACGGCGTTCGGAGTTTGGGGGGCGACGGTGGGGGGAGCGGTCGCGGTCGGCCCGCTGGTCGGCGGCCTGATCACCGAGCACCTCGGCTGGGAATGGATCTTCTTCGTCAACGTGCCGATCGGCCTCATCGCTATCGCCCTCACCGAGGTGCGGTTGGCGAACGTCGCCGCCCAGGATCCCGAACGGATCGATCTGCCGGGCCTCGTCACCTTCTCGCTCGGGCTCTTCCTGCTCATCTTCGGCCTGATCCGCGGCAACCCGGACGGTTGGGGGAGCGCGACGATCGTCGCCTCGCTCGGCGGCGCCGTCGCCATGCTGCTCGCCTTCGTCGCGATCGAGGCGCGCGGCACGCACCCGATGCTCGACCTGACGCTGTTCCGCAAGCCGGCCTTCAACGGCGTCTCGGCGGTCGCCTTCGGACTTTCGGCCGGGATGTTCGCGATGTTCCTCTACCTGACGATCTACATGCAGGGCGTGCAGGGCTTCTCACCGCTGGAGACCGGCCTGCACTTCCTGCCGCTCACCTTCCTCTCGTTTATCGCCTCGCCGATCTCCGGCTCGCTCTCCCACAGAGTCCCGATCCGCTTCCTGCTCGGGGTCGGCCTGACCCTCGTCGGCGTCGGCTTGCTGCTGATGCACGGGCTGAGCGCCGACTCGCCGGTGAGCGACCTGCTGCTCGGCTTCCTCGTCGCCGGCATCGGCATCGGCACCGCCAACCCGGGTATCGGCCAGGCCGCGATCGGCGTCGTGCCGCCGGAAAAGGCCGGCATGGGCTCGGGGATCAATACCAGCTTCCGCCAGATCGGGATCGCGACCGGGATCGCCTCGCTCGGCGCGGTCTTCCAGGGCCAGGTGTCCTCGAAGCTCGCCGAACAGCTCCCCAACGCGCCGCATGGGCTCGCCGAGATCGTCTCCTCGGGCGGTTCGGTAGCCGCCGCCAAGGTCGTCGCCCCGGGCCAGCGTGCCGAAGTCGTGCACGCGGCGAAAGTGGCCTTCGTCAGCGGCTTCAACGAGATCCTCCTGATCGGCTCGATCCTCTCCTTCGCCGTCGCCGCGGCCGGCTTCTTCCTCGTCAGGTCGCGCGACTTCGTGCAGTCGACCGAGGCGGTGCCGGAGGCGGCTGCCGCGTGACCGCACCGGCGCGCGGGTCCTGTCGCCGCAGGGGACCCACCGCCCCCTGCGGTCGCTAAAGCGTCCTCGGGGGCGGTCCGCCCCTACGGCGCCACCCGCGCGAGGAGCGGATTCGGTAACCGCCCGCGTCCGCGCACGCTGCTAGATAAAGCTTGTGTTGCGCGAGCTCAGGATCGAGAACCTACTGCTGATCGAGAAGGCGGAATTGCGCCTCGGCAAAGGGCTAAATGCGATCACGGGGGAGACCGGGGCGGGGAAGACGGTTCTGGCGCATTCCCTCGATTTGCTCATGGGCGGGAAGGCGAGGAACGGGGTCGTGCGGCCTGGGGCGGAGGAGGCCTGGGTCGAGGGAGTGTTCGACCTGCCCGCGGGACTGATGGATGAGCCCGAGATGGCGGAGCTGGCGGAGCGGCTGCCGGAGGACGCCGAGGAGATCGTGCTCGGGCGACGGGTCTCGGCCGCTGGGCGCACGAGTGCTTTCGTCGCCGGGCGAGCGGCGTCGGCCGCGGACCTGAAGCTGCTCGGCTCCCGCCTGCTCGCCTTCTACGGACAGCACGAGCACCGCGGGCTGATGATCGCCTCGGCGCAGATGGATCTGCTCGACGCCTTCGCCGGAGCAGGGCAGCTGGCGCTGCGCGAGGAATACCGGGCGGCTCATCGCGAATGCGTCGCGCTCGCCGCCGAGCTGGCGGCGCTGCGCGAGCGCGACGGCTCGCGGGAGCGCGATCTCGACCTCTACCGCTATGAGCTCTCCGAGATCGAGGCGGTCGCTCCCGACCCGGCCGAGAAGGAGGAGCTGCTCGGCGAGCGGGAGCGCCTGGCACATGCCGAGGGACTGCGAGGGGCCGCCGGCAGCGCGCTCGACGCGGCGACGGGGGTCGAGGAGGAGGGCGGCGGAGCGAGCGGCGCCCTTGCCCAGGCCGAGGCGCTGCTCGGCAGCGTCGAGGGAGTCGACGCCGACCTCGACGCGCTCGCGGGCCGGCTCGGCGCACTGGCGATCGAGCTCGGCGACGTGGCCGCCGAGCTGCGCTCCTACCTCGAGCGGCTGGTAGGCGATCCTGGCCGTCTCGCCGCGGTCGAGGAGCGCCTCGACGCGCTCGACCGGCTCGAGCGCAAGCACGGGGGGAGCGTCGAGTCGGTGCTCTCCCACGCCGAGCGCTGCCGGGCCGAGGTCGCGCGCCTCGAGGGCGGCGCGGAGCGGGGGGCGGAGGCCGAGCGGGCGCTGACCGAGGCCGAAGCGCGGCGGCAGAAGCTGGGCAAGACCCTGAGCAAGGGGCGGCGCGAGGCCGTCGAATCCTTCGAAGTCGCCGTCGCGGCCGAGCTGGAGCGCCTCGCGATGCCGGGAGCGAGGCTCGAGGTCGTGCTCGAACCCCATCCCGAGGGCTGCGGCCCGGCCGGGGCGGAGACGGTCGAGCTGCGCCTGGCGCCGAATCCGGGCCTGGAGGCGGCGCCGCTGCGCGACGCCGCCTCGGGCGGCGAGCTCTCGCGGACGATGCTGGCGCTTAGCGGGGTCGGCGGAGCGGCGGGAGCCGACGTCCTCGTCTTCGACGAGATCGACGCCGGGGTGGGTGGCACGACCGCGCGCGCCGTCGGCGAGCGCCTGCGGGCGCTGGGCGCCGATCGCCAGGTGCTCTGCATCACCCATCTGCCGCAGGTCGCCTCGCTGGCGTCGACCCACTTCACGATCGAGAAGGACGTCGGCGGCGAGCGCGCGACCGCGACCGTGCGGCGGCTGGAGGGTGAGGGCGTGGTCGCCGAGATCCGCCGCATGCTCGGCGGCGGGGGCTCCGACGCCGCCACCCGCCACGCCCGCGAGCTCCTCGCCGCCGCCTGACGCGCCGGTAGTTAGAGACCCATATGGACCGCTAACTACCGGCACGGTCCCCGTGGGCAGGCTCGGGCGGACGGGGTACCCTCTGCCGATGGCAATCGCCACCCGTCGTCGGCTGCCGGCGCTGCTCTCGCGCCGCAACGGGGCTTCCCCGGACAAGGCGGTCGAGGGGACCGCGCGCCTCGGCCGCCGCACCAAGCACCTCGTCAAGCGCCTGCGTCCCGGCGACGTCGCCGTCATCGACCACGTCAACATCGACCGGATCGCGGCCGAGGAGCTGATCGCCACAGGCGTCCACGCCGTCCTCAACGCCTCGCCGTCGAGCGACGGTCGCTACCCCAACGCCGGCCCGCTGCTGCTGGTCCGCGCGGGGATCTCCCTGGTCGACGTCGCCGACGCCGACCCCTTCGAGCTGCTGGGCGAGGGCGAGCGGGTGAAAGTTGCCGCCGGCATCGTCTCCAGCGCGGGCCGCGAGGTCCTGCGCGGCCGCGAGCTGAGCTCGGTCGAGCTCGAGCTGCAGCTCGACGAGCAGCGCCTGCGGGTCGACGAGGCGCTCGCCGAGTTCGCCGAGAACACGGTCGCCCACGTGCGGGGAGAGACCGATCTGCTGACCGGAAGCGTCGAGTTCCCGTCGACGCGCGCGTCGTTCCGCGACCGGCACGTGCTGATCGTCGTCCGCGGCGAGCACCACCGTCGCGATCTGAAGGCGCTGCGCGCCTACATCCGCGACGTGCGGCCGCTGGTCGTCGCGGTCGACGGCGGTGCCGACGGGGCGCTCGAAGCCGGCCTGAAACCGGACGTCATCCTCGGCGACATGGATTCGGCCAGCGACGAGGCGCTGCGCTGCGGAGCCGAGCTGGTCGTCCACGCCTACCCGGACGGGCGCGGCGCCCCCGGCCGCGAGCGCCTGGTCGAGCTCGGCCTCGACCACACCGTCCTGCCCGCGGCCGGCACCAGCGAGGACGTGGCGATGCTGATGGCCTACGAGAAGGGGGCGGCGCTGATCGTCAGCGTCGGCGCCCACTTCAACCTGATCGAGTTCCTCGACCGCAAGCGAGGCGGCATGTCCTCGACCTTCCTCACGCGGCTGCGAATCGGCGAGAAGCTGGTCGACGCCAAGGGCGTGAGCCGCCTCTACAACCCGAGCTCGCCGTTCGGCCCGATCGTCCTCTTCCTCGCCGCCTTCGCGATCCTGCTGGCGATCGTCGTCATCACCTCGCCGGCGCTCAGCGACCTCTTCGACTTGGTCTGGCTGAAGATCCGGATCTGGCTCGGCCTTTAGACGACGGCGGATGGGGTACAGCGCGAAATACCACGCGACCTCGCTCGTCGCCGTCTTCCTCGCCCTGGCGATCGGCATTCTGATCGGCGCCGAGTTCGGCGGCGACGCGCTGACCAGCACGCGCAAGGACCTCGAGCACAGCCTGACCGGCAACCTCCAGGACGCCCGCGCCCGGGCCGACGAGCTGAGCGCCGAGCTCGGCCGCTCCGACGAGTTCGCCAGCCGGGTCTATCCGGCCCTGGTGCGCGACCGGTTGGCAGGGCGACGGATCGGCGTGATCGCGATCGGGGACCTGCCCGGGGACACGGTCTCCGCGATCGAGGGGGCGCTGGAGCCGACCGGCGCGCGCCTCGTCGGGATCGGGGTGGTGCGGGAGCCGGTCGACCTGAACGGCCTCGGCGGCGACCTCGCCAAGACGCGTTTCGCGCGGCTGCGCACGGAACCCGACGTGCTCACCGCCTTCGGCGCCGGCGTCGGCAGGCAGATCGTCCGCGGCGGCACGCTGCCCGAACTCGTTCGCGGCCACCTCTTCTCGCGGGCGAGCGGCAACTTCGGCGCGCTCGACGGGGTCGTCGTCGTCCGCGAAGTGCCGGAAGAGCTCGGGCCGGTGCAGCGCGGCAACGCCGGGCGGCTGGAATCGGCGCTGATCGCCGGCATGGTCGGCACCCACAGGCCGGCGGTTGGGGTTGAGACCTCCGGCGCCGAAACGTCCTCGGTCTCCTTCTTCAACGGCAACGACCTGACCAGCGTCGACGACGTCGACCTGACCGCGGGGCAGGTGGCGATGGTCTTCGGCCTGCTCGGCGCCGAGGGCAGCTTCGGGGTCAAGGGCTCGGCCGACCGGCTGCTGCCCGACCTGCTCGCGCCCGCGGGGTCAGTCGCGCGGTGACCTGGATCGGCTTCCCGGTGGCGATCGCCGTCGCCGCCTTCGTCGTGCCGGCGGGCGTGCGCGGCCTCGCCGAAGCCGGGTTGACGCGCGAGAACTACCGCGGGATCGCGCTCGCCTTCCCGCTCGGCGCGGTGCTGGCGACCGCTTCGCTGGTCGCGCTCGCGCCGCTCGCCTTCCTCGACGACCGCGCCGACCTGCACCTGCTCGTGCCTGAGCTGCGGCGCTGGATGCCCTACCTGCTGGGGGTCGCCTTTCTCGGCTTCCTCGACGACTCGCTGGGCCGCGGCGAGTCGGCCGGCGCCCCGCGCGGCTGGCGCGGGCACGCGCGGGCGCTGCGCCGGGGCAGCCTCTCGACCGGGGCGGTGAAGGCGCTCGGGGCGCTGGCGCTGGCCGCCTACGTCGTCTCGGGCCGCGGGCTCGAATCGTGGCGCTACCTGGCTGACGTGGCGCTGCTGATCCTCGCCACCAACGCCTTCAACCTGCTCGACCTGCGACCCGGGCGGGCGGAGAAGGCGCTCGGCATGCTCGGCGCCGGTCTCTGCGTCGGGGCCTGGACCTGGGCGCCGGTCGAGCTGCTCGGGATCTTCGCCGGGCCGGTCGCGGTCGGCGCCGCCTTCACCCTGCGCGAGCGGGCGATGCTCGGCGATACCGGCTCGAACCTGCTCGGCGCGATTGCCGGCGTCTGGCTGCTGACCACGTTGGGCCCCGACGCGCGCCTCCTCGCCCTCGCTCTAGTCGCCGGACTGACCATTTACGGAGAGTTGCGTTCGATCTCGGCGACGATCGACAGGGTTCCGCCCCTGCGCTGGCTAGACTCGCTCGGCAGAGCATGAGTAGGCCCTCGCCAGGAGATACCCGCTTCATCTTCGTCACGGGCGGCGTCGTCTCGGCACTCGGCAAGGGGATTGCCGCGGCCTCGATCGGGCGGCTGCTCGTCTCGCGCGGCTACCGGGTCCAGCTGCAGAAGTTCGACCCCTACATCAACGTCGATCCGGGGACGATGAGCCCCTTCCAGCACGGCGAGGTCTTCGTCACCGAGGACGGCGCCGAGACCGACCTCGACCTCGGCCACTACGAGCGCTTCACCGACGAGAACACCTCGCGCGCCTCCAACGTCACCGCCGGCGCCGTCTACAACTCGGTGATCAGCCGCGAGCGCCGTGGCGACTACCTCGGCGCCACGGTGCAGGTGATCCCCCACATCACCAACGAGATCAAGAACCGGATCAGGATCGTCGCCGAGTCCTCGGCGGTCGACTTCGTGATCACCGAGATCGGCGGCACCGTCGGCGACATCGAGTCGCTGCCCTTCCTCGAGTCGATCCGCCAGCTGTACACGGACCTGGGGCCGCGCGGCTCGATGTTCGTCCACCTCACCCTGGTGCCCTACGTGGGGCACGCGGGCGAGCTGAAGACGAAGCCGACCCAGCACTCGGTCAACGAGCTGCGCCGGATCGGGATCCAGCCGCACGCGCTGGTCTGCCGCTCCGAGGGGCGGCTCGATCGCGAGATCCGCGAGAAGATCGCGCTCTTCGCCAGCCTCCCGGTCGACGCGGTGATCTCGGCCAACGACGTCGACAACATCTACAAGGTGCCGCTCGTCTTCCGGGCCGAGGGCGTCGACGACCTCGTCCTCGACCACTTCGGCATGGAGGCCCCGCCGCCCGACCTGGCCGAGTGGGAGACGATGGTCAAACGCGCGGAAGCGGCGCGGGGCAGGGTGAAGATCGCCCTGGTCGGCAAGTACGTGCAGCTCGCCGACGCCTACAAGTCGGTGATCGAGGCGCTCGAGCACGGGGGTATCCATCACGGGGTCGAGGTCGAGGTCGAACTGGTCGACTCCGAGGACTTCGACCCCGAGCGCCTCCAGGGCGTCGACGGCGTCCTCATCCCGGGCGGCTTCGGCGAGCGCGGGATCGAGGGCAAGGTCGCGGCGGCGCGGATCGCGCGCGAGCGCTCGATTCCCTACCTTGGCATCTGCCTCGGGATGCAGATCGCCGTGGTCGAGTTCGCTCGCCACGTGGCCGGCATGGACGGCGCCAACTCGGCGGAGTTCGACCCCGAGACCCCGTTCCCGGTCGTCGACCTGCTGCCCGAGCAGAAGGAAGTCTCCGAGATGGGCGGCACGATGCGGCTCGGCGCCGACCCGGTGAAGCTGCACGAGGGGACGCGGGCGCGCGAGATCTTCGGCGAGGCGGTCATCTACAAGCGTCACCGCCATCGCTACGAGGTCAACGTCCAGCTGCGTCGCCGGCTCGAAGACGAGGGCCTGGTCTGCGGCGGCACCTCACCAGACGAGCGCCTGGTCGAGATGGTCGAGCTGCCCGATCACCCCTTCTTCGTCGCCTCCCAGTTCCACCCCGAGTTCAACTCGCGCCCGAACCGGCCCGAGCCGCTCTTCCGCGAGTTCGTCGGCGCGGCGGCGCGGCAGGCGGGGGAGAGGCCGGCGGAAGGGGCGGCGCTGCCGGAAGCCGAAGCGCGGGGCAGCGAAGCGGGCGTTCACCAGTCGCGCTGAGCTTCTCGCGTTAGCCTGTCGGTCCGTGGAGCGGCTGCACGAGACCTTCGTGAGGTTGTGTGAGATTCGCAGCCCGACGGGGGAGGAGCGCGAGGTCGCCGACACGATCGCGGCCGATCTGCGGGCGCTCGGGTTGGAGGTGAGCGAGGACGATGCGGCCGGGGCGGCGGAAGCGGGCGCCGGGAACCTCTTGGCGCGGCTTCCGGGTGTCGCCGACGAGTGGGTGATGTTCTGCGCCCACGTCGACACCGTCCCGCATAAGGGGCAGATCGAGGTGGTCGAGCGCGACGGCGTCTTCCACAGCGCCGGCGAGACGATCCTCGGCGCCGACAACAAGGCGGCGGTCGCGGTCTTCATGGAGCTGGTCGCGCGGTACGCGGGCGCGGACGGGCCGCCGCCGGTCGGCATCGAGCTGCTGCTTACCGTCGCCGAGGAGCAGGGCCTGCGGGGCGCGAAGGCGTTCGACGCGAGCCTGCTGCGCTCGAAGGTCGGCTTCGTCCTCGATCACGCCAGCACGATCGGCGAGGTGATCGTCACCTCGCCGACGCAGCAGAGCGTGCGGGCCGACTTCCACGGGGTCGAGGCCCACGCCGGCATTCGACCCGAGGACGGCAACAGCGCGATCGCCGCGGCCGCGGCCGCGATCTCGCGCATGGAGCTGGGGCGGCTCGACGCGGAGACGACCGCCAACGTCGGCGTGATCGAGGGTGGGACGTCGGGCAACGTCGTCCCCGGCCACTGCTCGATCGTCGCCGAGGCGCGCAGCCTCGACGCGGGGCGGGCGGCCGAGGTCGCGGGCGCGCTCAGCGATGCCTGCGCCTGGGGGGCGAGCGAGCACGGCTGCGACGCCGACGTGCGGCTCGAAGAGCTCTTCCGCGGCTACCGGATCCCGCCCTCCTCGCCGGCCCTGGCCCTGGCCGAGGCTGGGCTGCGGCGGGCAGGGTTCGAGCCGGAGCGAACCTCGACCGGTGGCGGCAGCGACGCCAACGCGCTGATCCTCGACGGCTTCGACTGCGTCCTGCTCGCCAACGGGACCGAGGCCAACCACACGCCGGAGGAGTCGGTCAGCGCCCGCAACCTCGACGCGATGCTCGCGGTCTGCGAGGGGATCGTCGCCGAGGCGGCGGCCTCGGCCGCGGCGTGAGCGGCCGGCTCAAGCTGCGGCGCGGGATCGTCGTCGTCGAGAAGCCGCTGACCGTGGAGGTCGACGGCGAGCGCCGTGCTGCTTGGGCCGACGAGCGCCTGCTGGGCGAGATGCGCGAGAGCGACGAGGTCGTCGTCAACGTCGAGGCACGGGACCTCGGCCTCGGCTCCGGTGGCTTTGACGTCGTCCACGTCAACCTGACCCGCGGCCTGCAGAGGGGCGGCGCTCCTGGCGGCGAGCACGTGATGAAGCTCAACTACACCTCGCTCCAGCACCCCGTCGCCCCCGCCGAGCTTCCGGTGCGCCTTTCCCCCGAAATACGGGGGAAAGGCGCACCGGAACGGAGCGGGTCGGGGATGCCGGTGCTGGTGATTCCGTTGCACGGGCACCTAGCGCCGGCCGCCTGGGCGGCGGCGCGGGCGCGGCCTGGACTGAAGGTCGGGTACGTGCAGACCGGGGGAGGGGCGCTGCCGGGCTCGCTCAGCCGGGACGTGGCCGAGCTGCGGGAGCGCGGCCTGCTCTGCGGTCATATGACCGCCGCTCCCGCCTACGGGGGGGAGCACGAGGCGATCTCCGTCGCCGGTGCCCTCGACGCGGCGGCGAACACCCTCGGCTGGGACGCGACGATCGCCGGTCCCGGCCCCGGAATCATCGGCTCCGAGACCGAGCTCGGCCACGGCGGCATGGCGGCCCTCGACAGCGCCCACGCCGCGCTTGCGCTTGGCCTTCCGACCCTCCTCTCTCCTCGCCTCTCGAGCGCCGACCCCCGTGAGCGCCACAACCCCGTCAGCCACCACACCCTCACCGTCCTTGATCTGCTCCTCGCCCCCGTCCAAGTGCCCGTCCCCGCGGGTGGCCCACCGCCACCAACCCTGATCGACGCGACTGCGGACCGCCACCACGTCGTCGAGGCGCCAGCCGATATCTCCACCTACGAAGAAGCGGATCTCCCTACTCGCACCATGGGTCGTTCCCTCCAGGAAGACCCTCTCTTCTTCGCCGCCGCGCTCGCGTCGGGAAGCGCCCTTGCCGCATCTCCCGCGGGTGGCGTGGGGTGAGGGGGTCGAGGACAGCCCGTGGACTGCCCGCAGGCCCCCTCACCCCACGACAGGACCCGCGGGCGACAACGCACGGTCCCTTGCCACTCAAGGGTTGCGACGACTCAGCGAGAACCCTCCCGCCATGGTCGTTGCCGATCCTCCGCGAACCGAGTCCCGCTTCGAGTCCCTGGTGCTCGACTTCCTCTCCTATCTCGAGCTCGAGCGCGGCCTCTCGCGCAACACGCTCGACGCCTACCGCACGGACCTGCTCCAGTACGGCGAGTTCCTGACGGATCGCCATCTCGACGCGTTGGAGGTGGGACCCGTCGACATCGGCGAGTTCCTCGCCGGTTTGGCCACGGGCGAGAAAGGCCGTCCGGCCTGCTCCTCGGCGACCGTGCACCGCAAGGCGGCCTGCCTGCGCTCCTTCTACAAGCAGCTGCGCCGCGACGAGCTGATCGGCGACGACCCGACCGCGGCGCTGAGTGCCCCCCGCCGGGCGAAGAAGCTGCCCCAGGTCCTCAACTACTCGGAGGTGCAGACGCTGCTGGCGGCGCCGCGCGGCGACGAGCCGACGGCGCTGCGCGACCGGGCGCTGCTCGAGGTCATGTACGCGTGCGGGCTGCGCGCCTCGGAGACGATCGGGCTCGAGGTCGGCGACGTCGACCTGCACGAGGGCTTCCTGCGCGCCCGCGGCAAGGGCGGCAAGGAACGACTGGTGCCGCTCGGCAGTAAGGCGATCGCGGCGATCTCGGTCTACATGCGCTCCGCGCGCCCCAAGCTGGTCGGCGAGCGCCACGAGGCGAAGCTCTTCCTCAACTTCCGCGGCGGCCCGCTCAGCCGCCAGGGCCTCTACAAGATCGTCCAGCGCAACGCGCGCGAGGCCGGCCTCGCCGGCCAGCTCAGCCCGCACACGCTGCGCCACAGCTTCGCCACCCACCTGCTCGCCGGCGGCTGCGACCTGCGCGCCGTGCAGGAGATGCTCGGCCACGCCGACATCTCGACCACGCAGATGTACACCCACCTCTCCGGCGAGCACCTCAAGCAGGCCTACTTCAAAGCCCACCCCCGCGCCACCACCGGTTAGCAGCCACTGGTGACTTCGTCTTTTGTTCCGGATAGTGGAACTAAAGACGAAGTCAGCGTGATGTAGAACTGGGGGGTGCCCGAGCTGCCGGAGGTGGAGACCGTTTGCCGGCAGCTGGAGCCGGAGCTGCGGGGGCGGACGGTCGAGGCGCTGGAGGTGCTCGACGCGCGCTGGTGCCGGCCGACGCCGCCGCGCACGTTGGAGCGAGCCGTCGCCGGGGCGCGGATCGAGGGCCTGGGGCGGCGCGGCAAGTACCTGCTGCTCGGCCTCGAGGGGGAGCGCACATTGGTCATGCACCTGCGGATGACCGGCAACCTCGTCCTGGTCGAGGGCGAGCGCAGGCTCGATCCCTCCGAGGGCATGCGCCTCTACGAGGGCGAGCGCTCGACCTCCGAGCATCACCTGCGGGCGCGCTTCCGCCTCGACGACGGCAGAGAGCTCTGGTTCACGGACCCGCGCCGTTTCGGCGAGGCCTTCCTCATCGCGGACGCGGACCTGAAAGGGCGCTTCGCCAAGCTGGGGCCTGAGCCGCTCTCCGACGAGTTCACGCCCGAGGTGCTCGGCCTGGCCGCCGCCGGCCGCACGGCGCCGCTCAAGTCCTTCCTGCTCGACCAATCGCGGGTGGCGGGGGTCGGCAACATCTACGCCGACGAGGCGCTCTTCCGAGCCCGCCTGCACCCGCTCTCGCCCGCGGGCTCGATGAAGGCAGAGCACCTGGAGGCGGTGCGCGACGCGGTCGTCGCCGCTCTGGAGGCCGGGATCGAGCGGGGCGGGGCCTCGATCGACGACTACCGCGACGGCCGTGGCGAGAAGGGCGCGATGCAGGAAGAGTTCCTCGTCCACACCCGCGAGGGCGAGCCCTGCCCCGAGTGCGGCGGCCCGATCTCCCGCATCGTCGTCTCCGGCCGCTCGACGTACTACTGCCCGAGCTGCCAGGTGCGATTGCGGCGCCGGCCACGGGCGCGACGCAGCCGGCGCTAACCGCTCGCGTGCTATGAGTTCGCGCCGTGGAGGCGCGACTGACCCACATCGGCGCGGCGACCCTGCTGCTCGAGCTCGGCGGGCTGCGGCTGCTGACCGATCCCGCCTTCGACCGGGTGGGGACGCGCCACACGGTCCCGCGGCCGGTCCCCGGCCTCTTCAACTCGCGCCGCACGGAGCCGGCCGCGCTGGAGGCAGATGGGATCGGACCGCTCGACGCCGTCCTGCTCAGCCACGAGCACCACTTCGACAACCTCGACGACAGCGGCCGCAAGCTGCTTCCGGGAGCGGGCGTGGTGCTGACGACGAGGGCCGGGGCCAAGCGCCTCGGTGGCAACGCGGTCGGCCTCCGTCCAGGCGAGACGCACGCGATCGGGGTGGACGGGGGCCGCCTCGAGGTGACCGCGATGCCGGCCCGCCACGGCCCCCACCTGATCGGGCTGACCGCGGGCCCGGTGATCGGCTTCCTCCTCCGCCACGAGCGGCTCGAGCGGCCAGTCTGGCTGTCCGGCGACACGCGCTGGTACGGAGGGATCAAGAAGGCCCTCGCCGGCGAGGGCCCGATCGGCACCGCGATCGTCAACATCGGCGCCGCCCGCTTCGCGCCGACCGGGCCGGCCCGTTTCACGATGGACGCCCGCGAGGCGGCCCGCGCCGCGCGCGAGCTCGGCGCCAAGCAGATCGTCCCGATCCACTTCGAGGGCTGGTCGCACTTCAAGCAGGGGCGCGAAGCCGCGCGGCGCGAGTTCGAGGCCGCCGGCGTCGCGGACCGCGTGCGCTGGCTCGAGCAGGGCGAGCCGACCGACGTGGTGCTCTGAGCCGTCCGGGCGCTGCGGCACCTTTGTCTCCGTGCGTGAGACGAGGGAAGAAGGAGCCTGGTGGCCGGCACGACGCTGAAGACGGAGGCCGTCGTGCTGCGCAGCATCCGCTACGGCGAGGCGGATCGCATCCTCCATCTCTATTCGAGGACGCGCGGGCGGATCGGGGCGATCGCCAAGGGGGCGCGCAAGCCGAAGTCGCGCTTCGGCGGCCGGCTCGAGCCCTTCTTCCGCCTCGACCTCGTCCTGCACGAAGGCCGGGGGGAGCTGCTCACGGTCACGAACGCCGCCACGCTCGACGGCTACCCGCGGCTGCGCGCCTCGGGCCCGGCCCTAAACGCGGGCGCCCGCGCCTGCGACGCGGTGCTGCGGTTGCTCGACGCGGCCGAGGCCAACCCTCCCGCCTACAACCTGCTCTGCCGCTACCTGTCGCTGCTCGACGATCCCGAAGCCGAGCGGGCGGCCGGCCTGGAGGCGGCGATCTCCTTCCGCTTGAAGCTGGCGCTGGCCGCCGGCTTCGCGCCCGAGCTGGCCGCCTGCGCGAGCTGCGGGGAGGCCGAGCACCTGAGCGGCTTCTCCGGCGCTGCCGGCGGCGTGGTCTGCGGTAGCTGCGAAGCTGGCTCCTTCCCGCTCTCCGAGGAGGCGCACCGCTTCATGGTCGAGGCGATCGGCCGGCCGCTGGCGGAGGCGCCGGCGGCGGAGGAGCTGGCCCTGCGCCAGGTCGAACGGGCGGTGCGGGAGACGCTGGAGCACCATGCGCACGTGCAACTACGTGCCGCTGCGTGAGAGGGCCGGTGAAAGGGGCGTCGGGGGTGGGTCTCCGGGCCGGCTATCGCCGGGAGTTCCCGGAGACCCACCCCCGACGCCCCACATCACCCCCCGCTTGGACAGGCCCGTAGGATCGGTTGCGATGGAGATGACCGTCAGCCTGGAGGGCCGCGTCCGCGCCTGGGAGGCGGAGTTTTTGGTTGATGGAGCGACGCGGTCGTATCCGGCGCGGCGGGCGGTCGAGGAGGCCGACAGCCCGGTGCGCACGCCGTTCCAGCGCGATCGCGACCGGATCGTGCACAGCAAGTCCTTCCGCCGGCTCAAGCACAAGACGCAGGTCTTCGTCTCGCCCGAGGGCGACCATTACCGAACGCGGCTCACCCACACGCTTGAGGCCTGCGGGATCGCCCGCACCGTGGCCCGCGCGCTCGGCCTCAACGAGGACCTGACCGAGGCGATCGGGCTCGGGCACGACCTCGGCCACCCGCCCTTCGGCCACGCCGGCGAGGAGGCGCTCGACGAGGCGCTGCGCGAGCGCGGCGGCGTCGGCTTCAAGCACAACGAGCACTCGCTGCGCGTGGTCGAGGTGCTGGAGCGCGACGGCCGCGGCCTCAACCTGACCGAGCAGGTGCGCGACGGCATCCTCAACCACACCGGCTCGCGCAAGCCGGCGACCCTGGAGGGTCGGATCGTCAAGCTGGTCGACCGCGTCGCCTACATCAACCACGACATCGACGACGCGCTGCGGGCGGGCATCCTGCGCCCGGAAGACCTGCCGGCGGCGCAGATCGAGCTGCTCGGCGAGACCGGCTCGGCCCGGATCGACACCCTCGTGCGCGACATCGTCGAGCGTTCGCAGGCGGCCGGCGACATCGTCCAGAGCGAGGAGATCGGCGGCGCGATGCTGCGCCTGCGCAAGTTTATGTTCGACCGCGTCTACCTCGGGCCGCGCGCCCGCGAGGAGCACGAGCACGTGCGCCGCGCGATGCGGGTCCTCTTCGACCACTACCTCGCGCACCCCGAAGAGGTGCCCGCCGCGGCCCCCGACGCCGACGAGCGCCAGCGGGTCGTCGACTACCTGGCGGGGATGACCGACCGCTACTGCATCGCCAAGTACGCCGAGCTGACCGCCCCCGAGGAGGAGATCCAGTGGCGCTGATCTCGGGCGAGAGCCTGGAGCGGGTCAAGGGAGCGGTCGACATCGTTGAGGTGATCTCCGCCCACACCGACCTGCGGCGGCAGGGCAGCCGCTGGGTTGGGCTCTGCCCCTTCCACGAGGAGCGCACGCCGTCGTTCTCGGTCGACGCCCAGGAAAAGCTCTACCACTGCTTTGGCTGCGGGGTGGGCGGCGACGCGATCAAGTTCGTCGAGGAAAAGGAGGGACTGGGCTTCGCCGAGGCGGTCGAGTTGCTCGCCGACCGCTACGGGGTCGAGCTCGTCCGCGACAAGGAGGACCCGCGAGCCGAGGCGCGCCGCCAGCAGCGGCGTCGCCTCGGCGAGCTGCTCGACCGCGTCGCGGTCTTCCACGCGGCCTACCTCTGGGACTCCGAGGAGGCGGCCAAGGCGCGGGAGTACCTGGCCGAGCGCGGCCTGGGCGAGGAGACGCTGCGCGCCTTCGGCGTCGGCTACGCCCCGAGCGCCTGGGACACGGTCCTGCTGCGCGGCCAGCGGGCTGGGTTCTCGGTCGAGGAGATGCGCGGGGTGGGGTTGGCGCAGCGAGGCAAAAGCGGTGGCGAGTACGACCGCTTCCGCTCGCGGATCATGTTCCCGATCCGCGACCGGCGCGGCCGCACGCTCGGCTTCGGCGGCCGGGCGATGCGCTCCGACCAGGGCGCGAAGTACGTCAACACGGCCGAGACCGAGTTCTTCCACAAGAGCGAGATGCTCTACGGGATCGACCTCGCCAAGGCGGCGATCGCCAAGGCCGGTCGGGCCGTGGTGGTCGAGGGCTACACCGACGTGCTCGCCCTGCACCAGGCGGGAATCGAGGAGGCGGTCGGGGTTATGGGAACGGCGATCACCGAGGAGCAGGTGGCGGCGCTCTCGGGGATGGTGGACGAGGTGGTGCTGGCGCTCGACGCCGACGCCGCCGGGCAGGAGGCGATGCTGCGCGCGCAGCGGGTGGCGGCCGGGCGCCGGATGCGGTTGCGCGTCGCGGCGATGCCAGCCGGCGAGGACCCGGCGGAGATGATGGCGGCGGAGGGGGGAGCGGAGCGCTTCCGGGGGCTGCTCGACGGGGCAGTGGAGCTGACCGCGTTCCAGGTCGGATTGGTCCTCGACCGTACCGACGCCGGCTCGCCGGCCGAGCGCGACCGCGCGCTGGCCGAGGTGGCGCCGATCCTGGCCGGCCTGGGGGAGAGCGCCAGCCGCGACGACCTCGTGCGCCGGGTGGCGGAGCGGCTCGACCTGGAGCCGGCGATGGTGATGGGGAGGGTGACGGCCGCGCGTCCCCTCAGCGGCGGGACGGATCGGGCTTCGGCCGAGCGGCAGACCGCCCCGGTGCCCCGGCGCGCCGCCGAGCTGACCTCGCGCGAGCGTCGTGAGCGGGCGCTGCTGGCGATGTGCATCGCGCTCCCGGACGAGGGCAGCGAGTACCTGGTAAAGCTGACAGACGGCCACCTCTCACCGCTCGGCGCCCGCGCGGCCGCCTGGCTGCGCCAGCACCCCGAGGACCCCGCCTCGAACCTGCCTCGCGAGGACGCCGAGCTCTCCGGCCTGATCGCCGAGCTGGTGATCGTCGCCCACGAGGAGCCCGCCTCGCCCGAGGCGATGGAGCTCAACTTCCTCCTCCTCGAGCAGCGCCGCCTCGAGGCCGAGATCGCCGCCGCCGGCGAACGCGACGACTACGAGCGCCGCGCCGCCCTCAGCCGCGAGCGCGCCGCTCTGGTCGAACGGATCGCCCACGCCGAGCGCGTGGGAGGGTAGCTTCGCAGACAAGACATTGCGTTTTCCGTCCGACTTCGACGGCATGATTTCGGCATGCAGGCGGAAGGCAAGGGCCAAAAATCCGGCCTAACCCGTGCGGACATCGAGCCGCTGATCGAAGAGGGTTTGACGATCGAGAAGATCGCGCAGCGGCTCGGCGTCAGCGACTCAACCACGAAGAAATGGCTGAAGCGGCATGGACTTCGCACTCGGGGAGCCCAGCGACGGGCGACGCTTGACGAGATGCGAGCTGCCGGTGAGCGCGATGTGCAGCTCGAATGCCGAAGGCACGGCCTGACGAGGCACGTCTCGGTGGCTTCAGAGCGCCGCCTCCGTTGCACGAAGTGCCGTGCCGAGGCAGTGGCGCGCCGGCGACGCAAAGTCAAGGGAATCCTCATAGACGAGGCGGGCGGAGCGTGTGCGGTCTGCGGCTACGCTCGCCATCCCGCGGCGCTTCAGTTTCATCATGTCGATCCGAAAACCAAGTCCTTCGGCCTCGGTGTGCGGGGGATCACCAGGTCCCTCGAGGCGCTGCGGGACGAGGCGGCGAAGTGCGTGCTGCTTTGCGCCAACTGCCACGCAGAGCTGGAGGTTGGCGCGATCGATCTACCGGTAAAGTCCCGCACGCCTGTGTCGGTGCGTGGTTCCTAATTCGGATTGACACAGCGTGATGATCCGGGGTGGCCGACTGGTAAGGCAACGCCCTGTTAAGGCGCCCAATGTGGGTTCGAATCCCACCCCCGGAGCTCATTGTCAGGCTGGCGCGCGAGAGCGCCCAGCCCTTCGACCAGCTCAGCAGCGCGCTCCGCGCCGTCGTTCTCAGTGGCCCAGGCCGCCAGCTCGCCAGCTCGCCTCGTGAACGATTCCTCCTCGAGCGTCCGGCGCACGGCCCAGCGCAGGGGCGCCGGGCGGCAAAGGCGCCAGGGGAGGGAGAGGCCGCAGCCGGCCCAGGCGACGCGCATCGCGGTCTCGCTCATGTCGCCGATGATCGGGCAGATCAGGACCGGGGTGCCGGCGCAGAGCGCGCGGGCCACCGTGCCGTGGCCGCCGTGCGAGATCACCAGCGAGGCGGCCGGCATCAACTGGCTGTAGCTGAGCCAGTCGACGAGGAGCGCGTTGCGCGGCACCTCAATCGGTCGCTGTGGCTTGACCCGGTTCGTCGTCGCGACGACGCGCACGGGCTCCTTGGCGAGGGCGGCCAGCGCCGTTCGCACCAGGTGGTTGTCGGAGTCATGGGCGGTGCTCGGCGCGACCAGCACCAGCGGCTCCTCGCCCGGCGGCAGCTCGATCTCGGGATGGGGGATCTCGAAGCTGAGCGGGCCGGTGATCCTCACGCTGTCCGGCCAGCGTCGCGGGTACTCGAGCTGGGGGAAGGTCCCGACCAGCGCCAGGTCGGGGCTGATCCCGCCGTGGAAGCGGTCGATGGGAGGGAGGCCGAGTCGCGCCCGCTGCCGGTTGAGGTCGTTGCGGCCCTGCTCGAGGCCGATGTCGAGCGCCCGCTGCCCGGCGCGCCAGACGGCCCGTCCGACAGGCGTGCGCGGCGGCTGCAGGCCGACCGCGAAGAACGGCTTCCCCGGCTCGACGACGGGATAGATGTGGGGGATCAGCGTCGCCAGCGGCACGCCCGCCGCCTCCGCCGCCAGGGTCGGCGCCAGGGTGAGGATGTCGCTGACGACCGCGTCGGGCCGCGTCTCCTCGAGCAGCGGCAGCAGCGCCCGCGCCGCCTCGGCGGCGTGCGCACCCTCGGGCGAGTCGGGGTCGGGCGGCGGGAACATCCGGTATTCCTCCGCCGCCGCGAAGCCGAGGCCGGCACCCTCGACCGCCTCGCGGCGCTCCTCCCAGGTCTCGATCGTCACCTCGTGGCCACGCCCGCGCAGTGCCCTGCCCAGCGCGATCGCCGGGAAGACGTGGCCTGGGTCGCCGAAGGCGGCGACTAGGAATCTCATGGTGCGGTCAGGGTGCTTCGAGGCCCTCGCCCGGCCTGGTGAAGACGATCTCGGGCACGTGGCAGTTGCGCGAGGTGCGCAGCAGGAAGCGCACGGCCTCGCCGATGTCCTCGGGCCGGATCATCTCCTCGCCCGGGATCTGTCCCTGGACGAACTCGGTCATCGGCGTCTCGACGAAGCCGGGCGCCAGCGCCGTGCACTGGATCCCGGCGGCGCCGATCTCGCGGTGCGTCGACTGGGTGAAGTTGATCACCGCGGCCTTGGTCGCGGCGTAGATCGAGAGCCAGGCCTGGCCGCCCTTGCCGGCGATCGAGGCGGTGTTGACGATCAGCGCCTTGCCGTGCTCGGCGCCGGCCTGCTTGAGCAGCGGCAGGCCCTCGCGGGTGCCGATGATCAGCGCCCGCAGGTTGACGGCGAGCTGCATGTCGAGGTGCTTGGTCTGGATCTCGTCCATCGGCGCGCCGATCCCGACGCCGGCGTTGTTGACCAGGACGTCGAGCCGGCCGTAGGCCTGGCGATGCCTGGCGAAGACGCCGACGAGGTCCTCCTCGTCGGCCATGTTGGCGGCGACGCTCCGCACCTCGAAGCCCTCCTCGCGCAGCCCCTCGGCCGCCGACTCCAGCTTCTCCGGCCGCCGCGCCGCCACGGTCAGCGCGTAGCCCTCACCGCCGAGCACGCGGGCGATCGCCAGCCCGATGCCGCTCGACGCCCCGGTGATCAGTGCCGCTCGCTCCGCCACATCGTCTCCTTCCACTCGCCCGTGCTTGTCGCGGACCCTATCTCCCGTCCCGCGGACGTGCCCGGAGGGGCAGCCGCCGGTCGGGCGCCGCTCAATAACATGGCGCCGATGTCCCTTGGTCGTGCCCCCCTTGCCTTTGCCTGCCTGGTCGCAGCCGTGCTGACCGCGCTTTCCGGCTGCGGTAGCGGCTCGGATTCCTCGGACACGTCTTCGGCCGCGGTCGAAAGTCGCCCGGCGCCGCCGAAGAGCGACTTCCCCAGCGCCGAAGGCAAGACCCTCGCCGAGGTCGTCGAAGCGGCCGACGGGCCATCTGAACTTGTCGTCTCACCGGCCGCGAAGGTCTTCTACAAGGGGAAGAACCGCTACCCGTTCGGGGTCTTCGAACGCGACAGGGGCCAGGTGCCCGCCGCCGAAGCGGCCCTCTACTTCGCTCCGGTCCCCGTGCGCAAGGGTGCCGCCGCCGGCAGCAAGCAGGCGAAGGAAGCGCAGGAAGAAGCCCTCGACCAGGCGGCGATCGGGCCGTTCCCGGCGGCCGTCGAAAGCATGGAGACGAAGCCGGCCTTCCGCGCGCTGACGACGAGCAGCGACCCCGACGCGGCGACCGCCGTCTACAGCGCCGAGGTCGACTTTCCGGCGAACGGGGAATGGCGCGCCGTCGCCCTGATCCGCGAAGGCGGCGGGCTGAAGTCGTCGCTGCTGCCCAGCCCCAAGGTGGGGGCCTTCACCAGGATCCCCCGTCCCGGGCAGGAGGCGCCGCCGATCCACACGCCGACGCCCGCCGACGCCGGCGGCGACGTCAGCAAGATCACGACCCGCGTTCCGCCCGACACCCAGCACGAAGTCGACTACGCCGACGCCCTCGGCAAGGAACCGATCGTCCTGCTCTTCGCCACGCCGCAGTTCTGTCAGAGTCGGGTCTGCGGGCCCGTCACCGACGTCGCCGAGCAGGTCAAGGAGACGTACGGCGACGACGCGGCCTTCATCCACATGGAGATCTACAACGACAACGATCCGAGCAAGGGGACGCGCCCCCAGGTGCGCGCCTTCCACCTGCCGAGCGAGCCGTGGTTGTTCGCGATCGACCGAGGTGGAAGGATCGAGTCCGAGATCAGCGGCGCCTTCGGCGTCGAAAAGCTGACCAGTGTCGTGAAGGGACTGATCGGAGAATGAGCGAGAAGACGAGCCCAGACGCCGAGCTGCTGGCCTCTTTCGCCGAGGAGGCGAAACGGCGCTGCGACGTGATCACCGCGGGCCTGGCGACCGAGACGACCGACTTCGAGACGATGCGCCTCGAGGCGCACGCGCTGCGCGGGGCCGCCGGCACCCTCGGCCTGCGCCGCCTCGCCGAGCTCGCCGGCCTGATGGAATCCGACCTCGACGAAGCGAAGAAGACCGGCACCATCCGCGGTGGCCGCGGCCACCAGATCGCCGACGCCGCCAAGGCCCTCGCCGAAGGCGCTGCCGCCGCGGCCAAGGGCGAGGAGGAGCCCCCCGACGTCGGCCGCTCCCTGGCCCAGCTCTTCTCCGCATAGCGCTACGCTCACCCCCGCGGGGCGGTAGCTCAGCTGGTTAGAGCAGCGGACTCATAATCCGTCGGTCGAAGGTTCGAGTCCTTCCCGCCCCATCGAAGTGCCTGCAATCAGTCGGTTCTGGGTTGTGCAATTTCGGTTGGTTTCAAACTTGGTCCCGAAATGGTCGCGCGATCGGGGCTACACTCGCTCTATGAGCGACCCCCTGCACCTCACGATTCTCTACGAGGAGGGAGACGACGGTTGGATCGTCTCTTCAATCCCCGAGGTCCCTGGCGTGCTCAGCCAGGGTCGGACCAAGGAGGAGGCCCGAGAGATGGCGCTGGATGCGCTCGGCGGCATGCTTGAGCTGCGTGCAGCCGAGCACGAACCCCAGGGCAAGGCAGTTGGCAGCGAGTCGCTGAATATCGTTGCGGCGTGAAGCGTCGAGACCTTGAGCGACATCTGAAGAAGCATGGTGCCCGAATGCTTCGAGAGGGCGGTCGGCACAGCTATTGGGGCATGGACGCCGAGCGGTCGACGTCGGTACCCCGCCACCGTGAGATCAACTACCCGCTTGCGCGCGCGATCTGTAAGCAGCTAGGAATCCCTCCGCCTGAGGGTTCTCGCTGATGATCGGTTGGGTATCGCCTGCGGATTGGGATTGGGTCGCCATTGGGACGATTCTGTTGGCGGCCGCGACGTTTTCGCTCGCGATCTACAACCGCAAGATTGTGGTTGCCTCTCAAGAGCAACTGGAGACCGCGAGGCAAGATTTGGCTTTGGCTCGTGAGCAGAACGAGACCGCCCGCGAAGCGCTGGAAGCGCAAACTGCCCCTGTTCTCGCAAGCGTTCCTTGGGGTCTCGATCGTGAGGTCGTCTGGTACAACGCCGCCACTGGGGAGCCTGCCAGCCACAGAGACGCATCCCACGTAGCGGTCTCTCTCGGGACCGCGGACAATGAGCCTTGGGTCACGATCAGTGTTCCGTTTCGTAACGTAGGGAACGGCGTTGCAGTGATTGCGTCGGTTCAGGTCATGATCGGGGGTCGACTCTTCGACGGAGTGCCAAAGACCCCCATCCTTCCGCCGGGAGAGATGAGCCGCGCCGGAATAGATGTCGGTCGGGCCAGTGTCGCCTTTGATCATGGCGCGAGCTTGGCTGCCGACGGACAGGACTTTGCCATTGTCGTTGGGTACGCAGACGCAGCTGGCAACTCACGCGGCGCGATCAGTCTAGATGTGCATCGCGATGCGCCGACCGGTGACCGCTGGCATGTCCGACAACTGCATATTGGCGATACGCCGGAGGATGCCCTAAGCCATCCGTCTCTCTCATCTCTGCCACTGTGAGTTGGGGCCGACTACTTTGTCCCGAAATTTGTCCCGGACTCCACCGAATTCAGCCGATCTCCTCGGACTGAGCGCACCCCGTCAGGCACGATTCAGCTCTACGGACAGCTTCCAGCCCGACTCATAATCCGTCGGTCGCTAGTTCGAGTCCAGCCCAGTCCAGCCCACTTCACTGCTCGTCGATCTTCAGTTGATCGTGGGAAGGCTTAGTCCTCTGGCACGAAGGCGTTTGGTCCAAGTCCATTTGGCGACTCGGGAAGGCGCCTTCGTCAAATGGATAGCCGACGAAGCTCTCATGAAGCGCCGTGACCATGCGCCGGAACTCGCTGTCGGTGAGGTCTGTCTTCATACGATTCACAAGGTGACACACGACGGCGATCTCATCGTCCTGACCGGGCACCTGATGGTCGAAGCAGAGATAGCGATAGTGATCCCGGTAATGGGAGTCGGTTAGGAGAGGTACGCCGGTGTAGTGACAGCGGAAGACCGCTGAGTCAGAACCCAGGCGCCCTGGAGTGCGCGCCGACGGGCGGTCCTATCTCGCGTCCATCTACTCCCGTCGCTACGCCTTCGAGTCTCGATCCGGTCAAGGAGACGCTTGCATCGCTGGCAGGCATACGCTTCCCGATGCTTGGGCTCCTGACAAATGACACAACCAGGCATGCGGCTACCTTAATCTGAGCTCCCAGCCTGCGTCCACCAAGCTGAGAACACGGTCGCTATACCGTTTCGACATGACCGCACCGCCCGACATGGACGAGTTCGAAACCCTGGTCGCCGACGCGATCGATCGGTTGCCGGAGGAGTTCCAGGAGGTGATCGCCAGGGTGGCAGTCGTCGTCTCCGATCTGGGCGGGGAGGCGGGTGCTTACGGGCAGTACTTCGGCGACGGGGTCGCGAACGAGCGGTACGAGGACCGGATCGTGATCTACCGCGACACGCTGGAGCGCGACTTCGGACATGACCGGGAGCTGCTCGCCCGGCAGGTCGAGCGGACCTTGCGGCACGAGCTGGCTCATCACCTCGGCTGGGACGAGCGCGGCGTGGGCGGCCTCGGGCTCTGAGCGGTCCGAGCGTCGGCTCAGGGGCCGCTGGCGGTCCAGCCCGCGCATCCACCGGTCCAGAAGTTTGCTTCCTGGGTGCCGACCCCCGCCTTGGTGGTGATTTCACCGGTCGCGGCAGCGAGCGCCGCGTCGTTGGCGCGGATCTTGGCGCGGATCGCGTCGGCCTCTGGAGTCGGGGTGGTCGCCGCTCGCGCCAGTTCGCCGGTGAAGGGGTGACGCGCCGCCTGGACGAGGCGGACCAGGGCGCGCGAGCCGCCGTAGGATCGCAGGGTGCGCTCCAGCGAGTAGATCGGCAGCGTTTCCGCGTGAAGCGTGGCGGCGAGCCGGACGTCGTGGAGCAGGGTCGTGAAGCGGCGGTAGGGCCCGCGCCCGGCGCTCCCCAAACTGATCTGCCCCTCGTCGACGAACTGGTTGCGGGCGGAGCGCAGGTAGGAGGTGACGATCCCGGGGCCGGGATCGACGCCGGCGTGGTAGGCGAAGGTGCTGCGGTACGCCTGAAAGAAGAGGGCGTGCCACGGAGCTCGAGGCAGGACGAAGCCACCGGCGTCCTGGAGCGCGAGGCGGCCGTCTTCGAGGTCGTCCAGCGCCGTCGGCATCGGCGCGGTCGCGAGCGCGATGCCGTGGCTCTTCGCCCAGGTCGCGGCGTGTTCGTAGGTGATCCAGGCCGAGCACTGCGCCGCCGGGTTCGCCGGGCGCCCGAGCAGCGTCGGCAGCGCGGCTTCTCCGTCGCCTCCCAGCATCGCCGCCGACGCCTCCTGGGGGGTGCCGACCGGCGGCTCTGGGTCGAGCGCCAGGCCCTGCAGCACGACGCCTTCCCGCCGCGCCCAGGCGACGAGCGATTTGACCGCCCGGAACTGCTCGGCGGCGTTGCTCTCGGAGGCCCAGTAGCCATCGGCGAAGGGGGCGAGGACCCATCCCCAGACCGGCACCCCGAGCCGGTTCGCTTCGCGCAGGATCGGCAGCGCGTCGTGGCGGTGCGGCTGACCCGGCGGCACCGGGCCGAAATCGCGCTTGTAGCGCAGGTTGAAGTAGATCGGGATCTGGTATTCGGCGAGCGTTCGCCACACGCCCGGCGTGTAGAGATGGGTGTCGCGCCGGTCCCAGTAGCTGTCCGGTTCGCCCCAGTCGGTCCCCGGCACCGCCTCGCCGGCCCAGAACCCGACCGTCGTCGCCCCCCGCGCGCCACCCGCCGGCAGGGCGAGCAGCGCCAGGGAGACGATCGCGGTCGCGACGGCGGCCTTCATCGGCCCAGCGTAGCTAGCGGCCGATGACGACTCGTACCTTGGAGCCCGATGCCAGGACCTTGCCGGGCTTGGGGGCCTGCTTGATCACCTTGTGCTTGGACTTGGCGTTCCTGACCTCGCGGCGCTGGACCTTGCCGAGCTTGCATTCGGCCCGGTACAGGGCCTTCTTGGCCGCCTTCAGGCGCTTGCCCTTCAGCTTCGGGACCTGGCAGCCTTCGTAGTAGAAACGATCGACCCTGTCGACCGGGCTGGTGCCGGCGACCGTCGTCACGGTGACGTCGACGGATCCGACCGCGGCGCTCTTCGGGGCGGTCGCCGTGATCTGGGTGTCGGAGTCGACGGTGAAACCGGCCGCGGGCGTTTCGCCGAACTTGACGGCGCTCGCGGTGTTGAAGTCGGTCCCGGTGATCTTCACCTCGGTGCCGCCGGCGACCGGGCCGAATTCCGGCGCCAGGGCTTCGACCTTCGGGGTCGGCTGCACTTCGGCGCTGAGCTCGACCTCTTTGCCTTCGAAGAGCCCGCTGGCGGGCACCGTCGCGCCGTCGAAGGGCGGCGGGAAGATCGTGCCGAAGCTCGCCCCGGCGACTTCGGCGACGCCGATCTTGTCGGTTGCGTGGCTCGGGTCGATGCCGATCAGGTCGCCGGCCTTGACCGGCAGGTTCGCCGGGAACGTCTGCAGCTCGGCGCTCGACGGCGTGACCGGGTTGCTGGTGCCCGAGGCGCTGTAGGCGCCGGTGCCGGTCGCGTGCAGCACGCGCAGGTAGAACGGACCGCCCTCGGCGCCGATCACGCGCCAGCGCACGATCGCGCCGCTCGCGGGCGAGGTCAGGTTGACCCCTTTCTCCGGCAGCGCCGCGTTGAAGAACGTCTGCACCTGGCCGAATTCCGTCGGCGTCGAGCCGGTCGGCAGCACGCTGCCCACGGTGATCGTCGATGCCGCGGCGCTCGTCGCGCCGAGCAGCCCGACGGCGATCGCGGTCGCCAGCGCCACGAGGGCGCGGCGTCCCTTTCCAGACATCATTCCCCTGCCTCCTTGTGTGGTGGCCGGCTCCAGCGTGGAGCGGACGAGTTCGAGTGCCCGAAACCGCTGCACCGTTGGATGTTGCGGTCGTGGCCGTATACTCGCCCGCCTCAGTGGCAATCGACACGAGGGGGAGCGACGTGCGCGCGGGTGCCGAGGCGGAGCGGTTGAACCAGGCGGGATTCGAGGCCTTCTCGGCACGGCTCGGAGAGAGCGGACCGGTCGTGATGCTCAACCTCCTCGCCTTCAAGCCGGACGGCGGCCAGGAGCGCTACATGGAGTACGCCGCCGCGGTCGCGCCGCTGCTCGAGAAGGTCGGCGGCCGCATCGTCTTCGCCGGCGTCCCCGCGGCGCCCCTGCTCGGCGAGGAGTCCTGGGACATGGTCGCCCTGGTCGAGTACCCGACCCGTCAGGCCTTCCTCGAGATGACCGCCTCGCCCGAGTACCAGGCGATCGGTCACCTGCGCACCGAAGCCCTGATCAAGGGCGAGCTGCACCCGATGGACCAGGCGGACGCGCCTATCGGTTGAGGCGCACGGGCAGAGCCTTGAGCTGGTTGAGAAAGGCCGACTCGACGAACTTCGGCGCGCCGTCGAGGGCGATGTTCGGGTAACGGGCCAGCGTCTCCTCGAGCAGGATCTTCAGCTCGAGGCGGGCCAGGGCGGTGCCGAGGCAGAAGTGACGGCCGCCGGCGCCGAAGGCCTGGTGCTCGGGGTTGCGCAGGACGTCGAAGCGGTCCGCGTTCTCGTAGCGGGTCTCGTCGCGGTTCGACGAGGCGTACCACATCACGACCTTCTCGCCTTTCTTGATCTGCTGCCCGTTCAGCTCCGTGTCCTTCGTCGCCGTGCGGCGGAAGTGGGCGAAGGCCGGGAACATGCGCAGCGCCTCCTCGACCGCGCCCGGGATCAGGCTCGGGTCGTCGAGCAGCAGCCGCATCTGGCCGCGGTCCTCCATCAGCGCCCGCATCGCGCTGGAGTAGGTCGAGCGGGTGCTGTCGTTGCCGGCCGCGACCAACAGGAAGAAGCCCATCACGATCTCGTGCTCCTCGAGCATCTCGCCTTCGACCTCGGAGTGGATGAGGACGCTGGTCAGGTCGTCGGTCGGGTTCTCGCGCCGCTCGGCGATCAGCTTGCTGCAGCGGGCGAAGATCAGCTGGATCGCTTCCTGGATCGTCTCTTCCACGTTGTCGGTCGTCGGGCTGTAGTCGGGATCGCTCGCCGCGAGGGCCATGTTCATCAGGTCCGCCCAGGCTTTGTCGTCCTCCGCCGGAATCCCCATGAAGCTGCCGATCACGCGCGAGACGGCCGGCTGGGCGACGTCGGTCACCAGGTCGGCGGTCTCCCGGCCCTCGAGCCGGTCGAGCACGCCGCGGACGATCTCGCGGATCGCCGGCTCGTGGGCCGCGATCCGCTTCGGCGTGAAGCCCGCCTGGAAGAGCGCCTTGAGCCGGTCGTGCTTGGGCGGGTCCATGCCGATGAACATCGCCCGCGCCAGCTCGATCGGGAAGACCTCGTCGATCACGACGACGCCCCCCAGTTCGGAGGAGTAGGTCTGCCAATCGCGGCTGACCGCGTGCACGTCGTCGGCGGTGGTCACCGACCAGAAGCCCCGGGCCTCAGGGAGCTCGGTCACCTCCGAGGTCCAGTGGACGGGGCATTCGCCGCGCATCCGCTTGAACAGCTCGTGGGGCGGGCCGTCGACCCAGTGCTCGCGCTCGAGCACCAGCTCGTCCTCGATCCTGCGGGTTCCTTGGCTCATTCGAAGCTCCTCGTAGGGTGGGGGCGGATGCTACCGGGCGACTGGCTGCCTGGCCAGTTTTTCGGGAGACCAACCTTAGTCGGACTGGCGGCGCGCCCGCCGGCTCTCGCGCACCTCGCGGCTCTTCACCTTCGCCTCGGCGTAGGAGGACTCGACCAGGGCCCTGCCGCCGGACCAGCCGAAGACCCAGCAGACGAGGGCGATCGCGAAGACGACGTTCCAGGCGGAGATGATCAGCTGCTGGCCGATCGAGTAGGCGGTCGCGTCCTGGGCCGAGGCCTCCCCGGCCAGGGCGGCGGTGTTCATCGCCTGCGTCACCCCGACGCCGCCGGGCGTCGCCGAGACGCTGTTGGAGATCGAGTTGGAGGCGGTGACCGTGGCGACGTTCTGGAAGCTGACCGGGATGCCGTAGGCGCCGAGGAAGACGGCGACGATCGCCAGCCGCGCCAGGTAGCTGCCCAGCACCGGCAGGAAGAGCCGCGTCGCGGTGCGCCGCGGCGAGCGCAGGATCGCGCCGCCGGCGAGCAGCTGCGCGCGCAGCTTCGCCAGCCGCTCCCAGAAGACGCGGGCGAGGAGGGCGAGGAGGACGATGGCGCCGACGGCAAGCATGACGATCAGGCCGGTGTGTTCGGCGAGGAAGCCGAGCTTGATCGAGAACGAGCCGCTGATCGTCAGGAAGAGGTAGAGGTAGAGGGCGAGGTTGAGGACCGTGAACGGGATCTTCTCGACGATCAGGCCGGAGAAGACGAGGGCGAAGCTGGCGCCGGCGATCAGCGTCGAGAACATGACCAGCATCACGAAGGTGCCGAGGTTGGCGGGCAGGAAGCCGTTGAGCGCCACCGCCACCGCGTAGCAGGCGAGGACGAGGCGGAAGGGGATCGCGGCGCGGGGGAGGGCGGCGCGCAGGATGCCGAGCCAGGCCAGGGCCGCCAAGCTCGTCTGCGCGGTCCCCAGCAGGACTCCGGCGACGATCGCCCAGGTGGGGACCTCGGCGACCCGGTCGAAGAGGTCCTCGATCCAGGAGAGGACCGGGACGCCGATCGCGTTGAGGAGGCCGAGGACGGCGGCGACGCCCGCGATCCAGGCGGCGACCCGCGCGAGGCGGCGAGGAAGGGCGATCCCCTGGGCGTCTGAGCTGGTCGCGGCGGTCTCCACGGCCGCCAACCTAGTCGAGCGCCGGGTGGGGTGCGAAGATCGCGACTTCACCCCGACCGAGAGGAGCGATTGTGTTGAGCAGCGATCAGAGTTGGCGGAACGGGCGGTGGGCCCGGTTGGCGGCGTTGGCCCTGGCGATCGGCGCCGCTGGCGCTGTCGGCGCCGGCTGCGGCGGGGGCAGCGACAACAGCAGCGTCTCGGAAGCCGAAAAGAGCGTCGAAAAAGGCATCGAAGAAGCGACGCAGGGGATCGAAAAGGCCAAAGAAGAAGTAAAGAAGGGTTTCAAGCAGGCCGAAAAGGCGACCAAGGAAGGCCTGGAAAAGGGAAAGAACGAAGCCAAGAAGGGCATCGAAGGCGGCAAGAGTCAGACCCAGAAGGCGATCGAAAAGGCCGAAAAGGAAGCCAAGGAAGGCATCGAAAAGGGCAAGGAAGAAGCCAACCGGGCGATCGAAGAAGCCGAAAAGCGCGCGGAAAGCTACGGCAAGTAACCGCGTGCGGAAACCACCGGCCCGGGGCGCCGCCCTGGGCCGGTCAGCGGACCTGGCAGCTGCCCGAGAGGTTGCTGGTCAGCGTCTCTTCGGGAAAGGAGAAGGTGGCGCGGGCCAGCTTGTAGACGCCCGCGGAGAAGCCGGCGGGCGCCGCGCAGCTGGCGCTGAGGAAGCTGCGTTCGCGGCCGGCGTAGCGGTAGCGGCGACCGAGGGTGAGCTCGATCTCGTTGACGTAGCCGAGGTCGGCCGCCAGGCGTGGGATCTTCGCCGAGAAGACGGTCCCGAACGCTCCCTTGGCCTGGCGTGAGATCGTGAAGGGCAGGACGAAGGCGGCCCGCACGGGTCGCGACCCGTAGAGGTGGAGGACCATCGAGGGACGACCGCCGCGGGTGCTGTTGAAAGCCAGCACCTTTCCTTCGGCCGGGATCAGCGGCGCGTTGACCGAGTCGACGCTGGCCGCGTATTGACCGTGGCCGACCAGCGCCCCGCGGCACTTGGCGAGGGCCGCTTCGCTGCTGGTTTGCTGCAGCTCGGCCGCGGTGCAGCTCGGCAGGCCGACCGTCGAGAGCCGCCCGGCGCGGTTGACCGCGACCGAGAGCTCACGCAGCTGGGGCGCCCGCCCGCCGTCGACCGGGTCGATGGAGCCGGCGAGGTGCACCGTCACAGGAGCGGGGCGTTCGCGGGGCAGGGCGCGGGGTAGCAGCTCGCCTTCGAAGGAGACGCGCACGTTGTCCTTCTGCACGGTCTGACGCTGCGCGACCGCCACCGCGACGGGAAGGCAGAGGGCGATCGCGGCTGCGAGGAGGAGGCGGCGCATGTTCTCCCCCCAGTCTAGGAACCGCGTGTTCGCGGCGGGTTAAGAGCGTTGGGCGCCTAATGTCCTGGGCATGTCGTCTCACCGCCGGGTCGAGGAATGGGTCGCTGCCTACGAGCGCGCTTGGCGCACGGCCGGGACCGAGGGGTTGGCAGAGCTGTTTGTCGAGGACGCCACCTACTCGATGGGGCCGTTCGAGGAGCCGGCGGTCGGGCTGGCGGCAATCGCCGAGCTCTGGGAGCGCGAGCGGCAGGGTCCCGACGAGGAGTTCGAGATCGGCCACGAAGTGGTCGCGGTCGAGGCGGATGTGGCCGTGGTCCGGGTCGAGGTCCGCTACGGCCCGCCGCGGCACCTCCACTACCGCGACCTCTGGATAGTCCGGCTCGGAGCCGACGGCCGCTGCCGCGGGTTCGAGGAGTGGCCGTTCTGGCCGGAGAAGGGAATCGCCCCCGACGGGAACTAGCGCGAGTCGCCCGGGTGGGTCAGGCGCTCGGCCCGCTGGCGAGCTTCCTCGACCGCCTCGCGCGTCGCTTCGGCCGCCTCCCGCTGGACCGTGGCGACTCCCTCGCTTGGCTTGCCGCCGACGATGTCTCGGAAGGCGTTCTTGAAGCGCTCGGTGCGGCGGTCGGCCGGGAAGCGCTCCTCCGCGCGTAGCTGTTTTTCCGGGTCGCGCTCGCCGTAGCGGCGGCGCGCCCAGGGAGAATCGGGCTTGCCCAGGCGCGCGGCGCCGTAGATCGCCAGCGGCACGAAGAAGAACCCGATCCAGCCGTGCATCAGGCGGTGCTTGAGGAAGCAGATCGCGACGGTGAGGAAGACGAGCAGGGCGCCGAGGACGCTGGCGACGATCTGGATCGGGGAGCTGGTGTCGAAGGTGAACGGGGTGAAGCCGAGCAGCAGCAGGATCATCCCGGCGGCGGCGATCACCGTGGCGTCGATCGAGCTGCGGCCCTCCTCGGCCCAGTAGACGTCGTCGAGGTAGACCCAGAGGGCGAACTCGTCGATCGTCAGCCCGGCGCCGACGCCGAAGGCAAGAGCGCAGATCTCGGTCACCGGGCTGGCGCCGAGGGCGGCGAAGCCGACGGTCGCCGAGGCCATCATCGTGACGATCCCGAAGACGAGGTGGTGCACGTGGACGCCGCTGTCGCTAACCACGCTGCCCGGCCACCACGGCACCCGCGGGCTGCGCATCAGCCGCGTGCTCATCCGGATGAAGGCGAAGGAGAGGATGAAGCCGGCGAGGACGAGGAAGAGGCCCTGCTCGTCGTGTTCGACCAGCTGGTCCCAGAAGTCGGTGAAGATCGAGGCCGAGGTCACTGTGCCGGCTTCGAGTGTAGTTCGGCGCCGCCGCCCTTCTCGCGGATCAGGTCGACCGTGAGCAGCACGCAGGCGACCGCGTAGAAGGGCGTGAAGGCGAGGTTGGCGAGCAGGTCGGCGAGCCACTCGCAGAGCAGTTCGCTGCCGAAGACGTTATTGGTCATGCTCGTGATCAGGTCCGTCAGGCCGTCGCCGAGCAGCTCGATCGGGATCAGCACGAGCGCGACCAGCCAGAACCTGCGGCGCACGAGCCTTACGCTGCGCGCGAAGGCGTCGCGGATGCCGGTGTGCTCGATCTCGACCACCGGCGCCGCCAGGCCGAGCCAGACGAAGGCGAGGACGCCGGGGACGACGAAGAGCACCAGGCCGAACGCGACCAGCGCGCCGTAGATCAGGTCGATAGCGATCAGCGGGCCGTAGTTGACCATGGCGGCGATCTCGCGCAGCGAGGGCGGCCGGCCCTCGCGCGGATGGGTGAGCGAGATCGCCACCGCGCCGGCGTAGAAGACCTCGCCAACCAGGCCGGTGGCGGTGAGGGCGAGCACCGCGGCGGCCGCGGCGAGCAGCTTGAAGCCGGCGCTGAACCCGATCGAGCCGATCTCGGCGTTGACGGTTAGCGCGTGGACGAGGCCGAGTGGGACGAAGACGACCAGCGCGAGCAGCAGCAGCGACGGTGCCCACCTGACGTAGGTGCGGCCGATCCGGACGTAGACCGTGACCAGCTCGGCGCGCAGGCCCACGTCAGCGGTGCCGCCGCCCCGCCGGTCGGCGTCCGCGCTGCTCCAGCTTCGACTGGGCCGACTCTCCGACCGGCACGCGCCGCGCGCCGCGCAGCTCCGGGATCAGGATCTCTTCCGCGCAGCGGCGGTGCCAGTGGTGGTGCTCGGTGCCGCCAAGGCGGAAGACGTACTGGACGACGACGTGCTCGCTGCCTATCTCGATCTCCCCGTGGCAGGAAGGGCAGCGGTAGAGCTTGCGCGAGATGCCGCGAATCAGCCAGATCTCGTCGCCCTCGTCCGTCAGGCCGCGCACGCTCCAGCGTTTGTCGGGCAGGCCGGAGAGGTCAGCCACCGAGTCGGTCCTTTACTTTCGCGAGAGCCAGGCGAAGCCGGCGGCCATCGCCAGGTTGGCGACGCCGGCGAGGCGCAGCCCGAGCTTCGCGCCCGGCCGGCTGACCGCCGCCGACTCGGCCCAGAGCGCGTCGGTGGCGATCTCGGTTCCCCGCAGCCAGGCCAGCGCCCACCAGTCGCGCGGCTCGCCGCGGTGGGCGGCGATCGCGTGGGCGGCGGCAAAGGTCAGCCAGATCGGGCCGCAGCGGCGAAAGAGGTGTTCGGCGTCGGGGGAAGGGTGATCGTGGCCGAGCACTCTGAGGGTCGTGGCGGGGGCGGCGATCGCGGCGCTGCCCAGGGCCAGATCGAAGGCGATCATGTTGCGGTTGGTGAGGCGCAGCGCCTGCTCGAGCGTCATCGCAACGCTCATCCAACCAGATCGGCCGGAAGAGCGGTGAAGGGAAAGCGCCGGATCTGACGAAAACCAGCCCCGTGACCAAGACCGCGACCAAATCCCCGCAAAAGCTGAAGAGCCTCTCCGACTACATCCAGGAGCGCTTCGAAGACTTCTCGCGCTCCCAGAAAGACGTCGCCCGCTACATCGTCGACCACCTCGACGAGGCAGCCTTCCTCACCGCCGAGGAGCTCGCCCGGCGCGCCAGCACCTCGTCCTCGACCGTCGTCCGCTTCTCGCAGTCGCTCGGCTTCGAGGGTTATCCGGAGCTTCAGCAGGCCGCGATCGAGGAGTACCGCACGGCGGGCGCCACGGTCAGCGGCAGCGCGGCCGCCGGCTCGCTCTTCTCCTTCGACCACTCGGAGCTGGAGGGCTCGCTCGGGGCCGACTACGCGAACCTCGAGGAAACCGCGCGCAAGCTGACCCGAGAGCAGGTCGACGGCGCCGTCGCCGCCCTCGCCGACGCGCAGCGGGTGGTCATCGTCGGCGTCGACCAGATGGCCTTCTTCGCCAGCTACCTGCGCCACACGCTCAGCCTGCTCGACATCCGCGCCGAGATCGTCGCCAGCACCGGCGGCGAGTCGCTGCAGCGCCTCGGCCGGATCGACGAGGAAACGCTCGTCATCGTCCTCTCCTCGGGCCGCGCGCACCCTCTCCTGCTGCGGGCGATGAAGCTGTCCCTGCACCGCAACGCGCGCACCCTGGCGATCTCCGACGCCTCGATGTCGGAGGTTGGGGAGCATGCCGAGCTGACCCTCTACTACTCCTCCAACAGCCCCTCCTTCGCCCGTTCCAACACCGCCCTGATGGCGCTGGTCCAAGCCCTCGCGCACGGCATCTACGCCCGCGACGAGGACACTCACAAAGACCGCATCCGGGCGTACAAGCTGAAGTAGGGCGCTGCTGCCCGCGCGGGTCCTGTCGCCGCAGGGGCCCACCGCCCTTCCGGTCGCTAAAGCGTCCTCAGGGCGGTTCCCCCTACGGCGCCACCCGCGGGAGGAGCGCTTTCAGGGCAAGCTCATCATGGACTGACGCCTGTAGCGACAGGACCCGCGGGCCGATACGTAATATGCGGGCATGGCTGCTGAGCGAGCTACGTTTCGGGTGAAGACTGGGTTGGCCGAGATGTTGAAGGGCGGGGTGATCATGGATGTGGTCACGCCGGAGCAGGCTCGGATCGCGGAGGAGGCGGGGGCTTGCGCGGTGATGGCGCTGGAGCGGGTGCCGGCGGACATTCGCAGGGACGGGGGGGTCGCGCGGATGTCGGACCCGGCGATGATCAAAGGGATCCAGGAGGCGGTGAGCATCCCGGTGATGGCGAAGGCGCGGATCGGGCACTTCGCCGAGGCCCAGGTCCTGCAGTCGCTCGAAGTCGACTACGTCGACGAGTCGGAGGTGCTGACCCCGGCCGACGAGCGCAACCACATCGACAAGCTCGCCTTCGACGTCCCTTTCGTCTGCGGCGCCACCAATCTCGGTGAGGCGCTGCGGCGGATCGGCGAGGGGGCGGCCATGATCCGCTCAAAGGGCGAGGCCGGGACCGGCAACGTCGTCGAGGCGGTGCGCCACATGCGGGAGATCACGTCGGGCATCAAGCGCCTCGCCCAGATGGGTCCCGAGGAGCGCTCCAGCGCCGCGAAAGAGCACCAGGCGCCGCTGGAAGTCGTCCACGAGGTGGCCGACAAGGGCCGCCTGCCGGTGCCGCTCTTCTGCGCCGGCGGGATCGCGACGCCGGCCGACGCGGCGCTGATGATGCAGCTCGGCGCCGAAGGCAACTTCGTCGGCTCGGGGGTCTTCAAGAGCGCCGATCCCGAGCGACGCGCCAAGGCGATCGTCGAGGCGACCACGCACTTCGATGACCCCGAGCGGGTCGCCGCCGCCTCGATCGGCCTCGGTGAGGCGATGCCGGGGTTGGAGATCGCCGACCTCGCCGCCGCCGACGCCCTGCTTCAGGATCGCGGTGCCTAGTCTGCGCATCGGCGTCCTGGCGATTCAGGGCGGGTTCGAAGCGCATACCGAGATGCTCCGCGGGCTCGGAGCGGAGGTCCGCGAGGTCAGGATTCCGGAGGACCTGGTGGGGCTTGACGGGCTGGTCATTCCGGGCGGCGAGAGCACGACGATCTCCAAGGGGATCGCGTCGGCCGGGCTCGCCGAGCCGATCCGCGCCCTTCGCGAGGCCGGCGGCACCGTCTTCGGCACCTGCGCCGGGATGATCGTCTGCGACGACGCCCACCTCGGCCTGATCGACGCGACCGCCGAGCGCAACGCCTTCGGGCGCCAGCCGCGGAGCTTCGAGGCCGACGTCGAGATCGAGGGCATCGGCGAGGAGCCGTTGCGGGCCGTCTTCATCCGCGCACCCTGGGTGGCGCGCCGTGGACCGAGCGTCGAGGTGCTGGCCACCTACGAGGGGCATCCGGTCGCGATTCGCGAGGGCGGGGTGCTGGCCTGCGCGTTTCACCCGGAGCTGACCGAGGATTCCCGCCTGCACGCGTGTTTCATGGCCATGACAACGAGCTCGCGACGCGAGCGGGAGGAGGCGGAGGCTTGAGGGACCCAAGGGTTGAGAACCTGGCGAAGATCCTCGTCGGCTATTCGACGAAGGTGAAGGCGGGAGAGGTGGTCTCGATCGACGGCTCGGTCGGCGCCGAGCCGCTGCTGCGTGCCGTCTACGAGGAGGTGCTGAAGGCGGGCGCCCACCCGCTCCTCAACGTCGCCCTCGACGGGGTCGCTGCCACCTACTTCGAGCATGCCAACGACGCGCAGATCGAGTGGGTCTCCCCGCACATGCAATGGACGGTCGAGCACGCCGACGTGCGGATCGGCATCGGCGCCGACGCCAACACGCGCGAGCTCTCGAAGGTGCCGCCCGAGCGGCAGACCATGCGCCAGACGGCCGTGGGGCCGGTGCTGAATCGGATGATGGAGCGCAGCGCCGCCGGCGAGTTTCGCTGGTGCTACACGCTCTTCCCGACCAACGCCTACGCCTCGGAGGCCGAGATGAGCCTGCGCGACTACGAGGACTTCTACTTCGGCGCCTGCCTCGCCGACGATGGCGACCCGCTGACCGCTTGGACGCGCGCCTCGAGCGAGTGCGAACGCCTGGCCGAGTGGATCGAGGGCCACGAGGAGGTGCGCGTGACCGCTCCCGGCACCGACATCACCCTCGGCATCGCCGGGCGCCACTTCATCCCCTGCGTCGGCGACCACAACATGCCCGACGGCGAGTTCTTCACCGGCCCGGTCGAGGACTCGGTCGAGGGCGAAGTCACCTTCCACCTGCCGGCGGTGATCGCCGGCCGCGAGGTCTCCGGGGTGCGCCTGCGCTTCGAGTCCGGCAAGGTCGTCGACGCCAGCGCCGAGCGCGGCGAGGAGTTCCTGATCAAGCTGCTCGACACCGACGAGGGCGCCCGCCGCCTCGGCGAGCTCGGCATCGGCACCAACTACGCGATCGACCGCGGCACGCTCGAGGTCCTGCTCGACGAGAAGATCGGCGGCACCGTCCACATGGCCGTGGGCAAGTCCTACCCCGAGTCGGGCGGCGTCAACGACTCCGCCGTCCACACCGATCTGGTCTGCGACCTGCGCCAGGGCGGCAAGCTCGAAGTCGACGGCGCGGTCATGCAGGAAGACGGCAAGTTCGTCGTGTAGCGCTTCAGCCCGCGGGTCCTGGCGTCCCGATGGGGTCATCTCGGCGGCCCTTCGCGCTTCTTCGGGCGAAGGGACGAAGCACACCGAAGGACGGAGCCTCGCCCTCAGAAAGCCTCCGGGCTCGGCGAGCTGACCCCATCGGGACGCCACCCGCGGGAGGGGCGCTTTCGGTCGAGCTATTGATTGGGGATCGGCGAGCCGGCCAGGAGGAAGAACCAGGCGGTGAAGACGGCTACCGCGAGGAGGACGGAGCCCATGAGGACGGCTTCGACCACGGTGGTCGTCGAGCCCATGCCGGGGGATGTGTCGCGCATGCTCTTCAGCCAGGCGGAGCGCATCGGGGCGAGGCGGTTGGTGCCGGTGATCTGGATGTAGAGGCGGTTGAGGCGGCCGATCAGCCAGGCCATCAGCAGGACCGAGACGATGATGCCGATGGCGACGACGAGGTAGGGGCCGCTGCTCGGGAACTGGGTGTGGGAGACCTTGGAGCCGATGTAGATCCAGGTCAGCGGGATCGCGGTCCAGATCGAGAGGGCCGCGAGCAGCATCGTGAGGAAGACGAATCCCGCGGCCAGTCCCCGGCTCGGGCTTGCCCTGTGGGTGTCGGTTGCCATTCCCTGCTCATAGAATGGCATCTATGTCGGGTCACTCGAAGTGGTCTTCCATTAAGCACAAGAAGGGCGCCGCCGACGCCAAGCGGGGCAAGCTCTTCACCAAGCTGGCGCGGGCGGTCACGGTCGCGGCGCGCGACGGAGGCCCGGACCCCGAGGGCAATCCAGCGCTGGCGACGGCCGTGCAGAAGGCGCGCGACGCCTCGATGCCGAAGGACAACATCCAGCGGGCGATCGATCGCGGCAGCGGCGTCGGCAGCGACGCCGCCGCGATCGAGAGCATCCTCTTCGAGGGCTACGGGCCGGGCGGCGCGGCGATCCTGGTCGAAGCGCTGACCGACAACCGCAACCGCGCCAGCGCCGACGTGCGGCACGCGTTCACCAAGCACCACGGCAGCCTCGGCGAGCCGGGGTCGGTCGCCTGGATATTTGAGAAACGGGGCGTCGTCGTCGTCGACGCGGGTCGCTACGACGAGGACGACCTGATCGTCGCGATCGACGCCGGCGCCGAGGACGTGCGCGAGGACGGCGAGCAGCTGCGCGTGGTCTGCGAGCCGGCCGACGTCGGCGCCGTGCGCGAGGCCCTGGAGGGCGCGGGCGTCGACATCGAGTCCGCCGACGTGACGATGGAGCCGAAGAGCACGGTCATGGTCAAGGGCACCGACGCCGAATGGCTGCTGAAACTGGTCGACACTCTCGAAGAGCACGACGACGTCGATTCGGTCCACGCCAACTTCGACGTCCCCGAGGAGATCCTCGCCAAGTTGGCCGCCGCCTAGCGAGTAAATGGGCGTCGGGAGTGGGTCGCCGGGAACTCCCGGCGAAGCCGGCCCGGCGACCCACTCCCGACGCCCAGCCCACTCCCTGGAGGCATCCGGGCTTGGAGACAGAATCACTCTCCATGCAAGTCGTAATGGGAATCGACCCCGGCGCGGCCAATCTCGGCTTCGGCGTGGTCAGAATCGAGGGCAACCGCATGGTCGCGCTCGACGGCGGCGTGGTCGAGACGTCGGCGGGACTGCCGATCGAGCGGCGCCTGGAGCGGATCCACGGCGAGCTCTCGGAGCTGATCGAGTGGCACGAGCCGGGCGCGATGGCGCTCGAGGACCTCTACTTCGGTAAGAACGTTCATTCGGCGATGGCCGTCGGCCGCGCCAGCGGCGCCGCGATGCTCGCCGCCGCCCAGCGCGGCGTCAGCTGCTTCACCTACACCCCGCAGGCGATCAAGAAGGCGGTCTGCGGCTCGGGCGCCGCCGGCAAGGAGCAGGTGCAGCGCATGGTCGGCACGCTGCTCGGCCTTTCCGAGCCGCCGACTCCGGATCACGCCGCCGACGCGCTCGCGGTGGCCATCTGCCACGGCGGCGGCGCCGGTCATCAGGCCGCGGTCGACGCCGCGGGCGGGGCGGGGGCTCCACGGGCTCCAGCGAGGCCGGCGGCATGATCGCCGCGGTGCGCGGTGAGGTGATGGTGCGCCGGCCCGACCACGTCGTGATCGACGCCGGCGGGGTCGGCTACCGGCTCGCGGTCTCGGCCGAGACGCTGAAGGCGGTCCCGGCGATCGGCAACGAGGCCTTCCTGCACGCTGCGCTGATCTCCCGTGAGGACTCGCTCGCCCTCTACGGCTTCGCCTCCGAGGAGGAGCGCGACCTCTTCGGCGAGCTGATCTCGGTCAGCGGCGTCGGCCCCAAGGTCGCTCTGGCCGCTCTCTCCGGCGGTCCGGCGCGCGAGCTGCTGCGGGCGATCGCCGCCGGTGACGCCAAGCGCTTCCAGGCGGTGCCGGGAATCGGCAAGCGGACCTCGGAGCGGATCATCGTCGAGCTGCGCGAGAAGGTCGCGGGTGAGCTCGAGGACGAGGGTGTCGTGGCGACCGCGGAAGAGGCCGACGCGCGCGGCCTCGCCCGTGACGGCCTGGTCAACCTCGGCTACGCGCCGCTCGAGGCCGAGCAGCTGCTCGACGGGATCGAGAGCGACGACGCCGAGCAGCTGATCGCCGCCGCCTTGCGCAAGGCGGGCGCCTCGAGGAGCAAGGCGGCGTGAACGAGCGCCGGATCCGCACCCCGGGGATCGACGAGCCGCTGCCACCCGACGCCGACGTACGGGTGCACGACGCTCGCGCCGACGCGCCCGACGAGGCTCTCGACAGCTCGCTGCGGCCGCGCCGGCTCGCCGACTTCGTCAACCAGGTCCAGGTCACCGAGCAGCTCGGGATCTTCATCGAGGCCGCCCAGGGACGGGGCGAGTCGCTCGACCACGTCCTGCTCGCCGGCCCACCCGGCCTGGGCAAGACGTCGCTGGCCTGCATCGTCGCCGAGGAGATGGGCGTGCCGCTGGTCCAGACCGCCGGCCCGGCTCTCGAGCGCAAGGCCGACGTCGCCTCCTTCCTCACCGCGCTGGAGCCGGGGAGCGTCTTCTTCGTCGACGAGATCCACCGCCTCGGCCGCGCGGTCGAGGAGACGCTCTACCCGGCGATGGAGGACGGCGAGCTGCCGGTCGTGCTCGGCCAGGGCGCCGGCGCCCGCACCGTGACCCTGCCGCTGCCGCCCTTTACGCTGATCGGGGCGACGACCCGCGCCGGCCTGCTGACCACGCCGTTGCGCGACCGCTTCGGGCTCTCGCACCGTCTCGAGCACTACAGCCCCGAGCACCTGGCGGAGATCGTCATCCGCTCGGCCGGGATCCTCGGCGTCGAGGTGGGCGCGGAGGGCGCGCGCACGATCGCCGAACGCTCGCGCGGCACTCCCCGCGTGGCCAATCGCCTGCTGAAGCGTGTCCGCGACATCGCCCAGGTCCGCGATCACGGCGCGATCGACGCCGCGGTCGCCGCTTCGGCCCTGGAAATGCTCGAGGTCGACGCCGCCGGCCTCGACCGCAGCGACCGTGCCCTGCTCGACACGATCGCGAGCAAGTTCGCCGGCGGCCCGGTCGGGCTCTCGACCCTGGCCGTCGCGATCGGCGAGGAGGCCGACACGATCGAGGACGTCCTCGAGCCCTACCTGCTCCAGCAGGGACTGCTGAAGCGGACGCCGCGCGGCCGCGTGATCACCCCTAGAGCCTACGAGCACCTCGGGCTCGAGGTCCCGGATGCCGTAAGAAGCCTCTTCTAAACGCCGCTCTCAGTAACCTGGCGAGGATGCCGTTCTTCATCTGTCCCAACTGCGGCCACAGGGAGGCCAGCGCGGAGCGGACCGCGGGCTTCAGCACGCGTCCCAAGGGCTGCTCCAAATGCGGCTTCGGCTTCGTCTTCGAGTTGCTCGACGACTACTACCCGGCACCCAACGCGGCCTTCTTCGTCTGCGACCAGCAGGCCCGGGTGATCGACGCCGGGCGGGGCAGCTACGAGCTGACCGGGCTGACCGACGAGGACGTCATCGGGCGCCCCGTCCAGGAAGTCCTCGGTCTCGAGTGGCGCGATCCTGGCGATGGCGGCGAGGAGGCGGACACCAATGGAGACGGCAGCACCGACCCGATCGAGACCTCGCTCGAGTGGGGCGTGCGCTCGCTGGGCAAGAAGGTCTCGGTCAACGCCGAGGGCGATCTGCCGGCAGAGGCAGTCGCCGACGTCTTTCCCGCCTACGACGACGACGGAGGACTGCTGATCGTCCTCACCCCCGAGGCCTGAGCGATGGGCAGGCGACGCCGAAACCTCTTCATCCTGCTCTTCGTCCTCGGTCTGGTCGCCGTCTCCGCGCTCGTTATCGCCAGCAAGGAAACGAAGCTCGGGCTCGACCTCAAGGGCGGGGTCCAGCTCGTTCTCCAGGGCCGCCCAACCCCCCAGCAGCCGACCCTTACCGGCGCCTCGATGGACCGGGCCGTCGACATCATCCGCGAAGGCTGCGACCAGCTGGGCGTCTCGGAGATCGAGGTCGCGCGTGTGGGCGAAGACCAGATCCAGGTCGGCATCCCGGGGGCGACCAGCGTCGGCCGGGCGACCGAATGCGCGACCAAGCCGGCCCGTCTCTACTTCTACGACTGGGAACCGAACCTGATCGGCCGCGAGAAGCTCATCGGTGGCAATCCCGGGGGCGAACCGCCCGAAAAGGCACTCGAAGAAGCAAACGAAGAATGGACTAAGGCAAACCGACCTCCGGCCTCCTTCAAAAACCAGCAGCTCGTCTACGCCGGCGCCTATCCGACCGAGTACGCGGCAGCCAAGCTTGCTTCTGAACAGAAGGAAGTTCCGGATTGCGAAAACTGCAGCTCGCCGACGACCTGGTACCTCTTCGAGAAGAAGGCTCCCCACGATCTGATCGACGGACCGCAGTTCACTAAGGAAGACCTCTACATCGATCCGAATGGTCGCCGGCGCCCTGCCGATGCCGGGATCGTGGTCAGGGTGTCGCAGGGCACGATCGTCGTCTCCGAAAAGCCCAGCGACCGCAACGGCCAGGTGCTCGAGGGTGCCGAACCGGGTTGGTTCGCGCTGAAAGACGACCCGGCGCTCTCGGGCACCGAAATAACCCGGCCAAAGCAGGAAACGGACGAAGTGGGCCGGCCCAACGTCACCTTCGGCTTCACCGACTCGGGTCGGGAAGCGTTCCACGAAGTGACCCGCCAGATCGCCCAGCGCGGCGCCGCCCGCGCGATCGGCCCCGCGGCGAGTGAAGAAGCCGCAAACCTCTCCGGTCGCTTCGCCGTCGTCCTCGACAACGAAGTCAAGACCAGGCCGATCATCAACTTCGCCGAAAATCCCGACGGGATCGACGGCCGTACCGGCGCTCAGATCTCCGGTGGCTTCAACTCGATTGGGGAAGCCCAGGACCTGGCCAGCTTCCTGCAGCGCGGCGCGCTGCCGATCAACCTCAACCTGATCAGCCAGTCGCAGGTCTCGGCGACGCTGGGCAGCGAAGCGCTGCACGAGGGAATCAAAGCGGGGGTCATCGGCCTCGCCCTCGTCGTCATCTTCCTACTCTTCTTCTACCGCTTCCTCGGCCTGATCGCGGCGCTGGCGCTGGGCGCCTACGGGGTCATCTTCTTCGCCCTGATCGATCTGATCCCGATCACGCTGACGCTGCCAGGGATCGCCGGCCTGATCCTGACGATCGGGGTCGCCGCCGACTCGAACATCGTCATCTTCGAGCGGATCAAGGAGGAGGTGCGCGCGGGGAGATCCATGTCCAGCGCGATACCGGCCGGCTACCGCCGCGGGATCGCGACGATCGTCGACGCCAACGTCGTCACCCTGCTCACCGCCTTCGTCCTCTTCGTTCTCGCCACGGCCGGGGTCAAGGGCTTCGCCTTCGTGCTCGGCGTCGGCACGATCGTCTCGCTGCTGACCGCGGTCGTCTTCACCCAGGCGCTGCTCAGCACGATGAGCCGCTCGCGCATGTTGCGCTCGCCGAGCGCGCTCGGCGCCTCCCGCCAGCGCATGCGCTGGCACTTCGACTTCATGGGCGCCAGTCGCTGGTTCTTCACTATCTCCGGCTGCATCCTGCTGGTCGGGGCGCTCTCGCTGGCGACGAAGCAGTTCAACCTCGGCATCGACTTCGAGTCCGGGACGAGGATCGAGGTGGCGCTGAAGAAGACGACCGACGAGGAGGGCGTGCGCGAAGCGCTCGACGAAGCCGGCATCTCGGGCGGCGAGGTGCAGAAGGAGTCGAACCCGGGGCTCGGCGAAAACGTCTTCCTGATCCAGTCGAGCACGCTAAAGCCCGACGAAATCAACGGCCTTCAGCGGGAACTCGAAGGCAAGTTCGGGATCGTCGCCGACGGCTTCGACAGCACCAGCGTCGGGCCTACCTTCGGCCAGACAGTCGCCAACAGCGCCCGCAACGCCCTGATCTTCTCGCTGCTGATCATCTGCGCCTACATCGCCTTCCGCTTCGACCCGAAGTTTGCCGTGCCGGTGCTGATCGCGATCTTCCACGACATCCTGATCACGGGCGGCATCTACTCGCTGACCGGCCGCGAAGTGACGAGCGGCACCGTCGCCGCCTTCCTCACCATCCTCGGCTACTCGATGTACGACACGATCATCGTCTTCGACCGAATACGCGAGAACATGCCGCGCATGCCGCGGGCGGCGTTCTCGCAGATCGTCAACCGTTCGATGAGCGAGGTGCTGACCCGCTCGCTGGCGACCAGCTTCACCACCCTGCTGGGAGTCTTCTCGCTGCTCATCTTCGGCGGCGCGACCCTGCAGGACTTCGCCTTCGCGATGCTGGTCGGGATCGCTTCGGGTACTTACTCCTCGATCTTCATCGCCTCGCCGGTGCTGACCGCCTGGAAGGAACGCGAGCCGGGCTTCGCCCGCCGCCGCGAGCGGATCGCGGCGCTCGAGGGCAGCGTCCCGGCCTACGCCGACGAGACCGAGCTGGCGCGGCTCGGCGGGGACGAGGAGACCGACGCCGAGCCGCGGGAGGACGCGGTCGCCGCCGCGGCGACGAAGCAACCACAGCCCACTGCCGTGGCGACGGCTGAGCAAGAGGAGCCCGAGCGCGATGGCGGCAGCCCGTCCAGCAATGGCGAGCCGCCCCCGGTCGACCCCGCCGAGGCGGTCAAGCGGGAACGCGAGGAACGTCGCCGCGAACGGCGCAAGCAGCGCCGCAAACACGGGAGGAGTCGCTGATGGCGCTGCTGGTCTACTTCACCATGGGCATCGCCCTCTGGCACTTCACGGTCTTCCTGCCCGACCGCTTCTGGCAGGGCATCGTCGGCGCCTTCCTCGGCGCGACGCTCGGAGCGGTGATCTTCGGCCTGATCGTCGAGGCGATCAGCGGTAAAGGGCTCGGTGACACCGACGTGAGCACGGCGCTGATCGCGATTCCGGGGACGGCGATCGGGCTGGCCGTGATCTGGGTGCTTGGAGTGCGCACCGAGCAGGCATCGGCGGAGTAGGAGGCAGCGGACGGTCGGGGGAGGGGTCCCCCAGGCCGGCTTCGCCGGGAGTTCCTGGGGGACCCCTCCCCCGACCGTCTGACGCCACGCCACTCCTGGGGGCATAGCTTCAGAGCTGAAAGGCCTGCTATTTACGAGTCATCCGCAACGGGAATCCGTCCCAGGCGGTTCCTAGCCTGGGTGCGTGGCGGATGCTCTTCGCGCATACAAGGCTGAGCCGTACTCATTTGACGAGGCTCAAAGGCTTTCGGTTGAGCTTGGGCTGAGCGAGCCGGTGGCTATTGCGCTCGTTCGGCGGGGGTATCGGACGCCGGAGGAGGCGCGGGCGTTCCTCGAGGCTGATGAGACCTATCCACCTGGGGCGTTTCGATCGATGGCAGCTGTCGTCGCGCGTATCCAGGCGGCCATCGAAGCTGGGGAACGGATCACGGTGCACGGGGACTTCGACGTCGACGGCGTCTGCGCGACGACTGTGCTCGTCAGCACGCTTCGGAAGCTGGGCGCCGATTGCGACTGGCTGATCCCGGATCGCATGGCAGATGGGTATGGCCTGAGCTCTGACAATGTGAAGAAGCTCGCGGAGCGCGGCACGAAGCTCCTGATCACCGCAGATTGCGGGATCACTGCGGTCGAGGAGGTGAAGCTCGCCCGGGAGCTTGGGCTGGACGTGATCGTTACGGACCATCATCAGCCTGGGGATGAGCTTCCAAGCTGTCCAATTCTCCACCCCGCTGTTGACGGCTACCCGTTCGAGGATCTCTGCGGTACCGCCGTCGCTTGGAAGTTGGCATCGGCTCTGCGAGGGACCGCCGACGCCGACCTGGACCTGGTTGCCCTTGCGACGGTCGCCGATCTGGTTCCACTCGTTGGAGAGAACCGGAGTCTGGTCAAGAAGGGCCTGGAGGAGGTCAGAAGGGCCAAGCGACCTGGAATCCGAGCGCTTTTGGAGGCCTCGAAGTGCGATCCCTCGCAACTAGACGAGGGCGACCTCGCCTTTCGATTGGCACCGAGGATCAATGCCGCGGGGAGGCTATACAGAGCCGATGCGGGCGTCGAGCTGTTCCTCACCGAGGACGAGGGGCGGGCTAAGGAAATCGCGGTCGAGCTGAGTCGGGCGAACTCGGAGCGGCGGGCCACCGAGAGGGAGGTCGTCAACGCGGCCGAAGCGGCACTGCGCGGGCTGCCTGAGGAGTTGCGGGCGGCGCCGGCGATCGTCGTCGCGGGGGAGGGGTGGCATCCCGGGGTGATCGGGATCGTCGCTTCGCGGCTCGTGGAGAAGCACCACAGGCCGGCGGTGGTGATCTCGCTCGACGGCGAGGGCGGGGGGCGCGGGTCGGGACGGAGCATTCCCGGGTTCGATTTGCTCGCGGGGCTCGAGGCGTGCAAGGAGCACCTGGTGGGGTTCGGTGGGCACAAGGCCGCGGCGGGGCTCGAGATCGAGGCCGCGAAGATCGAAGCGTTTCGCGAGGCGTTTGTCGCTCATGCGTCCGCCGTGCTGACGCCCGAGGATCTGCGGCGGACGGAGCGGGTCGACGCGGTTGTCGGCGGGGCGTCGCTGGGGTTGGACCTGGCCGAGGAGTTGCGGCGGCTGGCGCCGTTTGGGATGGGGAATCCCAACGTGCGGCTGCTGGTGCCGTCAGCGCGGGTGCGAGACGTGCGCTCGATCGGCGAGGGCAAGCACGCGCGCTTCAGCCTGCACAGTGGCTCCCATCGCGCGCTTGGGGTCGCCTTCGGCCGCGCCAGCCTCGGGGTCGGCGAGGAGGACCTGGTCGACGCCACGGTGCGGCTCGAGGTCAACCGCTGGAACGGCGCGGTCGAGCCGCAGGTGGTGCTGCGCGAGCTCTACCCCCGCGCCGCCAACGAGGAGTCCGTCGAGGCCGAGCGCTGGTGGCAGCGCTTCGAGGCCGAGCTGGCTCGCGATCCGCAAGATTGGCCACCGTCTCCGGCCGAGCTTCCCCCTCATGAGCGTCGGGTGCTGCGCAGTGGCAACTCCGCCGCGGCCGTGGTCGGCGAGCTGGCTTCCTGCGGTGAGAGCGTGGTGGCGCTCTGCGCCGACGCCGAGCTGAGAGGGTCGATGGAGCGGGAGGGAATGACGCTGGCGGATTACGTCGAGGTCGAAGCGAACCCCGATCTCCTCACGGGCTTCGACCACGTCGTCCTCGTCGACCCACCCCCTTTCGAGCATTTGCTCCGCCTGGCCAGTCGAGCGGCTGCCGAGGACCGCTATCTGCACCGGGCGTGGGGGGAGGCCGAGTGGAGCTTCGCGAACTCGGTCGCGGCGGAGCAGCTGGCGCGGCGAGAGACTCTGATCGCCGCCTACCGCGACCTGCGCGACGCCGGCAGCGCTGCCGGCGAGGAGCTGCGCGAAGCGCTGCGCGGTAGCGGTTCCGTGCCACGGCGGGCCGAGACGGCGGCGCGCTGCTTCCGGGTGCTGACGGAGCTGGGGCTCGTCGAGGGAGCGCCGCGCGGGGGCGGGGGGGAGGTCGGGGTCGTATCCTCAGAGGGGACCGACCTAGAGCGCTCGGCGGCGTTCCGCGCCTACGGCGCCCGCTATCAGGAGGCAAAGCTATTCCTCGAAGGACAGAGACAGCCGTAGCGAACCAGGAGCTCCTCGGCGATCTTTTCGCCGTGGTCGAGGAGTTCGACTCGGCGCCGGAGGGGAACGGCGTGGTGGCCGTGTCGGCCACCGACGCGGGGGCTTCGAGCGAGGTCCTCGACCGCGACGCGATCGCCCACGCCTTCGAGTTCGCCTGCGAGCGCCACGCCGACCAGCTGCGCCGCTCCGGCGACGAGTTCATCACGCACCCGGTTGGGGTGGCCCAGATCTGCGCGGAAATGAAGCTCGACACCGAGACGATCTGCGCCGCCCTGCTGCACGACACGGTCGAGGACACGAGCGCCAGCCTCGAGGAGATCCAGGTCGAGTTCGGCGCCGAGATCGCCAAGCTCGTCGACGGCGTCACCAAGCTGACCGGGATCGCCTTCGAGAGCCGTGACGAGCGCCAGGCCGAGAACTACCGCAAGATGATGGTGGCGATGGCCACCGACGTCAGGGTGATCCTGATCAAGCTGGCCGACCGCCTGCACAACATGCGCACGCTCGGCGCTCTGTCCAAGCAGAAGCAGACGAGCAAGGCGCGCGAGACGCTGGAGATCTACGCGCCGCTGGCGCACCGACTCGGTATCCACGCGATCAAGTGGGAGCTTGAGGACCTCGCCTTCGCCACCCTGCACCCGCGCAAGTACGCGGAGATCAAGAAGCTCGTCGCCCAGCAGCGCGACGAGCGCGAGCGCTTCGTCGCCGAGGCGGGTCGCTTCCTGTCAAGCGAGCTGCGCCAGGTCGGGATCGAGGCCGAGATCTCCGGCCGCGCCAAGCACTTCTACTCGATCTACACGAAGATGACGAAGAAGGGTCGGGAGTTCAACGAGATCTTCGACCTGACCGCGATGCGGGTGATCGTCGGCTCGGTCAAGGACTGCTACGGCGCGATAGGCGTCATCCACTCCCTCTGGAAGCCGCTGCCCGGCCGCTTCAAGGACTGGGTGGCGATGCCGAAGGCCAACATGTACCAGGCGCTGCACACGACCGTGATCGGGCCCGAGGGCAAGCCGCTGGAGATCCAGATTCGCACCGACGAGATGCACAAGGTCGCCGAGTACGGGATCGCCGCCCACGTCGCCTACAAGGAGGGCGTCGCCGCCGATCCGCGCAAGGAGAAGATGACCTGGCTGCGCCAGCTGGTCGAGGCCGAGGGCGACCAGGACCCGACCGAGTTCCTCGAATCGCTCAAGGTCGACCTCTTCGAGGAAGAAGTCTTCGTCTTCACGCCGAAGGGGGAGGTGAAGAACCTCTCGGCCGGCTCGACCCCGCTCGACTTCGCCTACGCCGTCCACACCGACGTCGGCCACGCCTGCGTCGGCGCCAAGGTCAACGGCTCGATCGTGCCGCTGCACTACCAGCTGCGCTCGGGCGACATCGTCGAGGTGCTGACCGCGAAGCAGAAGCGCGGCCCCTCGCGCGACTGGCTGAAGCTGGTGCGGACCAGTCGCGCCCGCAACAAGATCCGCGCCTTCTTCAAGGAGGAGAGCCGCGAGGACGCAGAGCGCAAGGGCCGCGAGGGGCTAGAGCAGGCGCTGCGCACGCGCGGGCTGCCGATGCAGAAGGTGGCCTCCTCGCCGCTGCTCGTCGACGTGATCCGCGAGATGGGCTTCCGCAAGGCGACCGACTTCTACATCGCGCTCGGCCAGGGCAAGGTCTCGACCAAGGCGGTCGCCAACAAGCTGATGCAGCGCCTGAAAGCGGGGGAGGCGGTCGAGGAGGAGGACCCGCTCGGACTTCCCGCCCACCGCGAGGACAAGGCGCGGAGGACCAAGGACGCGGCCAACTTCGGGATCGGAGTCAAGGGCGCCGCTGGCAGCGTCGCTGTGCGCCTCGCCAAGTGCTGCCGGCCCGTCCCCGGCGACGAGATCGCCGGCTACGTCTCCCTCGGCCGCGGGATTACCATCCATCGCACCGACTGCAAGAACATGAGGGCGCTGATGCGGGCGCCGGAAAGGTTCGTCGAGGTGAGCTGGGACGGCGAGAACGAGTCCTCCTACCGGGTCGAGCTGCAGGTCGACGCCTACGACCGCACGCGCCTGCTCGAGGACCTCTCGCGCACCTTCTCGGAGGCCGGCATCAACATCATCGGCGCCAGCTGCACGACCAACCACCCGATGGTGAAAAACCGCTTCGTCGTCGAGGTCGGCGACACCGAGCAGCTCAAGCAGTGCATCGCCCGCCTGCGCAACGTCGAGGGCGTGTTCGACGCGTACCGGATAACTCCGGGCGCCTGACTCAGGAGACGACCGTCAGGGCGCCGGGCTCGACGCCTAGCGCCAACTCGGTCTTCTCGCCGATGTAGTCGCCGTCGACCTGGACCGGGAAGGGGCGCACGATGCCGTCCCTGGTCTTGGAGATTGAGGTCAGGGTCGCCTCCGTCATGCCGGCGAAATGCTCGATCTGGTGGTGGCGCGCCGCTGGCCTGCGCTCGCTGAAGAGGCGGGCGATCAGCGTCGGCATGTCGCGTGTCGCCGCGCGCTTGAGGACGCCGACCGCGAGCGTGCCGTCGTCGATCGAGACCCCCTCGCAGACCCGGATCGGGCTGTTGGAGAAGTAGGTGAACGGATCCGAGTTCTGGGCCAGCGCCGTGACCCCCTCGACCTCGTGGCCGTCGATCTGGGCGCGCATGCGCACCGGGTTGACCAGGTAGGAGCGATAGAACGCCGAGACCGCCGCCCAGCTGAAGTAGTAGGGGCCCGCCATCGACTTCATCCGCGGATGGGCGTCCACCCGTTTGACCACGGTCGCGTCGATGCCCGAGCCGCAGGAGAAGACGAAGTGCCTGCCGTCCGCCATGCCGAGATCGATCCTGCGCGGGCTCCACCCGTCGACCATCGCCAGCAGGTGCTCGGTCGCGTCGACGACGTCGTTGGGGATGCCCAGCGTCCGGCAGACGACGTTGGTCGAGCCGCCGGGGAGCACGGAGACCGGCACATCGGTTCCGGCCAGCCCGTTGGCCACCTCGTTCAGCGTCCCGTCGCCGCCGAAGGCGACGACCACGTCGTAGCCGTGATCGCGCACCTCGCGCCCGATCTCGGTCGCGTGGTTCTGCGCCTCGGTGTCGACCGCTTCCACCTCGTAACGCCCCTGCAGCGCGTAGACCACGAGGTTCTTCAGCCGGCTCGAGACCGTCGTCGCGTACGGGTTGACGATTAGCAGCATCCGCTTCTTGACGGATCGCCTGGATCGGGGACGGAGCCTGGTGGTCATCGGGGTGCGCGTGCGCGCGGTCATTAACGGTCGGAGCCTATTGGGTCCGTCGAGCCCGGTCCGTGGGCTTTTTGCTAAAAAAATCCTATCTATTATCTCGCTCGGCCTGATCTCCCCATCGGGGAGTGCCCGCCGAGCGCGCACAAAGGAGAAAACGATGCGCAAGATATTCCTGCTCGCTGCGCCCCTGGCGCTGCTCGCTCTCGTCTCACTCGGAGTCGCGCCCGCTTCGGCGACCCTTCATCGCTTCGAGAGCTGCTTAGAAAACGAAGAATGCAAAACCTCCAGCGTGGGCACGACCTTCGAAGGAACCGAAGGGGAATTCGTCATCGAAAATGAAGAAAAAGTGATCAATAAATGTGCACTTACGGTAGAAGGCGAAATCATCGATTCAACGACCGAAAAAAAAGGCGACGAGATGGAAGCCTCGATAACCACGGCAAATTTGACGTCGTGCAGCTCGTCGGAAGTCGAACTGAACGTTCCTTGGACCGAATCGATCGATGCACCCACCTTTGAAGAAAGCGCCGAATGGGAGATAGAACCCTGGAGCTTCCAGTTATTCGGCTGCAACTACAGCATCGGTGGCCTGTTTCATACCATGTTACAACGGAAAGAACTGATCAACCGCTCATACCTTAACTTAGGTTTTGGGCGCGTTTTGAAGGAAGGCGCTGGTACGCCTCTCTGTTGGAGTTTATTAAAAGATAGTTTCAGGTACTGGGATCACTTGATCAGCGATCCTGGCTTACCCGAAGCTACTTACATATTGATCGAATAGGTCCACTGGCTCCGAGATTGCTAGGAAACTCGGTAGCGGACGACGTTTCCGTCGCCCACTTCCTGAACCCTACCCTCGTTGACCAGAAGGTCGGCGTGGCCGATCACCTCGGAGAGGGTTAGGAAGGCCTGGGTTACGGCGACGTTTCCCCAGATCGCCTGGGCGACCTCGTAGGCGTTGCGAGGTCGCTCGGCGATCAGCTTGTAGATCTTCTCCTTGCGGCGATCGTGACCGGCTATGCGGGAGTCGATCAGGGCGGAGTGGTCGGTGATCGCCTCGCCGTGGCCGGAGAGGACGATCTCCGCCGGCATCTCCCGCGTCTTGCGCATCGACTCGATGTAGGTGACGAGCGCCTGCGGGCGTTCGTCGGAGCGGTCGAGCGGGGGTGAGATCAGCGGGTTGGAGGAGATGTGGGCGATCAGGTGGTCGGCGGCGATCAGGATGCGCCGCTCCTCGTCCCAGAAGATCGTGTCGGAGGGGCTGTGCCCTGGCCGGTGGAAGGCCCGCAGGACCCGGTCGCGGAATGGGATGAGCTGGCCGTCCTGCAGCGGCTTCGTCACCTCGACTTTCGAGCCCCAGCCGCGGAAGCTGCGAGAGACGCTCCGCAGGGCCTCGGCGACGTCCTCGGGGATGCCGTTGCGCAGCATCAGCTCGACGGCGAACCCGTCTTCGCGCTCGGCGTCCTCGCTGAAGTTTGCGAGCCGCTCGGCGGCGAGCCCGAGCGCGGCGACCTCGGCGCCGGAGCGCTCGGCGACGATCTCGGCGAGGCCGAGGTGGTCGATGTGCTGGTGGGTGACGATCAGCAGCTCGAGGTCCTCGATCGCGTGGCCCCGAGCAGCCAGTTGCGACTGCAGCTCGTCGAGCGCCTTGCCCGAGTTGGGCCCGGTGTCGATCAGGGTCAGCGGCTCGTCCTCGAGCAGGTAGCAGTTGACCCGCCCGACCGCGAACGGGGTCGGGATCGAGAGGCGGTGGATGCCGGCGAGCGCGGCCTGCTCCAGCGCTTGCTCAGGCGTCATCGTCACGAGCGGATCAGCGCCAGCAGCTCGTCGCGCCTGGCTTCCATGTCCTCGCGGGAGACGAGGGACTCGAGGTTGAGTCGCAGCAGCGGCTCGGTGTTCGACGGGCGCACGTTGAAGTGCCACTCCTCGTAGTCGACCGAGATCCCGTCGAGCGTCGCCTGTCGCCCGTCGGCGAAGCGCTCGGCGATCTCGGTCATCTTCGCCTCTTGGTCGTCGACCTCGGAGTTGATCTCGCCGGAGATGAAGTAGCGCGAGCGGAACTCGGCCATCAGCTCCGCCAGCGAGCGCCCGTCGACGGAGAGCAGCTCGAGGATCAGCAGCGCCGGGATCGTGCCCGAGTCGGCGTTCCAGAAGTCGCGGAAGTAGTAGTGGCCGGAGACCTCGCCGCCGAATACGGCTTCCTCCTCGCGCATGCGCTGCTTGAAGAAGGCGTGGCCGACCCGCGAGAGGTCCGAGCGCCCGCCCTCGGCCGCGACGAGGTCGGGGACGGCGCGGCTCGAGCGCGGGTCGTAGAGGATCGTCGCGCCGGGGCTCTTGGCCAGGGCGGCACGCGCGAGCAACGCGCAGACGAAGTCACCGTCGCAGAACTCGCCGGTGTCGTCGATGAAGAAGCAGCGGTCGGCGTCGCCGTCCCAGGCGATGCCGAGGTCGGCGCCGCTCGCCCGCACCCGCTCCATGATCAGCGCCCGGTTCTCGGGCAGCAGCGGGTTCGGCTCGTGGTCGGGGAACTCCCCGTCGGGCTTGAAATACATCTCCTCCAGGTCGAGGCCCAGCCCGTGCAGGATCGGCCCGACCATCGGCCCGGCCATCCCGTTGCCGCCGTCGACGACGACCTTCATCGGTCGCACCTTCGCCGGCTCGACGAAGGAGAGCGCGTGGGCCCGGTATTCCTCCCAGACGTCGACCTCCTCCAGGGCGCCGCCGCCGGGGGCGCGGCCGAGGCCGGCCTCGATCTCGCGCCGCACGTCGCCGATCCCGGCGTCGCCGGAGAGCGCCAGCGCTCCCTCGCGCACCAGCTTCACCCCGGTATAGGCCTTGGGATTGTGCGAGGCGGTGACCATCGCGCCGCCGTCGAGCTCGCGCGAGCCGACCAGGTGATAGAGCATCTCGGTCGCGACCATGCCGGCGTCGAGCACGGTGGCGCCCTCGAAGATCATCCCGTCGCGCAGCTCGGCCGCCATCGCGGGCGCGGTGAGGCGCATGTCGCGGCCGAGCCCGACCCGCAGCTCCGACGGCTGCTTTCCCCGCAGCCTGGCGAGCACGCGGGCGAAGGCGCGGCCGATCGCCAACGCCGTCGTCCCGTCCATCTCGGAGCCGTGCAACCCGCGGATGTCGTACGCCTTGAAGATGCCGGGCGGCGCCAGGGTCGGCCGCTCGCTCAAAACGCCCCCTTCAGGGCCTCGTAGCTCTGCTCGAGCGTCTGCGGCATCACTTTCGTGTCGGCGATCACCGGCATGAAGTTGGTGTCGCCGCCCCAGCGGGGCACGACGTGCATGTGGATGTGGTGCTCGACCCCGGCGCCGGCGACGCGGCCCTGGTTGAAGCCGACGTTGTAGCCGTGCGGCTCGTAGACCTGCTCGAGCCGGCTCATCGCCCCCTGCGCGAGGCCCATCATCTCGGCGACGGTCTCGGCCGGCAGGTCCTGGATGCGGCCGACGTGGTCGTAGGGAGCCACCATCAGGTGGCCGTTGGTGTAGGGGAAGAGGTTGAGGATGACGAAGCAGCGCTCGCCGCGGTGGACGATCAGGTTCGCCTCGTCGTCGTCCTGCGCCGGCTTGGCGCAGAAGATGCACTCCTCCTCGCTGTCCTTGCTCGCGTCCTTCACGTAGGCGAGGCGCCAGGGCGCCCAGATCCGAAAATTTGCCACGCCCGCAGGCTATAGCCAGCCGCGCCTCCTGAAGTAGGCGACCATGCCGACCAGGAGGGCGAACATCGCGCCGACGATCACCCAGAAGGCGGTCAGGTCCTGCTCGCCCGGCACGCCCGAGTTCATGCCCCAGATGCTGGCGATCAGGGTCAGCGGCAGGACGATGACGCTGATCGAGGTGAGCACGCGGAGGATGTCGTTGACCCGGTGGGAGATCACCGACTCGTTGGTCTCGGCCAGCGAGTCGACCACCTCCTTGTAGTTCTCGAGCATGTCCCAGATCCGCTCGTGCGCGTCGACGATGTCGTCGAAGTAGATCTCGAGGTCGAGGTCGGTCGCCAGGTAGCGCTGCTTGACCTTCTCGAGGTCGCGCAGGACCGGCCGCTGCGGGCGGATCACCTTGCGGAAGTTGATGATCTCCTGCTTGACGTTGGAGATGTCGCGCACGACCTCCTCCGAGCGGCCCTCGAAGATGTCGTCCTCGAGCGCGTCGAGCTTGTTGCCGATCTTGCGCAGCATCGGGAAGCAGTAGTCGAAGCTGTCGTCGACGAGCCGGTAGAGCAGGTAGCCCGAGCCCCGCGAGAAGAGCTGCTCGCGCAGCTCCTCCTTGGCCCGGCAGCGCTCGAACAGGTACTCGACCGGCTGTAGCGGTTGGTTGGGGATCGTCACCACGTAGCCGGGCCCGACGAAGAGGTCGAGCTCGCCGGTGCCGAGCCGGCCGACCGCCGGGTCGAAGACGGGGAAGTGGAGCACGATGAAGAGGTAGTCGTCGTAGACGTCGATCTTCGGCCGCTGGTTGCGCGAGAGCACGTCCTCGAGGTCGAGGGCGTGGAACTCGAAGTGCTCCTCCAGCCACTCGCGCTCGAGCGTGCCCGGGCGCTCGATGTTGACCCAGCGCAGGCCGGAGGAGTCGATCTGCTCGACCCGGGGGGTCTGTGGCTCAGGCTGGGGCGCCGCGGAGATCAGGTCGCCGCGCCGGCCGGCCCTTCTCAGCCTTGGCTTCGGAAGGTTCGGCATCGTTCTGGCTCTTCAGCTCGGCGGGCATCGGACGCACAAGGTTAGCCGCCGGCCCGCATTTGGGCCTGACGGGAAACCCCCTGGTATGGTTCGTGCCTACATACGCCACATCAAGAGGGGTGGAGGGACTGGCCCATTGAAGCCCCGGCAACCACCTCGGACCTCGGTCCGAGGGGAGGTGCCAACTCCAGCAGGTCGCGTCAAAGGCCTGGAAGATGTGGGGGAAGTCCGATCGGACCTCTGCCCCACAGGACGGCGGAGGTTTTTTCGTTGGAGACGGAAAGCGAGATCGGATGGCAATCGAGAACCTGAGATGCAAGGAGTGCGGGGCGACCTACGACCTCGGCGCGCACTTCGCCTGCGAGAACTGCTTCGGGCCGCTGGAAGTGGCCTACGACTACTCCGGACTGGACCCGGTCGAGGTCAAGCGCAAGATCCAGGCCGGCTCGCAGGGGATCTGGCGCTACGCCGACTTCCTGCCCTTCGAGGGCCGGCCGGGCGACCCGCTGGAGCCGGGGCTGACGCCGCTGGTGCGCGCCGACCGACTGGCCGAGCGGCTCGGGCTCGACGTCGAGCTCTGGATCAAGAACGACGCGGCGAACCCGACCCATTCGTTCAAGGACCGCGTCGTCGCCGTCGCCGTCGCCAAGGCGCGTGAGCTCGGCTTCGAGACCGTCGCCTGCGCCTCGACCGGCAACCTCGCCAACGCGGTCGCCGCCCACGCGGCCGCCGCCGGCCTCGGCTCCTACGTCTTCGTCCCCGCCAACCTCGAGGAGCAGAAGCTGCTCGCGACCGGGGTCTACGGCACCAACCTGGTCGGCGTGCGCGGCAACTACGACGACGTCAACCGGCTCTGCACGCAGCTCGCCGAAACCCGGCCCTGGGCCTTCGTCAACGTCAACCTGCGCCCCTACTACGCCGAGGGCTCCAAGACGCTCGCCTACGAGACCGCCGAGCAGCTCGGCTGGCAGCTGCCCGACCGGGTGGTCTGCCCGATCGCCTCCGGCTCGCTCTTCACCAAGGTCGGCCGCGGCTTCCAGGAGTGGCTCGACATCGGCCTGCTCGAGGGTGAGCAGCCGGTCTTCAACGGCGCCCAGGCCGAGGGCTGCAGCCCGGTGGCGACGGCCTTTGCCGAAGGTTGGGACGTCTGCAAGCCGCAGCGCCCCGACACGATCGCCAAGAGCCTGGCGATCGGCGACCCGGCCGACGGGCCCTACGCGGTTGAGCAGGCGCGGCGCACCGGGGGGGCGATCGACTCGGTCAGCGACGAGGAGATCCGCGACGGGATCAGCCTCCTGGCCGAGACGACCGGCATCTTCACCGAGACCGCCGGCGGGGTCACCGTCGGGGTGCTGAAGAAGCTGGCCGAGCGCGGCGCGATCGGCGCCGGCGAGCGGGTCGTCGTCTACATCACCGGCGAGGGGCTGAAGACGCTCGACGCGACGCGCGATAGGTTCCGCATGCACCAGATCGACCCCGACCTCGGCAGCTTCGAGTCCGAGCTCGCCCAGGAGGTAACCGCCTGATGCCAGTCACCGTGAAGATCCCGACCCAGCTGCGCGCCGCGACCGACGGCCAAGCCGAGATCGAGGTCGAGGGCGCCAACGTCGGCGAGGTCCTCGACGCGGTCTTCGAGGCGCACGGCACGCTGCGCGAGCGGATCACCCAGGACGGCGACCTGCGCCGCTTCGTCAACGTCTACGTCAGCGGCGAGGACATCCGCTTCCAGGACGGCCTCGCGACCAAGATCGACGACGGCGCCGAGGTGACCATATTGCCAGCAGTAGCCGGGGGTTGAAGCCGCCGGTCGTCATCCTCTGCGGCGGTCGCGGGACGCGGCTGCGCGAGCGGACCGAGACGGTGCCGAAGGCGCTGGTCGAGATCGGCGGCCGGCCGATCCTCTGGCACGTGATCGGGATCTACGCGGCCCAGGGGTTCGAGCGCTTCCTGCTCGCGACCGGATATCTCGGTGAGATGGTCGAGGAGTTCGCTGGGCGCGAGGCATGGCCCGACGCGATCGAGATCGAGTGTGTCGACACCGGCCTCGACACGCCGACCGGTGGGCGGATCGCGCGTCTCGCCGAGCGGCTCGATGGCGGCGCCTTCTGCGCCACCTACGCCGATGGAGTCGCCGACATCGATCTCGACGGCTTGCTTGTCTCACATGCCGACAGCGGCGCTCTCGGCACCGTCACGGTCGTGCGTCCCCACCTGCAGTGGGGTGTGGCGCGGATCGGGGCCGACGACCGGGTCACCGGCTTCGTCGAGAAGCCGCGCAGCGAGCACTGGATCAACGGCGGCTTCTTCGTCTTCGAGCCGGGCGCTTTCGACTACATCGGCGAGGACAGCGTCCTGGAGCGCGAGCCGCTGGAGCGACTCGCGGCCGACGGCCAGCTGCACGCCTTTCGCCACGAGGGTTTCTGGGACTGCATGGACACCTACAAGGACGCCGTCGTCCTCAACGACCTTTGGGTCACTGGTAGCGCTCCATGGCCGACTTTGGCAGCGAGCACCGCAAGCGGAGCAGCGCCCCGATGAGCTTCCGGTGCGCCTTTGCCCCGATATGCGTGGATAAAGCCCACCGGAACGAGGAGTGGCGGCGATGAGCGGGCGTTCGCTGGTAACCGGGGCGCACGGCTTCGTCGCCTCGCACCTGGTTGGAGCCCTGTTGGAGAGCGGGGACGAGGTGCGCGTCCTCGACCGGCCCGATCCGCGGACGGCCGACATCGGCGGTCCGCGCCTCTCCGCGCTCGACCTGCTCGGACTCCGTGGCGAGGTCGAGCTGGCCGAGGGCGACCTGCGCGACGCCGAGGCGGTCGCCGCGGCGGTCGCGGGCTGCGACTCGGTCTTCCACCTCGCCGCCCAGACGATCGTCGGCGTCGCCCGCGAGTCTCCGGCCGAGACGTTTGAGGTCAACGTGCGCGGCGCCTGGAACGTGTTCGAGGCCTGCCGCGAGCATCAGGCGAGGCGCGTCGTCTTCGCCTCCTCAGACAAGGCCTATGGCACCAGTCCAGAGCTTCCCTACCGCGAGGATTTCCCTCTGCGCGCGGCCTATCCCTACGACGCGAGCAAGGCGGCCGCCGACGTGATCGCCCGCAGCTACGCGCACGCCTACGGCGTGCCGCTGGCGGTGACCCGCTTCGCCAACGTCTACGGCGGCGGCGACCTCAACTTCTCACGCCTCGTCCCAGAGACCGTGGTCGCGGTTCTCGGCGGCCGCCCGCCGGTCATACGCTCCGACGGCAGCCCCGAGCGCGACTTCCTCCACGTCGACGACGCCGTCGCCGCGTACCTGGCGATCGCGTCGGCGCTCGACCACGAGGGGGCGAGGGGGGAGGCCTTCAACGCCGGCGGCGAGCGCCCGCACGCGGTGCGCGAGGTCGTCGAAGAGATCGTCGCCGCGGCGGGCACCGGCGTCGAGCCCGAGTACCTCGGCGAGGGCACGCCCGACGGCGAGATCGACCGCCAGTACGTCGACTCGACCAAGCTGCGCGAGCTGACCGGCTGGCGCCCGCGGGTCGAGCTCGGCGACGGCCTGCGTGGGACGCTGGAGTGGTATGAGGCCCATCCACAGGCCAGGCCTGCGAAGCTGACGGCCTAGCCATGTGCGGGCGCTTCACGGTCACGGCCAAAGACTCGAAGACGATCGCCGACCGCTTCCAGGTCGAGCTCGAGAAGGCGCTGGAGCGCAACCGCTCCGGCGAGGCGCCGGCGCCGACGAAGGAGCGGGCGAAGAAGGTCGAGTCGACCCTGGGGCGCTTCAACGTCGCGCCGACCCAAGAGGTGCTGGCGGTGCGCTCCTCGCCCGACCCCGAGGAGGCGGCGGCCGGGCTGCGCGAGGCGCGGCCAATGCGCTGGGGGCTCGTGCCGCGCTGGGCCAAGGACCTCAAAGTCGGCTACCGGATGATCAACGCCAAGGCCGAGAACCTGACTTCGAGCCGCGCCTACTCGCCGCTGGTCGGCAAGTTCCGCCACCGCTGCCTGATCGTCGCCGACGGCTTCTACGAGTGGATGAAGGCCGAGGACCCCAAGCAGCCGCGCCAGCCCTGGCGCTTCACCGTCGACGGGGGAGAGCCCTTCGCCTTCGCCGGGCTCTGCACGCGCAAGGAGTGGGAGGACGCCGGGGATCGCGGCTTCGACGACGGCTGGCTCTACAGCTGCACGATCGTCACCACGACCCCGAACGAGGTCGTCGCCAAGGTGCACGACCGGATGCCGGCGATCCTGCCGAGCGCCGAAGCCGAGGCCGCCTGGTTGAATCCGAACCTCGACGTCGAGGACGCGATCGCGCTCTGCGGCCCGCTGCCCGCCGCGCGCATGGACGGCGCCCCGGCCAACCCGAAGCTGAACAAGGTCGGCAAAGGCATTGAGGGCCCCGAGCTCCTCGTCGCCCCGTCCTAGACGTCGAGGCGGCCGGCGGTGGCGACGGCCGCCGAGCCGGCGGCGGTCTGCACCGTGCAGGAGACGCGCGCCGTGAGATCGCCGCCCGTGCGCCAGAAGGTGGCGAGCCCGAGCTCCAGCGGCTGGCGCAGCTGACCCTTGGGCAGGCCCCACTGCCATTCCTGAGAGTGGGTGTGGACCGGCATCCAGCTGACGACGACGCCGGGCAGCCCGGTGAAGACTTCGAAGGCGTCTTCCATCTCCAGCGACGCGTATTCGGCGCCTTCGATCGGCAGTCTGACGCCGACGCTGCCCGGGACGTCCTGCTTGGTCAGGCTGTATTCGCCGCTTGAGCGGGGGAAGGCGGCGCGGCTGTTGACCGTGCGTGCGAGTTCCGCTCCCGGGCCGCCGCTCATCCGGCAGCGCACGCGGCCCTGCCCGACGGCCGCGCCCGACTCCAGTCGCAGGACCGAGACGAGGCGGTAGATCCGTTCGCCTTCGAGGTTGTCTTCGCTCGCCCGCATGCCGCCGTCCCTGAGCTGCATCGAGCCGCCGCCGGGGATCGCCGCCACGTGGGAGTCGGGAAGCGGCTTGTGCGCCGCCCATTCGATCGCGACCGAGCTGCCGCCGGAGCTGTCCGTCGCCAAGACCGCCGCGGCCAGGGTCGCGATCAGCCCCACCGCGACCACGATCAGCGCCCCGCGCGGGGGCCTGCTCTCGAACACGTCGCCCATCGGCGGCGACAGTATTGGACGCGGGGGCGGAACGCGCCCGACAGGATTCGAACCTGTGACTTCCAGCTCCGGAGGCTGGCGCTCTATCCAGCTGAGCTACGGGCGCAGTCGAGCCAGTCTAGACGTGGGCGGCGGGGCGGCTTCGCGTAGGCTCGCAGGCCGCATGGATCTATCGGTCGTATTCCTCGGCACCGGTGGCTCGGTGCCCTCGGCGCGGCGCTCGACGGCGAGCGTGCTGATCGTGCGCGGCGGGTCGCGGCTGCTGGTCGACTGCGGGGAAGGGACGCAGCGGCAGATGCAGCGTTCGCTCGGACTGGTTCAGGTCGACGAGATCTACCTCACGCACTTCCACGCCGACCACATGCTCGGCCTGCCCGGGCTGCTCAAGACCTACGACCTGACCGGCCGCGAGGAGCCACTGACGATCTACGGGCCGCGCGGCCTGCAGGGTCTCTTCGACGGGCTCGGCCGCCTGATCGGCCGCGTCGGCTACGCCCTGAACCTGGTCGAGCTCGATCCCGGGGGCTCGGTCTCCCACGACGGTGCCCGGATGGAGGCCTTCGCTGCCGAGCACAGCGTGCGCGCCAGCGGCTACGTCCTGGTCGAGGAGCCGCGGCCCGGGCGCTTCGACCCGGAGGAGGCAAAGCGTCTCGGCGTCGCCGAAGGCCCCGCCTTCGCGGCTCTGCAGAGGGGCGAGCCGGTCGAGGGAAGCGCCGGGACCGTCCACCCGGAGCAGGTGCTGGGCGAGGCCCGGGACGGCCGCACGGTGGCGATCACCGGTGACACCGCTCCCAGCCACGCGACGGTCGCCGCCGCGGCCGACGCCGACCTGCTGGTCCACGACGCCAGCTTCTCCGAGGAGGAGGCCCAGCGCGCCGCCGACACCGGCCATTCGACGGTCGGCCAGGCCGCAGCGGTCGCTCGCGAGGCCCACGTCAAGCTGCTCGCCCTCGTCCACGTCTCCTCCCGCTACCACGTCGGCAAGGTCCTCGACGAGGCGCGCGAGGTCTTCGAGCCGACGCTGGCCCCGCGCGACTTCGACGTCGTCGAGATCCCGTTTCCCGAGCGGGGCGAGCCGTTCCTGGTGCCCAATGGGGCGCGCGAACGCGGCGAGCTCCAGCCCGAAACAGCGGACTAGGGACCACCGGGCCGCCTCTGCCGCTGCTACGCTGCGGGCGTCCTTTAACCCGGGTCCCGTGAGGCCCAGAAGGAGCAAAGTCGGCGGTGAACGAGAACGTCGTGCTCACGCACGATGACCTGAAGCGAACGCTGCGGCGGGTCGCCCACGAGATCGCGGAGAAGAATCCCGACGCCGGTGGCTTGGCGATCGTCGGGATCCACACGAGAGGCGCTCTGCTCGCCCGGCGCCTGCACGATCTGCTGCTGGACCTGACCGCGACCGACATTCCCATCGGCGACCTCGACATCAGCTTCTACCGCGACGACGTCGGCGCCAAGGCGCCGGCCGACCAGCCCGTCGTCCACGCCTCGCACGTCGACTTCGACCTCTCCGGCAAGACGGTGGTCCTCGTCGACGACGTCCTCTTCACCGGCCGCACCGTGCGCGCCGCGATCGACGCCCTCTTCGACTACGGACGTCCGCAGCGCGTTCAGCTGGCCGTTCTCTGCGACCGCGGTCACCGCGAGCTGCCGATTCGCCCCGACTACGTCGGCAAGAACCTGCCGACGGCGCGCGAGGAGCGGGTCAACGTCCGCCTCGAGGAGCTCGACGGCGCCGACGAAGTGACGATCTCGGCTCCGGTGGAGGCGACGGCGTGAGGCACCTGCTCTCGATCGAGCAGCTTTCGAAAGCCGAGATCGAGGCGATCCTCGACCGCGCCGAGAGCTTCGCCGAGGTCGGCCGCCGCGACATCAAGAAGGTGCCGACCCTGCGCGGGCGCACCGTCGTCACCCTCTTCTACGAGTCGAGCACGCGCACCAGCTCCTCCTTCGAGCTCGCCGCCAAGCGGCTCTCGGCCGACCTCGTCTCGGTCAAGGCGGCTGGCTCCTCGGTCGACAAGGGCGAGTCGCTGAAGGACACGGTCGCCACCCTCTCCGCCTACGAACCGGCCGCGATCGTGATCCGCCACCCGCACGCCGGCGCCGCGCAGCTGGTGGCCGGCTGGGCCGACGCCGCCGTCGTCAACGCCGGCGACGGCAAGCACGAGCACCCGAGCCAGGCGCTGCTCGACGTCTACACCCTTCGTCGCCGGCTCGGCTCGCTCGAAGGCAAGCGGATCTGGATCGTCGGAGACGTCCTGCACAGCCGCGTCGCCCGCTCGAACCTGATCGCCTTCCAGGCAATGGGCGCCGAGCTGACGGTCTGCGGGCCGCCGGCGCTGATCCCACGTGGCCTGCGGGAGCTTGGCTGCGAGGTGACCCACTCGCTCGACGATCTCGGCGAGGCCGACGTCGTATACGCCCTGCGACTGCAGCGGGAGCGCATGCGCGAGAGCTTCGTTCCCTCGCTGCGCGAGTACGCCGTCCACTTCCAGATCGACTCGCGCCGGCTCGGCCCGCGCCAGCTGCTGATGCACCCCGGCCCCGTCAACCGCGGCGTCGAGCTCTCCGGCGAGGCGATCGACTCGCCGCAGTCGCTGATCGCCGAGCAGGTCGCCTCGGGGCTGGTCGTGCGCATGGCGATCCTCTACGAGCTGCTCGCCGCCGGCGACGAGGAGCCGACGCCCGCCGCGGGCAACGGCGCGACCGCTCCGACGCCGATCGGACAACCGGCGTGAGCGCGACCAAGATGGAGATGCGCTCCGGTGAGAGCGCCGACCTCGTCCTGCGCGGTGTCACCGTGCTCGACCCGGCGGCGGGCCTCGATGGCCGCCACGACGTCGTCGTCCGCGCGGGCCGCGTCACCGAGCTCCCCGCGCCCGGCGCGGCCGACGCGGCCGGCCTGGAGGAGATCGATGCCGAGGGGCTGCACGCCTTCCCGGCCTTCTTCGATCCGCACGTCCACCTGCGCACACCCGGTCAGGAACACAAGGAGGACGTCGAGACCGGCGCCCGCTCGGCAGCCGCGGGCGGTTACTGCGGAGTGCTGGCGATGGCCAACACCGAGCCGCCCGTCTCCGAGCCCGCCGACGTCGAGACGCTGCTCGCCGACGCCCGTGCCGCCGCCGCGGTCCGGGTCGGCTTCCTCGCCACGGTGACGCGGGCGATGGCGGGCGAGGAGCTGACCGAGATGGCCTCCCTGCTCGAGGCTGGCGCGGCGGGCTTCAGCGACGACGGCCTGCCGATCCGCAGCGCCCGGGTCCTGCGCCGCGCGCTCCAGTACCAGCGCCTCTGCGGCGGCACGATCGCCCTGCACGAGGAGGACCCGGAGCTCTCCGGCGACGGCGTCATGCACGAGGGGCCGGTCTCGGCCGCGCTCGGGCTCGCCGGCATTCCCTCGATCTCGGAGTCGACGACGATCGCCCGCGACGCCGCGATCGCCGGCTACGAGGGGGGGCGGATCCACGTCCAGCACCTCTCGGCCGTCGAGTCCGTCGAAGCGGTGCGCGCCGCCAAGGCCGCCGGCGTCCAGATCACCTGTGAGGTCTCGCCTCACCACCTCTGCCTCACCGACGAGGCCGTGCGCGGCCTCGACCCGCACCGCTTCAAGATGAACCCGCCGCTGCGCTCGGAGGCCGACCGGCAGGCGCTGATCGAGGGCCTGCTCGACGGCACGGTCGACTGCATCGCGACCGACCACGCCCCTCACGCCACCGAGGAAAAGGAGGTCCCGTTCGAGGAGGCCGCGATGGGAGTGACCGGCCTCGAGACCGCCTTCGCCGCCCTGCACACCCACCTCGTCCTGCCCGGGACGATCGGCCTCGGCCTCCTCGTCGAGAAGCTGGGATCGGGCGCCGAGCCCTTCGGCGTCGAGCGCTCCTCGCTCGCCCCCGGCAGCGAGGCCAACATCGCCCTCTGCGACCTCGCGGCCAGGTGGACCGTCGGCGAGGAGGGCTACGAGAGCCGCTCCTCCAACTCCTGGTGCGACGGCGAGGAGCTGACCGGCCGCGTGCTGATGACCCTGGCCGGCGGCCAGGTCGCCTACCGCCTGCGCTCCTTCTCGCTGGGGGTCGCCGCGTGAACGAAGGCTTCCTGCTGCTCGAGGACGGGGCGCGCTTCGACGGCGTGCCCTGCGGGGCCGACGGCCCGATCACCGGCGAGGTCGTCTTCAACACGGCGATGACCGGCTACCAGGAGTCGGTCACCGACCCGTCATACGCCGGCCAGATCGTCGTCTTCACCTACCCCCTGATCGGCAACTACGGAGTCTCGGCGGCGGCGATGGAGTCCGAAGCGGCGCACGCGCGCGGCGTCGTCATGCGCGACCCCAAGAACGGCGAGGACGCGGCGAGCGCCGAGGGCGGCTGGCTCGACTGGCTCGCCGACCGCGGCGTCCCCGGGATCGGCGGCGTCGACACCCGCGCCGTCGTCCGCCACATCCGCGACAAGGGCGCGATGCGCGGCGGCATCTTCCCGCCTGGCACCTCCGAATCCGAGGCGCGCGAGCGGGTCGCCGCCGAGCCCTCGATGAGCGGCGCCGACCTCGCCCGCACCGTCACCCCGCCCGAGCCGGTGCGCTTCGAGGGCGACGGCCCGCACGTCGTCGGCATCGACACCGGGATCAAGCTCAACATCGTCCGCCAGCTGCGCGAGCGCGGCTGCAGGCTGACCCTGCTGCCCTGTACCTCCTCCGCCGAGCAGGTGCTCGCCGAGGACCCCGACGTGGTCTTCCTCGCCAACGGTCCCGGCGACCCCGCGGCCCTGGACTACGTCGTCGTCACGGTCCGCGAGCTGGTCGGCCAGAAGCCGCTCTTCGGCATCTGCCTCGGCCACCAGCTGCTCTGCCGCGCCGTCGGCCTCGAGACCTACAAGCTCCCCTTCGGGCATCGCGGCGCCAACCACCCGGTCAAGGACCTGGCGACGGGCCGTATCGACATCACCTCGCAGAATCACGGCTTCGCCGTCCAGGGGCCCGGCGGCGAGCCGCGGATCGAGGCCGACGAGCCGGTGCGCTGGGAGACCGATTTCGGCGCCGCCGAGCTCTCCCACCTCAACCTCTACGACCGCACGGTCGAGGGCCTGGTGCTGCGCGACGTCGCTGCCGCGACCGTCCAGTACCACCCCGAGGCCGGCCCCGGCCCGCACGACGCCCGCCATCTCTTCGACGGCTTCCTGGAGCTGGCGCATGCCTAAGCGCACCGACATCGAGAAGATCCTGCTGATCGGCTCGGGGCCGATCGTGATCGGACAGGCGGCCGAGTTCGACTACTCCGGCGTGCAGGCCTGCAAGGTGCTGCTCGAGGAGGGCTACGAGGTCGTGCTCGTCAACTCCAACCCGGCGACGATCATGACCGACCCCGAGTTCGCGACGGCGACCTACGTCGAGCCGCTGCTGCCCGGCCCGGTGGCCCGGATCATCGAGAAGGAGCGCCCCGACGCCCTGCTGCCGACCCTCGGCGGCCAGACCGCGCTCAACCTGGCGATGGCCCTGCGGGAGGACGGCACGTTGGAGCGCTACGGCGTCGAGCTGATCGGCGCCGACGCGGCCGCGATCCGCCGCGCCGAGGACCGCGAGGAGTTCCGCCGCACGATGACCGAGGCCGGCCTGCGCATTCCGTGGTCGATTACCGTCGAGAGCCTCGCCGAGGTCGAGGCGGCGCTCGCCGACGGCCGGATCACGCTGCCGGCGATCGTGCGTCCGGCCTTCACCCTCGGCGGTCAGGGCGGCGGCGTGGGGGGGAACGAGACCGAGCTGCGCCAGGTCGTCTCCGAGGGACTCGCCGCCAGCCCGATCAACCAGGTGCTGGTTGAGGAGTCGGTGATCGGCTGGGGCGAGTTCGAGCTCGAGGTGATGCGCGACCGCAACGACAACGCCGTGATCATCTGCTCGATCGAGAACGTCGACCCGATGGGGGTCCACACCGGCGACTCGGTAACGGTCGCGCCTGCTCAGACCCTGACCGACGCCCTGTACCAGGAGCTGCGCGACCAGGCGCTGGCCGTGATCCGCGCCGTCGGGGTCGAGACCGGCGGCTCCAACGTCCAGTTCGCGGTCAACCCCGAGAACGGCGAGATCGCCGTGATCGAGATGAACCCGCGCGTCTCGCGCTCCTCGGCCCTGGCCTCGAAGGCGACCGGCTTCCCGATCGCGAAGATGGCCGCCAAGCTCGCCGTCGGCTACGCCCTCGAGGAGATCCCCAACGACATCACGCGAGCGACGCCGGCCTCCTTCGAGCCGACGATCGACTACGTGGTGACGAAGATCCCGCGCTTCGCCTTCGAGAAGTTCCCCGGCACCGAGGGCCGGCTCTCGACCCACATGCAGAGCGTCGGCGAGGTGATGTCGATCGGTCGCACCTTCCGCGAGTCCTTCGCCAAGGCGATGCGCTCGCGCGAGCTCGACGCGGCCGCCGAGGTCCCCGCCTCCGACGAGGACCTGCTGGTCGCGCTGGAGAAGCCCTGCTCCGAGCGCTTCGACCTGATCCTCGCCGCCTTCGGGCGCGGGATCTCGGTCGAGGCGGTCCACGAGCGCTCCCTGGTCGACCCCTGGTTCCTGCGCGAGCTGCGGGCGCTCGCGACCGACGGCGACGGCACCGACGGCCTCGCCCGCACCTACAAGTCGGTCGACACCTGCGCCGCCGAGTTCGAGGCGGCGACTCCCTACTACTACTCCGCGCACGAGCGGCCCTCGGCGGGCTTCCCCGCTTCGGAGGTCCGTCGCGGCACCCGCGACGCCGTCGTCATCCTCGGCGCCGGGCCGAACCGGATCGGCCAGGGGATCGAGTTCGACTACTGCTGCGTGCACGCGGCGATGACGGCGCGCGAGCTCGACCGCGACGCGGTGATGGTCAACTGCAACCCGGAGACGGTCTCGACCGACTACGACACCTCCGACCGCCTCTACTTCGAGCCGCTGACGGTGGAGGACGTGCTCGCCGTCTGCGAGCAGGAGCGGCCCGAGGGCGTGATCGTCCAGTTCGGCGGCCAGACGCCGCTGAAGCTGGCCCGCGCCCTCGAGGAGGCGGGCGTGCCGTTGCTCGGCACCCCGGTCGACGCGATCGACCTGGCCGAGGATCGCGGCCGCTTCGGCGCCCTGCTGCGCGAGCTCGGGGTCAAGCACCCGCCCTACGGCACCGCGCTCTCGGCCGATGAGGCCGCGACGATCGCCGAGAAGGTCGGCTTCCCGCTGCTGGTCCGCCCCTCCTACGTGCTCGGCGGCCGAGCGATGGAGATCTGCTACTCGACCGAGGACCTCGCCGGCTACCTGAAGGCCAACGTCAAGGCCGACCAGGAGCATCCGCTGCTCCTCGACCGCTTCCTCGAGAACGCGATCGAGGTCGACGTCGACGCGCTCGCCGACGGGACCGACGTCCACGTCGCCGGGATCATGCAGCACGTCGAGGAGGCCGGCGTGCACTCCGGCGACTCGGCCTGCGTGCTGCCGCCGATGAGCCTCGGCGAGGAGATGCTCGACGAGATCCGGGCGACGACGAAGCGGATCGCGCTCGAGCTCGGCGTCGTCGGGCTGATCAACATCCAGTACGGCGTCGCCGGCGGCGAGCTCTACGTGATCGAGGCCAACCCGCGCGCCTCTCGCACCGTTCCCTTCGTCTCCAAGGCGACCGGCGTGCCGCTGGCCAAGGTCGCGGCGCGCCTGATGCTCGGCGAGAGCCTCGCCGAGCAGGAGCTGCGCGAGCCGCCGGCGGGGGTGGTCAGCGTCAAGGAGGCCGTCCTGCCCTTCGCCCGCTTCGCCGGTGCCGACTCGGTGCTCGGCCCGGAGATGAAGAGCACCGGCGAGGTGATGGGCATCGCCGCCGACTTCCCGACCGCCTTCGGCAAGGCGCAGGCGGCGGCGGGCGTCTCGCTGCCCACCGGCGGCTCGGTCTTCATCACGGTCACCGACATCGACAAGCCGGCGGCGACCCAGATCGCCGCCCGCTTCCACGATCTCGGCTTCGAGCTGATCGCCACCGGCGGCACCGCGCAGGCGATCTCGTCGATGGGCGTGCCGGTCACTCCGATCAACAAGATCGCCGAGGGCTCGCCCCACGTCGTCGACCTGATCCGCGAGCGTCGCTGCGACCTGGTGATCAACACCCCGACCGGCTCCGGCGCGCGGGCCGACGGCTATGAGATCCGCACCGCGGCCGTGCGTCACAACGTGCCCTGCGTGACGACGATGACCGGCGCCACCGCCGCCGTGCGCGCGATCGCCGCCAAGATCGAGGGCGACTCCACCGTCCGCTCCCTGCAGGAGATCCACGGGGTCGAGCGGGCGAAGCAGGTTCGATGACCGCCCCGTTCGGGCGCCGCCTCTGCGAGGTCTCAGAAAGCCGTGATTCCGGCGGCTACCGCTTCTTCTCCCTGATCGACGAGGAGGGCCCCGAGCCCCGGCCGGGCCAGTTCTACATGCTCGCCACCGAGCGCCACTGGGAGCAGTCCGGCGCCCGCCCCTTCCTGCCCCGCGCCATCTCCGTCGCCGAAGCGTCCCCGCTGACTTCGTCTTTGGTTCCGCTATCCGGAACGAAAGACGAAGTCAGCGGGTGGAAGCTGGATTTCCTGATCGAGGGGATCGGCCCGGGGACCGACCGGCTCTGCGAGCTGGAGCCGGGGGAGAAGGTCTGGGTCAACGGGCCGCTCGGCAACTCGTTCTCCTCCCCGAAGGAGCTCTCGCCCGCTGCCGTCGGCGCGATCCTCGTCGGTGGCGGCATCGGCATCGCGCCCCTCGCGATCTTGCGCCGTCACTTCGCCGACAGGAACGTGCCGACTCGGGTCCTGCTCGGCTTTCGCGACGAGGCCCACTCCGGCGGCCTCGAGGACCTCTTCGCTTGCTGCGAGGTCCGCCTCGCCAGCGAGGACGGTCATACCGGTCATCAGGGCTACGTCACCGACCTCCTTGCCGCGATGCTGGCAGGCGACGACGCCGCCTCTTCCGTCGTCTACTCCTGTGGCCCGCAGCCGATGCTCGACGCGGTAGCGGACCTATGTGGTGAAGTCGAAGTGCCCTGCGAGCTGGCAATGGAGTCGCCAATGGCCTGCGGCTATGGCGCCTGCTTCGGCTGCGCCGTCCCAGACGGGAACGGCGGCTACGCCCGCCTCTGCGTAGACGGCCCGGTAGCTCGAAGGGGTGTCGGGGGGGCGTCCGGAGGGCGCGGCGTCCTCTTTTTCGCCCGTCCGACGCCCGAAGCGCCACCTGAGGCTTTCCAGGCGAAAAACCCAGCAACCGGAGGACGCCCCCCCGGCGCCCCTTCCCCCTCCGGACGACCCCCCGCGTCCCCTGCCACCTCGGGCGCCTCTGTCGAGTTTTGCGGGGTCGAGCTGGAACATCCTGTGATCAACGCGTCGGGGACCTTCGACGCGATCGCGGCACGGACGGTTTACGGGGACGAGCTATTGGCGTCATTCCCGTTCAGCGCCTTCGTCTCGAAGACGATCACGCCAGAGCCGCGGGCGGGGAACGAGCCGCAGCGGATCTGGGAGACGCCGGCGGGGATGATCAACTCGATTGGGCTGCCCAATAAAGGCCTTGAGGGGTTCTTGGCCGAAGATCTACCGCAGTTGGCGGAGCTGCCGGTTCCCCTGATCGTGTCGGTGATGGGAACGAGTCATGAGGAGTTTGCGAGGTTGGTCCAAGGCGTGGGGGAGAGGGACGAGGTGGCCGCGATCGAGCTCAACGTGTCATGTCCCAACGTCCACTCCGGCCTGATCGTGGGGGAGCAGCCGAGCGAGGCCGAGGCGCTTGTCGAAGCGCTGCGGCCGCTCACCGAGAAGCCGTTGATCGTGAAGCTGACACCGAACGTGGCGAATCCCGCTGACGTAGCGATTGCGGCGGAACAGGGTGGGGCAGACGCTGTGTCCCTGGTCAACACTCTGAAGGCGAGCGCGATCGATCCGGTGACCGGTAAGCCGGGCATCGCCGCCGGGCACGGCGGCCTCTCCGGGCCGGCGATTCGACCCATTGCGGTCGCGCAGACGAGAGCGGTGTCGGCGGCAGTGCAGGTGCCGGTAGTCGGCATGGGCGGCGTCTCGAACGGCGCTGACGCGGCTGAGCTGATTGCTGCGGGCGCGACGCTCGTCGCTGTCGGGACCGAGAGCTTTCGCGACCCCCGGGCCGGCGAACGCGTTGCGGGCGAGCTTGCCGGAGCGCTCAGGGAGGGTCGAGGCGGCGCTCCAGTCCGGTCCGCTTCCTGAACCTCGACCGGAGGTTGAGGTGAATTTGGGCTGAAATGACCCGGGAGCCCTTGCACCTGCGCAAGCCGCGGCTATACTCGCCGCCCACATGGCCACCTCAGTCAAGACCTCCGCCGCGACCCCGGAGCGTTCCCTGGACCAGCGGATGGACGCGTTGAAGCGTGCAAACGACATCCGCACCGCGCGGGCGAAGCTGAAGAAGGACCTCAAGGCGGGCAAAGCCAACATCCACACCCTGCTGCTGGACCCACCCGAGTACCTGCTGACCGCAAAGGTCTTCGACATGCTCCTCGCGGTGCCGAAGTACGGCCGAGTGAAGACGAACAGGATCCTCAATCAGTGCCGGATCTCGCCGTCGAAGACGATCGGCGGACTCTCAGAGCGACAGCGCGCAGAGTTGGTTTCGCAGCTCCGCCGCTAGCCGAGTCAGTATTCCCGGCCGCATGGCCAAGGTCTTCGTAATCACCGGTCCCTCGGGGGTCGGCAAGGGCACGCTGATCGCGAGGTTGCTCGAAGAGGTCCCAGGGCTGGAGCTCTCGATCTCCGCGACCACCCGCGAGCCGCGCGAGGGCGAGGTGAGCGGGCGCGACTACCACTTCCTCACGCCGGAGGAGTTCGACCGCCGCATCGAGGCCGAGGACTTTCTCGAGTTCGCCACCTACAGCGGCCATCGCTACGGGACGCTGCGCTCCGAGGTGCGCCGCCGGCTGGAGGGGGGCCACTCGGTCGTGCTCGAGATCGAGGTCCAGGGCGCGCGCCAGGTACGCGCCGCGATGCGGGAGTCCGTCCAGGTCTTCATCGCGCCGCCGGATCCCGTGGCGCTGCGCCACCGGCTCGAGTCGCGTGGGACCGACAGCATCGAGGCGATCGACGCCCGCCTCGAGGTCGCCCAGCAGGAGCTCGCCGCTCAGGACGAGTTCGCGCACAGGATCGTCAACGACGACCTTGAGCGGGCCGCCGCTGAGCTGGCAGGGATCGTGCGCGCCGAACTGGGCTCATCACTAGACTCCGAGCCCAGATGATCAAACCACGCGTTGACAAGCTCCTCGAGCACACCGATTCCCACTACGCGGCCGTCGTCGTCGCCGCCAAGCGCGCACGGCAGATAAACAGCTACTACCACAGCCTCGGCGAGGGCAGCTTCGGCGAGTACCCGCCCCCGATGGTGGACGTTCCCGGCGAGGGCAACTACCTCTCGATCGCCCTCGAGGAGGTCGCCGAGGGCAAGCTCAAATACGAGTACCGCGCCTAGGCGCGGTACCGGCGCGCGCCGGGACGGAGGACCCGGATGGCCAGGATTCTTCTCGGAGTGAGTGGTGGGATTGCCGCCTACAAGGCGCTCGAGTTGGCGCGCCTGGCGACCAGGGCGGGCCACGGCGTGCGTGTGCTGATGACCGAGGGCGCGACCCGGTTTGTCGGCGCCGCCTCCTTCGAGGGGATCGTCGGCGCGCCCGTCCTGCGCTCTGAGTTCGAGCGCGACCCGATGCGCGGGGCCTTTCCTGGCGAGCCCGTGCCCGAGCACGACCCGATCGGCCACCTCGAGCTGGCCGCCAACTGCGACGCCTACCTGGTCGCCCCGGCATCGGCCAACACGCTGGCCAAGCTGGCCGCGGGGACGGCCGACTCGATGGTCACCACCTCCTTTCTCGCCTGCACGGCGCCGCGCCTCGTCGCCCCGGCGATGAACGACCGCATGTACGCCGACGCGGCGACGCGGGCGAACCTGGCGCTCCTGCGCGAGCGCGGCGTGACGGTGATCGAGCCTGACGAGGGCGCCCTCGCCTCGCGCGGCGAGCGCGGCAAGGGCCGGCTGCCCGACCCCGCCCGCCTTCTCGCCCTGGTCGAAGCCGAGCTGCCGACCGGCCACCGTCCCTGGGACGGCCTGCGCGTTCTCGTCACCGCCGGCGGCACCCGCGAGCCGCTCGACCCCGTTCGTTTCCTCGGCAATCGCTCCAGCGGCCGCATGGGCATCGCCTTGGCGGCGGCCGCCGCCCGCCGCGGCGCCGACGTGACGCTGATCTGCGCCAACGTCGCCCTCCCCGAGCCCCCCGGCGTCCGCCGCATCGACGTTCAGACCACCGCCGAGCTGGCCGAGGCTACCCACACGGAGTTCCCCAGCGCCAACGTCCTCCTCATGGCCGCCGCCCCCGCCGACTTCCGCCCCGCCGAGACCGCCCCCGGCAAGCTAACCCGCGACGCGTCACTCGACCTCCGCCTCGAACCCACCGAAGACATCCTCGCCGGCCTCACCGCCACGCGCCGCGACGACCAGACCATCGTCGCCTTCGCCGCCGAAGCGGGCGACAACATCGACCGAGCCCGGCAGAAGCTGACGCGCAAGGGTGCCGACCTAATGGTCCTCAACGACATTTCGAACCCCGAAATCGGCTTCGAGAGCGAAGAAAACGCCATAACCCTGATCGACCAAGCGAGCGAGACCCCCGTTCCGCAAGCTTCAAAGGACACCATCGCGGACGAAATCCTGGACCGAGTAACCACGCTCCGTGAGGAGGGAAGGCAGTCCCCTCCGACGGGCGGATACTCAAAGGGTCGCGCTAATTAGCGCGACCCTTGTCCGGAGGAGGGGACTGCCTTCCCTCCTCACGGACGCGAGCTATACTCGCTGCACGCTTTTTCGATACGTGATTCGTATGAGAAGTGGGCCTGGCCCACTTTTTTTTCGCCCTCAAGCCAATGCAAGACCTCCAGCAAGACATCCAGCAGCAGCTCGACCAGCTCGACGCCGAGATCGAGCTGGTCGCCCTCGAGCAGCCGAGCAAAGAAGCGCTGCGCCTCTTCATCGACTACCCGAGCGGCGTCGACCTGGCGCTCTGCGAGCGGGTGACGAGGCACCTCAACCACCTGCGCGCCGAGTACTCGCTGGAGGTCTCCTCGCCCGGCCCCAAGTACGGCAAAAAGGAGAACTCGTGAGCAAGGAGATCGTCGACGCGGTACGAGCACTGGAGCAGGAGAAGGGCATCTCCGCCGACACGCTGATGGACGCGCTCGCCGACGCGCTGCTCTCGGCCTACAAGAAGACGCCCGGCGCGGCCAAATACGCGCGCGTCGACCTCGATCACGAGACCGGCGACTTCCGTGTCTTCGAGCTGATCCTGCCACCCGAGTTGGAGGAGAAGTTGCTCGCCGAGGCCGCCGAGGCCCAGGAGGAGGAAGAGCGCGAGATCGATCCGGAGACCGGCGAGCTGCGCGAGCCCGAGGACCCCGAGCTCGACCCGGAGATGATCGCCCCCTACGAGGACCAGATCTCCACCCGCGACGTCACCCCCGACGACTTTGGCCGGATCGCCGCCCAGACCGCGAAGCAGGTGATCTTGCAGCGGATCCGCGAGGCCGAACGGATGATGATGTTCGACGAGTACCAGGACCGCGTCGGCGAGCTGATCACCGGGATCATCCAGCAGTCCGACAAGCGCTACACGCTCGTGCAGCTGCGCGAGCGGGTCGAGGCGTTGCTGCCCAAGTCCGAGCAGGTCTACAACGAGCGCTACGACCACGGCATGCGGGTCAAGGCCGTGATCACCGACGTCTCCGACTCGACCAAAGGGCCGGCGATCGTCGTCTCGCGGCGCAGCTCGGAGCTGATCAAGAAGCTGTTCGAAATGGAGGTGCCGGAGATCGCCGACAAGCTGGTCGAGATCGTCGGCGTCGCCCGCGAGCCCGGCTACCGCTCGAAGATCGCGGTCGTCTCGCACGCCGACGGGGTCGACCCGGTCGGCGCCTGCGTCGGCCCACGCGGCTCGCGCGTGCGGATGGTCGTCTCCGAGCTGCGCGGCGAGAAGATCGACATCATCCCCTTCAACGAGGAGCCGGCGCGCTTCGTCGCCAAGGCGCTGTCGCCGGCGCGTGTGCGCGAGGTGATCGTCGACGACGAGGAGCGCCAGGCGACCGTGATCGTGCCCGACGACCAGCTCTCGCTGGCGATCGGCCGCGACGGCCAGAACGCCCGCCTCGCCGCCCGCCTCACCGGCTGGCGGGTCGACATCAAATCCGAGACCGAGTTCGCCGCCGAAGAGGTGGTCGAGGACTACGAGGGCGAAGAGGCCTTCGACGGCCGCTGCATGGCGGTGCTGACGACCGGTCGCCGCTGCCCCAACGCGGCGATCGGCGGCTCGACTTACTGCGGCCTGCCGCAGCACCAGGCGCTGAGCCGCTTCGAGACGAACCAGATGGCGATACTCGGGGCGGTGGCGGAGGCCGAGGTGGAGATTCTGGCCGATCCGGATGCGGATCAGGGGCAGGTCGACGAGATTGTCGCGAAGGCCGAAGCCGAGTTCGTTGAGGAGGCGGAGACGCCCCAGGACGATGCTGATCAGCCCGCAGGTCCTGTCGCCGGGGATGGCGAGTCGTCCTCGCAAGCTGCGGGCGACTCCCCATCCCCGACACCACCCGCGGGAGATGAGGATGGCGCCCAGGGTGAGACCGTTGACGAACTCGCCGAGGAGCCCGCTGATGAGAGTGAGGCTTCCGACTCTGGGGCGGAAGAAGTGGTCGAGGAGGCAGAGCAGGCTTAGTGGCTAAGAAGCGGGTTCACGAGATCGCGAAAGCGAAAGGGCTTAGCAGCAAGGACGTTCTGGCTGCGCTGAAGAAGGCCGGGGTCGAGGTGAAAACCGCTTCGTCGACCGTCGATGAGGCCGTTGCGGTCAAGGCGCTTGACGGCGACGGGGCGGCTCCGGCAGCGACCAAGGAGCCTCCGAAGCCCGCGCCCAAAGCACAGGCTCCGGCCAAGCCGCCAGCGGCGGCGCCAAAGGCTGAGGCTCCGCCGAAATCCGCCGCGCCGGCTACGGAGGCGCCGAGGCCGGCCGCCAAACCGGCCGCCAAACCGGTTCAGACCTCAAGGGGGCCGGTGCGGCCGAAGGAGAAGCCGGCCGCCGCCACCGGAGGCGGAGCGAGCGGCAAGAAGCGTCGCGTCGTGATCGATTCGCAGGCCGCCCGCCGCGACCAGATGGGCGGGCCGCCGCCGCAGCGGCCGCCGCGCCGCCGGGGCGGTCGCCGCCGCCGGCCGATGCTGGAGGAGCCGCCGCCCAAAGTCGAGGCGGCCGAGCCCGAGGCGACGACGGTCCCCTCCGGGGCGAGCGTGCGCGAGGTCGCCGAGCTGCTCGGCCTGGGCAGCGCCGAGGTGATCAAGAAGCTGATGACGATGGGGGAGATGGCGACGCTGACCCAGACCCTCACCGACGACTCAATCAAGGCGATCGCCGACGAGTACGACCGCAAGATCGAGATCGTCACCGCCGCCGAGGAGGAGCCCGAGGCGCCCGCCTTCGAGGACAGCGCCGAGGAGCTCGTCGACCGGCCGCCGGTGGTGACGATCATGGGCCACGTCGACCACGGCAAGACCTCGCTGCTCGACGCGATCCGCGAGACCGAGGTCGCGGCCGGCGAGGCCGGTGGCATCACCCAGCACATCGGCGCCTACCAGGTCCATCACGCCGCGAGGACGATCACCTTCCTCGATACCCCCGGCCACGCGGCGTTCACCGCGATGCGTGCCCGCGGCGCCAAGGTCACCGACGTGGCCGTGGTCGTCGTCGCCGCCGACGACGGCGTCATGCCGCAGACCAAAGAGGCGATCGACCACGCCCGCGCCGCTGACGTGCCGATCCTGATCGCGGTCAACAAGATCGACAAGGAGGGCGCGCAGCCCGACCGCGTGCGCAACGAGCTCGCCGCCGACGGCCTGACGCCGGAGGACTGGGGTGGCGACACCGTCTACTGCGACGTCTCGGCCAAGACCCACGAAGGCCTCGACAACCTGCTCGACATGATCCTGCTCGTCACCGAGCTCGAGGAGCTTGGCGCCAATCCCGACGCACCGGCGTCGGGCACCGTGGTCGAGTCCCAGCTCGATCCCGGCCGTGGCCCCGTGGTCACGATCCTGGTCCAGCGCGGGACGCTGAAAGTCGGCGACTCGCTGGTCGCCGGGCCGCAATGGGGACGCGTGCGGGCGATGCAGGACTTCATGGGCACCCGCGTCCAAGCCGCGGGGCCGGGAATGCCGGTCGAGGTTCTCGGCTTCGACGGCGTCGCCGACGCGGGCGAGTTCGTGCGCGCGGTCGAGAACGACCGCCGCGCCCGCCAGCTCGCGGGCGAGCGCGCCAACCGGCTGAAGACCGAGGCCCTGGCCCGCCGCCAGGCGCGCAAGGTCAGCCTCGAGGAGGTCTTCTCGCGCGTCCAGGAGGGCGAGATCAAGGAGCTCAACATCGTCCTCAAGGCCGATGTCGCCGGCTCGCTGGAGGCGCTGCAGGACGAGATCGCCAAGGTGCCGCAGGAGCAGGTCGGGATCAACATCATCCACTCGCAGACCGGCGGCATCAACGAGTCCGACGTGATGCTGGCCTCGGCCTCGGAGGCGATCGTGATCGGCTTCAACGTGCGCCCGCTGGCCGACGCCCGCCGCGCCGCCGAGCGCGAGGGCGTCGACATCCGCACCTACTCGGTGATCTACAAAGTCACCGAAGACCTGCGCAACGCGATGGAGGGGATGCTGGAGGCGGTCGAGGTCGAGGAGACGCTCGGCGAGGCCGAGGTCAAGCAGACCTTCAAGGCCTCGAAGGTCGGCCGCATCGCCGGCTGCGTGGTCAGCGACGGCCGGGTCACGCGCGACGCCAGCGTCCGCCTGATCCGCGAGGGCACGGTGATCTGGGACGGCGTGCTCGGCTCCCTGCGCCGCTTCAAAGACAACGTCCAGGAGGTCGAGCAGGGCCAGGAGTGCGGAATCGTGCTCGAGGGCTACGCCGACGTCAAGGAGGGCGACGTGCTCGAGTTCTTCAAGACGAAGCAGGTCGAGCAGACCCTGGAGTAGCATGGCCACGCCTCGCATGCGCCGCATCAACGAGGTGCTCCGCGAGGTGATCGGCGCCGCCATCTCCGAGTTGAGCGATCCGCGTATCGGCTTCGTAACCGTGACCTCGGTCGAGACCAGCCCAGACCTGCGCACCGCCAAGGTGCACGTCAGCGTGCTCGGCTCCGAGGAGGAGCGCGAGGCGACGCTGGCCGGGCTGCGCTCCTCGCACGGGGTGCTGCAGTCGAAGATCGCCGCCGAGACGCGGATGAAGCGCACCCCGACGCTGACCTTCGCCTACGACGAGACAGTCGAGCAGGGGATGCGGATCTCGAAGCTGCTCGAAGAAGAGGGGAACGAGGATGGCTGACGCGACGACGACGGCGGGGGTGAGCGAGGTCGCCGCCGTGCTGCGCGAGCGCGACCGCTTCCTGCTCACCGCGCACGAGGGCCCCGACGGCGACGCCCTCGGCTCGCTGCTGGGGATGCACCACCTGCTCGGCCAGCTCGACAAGGACTCGGTGATGTTCCTGGCGGCCAAGGAGTTCCCGCTGCCGATCGAGTACCGCTTCCTGCCGCTGGAGGAGGTCTTCCACGAGGCGCCGGCCGACATGGCCGACCGCACGATCGTCTTCCTCGACTGCGGCAACATCGACCGCATGCCGGTCGAGTTCCTCACCGACGGCGACAACTTCCGGATCAACGTCGACCACCACCACGACAACACGCTCTTCGGCGACGTCAACCTGCTCGACACCGGGGCGTCGAGCACGGCCGAGATCGTCTACGAGCTGGCGATCGCCCTCGGCGCCGAGATCACCGCGGAGATCGCCTCGGCGCTCTACGTCGGCCTGGTTACCGACACGGGCAAGTTCATGTACGAGAACACCAAGGCCCACACGCACCGGATCGCCGCCGAGCTGATCGACGCCGGCGTCGACGTCGACGACACCTACCGGCGGCTCTACGAGCACGTCCCAGTCGAGAAGCTGCGCTTGCTCTCACGCGCCCTAGAGGGCGTCGAGCGCCACTGCGAGGAGCGGCTCGTCGTCGCCTACATCACCGAGGCCGACTATGGGGCGACCGGGGCCGGAGAGGAGATGACGGAGGGCATCATCGACCACCTGCGCGCGATCGAGGGCACGCTGGTCGCGGCGATGGTCCGAGACCTCGGCGATCGCGGCCGGGCCGCGCGCAAGGTCAGCCTGCGCTCCAGCGGCGGCGAGGTCGACGTCTCGGCGATCGCCCGCAAGCACGGTGGCGGCGGGCACAAGCGCGCCGCCGGCTTCTCCACGGACCTGGAGCTGGACGAGCTGGTGTCGCTTCTCTGCGACGAAGTCACCGCTCAGCTCGACGCCTGACGATGGCGGCGGGGGGCGAGGGGGCGGTGTTGCTCTGCGACAAGCCGACCGGGATAACCTCGCATGCGATGGTCGTGCGAATACGACGGGAACGCGGCTGCAAGGCGGGACACGCCGGCACCCTCGACCCGTTCGCCACCGGCCTGCTGCTGGTCCTGCTCGGCCGCGCCACGCGCCTGCAGCGCTTCCTCACCGGGTTGCCCAAGACCTATCGAGCCCGGGCGCGGCTCGGCTGGCGCTCGAGCACGGGAGACCCTGACGGCGAGCTGACCGAGACGGGCCAGGTGCCGCGCTCGCTGGAGCTGCCCGTCGGCCGCGTGCGCCAGCGGGTGCCTATGACCTCGGCTGTGCGCGTCGGCGGCGAGCGCCTCTACCGCAAGGCGCACCGCGGGGAGACGGTGCGAACGCCGGAGCGCGATGTCGACGTCTACCGGGCCGAGCTGCTCGGCAGCGACGCCGAGAGCGCCGAGTACGAGATCGAGTGCTCCGCCGGGACCTACGTCCGCACGCTGGTCGAGACCCTCGATGACGCCTACTGCGCCGAGCTGCGCCGCACCGCGATCGGGCCCTTCCGGGTCGAGGACGCGGGCGAGGAAGTGAGCCTGGAGCAGGTCGCCGACCTAATTCCCGCCGCGGCGGAGGCCCTGCGATGACGTTCCGGTGCGCCTTTGCCCCGACATGCGTGGATAAAGCGCACCGGAAGGGATGGCGGTGAGCGTCCGGGTCACCTCGCTGCCCGACGCCGAGCCGCGGTCGCGGCACGTCGCGATCGGAACCTTCGACGGGGTTCACCGCGGCCACCAGGCGGTGATCGCCGGCGCCGACACCGTCCTCACCTTCGACCCGCACCCGCTGCGGGTCCTGCACCCGGCGGCGCTGCCGAAGCTGATCATGCCGTTCGGGGTCAAGCGCGACGTGATCGAGGGGCTGGGGGTGGAGGAGCTCGTCGTCATCCCCTTCGACGCCGAGTTCGCCAAGCGCGGCGCCGAGGAGTTCGTCGAGGACGTCTTGATCGAGCGCCTCGGCGCCGAGCGGGTCTCGGTCGGGGAGAACTTCCGCTTCGGCGCCAAGGCGAAGGGCGATCCGGCGATGCTGGCGAGCCGCTCGGAGTTCGAGACGCGGGTGGTGCCGCTGGTCGAGGTGGACGGCGAGACGGTCTCCTCGACCCGCATCAGGGCCCTGATCGCGGCCGGCGACATGGAGGGCGCCCGCCACTGCTTGGGCGCGCCGTTCATGGTCGAGGGCGAGGTCGTCGGCGGCGATCAGCGCGGTCGCGAGCTCGGCTTCCCGACCGCCAACCTCGTGCCCGACGACAGCCTCGCGATCCCCGGCCACGGGGTCTACGCGGCCTTCGCCAACGGCGTGCCGGCGGCGGTCAACGTCGGCGTGCGCCCGACCTTCGAGTCCGGCCGCGGCGTGCTGATCGAGGCCTACCTGATCGACCAAGAGCAGGACCTTTACGGCAGCCAGCTGCGCGTCGCTTTCGTCGAGCGGCTGCGCGGCGAGAAGCGCTTCGCCAGCGTCGAGGAGCTGATCGCCCAGATGCGCGACGACGTCGAGGACGCGAAGCGGGTCTGTGCTAGCTTCACCGGCGCGCAATGAGCCTGACCAAGGAGAAAAAGAGCGAGCTGATCGGCAAGTACCGCCGCGCCGACGGCGATACCGGCTCGGCCGAGGTTCAGGTCGCCCTGCTCACCGAGCGGATCAACGAGCTCACCGAGCACCTGCGCACGCACGCCAAGGACCATCACTCCCGTCGCGGGCTGCTGATGCTGGTCGGCAAGCGCCGCCGCATGCTGCGCTACCTCGAGCGCAATGACCTCGAGCGCTACCGCGCCCTGGTCGCCGATCTCGGCCTGAGGCGATGATCGCCGCCGGGGAACCGGCACCCGATTTCACCCTCCGCAACCAGGACGGCGAGAAGGTCTCGCTTGCTGATTTCCGCGGCGGTAGGGTCCTGCTCGTCTTCTATCCGCTCGACTTCAGCCCGGTCTGCAGCGATCAGCTCTCGATCTACCAGGAGGTCATGCCGGAGATCGACGCCCAGGGCGTGACGGTCCTCGGCATCAGCGTCGACAGCGGCTTCGCCCACAAGGCCTTTCAGGGGAAGCTGGGCACGGACATCCAGCTGCTCGCTGACTTCGAGCCCAAGGGCGAGGTCGCCCGCGCCTACGGCGCCTACCTGGAGAAGGTCGGCCACGCCAACCGCTCGCTCGTCCTGATCGACGAGGAGGGCGTCGTCGAGTGGGTGCACGAGTCGCCGACGCCGCTGGAGATCCCGGGCGCCAACCTGATCTTCGACGCCCTGGACGGCTCTGGCTCCTGATCTGACCAGCGCCGCGCCGCCGCCGCCCGGGCCGGACGATCACCGGCGGGGGCAGGGGCCGGTGCTGATCGTCTACGCCGACCTTGGCTGCCCGCATTGCGCCTCGGCCTGGGCTGAGATCCGCGAGCGGCAGGCGACCATTGTCTTCCGTCACTTTCCCGTCGCCGGCAAGCACCCCCGCTCGCCGGCGCTGCACGCCGCCGCCGAGGCGGCCTCCCGGCAGGGCCGCTTCTTCGAGCTGGTCGACTCGCTCTACGCCGACCGCGGCCACGTCGACGATCCCCACCTCTGGCAGCGGGCCGAGCGCCTCGGCCTCGACCTCGAGCGCTTCGAGGCCGACCGCCGCTCCGACGCCGTCGCCGCCCGCGTCCGCCGCGACTTCGAGTCGGGCATCCGCGCTGGCGTCACCGGCACCCCGGCGGTCTTCGAGACGCGCCGGTAGTTGAGTACCCATAGGGACCGCTAACTACCGGCGCGTCGCGGCCATGTACCCTGCAGGGGAACGAGAACGAGAGTTCTGAACGCGATGGTCGCCATCCGGGCGGCCTGGAGGTAAAAAATTCAATGAGCATGTTCGATGTGAGCCGCGTTTCGGCGGATGTCGGCGACAGCCAGATTTCCTTCGAGACCGGCAAGTTGGCCCGCCAGGCGAGCGGCGCGGTCGTCGTCCAGTCCGGCGACACGATGGTCCTCTGCACGGCGACGATGGGCAACCTGCGCGACGTCGACTTCCTGCCCCTGACCGTCGACGTCGAGGAGCGGATGTACGCCGCGGGCAAGATCCCCGGTTCCTTCTTCCGTCGCGAGGGCCGCTCGGGCGAGAAGGCGACGCTGACCGCGCGCATGATCGACCGCCCGATCCGACCCCTCTTCCCCAAGGGCTGGCACTACGAGACCCAGCTGGTCGCCACGCCCCTCTCCGTGGACCACGTCCACCCCTACGACATCCTCGCCATGAACGGCGCCTCGGCGGCGCTGGCGATCTCGCCCGTCCCGGTCGCCGCCCACGTCGGCGCCGTCCGCATCGGCAAGCTCGCGGGCGACTTCGTCGTCAACCCGCCTGAGGAGACGCTCGAGGAGCTGGAGCTCGACCTGATCGTCGCCGGCACCGACGAGGCGATCCTGATGGTGGAGGCCGGCGCCGACGGCGTCACCGAGGCCGAGATCCTCGACGCCCTCGACATCGCCCACTCGGAGATCAAGAAGCTCTGCGCGGCGATGCAGGAGCTCGCCGACAAGGCCGGCAAGGGGAAGATCGAGGTTGAGCCGCCGAGCATCGACGAGGGCTTGATCTCCGACATTCGCGACTCGCACGGCCAGGCGCTGGTCGACGCGATCGCGACCGTGGGCAAGCTCGAGCGCTACGAGGCGATCGACAAGGTCAAGGACGAGGTCGTCGAGAAGTACGCGCCCGAGAGCGGCGACGCGGACGCGGACGCGGAGCGCCGCTCCGAGGTCGGCGCCGCCTTCGACTTCATCGAGAAGGACACGATCCGCAAGGCGATCGCCGTCGACAAGAAGCGCCCCGACGGCCGCGCCCAGAACGAGATCCGCCCGATCGAGACCGAGGTCGACATCTCCCCCCGCGTGCACGGCTCGGCGCTCTTCACCCGCGGCGAGACGCAGATCCTCTCCAACGTCGCGCTCGGCACGACGCGCATGGACATGCGCCTCGACACGCTCGGCCTGGCGACCACCAAGCGCTTCTGGCACCACTACAACTTCCCGCCCTTCTCGGTCGGGGAGGCCGGCTTCATGCGCGGCCCGAAGCGCCGCGACATCGGCCACGGAGCCCTCGCCGAGCGGGCGCTGGCGCCGTCGATCCCCGACGAAGAGGCCTTCCCCTACGTGATCCGGGTCGTCTCGGAGACGCTCGAGTCCAACGGGTCCTCCTCGATGGGCTCGGTCTGCGCCTCCTCGATGGCGCTGCAGGCCGCGGGCGTGCCGGTAAGCGCGCCGGTGGCGGGCGTCGCGATGGGCCTGATCAAGGAGGGCGACGACTACATCGTCCTCACCGACATCGCCGGCGTCGAGGACCACCTCGGCGACATGGACTTCAAGGTTGCCGGCACCGCGGACGGGATCACCGCCCTGCAGATGGACATCAAGATCACCGGCGTCACCTTCGACATCCTGCGCGACGCGCTCGCCCAGGCAAACGAGGGCCGCCAGTTCATCCTCGGCAAGATGGCGGAGGCGATCGAGGGCCCGCGCGAGCAGCTCTCGGCGCACGCGCCGCGGATCGAATCGATCAAGATCGACCCGGAGAAGATCGGTGCCGTGATCGGCAAGGGCGGCGAAACGATCCGCGCCCTTTGCGAGGAGTTCGAAGCCGAGATCGACGTCGAAGACGACGGCACGGTGCGGATCTACGCGCCGACCGGCGAACTGGTCGAAGCCTGTGTCGGCCGCATCCAGTCGATGACCAAGGAGGCCGAGATCGGCGACCGCTACGAATCGGCGAAGGTCGTCAAGACCACGACGTTCGGCGCCTTCGTCGAGCTGGTCAAGGGCACCGACGGCCTGCTGCACATCTCCAACGTGAAGCCGGGGGAGAGGGTCGACTCGGTCGACGACGTGCTCAGCTCCGGCGAGGAAATCGACGTCACGGTGGTCGAGGTCGACCGCGAGCGTGGCCGCATCGGGCTTCGTCTCTCCGACGATCCCTCGATCGCCGGCAAGAGCCCCGAGGAACTCGCCGCGGTCGGCTCCGGCGGCGAAGGCGGATCGCGTCGCAACGGCGGCGACCGCGAGCGCGGTCGCGGTGGTCGCGATCGCGAGCGGCGCCCCCGCCGCGACCGCGAGCGCCGCGGCTAGGCGACGTTGAGCGAGGCAGTTCTCAGCACCTTGGGCTCGGGCGTACGGGTCGTCACCGAGGAGGTTCCCTCGGTGCGTTCCGTGGCGCTCGGGCTCTGGGTGCGGACCGGCTCTCGCGACGAGACCCCCGCCCAGGCGGGGGTCTCGCACTTCCTCGAGCACCTGCTGTTCAAGGGCACGGAGCGCTTCTCGGCGATCGAGATCGCCGAGCGCCTCGACGGTCTCGGCGCCGCGGTCAACGCGGCGACCGGCAAGGAGACGACCCACATCCACGCCCGCTTCCTCGACGAGCACACCGAGGAGGTCTTCGACTTGCTGGCCGAGATGCTGCTCGCCCCGACCTACCCCGAAGTCGACTCCGAGCGCCAGGTCGTGCTCGAGGAGATCGCGATGTACGAGGACGAGCCGCAGGACCGGGTTCACGACATCCTCGCCGAGGCGGTCTTCGGCGGGCACCCCCTGGGCAGGCGGGTGCTGGGCGAGGCCGAGGTGATCGGCTCGGTCCCCGTCCCGGCGATCGAGGCTTACCGCGGCGGTCGCTACACCGCTCAGAACGTCGTCGTCGGCGCTGCCGGCAACGTCGACCACGACCGAATCGCGGCGCTCGCCGAGCGCCTCGTGCGACCTCCGGCGGGCAACTCGGCCACGGACGGAGAAGGCGCACCCGGGACCGAGGCTCGCATGCGCTTCTACGGGAAGGACACCGAGCAGTACCACATCTGCTTCGGGGCGCCCGGAATCACCCGCGGCGACGAGCGGCGCTACGCGCTGGCCGTGCTCGACTCGATCTTCGGCGGCTCCAGCTCCTCGCGCCTCTTTGTCGAGGTCCGCGAGAAGCGCGGGCTCGCCTACGCGGTCGGCTCCTACAGTGAGCAGTACACCGACTGCGGCATGGTCGCGAGTTACGTCGGCACCCGCGAGGACAACGTCGAGGAGGCCTGCGCCGTGATCGGGGCGGAGCTCGAGCGGCTGCGCGCGACGCCGGTCAGCGCCGAGGAGCTGAGCCGGGCGAAGGAGAGCGTCAAGGGTCGCCTCGTGCTCTCCTCGGAGTCGACCGCGGCACGGATGAGCCGCGTCTCGCGGGCGACGCTCTTCGACCTGCCGATCGACAGCCTCGACGAGATGCTGGCCAAGGTCGACGCGGTCACGGTCGAGGACCTGACCGCGCTGGTGGCGGAGCTGTACGCGCCGGAGCGGCTCTCGGCCGCCTGCGTCGGCTCGGACGAGGGCGTCTTCCGGCAAGCGCTTGGCCCCGTCAGCCAGGAGCTGGCGGCGGCATGATCAAGGTCGGCGTGTCGGGCGCGGCGGGCCGCATGGGCCAGGCCGTCTGCGAGGCGGTCGAGGGCGCCGCGGACACGGAGCTCGCGGGGCGCGCGGACCCGGCCCTCGGCGTCGAGCTCGCCGAGATCCTCCCGGGCTCCGACGTCGTCGTCGACTTCACCACTCCGGACACGGCGCTTGCCAACGCGACCGCCTGCCTGCAGGCAGGCGTCCACGCGGTAGTCGGCACCACCGGCTTTGACCTCGAAGCGCTGCGGGCATCCGCGGAGACATCCGCGGCGAGGTGCTTCGTCGCTCCCAACTTCGCGATCGGGGCGGTGCTGCTGATGCAGGTCTCGCAGGCGATCGCCCCGCACATGCCCGAGTGCGAGATCGTCGAGCTGCACCACGACCGCAAGCTCGACGCTCCCTCGGGAACGGCAAAGCGCACGGCGGAGTTGATCGATGCCGCCGGCGGCAACGTGCACGAGCCGATTCACTCGGTGCGCCTGCCCGGCCTGGTCGCCCACCAGGAAGTGATCTTTGGCGGCGAGGGGCAGACGCTCAGCCTCCGCCACGACTCGATCGACCGCCGCTCCTTCATGCCCGGCGTGCTGCTCGCGGTGCGCAAGGTCGGTGGCCTGACCAACCGTTTCACCGTCGGGCTGGAGAAGCTTCTCTGACTCACCCACGCGATACCCTGGCCCGATGAAGGAGATTCGCGGCGTACTGACGGCGATGGCGACCCCGTTCGACGAGAGTGGGGCGGTCGACGAGGTTGCGACCCTGCGGCTCGCGAACCACCTGCTGGAGAACGGCTCGCACGGGCTGGTCATCTCCGGCTCGACGGGGGAGGCGCCGACACTGACCGACGAGGAGGCGCTCGTCCTGCTGCGCGCGGTCCGCGACGAGGTCGGCGACGACGTGCTGCTGGTCTGCGGCACGGGGACCAACTACACCGACCACTCGGTCGAGCTGACCAGGGGCGCCGTCGAGGCGGGCGCCGACGCGGCTCTGATCGTCACCCCGTACTACAACAAGCCCAACCCGGCGGGCATCCTCGCCCACTTCGAGAAGATCGCGGCCGCCGTACCGGGTTTCCCGCTGATCGCCTACAACATCCCCTCGCGGGTGGTGGTCAACGTGCCGCCCAAGCAGCTGGCCGAGATCGCGAAGATCGACAACGTCGTCGCCGTCAAGCAGGCGAACAACGACGACCTCGAGCCGATCGAGGGCATGGACGTGCTCGCCGGCAACGACGAGATCTTCCTGCGCACGCTGGAGATCGGCGGCGCCGGGGGGATCCTCGTTTCCTCGCACCTCGTCGGCCCGCGGATGCGCGAGATCTGGGACGCGATGCAGACGGGGGAAGCCGAGCGGGCGCGCGAGATCGACGCGAGCCTGCGCGACGTCTACGCCGCGATGGGCGTCACCACCAACCCGATCCCGGTCAAGGCGGCGCTGGCGATGCTCGGCCTGATCCCGACCGACACGATGAGACTTCCGCTCGTGCCCGCCGACGCGGAGCAGCGCGCGGTCGTCAGGAGCGCCCTCGAGGGCGTCGGCCTCACCCCGGTGAGCAGCTAGTGCCGAGCTCCAAGCTGCGCGTCCTTCCGCTCGGAGGCCTGGGCGAGATCGGCAAGAACATGACCGTGGTCGAGTACGGCGGACGCATCGTCGTCGTCGACACCGGCCTGATGTTCCCGACGGCCGAGATGCTCGGCATCGACCTCGTCCTGCCCGATTTCTCCTACCTGCGCGAGCGGGCCGAGGACATCGAGGCGATCGTCCTCACCCACGGTCACGAGGACCACGTCGGTGCGCTGCCCTACGTCCTGCGTGAGATCGGGATGCCGCCGGTGATCTACGGCGGTCTGCTGACGGTCGGCATGGTCCGCTCCAAGCTCGACGAGCACAAGCTCGGCGACGCCCCGCTGCAGGACCTGGCGGCCGGGGAGAAGGTGCAGGCCGGCCCCTTCGAGATCGAGACCGTTCACCTCTCGCACTCGATCCCCGACGCGCGCGGCGTCCTGCTCAAGACCGAGCTCGGCACGGTGCTGATGACCGGCGACTACAAGTTCGACCAGACCCCGGTCGACGGACGGCCGGCCGACATCTCGCGACTGGCGGAAGTAGGCCGCGATGAGCTGCTGCTGCTCTGCGGCGACTCGACCAACGCCGACCGCCCGGGCGTCGCCCCCTCTGAGGCGAGCGTCGGGCCGGCGCTGCTGGAGACCTTCGCCGGCTGCGAGGGGCGCATCGTCGTCACCTCCTTTGCCTCCAACATCCACCGCGTACAGCAGGTGATCGACGCCGCGGTGGCCCTCGACCGGCGCGTCGCCCTGGTCGGCCGCTCGATGCGCAAGAACTTCAACATCGCCTCCAACCTCGGCATTGCCGAGGCGCCGTCCGGGCTCTTCATCCAGCCGCGCGAGATCGAGAGCTTCCCCGACGAGAAGGTGGTCGTGATCTCAACCGGCAGCCAGGGCGAGCCGCTCTCGGCGCTGCGCCGGATGGCCAACAACGACCACCGCGACGTCGAGCTGCACTCGGGTGACACCGTGGTCTTCTCGGCGACGCCGGTGCCGGGCAACGAGCGCGCCGTCAACGAGACGATCGATCGCATCCACGAGATCGGCGCCTCCGTCGTCACCGCCAAGGACGCGCCGATCCACGCCTCCGGGCACGGCTGGCAGGAGGAGCTGAAGCTGATGCTCAACCTGACCAAGCCGCGCTACGTGATGCCGGTCCACGGCGACCACCAGCGCCTGCGCTTGCACGCGGGGCTGGCGGAAGCGGTGGGGATCGAGTCAGAGCGGATCTTCCAGGGCCGCAACGGGCTGCCGCTCGAGATCGACGAGAGCGGAGCCCGCTTCGGCGAGGACATGCACGCCGGCGTGATCTTCGTCGACGGCGTCAACGTCGGCGAGCCCGACGACGTCGCCCTGCGCGACCGTCGCGAGATCTCGGCGGACGGGATCTTCATCGTCGTCGCCACGATCTCCTCGGAGGACGGCGCCGTCGTCGCCGACCCCGAGGTGATTTTCCGCGGCGTCGCCTTCCTCGAGGAGGCCGACGCCCTGGTCGACGAGCTCAAGGACGTGGTCGAGGACTGCCTGGAGGACGCCGCCGACGCGGGGACGCGCGAGCTTCACCTGGTCCAGGAAGACCTGCACGACGCGGTGGCGGGGCTCGTCTACAAGAAGCTGAAGCGGCGGCCGATGATCATCCCCGTGGTCGTCGAGGTATAGCGCCACCCGCCCGAGAAACGGTAGGCCTCTCGCGCGGGTAGCTTCGGGTGTCATAGGAAGGAGAATCCAGTGAGATTTGGTGGCCCGCCGGGGCAATGTTGGGGAGAGCTCCGGCGGGCCTTGTGTCTCGTCCGCGGATAAACCTATGGAGGGTGGGTAAAGCGGGGATTAAGCGGTCGTAACGGTTTGCTCAGACTTGGCGAGGGGCAGGCGGACGCGGAAGAGGGCGCCGCCGCCATCGGCTTCCGCCGCCTCGACGCTGCCGCCGTGCGAGGCGGCGACGGCTGCGACGATCGCCAGGCCGAGGCCGCTGCCGGCGCCGACCGCGCGATCGGCTGGGCCGTCGCCGCGGACGAAGCGGCCGAAGATCTGGTCGCGCATGCTGGGTGGGATCCCGGGGCCGTCGTCGGCGACCTCGACCACGGCCTCGCCGCCCTGGCGTCGCAGGCGCAGTTCGATCGCGGTGCCCGGCGGCGTGTGCTGGGCCGCGTTGTCGAGCAGGTTGAGGACCATGCGATGCAGTTCGTCGGCGTTGCCCTGGACGTCGAGGGGAACGTCGTTCTCGACGGCGAGTTCATGCTCGACCAACGTGGGTGCGATCTCGACCGCCGCATTGCCGGCCACCTCCGCCAGGTCACAGGGCTGGCGCCTCCCGGCTCGACCGGCGTCGGCCCGTGCGAGCAGCAGCAGGTCCGAGACGAGCCTGCTCATGCGCCTCGAGGAGCGCAGGGCCGAGTCGACCATCGCTCGCTCCTCCTCGTCGCGCGGCTTGCGCAGCGACGCCTCGAGCAATTCGAGGTTTGCGAGCACACTGGTCAACGGCGTGCGCAGCTCGTGCGAGGCGTCGGCGACGAACTCGCGCTGCTTCTTCATCGCCGCCTCGCGCTCACTACGGGCCGCGTCGAGCGAGCGCAGCATCTGCTCGAGGGTACGGGCGAGCTCGCCGACCTCGTCGTCGACCTGCGGATCGGGCATGTGGGGGGAGGGGTCGCCCGTGTCGGCCACCTCGCGCGCCGTCGCCGTCAGGGCCGAGATCGGACGCATCGCCCGCGCCGCGATCGTCAGCCCGGCGAGGCTGGCAAGGAGCGTGCCGCCGACGATGCCGGCGAAGATGAAGAGCCAGAGGCGATCGACGGTCGAATCAACGTGGGCGATGCTGCGTCCGTACTGGACGTAGCCGGTGACGAGCGTGCCGTTGAGGATCTGCGCGGTGTAGATCCGCATTCCTTCGTGGGTGGTCAGACCGGGGGAGAGGGGGCCCATGTCAACGGCACCGTTGCTCTCTTCCACCAGGTTGCCGTTGAGGTCGAAGACCCTCGCGCTCGCGCCGTCGGGTCGGACGAAGTCGTCGAGCCGGGGCCCCTGCTTGAAGGAGATCCTGCCGAGCGGCGTGTAGACGATGCGGAATTCGCGCGCCAGGGTCTGGGAGGCGCCGGTCACCTCGCGGTTGAAGTCGTCGCGCACCCGGCTGGTCGTCATCTGGCCGATCACGGCGCCGAAGGCGAGCAGGATGACGAGGGTCAGCCCGGCGGACGCCGCCGCGAGGCGCCAGCGGACCGGCCAGCGAGTGGGCTTGCGGAGCAGGCGGCCCATCTACTCCTTCAGCACGTAGCCGGCGCCCCGTTTGGTGTGCAGAAGGCGGCTCTCGCCCCCCGCCTCGAGCTTGCGGCGCAGGTTGGAGACGAAGACGTCGATCGTGTTGGTCGCCGCCATCGGGTCGTATCCCCAGACCTCGTCCAGCAGGCGCTCGCGCGAGACGACGAGGCGTTCGTTGCGCATCAGGAACTCGAGCAGCTCGAACTCGCGATTGGTCAACTCCAATTCTCGCTCGCCGCGCCTGACTTCGCGCGTGTCGGGATTGAGGGTGAGGTCAGCGACGGCGAGTGAGGCGGAGCCACGCGGTGGCCGGCGCCGCAACAGGGCCCGGATCCGAGCCAGCAGCTCCTTGCGCTCGAAGGGCTTGGTCAGATAGTCGTCGGCGCCGCTGTCGAGACCGTCGACCCGATCCTCCGTCTCTGCCCTTGCGGTCAGCATTAGGATCGGCACGTCGCCCTCCTCGCGCAGCCGCCGGCAGACCTCGATCCCGTCCATGCGCGGCAGACCGAGGTCGAGCACGACCACATCGGGCACGAAGCCGGTCGCGACGTCGAGCGCCTCGACGCCGTCGGCCGAGGTCTTCACTTCGTAGCCCTCCTGCCGCAGCGACCGTCGCAGCACGTCCGCGATCTCCGCGTCGTCCTCGACCACGAGGACGCGCCCTGTAGTCACCTCTGCTTCGCCCGCCAACATCGCATCGATGTTAGAGGGCCGGCAGGGCCGCGTCATCGAGATTTAGACCACGTTTACCTCGAACGGGCTTTTGCGCGACTTCGGAGGACGCGCGAGATCGAGCACGCGGATTTATCGCGCCTTGGCATTACCAGGAGAAAACCGATCCGGCTCGTAACGTCGTTCAGTGGTTCCACTTCGTTCGCTTGACCAAGGTGGCCGTAGTTGGATATCCACCCGACAGCGGTAGCAGTCAATTTCGTCCAATCGGGGCGACCGGTGAACGGAGAACAAATGAAGCTCGTCAAGATGATCGGCCTCGCCGCCACCATGGCGGCCACCACGATGGCGTTCGTCGGAACGTCATTGACGTTCGCGAATACCGAAAGCATCGTGCTCTGCACTCAACCCGAATTACTTTGTGAAGAATCAGACTGGGCGGGCAATTTCGAAGAACACCAAGCGGCCATCACACTACTCGCGACCAACCCGGAACTGAAAACAAGTTCTGGCACAATCATATGCAAAAAATCTAGTCTATTAATATCCCTATTAAACTTATTATTATCGTCAATAATTAGTCATGTGTTAGACTTTTTAAACAACGAGTGCAATCTTGGCAAAACGAAATGCGAAGCGACAACTGAAGAACTCGGCGCTCTGTTATTCAAACACGGTTCCAAATCGCTAGAAGCGAGTGTCGAAGCAGCACTGTTAGAAGGTAGAGATACACTGATGAGAATGCATTGTGGCAACCTCATTAATTGCATCTATAGCTTCGTGGGGCCGATATTTACCATGATATCACCGTCTGGCGTCCTTATTTTGACAGCCAAAGAAGCTGCTCTTACTAAAACGAGTGGTAGTCTCTGCCCGAACGAATCAAAATGGACCGCCACCTACACGGATACGATGGAAAGCGGCTTATACATCGAGTCCTAACCCCTGAGCGATCACAGATCGCAACAGGTAAGGAAGTTGGATGAGTCTCAAACGACCGCCCGGGAGACCGGGCGGTCGTCTGTTTGTGAGCAAACCTTCATTAAGAAACGAGAATGGTATTTGACAAGTACGCTGATGTCCCTTAGTGTCGACCCTCTCGGGAAGGCCAGGATCTACGAGAGGGTATGGAGACATGGGAGACGATCGTTCAGC